>Ga0154402_137_pt1 | contig 87275 bp, 89 predicted proteins | sample RifGroB2_FD_115906 | JGI IMG/M metagenome (GOLD analysis project Ga0154402, IMG submission 115906) | Elusimicrobia bacterium GWB2_63_22 | reverse complement strand
GCCTGCTGCCCGGCGGCGGCGTGGCCCTGATCCGCGCCTCCAAGGTGCTCGACAAGGTGAAGACCGACCACGAGGACGAGAAGACCGGCGTCAACATTGTGCGCCGCGCCATCTACGCCCCGCTCCGGATCATCGCCGAGAACGCCGGCGCCGACGGCTCCATAGTGGTGGACAAGATCATGAACTCCGCCACGGACATCGGCTTCGACGCCGACACCCTGCAGTACGTGGACATGCTGAAGGCCGGCATCGTGGACCCGTGCAAAGTTACCCGCACGGCCCTCGAGAACGCCGCCTCCATCGCGAGCACCCTGCTCAACACGGACTGCCTGGTGGCCGACATGCCCGAGAAGAAGTCTCCCGCCATGTCCGGCGGTATGCCCGGCGGCATGCCCCCCGGCGCCGACATGTACTAAGTCGAGCGCTTAACAATAAAGACCCCCGGTCCAAAAGGCCGGGGGTTTTTATTTAGGCAAAAATATTTCATATGATTTACCCAACCTAAGGATTAAGGGAACCGAGCGGAGGTGATATGTCATACTTTATATTTATTCTATGCCAGCTAATTACCATTGTTATCTCCCTTATAACTCTCACTCCCTATGCGGCAGCCCAAAACACGCCTATTCTCGAACAAACCACTATCAAAGTAAAAGATTACAAGACATTCACCAGATACAATGCCCAGTTAACCCCGATACACCTTTTACGCGATACAATATCTTTAGGTAAAGACAAGATCGTATTTCCTAGTAAAGCCGAATATCAATTCAAGAAGCTAGAAGATGGGCGAATCATTGAAATAGGATTTATCTCGTCAAATGGCACACTAGCCGCAGTATTTAACTGGGAAACCAGCTCTTTTGATATATTCAGCAAGACTGGGACAAAAATCAGTAGCACGACCCTAGCAAACCTGCCATTTAGAGAAGGAGGAACCTTTACTTTTTCAGACACTAGAATTTTCATTATTCCAGAATCCCTTTATGGTTGCGAAGGCTTTGAAATACGAACATCAACCGGTGGCTTCATAAGGGATTTAAATATCTGTGACATGGAAGGATATACCGTCTCATACGATCAAAAACTATTTCTAGTAGCGTCAATGGATGTTGGGCCGAATTGTTTTTTTAGGGTCTATAATGCGGATGGGAATGAACTTTGGAAACACAAAATCCACCATGCCAGCAATGTTAAAATTGAACTTTCTTTTGACAACCGCTATGCGGCAGTCAAACTCCCAGAATACTGGCTATATAAAAATGAGGCAGCCCCTTACCAATCCACAAGAAAAGAAAACAAACTCTACATATTCGACATTGCAAGACAAAAACTAATCTCAGAAGAGGACTACCCCCAATAAGGCGGGGTATGGAAGACATAAAACGCTGATGACTTTGTGACTTTTTGATATTTAGGGTAAAAAGTTGATATAGTTTATTAGCCGCCGGGGCGATGATATACGTTAAGCGTATATGCCCCGGTAGCCTTTTTTTACGGTTGGATGCGGGAGCCGGACTGATTAGCGTAATTGCGCAGCATCATGCCGGTGGCGGGGAACATCTTGAACTTCTTATAGAACTGCTGTAACTCTTTGTCACAGAGTAGGTCCACCATATAGGCTTTGCCCAGCCGGCGCAGCATGCGCTTGACCAGCTGCCCGCCTATGCCGCGGCCCTGGTACTCCGGCAGCACTTCCAGGAAAGGGATGTATGCCGCAAGGACCCCGTCGGTAATGGCAGTAATAAACCCGACGACCCTACCCCCGTTTACAGCCAGAACCGCCAAGTCACTGCCTTTCAGTAGTTTAAGATGAGCCGCCGGCTTTGGAGGATTCGGCCACCCGACAAAGAACCCGCCCAATCGCCCCGCGGTCACGCCTTTCAGATCGTCCTGGTATTTGATCATAGGAATTTACGATATCTTCTTCCTGCCTAAAGTATATATATTTTTCCGGCTTTCCTGAGCCAGAGGAGAGGGGACGCTGATGACTTTATGACTATTTAGAGAGCGCGACGCGAACCGCCGGGGAGGCCCGGTGGTTTTGTTTTGAGGGGAACTACGAACCGATCAATGTACGACGTGGTGCAGGATGGTGGTGATGTAGGTCTGGTAGGGGACGCCTGACTTTTTGGCTTTCTCCTTGATTAACTCCAGGTCGTTGCTATTTATGCGCAGACTGATGACGGCGTCCTTGCGGTAAGCCGAGATCTGCGCCGCGATCCACTTGGCCCGCGCAGGCGAGACCGGAACATATTCACCGCGCAAGAGTGCGGCCTCGATGCGCTTTTCGGACTTGGTAAGCTTGAACCTTTTCATAACGACTCTCCTCTAAGCAGCCGTTTCGTATATTTCCGGCTCGGGAACGCCGTTTTGAGGAACATTTCACCGCCGTCATCCACAAACGGAATAACCCACACGTAATCATTCAACAAGACCAGCAGCATTCCCTGGTTATGACGTACCGGATGCTCACATTCAACCAGCACCTCAGCCGCCATCAATTCCTCGAACGAAACACCCCTTCCCCGTTTGAGCCGCTTATTCTTCTCCGGGTCCCAGCGCGTCATGAACCCTCCTCATATTGTAATACATTTGTATATACAGTCAAGGGGCCATCTGCCCCGCCCTTACCGATATCCTAACAGACGCTCCCGACACCGTACTGTCGGGCGGGGTGTTTTTGGGGGGTATTTCGGAATACAACAAATTGTTGTATCCTAAATGAGCCCGAAAGGGGAACGGGCCCGGGACTTTATATATTAGACCTATGGACACGCACGGATTTTTATACCAACTGACTGAATGGATAGAGAGCCTGCCGGACAGGCCGTTCATGCTGCTGCTCTTTATTATGGGCGGGGCCATGCTTTTTATGCCGCTGGGCTGGCTCCTGAGGAAGCTGGCGCAGTTGGCGGCCGGCAAGACGGCGAGCCTGATGGGCGGCGCCGGCGAGGAGGAGATGCAGAAGCTGGGCGCCATGATATACGGCGGGGCCGGCAATGACGGCAGGATAGACGGGATCCCGGCGCGCTTCACCACCGGCCCGGTAACGCATGAGGGGACCACCATAGGCTATGAGGCCGAGTTCATTTACGAGGTAGTCAACCACCTGGGCATAAAACTGGTAGTGCACCGGACAGGGCCCCTGCACCGGCCGCTGGAGTTCCTGCCGCCGGAAGCGCCCGAAGTGCCGGAAAGCCTGAAGGCCGCCGGCTACACGCTGCGCTGCGACCCGCCCGAGCTGGCCGCGGAGGCGGCCCGCAAAGCCGCCGCGCTGGGGCCTTTCGCCGCGGGCGGAGACCTGACCGAAATCACCCTCAAGGACAGCGAGCTGAAGGCACGCCTGTATTCGGATTCTGACTGGGAGGAAGGCAAACTGAGCGCCCTGCTAAAGGCCGGCGCCGCGGCCGCGAGGAATTTCAACTGACCCCATGCTTAAGCAGCGGCTCATCTATTTCGCGGCGGCCTCCGGCATAGGGCTGGCGGTGCTGCTGGCCCTGGACCAGATAGTTAAGGCCCACAAGAAGAACCAACTGCCGCATATAGCCAACAACGCCGGGCTCCTGGCGGGCGGCATACTGGCCATCCTTTTCTCCGGCCTGCTCATCTACGCCTTCACCGGCACGCTGGTGCCGCTGGCCATCTTCGCCGCTATGGTAAGCGTGGCGGTGGGCTCGGCCTATGCCTGGCGGCTCAAATGCGAGAGGGAAACCAACGCGCTCTGGGAAACCATGCTCGCCGAGGAGGAGCTGCAGGCCGGGGAAACGGCGGAGCGGGACCCCGCCAACGCCGCGGCCTGGGCGCACTTGGCCAGGCTGAAGGAAAAACGGGGGGACCTGCGCCGCGCGCTGGAGCTATTCAGCATAGCCTGCAAACTCGAACCCACCCAGCTCAACCTCGACAGGCTCGCCTCCCTGCGGGAGAAAGTCGAAGCCCTGCCCCCGGCGCAGACAAAAGATCTGCTTTGACCTGAAGGCCGGGTTTTATATATGGTGTGGGGATGGGAGCAGGCTACGGCAGCGGTTACACACAGGCCCCGCAGGGAGCGGCCAGGACCTCAGGCGGCAATAACGCCTGGCTGTTCTATCTTGCCGCGTTCGCCATGATCATACTGGGCTACGGCCAGTTAAAAGATTCCCTGCACGCGCGCAAGGCCCAGAGCAGCTGGACCGCCACCTCGGGCGTGGTCTCCGGGCACGAAGTGCGCCGCGTAGGCAGCAAAAGCCCCCGCACCTACAACACCTACATCACCTACGCCTACGAGATAGGCGGCTCCTGGAACAGCGCCGGCCCCATTGAAGTGAACAGGAACACCTTCTACATAAGCGAAGATTCCGCCCGCGGCGACCTGGCCGACGATTTCCCGGAGGGCGGCAGCATAACCGTCTATTACGACCCCTATAACCCGTCGGACTCCAGCCTGGGCACCGGCGCCGCGCCCGGCCTGGCCGCCCCCATAATCTTCTTCCTGCTCGCCGGCATAGCCGCCGTCATCGGCCGCGAACAGTAGGGCGAACAGTAGGGGACGCTGATTCCTAAATTCCTAATTGCTACTGTGAGCGCCGGGGAAACCCGGAGCTTTATACCCATTTCATCAATAGGCGGCAAAAATTAGGACTTTAGGAATCAGCGTCCCCTTAAGCGGTTTCGGTGGCTTGGATGGGGATGGGGGAGACTTCAGGGGCCGGTTGGCCGTCCTGGGCGGGGGTGAGGCGGCGGCCCAGGGAGAGGAACCCCAGGCAGGAAATTACGGCGATACCGGAGACGATGAACCACGGGCCCTGCTGGAACACCGGGCTCACCAGGCCGATAGCGTTGGAACCTATAAAGATGCCGGTGGCGCTGCCCACGTGCTGGAACAAACCCTGCACGCCGAGGTAGCGCCCTTTTTCATGCTTGGGCGCCATGTTGGCGCCCAGCGCCTGCATGCCAGGGGACACCGCCAGCTCGCCCAGCGTAATCACCACAATAGCCCCGGCGGCGAAATAGTAGGAAGGCGCGTAGCCCAGCCCCAGGTAGCCGGCGGCGTAGAGCAGCGCGCCCAGCCCCAGCCCCGCCGTTATCCTGCGCCCGTCAAGCAGGCGCGTCATCAGGTACTGAAAAAACACCACCAGCGTGCCGTTCAGCGTGAACAGCAGGCCGATCTGCCGCTCGGAAAAACCCAGGTAGGTCTTGGAGTAGAGCGAAGTAGATACCACCAGCTGGCTCATCACCGCGCACATCGTAAAGGTGAACACGCAGAAGCGCAGGAACTGCCCGTTCTTAAGGGTGGCGGCCGCCGCCGACGGGCTGAAACTCTCCATGCCGCCGCGCGCCGCGCCGGGCTTGTCTTTTACCACCACGGCGACGATCACGGAGCAGACGGCGTACACCGCCGCGCTCACAAAGAACAGCATGGCGTAGGACCCCTCCGCCAGCAGGCCGCCGATGGCCGGGCCTATGGCCCAGCCGGCGTTGGAGCCGGTGCGCAGCAGGCCGTAGGCCTTCATGCGCTGCGCGGGGGGAGTATAGTCCGCCACCCAGGACCTGGCCGCCGGCTGAAAGAAAGACCCCAGCAGCATGCCCAGCGGATGGAAAACAAAAATGGCCCACAGGCCGGCGCCGGAATAGATCACCCAGGCTATCACGCCTATCAGCAGCGCCCGCAGCCCCAGGGAGAAGGCCATCACCTTCCTGCGCCCCACAATATCCGATATCTCGCCGCCCAGCACCTGAGCCGCCGCGGAGACCAGCATGGACAGGGAAAGAAAGAGGCCCACCCAGGCCATGGGCACGCCGCGCTGCCCGCTCAGGTACAGGGCGAGAAAGGGGAAAGAGACCGAGTAGCCGGCCGTCATGAGCGCTTCAGCGGAGATGAGAAGCCAGAAGGAAGGAGGCAGCGTCATACCTATATAATAGCACGGCCGGGAGGGGCCTTAAAAGCGGCCCAACGGCCCCTCCCGGACAGCCCCCGGCCCGTTTTCCCTATGGGAAACCGCCATTTTTTGCTAGAATATAGGTATCCCAACCATGCCAACTGCTGAAATCACACGCAAGGGCGCGCTTCTTTCAAATTTTCAGATCATAAACAGCCGTATTGCCGCGGCCTGCGCCAGGATTTCCAGGAACCCGGCCGAGGTGCGCGTCCTCGCCGTCACCAAGTACGCCGCGGACGAAGACGTGAGACTGCTCATAGAAGCCGGCGCCCTTAAAACGGCCGGCGAGAACAAGGTACAGGACGCCAAGGCCAAGTGGACCACCGGCGCCCTGGCGCCGCTGCGCTCCAGGGTACAGCTCCATTTCATCGGCCACCTGCAGACCAACAAGGCCAAGGCCGCCGTAGAGACCTTCGACTGGATAGATTCCGTAGACACCGTAAAGATAGCCGCCGAGCTGGACCGCCACGCCGCCGCGGCGGGCAAGATACTGCCCGTCATGCTGCAGCTCAAGCTCAACACTTCGCCCACCCAGTCCGGCGTAAGCCCCGAAGGGGCGGGCGAGCTGCTGGCCGCCGTGCGGAGCTTCAAGAACCTGCAGCCCCGCGGCTACATGGGCATCGCCCCGGCCGACGCCTCGCCGGAAGAACTGCGCGGGGCCTTCGCGCTGGCTAAAAAGATCTTCGACAGGGATTTCCCGGGGCCGGACAGCGTGCTGTCCCTGGGCATGAGCGGCGATTACGAGCTGGCCGTGGAAGCCGGCTCCAGCCTGCCGCGGATAGGCAGTTCTCTTTTCGCTTAGTGCGGGAAAGCCCCCATGCAACGGGGGGAACGTTAGCGCGCAGCCCACAGGACGCGCAACCGGGTGGAGGTAGGGAACATGATAGTAAAAGTCAGAGTTATACCCAACTGTGAAGACAACGAAGTGGTTTCACGCATAGGCAGCGTGCTGCGCGTGAAGATCTGCGCCGCCGCCGCCGATCTGAAGATAAACCTGCTGCTCAGGGATTATCTGTCGGAGTTCTTCGAGGTCCCGTCCCGCATGGTGAACATCATCCGCGGCGCCAAGGGCCGCGAAAAAACCGTGGAAATAACCGGCAAGACCGAAGAAGAGCTGAAGAACCTGCTGGACTCGATACCATAAAGTCCGAGAGCCAGGGACCGGGAGCCGCGGAAATGACCGCGGCTCCTGTCTTCCCGGCCCGCCCACACAGATCCAAACCATGATACCGCCCCGCCTCATATTCCGCAAAGGCCTCATGAAGGTACTGGACCAGCGCCTGCTGCCCGACAGGATAGTCTACCTGCCGGTGCGCGACGCCGCCGGCACCGCCAAGGCCACCCGCGATATGGCGCTGCGCGGGGCGCCGCTCATAGGCTGCGCCGCGGCGTTCGGCTTCGCGCTGGAACTGCGCCGCCTGCGCCCCGGCTCCGGCCCTGAACTTGCGCGAACCGCCGCAAAGACGGCGGACCTGCTTAAAGCCGCCCGCCCTACGGCGGTGGCGCTGTTCTACGCGGCCGACCGCATGCTGGGCAAGGCCCTGGCCTTCGCCAGCGCGCACCCGGCGGCCTTCTCCTCCGCCGATAGAAACAAACTTTTTGAAATGCTGGACCGCGAGGCCCGCCTGGTAACTTCGGAAGACGAAGCCGCCTGCGAGGCCATGGGCCGCTTCGGCGCCAGACTGCTCCCTAAGGGTTGCGTGATCATGACCCACTGCAACGCCGGGGCCTTGGCCACCATGGGCATCGGCACCGCCGTAGGCGTAATCACCGCGGGCCACAAAGCCGGCAAAGTGGCTCGCGCCTACTCCTGCGAAACGCGCCCCTACCTGCAGGGCGCCCGCCTGACCATCTGGGAACTGATGCGCGAGAGCGTGCCGTCGGAGCTTATCACCGACAACATGGCCGCCCACATCATAAAGACCTGCGGCGTGAACGCCATAGTGGTGGGCGCCGACCGCATAGCCTCCAACGGCGACACGGCCAACAAGATCGGCACCTACGCCCTGGCCGTGCTGGCCAAATACCACAAGATCCCTTTCTACGTGGCGGCGCCCGTCCCCACGATAGACTTGAAGGCGCGCGACGGCGACGCGATAATAATCGAAGAGCGCTCAACCGAAGAAGTCACCTTCATCAAAGGCAACCGCATTGCCCCGAGGGGGGTAAGGGTGCGGCACCCCGCCTTCGACGTCACTCCCGCGCCGCTCATCACCGGCCTCATCACCGAAAAGGGCGTCATCAGCCCCGTCACCCGCGCCAACATAGCCAAAACCCTCTCCCGCTAGAAACCCGCAGGGGCCCGGATTATTTTAATCTGTAACCTCTTTGTAACACCCCTTTGTTAAGATTTAATCATGACAGAACCGATTTTGCGGTATTACGCTTACATGAAAAAGGCCATACGCGGGCCTTTCACGCCCAGGGAAGCGGCCTCGCAGGCCGGCTTCAACCGTTCCACCCTGGTCTGCCCCGAGCGGTCCCTCGGCCAGTGGCGCGAAGCGGCCATAGAGCCCGCCTTCCAGCTGCTGCTCGAGGTCGCGCCCGGGGCGCCCGTCAAGCCCCGCCCGCCCATGACCGTGCAGGCCGCCGAAGAGACCGCCTCCCGCTCGCTCCTCGAGAAAGCCATCACCAAGAACGCCTCCCTCGAGCGCGAAGTCAAGGAGCTGCGCAAATCCTACAACGCCGAAAAACACAATTTTGAGGAAGCCCTGAAAAAGAAAGAGGGGGACATCCGGGCCCTCACCGAGAAGCTCAAGCGCTCCATCGAGAACGCCCAGAACATCCGCCCCGAGCATCCCTCGTGGGAAAGCCTCTACAAGACCCTCAAGAAACGCGCGGAAGAAAAGCTCTCCGAAGCCACCCAGGCCCTTTCCGAAAAGACCTCCGAGATAATACACCTCAAGGAACTGGCGCACCAGGCCGCGGAGAACGGCCGCGCCGCCCTGCAGAAGGCCGAGCTCGCCCACGCGGAAAGCGTGGACGCGCTGGAAAACCAGATCCGGGAACTCAAGAGCCAGCTGGAAGAGAAGGACATGGTCACCCGCTCCTACAGCGACAACATAGCTTCGCTGGTGGGCAAGAACGAGGAGTTCCAGAGCATCATGTTCGACGAGCGCCGCGACGCCGAGGAATCCAGCCGCAAGTTCTGCGAGGAGATAGGCACCCTGCGCGCCGAACTAAAATGGCGCGACCAGGAACTCGCCAAGATCCGCGAGGAACTTTTCGACGCGGTCAACCGCCTAAGGGAATTCGAAGCCAGCGACGAGCTGAAGTCCCGCGAGCAGGAAGAGCTCTACGGGGTGGTCAGCTCCAAGCTCAAGCTGCTCAGCGGCTATTTCGAGAACCTGGAAGCCCGCGTAAAATTCGCCTTCAAAAAAGCCTGAAAACAGCAGGCCCCGCCGGCCGGCTCCGCCCCCCGGGCCGGCCTGCCGTCATGCCCCATTCCTCCCGCGTGAATTGCTATAATTTCCCTATATAAAGAGCAGGAGAAACAGCGATGAACATCACTTTCAAACAGCTTATAATCGCCGGCGGCCCCGTACTTTTTGTCCTGGCGGCCCTGTCGATCTACTCCATAGCCCTCATCTGGGAACGCTGGACCGTCTACCAGAAGACCTTCAAGGGCATGGACGACCTGATCCACAAGATCTACGCCCTGCTCAGGGCCGGCGAGATGAAGCAGATCACCGAGCTCTGCGCCAAGGCCAGGACCCCCGCCGGGGACATAGTGCAGAAAGTCATGGCGCATTACGGCACCCCGCTCGAGAAGCGCGAGCTGGCCGAGAAGGCCGTGGAATGGCACGTTTCACGGCTCAGCAAGAGCCTGACGGCCATCGCCACCATCGGCAGCATCGCCCCTTTCATCGGCCTGTTCGGCACGGTGATAGGCGTCATCCGCGCCTTCAAGGACCTTTCCATGTACGCCGGGGCCGGGCCTTCGGTGGTCGCCATGGGCATCGCCGAAGCGCTGGTCAACACCGCGGCAGGCCTGTTCGTGGCCGTGCCGGCCATAGTGGCCTATAACTATTTCGTCCATAAAGCCAACGACTTCTCCAGCGAGATGAACTGGGTCGCCGAGCAAGTCATAGACAAGTCCGCCTCCCGGGAATTCAGCGGAGTGGTTTAAATGCGCGTACACACCAAAAAAAGCGGCATTTTCGCGGAGATCAACATGATCCCGCTGATCGACGTTTCGCTCATCCTGCTCATCATCTTCATGGTGATCACGCCCTTCCTGGTGCAGTCCCAGATCCAGGTGAACCTGCCCAAAGCGGCCACCGGCACCAAGGGCGCCGACGAGGAAGTCCTCAAGGTGCAGATAGCCGCCAACGGCGAGATTGCCGTGGACGGCAAGAAAGTCAAGTTCCAGCGGCTGGAGAAAGAGCTGATCCTGCGCTTCGCGAAGTCCTACAAGAAAACCGTCCTCGTAGAGGCCGACAAGTCGGTAGCCGTGGAGAAAGTAGTGACGGTGCTGGACATCGCCAAGAAACTTGGCGCCGGCAAGATAGGCATAGCGGTCAAACCCGAGAACTGACCGGGACACCCCAGATGCGTTCCTACCTGATATATTCTTCCTCCGCGCACTTCCTGCTTCTGGCGGCGCTTTTTTTCTTTTCCCGCAACGTCCTGCAGCCGAGGACCCCCCAGGCTTACTACATAGATTTCATAGGCCCCTCCAAGATCGTCACCATGCAGAAAGCCGCCGCGGCCGAAGGCGCCCCCAAGGCGGCGCCGGCCCCCCGGACAAAAAACGCGCCCGCGGCCGCGCCCAAGCCCGCCGACGAGGACGATTTTTCCCAGGGCGCCCTGCCCAAGCCCAGCGTGCTGTCAGGCAGCGCCAAGCTTTTCGACGAGGAGAAAACCGCCGCCGACAACGGCGCGGCCGGCGAGAACGGCACGCCGCTGATAACCGACTCCGCCAATTTCCCGTACCCGTGGTATATCAGCCAGGTCCGCGAAGCGCTCTGGAACGCCTGGACCGGCAAGATGCCTTCCGGCGGCGCCCTGCGCTGCACCGTGCGCTTCACCATCACCCGCTCCGGCGCGGTAAAAGGCATAGCGGTGGAGAAATCCGCCGGCAACAGGCTGTTCGATTACGCGGCCGAAACCTCGGTGGAGAGCGCGGCGCCTTTTCCCCGGCTGCCGGACGATTTTTACGAGGACAAGCTCACCGTCCACGTAGAGTTCAAGGCGATGGATTAGAACTATGGCCATACTGATAGCGGCCGCCCTGCTGGTCAACCTCGCCGTCTTCGTCTCCTACCCGATGAGCGGCACCATGGGATTTACCTTCCTGTATATCTCGGCCGTGGTCTGGACGGCCTTCGCCATCCTGCTGGGCAACTCGGTAGCCCGTTTCAGCGCCTGGCCCAAGGTCGTCATCTCGCTTATCTTCGCCCTGGTCTGCGCCTTCTCCGGGCTCTCCTTCCTGCCGCAGGCCGACAAGGTCCCGGCCCTGAGCAAGTTTTCCGACGGAAAATACCCGGACAGGCGGGCCGTCTACCTGGGCCTGCTGCGGCTGGGCATTAACCTCCCGTCGCTGCGGCCGCCGCAGTCGCCGGAAGCGGAGGAAATATGATATTGATCCTGAAAATAATCGCCGTGGGGCTGGTGCATGTGGCGTTCTACGCCGCCTACCCGGAAACGGGCTCCTTCGGCACGTACTACCTCTGGATCTCTCTTCTGCTGTGGACGGTCTTCATCCTGTTCATCAACACCAGCACCAAGCTGCTCAGGCTGGTCAGCGGCCTCGCGGGCCTGGCCGTCAACCTGGCCGCCTTCGCCCTCATGGCCCTGGCCATCGCCGCCACCATGCCGCAGTACGACAAGACCAGCGTGCTGGAGAAGATACAGAAAGGCCGCTACCCGGACCGCGACACCATAAATGCCGGCATGCTCCGCTTCGGCGTCAACCTCAACAAGGAAGTGGCCGGCAGCATAAAAGGCATAGACGCGCAGTTGGGCAAAGCCGTAAAGAAGCTTAAAGAAGATTAAGATGAAAACCATAGCCGTCACCGGGGGAACAGGGTTCGTGGGCAAGGCGCTGGCGCGCGCGCTGCTGGCCAAAGGCTACGGGGTAAGGATCCTCTCGCGGCGGCCCCCGGCGGACCCGCTGCCCGGGGCGGCCTACGCCGTGGCGGATTTTGCCGACCCGGAAAGCCTCAGGCGGGCGCTCGCCGGCGCGGACGCGGCCGTGCATCTGGCCGCCGCGCTTTTCTGCCGCTCCAGGGAAGCTTTCCTTAAGGCCAACGCCGGCGGCACCGCCAACCTGGTGGCCGCGGCCAACGCCGAGCCCGCGCTTAAAAAAATAGTTTATATCTCCAGCCTCGCGGCGGGCGGCCCCGCCGGCCGGGTCCCCAGGACGGAGGCGGACCCGGACGCCCCCGTTTCGGGCTACGGCCTGAGCAAGCTGGAGGGGGAGCGGGCGGCAAAGAATTTCTCCGGCGGCGCCCATGTGATCCTGCGCCCGCCCATCGTCTACGGCAAAAAAGACTTCGGCTTCTCCAAGATCGCGGAGTGGGTGCGCAGGGGGGTCATGGTCAACGCGGGCTCGGCCGGCGGCAGGTTCAGCTTCGTCTACCTCGACGACCTGGTGCTGGCTATCATCGCCGCCCTGGAAAGCGAAAAGTTCGACGGCGGCACCTTCTACGTCTGCGAAGGCCGCGATTACGCCTGGCGGGAATTCATCGCCCTGCTGGCGGCGGGCATGGGCGTCAAGATGCCCCTGATGGTCTCGCTGCCACCCTGGGCCGTCTACGCCGTAGGCTGGTTTTACGAAACGGTGACGGCCGTCACCGGGGCCGAACCCGCCATGAACCGGGACAAGGCCAGGGAAGCCTCGGCGCCCAACTGGACGGCTTCGCCCGGTCTCTGGGAAAAAACGGCCGGGGCCGGGGCCTGGACCCCCCTCGAGGAAGGCATAAAAAAGACATTCAGTTGACCTGATTTTTTATATAATAAGTCTGCCGGTTTTGGGTTACCGGCGCGTCAGTACAACGATGGAGAGGTGGCCGAGTGGTTGAAGGCACCGGTTTGCTAAACCGGCATACGGGGTAAACCCGTATCAAGGGTTCGAATCCCTTCCTCTCCGATTTTTTACTTCGTAAAAAATCTTTGTGTCCGGGGAATTTTCATAGGGGGGGCAGATGCACGACCCTCGGTTTTCACAAGAAATACTGGATTTAAAGAAGCGCCTGGCCGGCATCTTCGCCGCGGCGACGGTCTGCATTTTGGCCGGCGGCCTGGCCTACCACCACCATTACCAGAAAGCCATACAGAAAGACGCGGCGGACCTCCTGTCGTCCATCCTCCAGGCAAAAACAGAACAGTTGATCTTCTGGCGCAACGACAGGCTCAACGATACCAGCTCCCTGCTGGACACCCCGGTACTTTCCATTTTCCTGAACCGCCTGGCGGCGGCCCCGGACGACAAAGAACTGCGCGCCTCCATGCTGGCGCGGCTGGACCGCTATCTCAAGCATAACCGCTACCGCTCGGCCCTTCTGGCCCGGCCTGACGGGCGGATAATAGTCGCCACGGCAAAGGCGGAAAAGCGGCTGGCCCCGCAGACCCTCGACCTTATTAAGAAAGCCGCCGGCTCGGGCCGCACGGAACTTGGTGATTTTTACCTGGACCAGTCAGGCAAGCCGCGCCTGGACATAGCCGCTAAAGCCGCCGAAGGCAACGGGAATAAACTTTTCTTAGTGCTCGAGATCTCCCCGGAAGATTACCTTTACCCGCTCATACAAAAATGGCCCACCGTCACGGGGTCCGGAGAGATCACGCTGAGCCGGCGGGAGGGGGACTACGCAGTTTCTCTGGCCGGCATGCGCCACGCCAAAGAGCCGCCCCTGAAATTCCGCCGCCAGCTGTCGGAGAAGCACCTCCCGGCCGTCCGGGCGCTGCTAGGGGAAGCCGGGGTCTTCCTCTGCAGGGATTATCGCGGGGAAAAAGTGCTGGCCGCGCTCGGCATAGTGCCTGAAACCGGCTGGGCGATAGTTGTAAAGCTGGACTGGGCCGAGATCATGGCGAAAGCCGGCAACATCTCCGCCCTGGTTCTCCTCCTTACCGTCTCGCTGCTGCTGGGCGCCGGCGGCTGGGCCTACCTGCTCTTCAGGGTACAGGCGGGCAAGTATTCCCGGGCCATAGAAGTCGCCACCACCGGGCTGCGCGAAAGCGAACAGATCTTCGATAATTTCATGAAGCATAGCCCGATCTATGTCTTCTTCAAGGACCAGGAGATACGCGCCCTGCGGCTGAGCCAGAACTATGAAACCATGCTCGGCCGGCCGCTCAAAGACCTGCTCGGCAGGACCATGGACGACCTCTTCCCGTCCGAACTGGCCAGGAGCATGATCGCCGACGATAAACGCATCATCAAGGAAGGCAAGCAGGTTGTAGTGCAGGAAAACTTTAACGGCCATACCTACCGGACCTTCAAGTTCCCCATACAGCTGGAAGGCAGGCCGCGCTACCTGGCCGGGTATACTATCGACATTACCGAACAGCGGCAGGCGGCGGAGAAGCTGGAGGCGGCCGCCAGGGAGTGGGAGGCCACCTTCAGCGCCATAGACGACGTGATCTGGACGCTGGACGCCGAGCACCGCATCATCCGCGCCAATAAGGCCACCGGCAAAGTTTTTCCCCACGACGCCGCCATGGTGCAGGGCCGCCATTGCTGGGAAATAGTGCACGGCACCGCCGCGCCCATCCCGGAATGCCCGGTGCTGAAGGCGAAGAAGTCCATGCGCCGGGAAACCCTGGAGTATAACCTGAGGGATAAGACCTTCGAAGTGGTAGTGGACCCGATCCCCGGCCCCGACGGAGAATACGCGGGGGCCGTACATATTTTACGCGACATTACGGAGCGCAAAAAGAACGAGGAGACGCTGCGCGCCAGCGAAGAGCGCTACGAGCAACTCTTCGAGGGCATGGAGGAAGGCTTCGCCACACATGAGATAATCTGCGACGCCCAGGGACGGCCTTCGGACTACAAATTCCTCGACGTGAACCCCGCCTTCGAGCGGCTTACCGGCATGAAGCGGGCCGACCTGCTGGGCCGGCGGGTGCTGGAAGTGCTGCCGCAGACGGAAAAAGTCTGGATCGAGACTTACGGCAGGGTAGCCCTCACCGGCGAGCCGGTCCACTTCGAGAACTATTCCGCTGGGCTCGGGAAATGGTACGAGGTCAGCGCCTTCAGGCCCCGCGAAGGGCAGTTCGCCGTCAGTTTTTACGACATAACGGCGCGCAAACTGGCCCAGCTGGAACTCGAGAAAGCCAGCGAGGAACTCAGGAGGACACAGAAGGACCTCATAAAGAACCTCCGCCTCTACACGGTGCTGGCCGAGATAAACCAGGCCGCGGCCCAGATAAAGGACCGGCAGAAGCTGTTCGAGCGCCTCTGCGCGGTAGCCGTTCAGGCGGGCGGGGTCAGGATGGCCTGGATCGGCTATCCCGACAAGGATACCGGCAGGGTGCTTCCGCTCTGCTCCGCCGGCGAGACGGGGGAATTCCTGGACTCGCTCAGGGTGCCTATCAACGACGCCCCCGGCTTCAAGAGCCCGACCGGGGAAGCCGCCCGCACCGGCAGGATCGCCGTGTGCCGCGACGTGGCGGCGGACCCTTACATGGCGCCCTGGCGGGATAAATCCGTGAAGATGGGCTACCGCTCCTGCGCGGCCGTCCCCCTGGTGGAGTCCGATAAGGTTTCGGCGATACTGAACCTCTACTCGGCCGACCTGGATTTCTTCTCGCAGGAGGAGGTCAGCCTGCTCTCCGAGATAAAGGCCGACATCTCGCTGGCCCTGGACGCTATCTCCGGCGAGGCCGGCCGCAACGCGGCCCAGGCCGCGCTGGAACGCACGGCCAGCCACCTCACCCAGGTGATGGAAGCCATGCCTGTCATCCTGTTCACCCTGCGCTATGTTAACGGCAGGTTCATCACGCAGTGGGTGAGCGGCAACTCCAAAAACGTCACAGGCCACGACCAGGAAGAAATGCTGGCCCCCGGCTGGTTCGAGAACGCCGTGCACCCCCAGGACAAGGATCGGGTCCTGGAAGAAAAGAAACAAATCTTTAAAAAGCTCAGCATGGTCCAGGATTTCAGGGTCAAGAAGAAGGACGGCTCGGGCTATGTCTGGGTACACAGCCAGCTCAGGACCGCACCCGGAACCACGGACCAGGTAACGGGCTCCTGGGTGGACATCACGCAGATGAAGGAATCCGAGATCCGGCTGCGGGAACTGCTAAACGGGTGCGAAACAAAAGGCCCGGAAGAGAAACCGTAACCGCGCCTGCGCCGCGGGAACCCCCCGTAAATTGCTAAAATTAGTCCGGTACTATGGCCAAAACGCTCAAAGCCGGACGACAGTCCATACAAAAAGCCGCGGCCGTCATAAAGCGCGGCGGCGTCGTGGCTTTTCCGACGGAGACGGTCTACGGCCTGGGGGCCGACGGGCTTAACCCGGAGGCCTGCGCGCGCATTTTCGAGATCAAGGGTCGGCCCCGTTTCGACCCGCTGATCCTGCACGAATGTTCCCCGGCCAGGGCGCGGCGCCTTTTTTCCAGGATCCCGGCGGCCGCGGAAAAACTCATGGCTAAATTCTGGCCCGGCCCGCTCACCCTGGTGCTGCCCAAGGCGCGCGCCGTTCCCGACATTGTAACGGCCGGCCTCAAGACCGTCGCGGTAAGGGTCCCGGCCAACCGCCACGCGCTGGCCCTCATAAAGGCCGCGGGCCGCCCGGTGGCGGCGCCCAGCGCCAACCGCTTCGGCCGCCTTAGCCCCACCACGGCGGCCCATGTCAGAAAACAGCTCGGCGCCGGCCCGGACCTCATCCTGGACGGAGGCCGCACCGCCATCGGCGTGGAGTCCACCATCATCACCTTCTCCGGGGGGCGCCCCGTCCTGCTGCGCCCCGGCGGCCTGCCCCTGGAGGAGATAGAGCGCGCGGCCGGAGTTCCCGCCGGGCGCGCCGCGCGGGCCAAAGCGCCCCTGGCCCCGGGCTGCCTCAAAAAGCATTACGCGCCGCGGGTCAGGCTGGAGATAGTAGAACCCGGCGCTCCCGTCAGGCCCTCCGCGCGGGCGGCCTACCTCGCCTTCAGCCGGCGGCCGAGGGGAGCCTGGGCCGCCGTAAAAGTCCTCTCCCGGTCCGGCGACCTGCGCGAAGCGGCGGCCAACCTTTTCAGGGCGCTGCACCTGCTGGAGAATTCCGGGGCAGGGCTGATCTACGCGGAGAGGGTGCCGCCGCACGGCCTGGGGCGGGCGATAATGGACCGCCTGAAGCGCGCCTCCGCCCGCTGATTTTTTATATGAAAAAGAAAGAAGCAGCCATCGAGATCGTAAAGCGGTTCATCCAGACGGACCCCGTGCGGGCGGCACAGGCGCTTGAAACGCTGCCGCCCCGCGACGCCGCCGGGCTGCTCAGGGACCTGCCGCCGTCGGTAGCCGCCCAGGCCATGGAAAACCTGCCGCCGCCGGAGAGCGCGGCCCTGCTGGGGGAGCTCACCCCCGCCGAGGCGGCCGGAGTGCTGCACCGCACCGGCAAATACCACGCCGCGGACATCTTCCGCCGCCTGGACCCCGATTTCTCCAAGGCGGTCATCCCGCTGCTCAACGAGGAGTTTTCCAAGGATATGGCGGAGATCCTGGCCTACCCGCGCGAAAGCGCCGGGCGGATAATGCACACGGACTTCCTCGCGTTCCGCTCCGACGCCAGGGTGCGCGACGTGATACTGCGACTGCGGCAGATGGCCAAGAAACAGCTGCCGGCGGCCACCTATTGCTACGTGGTGGACGGCGGCAACGCGCTGCAGGGCGTGCTCAACATGCGCGACCTGCTGCTGGCCGCCCCCGAAACCCCGGTCTCGGAGATAATGATAAAGGACGTGGTGAAGGTCTCCCCGTTCACGGACCGCGAGGAGCTGGTGGCCATGGTGTCGCGCAAGCACTACCTGGCGGTGCCGGTTACCGACGAGAACGGCCGCCTGATCGGCATCGTCAATACCAAGAACATCATCGCCTCCACCGAGGAGGAGGCCTCCGAGGACATACAGCTGCTGTTCGGCGCCAGCGCCGAGGAGCGGGCTTTTTCCACTCCCTGGTTCAAGATCACGCGGCGCCTGCCCTGGCTGACGGTCAACCTGGCCACGGCCTTCCTGGCCGGCTCGGTGGTGGCGCTGTTCGAAGATTTCATCGCCCGCGTCGCCGTGCTGGCGGTCTTCCTGCCCATCATCGCCGGGCAGGGCGGCAACGCCGGCACCCAGACGCTCGCCATAGTCCTGCGCGGCATGCTGATGCGCGAGATCGCGCCGCATAACGCCTGGCGCCTGGTCAAGACCGAGATTTTGGTCGGCTTTGTGAACGGCGGAGTCACCGGCATTATAACCGCCGGAGCGGCCTGGTGGTGGAAGGGCAACGCCTGGCTCGGCCTGGTGGTCGGCGTGGCGATGGTGGTGAACATGGTGGCGGCCGGCATGTCCGGGGCCATGATCCCGCTGGCCATGAAGCGCCTGGGCTACGACCCGGCCCACTCGTCGGGCATCTTCCTCACCACCGTCACCGACGTGGTGGGCTTCTTCGCTTTCCTCAGCACCGCCTGGCTGCTGCAGGGTAAACTCCTCTAAAAAGAAAACCGCCGGGGGCTTGAACCTCCGGCGGCCGCAAGTCTCCCGGGGCGGGGCCTTTAAGTTAAGCGCCCGCGCGCGGCCAGGAGTTCCTGGTAATAAGCCAGGGTACGGCGGCCCATTATGGCCGTGGTAAAGTTCTCCCGTACCAGCGCCACCGAAGCGGCGGAAAATTTCTCGCGCAGGGCGGGGGCCCGCAGCACGGTCTCCAGGCGGTCCGCCAGCGCGGCCGCGTCGCCCGGCGGGAACAGCAGCCCGGTCACGCCGTCGTGCACTATCTCTGAATTTCCCGAAATATCGCTGGCCACGGCCGGCACGCCCATGCAGAGCGACTCCCGGATGCTGCCGCTGAGCGCCTCGCCCTTTATGGCGGCGTTCACGCTGACCGAGGCCGCGGTGAGCAGCCGTTCCACGTCGTCGCGCAGGCCCAGGAAACGGACCCTGTCCTCCGGCAGGCCGGCGGCGGCGTACAGCGCCTTCAGCTCTGCGGAATCGGTGCCGCGCCCCGCGAATACCAGCGCGAAGTCCAGGCCCCGCGCCCGCAGCCGCGCGGCGGCGGCCACCAGCACGCGCTGGCCCTTATGCTCGCTGAAATTACCCACCAGCATCACTACCGGCAGGCCGGGCGGGAGGGCGAGCTCTTGCAGCACGGCCTCTTCGGGAGGGCGGGGGGAGAAGCGCGCCGGGTCCGTGCCGCTGTAGATGGTGCGCACGCGCTCCGGCGCCAGGCCGTAGGCTATAAGCTGCGCGCGCACCGAGCCCGCCACCGCGATGCAGCCGTCGATGAGGGCGCTGGTATATTTCAATTTGGCAAAAAACCCGGTGACGATAGGGTGAGAGACCCTGCGGGTGAAAACAAAGAGCGGCTTATGCCGGGAAAAGAACTTGGCCAGCAGGCCCATGGCGTGGGCCTTGGGATGGTGGGCCTGCATCACGTCGGGGCGGACCGTTTCCAGCAGCCTGGCCAGCGCAAGGGCGGCCTTCAGGTCGTAGTCGCGCCGCGGCCGGAAATGCACCACTTCAAAGCCGTCAGCCGCGGCCTTGCGGCCCAGGTCCCCGTCGGCGGGGCAGGCCAGCAGGTTCTCGTGCCCGAGCGAGCGCAGCTCGCGCGCCAGGTAGAGCGCCTGCGCGGCGCCGCCGGACCAGCCGAAGCTTTCAGTGACGTGGAGTATCTTCATTTAAAAAAGGCTGGCCTTGCGCACTACGCCGCCTATAACGCTCCCCCAGGGCACGGCCCTGGCCGCCAGCGCCGCGGAGAACGCGGCCAGGTCGTAAGGCACGCGGACGATCTCGGCGCTCACCCGGCCGTTGACGCTTATGACAGCGTAAGAAGCTGCGGGGTTGCCGTCCAGCGGGCTGCCGACGCTGCCGGGATTGACCGCCAGGCCGCCGGCCGCGGTTTTTACGTAGGGAGAGTGGATATGGCCGCAGAGCACGTTGGGAGCACCGGCCCCGGCGCTGAAAGGGACCTCGTCGCTCTCCTCGGAGGCGTGGAAACAGCGGAATTCGGCCCCGCCTAATTTAAACCCGAGGGAGGCGGGTGCCGCGCCCAGCCAGGCCCTGGCCTCTCCGTCCAGCGCGGCGGCGGTCCAGGCGGTATGGTCGGCGCCTTCCGCGCAGTGAAAATATTTCTCAAGCTCGGGCCGGGGAGTGCCGGAGGCGATATAGCGGTCGTGGTTGCCGCGCACCCGGAAGGCGGGGGAGAGCGCCCGCAGGGCGGCCAGGGTCTCGGCCGGGAACGGCCCCATATTGACGGCGTCCCCGAGGAAACAGACAGGGGCCGAGGCCAGGCCCCGGGCGGCAATGTCGGCGGTCACCGCCTCCAGCGCCGGGAGGTTGGCGTGCACGTCAGAGATCAAGATAAGCTTTTCAGTACCCATAAGGTCCTATACGCGGCTAGGTCCAATAACACCGCCGGCCTGGGCCTTTCCGCGCATTACAAGGCCCCCTATTTCTGTTAGATTATAGTATATAGCCCGCAGACGGAGAACGCCTTGATGAAAAAAACACTTTTAGTCCTTACCGCCTTTCTCGCCGCGCTTCCGGCCGGCGCCCAGCAATTCCAGGACATAGATGTAGCCAGCCTCAAAGCGGCCTCCGCCGCCTCCGCCGCCCCCGCGCCGCAGAGGGGTAATTACTACCTGGACGTAAACTCCTACGATCCCCTGCTCGAACGCCCCTCCCGCCAGGGCCAGAAGCTGCACATCATAGGCGGCAAGATAGAGATCCCCGGCATCGACGGCACGCTGGATTTCGCCAGGCAGTACCGCCAGGCCAATTACCAGCGCCACGACCTGCAGAGCGACGTGGCCCTGGCCGTCTACACCAAGAACCTCCCCAAGGTCCTTTTCCAGGTGCTCTTCGGCATAGCCGAGGACAACGGCAACCCGGCCGGCGGCACCTACAGCGACATCAACCCCGTGGTGCAGGACCAGGCCATCCCCCTGCCCACCGAGGCCGAGATCCTGGCCCTCGACATTCCCGAGGATGAAAAAGAGCGCATCCTGGTGCAGCTGCGCAATTCGAAGATGCACATAGAAGGCCGCATCAACCCTTTCCGCAAGACGGAAATGCTCAACATGTACAAGCAGATCCTCCTCGAGGAGCAGGCCGCCGGCCTGGAGCCCAGGTACGGCCTGCCGCACGAATGGAGCCCCGAGTTCATGCAGTACTGCCGCCAGAACGGCGAGATGATAGGCGCCTTCACCAAGCTGCTCACCGCGCTGGCCTCGGGCGTCACCTCCCGCCACTTCAAGACCGGCACCGAAGTGGAACTTATTAACTTCATCCTTTCAAAAGAGGACGGCTCGGTCACCATGGACCAGCTGTTCCGCCACAGCTACCGGCTGGCCAACGGCGAGGTCTACCTGGCCATCCTGGCCATAGAGAACATCCTGGGCGACAACTGGCGCCACCCCGAGCGCGACAAGCTGGCCGTCACGCGCAAGCTGGCCAACATCAGCAATTTCTACCAGGGCAAGGGCGACAAGTACGGCGCGTGGTACCACTTCCACGGCATCATGCTCTACGGCTACGTGCGCGGCGGCTTCCGCGCGGCCTTTGTGGCGGCCACGGAGACCGCCGGGTCCCACGTGCTCAACAGCGCCCACGACGCCGGCGACGAGCAACAGGAGGACTACGTCAACTCCATGGGCGGCAAGCTGGGCGCCAAGGTGGCCAAGATAGTAAAGGAAAGGCTCTACCAGGGCTTCGCCCCGGACAAGAATTACTGCGACCCGAACGTGTACCTGGACCTCAGCGAGGATTTCCGCGACCGCATAGAGTACGTGGAGAGCAAGGACTTCAAGGCCGACCTGGACGAAGAGCGCATCTGGCTCAAGCCGCTGTACCGCGACTATTTCGACTGCCACGTCGAAGTAATCTACAACGACTACTCGGGCAAGCTCAACTCCAAGTACATCGTCAAGAGGGACCATGTCGACTTCAAGAAGGGCAAAAGCAAGCCGATCCTCCTCAACCCGATGCACGAACTGGTGACGGCCCGCGCCTTCATCTCGGGCTGCCTGGCCGCCGAAACTCCGGTGGGCACCAAAGCCTTCGGCGAGGCACAGCTGCCCGCCCGCGGCATCTGGGTGGACGCGCAGTGAACTCCATCAAAGACGGCTGGCAACTGATCAAGTATTCCACTCGCCTTTTCCTGCGCTACCCGGTGATGGTAATGCCGCTCATCTTCACCTGGCTGTTGTACGCGCCCACGATACTCTACTTCAAGTACTCCTTTAACTGGGACCCGCTCACCCTGCAGCAGACCCTGCTGGTGGTCCTGGGCATAACCTTCTTTTTCGCCCTGCTGCTGGCCTTCTCGGCCTCCATGCTGCTGGAGCTGATCCAGCAGGCCGAGTCCGGACGGGAGCTGTCCCTCGTCGACGCTTTCGCCGAGTCGCTGGGGTCCAACCTGATAAAAATGCTGCCGATAGTAGTGGTGTGGACCATTATCTGGTTCATCCTGACGGTCATCACGGCGCTGCTGACCCGCAAGAAACGCGGTTCCTCTTCCTCCAGCCGCGAGGACGGCCTGAGCGCCGAGAACGCCGCGCGCACGCTGGCCGGGGACGGCCGTTTTTCTCTTTCGGCCGCCTTCTTCCGGGCCCTCAACAAGGGCGTGCGCATGGCCGTGTTCCTGATCCTGCCGGCCATCGCCTGGCAGGACATGGGCCCGTGGGGGGCGTTCCGGCGCGGCATGCGCATCCTGCGCATGAACATCGGCACCTTCATGACCGGCTTCGCGCTGTCCGAGATCGCCGCCATGATAGTCTTCATCCCGCCGGCCATAATCCTCTACATCTCCAGCGAGGGCAAGGTGAAGTTCCCGGAGTGGGTCTGGTTCACCACGCTCGCCTACATGGCCCTGGCCTGGAGCTACAGCATCTACCTTGAGCAGATGTTCACGGCCATGCTCTACCTCTGGCACCTCAACTGGGAGAAGGCCATAGGCGCGGCGCAGGCCGCCGGCAAGCCCATCCCCAGGCTGGGCGACGTGCGCCAGCCCTGCCTGCTCGACGGCATAAACGACCTGGCGCAACCGCAGGACGGCACGCGGCAGCAAACCTAAAGGAGCCTCTCATGCAGAACTTTACCTTCGTCAACCCTACCCGGATACTCTTCGGCAAGGACGTTATAGGCAAGCTGGCCGCGGAAGCCGCCAAAGCCGGCAAAAAAGCCCTGCTGGTCTACGGCGGGGGGAGCATAAAGAAGAACGGCGTCTACAACGCGCTCACCGCGGCCCTGGCCGCCAACGGCGTAGCCGTGACCGAACACGCCGGGGTGAAACCTAACCCGGTGCTCTCCCATACCAGGGAGGGGATAAAGAAGGCGCTGGCGGAGGGCTGCGACCTTATAGTGGCGGCCGGCGGCGGCTCCGTCATAGACGAAGCCAAGGCCATAGCGGCCGGAACAAAGTATAACGGCGACGTCTGGGACTTCTTCTCCGGCAAGCCCGCCCCGCGGGAGGCCCTGCCGCTGTTCACGGTGCTGACGCTCCCGGCCACCGGCTCGGAGATGAACTCCGGCTGCGTGATCACCAACGAGGCTACGCGCCAGAAATACTCCACCCAGTCCCCGGTGCTTTTCCCCAAAGTCTCGGCGCTGGACCCGGAGACCACGCTGACGCTGCCCCGCCCGCAGATAGCCTACGGCGCGGTGGACGCGCTGGCGCATATCATAGAGGGTTATTTCACCACCAAGGACCGGGACGTAGAGATCACCGACGAGGTAGTGCACGCCCTGGCCCGGGCCATCGTCGCCTCCACCGAGCGGATTTTAAAAGACCCCGCCGACTATAACGCGCGCGCCTCCATGATGTGGTCGGCCACGCTGGCCCTCAACGGCCTGGCCACCTGCGGCTACGGCGGGACCAACTTCATCAACCACGCCATCGAACACGCGCTGAGCGCCATCTACGACATCGCCCACGGCGCCGGGCTGGCCATAGTGATGCCCGCCTGGTTCAAGCACCACCTCGCCACCGAGGGCCCCGCCCGGCTTGAAAAGTTCGGCCACGCCGTCTTCGGCACCTCCTCCGCCGAGGAGACCATAGCGGCCTTCGAGGCCTTCTTCCGCAGGGCAGGCGCCCCGGTGCGCCTGGCCGAGGCCGCCATCCCCGCCGACGCCATCCCGGAAATAGCCGCCAACGCCATGGGCCTCATCCGCATGTGGGGCATGAAGCACGAGCAGCCCGAAATAGAAAAGATCCTCCGCAACGCCGTCTGACCTGAAGCGCGACAAATAGAAAGGCCCCGTTAAGGGGCCTTTCCATTTTTCCTTCGCAGAGAACTTAACCCAGGATATACTCCAGGTACTTCGAATACATCTTCACCGCGCGGTCCGCCGAGCGGAACACCGGCAGGCCCAGGGTTTGCGCGTAGGCGCAGTACGGCTCGTAGCGGGTGCCGGACCCCACGCAGAACAGCAGCGGCTTACCCGCCTCCCGAGCCGCCGCAGCAGCGCCCTTCAGGAAAGATTTCTCGAAGTCGTCCGGATACTGGCCGCCTTTAGGCAGCGTGTTCATCATCGCCGTCAGCGGGATCATGGAAACTATAGCCCCGGAGAACTCCTCAGCTCCCAGCGCCGACCGCACCACCCCGCCTATAGCGTCGTCGGAAGCCATCGGCGTGATATCCAGCGGGTTCTTGGCGTCCACGATGGAGTCCAGCCGGAACTCCTTGAGCGTCTTGTCCATCGCCGCCGCCGTCTCCGGGCGCATTTCCGCCGTCAGGCGGCCGGCCACGCCGTCGGCCATGCCCGCCGCCTCGAAGCCGGCGTTGCTCATGAAGAACGTGTTGCCGTGCTTTACCGGCCGGTCCGCGAAAGAGCAGGCCAGCACCGCCAGGTCGTTAAAATCGTCGAAGGTCTCGGCCACCAGGGCGCCGGCGCTCTCCATGATGAGCCGCGTCACCAGGTAGTCCCCGGCGATAGAAGCCGTATGGCCCATCACGGCCTTCTGCCCTACCACCGTGCGGCCCGCCTTGTAGAGCACCACCAGCTTGCCCCTGGCGCGGGCCTTCTCTATCACCCTGGCCAGCGCGGTCCCGTCGCCGGGCTTGAAGCCTTCCATGTAGACCAGGATCACCTTCAGGTCATCCTCGTCGGCCAGCCGCTCCACGTAGTCCGGCACCGTCACGTCCTGCTGGTTGCCCACCGTAATGCAGTACGCGGGCTTGAGCCACGGCATCTTGCTGATCGTCGAGATCACAAAAGCCCCGCTCTGGCTCACAAAGGCCGTCTTGGCCATGTTGGGGTTAACGCCCAGCGGGTGCTCCATCTTGTACTCGGGGATGAAGAAAGTGTTGAGCTTCACGTCGTTGAGCACGATGCCCATGGAATTGCCGCCGGAGAGCGCGAAATCCGGGTTCTTGTCCTTGGCGCTGGCTATGGCGTCCACCACCGTGCCGGCCATGCCCTCGGAGCCGGCCTTCTCGCCCATGCCGCCGGAGATCAGCACCACGCCGTTGACCTTGCCGGACTCGCCGGCCTCGGCCAGCACGCGCGGCACCTCCGGCGAGGGGACCGCCACCACGTACATGTCCACCTTCTCCGGCAGCTGCGCCGGGGAGGCGAAACATTTAACGCCGTCTATCTCCGCCGGGCCTTCCTTTATGATGTAGGTCCGCTCTTTAGGGAAACCGGCTTTAGTTATGTTGTTGAGGATGATGCGCGCCATGTTCATCTTCTTCTCGCTGACGCCCACCACGGCGGCGCTCCGGGTGTGGATCAGCCCGTCCACGCCCTGCAGCGACGGCTTGCGGCGGGGCGCGGCCTTCCTGGCCTTCCTGAAGCGCAGCACGCCGTCCAGCGGAGTCAGTTTACCCTTCGCGGCCGCCAGCGGGTTCACCTCGAATTCCTCTATGGCCCAGTCCGACTGGCCGCCGTCGCAAAAATGGCGCATCAGGTGGGCGAAGCCCTCCAGCCATTTAACCATCTCCCCGTCCTCCGCCACGCGGCGGCCGCCGCGCACGCTGCCGGAGGCGTAGGCCCAGATCCAGCTTTTTTCCAGGAACGCCGCCCAGGTCTTCTCGTTGAAGGCCAGTTCCACCGGCATCACGGAGGGGGAAGTGCCGGGCTTTAAAGATTTGGTGAGGGCTTCGGCGTTGGTGCCGCCGGGCCCGAGGGTGACCACGGGGCCGAAGGCCGCGTCGGCCCTGGCGCCCAGCAGCAGCTCTTCGCCCAGGGCGAAAGCAGAATGCGGCAGGAATTCCACCAGCATGAAAGCTTCGGCCTCGGGGAACTTGGCGGCCATGGCCCGCAGGGCTTCTTCCAGCGCGGCGGGGGTTTTCTCCAGCACCTTCACGCCGCCGGCTTCGGTCTTGTGCAGGGTCTTGGCGGAAACCAGCTTCAGCACTGCCCTGTCCCCGGCGAGGGCGGCGCAGGCCGCCGCGGCGGCGGCGGTCGCGTCCAGGCCGGCGGCCGGGTAAACCAGGTGCCGGGGCGCGCCGAGCCCGGCCAGTTCCATCACGCGGTAAACTTCCGGCTCGCTCAGGCTCGAGCGCTCCTGCGCCCCGGCGGCGGCCAGCAGTTTTTCTATCTCTTCGTAGTTTTTCATAGGATAATCCAGGTCAGCAGATCTTTTTTACCACGGTCTTCTGGGCCAGGGCCAGGGCCTGCGCCCTGCGCACCAGCCCGGCGCCCAGCGTAAGGCAGTCGGAGGCCGCGGCCCCCGCCGCCAGCTTCAGCGTGCGCTCGAAATCGAAACCTTTCAGGAAGCCGAAAAGGAAGCCGGCCATGAAGGAATCTCCCGCGCCGGTAGGGCTCTTAAGGCCGGAAAGCCGCGGCGGCTTTACGCTCCACAGCCCGAACGGGGAAGCCGCGTAGGAATGCGACGGCCCGTCCGTCACGATAAGCGTCTTGAGCCCGGCGCGGGAATGGCGCTTGAAATAGGCGGCCAGCACGGCGGGGGTAAAAGGCCGGCCGGCAAGCTCCTCGAATTCAGCGCGGTTTATCTTCACGCCGTCGGCGCCGGCCGCCACCGCCTCGGCCAGCACCGGCCCGCTGGTGTCGAACATGGTAAAACAGCCGCGGGCGGCGGCCAGTTTTACCAGAGAAGTGTAAAAGCCTTTCTTCAGGCCGGAGGAGACGCGGCCGCAGACGGCCGCAAAGCGGTACTCGCCCGCCTGCCTGGCGAACCTGCTCAGGAACCGCTCCTGGCTGGAGGCCGGGACGATAGGCCCTTCCTCGTTGAAGTCGGTGGAGACGCCGGCCCCGTCCACGACGCTGCAGCAGACCCGCGACTCCCCGGCGTTATGCCGCTCGAGGAAAGTTTCAAAACCCTCCCGCTCCAGCGCCTCCTCTATCCAGCGGCCGTTATGGCCGCTGACAAAGCCCGCGACGGGGGCCTTCAGGCCCAGCACGCGCAGGGCGCGCGCCACGTTTACGCCCTTGCCGCCGGGCAGCGTAAGGGTGTCGTCCAGGCGGTAGATCCTGCCCTTTTCGAGGACAGCAACGAGCACGGTCTTGTCTACGGCTAAATTGAGATTGATGATGAGGGCGTTCATGGTGTCGGGGGCGCTCCGGGCGCCGCAGTTCTAATTTAGCATTTTAGGTAAAAGTTTTGAACCCGCATTTTGCGCACTTTAGTATAATTTATCTATATGATACGCGCCTTAAAGATCGCGGGAGGTCTGCTGTTCTCCGCACTGCTCTTCCTGGTGGCCGCGGGGGTAGGCCTGAAGCTGTATTTCACGCCCGCCCGCATCAAGGCCGTCACCGCGGACTACGCCTCCAAGAACCTGCGGCGGGAAGTTTCTTTCGACTCGGCCTCCCTGAATTTTTCCGGCCTCTCCATCACCAAGCTCAGGGTTTCGGAGTACCCCGATTTCAAGCGGGGGGAATTTTTCAGCGCCGAATCCTTCTCGGTGCGCCCTTCGCTGCGGGCCCTGCTGCAGAAACGGGTGCAGATAAACTCCGTCTCCGCGGAAGGCCTGCGCATGCGCGTAACGGAAGTGCGCAAGGACACCTACAATTTCTCGGACCTGATCGCTGCCGGGCCCGCGCCCAGGCCGGCCCAGGCCGCGGGCAAGCGGCCGCCCGCCCCGCCGCTGGCCATCTCCAGCCTTAAGGTGAAGAATTCCAGGTTTACCTACGCCAACGCGGCGGGGGACATGACCATAACCCTGCGCGACATTAACCTCTCGGCCTCCGGCATTTCCCCGGAAGGGCTGTTCCCGCTGGAAGCCGCCTGCGCCATAGACGTGGCCTCCCCTTATTTCACAGGCACGGTGCCGGCTCGCCTTAAGGGCCGCGTGTCGATGGGCGGCTGGGACCCGGCCAAAGGCCGCGCTGAAATTGAGAGCGGCTCTTTTTCCCTCGGCGGCGTAAAGGCGGAAGTCAAAGGCTCGCTGAAGGGGCTGATGGAGCCGGACGCGAAACTCTCCATCTCCGTAAAGCCGTTCTCCACCGCCGACCTCAAAACGGTCTTCAAGGGCCTGCCGGCCAAGGTGCTGCTGCCCGAGATAGACGCGGACGCGGATTTCAAGCTTACGTTCACCGGCGTAAATCTCCGGTCGGTCAAGTTCGCCGCCGGCCCGGTTAAAGGTTCGCTGCGCGGCCAGGCCGCCTGGGAGCCCGCCGTAAACTACGCCCTCCTCGCCGAGCTAAAGGCGCAGAGCCCGGAGATGGACAGCACCGTGCTGGCCAGAAAGGTAAAACAATTGCCTATCCCCCGCGGCTTCAAGCTGCCGCTGACGGAGCTCGCCGCCACCGCCCTGCTGAAACCGGGCCTCGCCGACATACGTTCTTTCTCGCTGGAGACGGACGGCCTTTCAGCCTCGGGCCGGGCGCGGGTAGACTACGCCGGCGGCTCCGTTAAGGCCTCCGGCCGCGCCAGGGCCGACATTAAGAACCTCGCCCGGCTGGCCACCGCGGCCCCCGACCTGGCCGCCAGTTACGCCCCGTCGGGAGGAGCGCTGGCCGAACTGGATTTTTCCTACGCCGAAACTCTGGCGCTTAAAGGCAAGGCGTCGCTCAACGGCCTGGGCGCGGCTTACGCCGGCAAAAAACTTTCCGGCCTTACCGGGACGGTGGAGTTCACTAAAGATTCGGCCTCCTCTAAAGCGCTGGAGGGTCGGCTGGACGGCGAAGACCTGAAAGCCTCCTTCACGGCCCGCGACCTGATGACCCACCCGAAAGCCTCGTTCACGCTGAAGCTGGCCCGGCTGGTCCTGAAGGACCTGCCCGCCGCGGCCGCCGGCGCCGGGACCGCCGGGGGGAAAACCGCCGCCGCGCCGCAGTTCTACCTGGACGTGGCGGGCAAGGCCGAGATCGGCGCGGTGGAGCATCCCAATTTCCGCTGCGGCCGGGTTACGGCCAGCCTGGACCTGGTGAACATTTCCGAAGACCTCAAGTCCCTCGACGGCGAGGCCACGTTCACGGCGGGGCCCGGCAAGTTCTCCCAGCTGTACGCCCTGGCCGGCAAGTACAAGGCCGCCAAGGTGGCGCTCTACCCGCTGCTGGTCCTGCAGAAAAGCTCCGGGCTCGCAAAGGCGCTGCGCCTGCCCGACTTCAACAATATCGAGTTCCAGTCCATAGAGGGGGACTACTTCTTCCTGAAAGGCCTGATGAAGATAAACAAGTCCGTTATGCTCTCCGGCGTCGCCGACGTGGCCTCCTCCGGCACGATCAACCTGCCGGGAGAGAAGTTGGACATGAAGATCAACACCACCCTGAAGCAGGGCAGCGGCATCCGCATGAGCGCCCCGCTGGGCATGTACGTGAAGGGCACCTTCGCCGAGCCCTCCGTGAAAGCCGACATGAAATCCATCGCGGAGCAGCCGGCCGTGAAGAAAGCCGTCAACAAGCTGGCTCCGGCCGCCGACAAACTGCTTAAGGGCCTCTTCAAGAAATGAGAACCAGACTGCTGCTGCTCCTGCCCGCCTGCCTGCTCGCCGCCGCCTGCGCGGGCAGCCGCAAGGATATCCGCCTTACCACGGAGCCCTCCCTGGAGCGCGCCTTCGACATCATTCAGGGCACGCGGCAGGGCAAGCAGCTGATGAAGTTCCTTTACAAGAACCCGGTGCGTTTCGAGTATTCCAACAGCACGGGCCTCTGCCACAAGTTCTCGCTCAACACCGGCAAGGTCCTGCTGCCGGAGGAATACAAGAGCTCCGACCTGCTGCTGGCCCTGGCCCTGGCGCGGGCCGCGCACATCTACCGCGTCTACAAGGAGACCGGGCTGGAGGAGATAATTTCCGAGGAGGAGGAGCTGGGCGCCATCTTCCAGGCCCGGCTGGCCCTGGAGATAAACCTGGTGGACGCCGACTTCGGGCGGGAGCGGCACGCCGAGGCCATGAAGACCGCCTTCTGTTCCTATGTGCTGGAAAATTCCAGGTACGCCATGCGGCAGGCCCGCAAAGAGGCGCTCACGCCGGACGCGGACTGCCAGCGCCCGCTGGAGACGCTGGAGAACCAGCGCGTCTGGCTGGAGAAGGCGCGCAAGGCGATCAACGAGGAAAATTTCCACCAGCTTATCTACGAGCGGGACATGGCGCGGGTGCGCAAGGGCGCCATGCCCATGAGCGAAGCCATGCGCAACGACGCCCGCCTCCGCGCCCTGCCCACTTATGAGGTCTACCGCTACCAGCGCACCTTCTACGACAGGCAGAGCGACATCTTCAGGCGCTTCGAGAAATTATACGCCCGGGAGATCGCCGCGGACGCGGCCTGGCGGGCGGCGCACCAGGCGGACCTGGACCGCGCGCGCGAGGAATTTTCGGCCTGCGGCCTGCCTTACTAAGGGGGAAGGCGGACCGCATTTTTGATAGTATTTCACTTATGAACACACAATACGACGTCTGTTTCGTCACCGTCGGGGACAGGAAGACCGCCGAGACCATCACCAGCGGCCTGCTGGAGGGGAAACTGGCGGCCTGCGTGTCGGCCGTGCCCGGCGTGGAATCCTCGTACTGGTGGAAGGACCGCATAGAAAAGTCCTCGGAGATCATGCTCGTCATCAAGACCCGCCGGGCGCTGCGCGAGGACATCACGCAGTTCGTCAAGCAGCATCACCCGTACAGCGTGCCCGAGACCATCTTCTTCGAGATCGACGGCGCCGACGGGGCTTACCTGGACTGGCTGGGCGCCAACACGCTTTTTACGACCAACATCTCCAAAGACAAGGCGCCGGGGGTAAAAAAGGAAATATGAAAAACGTTCTGCACGTCATAGTGGTGGTAGTGGTGGGCTCGCTGCTGGGCATGTTCATCAGCAAGCTGCTCAACATGTGGTTCCCGGCCGGGCAGGTGAACGCCCTCATCAACACGGCCATCAACACCGGCCTCAACCCGACCACCGTGGACCTGAACCTGGTGGAATTCACCGGCGGGCTGGTCTTCAAGTTCAACATCTCCAGCATCATCGGTATCTTCCTTTCCGCCGTGGTCTACAAGCAGCTCGTAAAATGAAGACCCTGATACTGGCCTCCAAATCCCCGCGGCGCAAGGAACTGCTCGCGCAGGCCGGCATAAAATACCGGACCATCCCCAGCCATATCGAGGAGACTACCTCCTACAAGCGGCCGGACCTGATAGTGCGCGAGCTGGCCTACAAGAAAGCCCTGAGCGTGGCCCTGAAGCATCCCGGCTCGCCGGTGCTCGGCTCGGACACCCTGGTCTACTGCAAGGGTTCGGTGCTGGGCAAGCCGGCCGGGCACAAGGACGCCCTGCGCCTGCTGCGCCGGCAGAACGGCGCCTGGCAGGCCGTGCACACCGGCGTGGCGCTGGTCTGGCTGGACAAGGGGCTCTTCCTGGCCGGCAACGACGTCACCCGCTGCAAGGCCCGGAAACTCACTGAAACCGAATTAAAGGGTCTTGCATCTAAACATCATGACAAGGCCGGCGCCTACGCGGTGCAGGACAAGGACGACATGTTCATAGAGAAGATAGAGGGCCGCTTCGACACCGTGGTCGGCCTCTCGATGAACCTGGTCCGCAAATTCATAAAGAAAGCAGAGGCGAACTGATATGCCCGTACACAAGATAAAAAAAACCTTCCACCTGGCCTACGGCCACCGCCTGCTCAACTATAACGGCAAATGCGAAAACCTGCACGGCCACAACGGCGTGGTGGAGGTAACGCTTAAAGCCGCCGAGCTTAACGGAGAGAGGATGGTGATGGATTTCACCCTGCTCGGCAAGACCATAAAGACCTGGCTGGACGACAGCCTGGACCATAAAGTGATCCTGTGCAAGGCCGACCCGCTGGCCGGCGTGCTGGCCAAAGAAGGCCAGGCCTGCTACCTGACCGACGAGAACCCGACGGCCGAGGTGCTGGCCAGGCTGGTCTTCGACCAGGCGGCCGCCCTGGGCCTGCCCGTAGACGAGGCCGCCTTCTGGGAAACCCCGACCTCCATGGCCCTGTACCGCCGGGATTAAAAGGAACATACAATGACAGAACAAGACTCCCATTTCGAGATAGCCATCATCGGCTCCGGCCCGGCCGGCTTCACCGCGGCCATCTACGCCACGCGCGGCGGGGCATCCACCGCCCTCTTCGGCGGCATGGCCCCCGGCGGCCAGCTGCTGCAGACCATGGAGATAGAGAACTATCCCGGCTTCGTGGACCCCGTCGTAGGAGCCGACCTGATGAGCAATATGCTGCGTCAGGTCACCCGGCTTGGCGCCAAAGTCTTCCAGGACTCTATCACCGGGCTGGACCTGTCCGCCCGGCCGTTCCGGCTTAAGGCCGGCAGCGGGAAAGACTACACGGCCGACGCGGTGATCCTGGCCACCGGCGCCCAGGCCCGCTGGCTGGGGACGCCTTCGGAGGAAAAATACAAAGGCAAGGGCGTGTCCGGCTGCGCCACCTGCGACGGTTTCTTTTACCGCGGCAAGGAAGTCTGCGTTATCGGCGGGGGCGACACCGCCGCCGAGGACACCCTGTTCCTCACCAAGTTCGCCGCCAAGGTCTACCTGGTGCACCGCCGGGACCAGCTGCGCGCCAGTTTCCGCCTGCAGGAAAAGCTCAAGGCCAACCCGAAAGTGGAGATCATCTACGACCATATCCCCGAGGAGTTCACCGGCGAGGCCAAGCTGTCCGCGGTAAACCTTAAGAACGTCAAGACCGGGGCGATCCGCCGGCTGGACGTGACCGGGGCCTTTATCGCCATAGGCCACACCCCGGCCACCGGCCTGGTAAAGGACAAGCTGAAGCTGGACGAGGGCGGCTACGTGGTGACCGACGAGAAAACCGCCACCTCGGTCCCCGGTGTTTACGCCGCCGGCGACGTGATGGATACCCGCTACAAACAGGCCGTGGTAGCCGCCGGCACCGGCTGCAAGGCGGCGCTGGAAGCCCTGGCCTTTATAGAGGCAGGGGACGCTCATTCCTAATTCCTAATTATTTTCGAACGCGGTAAAAACAAGGCAGGCCGTTTTCCCTATGGGAATGCGGCCTGCCTGTTATCGCGCCTGTAATTAGGAATTAGGAATGAGCGTCCCCTACACGTGCGGGAGGATGCCGGTCCGGCGCAGGTCCCGGCTGGTGCGGCGGATATTTTTAACGAAGAGGCGCCAGCCTTTAAGCAGGTTATGGCGCTCCTCCTCGCCGATAAGCGGGGTGAAGACGCGGCTGGAAACCTTGGCCTGCCAGCTGGGGGCCAGCCCCTGCCCGCGCGCCGCGGCCAGGGCGGCGCCCATGGCGGTAGCCTCGGACTCCTCGAGGGGCACTATGCGGGCGCCGGTGATGTCGGCCTGGAACTGCAGCAGCCAGTCTATCCTGGACAGCCCGCCGGAAACCTTCAGCTCCTCTATCTTGAAGCCCTTCTTCTTTACCAGGTCGAAAGCGTCGCCCACCATGTAGGCGATGCCCTCGGTGACGCCGCGCACCACGTCGTATTTGTCCGAGTGCGGGGAGAAGCCGGCGAAAGTGGTGAAGGCGGTAAAATCCCAGTAGGGCGCGCCCAGGCCGCCGATGGCCGGCAGGCAGAGCAGGCGGTTTTTGGACTTGCGGCACATGCCGTCCACTTCCCCGATATCCTCGAACATGCCGAATTTCTGTTTAAGCCATTCCAGCGCCGTGCCGGCGGAGTTAACCGTGCTTTCGGTGAAGTAGCAGATCTTCTTCTTGCCCCGGCCCTCCTGCCAGCCGAAGGAATTGAGCAGGCCGCGGATCTTGAGCGGCTTGCGGCCGGTGTTGACCAGGAGGAAGGCGCCGGTGCCGTAGTTGAGCGCGGCGGAGTTGGGGGCCTCGAGGCCGAGGCCGAGCATGGCGGCCTGCTGGTCGCCCAGCATGGCGGTCACCGGGATGCGGCGCCCGGCCGCCTCTACGTGGCCCAGGCGGCCCATGCTGGGCCTGATTTCAGGCAGCAGCGCCGCGTCCACGCCGAAAAGGGACAGCAGCCGGGGCTCCCACCGGAGCCGCCGCAGGTTAAAGAGCAGCGTGCGCTGGGCCTGGGAAGGATCCGTAACGAAAGCTTTGCCGCCGGAGAGCCGCCAGATGACGTAGGTAGCCACCGGCGCTATCAGCAGGCGCCCTTCCGCCGCGGCCGCTTTAACTTCCGGGTAATTCTCCAGGCACCAGGCGATCTTGGAGGCGCTGTAGTAGGGCGTCTTGTAAAGGCCGGTCAGGTCGTGGATGCGGGTATTGGAAAGAGGGATCTTGCCCAGCAGGTCCAGGGCGCGGCCGTCCTGCCAGCTCAGGGCGGGGGCCAGCGGGGCGCCGGTGGCCTTGTCCCAGAGCACGATGGTGGAGCGCTGGGCCGCTATGCCGAGCGCGGTCACTTCGGCGTCCGCCGGGAGCTTCTCCAGCACGTCGGAGAGGCTGTCGGCCTGGCTGGCGTAGAGCTTTTCGGCGTCGTACTCGGCGCGGCCCGGGGAGGGATAGGCCGGCTCCACTTTGCGCTGGGCCTTATAGCGGACGCTGCCGTCGAGGTCGAAGGCGAGCGCGCGGGAGCTGGAGCTGCCCTGGTCGAGTACGATTATGAATTTTTCCGGCATAACGGGGTCAGATCAGGCCTTCTTTCTTGACCACTTTGATGTCCAGGCCGGTCTTTTTAACGGCCTGCTCGAGGAGCTTTTTGCGGGCCTCCTCCTGTAGCCCGGCGCTCTCCAGCACATTGGTTATGCCGGTCAGGGTCAGCGTGAGCGCGTCCTTGTACAGGTCGAACTGGTTGAGGATCTTTATAACCGCGTCGCGGTCCTTGAACTCCCATTTGGACTGCTTCTTCACCCGGGCGGTATACTGGGAGCCGGCATACTCCGCGCCGTCCTTGGCCGCGCGGGCGATGCTGTCGGCCACCTGGTCCAGCTGCGCCTGCAGCTCGTCCATGCGCTCCTTAAGCCGGCCGTAGCGGTCCACCAGCACTTCTATATTCTCCCCGGGGACCGCGGCGGGCTGCGCCGCGTTATGGGGATGCCCGCCGAAGAAAGCGGGGCAGAGGGATTTGTAGTCGCACCAGGAGCAGGCCCGCTCGGCGGGCGTGGGGTCGAACTTGAGGCCGCGGATGCTGTCGGCCACGCCCAGCACGCGCTCCCAGAAGCCGCCTATCTCCTTGTCTCCGGCGCGCTCGAAGTGGTATTCCTTGTTGGTCGGCACGTGGTAGTAGAGCAGCTCGCGGATCTTCACGGCGGCCACGCGGGTACCGTAGGTCTCGGCGATCTTCTCCCGCAGGCGCGGGTCCATCTCGGTAATCTTCTGGTACATGTAGAGCTGGGCGGGCTCTCGCTTGACGTCCTTGCCGGTCTTGTAGTCTATGATCGTTATCTCGCCGCCGCCCAGGTGCTCTATGCGGTCGGAGATGGTGCGCACCAGCAGGCCGTCCACCTCCACGTCGGTGGCGTACTCCACCAGGAACGGCGGGGCGAAGCGCGCGCGGTTATGCTCGTAGTAGGCCTTCAGCATCAGCAGGCCTTTCTGGTAATCGTCGTCGGAGCGCTGCTGGGTGCGGTAGCCTTTCTCCAGGTAGGACTTAAGGTTCCACTCCCGGCGGAAGTCTTCGCAGACCTCCTCGATGGTGGGGAAGGGGGGATTGCGGACGGAATAGAGGAACTCCAGCGCCGCGTGGATGGCCGATCCGAAGGCGAAGTAGAACTTGGGCTCTTCCTTGATCTTGTCGATGTACTTGAACTTGTACTTGAGGGGGCATTCCTCGTACAGCGACATCTTGGAATAAGAGAAGGCCAGCAGGCCGCTCTTGACGGCGGGGGCGGGCGGGGGCGTTATCTCCCCGAAAAGGCCCGCGGCGGGAGCCGGTTCTTTACTTTTTTTCTTCATACTTTAAAAGCTCGGTCACCCTGTTCTCCGCGAAGCCGGTGCCGCCAACGGAGGTAAGCACCTTGCCGGTCCAGGGGGCGTAATATTCGTAGATCCACGACGGCATGCCCGCCACTCGGCGGCGGATCTTGACGCAGTCCGTAAACTCCCCGGCCTTCACCTTTACCTTCAGGCCGGTCTGCTCGACCAGGAACTCCAGGCGGCCCTCCGGGGCGGAGGAGGGCCAGGCCTTGCCGGCCTCCAGCGGGTAGCGGAGTATTTTTGTGACGGCGCCGGCATTGGCCTCTATAAAATCCATCTCCGCGAAGCGGTAGGTTTTCTTCTGGCTGCTCACCAGAGACGTACCGGCGTAAAAAGCGTTCTTTATGACCGCGCCCCTGGAGGTATGGTCGGTCACTATCACTTCCTGCCTGGCGTTGCGGCCCAGCGTCTGGGAGTCGCCGTAGGTCCACTTTAGGCCCGGCCCGGCGGGGAAGTAGTCGGGGCAGACGAAGATGCGGCGGAACACGTCCTCCGGCATTTTATGAGAGGGATACTCCCGGGCCAGGCGCTCCAAGAGCGGCCTGGACTCCTGGCAGACGCCCAGCTTTAGCGCATAGAGGCCGGCCGCGGCCTGCAGCGCCTTGGGCGCCTCGGGCGCCGTGGGGTTGGCCAGGGCGAAAGCCTTGTACTTTTCGGCGGCAGGCGCAAAGCGGCCCTGGCGCTCCAGCTCGACGGCGTCGCCGTAGCGCGCCGAACAACCGGCCGCCAGCGACAGCAGCGATATAAGTATTAGCTCCGCCCCTCTGGTACGCATCGTAACCCTATTATATAATAATCGCGCCGCCTCCGTCGGAACCCCCTTAAAAGTTATAATTACAGGATGACAAAACCGGACCTCAGGGATTTTACCAGGCAGGAGCTGGCCAGGGCGCTGGTCGCGCTGGGCGAGAAAGGCTCGCGCATAGACCGGGTCTTCGGCCTGCTGCACAAGAAGGGCGCCGCCGGCTACGGCGAGCTGCCCGGCATAGACGAGGCGCTGAAGCAGAAACTGGCCGAAAGATACGATTTTATCCCCGCGCCCAAGGTGGAGAAGAGCGTTTCCGCCGACGGGACGATAAAGCTGGCCTTCACCTTCGCCGACGGCGCCAGGGCCGAAAGCGTGATAACGTTCACCAAGGAGGCCGCCGCAGCCTGCGTCTCCTCGCAGGCCGGCTGTGCCTGCGGCTGCGTGTTCTGCGCCGCCGGCGCCGCGGGCCTCAAGCGCGACCTTAAACCGTCGGAGATCCTGGCGCAGTTCGCCGCCTGCCGCCGCGAGGCCGGCCGGCCGCTGGACAGCCTTAAGTTCGCCGGTTCGGGTGAGCCGTTCATGAACTGGGCCGACGTAAAAAGAAGCATCCTGATCCTTTCAGACAACAAGGGCTATAATTTTCCGCAATTCAGGATAACGGTCTCCACGGTAGGGGTGGTGCCTGTGATCAGGGAGCTCGCCGACTCGCACCTGGCCATAAAGCTGGCGGTGTCGCTGATAACCGCCGACGAGGAACAGCGGGGAGCGCTGACGCCCGTGGCCAAGAAGTATTCCCTGCGGCAGATCATCGGGGCCGCGCGCTACTACGGCGACAGGACCAAGCGGTCGGTGCTCTTCGACTATATAGTTTTCGACGGGGTCAACGACACGCCGCAGGACGCGGCTAAACTGCTGGCATTGATAAAGGACCTCAACTGCAAGGTGGACCTGACGCTGTACAGCCCGGTCCCCTCGGGAAAACCGTTTACTCCGGGCAGCTTTGAGAAGGCCAAGGCCTTCCAGGCGGCAATGGCGGAGGGAGGCGTGCGCGCCCACCTGCGCCGGGAAAAGGGCGCGGACATAGCCGCCGGGTACGGCCAGCTGGGAGCGCAGGGCTGACCGTTCCCGCGGGTTATTGTTGTAAAATATACAAATTGTCCCCATAGCTCAACGGATAGAGCTCCTGCCTTCTAAGCAGGCGATCCAGGTTCGATTCCTGGTGGGGACACTCCAGATTTCAGCCGGGGAAGAACTCCCCGGCTTTTTTATTTGGTCAGCATTTCTTTGGGGTGGGTGACGGTGCGGCCTTTCAGGAAAGCCTTTATATCCCCGGCGAGGTAGAGGCTGCCCGCGGCCAGCACCACGGCGCCGGCGGGCGCCAGCCGCAGGGCGGCAGCCAGTGCCCTGCCAGGCGCCGCTACAACTTCGGCGCGCCCGGCGAAAGACGCGGGCAGCAGGCCTTTTAATTTTACGGGGTCCGCGGCGCGGTAGGAAGAGGCCCGCGTGAAGATGACACCCTCGGCGACAGCCGCGAACTTGCCCACTAAAAGGCCCAGCGCCTTATCCTCCATGAGGGACAGCACCAGGTACAGCCGGCGGCCGAGCAGGGCCGGCTCCGCCAGCAGGGCGGCCACGCCCTCGGCGTTATGCGCCCCGTCGAGGATAAAACCGCGCCCTTTGTATTTAAGGGCTTCAAGGCGGCCGGGGGGGACGGCGCCCGGCAGCGCGGCCGCGGCCTTGTTAAGATTGAACTCTCCCCCGGCCAGCCCGGCGGCCATGGCGGCGAGACTCAGCGCGAAAGCGCCGTTCTCGGCCTGAAAGCTTCCTCCACGCCTGGCCAGCGGGCCGAGATAGGCGGTATAGCGCGACGGCCTGGCGAGCCCGGCGTTAACGGCGGCCGCCCGGGCTGCGATCACAGCCAGCGCCGCCGGCGGGATCCGCAGGCCCGCCAGCGCGCAGCTCCCTTCCTTTATGATGCCGGCCTTATGCGCGGCGATATCTTTTAGCCCGGGGCCCAGCAGCGCCGCGTGCTCCAGGCTCACCGACGTGATGCCGGCCACCGCGCCATCGGCGGCGTTGGTAGCGTCCAGGCGTCCGCCCAGCCCGGCCTCTATCACCGAGAAGCGCGCCTTCTTCTGAGAAAAATACAGAAAAGCCATAGCGGTGAGCAGTTCAAAATAAGAAAGCTCCCCGGCGGCGACAGACTCCACTTTCAGCAGGCAAGAGAGAAAATCTTTGCGGCTTATCTCCGCGCCGCCCAGCTTTATGCGTTCGCGCGGCCCGGTGAGATGCGGGCTGGTGTAGAGCCCGGTACGGTGGCCGCAGGCCGTCAGGGCCGCAGCCGTCAGGCAGGCGGAGCTGGTTTTGCCGGTAGACCCCGTTATGTGTACCACCAGGCCCATGTGTTTTTCAGGCCTGCCCAGCCCGGCGAGGGCGGCCTTTATTTTGTCCAGCGAGTAATGGGCCGAAGCCGACGGCGGGGGGAGGGCGGCCAGCCAGGCCTGGGCCTCGTCGTAAGTGGCGGGCAGGCGGCGCGCGCCCCCGAGGTCTTTAAGGGCCGCCAGCATCTCGGCCGCGCTTACCCCGGTGACCGGGTGCCGCAGGCCGGGCGCTATTTCGGCCAGCGGGGCCAGCACAAACTCGCGCTCGGCCAGGCGGGGGTGTGGCACCTGCAGCCCGGGGCCGTTTATCACGTGCCCGCCGTAAAAAAGGATGTCGATGTCCGCCGTGCGCGGCCCGTTCTTTACCAGGCGGCTGCGCTTGAGCGCCTTCTCCGCGCGCCCTATAAGCGCCAGCAGGCCTTCGGGGGAAAGCCGGGTCTCGCAGACAACGGCCTGGTTGAAGAAAGCGGGCTGGGCGAGATAGTAGAGGGGGGCGGTCTCGTAAACTGAAGACTTCCTGACGACCCGGCAGCCGCTTCGCCCGAGCAGCGCCAACGCGCGCTGCAGGTTGGCCAACCTGTCGCCGAGGTTGGAACCGAGGGAAAGGTAAACTTTCATCTACCGGCGGCCCTTATGGCGTCGGCCACCAGCATGGCCCGGCGGCAGTCTGTCACGTCGTGCACCCGTATTATATCGGCGCCGGCGGCGGCCCCGGCCACGCAGGCCGCTATGGTGCCGGCAAGCCTTTCATGCGGCTCGCCGCCGGCCAGGGTACCGATGAACTTTTTGCGGGATACGCCGAGGAACACCGGGTAGCCCAAGGCGCGGAGCTCGCCCAGCCGCGCTATCAGCGCCAGGTTATGCTCCAGCGTCTTGCCAAAGCCGATGCCGGGGTCAAGCATTATGTCCTTAACGCCGGCTTTCGCCAGCGCCGCCGCCCTGGCCGCCAGGAAAGCTTTAACCTCGCCCACCACTTCCTTATATATAGGCGCGGCCTGCATGGTGCGCGGCTGGCCCTGCATATGCATGGCAATGGCGCCGGCACCGGTAGCGGCAACTGCCGCCAGCATGGCAGGATCGGTAAAACCGGTTATATCGTTAATTATGTCCGCCCCGGCCTTTACGGCCATTATGGCCAGCTCCGGCTTGCAGGTATCCACCGAAACCGGCAACTTAACCCGGCCCGCCAGGGCCTCCAGCACCGGTATAACCCGCCTTCCTTCTTCTTCAAGGGAGACAGGGGCGCTGCCGGGGCGGGAGGATTCGCCGCCAATATCCAGCATATCTGCCCCCTGGGCCTCCAGTTCAAGAGCGTGGGCCACCGCGGCCTGGGTTGAATCCCACTTGCCGCCGTCCGAAAAAGAATCAGGAGTAACGTTGACGATACCGCAAATCAGAGTGCGGCCGGGCGTGAATTGCAATCTCTTCATGTGGAGATTCTAGCAATTTAAATTACCGTCTGCGGACAAATTTGCTGGAAGGGACACATCCCTTCATAGGGAGGGGGAGAAAAAAGTGTATGTTTTACAAGCATTTATGCAGAGGGGGGAAAATTACCCCTTGACAAACTATGCTATCCTATGCTATACTATATTTGTCGCAAGCAAGGAGGAGATATGAACACTCAACGGTACATGCTGCAGAAAGAGTTCAAAGTCTGGATGTGTGCAACCCTCGGCCTGATCAAAGACGGTAAAATGGGCGCCACCATAGCCCGCGCCGACCGCATAAAATTAGCATTAGCCTACACCGGGAAAGGAAGGTAACCAATGAAACCACGCTACCAGATAGTCATCTCTCTGTCGGAAGACGACAACGTAAAACTCCAGCAGCTTAGGGAAGACGGCTACCAGATAGTGGACATCTTCCGCCTCGGCCTAACCGAGGCGGAGGATGCCGTTAAACACCTGGGGAAAAGGAAGGAAAAGCCGGATAAGGACAAAACGGAGCAGGATAAGCTGTTTTAACCTCAATCTCCGCCTCCTGCCGCCGTTTTTCCCAGCCCCGCAGTAAGTCCACCATACAATCTTCCGGCTGCCCATGCCCTTTTAGGGGCATAGGTCCTTTGGCCTATGGCGATATAGGAAAGATTGCCCTTTCAAAAACCAGCCCCAATCCGTATAATATGGATATGAAAAACACAAAAGCCGTTTTCCTCATAATCCTGGGAAGCTTCATACTGGCGACGGGGTTCGCCTACGCGGGTGAAGCCCTTGACCAGCTTAAAGCTGCGGCCGGCAACGACACCGCCGCCGTGCAGGCAATGCAGGCCGCCGGCGTCAGCAACACATCCGCCCTGACCACCGGCAAGACGAAGGGCATAGACCTTAAAGCCGCCATCCCGGCCGCCTCGGCCCCTGCAGCCGCCGCCGCCACCCCCGAGAAAAAAGAGCCCACCATGGGCGAAAAAGTGAAGAAATTCGTCGGAGACAATTTTAGCCAGATCTTCTCGGCTATAATAATAGGCTTGCTCGCCTTCCTGATGATCGGCACGGGCGGCGCGGCTCTGGCAGTAGGAGCCGCGGCTTTCGGCTTCTTCTACCTGCTGAAGACCCTTTAACCAGGTTTACTCTTCGGAGAAATTATCCACCGTGTAGATGTACAACGCGGTGGATTTTTCTTTCCAGGCGCCGGCCGAGAGGCCGGCTTTTTCTTGGCAGAGCGAAGTGAGGAACTCTTCCCGGCTGTCGAAATGCTCCCAGACCTGCGGCAGGTAGGTGCCGGAGCGCCGCCCGGCGCTGACATAGACGCCGTGCACCCCTTTCTTTACCGCCTCAGGCCCGGCTACCCGCTCCAGCGGCGACAGCACGGAAATCTCTATAGTGATCTTGGCCAGCTCGGCCGCCGTGACCGGCGCAAAACGCGGGTCCTCGAAGGCCGCCGCCCCGGCGTAGGCCGCCACCATGTCGGCCAGCGTGCCGCGCGGTTCCAGGCTGCCTATGCAGCCCCGCAGCCGGCCGCCGATATTCAGCGTAACAAAGACCGCCGCCGGCTGGTTGAATTCAGGCCTGGCGTTAAGAGCCTGCTCCGGCGTCTTTCCGGCTTTAAGGCAGGCGGCTATGCTGCTGCGCGCCAGGGCCAGCAGTTCTTTCTTCATGGGAGCGCCCAGCGCCAGCGCGCCAGCGGGCTTGGGGGAAACCTCGGTAAAGAAGCCGGCCCCGTAGCCAACCACGGCGCTGTCGTCTCCGGAAACCTTGCCGGAATGCGTGTACACGGCCAGCTCGAAATCGTTGGCCCCCAGCTCCAGCGCGGCGGCGGCGCCCGCCGTCATGGCGGCCTGGCCGCAGGCTGTAGTATCCATCTGCGCGGAGGACTTGGCGAGCAGCAGGCTGTTGGCCAGGCCGAAGTACTCCGGGCTGGAGTTGCGCATGGCCTGGCGCAGCGCCAGCAGCACGGAGCGGTCAGAAAGCTCCGCTATCTTGCCGGGCGGGTAATGGCTGAGGTCGGAGGAAACGCAGAACAGCGCACGGCGGCCTTTCATGGCGCGGCCTATGGCGCGGCCGGCCTCCTGCAGCAGTCCCTCGTCGGAAGAGTTGAACAGGATGGGAACTATCTTAACCTTGTCTCCTTTGAGCGCCTGCAGAAAAGGCAACTGCACCTCCACGGCGTGCTCGCCGGCGTGGGCGCGGGGGGAGGTCTCAAAAAGTTTTTTCTCCTTAAGCAGCTCGGCACAGAAGGGGGTGTCTATCTCCACCAGGCCGAGCGGGGTCTCGAACGAACCTTCCGCCGGCAGCGCGCCTTTATCCAGCGCCATGGTGTGGCCGGTGGCCAGTATCACCAGGGTGTCGATATCCGCGTTCTTAAGACAGGCGAAGGCGGCCCCGGCCGCCGCTCCGGAGTAAGTGTAGCCGGCATGGGGAGCCAGGAAACCGGTCAGCCTGCCGGCGGGGGCCGCCCCGCTCTTGAGAAAAGCGGCGACTTCAGCCTTGAGCTTAGCGGCGTCTCCCTCGTAAAATTTACCGGCCACGGCAGGTTTTCTGATCATATAGACTCTCCCGCCCAAATTATACATTTGTTTTCCAACCCCAAAAAAACTAAAATATGCCTACACGGTGGTTGTAGCTCAGCTGGTTAGAGCGCGCGTCTGTGGCACGCGAGGTCGCGGGTTCAAATCCCGTCAGCCACCCCAAATTTCAAAAAACGCTTTTTCGCCCCTCGCCGCGGCTGCCGCGGCGTTGAACTTTTGCAGTTTTTCCCACGGAGTCTCGGTCCCATGCCCCGCCGCCTCTGCCTGTTTCTTTTTCAGCAGCCGCAAGGAAGCCTTCGTCACAATTTCCACAATCCGGTCGCGCCGCTCGGCTGACGTCATCTCGACATACATCTTCTTCCAGTAAGGCATATCCACCTCGATAATGGAGAGGTGATACATTCCTTGGCAGTGCAGAGTCAAGGCAATTGTTAAATTTGAAAATGCCACCGAGGAAAAGTTTGTGGAATTTAACAGGGGCCGCACATACTTTTCGAGAAACGTATTCACTCTACCGGAGGTTTTCAATACGATTTCAATATTCCAAGGTGACACAGATAAAGCGGGGACCCCAAATTTAACGCCTAGAATTAGCTGCCCTACTTAGTAAATAAGCGGGCAGCTTTTTTTCACTATTTCACAACTGGTCTGAATTACACATTTTTGGGATAGGAAAAGGGCTTCCGGCGGGCCATTTTATATAATATTTCATTGTCGCGTTCCCGGAGGAAAAATGATTAAAAGAGTTATAGGGGTTCTCTTGATATTGCCCTTTACCGCGGCCTGCGGCGCGCCGGCCCTTTACCGTGCCGCGGGTCAGAATGACACCGTCCGCATGGCGGAACTGCTGAAGCAGGGCGCCGATCCTAACGAGCGGGTGAGCAGCGCATCTTACAATCACGAGACGCCCCTTCAGATCGCGGCCTACTTCGGCGCGGTCGATGCCGCCAGGCTTCTGATAGAGCACGGCGCCGATATTAACGCCAGCACCAGACTCCGCGCCACCCCGCTGCATCTCGCGGCCGGAATGGGCCGGACGAGCATGGTGCAATTCCTGCTTGAAAAGGGCGCGAACCCCGATCCCGGTCCATCACACTGGATCGAACTGCAAGGCAAGAGCGAGGAGGGAACTCCGCTCGCGCTGGCCGAGAAGAACGGCCACTCCGTAGCGGCCGATCTCATAAAGGACGCTATAAAAGCCAAGCTGGGCATAACCGCCGGCGCCGCGGCCGTCTCCGAACAATACGCCCCGCTGGTCTCCGCGCTGCTGAAGGATTATGCCGGAGAGGGTAAGACCATAGCCGTGGCCGGGTTTTCCTATTCCGACGGCCGCGGCTCCACCGACGGCAATATAGTGGCCGGGCGCTTCACCAACGAGCTGATACGCCTGAAAAAACTTAAAGTAGTGGAGCGCGACCAGATAGAGCGGGTGCTCTCGGAGCTCAAGCTGCAGAACGCCGGAGCCATAGACCCCGAATCCGCCAAGCGCATCGGCAGCATGCTGGGAGCCGACCTGCTGGTGATAGGCGCAATGGTGCAGCTGCCCGGCGCCGTGCTGGAGCTCAATGTGCGGCTGGCCGAGGTGGAATCGGGCCAAGCCGTAGGCGCCGCATCGGGCCGCGTCCCTCGCGATTGGGTGAACTGACCCGGGTCCCGCCGCCTGGCGCCTCTGGTGTTTGGGCGGCCCTCCGGGCAGATTCTCCCCGGCTTCCGCCCTGTTTTACCACTCTTATGAATCACGAAAATATTAATATCCATTAAGGCTGGTAAACAATATAAGTGAAAACCTTCCTAAAGATGAGGGGAGCGATAGTGTATAATATCAGTACAGTAATATTTCCGAACACAGGAGGCTTGCTATGGTGGAGATTGTAATGAACAGCGGTTGCCGGGCCTCCTTTCCTTTTTAACTCAGATCAACTGTTAGGACTCCGGCACTTGTCGGCACGGGCATAAGCTCGTGCGGCCGCGCGCTTTACGCGCGCCTGTCGGCCAACCACCTATACACCAAGGAAATAATATGAAAAAGAAAACTCCCACAATGGACATTCCACGGATCTTCAACATCTCTGAAAGCGCTCACCGCATCCACAACCCGTTCACGCCCGAAAAGCTCGCCACGCTCGGCGCGGCTCTGCGTCTGGGATCGGGGACCCGGGTACTCGACCTCGGCAGCGGTTCCGGTGAGATGCTATGCACCTGGGCCCGCGATCACGGCATCACGGGCACCGGTGTCGACATGAGCCAGTTATTCACCGGGCAGGCGAAACTCCGCGCTAAAGAGCTCGGTGTGGCCGATAAGTTAAAGTTCATCCATGGCGATGCCGCGGGCTACGTCTCTGACGAGAAGGTTGGTGTGGCGGCCTGTCTCGGCGCCACCTGGATCGCCGGTGGAGTCGCCGGTACTACCGAACTTCTGGCGCGGAGCCTGCGCACTGGTGGAATTATCCTCATCGGCGAGCCCTACTGGAGGCAGTTACCTTCTACGGAAGATGTTGCCAAGGGATGTCTTGCCCACTCCACCTCCGACTTCCTCCCGCTTCCGGAACTTCTCGCGTCTTTCGGCCGCCTCGGCTGCGACGTGGTAGAAATGGTCCTGGCTGACCAGGACGGCTGGGACAGGTACGAGGCGGCTAAATGGCTCACCCTGCGCCGCTGGCTCGAGGCCAATCCCGACGACGAGCTGGCGAAAGATGTCCGGCTCAAACTGACCTCGGAACCCGGGCGCTACGCCGCTTACACGCGCGAATACTTAGGCTGGGGCGTGTTCGCACTGATGAGGCGGTAAATCGTAAGACCGGGCCAGGGCGGGTGCGGCGGCCACCCGCGGCAAGACGCTACCGCCCTGGCCTTTCCTTGTTTTCTTCGCGGTTTTCGCCTTTCCCGGTGGCTACAAATAAATAACAGAAAAGACCGCCGCGGCGGCCGCAGCAGCGGACGCCGGGGCGGTGTTTTATAATTACGGTGCCACCGGAGTCAGTTAAGATAGATAACAGCAACAGGCCCGTGCCGCGAGTGGCAGCAGCCACTGGCGAGCGCGGACAAAGCCTGTATAGATATGAGCTCGATTCGGTTGCAGTGCGCGCGGGGAATAATTTCTGCGGAGTACGGACGCCGAAGGCGGACCGGGGTACCGGCCGGCCGCGCACAGGAGGTGTTAATAAGTGCGGGACTCCTTGGGAGCAAGAGCCTAAACTCACGCCTGGCAGGACGAAACTGGAGGGCTGCCGATGGCGGACATGATGGTGGGGGCTTTTTACCCGCGCGACCTCCGAAATTTTGAGCTGAGACACGCTGAGAACCTGGCGCTGGCGGCGCTGCATGAAAGATTTGAGGCGGGCAGATGGGCGGAGTTCAAAGCGCTGCGGAGCTGACCGGATTTGATCCGTACAATGTGCGCTCTTCGGGAGAGCACCTCTACCACCCTTACTTTATAGCCGTAAGCCGGGGGGGGAAAGCCCACTGAATTTATAATGGGCCCGCATATCACAAGGATGCGGTCCCGCACCCGCCAGATCGCCGAAGCCTGGCGCACCGCTCCCGAAAAAATCCCCGGTTAGGTCGCAGCCCCCTCCCGACGCTAGAGACTCACAGCATCACTAAAACCACAATTTAGTAGCCCGGTCGCCCGTAAGTCGACAGGGTAAAAGGGCTGAGCATTAATACGCCGGCACGCTGGGCATTGCGCCTCAGGCCGGCGCGCCCGCTAACCGCTAGACTATATCAACGGCTTAACCGGCTGTGAGAGTGAAAGGAGAAATTAAATGAAAAAGTTCAACCTGATAGTCCTGGCGGCGGTATTAACGCTTATAGCGACCGGCGCCTATGCCCGCGAGGCCTCTTTTGAAGAACTGCTGGGGGGAGATTCCGGCAGCATCGTGCGCGGCCTGAACGCTGCCGACTTGGCAGCCAGCCAGAAAATAAGCTTCCCGGTGCCGGCCGGTATGGAAAGCTGCAAGTATGCTTCGGTACAGGGCGACACTTGTTCCTTTATATGCAAGAGCGGCGCTACCGTAACCCGGCCCCGCCTTAATTCCTCAGTAGCCCAGAACGGCGGCTGCGCTTTATTTGTGATGGTGCCGGTTCAGAACAAAGCGGCGTCCGCAGCGCGCGTCTACGCCGAAGGGCACCTTTATGCCTACAACAGGGCCACTAAGAAATACGACACCGATATGATGCTGCGCTGTTCGGTCACGCTGGAGAATTTCAAGAGCTACCTGGACACCGGGCACGGCTCGCCGCGGGAAGTGGTGTCGGCCGACTACCGGCTGAACGGGTTCCCCGAGCTGGGCAAATACGCCACCGGCAACGCCGTTGCCAGCGCCCCGGACCAGTATTCCAACTACGTGAACCTGCAGGGTTACTACCAGACCGGGCTGACCAAGGGGGTGGACGTCAATATCTTCATCGACAACGTGCCTTCCGCGCAGGCGCTGCTCACTAAACCTTTCCAGCCCAACGAGGTTTACGTGACCATGGAAAAATCGGCTACTACCTATTTCGGCGGCGACGGCACGAAATGGGGCTACTGGTGCAACTTCCGCCGTTAAAAGTTGAAGCCGCCCCTGAACGGGCATTAAAAACCGCCGGCCCTCCGGCGGTTTTTCTTTTAGCGGCGGGGGGAGAAAGCGCGGCCGGCCGATGGCGATTTTTGCTTTAATAGTGGCTTACTCATGAAGCCGCTCGCCCGCCGGTTAACACCCCTGGTCTTCGCGCTGACGCTGTTCTGCAGCGCGGGGCTTATCTTTGTGCTGCAGCCGCTGTTCACGCGCCTCACCACCCCGCTGCTGGGCGGGTCGCCGGCGGTGTGGAACGCTTCCATGGCGTTCTTCCAGGCGGCCCTGCTTATAGGGTACCTTTACGCCCACCTGCTGGCGCGCCTGAAAGACCTGCGCCTGCAGGCCGCGCTGCACGCCGGCGTGCTGGCGCTGGCCGCGCTGGCGCTGCCTCTGCGCGTCAGCGGCGCCTTCGGGCCGCCTAATTACGAACACCCCGCCGCCTGGCTGCTGGCGGTGCTGGCCGTCTCTGTGGGCGCGCCGTTCGCGGCGGCCTCGGCCACGGCCCCGCTGCTGCAGGCCTGGTATTCGCGCTCGGGCCTGGCCGACGCACATGACCCCTATTATCTTTACGCGGCCAGCAACCTGGGCAGCCTGGCCGGCCTGCTGGCCTACCCGGCGCTGATAGAGCCGCTGCTGGGCAACAGAGCCCAAAGCGCGGCCTGGCAGCTGGGCTACTGGGGCGTATCCGCCCTTATACTGCTGGCGGCCGCCACCGTGCTGCTGGCCAGGCCGCCGGCCGGCCCCGCCGAAGAACGGGCCGTTTCCCCGGCGCCGGGCGCGGCCAGGCGGCTGTATTGGCTGGGCGCGGCGGCGGTGCCGTCGGCGCTGGTGCTGGGCGTAACGCTGCAGATCTCCACCAACGCCGGGTCCACGCCGCTGTTCTGGGTGGTGCCGCTGGCGCTGTACCTGGTCACGTTCATCATAGCTTTCTCGCGCCGCGCCGAAAGGGCGGCCCCGGCCGCCGCCGCGGCGTACCCGTTCGCGCTTATCCTGCTGCTCGGTTCCTACCTGCTGTCGGGCCAATGGGTGCCGGTGGCTTTCGGCAATCTTTTCGGTTTCTTCATAAGCGCCCTCTTATGCCACCTGGCGCTCGCCCGCTCGCGGCCCGCCGCGGACCGGCTGACGGAGTTTTATTTTTTCGTATCGCTCGGCGGGGTGCTGGGCGGCTCGGCCGCGGCCCTGCTGGCGCCGCTGGTCTTTAACAACGTCTACGAGTACCCTCTCGCCCTGGCGGCGGCGGCGCTGTTCCTGCCGCGCGTAGAGGGGAGCCTGCCGCGCCTGGCCGCCGTCTCGGCCGGGGCCGCGGCCCTGCTGGGGCTGGCGATGGTGCTGCTCCGGGTGATCGATCCTGCCTGGGCCATGCGGCTGGTGGGGCAAGGCCAGCACACGCTCATGCTCATCGGGTTCTGGGCCTGCCTGGCGGCTATCTTCCTCAACCGGGCCAGGCCCCGGCGCCTGGCGGGGTTGGTGCTGGTCGCTTTCCTGGTGCTCTTCCTCAAAGAGGACCGGGCGGGGCGCTACATCACGCAGGAACGCAGCTTCTTCGGCATACTGCGCACTAGGGAGATCTACGATCCCGCCGACCATAAGACGCCTATCTTCCGCATCCTCACCCACTGCAATGTGGTGCATGGCGCGCAGCTTACCCGGCCCGGCCTCACCCGGCAGCCGCTCACCTATTACAATCCGCGCACGGCGCTGGGCGAGGCGGTACTCGCCGGCCTCAGCACGGGCGAGCCGGGCCGGGTGGCCCTTATCGGGCTGGGCGCCGGCGCCACCGCGTGCCTGCTGCGGCCGACGGACCAGCTGACCATCTTTGAGATAGACCCGGCGGTAGCCCGCCTGGCCGCGCGGCCCGGCGGAGATTTTACCTACGTGCAGGAATGCCAGCCCCGGGCGCGCACGGTGCTGGGCGACGCGCGGTTCAAGATAGCCGACGAGCCGGACGGGGCCTTTGACGTGATAGTGGTGGACGCTTTCTCGTCGGACTCCATCCCCGCGCATCTCCTTACCCGCGAGGCCGTGGCGCTGTACTTGCGCAAGACCAGTGACCGCGGCATAGTGATACTGCACCTGTCCAACGCCAGCCTGGCGCTCATCTCCGAAGCGGCGCGGGTGGCCCGCGACCTTAAGGCGCCGGCCCTTTTCCGCGTCAGCCAGCCTTTTAACCACCCGTACGCTTCCTACTTCGGCGCGCTGGGCGCCGGCGCCATGATAGTAGCCAAGTCGCCGCAGGCCCTTTCCCGACTGCCCCTGGCGGCTATGCCGGACTGGTCCTACATAGAAGCTCCGCCAGGGCGCGCCTGGTCCGACGATTACATCAACATCCCCCGCGCCCTGTGGCGCAACCTTATCGGCGAGGAGTACAGCCTTGAACCGCTCTGACCCCGTATTTTATACTTATAAACGCGCCTTAAAATTGGTTTAATAGAGCAGGGGTAACTATGCAAAACCAACTTTCTTCTTCCTCGGATAAGCTCATCCTGATCGTGGACGACGACAAGGGCGTGAGAGAGCTGCTGCAGATCGTAGTGGAGAAAGAGGGCTTTAAAGTTGCAATGGCCGAGGACGGGGCGGAAGCCCTGGAGAAGGCCAGGGCCCTTGCCCCGCACCTGATCCTCCTGGACCTGATGCTGCCCAAGTCCGGCGGCTTCGAGGTGGTGCACGAACTGCAGGGGGAAGAGACCGGCAATATCCCGATCGTCATAATGACGGGGCGCTTTATGGATCAGTCCACGGCGGAGATGATAAAGCGCGAATCAAACGTGAAGGAATACCTGGAAAAACCGCTAAAGACCGCGGCGCTGGCGGCCCTGCTGCACCGGCTGCTCAATACCCGGACGCCTGTGAGGAAAATCGGCCCCTGAACTTTTGAACTGCGGACTACAACTATGGAAATACTCATAACCAACGACGACGGCATCTACGCCGAGGGCATTTACGCGCTGGCCACCGCCATGCGCAAGGTCGGCAACGTGACGGTGGTGGCGCCGGACACCCAGCGCAGCGCCGTAGGGCACGCTATCACCATTACCGACCCGCTGCGCGTGACCGAGGCCAAGCGCAACGGCAAGTTCTTCGGCTACGCCGCCAGCGGCACGCCGGCCGACTGCGTAAAGCTGGGCATCAAGGCGATCATGAAAAAGCGCCCCGACCTGGTGGTCTCGGGCATAAACCTGGGCGGCAACCAGGGCTACAACATCCTCTATTCCGGCACCGTCTCGGGCGCCACCGAGGGCGCGCTGCTGGGCATTCCGTCCATGGCCGTTTCGCTGGACACCTTTGTAAAACCCGACTTCGCGCCGTCCGCAGCCTTCGCCGTAAAACTGGCCGGCCTGATGAAGAAGCGCGCGGTGCCGCAGGGCACGCTGCTAAACGTCAACCTGCCCAACCTACCCGCCGGCAAGCTTAAAGGCGTGCGGGTGACCAGCCAGAGCCTTACGTGCTTTAACGACTGGTTCGACAAGCGCACCGACCCGCACGGCAACACCTACTACTGGATGACCGGCGACTATGAGCCGAAAGACCAGGACCTGGCCAGCGACCTCAACGCGCTGAATGCCGGCTATATCTCGATCACGCCCATCCAGTTCAACCTGACCAACTACAAGTTCCTGCCCGAACTTGAGAACTGGAAACTTTAACATGCTTCTTAAAACCGCACTCGCCCTTGTACTGGCCGTCCCGGCCGCCGGCGCCGCGCAGGAGACTGCCGTAGCCACGGCGCCCGTACAGGCTTCCACCGCGGCGGTGCAGCTGTCCACGGCGCCCGTACCGGCGCCGCTGCCGGAGTGGCGCCTGTCGCCGCTGCGCCGCCTGTCTGTCGACCTGGACCGCCTGGCGCGGTTCGGCTGGAGCCTGCCGCCAGAGCGGCTGGACGCCCTGGCCGCCGAAGCGGCAGCCCTGAGCGCCAGGGTGCGCGAAGCCCTGGGCAGGGATGTACTGGCCGCGGTTGAGCGCGAGGAAGCGCCGCGGCTCTCCGAAGCCGCGAAAAAGACGCTGGCCCGCTTCCGCGCCGAGCTGCAGGTGTACTACGCCACCAACGGCGGCAAGTACCCGGCTTCCCCGGCCAGGCTGGCCCCGGACCAGATCCACTCCGTGCCCGCGCTGGAGCTGCCGGGGCATGAGGCCTCCGCCGTCATTACCCTGATAGATTCCAGGAAGTTCGACAATGACGCCTCCAAGGCGGTGACGGATTCCGGCGGCTGGCTGTACTTTACCGCGCCGGAGTCGGCCAACTACGGGCTTCTGCTGATAGACTGCAGCCACCGGGAACCCGGCGGCGAAGAGTTCTACAAATACTGAGAGGGACCATGATAAAGGAAGAAATTGTAAACGCCGCGATAGAGAAGCTGCTGAAGAAATACCCGTCGGAAGCGGAGCGCATAAACGCCTGCGTGCGGCAGACGGCCCGCCTGTGGGATACCCGCAAGGACGGCACCGCGTCGGACTTCAAGCGCTTCTGTTACGCCAATTTCCTGATGGAGCCAGAGCTGGAGAAGCTGCTGCGCTCTTTTGAGGCCAAGATAGAGCAGATCAACGGCCACTTTACGGCCCTGCTGCTTAAACTGCGCCGCGAGATAGACGAGGACACCGGCCCGCTGGGCCCGGCGGACAGGATGTTCGCCTCCTACGCGCCCGGCTCGCACATGATAGAGGACCTGTTCCTCACCAAGCTCGCCTTCATGGCGCTGCTTAATTTCCCGGCCAAGACGCTGGAGACCTGCCTGGAGCACGGCCCCGCCTGGACCCGCGACGAATGGGCCCGCACCCGCCTGGCCGGGCGCTTCGCGCACCGGGTGCCTTCCGCCATAAACGGCGAGCTGGTAAAGGCCTATTCCGAAGCCGAGGGCTACATCAACACCTACAACATCTTCATGTCCCGGATCACCGCGCCCAACGGCGACCATCTCTTCCCCGGCGGCCCGCGCCTGATCTCCCACTGGGGCCTGCGCGACTTCCTCAAAGGCCTCTACTCGGACAAGGACGGCCTGGACAGGCAGCGCGTGATACAGAAGATCATGGAGCGCATCATAACGCAGGAGATCCCGGCCAAGTTCATCAACTCGGAAAAGCATGACTGGGACCCGGAGACCAACACCCTCGACGGCGCCAAGGCCCCCAACGAGCCCGACACCCGCTACGAGCGCCTGCTGGATATTTTCCAGGCGCACCTCAAAGAGGACCCGTATTTCCCGCTGGAGCCCACGCACATGGACCGCAAGTTCAAGCTGGGCCGCGAGATCCCCGAAGAGCAGGTAGAGGCCATGTTCACCGGCCTGCTCGACGCCAAGGAAGGCCTGCAGGCCGCCGAGCTGATCTCCGCGCGGCTGGGCCGGCCGCTGGAGCCTTTCGACATCTGGTACGACGGGTTCAAGGCCCGCTCCGGCATCTCCCGCGCGGCGCTCGACAAGGCCACCGCGGCCAAGTACCCCAGCGCCGACGCCTTTCAGAAAGGCATTCCCGAGATCCTGGTAAAGCTGGGCTTTGCCAGCGAGACCGCCGAATTTGTGGCGGCCAGGGTAGAGGTCAACGCCGCGCGCGGCGCCGGCCACGCCTGGGGCCCCGCCATGCGCACCGAGAAAGCGCACCTGCGCACCCGTGTGCCCGCCGGCGGCATGGACTACCAGGGCTTCAACGTCGCCATGCACGAGCTGGGCCACTGCACCGAGCAGGTGTTCTCGCTCTACAAGGTGGACCACACCCTGCTCGAAGGCGTGCCGAACACGGCTTTCACCGAGGGCTTCGCCTTTGTGTTCCAGGACAGGGACATGGACATCCTCGGGCTCTCCACGCCCGGCGGCAGCGCCGAGCACCTTAAGACCATGGACGTCTTCTGGGCCACCCGCGAGATCGCCGGCGTAGCCCTGGTGGACATGAACGTCTGGCGCTGGCTCTACAAGAACAAGGACGCCGAGCCCGCCGACCTGCGCCAGGCCGTGGCCGAGATAGCCAAGGGCGTGTGGGACCGCCATTTCGCGCCGGTGTTCGGCGCCAAGGGCAGCCCGCTGCTGGGCATCTACTCGCATATGATCAACCACGGCCTGTACCTGCCCGACTACCCGCTCGGGCATATCATCGCCTTCCAGATCGAGGAATACTTCCGGGACCACACCCTGGCCACCGAGATGGAGCGCATGTGCGTGCAGGGCTCCATCACCCCGCGCGAGTGGATGCGCCGCGCCGTCGGGGCGGATATCTCCGCCGAGCCGATGGTCAAGGCCGCCGGCCGCGCGCTCAAGGCGCTGAAGGGCCAGGAGACCAAGGTAAAATGACTCCGGAGAAAATGAAGAAGGCCTATCTCGCCGCGGCTGTGGCCGCGGGGGGGATAACAGGGGCCATCGTTTTCTATACGGTCATAGCCGAGGCGGTCAGGGCCATGGGGCATACGCCGCCGCTGGCGCCGCCCGCGGCCTACGCCGTTAAATATGCGCTCTACATAATCGGCCTCTCGGCGCTGGCCGTGCTCAAGTTTTCCGCCGGGAAGTTCGCGGAAAAGAAGGCGACCCCGGAGGAAACGGTGAAGGCGCTGACCGTGCAGGCCATGGTAAAGGCCGGCGTCTGCGAGCTGCCGGCCGTCTGTGGCCTCATCATGTTCCTGCTCACCGGCTACCGCCTGGACTTCTACCTGCTGGTCATCTTCTCCCTCGGTCTCGAGATCTACCATTTCCCCCGGCTGGCGCTCTGGGAAGAGCGCCTGCGCGGCGACTTTGGCCAATTATGAACCAATCCGAATACAAACTCATCGCGGTGGTGGGCGTCTCCGACGACGCCTCCAAGTACGGGCATAAGATCTTCCGCGACCTGCTGAAGGCCGGCTATCCCGTGAAGGGCGTCAACCCGAAAGGCGGCTTTGTGCTGGGGAACAACATCTACAAAAGCCTGTCCGAAATAGAAGCGCGCCCCGACCTGGTGATCACCGTGGTGCACCCGGGCGTCACCGAGGGAGTGGTGGAGGAGTGCAACGCGCTCGGCATAAAGACCGTCTGGATGCAGCCCGGCTCCGAATCCGAGGCCGCCCTGGCAAAAGCCAGGACTTACGGCATAAAAACCATCAGCGCCTGCTTCATGGTGCAAAAGGGCGTCTGGTGATCAACAAACTTCTCGGCCCCAAGTACGACGCCTACCTGGGCTTTATACGGCGGGCGATGATAAAGGACCAGATAGAGGCCCGCGGCGTAAAAGACCCGCGGGTGCTGGCCGCCATGGACAAGGTGTGCCGCCACTGCTTTGTTACCGAGGACATGGTGAGCCGCGCCTACGAGGATTACCCGCTGCCGCTGGCCGCCGGCCAGACCATTTCGCAGCCTTACATAGTGGCGCTGATGAGCGAGCTGCTGGACCTGAAGGGGAGCGAGCGCGTGCTGGAGATAGGCACCGGCTCCGGCTACCAGACCGCCGTGCTGGCCGAACTGGCCGCCGAAGTGTATACCACGGAGCTGCTGCCTGAGCTGGCTTGCGCCGCGCAGGAGAAACTCGGAAAGCTCGGCTACGCCAATATTAAATTCCAGACCGGCGACGGCGCTGCGGGCTGGCCCGGGAGCGCGCCCTACGACGCTATCCTTGTCACCTGCGCTCCTCCCGAAGTGCCGCCCGCCCTGCTGGAGCAACTTAAACCCGGCGGCCGCCTGGTCATACCGGTGGGCCCGGAGCCGCAGGACCTGCTGCGGATAACCAATAAGCCCTCGGGGCCCGAGCGCCGGACCATCTGCCAGGTGCGGTTCGTCCCGATGCTGGGCCGGCCGGCCTGAGCGTGAAAATAAAACTAATGGATTCCATCGCCTTCAAGATAGGCTGGCGCCTGCTGCTCTACCCGGCGCTGGCCTACATTACGCTGTCCTTCATTTTTTTCTGGCTCTACGCGCATCCCAAGCGCTATGTCGGCTCCTACCACCCCAAGGACTTCGGCTTCCAGCCCGAGGAGATAAAACTCCAGACCACCGACGGCGTGCAGCTGGACGCCTGGTTCCTGCCGCATAAGACCAGCAGGAAGGCGGTGATCGTCTGCCACGGCTACCCGATGGACAAGAGCGACGTGCTGGGGCTTACGGTCTTTCTGGCCAAGCGCTTTAACGTGCTGTATTTCGATTTCAGGGCCACCGGCCGCAGCGGCGGGTTCTTCTCCACCGGCGGCGCGCGCGAAGTGCGCGACATTGATGCGGCCGCGGCCTATCTTAAGAGCCGCGGCTTCGCCCGGACCGGCGCCTACGGCTTCTCCATGGGGGCGGCCACGGTGCTGCTCTCGGAGAACCCCGCCATTGCCGCCCGCGCGCTGGACGCGCCTTACGCCGAGCTGGGGGGAGAGCTGGATTATATTTTCAGGCCCTGGGGCATCTGGCGCCGCCCGCTGCTGGCGCTGATGAAGACCTGGAGCCTGCTATTCATGGGCGTTAATATCAACTCTATCAACCCGGCCGCCAGCGCCGCCCGGCTGACCACGCCTATACTGCTGGTGCACGGCGACGCCGACACCCAGGTGCCGCCCGCCAACTCCGAACGGATAAAGGCCGCCGCCCCGGCCGCCGAGCTGTGGCTGGTAAAAGGCGCCGGCCACGGCGAGAACTGGTACCGCGCCGGCAGCGCCTACGAGCGCCGCCTCACGGATTTCTTTGAAAAGAACCTGAAGTAACCCAGGTTACATGTAACCGGGAGACTATCGCAAAGCGGCGGAAGATATATTAGAATATCGGGGTTGTGATCCAATGGGAGGGCAAATGAAGAAACTAATTATAATACTGTCCTGCATCGCGGTTCCTGCCGCGCTGTCGGCTGAACAGTGGCAGGTTTTAGGCACCAGGCCTATGGGTATGGGCGGCGCCTTTGTGGCCGTGGCCCAGGGCCCGATAGCCCAGTACTGGAACCCGGCCGGCCTGGTTAAGAGCAGCGCCAACGTCTCCGGCATGGAGCTCCCGGTGGGCGTCAGCGTGGAGATGACCGGCGGGATAATGAAAAACGCCAGCGAAATCGGCGATATGGCCAGCCAGCTCACGGCAGTACAGAACGCCCAGAGCACCGGCGGCTCCATTACTCCCCAGCAGGCAGGCGACTTCGTAAAGACCATGTCGTTGCTGGCGGAGATGAACGACACGGGCAAGGGCGCCATGGTGGAAGCCAACGCCGGCGTGAACTTCAAGTTCTCCAAGGTCGCCCTCTCGGTTAACAACTTCACAGCCGTGGGCGCAAACCCGTACATCGACGTCAATAACCTCAACCTCGGCAACGGCGGAACCAGCTCCAGCAGCATAGACTTCACCGGTACGGCCACTACCGCTCCCGGAGACCCCACCTATGCGGCGGCCGCCAGCACGCTGAAGACCGCGCTTGATACGCTCAGCGCTTCCAATAACCTCCCGCAGCTGCTCTGCGGCGCGGGTGGCTGCGGCGCATCCATCGCGAACAACACCGACCTCGCCAACGCGCTGGCAAACTATGCTTTTACCAACAGCATAGCCGCCAGCCAGCTGACCGACGCGGCGAGTACCATAACACAGTACGCCGATAGCGCCGCGCCCGTGGTGGCCGGGGCGCTGACCGGCGGCAGCTACGCCGACAACACCTCCAACCTGACGTTGGCCGCGGGCTCGTTCACCGAGATAGCCGCCGGTTACGCCTGGAACCTGGACAAGTGGATGCACGGCCTCTCGCTGGGAGCCAACCTCAAGATGATCAACGGCCGGCTGGCCTCCAACACCTTCCAGTTCATGCAGAACTCCGAGACAGGCGACGCCTTTAAAGATATGATGGAGAATAGCAAGTCCAGCTGGGCGCCCGCGGCCGACCTGGGCCTGCTGTGGGACGTTAAGCAGACCTACGCCAAGGCCCCGCTCAGCCCCAAGATCGGCCTGGTGATGCGCAACATCAACAGCCCGTCGTTCGACACGCCCGCGGGCGGCGACTACGACCTGGACCGCCAGGTGCGCCTGGGCTTCGCGCTCAACCCGGCCAAGTTCTGGACCCTGGCCCTGGACATGGACCTCACCAAGAACAAGACCCCGGTGAATGGCTTCGACTCGCGCCAGCTGGCGATGGGCACGGAGATCAACATCTTCAACCGCAAGGCCTTCAATATCCCGCTGCGCGCGGGCATTATGAAGAACCTCGCCGAGAAGGACTCCAAGATGGCCTACACCCTGGGCACCGGCCTGAACATGCTGTTCATGCACTTCGACGTGTCGGGCGTGGTCTCCAGCGAGCGCACCACCCTCGACGACAGCGAGATACCAGCCAAGGTGGGCGTGGCCGCCAGCTTCGGCCTGCTGTTCTAAAAGCCTTAAACGCAGTAAAAAAGATCCCCGCTACGGCGGGGATCTTTTTTGGATTTGCTAGAATTGTACTTATGGCCGCAATAAAGACCGACAACCTGGTAAAACGCTACGCCGAAGTTACGGCGGTGGCCGGCGTTTCGCTGGAGATACCGGAGGGGGAGGTCTTCGGCCTGCTGGGGCCCAACGGCGCCGGCAAGACCACGCTCATCAGCATGCTCTCCACGCTGGTGCACCCGACTTCGGGCACGGCGCTGGTGGCCGGCCGCGACATTAACAAGGAGCCGCTGGCGGTGCGCCGCAATATCGGCATAGTTTTCCAGGAACCCAGCGTAGACGACCTGCTGACCGCCCGCGAGAACCTGTACCTGCACTCCATGCTCTACGGCATGCCGCGCCGCGAGATCGGCCCCAAGATAGACCAGATGCTGGCGCTGGTAAAGCTTTCCGACCGGGCCGAAAGTCTGGTAAAGACTTTTTCCGGCGGCATGCGGCGGCGTCTGGAGATAGCCCGCGGCCTCATCCACAGCCCGAAGATCCTTTTCCTCGACGAGCCCACCCTCGGCCTGGACCCGGCCAGCCGCAAGGCGGTGTGGACCCATATCCGCGAGCTTAAAGAAGCCCACAACACCACCATCATCCTCACCACTCACTACATGGAAGAGGCCGACAGCCTGGCCGACCGCATAGCCATCATCAACCGCGGCAAGATCATAGAGCTGGACACGCCGGAGGCCTTGAAGCGCAAGGTGGGCCAGGACCTGGTCTTCATCAAGGGAGAGCTGGACGAGGCCGCCGTCAGGGCGTTGCCCTTTGTAAAAAGCGTGGAGAAGGAAAATTCCCGATTTAAGATCAGCATCGAGGACTCGGGCGCCAACCTGCAGGCCCTGCTCAACGCCGGCGGCAAGATAGACGAGGTGGAAGTGCGCCGCGTAACGCTGGACGACGTCTTCCTTAAGTTCGCGGGGCAGCAGATCACGGACGACGCCGACGAGAAGGCCGAAGGCATCTTCGAGCGCATCGCCGTCAACCATAGCACGAGGCGCTGATATGATAAACTTCAACGCCGTCTATGCCCTGCTGCTGCGCGAAGCCAAGATCTTCTTGCGGGAGAAAGAGCGCATCATCTCCATCCTCATCTCGCCGCTGCTGTTCCTGTTCGTGATGGGCAAGGGCATGGCCGAGGGCCAGAGCCCCGTGCCGGGCTTTACCTACCAGCAGTACATCTTCCCGGGCATCATGGCCATGGTGATCCTGTTCACGTCCATCACCTACGGGCTCTATATTATCTGGGACAAGCGGCTGGATTTCCTGAAAGAGGTGCTGGCCGCGCCCATCTCGCGCGCCACGCTGTTCTTTGGCAAGTCGCTGGGCGGCATGCTGGGCGCGCTCATAGAGACGCTGCTGCTGTTGGTGATAGGCGCGTTCTTTATACTGCCGCAGAATCCGCTGCAGGTGCTGCTGTGCCTGCTGGCGGCTTTCCCTATCTCCTACATGATCACCAACATGGGCCTTACCATCGGCGCCAGGATGAAGTCCATGGAAGGCTTCGGCCTGGTCATGAGTTTTCTCACCTGGCCCCTCTTCTTCTTCAGCGGCGCCCTCTTCGACCTGGCCGGCGCCGCGCCCTACATAAAAGTCATCAGCCTCTTCGACCCCGTCACCTACTGCGTGGACCTGTTCCGCATCATCATGCTCGGCAAGGGTTACTTCACCCTATGGACCGACCTCGGCGCCATAGCCCTCTTCTGCCTCATCACCACCGCCCTCGGCGTCGCCGCCTTCGGCAAACTCCAGCAGGAAAAATAGGGACAGCGCCCTATTTCCGCTGCCCCATTCGCTAAGCTGTGCGGGGGTGGAAATAGGGCGCTGTCCCTATTTTATTTCGAACACCTTGGTCTTCACCTTGGCGCGCAGGGCGGCCAGCTTCTCTTCCGGCAGCACCAGGCCGGTATACCAGAGCAAGAGCGGGAAAGCGGCCAGGGCGGCCAGGCGCAGCAGCAACCCGGGCACGCCTTCCGGCGAGAAGAACAAGAAAGGTACGGCGCAGACCCCCGCCGCGGCCAGGGCGCCGGCCAGACGACCGAACTCGTAAGGCACGGGGAAGAAACTGCGCCCGCGCAGGTAGATCATGACGGCCATGACCAGGTAGGAGATAAAGACGGCCCAGGCGGCCCCGAACATGCCGAAAGGCGGGATCAGCGCGAAGTTGGCGGCTATGCTGACCGCGGCGCCGGCCAGAGTTACGCTAAGAATTACGCCCGTCTTCTTGGCGATGATCACCGGCGCGAGGAAATTTACATAGACGCCGTTTAGCAGGTAGGCGCCCAGCACCAGCGGCACTATGCCCAGGCCGCTCCAGTAGTCGGGGTGGATCAGGTTCACGCCGGCCACCCGCAGCCGGGCGAGGTCGCCTATAAAGAAGGACAGCGCCAGCCACACCCACAGCCCGCCGAAGACAAAATAAGTAAGCACGCGCGCGAAGATCCGCGGCGCGTCGGGGCGGTGGGAACGCTCTATAAAGAAGGGCCGCCAGGCCTGGTCGAACATGCTGACGAGGAGCATCATAAAGATGCCCAGGCGGTAGTTGGCCTGGTACACGCCCACCGAGGCCGTGTCGGCCAGGTGCAGCATGATAGGGCGGTCCAGCACCTGCACCGCCATGGAGCCCAGCCCGGCCGGCAGCAGCGGCAGGGCGAAAGCCAGCAGATTGCGCAGGACGGGCAGATCCACACGGGGGGCGAAGGCCAGCAGTTCCGGGGCCAGCAGCAGGGCCGCCGCCGCCGAGGAGATCAGGTTGGCCAGGAAAACGCTCTCCAGCCCCAGGCCCAGGTATTTCAGGAACAGCACGTTGAGCGCCACGTTGACGACGATAGAGGCGGTGCGTATGCCGGCGAAGCGCAGCGGGCGGTGGCGCATCCGCAGGTCGGCGAAGGGGATGATGGTGATGGTGTCGAGCAGCAGGATGGCCGCGCCGTACCAGACCAGGCGACCGTACTCCGCGCCGATGCCGGAAGCCGCGGCCCAGAAGCCGGAGAAGCCGCAGAGCAGCACGCTCAGCAGCAGCGTGGTAACGCCCAGGCAGGCGAAAGCCGAAGGGAAGGCCTTCTCCCGGTCGGCGTAATGGCGCATGTAGGCCTGGTCCATGCCGTAATGGTAGACGATGTTGAGGAAAGCGATATAGGAGAAGACGGCGGCCACGATGCCGTACTCGGCCGGCAGCAGGTAATGGGTGTAGAACGGCAGCAGGATGAAATTGAGCAGGCGGGCGCCCACGGTGGACAGCCCGTAGATCAGGGATTCTTTGCCGAGGGATTTCAGGTCCTTTAACATGGGTCGTTCCGGCGCTCCGGACCTCCATAGTTTAGCAAATGACGACGGGGGGGCAAATAAGTTATAATAGAGTGAACCCGCAAAGGCGGGTGGGGGAAAAATGGAAAGATTCACAAAACAACAGGCACCTGACTGCATGAACTGCCGTTTCAAGCAGAATTGTTTCGTCGTCCGGCTGGACGCCGAGACGCAGAAAGAATGGAACGCGCTCAAGCTCGGCCGCAAATTCACGGACGAGGAAGAAATTTACAACGAATGCCAGCAGCCGCTGGGCATCTACACCGTCTGCAAGGGCCGCGCCAAGATCTACTCTACCGACGCCAGGGGCCAGCAGATGATCAACTGGATCCGCCATCCCGGCGACACCTTCGGCCACATCGCGCTCTTCTCGGAGAACGAGTACATCTGCAACGCCCGCACCATGGGCGACACGGTGCTCTCCTTCGTCGACACCAAAAAGCTGGAACACTTCCTGGAGACCCATCCCAAGGTCTACAAGATCTTCCTCCGCAAGCTGGCCAACGAGATGCGCGGCATGCAGTACAAGGTCAAGGACACGGCCTACAAGCCGGCCCGCTCCAAGGTGGCCAAAGCCCTCATCACCGCCGTCTCCTTCAAGAGCAAGAACACCTCCGTCCCGGCCATCCACGGCCTTAAGCGCACCGAGATCGCCGAGATCACCGGCCTGGCGCTCGAGACCGTAGTGCGCACGCTGGCGGACCTGGAGAAGCGCAACGTCATCAAGCGCGAGATCAAGGCCATAAAGATCCTGGACTACCCGACGCTGGTCCGCATCGCGGACCCGCACGCCAAGAAGTAAACGGCGCGCGCCAAATAAAAAAGGGACAGCCGGCTGTCCCTTTTTTATTTATCCCGGCGAAGCGTTAAGCGGTGCCGAACATCCTGTCGCCGGCGTCGCCGAGGCCCGGCACGATGTAGCCGTCCGAGTTGAGCCGCTCGTCCACGGTCCCCACGTAGATCGGCATCTCCGGGTGGGCCGCAGCCAGGCGCTTGATGCCTTCCTTGGACGCTATCATGCAGATAAAGCAGATATTCTTCGCGCCGCGGCTCTTCATGATCTCCACGGCCTCCACGGCCGAGCCGCCGGTGGCCAGCATCGGGTCGGCTATCACCACCAGGCTGTCGGCCACGTTCTCCGGCAGGCGCACGTAGTACTTCACCGGCTTAAGCGTCTCCTCGTCCCGGTAGATGCCGATGTGGGCCAGCCGCCCCTCGGGGTACATCTTTACCAGGCCGTCCACCATGCCCAGCCCGGCGCGCAGGATGGCCACGAAGACGATGTCGTGGGCCAGCCGCAGCGCGTCGGCCACGCCTACCGGCGTGCGGACCTTGGAGCGCTTGACCTTGGCGTTAAGCAGGGCGTCGTGGGAGAGGAACATGGTCAGCTCGCCCATCAGCCGCCTGAAATCGGCCACGCTGGTGCGCCGGTCGCGCAGGCGGGCGATCTTATCCATGACCAGAGGGTGCCTGGAAACGTGAACGTTCTTCATTCTCGCTCCTCTTACTTTATGATCTCTTTTATCAGCGGCTCTTTGCGGGGCGCCTTCGGCCCGTAGGCGAGCGACGCCTCGAACATCTTTACGCCGTCGGCCAGCTTGGCCGGGCTGGACGCGTAGGCGCGGGCTATCACGTCGCCGGGCGCCACGGAGTCGCCGGGCTTGCGCTCGAGAATAAAGCCGGCGCCGAAGTCCACGGCGTCCTCGGCCTTGGCGCGGCCGCCGCCCAGCGCCACGCTGGCGAACCCTACGGTGCGCGCTTCCATGGCGGTAAGGAAGCCGGCCTTCCGGGCCTTTATCTCTTTTACCAGCCGGGCCTTGGGCATGTAGCGGTCAGGGTCGGCCACCACGCGCACGTCGGCGCCCTGCCATTTCACCATCAGGCGGTACTTCTCCAGGGCGCGGCCGTCGGCGATGGCGGCCAGGGCCTTCTCTTCGCCTTCTTCCGCCGAGCGGGCCTTGCCGCCCAGGTGGATCATCCAGCCGGAGAGGACGGAGAGGACCTTCATAAAATCCTCCGGGCCTTTTTCGCCGGCGAGGATCTTTATGGACTGGGAAGTCTCGATGCCGTTGCCGATGGCGAGGCCCAGCGGCTCATTCATGGCCGTCATCACGGCCACGCAGCGGATGCCCAGGAGCTTGGCGGTCTTCATCAGGGCCACCGCCAGCTCGCGGCTCTTCTTGAAGTCCTTCAGGAAGGCGCCGGAGCCGTACTTCACGTCCATCACCAGGCCGGTGATGTCCTCGGCGTATTTCTTGGAAAGGATGCTGGCCACGATCAACGGCAGGGCCTCCACGGTGCACGAGGCGTCGCGCAGGGCGTAAAGCTTCTTGTCGCTGGGCGCCAGCTGCGCCGTCTGGCCGAACATGGAGAGGCCGGTGGCCTTGAGCTGCTTGACTATATAGGAAGGTTCCAGGCGCACATTGAAGCCCTTCATGGCCTCAAGCTTGTCCAGCGTGCCGCCGGTATGGCCCAGGCCGCGGCCGCTCATCATGGGCACCACCACGCCGCAGGCCGCCACCACGGGGGCCAGCGCTATGGAGACGCCGTCGCCCACGCCGCCGGTGGAATGCTTGTCCACCTTCATGCCTTTTATCGACGAGAGGTCGAGCTTCTTGCCGGAAAGCGCCATGGCCCGGGTAAGACCTGCGGTCTCGGCCGGGGTCAGCCCGTTGAGGAAGGCGGCCATCAGCCAGGCGGAAAGCTGGTAGTCGGGGATGGAGCCGTCGGCGGCGCCCATGGATATGAATTCCAGCTCGGCAGGGGTCATCTCCAGGCCGGAGCGTTTCTTCAGCAGCAGGTCTAGCATTCTCATGGCGTTCTCCTTAAAGGACTTTGGACTTGAGCAGGCCTTCCAGGATGGCCTGCATCTTGCCGGAGACTTTCGCTCCGAGCTCGAGCACTTCCGCGTGGGTCAGCACCTTCTTGGAAATGCCGCTGCAGAAATTGGAGATCCAGCAGAGGCCGGCCACGCGCAGCTTGAGCTGGCGGGCGGTGATGGTCTCGGGCACCACGCTCATGCCGGCGATGTCGCCGCCCAGAGAGCGGTACATCTTCACTTCGGCGGGCGTTTCATACGACGGGCCCGTCACGGCCGTGTAGACGCCCTCCACGGCCCGCACGCGCGCCTTGCGGGCCAGCTTGACGGTCTCGCGGCGCAGCGCCTTGTCGTAGGGCTCGTTCATGTCGGGGAACATCTCGCCGAAGGCCTCGTGGTAGTTGCCCATCAGCGGGTTGGACCCCATCAGGTTGAGGTGGTCCTTAAGCACCACCAGTTGCCCGGGCTTGATGCCCGGCTTCAGCGAGCCTACCGCGGCGGTCAGGATCAGGTTCTTAACCCCGAGGGCGCGCAGGACGCGGATCGGGAAGGCGATAAAGGACAGCGGCCGGCCCTCGTAGTAGTGAAAGCGGCCCTTCATCATAACCACGTCGCGGCCGCCCATGCGCCCGAAGATCAGCTCGCCGGAGTGGCCCTTCACGGTGGTGGTGGGGAAACCGGGGATGTCCTTGTAGGACACCGCCAGCTTGTCCTCCAGGCGGGGCAGCGCCCCGCCCAGCCCGGAACCGGCGATGATGGCCGTCTCGGGTTTGAACCCCGCGGCTATCTTCTTAAGCCAGCCAGCGGTCTTTTCCACGTTCGCGAGTATCTCTGAAGCTTCCATTATAAAGACTCCTTGATCAGAAGAAGCCGAACCCGTCGGCGGTAAAGGCTTCCTCAATGTGCTCGGGCTCCCTGCCCGGGACTATCGCTATCACGTCGAAACGGTACTCTTCGGCTTCCGGTTTTTCAGCCTTGATATAGGCCATGGCCGTTTTAACCAGTTTGGCCCGCTTGGCCGGGGTAACGCTGTCCGCCGGCGTGCCGTAGCCCGGATTGGACCGAGCCCTGACCTCCACGAAGACCAGCGTGCTCCCCTTGCGGGCGACTATATCCAGCTCGCCCATGGGGCAGGCCCAGTTGCGGTCCGCCACCTCGTAGCCCGCCCGCTTTAAAAAAAGAGCGGCCTGCTCCTCGTACTGCGCGCCTTTCAGGTTCACCGCGGGATCCCCGCGGCGGCCCTGACCGGGGCAAAGCTGAGCCGGTGCTCGGGACAGGGGCCCAGGCGGTTGAGCGCCGCAAGGTGGGCGGCGGTGCCGTAGCCTTTATGCCCGGCCAGGCCGTAGCCCGGGTGGCGCCCGTCGAGCACGGCCAGCCAGCGGTCGCGCAGCACCTTGGCGAAGATGCTGGCGGCGGCGATAGAAAGGGAGCGGGCGTCGCCGTCGATCACCGGCTCCTGCAGGCAGCCGTCCAGGCGCTTTATGCGGTGCGGCCCGTCGACGAGCAGCAGCGCGCGCCCGGGCGCCGCGCCGGTGGCGGATAAAAGCCGCCTGACGGCGGCGGACATGGCGTTGAAAGTTGCTTCCAGGATGTTGACCCGGTCTATCTCGCCCGGGGAGGCGAAGCCGAAACCGAACCTGACGCCGGAGGCGAGCATGAGGCGCAGCGCCTTCTCACGGCGGGCGTGGGAAAGTTTTTTACTGTCGTCGACCAGGGGGGAGATGAGGAGTCGGGCGGAATGGGGGATCCAGGCGGCCGCCGCCGTTACCGGCCCGGCCAAAGGCCCGCGCCCGGCCTCGTCCACTCCTATGAGGAAATCCGGTTTCCTGGCTTCCAGCAGAGCGAGGTCGAATCTGCTTAGGGGCACGATTTTAGGGCAGCTTCCTCATTGGAAATAGTTCCCCGCGCGCCCTGGGGCGCGCGGGGACGGGCCGGTTACTTAGCGGCGGGCGGCTGCGCTTCGGTGGCGGCCGTGGGAACGGCGACCGTTACCTCTTTGTCCACTTCGGTCAGCCTGGCGGCCTTGCCGGAGAGATTGCGGAGATAATAGATCTTGGCGCGGCGGACCTTACCGGTCTTCACCACCTCGATCTTCTCGATGCGCGGGGAATGAAGGGGGAAGACCCTCTCCACGCCCACGCCGTACGAGATCTTGCGCACGGTGAAGCTCGCGGAAATGCCCGAGCCGCGGCGGGACAGAACGACGCCGTCGAAGATCTGGATGCGCTCGCTGTCGCCTTCCACGACCTTGGTGTGAACCTTAACGGTGTCGCCGGTCTGGAAATCGAATTTCTCGGTCTTGATGCCCAGGTACTTAGCGATGTTATTCATACTGCCTCCTAATGTTGTCGAACAAAATCAGTGCGCCGCTTTGCCGCGGCTTTTCTTCTTAACCTGCTGCGGGGGCTTCAGGTCCGGCCTTGCCTTCCCGGTCAGCTCCGCCGCCAGTTTGCTCCGCCAGGCGGCGATCAGCTTGTGGTTGCCGCTTACCAGTTCGGGCGGGACCGTCTTGCCTCTCCAGACCGCCGGCCGCGTGTAATGCGGGGCCTCCAGCAGTCCGTCCGTAAAAGTCTCGTTGACGGTGGCGTCGCTCTTTCTGAGCACGCCCGGGATCAGCCGCGTTACCGCGTCTATCACCGCCACGGCCGCCGGTTCTCCGCCGGTCAGCACGTAATCGCCTATCGAGAGCTCCAGGTCCGCCAGCGGCGTGACCCGCTCGTCTATACCTTCGTAATGCCCGCAGATAAAGACGAGATGCTTCTTTTTAGAGAGCTCGAGAGCCACCGACTGGTCGAAGCGCCGGCCCTTGGGCGTCAGGAGGATCACGAACGAACCCTTCTTCCTGAGCTGCTTGAGGGCCCTGTACACGGGCTCGGCCATCATCACCATCCCGGTGCCGCCGCCGTAAGGCTTGTCGTCCACGGTGCGGTGCCGGTCCTCGGTGAAATCCCTGGGGTTGGCGAAACCCAGCTCCAGGAACCCCTCGGTGCGCGCGCGGCCCACGATGCTTTCCGAAAGCGGCGAATCTATCATCGCGGGAAAAAGCGTGACCGCGTCTACGCGCATAGTTTTCAGAAAACTAATCGATGTCCAGGTAGACTTTCTTGTTCTGCCTGACGGCGGCGGTCTGCAGCACGGTGCGTATCGCTTTCACGACGCGCCCTTCCTTGCCGATGACCTTGCCGCGGTCGGAGGAGGCGACATTGAGCCTGAAGCGCACGATGTCCCCGTCTTCCGCAACGCCCACTTTAACGGCCTGCGGGTTCTCCACCAGCGAGCCGATGATGTACATGAGTACGTCTTTCATCGCGGGTCCCGTTACTTCGCCGCGGCGGGCGCGGAGGCAGCGGCGGCCTTGCGGGCCCTGACGGCCAGCGAGCCGACGGTCTCGGAAGGCTTCGCGCCGTTCTTTACCCAGCGGTCGAACTTCTCGGAGTTGAGGGTGACCTTCTCCTTGTCCTTGCCGGCCTTGGGGTTATAATGACCGACAATTTCCAGCGGCTGGCCGTGGGGGCCGCTCGATTTCTCGATAGCGACGATCCGGTAATGCGGCTGGGTGCGCTTGCCTATTCTCTGAAGCCTCAGAACAACTGCCATAGTATCCTCCTTGATGTTACGACCGCTGTGCCGTGAAACGTGCGGGGCACCTTCGGACGGCAAAAAAATCCGCCACGCGTCCGCCTTGGACGGATTTGCGTGAACGTCTATTATATTATATTCGGAGGGGGTTTGTGAACTGCCTAGCGGCCGATGAGCTTCTCTATATGCCCCTGCAGGCGGGCCCAGTCGTAGGGCTTGTTGACGTAGATCTCGGCCCCGGCCTTGAAGGAATTCTCCATGTCGCCGACGAGCTTCTTGCCGGTGAGCATGATCACCTTTACGCCCTTGGTGGCCTCGGTGGTCTTGATGAGCTCGCAGAGGATGTTGCCGTCGATCTTAGGCAGGCCTATGTCCATCACCACCAGGTCCGGCTTGTGCTTCTTGACGGCCTCCAGGCCTTCCTCGCCGTCCGACGCTATAAAGACCTTGTAGCCCAGCGCCTCAAGCCTGATGGCCAGGACCTTGGCTATCAGGTCCTCGTCTTCGACTATAAGTATTTTTTTAGCCATGGCGCTTTACACCTTCTTCCTGAGGGCCTTCAGGAAAGCCGCGGGGTCCGGCGCGGAAAAAAGGGCGCTGCCCACTACCAGCGAATCCGCCCCGGCGGCCGCGGCCAGGGGGGCGGTGTCGGCGCCGATGCCGCCGTCCACCTGCAGCCAGATCTTTCTGCCCGAGCGGGCGATAGCCGCGCGGGCCTCGCTGACCTTGGGGAGCATGTCCGCCATGAAGGCCTGTCCGCCGAAGCCGGGCTCCACGGTCATCACCAGCACCAGGTCCAGCGACCGGAGCAGCGGCTTAACGCGGGAGAAAGGGGTTTTGGGGCGCAGGGCCAGGCCGGCCCGCAGGCCGAGAGCCTTGATCTTTTTGACGCAGGCGGCCGCGCCCGCGGCTTCGGCGTGCACGGTGATCAGGCCGGAACCGGCCCTGGCGAAAGCGTCTATAAAGCGCAGCGGCTCGGCCACCATCAGGTGGGCGTCCACCGGCAGGCCGCCGGCCCGCGCCACCGCCGAGACTATGCCGGGGCCGAAGCTGATATTGGGCACAAAATGCCCGTCCATCACGTCCACCTGCACCGAGCGGCACAGCCGCCTGACCGGGGCCAGGCTGCCTTTCAGGCAGGCGAAATCCGCGGACAGCACCGAAGGCACGAACTCGGCGCGGCCGGAGGGAAGGGGGAAGGCCGGGGCTTTCATCTGACCGGGCGCTCCTCTACGAGGATGCCGTTGACGAAGATGCGGACCTTCTCCGCGCCGCCGTAGGGCACGGACAGGTCTATCTTGGAGCCGGGGTCGCGCAGGCCGTTAAAGATCTCGCGGTCGCCGCTCTTGCCGAGAGCGACCACGCGGATGTGGCGCTGGGAGCCGCTCTGCGACACCTCGTAATGCACGCGGAACTCCTTCTCGGAGGAGGCGGAGCCTTTGCGCGAGCTGACGGTAAGGGTGACCTTGGCGCCGGCGGACACCACCACGTCGGGCAGCGGGTGCTGGTCGATGATCGTCCCGCCGGGGAAAAGAGAGGAGGCGTCCTCGTTGAGCACCAGCGGCACGTTGTACTGGGAGGCCCACTGCTGGGCCTCGTCGCTCTTCTTCTGGCGGAAGTCGGGCAGCATCACTATGCCCGCGGGGGGCAGGCCGGCGGAGACCACCACATGCACCATCTCGTTCTTGGAGACGCTCAGCTCCGGCCTGGGGTCCTGCGAGAGCACGGTGCCCTTCTCGGCCTTGAGGGAATAGGATTCGCTCTTCTCGCCCAGCATCAGCTGGCGCTGGCGCAGCAGCAGCTCGGCGTTCCTGAGCGGCAGGCCTATCAGGTTGGGGATGAAGACGGACTCGCCGCCCTGGCTGAAAACGACGCGCACGATCTTGCCCTCGCGCACCGTGGAGCCGGCGCCGGGGACCTGGCGCAGCACGGTGCCTATCGGCACGGACTCGTTGAATTCGTAGCCTTCTATCTTCATCGCCAGGTTCATCTCGGAGAGGGTCTGCAGGGCGCTGGAAGAGGGCTTACCCACGATGTCGGGGGCGATGACCTCTTTGCGGTTGTGGATGACGGTCTCCATGGTCCAGGAGAACAGGAAATAGGTCAGGAAGAAGAGCACCAGGCCCACGCTGCCGACGCGCAGCACGAAGCCGGGGCTGACTATCTTCTCGTCGGAAGAGGAAAAGTGGCGCTGCCAGAAATCTTTGAATCCCACGATGGTCTCCTTGCAAGCTTCAGATCAGCCGGTCGCCGGGCCGCAGGCGCAGGCCGTTGAGGAAATCCGCGCCGGGCATCTCGCGCTTTCCTTCGGGCTTTACGGTCTTCACCAGCAGCGCCCCCGAGGCACATTTTACAATAAAGCCGCCGCCGGGCTCAACGGACAGCACGGCGCCGGGCAGGGACGCGGCCGGCGGCTCCGGGGCGGGCCCGGCTGACAGCACCTGCACGGTCAGCAGGCGGCCCTGCGAGGGAATGGTAAAGCGGGCCCTGGGCCCGCAGGCCAGGCCGCGCACGCGGCCCAGGATGGCGGGCGCCGGCATCTCGTCGAAGACCAGGCGCGCGGCGGAGGGGAGCAGTTTGGGCGCGGCCGAGGGCTCGCCCGACTGCGGCTCCCTGGCCAGCTCTCCGGCCGAGATCTTCTGCAGCCCTTCGCCCAGCAGCTCCGTGCCCAGGGCGGACAGCCGGGCGAAAAGCGAGGCGGCGTCGTCGGTCTCCAGCACGGGCAGCTCGCGGCGCAGGAACACGGGCCCGGTATCCATGCCCTTGTCCAGCCAGAACAGGGTGACGCCTGTGACCTTTTCGCCGTTGATGAGCGCCCACTGCACCGGCGCGGCGCCGCGGTATTTGGGCAGCAGGGAAAAATGCACGTTGAGAAAGCCGTAGCGCGCCAGCGCCAGCGTCTCCTCGGGGATCAGGCGGCCGTAGGCCACCACCACGCCCAGGTCCGGCTTGAGGCCGGCGATGACGGCATGGAGTTCCTGCTTAGAGGCGGGCTTATAGGCCGTAAGGGAGAGTTCCCCGGCCAGCGCGTTCACCGGCGCGCAGCAGAGCTTGAGGCCGCGGCCCACCGGGCGGTCCGGCTGGGAGATCACGCCCGCCACCTCGTGGCCGGACGCCGCCGTCCGCGTAAGGAACGGGCAGGCGATCTCCGGGGTGCCGAGGAAGACGACGCGTAATTTCTGCATTCAGGGTTGAAGTTTCTCCGGCGGCATCTTGCTCTCGTCGAGCTTCTTCCACTGGGGCTTCAGCTTCATCAGGGCGGGCTTGAGCTTAAGGCGGGAAATGAGGGGCAGGCGGTCCACGAAGGTGACCCCGTCGAGGTGGTCCACCTCGTGCTGCAGCGCCTTGGCGAACAGGCCTTCGGCGTTGATCTCTATAGGGAGGCCCTTCTCGTTGATGGCGCGCACCTTAACCTTGGCGGCCCGGCGCACCCGGGCGAACAGGCCGGGGAAGGAGAGGCAGCCTTCTTCCTCGTACATGGAGCCGGACTTCTCCACGATCTCGGGGTTGATGATGACGATGGAGAGCGGCTCTTCGCCTTCCCGCTGGATCTTGATCACGGCCAGGCGCAGGTCCAGGCCCACCTGGTTGGCGGCCAGGCCGGCGCCGCCCACAAAATCCATGGTCTCGAACATGTCGGCCAGCAGGGCCGGCAGTTCCTTCCTGAACGCTCCGAAGTCGACCTTTTTGGTCTTCTTCGCCAGTATTTTCTCGCCGTATTTGCAGATCCTTCTTATTGCCATAGGTCCCTCACGCGACTGTTATGAAAGTTGGTACGTCATCTGGCGGCCTTCCCAGACCACCTTGGCCACCACCGGCTTGGCGGGGGCGTCGGGCTTTTTAAGCATGCCCCAGGCCATGGCCAGGCGCTCCAGCTGCACCTCGGCCCCGCTGGAGCCGGACACGCCCATCACTATCTCGTCGCAGCCGGCGGCCTGCGCCACCTGCGCCATGGAGTAGAACGGGTCGTTGGAGAAAACGAAGATGGGCTTGACGGTCTTGCCGTATTTCTCGGCCATCAGCACCACCGCGCTGAACACTTCCCTGTCCTCGTCGGACATGGTCTCGCCGCCCGACTGGATGCCCTTGGCGATCTTGGCGCTGAGCACTATGATGTCGGTAGTGTCGTCGTCGGCGGTCTCGAGCACCGCGGCCAGGTGCAGCAGGTTGTTGGGGTTGCGCACCGGCACCAGCACGCGGCGGTCCTTGGTAAGCTCCGGCACCACCGTGTGGATGTCGTCAGCCTTGCGCAGATTCATCTTCTCGTCGTTGTCCTCATCGGGCATGTAGAGCTGCGCTTTCTTCTCGTTCATCTTCTCAGAAATATGGAAGATGGTAAAGAAGGTCATGGTGAACAGCACGCCGCCTATGGTGGCCACCTTTTTGGTGAGCATGTTCATGCCGGTGGCCGCCAGCAGCACCATGAGGATCGCCACCATGCCTATGGGGACGTAGACGTTGCCGGACTTGATATTGAACGGGAACTTCCATTCCCGCTCCTCATCCTGCTTCCTGAAGCGCAGGATGATCATGGAGAGCGTGTCGAAGGTAAGGCTCCACAGCACGCCGAAGGAGTAGGCTTCGCCCAGCAGGAAGATGTCGCCGCGGGAGATCAGGATTATGAGTATCTGGGTTATCGCCACCAGGTTGATGATGCGGTGCGTGGTGCCGAATTTATTGTGCAGGTGCCTGAACCAGTCGTGCAGGATGCCGTCGTCGGCCACGCGGTTGAGCACCCCGTTGGAGCCGACGAAGGAAGTGTTGACCGCACCCACCAGCATCAGCACTCCGGACAGGACCACCAGCACCTGCATGGCCAGGCGGCCCCAGTACGGGCCGTCCAGTTCCAGCGCCAGGCCGGAGAGCAGGTTGTCGGCGTATTTGCCGGCTATCAGGTCGCCCGGGATGATCAGGGCCGACATGAAGGTAAGCAGGCCGGTGAACAGCACGCTGAAGATAAAGATGGTGATGACGGCTTTCTTGAGGTTCTCGAACTTGGGGTCCTCTATCTCGCGGTAGACCTGGGCCAGAGTCTCAAGGCCGGAGAGGGCGAGTATGGAATGGCCGAAAGCCATTATAATACCTATCACGCCAACGGCTTTCAGCCAGGGGAAATGCGTGGTCCAGCCCAGCGCTTTCTCGGTAAATACCGGTTCAAAAGGCGGCAGGGTGAAACCCCTGTGGTAGATGGTGATCCCCGCCCAGCTGATAAGGATAACGGCAACTACAGTCACGAAAGCGATGATCTTCAGGTTGTTGTCCGCCGACTCCTCCACGCCGCGGATATTCTCCCGCCAGAAATAGGCGGTCACTATCACCGCGAAGATCACGGCGAAGGCCCGGGCCGGGACATGCCAGTTTATATGCAGCAGCGGCATGATGTTTTCAAGAAGGCTGCCGAGGTAGAGGCCGGCCGTGACGGAGCTGATAGGCCCGGTCAGCGTATAGTCGAAGATGAGCGCCGAAACAGAGAGCTTGGCCATCACCTTGCCCATGGCCTCGCGCACCACCACGTAAACCCCGCCGCGGGTAAACATCAGGCAGGACTCGGTGTAGACGCCCAGCATCAGGCCCGAGAACAGCATAACGCCCATGATGAACCAGGGGAAAGCGGGGCCGAAGGCGTTCATGGCTATGCCGCCGGCGTAATAGGCGCTGGAGCCGAAGTCGCACAGCACTATGGAGGCGGCCTTCCAGAAAGAGATGAAACTCAGCATGGCCGTGCTCAGCACGAAAACCTGCTTAAATTTGGGATTGGGGACCATTAAGGTAAATTATATATGTTTAAGGGCGCCAACGGAATGCGCGGGGAACCAGGAACGGGGGGGGGCGGCGCTACTTGCTTTTTATGAGGGCCAGCACGGCGACGGGGTCTTTAAGCGCGGCGAGCTGGTCTATCAGTTCGGGCTGGAAGGTCTGGCTGAGCAGCGAAAGCATGTTGAGGTGGCGCTGGAAGAAAGCCGGCTTGTGGGGGGACAGCAGCAGGATCAGGGCCCGGACCTTAAGGCCGGTAACGGCGTCGGTGAAGCCTTCGGGGAGGATGCCCAGCACGGCGTGGAAGCCGTCGAGCTCGGGGAACTTGGCGTGCGGGATGTAGAAACCGCTCTCCAGCACCTGGTTGAGCTTCTCCACCTCGGCTACGCGGTCGAAGAGGGCCTTGCGGCTTATGATGCCGCCGACCTGCGGGAGCATCTTCTCCGTGAGCAGGCGCACAGCCTCCTCTTTAGAAGGGCTGCCTTCAATGAAAACCACGTTTTCGGGGGTTATTATGGCTGAAAGGCTAATGCCGTCGGACTGTCTTATCATAAGGACCGCTGTTGTGTTTATATGTTATCATTTCCCTGTTCCCGTCGTCAATAAACAGCATGAAAAAGAAAGCCCCGCAGCCAGCGGCCATAGGCGTAGACAGGGGCGGTACCTGGACCAGGGTGGCCGCGCTGGACGCCCGCGCGCGCCTGCTGCGCCAGGCCCGCTTTAAGACCTCCCCGCTGCGGGGCCTGCCAAAAAAACTGACCCTCCTGCTGGCCCGCTGGCCGGGGGGGAAAGAAGCCCCGCTGGTGATAGCCACGCGCGGAGCTTTCAGCCGGGGCTGGAAGAAGCCGTTCCTGTTCAAGGCGCTGGCGGGCAAACTCAACCTTAAAGACGTGATCTCCGACGCGGAGGCCGCCCATTTCGCCGCCTTCCGCGGCCGGGACGGCATGCTGCTGATAGCCGGCACAGGCTCCGTGGCGTTCACCGGCCGCCCGGGCGCTTTCACGCAGACCGGCGGGGCCAACCCCGTCTCCGGGGACCCGGGCTCCGGCCGCTGGCTGGGCCGCCAATACCTGAAGCTGCGCGGCCGCCTGCATGAAGCCGGCAGGCTGGGGCACGGGCGTTCAGCGGCCTACGCCAGGCACCTGCTGCGGCTGGCCCTGGACGGCCACCCGCACGCGGCGGGGCTGGCCGCGCGGGCGCAGGAAGAACTGGCCGCCCTTGTAAAGCAGGCCGCGGGGCGGGGGACTGGGCCGGTAAAGGTCGCCCTGGCGGGCGGGCTGATAAAGAATTTCCATTTCAGGGCGGGCTTCGTAAAGGCGGCCCGCGCCGCGCTGGCCGGGCGCCGGGTCTCCTTTATAGAGGCGGCCATCCCGGCCGAGCAGGCCTCCGCGCGCATAGCCCTTCTAAAAAGAGGAACGACATGAAAGAACTCCAGGTAATAAAAAAAGCCGCGCTCGCCGGCGGCGCCATCCTGTCTGCCAAGTTCGGCAAGGTAACCTACCGCCTCAAAGGCCGGGCCAACCTGCTCACCGAGGCCGACCTGGCCTCGCAGAAGAAGGTGATAAGCGTGATCCGCGCGGCCTTCCCCGGCGACGGCTTCATGGCCGAAGAGAGCGACGTGGTGGAGACGCCCAACGGGCGCATGTGGATCATAGACCCGCTCGACGGCACCACCAACTACGCGCACGGCTTCCCGGCCGCCGCCGTGTCCATCGGCTTCGCCGTGAACGGCGAGGTCAGGGCGGGCGGCGTTTACGACCCTTTCAGAAAAGAACTGTTCCTGGCCAGCCGGGGCGGAGGGGCCTTCCTGAACGGCCGCCGGCTCGCCGTCTCCAAGGTGCCCTCCATAGACAAGGCCCTGCTGGTGACCGGCTTCCCCTACGACCGCGCCGAAAGGGCCGCCTACTACTGCGAATTCCTGATGGAGTTCATGCGCCGCTCGCACGACGTGCGCCGCATGGGCGTGGCCTCGCTGGACATGTGCTGGGCGGCCGCCGGGCGCACCGACGGCTACTGGGAGTTCGGCCTGAAGCCCTGGGACGTGGCCGCGGGCCAGGTGATAATGGAGGAGGCCGGCGGCAAGGTCACAGATTTTTCGGGCAAACCGTGGCGGGCCCTGGCGGGCATGGGCTCGCAGACCCTGGCCGCCAACCCGCGGCTGCACGGAGCCATGCTGCGCGTCATAAGGCGGAAACTGTAGATGGCGCTGTTCGGCGTGATAATCTACGGGACGCTGTTCGCGGTAGGCTACGCCTGGGCCGTGGCCTGGATACTGGAGCGCAAGGACCGGAAATACCGGCAGGGCGCCACCTCTTTCACCGACGCCTTTATCGTCGGGACCTTCGTCCTGCTCTTCGTCTACATCACCAACATCATAGTGCTGGTGCGCTGGCCGTCCTCGGCGATCACCTACGACCTGGTGCTGTTGGCCGCCCTGGCCGCCTTCTCGGCCTACAAGGAGCTCCTCTACCGCGGCGGCGACAATTCCCTCCGCAAACGTTTGCGGGCGGAAGCCAGGCTGCTGGAACGCTATATGAAGAACGACCCCGGCAACGCCGCCCTGTTCGAGCGGGCCAGCGAGATCTATGAAGAGCTGGGAGAGAGGGAAAAAGCTATCGAGTCGGCGCGCGCCGCCGCCACCCTGGACCCGACCGTGAGGAACTCCTGGCGCTTCAGGGAACTGCTGGGCGGGGAAGAAGACTCAGCGGCCGGCAAGCCCGGCCACGACGCGCCTTGAGGCGTCCCTGAAAAGGTAATCCTCCGCCGCCACGGCGGACTCGGAAGCCAGCACGGTCCCGCCGGGGCCGGCGAAACCCACCACGATACGGTAGCCTGCCGCGTCCTTTGAAACAGAACCGAAAACGCCGTACCCGGCGCCGGCGAGCGCGGCCAGCTGGCCTGCCTCCGCGGGAGCGGAGAGCCCGGCGTAGGACAGCTTTTGCTCCGCCAGGACAAATTCTACCCGGGACCTGTCCGTCACCTTAAAACGGCCGGTTTTAGCGAGCTCGGACTCCACCAGGTTGCGCACCACCGCGGCCTCGGTCTCCGTCACGCCGCTCTCGGCGTAGAACGGGGCCACCGCCAGCAGCGCGCCAACGGGCAGGCGAGCGCCTGTTGCCGCAGGCGCGGGCGCGCTCCCCCAGGCGAGGCCCAGGGTCATGCGGTGGGCCGCGCCCAGTTCGCCGTAGGGGGAAAAAGCGTAATCCGCGGTAAAGCCGCCGAGCTTGAGCCCGAAGCCGCCGGCGAAAGCGCCCATAAAACCGTGATCGTCGTAATTCTTGAAGTTCAGGCCGGACCGCAGAAAAAGCCCGGACGCCGCCGAGGAGCGCAGGAACCATTCTCCGGCGAAGATCAGGTAGGGGGAATGGTCCGCGGGCAGGCGCCCCTCGATGAAGATATTGAAGTCCGGGGCGTACTTCCACTTCAGCCCGCCGGACAGTTCGGCCGGCAGCGGCGCTGTTTGCGAGCCCAGTTTCAGCGGGGGACCGAAGTTCCTTACGGCCACGGCCAGCTCTGTCGCCGACGGGGACGGCTCCCTGAACACCAGGCCGGCGTCCAGCGCGGCCGAAGCCCCCGAGGCCTCGGCCAGGCGCGACTTTATATATTTCAGGTTGACGCCCAGGGCGCCCCAGGCCAGCCGCCGGGCCCAGCCGGCGCCCAGCGCCGCGTCGTAGGCGGTGAACTCCGCGCCGGAACCGTTGCCGGCGCCGTCGAACTTTTCAAGCCCGGGCGAGGAATTATTATAGAGCAGCCCCGCCGAGAAGGTTTCCGCGCCGGAGCCGCGGGCGAACACCAGGCCGGTCCTGGAGGAGCCCTCCAGCAGGGCCTCGTAGGACGCGGAGACCGCGCTCCCGCCGGCCGGCGCCGCCGCCGGGTTAAGGAAGAACGAATCCCGCCACTCCAGCGTAAGGCCGGCCCCGGCCAGCGCGGCGAACCGCGCCGAGGGCGGGACCTTCAGGAACTGTGCTCCGCAGAGGCCCCGCGCGTCGTCGGTGAACGCCCCGTCGGGGAAAAAGCCGCCATAGGCCCGGCCGCAGCCGAGCGCCAGAGCCAGCAGAATGGCAGGTAGGGTCTTCACCTTGGAGTTACTTTTTGAGGTCCGAGACCAGGTATTCCAGCCGGGCCTTCAGCTTGGCCTTGTCCAGGCTGTCTATATCAACCAGGATGTCTTCGAGGAATTTTACGGTAAAATCGCCGTTAACGCGGCCCTTGGAGAGGGCGGCCTCTATGCCCTTAAGCCGGGTATCCAGGTCGGAGATGCCCTCGTAGATCCCGCGCACGAAGTTTTCGGCGGGGCTGCCCGGCGCCGGGGACTCTTCCTGCGCGGGGGCGGGTTCGGGGTCGGGTTCCGCGGCGGCCTCGGCCAGCTCCGGCTGCACCGGCTGCGGCTCAGGCTGGATAAGTTCCGGCTGGGCCTCGGCGGCGGCTTCGGCCGGGTAAGCTTCCAGGTCCCCGTCCAGGGCCGCCTCGTCCTCGTCGAAAGAGGCGTTCTTGAGCTCCAGGTACTTGCGTATGCAGTAAACCAGGGTGACCAGCACTACGGCGAAAGCCGCGGCCCAGGCGTAGACCACCGGGTCCATCCAGGCTGAATAAAGGTTGAATTTAGGCATAGGGGCAGCGTCTCCGGATCTACAATTTCACTTCCTGGCCTTCCCGTACCGCGAAGCATTTGAGCTTTGAGCCGGCCTTCCGGGCGCGCCGGGTGCATTCGGCCACGACCCTGTCCACCGCGGCGTCGGAGCGGTCCTGGTTGTGATGAAAAAGTCCCAGCGAACGGACCTCGGCCTTAAGCGCCAGGTCCAGCGCCTGCTCCCAGGTGGAATGGCCCCAGGTCCTGCGGCGCGGGTATTCCTCGGGCAGGTAGTCCGCGTCGTGGACCAGCAGGTCGGCGCCGCGGGCGAACGCCACATACTCCTCGGGCTTCTTGCCGCCGGGGTGCACGAAGCCCAGCTCGTTGTCGGTAAGGAAAGCGAAGGTGCGCCCGCCCTCGGAGAACTTGTAGCCGAGGCCGTTGTTGGGATGGCTGAGCTCTATCGGCAGCACCTGCAGGCCGGCGATCTCGCAGCCCCCGACGCAGAGGGAGGCGAACTCGAAACGGGCGGAGATCTCCTCGAATTTTACGGGGAAGCCGGGCGGCTGCATGGTCTTGGCGATGATCTCCCTGACGGGGTCGGAGGAGAAAGAACAGCCCATGATGCGGATGTGGGTCTTTTTATTGTAGATAGGGGCGAAGAAGGGGAAGCCCAGCACATGGTCCCAATGCGAATGGGTGAACAGCATGTTGAAATTATTGCGGGAGTTCTTGAGCAGTTCCTTGCCGAGCAGGCGGATGCCGGAGCCGGCGTCGATTATGATAAGTTCGTTCTTCTTGGAGCGGACTTCTACGCAGGTGGTGCTGCCCCCGTATTTTATGTATTGCCTGCCGGAAACGGGGATAGATCCCCGCGCGCCCCAGAACTTTATCTTCATAATTCAGTTATATTAGCAAATACTTCGCGGTTTTTTAATTAACTGTTAATACATACCGCTCTTTTTAAGTTCTCCCTCAGTAAGCGGGGCCCGGAAAAGCCTGTAGACCCAGGCCTGGTAGCCGATCACCACCGGGAGGAAGATCAGCACCACCCAGGCCATCAGCTTCAGCGTGTACGGGCTGGAGGCGGAGTTGTAGACGGTCAGGCTGAACGCCGGGTCTATCCTGGAGGCCAGGAGGTCCGGGTAGAGGCCGGCGAAGCCGGTCAGCGAGAAAAAGACGATGGAGGAGAAAGAGGCGAGGAAGGCCTTGCCGGGCAGGCCCCTGGCCAGCAGCACCTTCGCCGCCGCGAGGGAAACGACGAGCAGCAGCGGGAGCAGCAGCAGGGACGGGCGCACGAGGAAGTTGCCGGAAAGCCCGGTCGCCAGCCAGCTCGCGCCTATGAACAGCAGCAGCAGCCCGGCGAGAACGTACCAGCCCCTGGAGGCCAGCCTAGCTGCCCGCGCGGCCGCGCCGGGCGGGGCCTTGAAGGCCAGCCAGAGCTGGCCGTGGAAGAAGAAGAAAGCGCAGAAGAGCAGGCCGGTCAGCAGCGCGTACGGGTTGAGCAGGCCCAGGAAAGTGCCGTAGTAGGCGTCGGGGCCGATCTCGAGGCCGCGGAAAAGATTGCCGAAAGCCACGCCGAACAGCAGGGCGGCGGAGAAACTGGCGACGGCCGCCGTTCTTTCCCAGAACGACCGCCACGACGAGGACTGCACCTTGCCCCTGAACTCCAGCGCCACGCCGCGCGCTATGAGCGAGAAGAGGATGAGCAGCAGCGCGGGGTACAGCCAGCTGAAAAGCCCGGCGTAAACGGGGGGGAAGGCCGCGAACGTGGCGCCGCCGGCCGTTACCAGCCAGACCTCGTTGCCGTCCCAGAAAGGCCCTATCGAGGCGAACACCCCGCGGCGTTCCTCGTCGCTGTCTGCCGCCAGCCAGCCGGAGAACCCCACGCCGAGGTCGAACCCGTCCAGCGCGAAATACCCCGTCCACAGTACCGCCCAGAACACGAACCAAATTTTAGCGTAATCCATAGTTACCTCACGATCAACTGTTATTAAACTGCGTCTCCGTCGGGGTGTCGCCCTGAAACCCAGTTGGGGAGGGGGCCCCCCGCCTTAATTTCCCAGGGCGGGGGGGAACCGCGCAACGGTTCCCGGGTCTGGGTGGCAGGGTGACACCCCGACGGAGATGCTAGGCTTCCATGCCCTTGCGAGCGTATTTGGCGAGGAGCCAGACGTCCACCACGCCGAGCGCCGTGTAGAAAAGCGTGAACCCGCCCAGCGACAGCCACACCTGCGCCGGCGTCACCGACTTGGACACGCCTTCCGCCGTGCGCATCAGCCCGTACACCACCCACGGCTGGCGGCCTATCTCCGTGACGATCCAGCCGAGCTGGATGGCGATGTAGGGCAGCGGGATGGCCAGCACCATCAGCTTCAGAAAAAGCGGGTAGCGCTGCAGCAGGTCCTTGCGCCACAGCCAGACCCCGGCGGCGGACAGCAGGATAAAAAGACCGCCCAGGGCCACCATGGCCTTGAAGCTCAGGAACACCGGCAGCACAGGCGGCCTGTCGGCGGGCAGAAAATCGTTGAGGCCCTTCACCTCGGCCTGCGGGTCGCGGAAAGCCATGAGCGAAAGGGCATAAGGGACTTTAAGCGCCTCGAAATAGTTGCCCTCGCCGTTGAGCCTGGGCAGCGAGAGCAGCGTGTACGGCGCTGCCCTCTGCGTCTCCCAGACGGACTCCATCGCCGCGAACTTGGCCGGCTGGTTCCTGGCGGCGTTAACGCCGCTCAGGTCGCCCACCACGGCGAGCAGCAGGGCGCTGGCCAGCGCGAATACGGCGCCGGTCCCGAAAGATTTTTTAAACAGCTCCTCCTGGTTCTTCCGGAGCAGGTGCCAGGCCGAGACGCCCATCACAAAAAACCCGGCGATCACCCAGCCCGCGAAGACGGTGTGGAAGAATTCCAGCCAGCCGTAGGGGTTGGTCAGCAGCGCCATGAAGTCCACCATCTCGGCGCGGCCGTTGCGCAGCACGTAGCCGACGGGACGCTGCATCCAGCCGTTGGCCAGCAGGATCCATAGCGCCGACATGTTGGTGGCGAAGGCCACTATCCACATGGCGCCGGCGTGCGCCCTTTTGGACATGCGGTCCCAGCCGAACACCCAGACGCCGATGAAAGTGGATTCCAGGAAGAAGGCCACCGTGGCCTCTATGGCCAGCGGCGCGCCGAAGATGTCCCCGACGTATTTGGAATATTCCGCCCAGTTCATGCCGAACTGGAACTCCATCGTAAGGCCGGTCACCACGCCGAGCGCGAAGTTGATGAGGAACAGCTTGCCCCAGAAGCGGGTCATGGAAAGGTATTGCGCGTCGCCGGTGCGGACGTAGCGCGTTTCGAACCAGGCGGTCAGCCAGCCCAGGCCGAGCGTCAGCGGCACGAAGAGGAAATGGAACATCGCGGTTACCGCGAACTGCAGCCGGCTCAAAGCAAGAACATCCATCGCTAAACCTCCAGTGTGTCCCGCGCGTCAGTGTTTTATGGCCGTCGGCGGAGAAGCATAGAATTATAATACTTATGCTCCCGGTTGACAAAACCGCAAAAGCCGCAAATCTCGGAATATTGCCGCCGCCCCGGGCATTTGGTAGACTATGGGCGGGTTAAGGGATAAGTCTGTGGGCAAAGAAAAATACGTGGTTCCTTTGGTCTTCCTGTGCTTCGCCGCCACCCTGGCGCCGTGGCTTTACGATTTTCCGCTCAACGACGACTGGGCCTACGCCCTGGCGGCGCGCGCCCTGGCCGAGACCGGCCGCCTGACGCTTTCGGACTGGGGCTCCTCCACGCAGCTGCCGCACATCCTCGCCGGCGCGCTGACCGCCAAGGTCTTCGGCTTCAGCTTCTCGGCGCTGCGCATGGCCAACCTGCTGGTCGCGGCGGCCGCGCTCTTCATGTTCGTCAAGATCCTGGACCAGTTCGAGGTAGGGAGCTTCGAGAAGCTGGCCGCGGGCCTGGCCCTGGCCCTGAACCCGCTCTACCTGCTGCTGGCCAACTCCTTCATGACCGACATCCATTATTTCTTCTGGATGACGGCCGCCGTCTACTTTTACGTCAGGCGGCTCAACGACCCCGGCGACGCCGCGGCCCTGGCCTGGGGGGGAGCCTGCTGCGCCGCCGCCTGCCTGACGCGCCAGCTGGCGCTGGCCATCCCGCTGGCCTTCACCCTGGTCCTGCTGCTGCAGGGGCGCCGGAGCTGGCGCGAGCTGGCCGGAGTCTGGGCGCCGCCCGGAGCGGCCCTGGCCGGCTACTACCTGTGGTTCACGCAGGTGCACGGCCCGACCTGGGCCTCGGAGAATTACGTGGCGGCCGCCACGCTGGGGCACATTTCAAAACCGCTGGTACTCCTCAACGACTCCTTCTACCGGCTGTTCTCCGCCATGGCCGAGACCGGACTGTTCCTGCTGCCGCTGGGGGCCGGCTATCTGTTCAGCCTGCGCCGGTTCTCCGCCCACAACGACCTGCGCTGCAGGATAAACCGAGCCGGACCCTGGCTGGCCCTGGCGGTAATGGGCGGCTTCGCCCTGCTCAACGGCCCGCTGCCTTACCTGGAGAACAACATCGCCCGCTCGGGCCTGGGGGTGCTGACGCTGGGCGGCGCCGCGCTGAAGCCTTCGGGCCTGTTCGCCAGCCCGGTCTTCTGGACGCTGGCCACGGCCGCCGCCGTGCTCTCCTCCGTCTTTCTCATGTGCTGCTCCGGCCTGGCCCTGAGGGCCGGCAACGGGGCCATGCGCTTTCTCTTCGCGGTCGCCGCCCTGCAGCTGGGGGTTTCGCTGCTGGGGGCCAAGTTCTTCGACCGCTACCTCCTCACCCTGCTGCCGTGGTTCGCCGTCGCCGCGGTCTTCGCGGCGAAGGGCGTAAAATTTTCCAGGGCCGCCGCGGCCGCGGTACTGCTGGCCTGCGCCGGCCTGAGCTGGGCCGGCATGAAGGATTACCTGGCCTGGAACGGGGCCAAGTGGGCGCTGGCGGCCAGCCCCGCCTCCGGGGTGGCCCCGGGGGAGATAGCCAACGGCTTCGACTACGAGGCCTGGCACAGCTACCAGAAAAACATGGCCTACCTTAAGACCATGAAACCGCTCAAGATGATAGGCGAATGGGAATGGCAGAAGATCAACAGCTACAAGGCCGTCATCTCCTACACCCCGGACCAGCGGTTAAGTGTAATAGACAAGGCGGAATATTCCACCCCGCTTTCCTCCCGAAAAGGCGTGCTGTACCTGATGTCCCTGCGGTAATACCCGCCCCAATAAAGCATTGTTTTTTATAGCTTTTCCTCGCCAGCACAGCCTATACCCGGCTGGCGGCGGTTGCCTAACTCCCCGCATATTTCCTAGAATATATATATGACATCCTTAAACGGCCCATTCTGACCGTTTACCCCTAAAATTTTAACCCCGGGAACCCCTTTATTGGGGTGGGATAGAACAGCATAGCCAAGAGAGGCCCAACAAGATTATGAACAATGAAAAAATAGCGATAGTCGGTCTCGGTATCATTGCCCCCAAAGCCCTTAACAAGGACCAGTTCTGGAAGAACGTCACGGAAGGCCGCAACTGCATAGGCGAAGTGCCGGCCGACCGCTGGGACTGGAAACTCTATTACTCGGAAGACCACAAGGCTCCGGACAAGACCTATTCCAAAATAGGCGGCTTCATAGAAGGCTTCAAGTTCGACTCCATCAGGTACAAGATCCCGCCCCAGACCGCGGAGCAGATCTCCCGGCTGCAGCAGATGACCATAGAGGCCGTGCGCATGGCCCTGGAGGATTCCGGCTACGACAAGAAGCCCTTCGACCCCAAAATGACCGCGGCCGTGATCGGCAACGCCATGGGCGCCATGCGCAAGGAAATGACCGACCTGCGCGTCTACAAGTTCTACAACGAGGACATCCTCAGGAAAACCGCCTCCTTCGCCTCCCTGCCGGCCGCCAAGCGGGAGGAGCTGATAAAGGAGTTCGAGGAAGGCATAGACAACGGCATCATCAAGATCACCGAGGACACCATGCCCGGCGAGCTCAGCAACGTGACGGCCGGCCGCATAGCCAACGTCTTCAATTTCAACGGCCCCAACATGACCATGGACGCGGCCTGCGCCTCCTCCATGGCGGCGCTCGACTACGCGGTGCTCGGCCTGCGCGCGGGCAAGTTCGACATGGCGGTGGCGGGCGGCGCCGACGAGATGATGTCGCCCCCGGCGTTCGTAAAGTTCTGCAAGATCGGCGCGCTGTCGGCCGAAGGCTCCTATTCTTTCGACGAGCGGGCCAACGGCTTTGTGATGGCCGAGGCCGTGTCGGTCTATATCCTCAAGCGCCTGTCCGACGCGGTGCGCGACGGCGACAAGATCTACGCGCTCATCAATTCCGTGGGCGCCTCCTCCGACGGCAAGGGCAAGGGCATCACCGCCCCCAACCCCAAAGGCCAGAAGATCGCCATAGAGAACGCCTTCGCCGGGGTGGACTATTCCCCGGCCGACGTGGACTTTGTGGAAGCCCACGGCACCGCCACCAAGGTAGGCGACGCCGCCGAGGTGGCTGTGCTGGGCGAAGTGTTCGGCCCGCACATGGGCAACGGTAAAAAGCTGGGCCTCACCTCGGTGAAATCCCAGATCGGCCACTCCAAGGCCGCGGCCGGCGCCGTCTCCATAGCCAAGACCGCCCTCGCCATCTACAACAAGACCCTGCCGACCTCCATCAATTACGTCAAGCCCAACCCCGGCATAGACCTCAACCTCTTCAAGGTCATAGACAAGGCCGCGCCCTGGAACAAGAACGGCATACGCCGCGCCAACGTCTCGTCTTTCGGCTTCGGCGGCACCAACTTCCACGTGACCATGGAAGAGTATACCGGCCCGAACCATCAGCGCTACGCTAAGGCCGGCGCCGCCTCGGAGACGCCCGCCGTAGAGATAGTCGAGAATCCCCGCGCGCCTTTCAGCGCTCTCCAGGGCGAAGCCGTGACCTTTACCGGCAATACTCCCGCCGACGTCATCAGCAACGCCAAGAACGAGGCCGCCGCCGTCTTCGCAGGCTGGCCCGAAGCCTACCCGCTGGCGACGTACGCCCAGCCCTCCATGGTGAAGGCCAAGGGCGCCTATGGCGTGTCCATAGTAGCCAAGTCCCCGAAGGACCTGCTGGAGAAAGTGGACCTGCTGGCCAAAACCGGCAAGGCCGAGACGTGGACCGAGCCGCCGCTCAACTTCAAGTTGAAAGGCGTCTACACCTTCAAGACCGGCACCAACCAGGCCAAGGTGGGCCTGCTGTTCCCCGGCCAGGGCTCGCAGTACGTGGATATGATGCGCGACCTCGCCGCCAAGTACCAGGTGGTACAGGAAACCTTTAACGAAGCCGACGGCATCCTCGAGAAAATGATCGGCATCCGCCTGACCGAGGCTATCTGGAGCAAGCCCGGAGAAGGTAAAGAGGAGCTGGCCAAACGCGAAGCCGCCATCAAGCAGACCCAGCTCACCCAGCCGTCCATGATGACGGCCGACATCGCAATGTACCGCCTGTTCAAAGAATTCGGCATAAAGCCGGACATGGCCATAGGCCACAGCCTCGGCGAGTACGCCGCCGCCACCGCGGCCGGCATCTTCACCTTCGAGAACGGCCTGAAGGCCGTCACCAGCCGCGCCAAGGAGATGGCCAACGTGCAGGTGGCCGACCCGGGCAAGATGGCCTCCATCGCGCTCGGCTGCGACAAGGTGGATGTAGAGCTGAAGAAAATATCCGGCTATGTCATCTGCGCCAACAAGAACTGCCCGCTGCAGACCGTTATCGCTGGCGAGGCCAAGTCCGTGGAAGCCGCCGTGCAGCACTTCAAGGCCATGGGCGTCGAGGCGGGGGAGATCCCCGTGAGCCACGCCTTCCATTCCGAGATCGTGGCGCCCGCCATGGGGCCGTACCGCAACTTCCTGCAGAACATCCCGATCAAGGCCGCGGACATGAAGATCCTGTCCAACGTCACCGCGGACTTCTTCCCGACCGACCCGCAGGGCATCTACGACATGCTCATCAAGCAGATGACCAGCCCCGTCGAGTTTATCGCGCAGCTAGAGCGCATGTACGCCGAGGGCGTGCGCACTTTCATAGAGTGCGGCCCCAAGCGCGTGCTGAGCGCCTTCGCCACCTCCACGCTTAAGGACAAGAAGGACATCACCGTGCTGGCGTCCAACCACCCCAAGCGCGGCGGCATCACCGAGCTTAACGACCTGCTGGCCAACATGACGGCCCTCGGCATCCCCGTGAAGTGGGACGGCAAGCTCCCGCAGAACGGCGGGAAGTTCTTTAACCCGTATTACCAGGGTTGGGCGCTGAAGACGTCAGCGGGGGACACCATTCGGCATGGTGTCCCCGTACCGCTCCCCGCGGCGACGCTGCCCGCGGACAAGGCCTCCTTCGCCGAGAAGTTCGGCTTCAACTTCAACCCGATGGCCATCTCCGGCATAGCCGGCGGCACGCCGGGCACCTGGGACAAGCTGTTCCGCGAGGGCAACCTCGACGAGATCCTGGCCGGCAAGAACATGATAGAGCCCATCCCCGGCGAGTGGCGCGCCAGGCAGATAGACAAGAACATCATCCGCGTCGTGAAATCCCCGACGGGCAACCACAGCATAGAGAAGATAGACTCCGTGGACCAGGCCATAAAGCTCTCGGCCCGCCGCGGCTCGCTGGACATCGAGGCCGAGTTCGGCCTGCCCAACACCGTGGCCAAGGCCCTGGACTCCACGTTCAAGATGGCCATCGGCGCCGGCGTGCTGGCCCTCAAGGACGCGGGCCTGCCGCTGATCCATTACTACAAGAAGACCACTACCGGCAGCTACCTGCCGCTGAAATGGGCCCTGCCCGAACCGGTGGCCTCGGAGACCGGCGTGGTGTTCGCCTCGGCCTTCCCGGTGACGGAATCGCTGCTTAAGGAAGTCACCCATTACTTCAACCACAAGTACGCCGGCAAGACCGCCGGGCAGCTGTGGGAGGTTTACCACCGCATAGTGGACAAGCTGCCCACCGAGGCCGAC
>Ga0154402_112_pt3 | contig 92707 bp, 64 predicted proteins | sample RifGroB2_FD_115906 | JGI IMG/M metagenome (GOLD analysis project Ga0154402, IMG submission 115906) | Elusimicrobia bacterium GWB2_63_22 | reverse complement strand
CGAGGCTTGCGCAGCGCCGAGGCCGAGACGGGGAGGCGCGCGCACGGTGTGCGCGACGCCGTTTTTGCGTTCCGCTCGCCCAAGGGACATGCGCGAGCGAAAACGAGAAGGGCGGGATCGCTCCCGCCCTTCCGTAAGACGTTCCGTTCAGCGGCTTATTTTATCCACTTCATGAAGTCGTCCCAGTTGCTGTCCCTGGCCCACTCCAGCGCGTCGTAGGACGCGGTGTAGTAGCTCGGCAGGTAGGCCGCCAGCCCGGAGGCGTTGGCGTACTTGGAGCCGGTGGCGCGGTTGTGGTAAACCACCTCGCCGGTGAGGAACTTCATCAGCTCCTCGCCCTTGGCCTTCACCTCGGCGTTCTGCGTGCCTTCCCCCACCAGCTTGACGAAGTGATTAATGTCCTTGTTGCTGGAGTAGTAGAAGGCCTGCGCCCTGGTGCGGGCGTTCCTGGCGGCGGTCACGTCGCCGGAAGCCATCAGCGCGGAGGTCCAGCCGTTCATCAGCTGGCCGAGCCGGTAGAGGTTCTCGGTGCGGATTGAGGACTGCGTGGCGCCCTGGCCTATCTTCTGGTAATGGTCGGTGTAGGAATCCACCATCACCCTGGACAGCTCGGCCTGCGTCATGGAAGGCTTCGCGGCCAGCGGGCCCAGCCAGGTGTCGTAGGTATAGCCGTCGCCGGGCTCGGTCTCCTCGGAGGCTACGATGTAGTCGGCGCCGGTGCGGGCCTCGTAGGCCACTTCGATCATCTGCATCAGGCAGGCGTCCATGGCGAGGATGTCCATCTTGCCGGTAGCGGCGAGCACAGCCTTGAGCTGGCCGGTGGTGATGTGGGAGCCGGTCTCGTCGTCGTAGGAGATGCCCTTGCCGCCGGCTTCGCCGGACTTGTTCCAGCCGGAACCGTGGTTCCAGACCACCAGCGCGTAGCGCTGGGCGGGGTAGCGGGCCTGCGACCATTTTACGAACTCCACCAGGTTCTGCCAGTTGCCCATGTCGGATTTAAGGATCTCCATGACCACGGGGGAGTTGATCTTGTTGAGGTCGGAGTCCTTCTGGACCAGGTAGCGGCGTGAGCCCTTCCAGTCCCCGTCGTTAGTGGCATAGCCGTTGATGCGGCCGAGCTCCGCCACGATGTTCACTTCGGGCGTGGAGCCGACCAGTTCCATTTCATTGACATCCTTGAGACCGTAGGTCTCCAGGTTGTTCTTGGCGTTCACGTAGACCATGACGGTCCATTTCGCGGCGGCCTTGGGATCGCCGGGGAGCGGCATTATGCTCGCGTCCGGGGCGGCGTTCTGCAGCTGAGCTACAATTTCCGGAACGCTGCCCTGCTGGTCAAAGGTCACGCCGGCGAAAGCGCCGGGAACCAGGGCCAGGCAGAGTAACGCGCCAAACAGCTTATTTTTCATCAACCCCTCCTGTGCGGATTTAAACTATCCTGAATGGTAGTAAAACCTCCGGCCGAAGTCAACCGGCGGGGGTCCCCGCCCCGTTGATATGCGCCGCTAATAGTAATATAATTGAACCGTATAACTATTTTCGCGGGGGCTACAATGATAAAGCGAATTCTCTTCTTACTCTCCGTCGCGGCCTTGCCGGTCCTGGCGCCTGCCGGCAGCCTGCACGCCCAGTCCTCCAGCCGCACCTCCCTGGAAGCCAAGCTCGCCCTCGAGAACTCGCTCGAAAAGCGGGTCAGGATGGTGCTCGCCGAAGCCCTCGGCACCGAAGATATCATCGTCATAATTTCTGCCGAGCTCCAGGAGCAGGACAAGAAGAACAAGGAGATCCTGCCCGGCATTCCCCGGCAGGAGAAGATGGGCGAGCCGTCGCTGTCGAGCTCCCTCACCATGGTCAAGAAGATCTCGGCGAGCCTGATCCTGGACCGGTCCGTCTCAGAGTCCGACACCCAGCTCGCCCGCAAGCTGGCCGCCGGCCTGCTCGGCCTCCCCGCCGACAGGCAGGACCTCCTCACCGTCGAGAAAATGGATTTCCGCAAGGCCAAGCCGCTGGCCTTTTCCGACCTGTTCCTCCCCCCGAACCTCTGGAGCCTGGTCTGGGTGCTGGTGGTCGCCGCGCTGGCGCTCTTCACCGTCCTGGCCTTCCTGTCGCCCCTTTCAAAGAGCGCCCGGGCTTTCGTGGAAGCCTTCAGCGCCCATACCGCCGCCGTGAGCGCCGCTTCCGGCGACCGCCCGGAGCGCCGCGAAGAGGCGGAGGCGGCCAGGGAGGCCGCCAAGGCGCCGGCCGAAGCGCAGGCCGCGCAAGCCGCCGACGGCCGCAAGCCGCCCTTCTGGTTCCTCAACGCCGGGCACGTCGCCAGCCTGGCCTTCATCCTGAAAACCCGGCCCGTGGAGGACCTGACCATAGTCCTCAGCTACTCCCCCGGCGACGTCGCCGCCAGGCTTTCCGAAGCCCTTTACCCCAAGAGCGCGGAGGCCCTGGCCCAGCTGCCCAAGGTCACGCTGATGCCGGAAGCCCGGATCCGCGCCCTGGAGACGGAGATCCTTTCCGCGCTGGACTACGTGGTCGGCGGCGAGGAGAAAGCGCTCAACATCCTCGGCTCGCTCGACGAGGCGGTGCAGGAGAAAGCCCTGGCCGCCTTCTCCCGCCTGGACCCCGTGATGGGCCGCAAGCTGGGCTCCTCCGTGGTCCGCCTGGCCAATCTGCAGGACCTGGAGCCCGCGCACGCGCAGGCGCTGGCCCGCAGGCTGCCGGCCCGCGTGATGGCCGCCGCGCTTAAAGGCTCGCCCTACGCCGCGGCCTTCATGGCCAAGCTCGCCGGCGGCATGCAGGACCGGCTGAAGCAGGAATTCGACCTCACCCGCGACCTTCCGGCGGAAGCCTACAAAGGCGACCGCGCGAGAGTGATAGAGACCATGCGCCAGATGATCAAGGAAGGCTTTATCACGCTGAAAGGCCACGGCGCCCCCGCGCCCAGGCCCGCCGGGGCTCCCGCGCCCGGCGCAAAGCCCGCCGGCGCTCCCCCCGCGGCCGGCCCGAAGCCCGCTCCCGCGCCCGCCCCGGCGCAGAAGCCGCCGCTGCAGCCGGCCAAGCCCTGACACGAGAGGTAAAATATTATGGACCTGATGACCTTACTGGGCGGCATTACCGGGCTGGGCGTTATTTTCTTCGTGCTCTCCACCGGCGGCATGCTCAGGTTCCTGCTCAACTGGGAAGCCATTATCCTGATCTTCGGCGGCACCGCCGGCTCCATCATGATCGCCTACCCCTGGGCGTCGCTGAAATGGGTGAAGTCCTCGGTCAAGATGGTGCTGTTCCCGCCCAAGCGCCCCCCGATAAACGAACTGATACGGGCCATCGTCAACTACGCGGAACTGGCCAAGAAGAACGGCATCGACTCGCTGGCCGGGGAACTGCGCACCTCCCCCCACGCGTTCCTGACCGACGCCTGCCAGATGATGCTCGACGGCGTGGACATCCACATCCTGCGGGAGCGCATGGAGAACGACATCAACACCACCCGCCTGCGCCACCAGCAGCAGACCAACGTCTTCAACTCCGCCGGCACCTTCGCCCCCATCTTCGGCCTGCTCGGCACGCTCATCGGCGTCGTGCAGGTGCTCCGCAACATCCAGGACCCCTCCAAGATGGGCTCGTCCATGGCTATCGCCATGACCGCGTCCTTCTACGGCATCTTCTCGGCCAACTTCGTCTTCCTGCCCATAGCCAGCAAGCTGGGCTATTATTCCGACGAGGACATCCTCAGCCGCGAGATCATCGCCAAGGGCGTGCTCTCTATCTACGATGGCGACGTGCCGTGGCTGGTCTCCAAGAAGCTCGAGGGCTACCTGTCGCTGGCGCTGAGGCGCAAGGCCAAGGCCGTCCGCAAGTAAGATGAAGTTCTTCATAAGCAGGTACGACAGCCATAAGGTAGAGGACAACCCCCTCTACCTGGTCGTGCTGTCGGACATCATGACCAACCTCATGCTGTTCTTCCTCATCCTCTACGTCTTCACCATCCGCCCGGAGCTGGCGGCTTCCGATTTCATGGAAGGCTTCGACAAGGACACGGCCCAGGCGCAGCGGGAGAAGAAAGCGGAAGAGATCATAAAGAAGTTCACCGAGCAGGACCTGGCCAAGAAGCTGGCCGAAGACCTGATGAAGGCCGGCATGAAGGACATGGCCGAGGTGCAGATAACCGCCAAACAGATCAAGATAAATATCGCGGCGCCGGTCCTGTTCCAGTCCGGCAAAGCGGAGCTCAACCGCACCTCCTCCGAAGTGCTGGGGCCGGTGGCCGGGGTGCTCAAAACCCTCCCGAACGACATCATTATAGAGGGGCACACCGACGCGGTGCCTATAAAGTCCGGCGACTACGGCACCAACTGGGAGCTTTCCGCCGCCCGCGCCAACGCCGTGGTGGACCTCCTCGCCGGCAAGTACGCCGTGCCGCAGGCGCGGATGATAGCCGCCGCCTACGGCGAGAACAGGCCGGTGGCCTCCAACGAGACCGTCGCGGGCCGCGCGCGCAACCGCAGGATAGAGATCATAGTACCCCGAGAATGAGCGTAAAAAAAGACACGTCGCAATTGTGGATGGTCCCCTACGCGGACCTGATGACCTGCATGGTCATCCTTTTCCTCGCGCTGTACGGCTTTGCCTATAACACCAAAGGGTCCGAATACGAGAAGGCCCTGGCCCAGATGCAGAAAGAGCTCGGCATGAAGCACGCCGATAAAAAGCTGAAGGAACTGGAGGCAGCCTCCAAAGTGGAAGAGGACCTGAAGGACCAGATCAAGGAGGGCAGCCTGGGCCTGGAAGTCAGCACCACCCGCATAAAGCTGACCTTCGCCTCCCCGGTACTGTTCGACTCCGGCTCCGCCGCGCTCAGGGGCGAGGCGAAAAAAGTGCTGGGCCCGGTGGCCGACAGCCTTAAGAAGATGGAGAACCTGGTGATCGTGGAGGGCCACACCGATTCGGCCCGCATGCTGGGCAAAAAATTCGCTTCCAACCGGGAGCTCTCGCTGATGCGGGCCTTCTCGGTGATAGAGTACCTGCAGAAGAGCGGCGTCCCCCCCGCGCGCCTGACCGCCTTCGGCCACGGAGAATTCCGCCCGCTCACGGACAACGACACCGAAGAGAACCGCCTGAAGAACCGCAGGATAGAGGTCATTATCATGCGCCAGGCCGACGGCACGGAGACTAAATCATGAAGACTTTGATACTGATTTTAGCGCTGGGGGCCGGCACGGCCTCAGCCCAGGAAGCCGCCCCCACCCTGGGCTCGGAACTGCGCGAGCTCTACGACAAGGCCTTTAGCTACTACGTGGCGGAGGACTACTCCAAAGCCATTGAGTACTGGAACCTCGTGCTGCGCTCCGACCCCAAACAGGTGACGGCCCGCAACATGATAGAAGAGGCCCGCCAGAAGATGGCCGGCACCTCCGCCAGCCTTAAATCCGCTTTCGCCCGGCTGCTGGAGCGCGGCCGCTACGCCGAGGCCCTGATGAAACTGGAGGAGATGCTGGCCTCCGACCCGACGAGCCCCTACTACCAGAAGCTGCAGGGCAAGCTCCGCCGGATCGCGGACCTGGCCCCCCAGAAGCCTTCGTCCTCCAAAGCCTGGACGGCGGCCGGCGAAGCCATCGCTTCCTGGCTGAGCGAAAAAGAGGACCTGCCCTTCGCCTACGACGCGCTGCGCTACGCCTCCGAGCTGTCCCCTGCGGACAAGACCTTCCCCCGCCTGATAAAGGCCCTGGAAACCGAATCCCCCCAGTTGAAGCTCAACGACACCAAGCCCGAGAACGCCGGGATACTGGACCACAAGAAAGAGATGGCCCTGCACCACATCTACGACTCCAAGTTCTACCTGGCCGTGAAGGAGCTGGAGGGCGTGCTCAGGCTGGATCCGTCCGACGTGACCGCCCTGAAGCGCCTGGGCTCGGCCTACGTGCAGCTGAAGGATTACCGGATGGCCAAACAGGCCTGGCAGAAAGCCCTCAAGCTGTCCCCCGAGGACGAGCAGCTGAAGGAATACCTGGACGCCCTGGAGCAGGCCGCGCAGCAGAAACCGCAGCCCGCCAGAGGCTGACCCCGGCGCGGCCTGCCGGCCGCGCCTTCATTCAGAAAGAATAATTGTACCGGGTAAGGATATTGAGCTCGCTGACGTCGTTAGCGGGCGCCAGCCGGTCCGTCCTGGAACTCCCGCCCACGCCGAACGTGAAGCGGGAGTTCTGGCTTTTAACCCAGACCGTCTCCACGTTCACCGAGAGCGAGCCGGAGTCTACCGGCGAGAGGAGCGAATCGTTCTTGGTGGAGGACATGGTGGCCCAGAGCTGCACCGCCATGGCCCGGCGCGGCATGGCGTAGGAGACGTTGCCGGTCAGGCTGGTGTTCTTGCCCGTCGTGGAATCCACCTTGTCCTTGGTGGTGGAGTTCACCATGCCGGCCGACATGGCCATCTTGCGGCTCAGCCGGAAAGACCCGTTGAGAGATAGCAGCGAGGTGTCGAGATCGTGGGACAGTCCGGTGTTGTCCTTGAAGCCGGACTGCTGTATGCCGACGCTCAGCGTATGCGGTCCCAGCGGCTGCGTGACCGACAGGTTGGTGGTGGTGGTCTGGTTGTCCTGCACGGAGGCCGGCTTGGCCTGGGCGGTATTGGTCATCAGCGAGACGTTCACCACCGTTTTTCCCTTTATCCGCAGCATGTTGGCGATGGTGGTCTGGGTCTGCTCCGTGGTGGTCTTGGACGGGTCCTTGTCGAGGTTGTCCGTATACGTATTGTACCCAAGGGTAAACGTGGTCCAGTCGGCGGGGAACAGGCCCACCTCGGCGTCGAGCACCTGGCGGTCCGAGATCACCGACGGGCTGGCGAAGGAGTAGAACTTGGGATCTATGCGCGAGACCGCCGTCCTGGCGGTCAGGAGCCTGCCCCGGTATTTCACTTCCTGCTTCCAGGCCGAGCCGGCCACCGCCGGGCCGGCGGCGTTCAGGTCGGCCTTGTAGCCGCTCATCTGGTAGTCGCTGTTGAGCGAGAAGGCGCCCAGGAACTTCCACTCCGCGTTGAGGCCGTAGACCAGGGTCTGCTGCGGCTTGACGGTAAGGGCCGTGGTGGAGAGGGTTATGGAATGCTCGTCGTCGCGGCTCATCACGGCGTCCGCCGCCACCTTCAGGGCCGGGGTGAACTGCCAGGCCGCCTTGAAGCCGCCGGCGTAGCGGGCGTACCGGCCGCCGCTGGATTCGCCCGGGTCCTCCGGCGCCACGATGCGCCCTATCAGCGCCGTCAGGGAAAGCCGGCCGCGCGTCCTGTCCAGCGACACGCCGCGCATGCCCTGCCCGTCCATGGACAGCGGGGTCAGGGTCGGCGAGATATCTCCCACGCCCAGCGTGCCCCAAGGCGCGTAGAAATTAAGCAGCACGATGGTAGGCGTGATGGGCTTGTGGTAGGTGTGCACCACGTAGGTGTTGAACAGGAAAGAGGACTGCTTCACCCTGCCGACGAGGTTGGCCGAGGTGACGCCCTGGTGGTCCTGCCAGCCGTCGCTGTTGTTGTTCTTATAGCTGAACGTCACGTCGCCGCCGATCTTGAAATCCTGCGGGGGCGGCGGTCGGAATTCTTTTTCCGTCACCTGGAAGCCCTTATACTCCGTCTCGAGCAGCCGGCGCCCGTCCTTCATCAGGAACAGCCGGTAGAGCAGGCGGCCCCGCGTATTGTCCGGCACCGTAAACTTCAGCTGCACGCCCTGCACGCCGCCGGCGGGCACGTCGTCCGGAGGGGACACTGTGTCCAGCTGGGCCAGGAACTTGCGGTTTTCCCCCTCCAGGGTGTAGATCTCGCCGGCCCAGTAATAAGTGCCCTTGGCCCAGGCCGAGGCGCCGGTATTGACCACCAGGGCCTGCAGGCGGACTTCCTCGCCGGCCATCACGGGGTCGGGCGCGGCCACCGTGAATTGCAGGCTGGCGTTGTCCTGGGCCGAGGCGGGCCAGGAGCAGCAGAGCAGGAGGAGCAGGACTTTCAGAAGTTGTTTGTGTGTCATGTTCAGGTTATTCGGTTCTACCTAATTACGGCGAATTTTTTTACTACCTTGGCGGTGGTCCCGTCGGAAACGTTCTTGATCCGCAGGATATACAGGTACACTCCGGAAGCTATCTTTTCCCGGCCTATGTTCCAGGAGATCTTTTTGGCCGCGCCGTCGGGCTGGACGCCGTCCAGCGTTTTAACCAGGCGGCCGGCTATGTCGAACACCTGCACTTCGGCCTCAAAAGAGACTGCCGTAGGCATGAAGCGGAAATTAACGACCGTCTTGGCCGGGTTGGGATAGGCGAACACGGTATCCTTGTTGAGCAGGTCGAATTTGGGGGTGAAGACCAGCCGCTCGCCGGCGCGCAGCGTCACGGTCTCCATCCGGCTGTATTCGGAGCCGTTAAACACGCGCAGCCCGTAGGTGCCCGGCAGCAGGTTGGGCACGCTGAAGGCGCCGTTGGCGTCGGCTATGGCGGCGCCTATGCGGCGGCCCTTGCGGTAGATCTCCACAAAAGGCTCCGCGCCGGCGGCGGCGCTGACGGCCCGCGTGGTGTAGCGGGGAGCGGCGGCACGGCGCACGGCGGACGGCAGGTAACCGGCCGGGATGACGCCCTCGATGCTGGCCAGCTCGTAGGCCAGGCTCAGGGTGAAATTCACCCCGGCGGAGCCGTTGGGCACGTTGCTCTTGGAAACCGAGCTCTCTATGTCCTGGGCCGTCCAGACCGCCCGGATGGTCAGGTACAGCGAATTCATGCCCGGGATGGCGTAATTGCCGTAGGCGTCGGTGTAGTCGCTGCCTTCCACGGCGCCGGAGGGGCTCAGGCCCTCCACCAGCACGCCGGTAACAGGCTGAGTGGAAGCGTCCACGACCCTGCCGGTCAGGAAGCCGGTATCCGGGTCGCCGGCCGCGGCCACGGCCTCGTTGGAGGGCTGGGACCAGTTCTGCGCGTCGTCGGCCGTCCACAGGGTCAGGTAATAGGAGGCCGAAGCGTCCAGGCCGGAGAGCACCCGGTACTGCGTGGCGCCGGCCGTGATGGCGGCGGTAGTGATGGTTATCTGGGCCGTATCGGTGGAGACCGCGGCGCCGCTGTACGTGGAGTAGGCCACCTTGTACGCGCCGGACAGCAGGTAGCCGGAGGAGGCGTTGTCGCCGGCGGAGCGCCAGGCCAGGGCCAGCGCGCCGCTGAAAGCGCCCTTGGCGGCCGTCAGCACCGTGGCCGGCGGCGGGGTGGCGTCGTAGTAGGCGAAGGTGGACCCCGACACGCCGAAAGCTCCGGTATTGACCGGCGTAGAGGCGTCGGAGGCGCGCACGCTGACATAATACGAAGCGCCGTGCGCCAGGCTGTCGCGCAGGTAATTGTTGAAGCCCCAGGTCCAGTACGGCGTGGTGCCCGCCTGCAGCGGCGCGTAGGCGGCGCCCCACGAAGAAAGGCTGTTGTTCCACCACTTCCCGTCCGAAACGCGCTGCAGCACCACCTGTACCGAAGTGATGCCGGAAACCGGGTCCCCGGCGGTGCCGCTGACATAGGAGGCGGAATAAGCGGCCGAGCCGTCGGCGGGGTAGAGCACGGCGGCCGAGGGCGGCAGCGAGTCGAAGGTGAAGGTATAGGTGGCCAGCACCTGGGAATAGTCGCCGGCCGCGTCGGAAGACCTGGACACGGCCTGGTACTGCCTCCCGTTGAGCAGCGGCAGGTTGGCGAGGGTTATAGTGTAGGTGCTGCCTGTGTCCTCGGCGTCGTGCCAGGCCTTGGAGCCGGTGAGGAAAGCCCCGTTATTGTAATAGAGACCGCTGCCCGTGTCGCGCAGCGTGACCTCGGTGCCCAGCACGGCATGGGCGTTGGTCTCGGCGGTATTGCCCGACAGCCAGGTGAACGTGGACTGGAAGGCCGCCGTGGGCGTGGTGATGGTGACCATCGGGCCGCTCACCAGTTTGCCGATGCCGAAGGCGTCCACCACCGTGCGCGTGGAGCCGGCCAGGTCCACGCTGCGGAAGCTGAAATAGTTGGACGTGGCGTTGGCCAGCACGTTAAAGCTGTAGGTCAGCACCGGCTCGTAGGAGGTAGCCCCCTGGGTAAGGCCGGGGATGTCCGTCCAGGGTATCACGCCGCCGTCGGCGAAGTTCTTGGCCGCGCTGACGCTGTACTGCACGCGGGCCAGGCCGGACAGCGCGTCGGTAAAATTCAGGCCGGTCACGTCGCCGGGATAATCCGTATACCAGGAGGCCCCGGGCGCGTAGCCCACCGCTATGGACGGCGGGCTGCTGTCCTTTATAAGGCTGAAAGCGTCCTCAAGATAGGAGTAATTGCCGGAATTATCGTAGGCCCGGACTGAAATATAATTGGAGGTGCCCTCCGGCATCTGCTCCCAGACGGACTGCGGCAGGCGCCAGTCGGCGGCGTAGGCGTCCTGGTTTATCGCCGTCACCACGCTGGTCCAGGGCGCCACCACGCTGCCGGCCATATCCAGCGGGTCCGTGGACACCTGCACCCTGAAATAGCTGAGCCCCGACACGCCTACATCGTCAAAGTCCACGTCGCACAGGAAGGTGTTGGTGCCCTGCCAGGCAGAGAAGTCGGCCTGGTTAGAGGTTATGGTCGGGCTGTCCACGTCGAGCGCGGGGTCGAAGCTGGTGCGGATAGGCGGTAAGACCGCGAAGCGGGACTTGCTGACGGGCCCGTTGTACACCCTGACCTGGGTGTAGTAGGTGGTGCTCTGCAGCAGGCCGTTAAGCTCCAGGAAAGTGTCCGTGGTATAGGAAGACGCCGGGGAGGAAAAATCAGGATACTCCGAGACCATCAGCTCGTAAGTGGTGCCAGCCGGGTTGCCGTTGGCCTGCCAGTCGGCTACGGCGGTGCTCACCCACACCCCGGCCCAGGGCGCCGTGGCCGGGATGGCCGCGTAGGTAAGAGTGGAGCCCGTGGCGGAATAAGCCGTAGTCACGCCGGTCCAGTTCCTGGCCCTGGCGCGCGCGTAGTAGCGCGTGCCGGGCAGCAGCTCGCCGAAACCGAGATCGGGCGCGCTGACCCAGCCAGAAGACCTCACGTCCGTATTGAAACTGGAATCCGCCGAGAGCTCCACCAGGTACTCGGTCCCGGTCAGGGCGGAGGCGAACACCTTGTCGCTGGCGGCCGTGCCGTCGTAGCCGCCGAAGACCAGGAGCCGGTCCCCCGCCATCACGCCTCCGTGCAGCTGGCGGGGAGACGGGAGCGGATGGTAGGCTTCCCAGGCTATGGGCTGCGCCGGGTTCTGGTATAGACGGGCCTGGAACACCTGCGCCTGGGCGGCGGAGCCGCTGTTGCCGCCTGTGACGTACAGCCGCCCGCCGGCCGCCAGCGCGCCGTGCCCGTAGCGGGGAGCGGGCAGGGACGCGGCGGACGCCCAGCCGGAGGGCAGGCCGTCCGACTCGTTGAGCTGCGTGAACCAGACCTCGCTCCTGGCCGCCGAGCCGTCGCGGCCGCCGGTGACGTAGAGCCTGCGCCCGCCGGCCAGGGTCATGCCGTGGGAATACCTGGGGGAAGGCAGCGGGTCGGAGATCGCCCAGGTGCCCTGCAGCGAACCGTCGTCATAGGGCCGGTTGGCGTATACCGCGGACAGCACGCCGACGCCGCTGCGGTAGCCGCCGGAAACGATTATGCGGTCCGCGGCCACTACGGCCGCGTGGAAATAGACGGGCTCGGGCAGGGACGTCTCGGGCGTCCAGGCGCCCAGCTCGCCGGCGGTGGAAACGTCGGCGGACCAGACCTCGGCGTGGGAGCCGGCGGAATCGTAGCCGCCCAGCAGGTACAGGCGCCCGCGGGCGGCGACCAGTTGGTGGCCGTAGCGAGCGGCGGGCATATAGCCGGCGCTCGCCCAGGCCGACAGGCCGGTAGCCGGGGCCAGCGAGGCGCGGTAGACCGCGCTGGAGAAAGACACGCCGTTAAAGCCGCCCGAGATGAAAACGTGGGAGCCGTAGACCACCGAGGCCTGCCCGTAGCCGGCGGCGGCCAGCGAAGAGGCGGTCAGTTCCCCCCAGCCGGACCCCGTGTACGGCGGGGTATTCTCGAAATCCGAGAAAGAGAGGCTGACCGTGTTATGCCCGGCGTCCGAGAAGGTGAACGACCAGGAGGAAGGCACGGCGGCGTAGGTGACGGCGGTAGTGGAGGCGAGGCCGGAATAGTCCCCGTCCATGTAATTGGCGTAGATAAAATTGTAGTAGCTGGCATTAGGCGCCAGGGTTTCCACCGGGTAGCCGTCGGCGCCGGTGGTATAGAAGGCCATGTAGGGCTCGGCCTGGGCCCAGGTGGAGACGGCCAGGCCGTAGGTGGTACCGGCGGGGTTGCTTACCGGCGCGCCGCTGCCGGTCCAGCCCAGCGCGTAGGCGGCGGTGGAGACGGTACCGTAGCCGGGAGCGGCCGGCGTAGAGACCAGGCGCGAGTAGAAGCCGGACTCGAGGACGGTTACGCCCGGCGCTGAAACGTCGTGAGCTATGCCGGGGATGGCCCCGTCCAGGGAATAAAGCCCCCCCGCCAGGCCCAGGCTCCCCGAAGAAAATTCGTGGGAGTCCCCGAGCACGGCCAGGTTTCCGGCGCTTTTAGTCCCCGCGGCGGCTGTTTGCGCCAGCAAAAGCAGCGCCGCCATCATCGTTCGCGCTATCATACTGCGTCCGCTACGCTCTCCTTAATTCCATCCTTTCAAGATTTTAATTCAGCAACAGGTAAGCCTTGCCGGCCGAAGGGGTCCCGCAGCTGGTAAGGAATTGGCCGATGCTGCTCCCGGCTGCAGGGGTGATCGTTCCCGCGGCCTGCCCGGCCGTCGCACTGGCAACAGCGTGCTGACCGGCGGTAGGGCCAGCCGCACAGTTGACCAGCGCCACGCCACCTACCGCGACCTTCCCGACGCTCCCCCCGGCGGTCGCCCCGACCGCGACCCCGATAGCCCGGTAGTCGTTCCCGGTAAGTGTAGTGCTGAACTGATTGCCGCCGCTCGCTACCACCACGTCGCCGTCCTGCACCGCCGCCGCCGCTGTAAGCCGTATAACTATCGGAGCATTGCCAACCGCCGTGCCGTCGCCAAGGCCCAGGTCTCCGTTGATCTGGAGCCGGCTGGTGGTAGGACTCACGCCTATACCCACCTGGCCGCCGCTATCAGAGACACTTATGTGCATGGTGCCGCCATAGGCGATATTAAAATACGTCCCGCTAAGGCCGCCGATATCCCAATAATTCCCGCCGAAGCCGCGCTCCAGGCGTATATCCGGCACCACGTTCTGATTTTTAATATGCAGCATCTTGGCAGGCGCGTCGGTGCCCATACCCACCCAGTTGGCCATGCTGACAAACAGACCCGGCGTCGCGTGTATGGTCCCGGTGGACACCCAGAAGCCGCCGGTGGCCCTGAACTGCACCTGGTTCGTGTAGGTATTGACGAGCGAATCCACGCTGGCGTCGTTCCAGGCAAAAGAGCCGTCGGCGGCCGCGGTGGAAGTATAGCCGGCCGCGAAAGAATTACTGCCGCCGGCCCAGTTGCTGTGCCCGCCCGGCACTACGGAATAATTGCCGAAGGCCGTGTTGGCGGCGCCGCCGCCCACGAAGGAGCCCTCGCCTATGGCCCTGTTATCCTGGCCGCCCACCACCGCGGCATGGAACTTGGTCCCGGTCACGCCGGCCGTGTTCCTGGCGCCGCCCACCGCCACGCCCCTGTCGCCGTACACGTGGTTATCATCGCCGCCGCCGACAAAGCCGAGCTGGGCCGTCACGGTATTGGAACTGCCGCCCACCACCGCAGAGAAGTCCCCCGCGGCCTCGTTGCCGGTAATGGTGGCGTTAGGCCCGCCGCCGCCGACGAAAGAATACTGGCCCTTCGCGGAATTATTCAGGCCGCCCACTACGGCGGCGTATTGCGCGCTGACCGTATTGCCGCCGCCGCCGCCGATCACGCTGTACATGCCGGCGTTAGTGATGTAGTTATCTATACCGCCGCCGATAACGGTGTAATCGGTCTGGGTCTCGTTGCTGTAGCCGGCCCCGATGAAAGAGTAGGCGCCGTCCCCGCCGACGGTCCCGATAGTGTTCTGATAGCCGCCGGCTATAGCGGTATAACCTGTCGCGGCGTTGTTCTGGTTGCCGCCGCCCACGAACGAGTAGGCCTCGTTGGCGGTATTAGTGACGCCGCCGGCCACCGTGGTGCCGAGGTCAAAGGCGATATTGCCGCTGCCGCCGCCGACAAAGGAATTTTCGCCGGTCGCCCTGTTGCTGCGGCCGCCGCCGATGGCGGCCGCTGTGCCTAAAGCCTCGTTCATATGCCCGGCCAGCACGCCGGAGTAGGTGCCGCTGGAGGTATTGAACAGGCCGCCGCCCACCACCGAATACGGGGCGGTGGAGAGGTTATTCTCGCCTCCGGAAACAACCGCAAAGTACCCTTCGACCCTGTTGTTGGAGCCGCCGCCTATGGTCGCGAAGTAGGCGCCATAGTTGCCGCGGCCGCCGCCGATGGCGGTATAGTAGCCCATGGCGTTGTTGGAGGCCCCGCCGGCGACCAGCGAGTAATCCAGGGCCGTATTTCCGGAACCGCCGCCAATGAAGGAGTACACCCCCCCGGCCTTGTTGTTATAACCACCCGCCACCACGGCGGAAGTACCGACCACGGTATTATAGGAACCGCCGGCGACAGCTGAATCCGAGCCGGAGACGACGTTGTACTCGCCGCCGCCCACGGCCGAAATGATTCCTGAAACCGAGTTATTGCTGCCGCCGCCCACGGCGGAAATGTTCCCTGAAACCAAGTTACTGCTGCCGCCGCCGACGGTGGCGGAATAGCCGGAAGCGATGTTAGCACTTCCTCCGCCGACCGTAGCGTTATTCTGCGAAGCCACGTTGCTAGAGCCGCCGCCAACGGTAGTCCAGCCATTACTGGACGTGTTGGAGGCTCCGCCGCCTACCACAGAATAACCGCCCGAGGCGATGTTGTTGTTGCCGCCGGAAGCGACCGCGAATGCAATCGTCGCCTTGTTCCCCTTGCCGCCGCCGACCACGGAGTACGCCGCGGAAGCCACTTCGGTAGCCGCTAACCGGCTAGTCTGCAGGTCCACCGCGCCGATACCGCGCGGGTTGCCGACTATGCCGCCGTTGCCCATGCCGGCGGTCTGCAGCGCACCCGACGTAGAGATGACCAGCCCGGCAGTCACCAGATTGGAGGGATAGACGGCCGTATCCGCATTAATGACGAGCGGCTGGGACATAGTGCCGCCGTTCATAACGACGTTGACCAGCCCCGAACCGTCGCCGATGAACTTGGCGCCGTAGACCTCGCCGTTACCCTTTACGCCGAAGACCATATCCGTGCCGGTGGAGACCACCAGCATCTGGTCGGAACTCCCGGCCGCGCTGGAGATCTCCAGCGCGTAGCGGGGGCTGGCCGTACCAAGGCCCATCTTACCCGCGAAATAGGCGCGGGCGTTCTGGTCCTCCGAATAGACGGCGTACGGCAGGTTGGTCTGGTTCCCGGAGGTCTGGGTGGCTATGTAAATGCCGTAGGTATCAGTGAAGCCTCCGGGGGACGAGCCGTTGCGCGGCATGTCGATATAGAGGCCCACCGCGTTGGCTATTACGCCGGTGCCGGCGCTGGTGCGCTCCACGTTGGCGTGCAGGCCCGCCAGGAAGGCCAGGTTCTGGTTGCCGTCGGCTTCAGCCCGGAAGTCACCGCCCACCGCCACGTCCTCGGGGCCGGTGCCTATCGCGCGCGCGCTGCCTATAAGACCGGCGGCCACGTCTTCGCCCGCGGTGAGGTTGGTGGCCACGGCCTGGGCGTGCAGGACGGTACTGGTGGAAGGATTGCCGTAGCCTATGCCGACTACGCCCATGGACGAAATGCTTACGAAGGAACCGGACGCCCCGGTCCCGATCAATAACATGTAGCTATTGGCGGCGGCGTTGTCCCGGATCTCCAGGAGCGCTCCGGGAGAGGTAGCGCCAATACCGACTTTTTTGTCCGTAGCCAGGCGAATCACTTCGACGCCGTTGGTATGCAGGCTCACGAAGTCGTTGGTCATGCTGCCGATGTACGTCCCGCCGTTGCTGCCGGAGGTCGCAATACGGCCCTGGTGCCCGCCTGACTGCAGCAGGAGCTGCGGGGTACCTGAAGCCGTACTCTCTATCATCACGTCAGGCCTCCAGCCGGAAGCGTCGCCGGAAGAAACATGCAGCGCGTAGGCCGGCAAAGCGGTTCCCACGCCTACCCTCCCGTTGCTGTCTATGCGCATCCTCTCCACCGAGTCGGTCGTGAAGGTCATGTTCTTAGCGCCCGCGGCGGTGGCGGAAATATTGGAGTTCCCCGCCACAGATTCCAGGGCGACCATGCCGCCGCCGTTCACCTTCACTATGCTGGCAGCCGACACGGAATTCCCCGCGTAAATGGTAGTAGCGTTTATCCCTCCGCTGACGTCCAGCGCGACGGTGGGGTTCGGGACGCCGATGCCGACCCTTCCCGCGTCGACGACCAGCGTAGACCCGCCCACGCTGAAGGCGTTGCCTGCCACGGTCAGCGTGGACTGTATCAGCACGTTATTGGAGGCGTTGGAGGGAGACACAACCAAGCCGTTCCTGCTCCAGACGCCGGCGCTGCCCCAGTCGCTGACGCAGTTATCGTTTATGCAGAGACCGCCCGAGGCGTTAACATAGCCGCCCTGCACGTCCAGGGTATAGTTAGGGCCAAGCGTGTTGATGCCCACGCGGGAAGTGTTGAGGTCCAGGACCATCCTGTTACCCATGCCCGATTCGTCGAAGCGCAGCTTGTTGACGTCCATGCCGATAGAGGCGCCCTTGGTGCCGCCGGTATCCCTTATCTGTATCCACGGGTTGGCGCCGATCATGTGCAGCATATCCTGGGGCGACTCCGTGCCGATGCCGACGCGCCCGCCGAAATAATTCCAGGCTGCCTGGTCGGCCGCGTACAGGCTGTACGGGGGATTGACCTGCGCTCCCGCCGTCTGCGTTCCGATATAGACGCCGTAGGTGGTGTCTATCGTGCCCCCGCTGTTCTGCAGGTCATCCACGATGAGCCCGTAGGCTTTCTTAACCACTCCGACCCCGGCATTCTCATGCCTGATAACGGCGCGCAGGCCGGCGGCCAGGTCCGCGCTGTCCGCGCCCTCTATGGTAGTTTCAAAGTTGCCGGAGGCCAGATACTGGCCGGAGACGGAACCGTTGCTGCGGAGATCGCCGAAAACGGCCACCCTGCCGTCGGCGCCCGGGCTGGCCTTGGCCGCCACGTGCAGGGCGGAGGTGGTATCTATATTGACGCCTAAAATATCGCCCGCGCCCACGGAGGTGTACCCGCCAAAGGAACTGATGTTGAGACGCACCTGGCCTCCTTCATAAAAAGCCATGCCGGGGGCGGAGGCTAAAATGGAGAGAGCCGCGCTGCCCCACTCCAGCATCCCTCCGGCCATCAGGCGCAGATTGCCGGAACCGATATCCAGAGCCTCGGCGGGGGAGGCGGTATTGATTCCGACCCTGCCGTTAGTCACGGTAAGAGTGGAGCCGCCCACCCTGAAGGCCGTCCCTGACACGTCTCCTATGATCAAACCGCCGCTCATTGTTCCCCCGGAGAGAGGAAGTTTGGTGGAGTCCAGCACCCCGGTCAAGTTAGCGCCGCTGCCGTAAAAACGGTCGGCGTGGACCTCACTGTTGCCCGCAGGGCTGCTGACCGCCGTAAGCACTCCGGTCTGGGAGAACGTGAACGGCGTGTACGTGGAACCATCCACTTTTATGAATGAAAGCGGGCCGCCGGTATTGCTCATGCTCCATACCGTGCCGCCGTTGTTCAGCCTGATCCCGGCTTCGTAGGAGCCGGTCCCCGAGATATGCAGCCCGGACGCGGCGTCAGGGTAGCCGTTTATGCCCACATGCCCGGCCGCGTCGGCGGTAAAATTAACGACGCCGGCTGTATGCATGGTCAGGGAACTGCCCGCCAGGGTCAGCTGCCCGGTCATGGTGTCGCCGGCCTTGGCCACCTTGCTGGCGTCCACGCCGGTGGTAGCCGCCACGTTGGTCAGGCCGGAGCCGTCGCCGGCGTAACGCACGGCGGTCATATTGCCGGTAGAGGACATCGACCCCACGATAACGCCCGCGCTGTTGCGCCAGAGCTGCGCGTACACATTGGGGTCCGTGGCGGTGGAAACCATGTCCAGCGCGGCCTGCGGGTTCCCCGTGGAGATACCTATGGTCCCGGCGGCCAGGTCGCCGAACAGCACCCCGCCGATGTTGAGAGAACTGTTGGCGCCGGCGGCCTGCGCGTTCTGGCCGTAGCCGATGATTATATTGCCGTTGCCGGTAGTGACGTTATATCCGGACTGCCAGCCGAGAAAAGTGTTATCCGAGCCCGTAGTCAGGTTGTAACCACCCCTGTACCCGACAATAGTCGAACTGGAGAAAGAGTTCGAGGCCGCGCTGCCGAAACCACCGGCGTCGTTGCCGAAGATGGCGTTAGCAGAACCCGTCTGGTTAAAATAGGCCGTCTGATAGCCCACAAGCGAATTGTTACCGCCTGTAAGGTTGGAGGCTCCGGCTTTATAGCCAAGGAAAGAATTATTACCTCCGCTGACATTGGAATACCCGGCCTCATAGCCGATGAAGGTGTTTTGGGCCGCCGTAGTGTTGTAGTAACCCGCAGCATAGCCGAGAAACACGTTGCTGTCCCCGGTGTTTACAAGCCCGGCGAACTTTCCCACCCCCAGGCTGTCTATGCCGGGCAACAGCGCAAGCACGTTGGCGCCATTTATCTGGTAGCGCGCCGCGGTGATGCTGCCGGAGGCGGCGAGGGTGCTGACGGAAGTGTTGCCGGCGCCGTCGATGACCAGGCGGGGAGTGGCCCCGATCAAGGCCTCGAAGGAGGTGCCTCCGCCTATCTGGAACTGGGCCGGAGAGCCGGTGCCCAGGATCTGCACGTTGGTGCCGGCGGAAGGGATCTCTATCTCGTTGCCGACGCCGCCCGCTATAGTAAGCCTGGACCAGGGGGAGGCCACGCCGATACCGACATTGCCGCCGTCCACTACCAGCGTGGAGCCGCCCACGCTGAAGGCGTTGCCTGTAACTGTCAGCGTGGAAGCGGCCAGCGTCAGCTGGCCGGTCATGGTGTCGCCGGCCTTGGCCACCTTGCTGGCGTCCACGCCGGTGGCCGCGGCCACGTTGGTCAGCCCCGAGCCGTCGCCAACGAACTGTATCGCCCGCATAACTCCGGAGACGGAGACGGAACTGACTACGGTGCCGGCGGGATCGCGCCAGATCTGCGCCATGTCAATCGTGCCGGGGGCCCGCACGTCCAAAGCGGCCCCGGGGGAATTCGCGCCTATGCCGACAAGGCCGGAAGGCTTCACCATCAGGACCGGGGCGGTCTGCGCGTCGGTCCCCCCCAACCCGATGTCGCCGGTGGCAAAGAAGACGGCCCGGTAATTGGAGGCGGAGGCGTCGAAGATCTGCAGGCGGCCGTCGCTGAAATTGCCAAGGTTCTGCGCTATCCACCAGGTCCGGCTCGGCTGTTTTAATTCGTAGGCCTGGAAGCTGTTGCTGTCGGAGCCTTCCAGGCTGATGCGGGTGGTGGTCCCGCTGGGCGGAGCTTTTACGTGCAGCATGACCCCCGCGACATCGCCGTCTATTATCATCCCGCCGGAACTTATGTGCAGCTTGGCCTGGGGGACTTCGGCCCCGATACCGACCTTGCCGTCCGCCACCACCAGGGTGGAGCCGGACACGCTGAAGGCGTTGCCGGTGACCGTCAGCGTGGAGGCGTCCAAGGTCAGCTGCCCGGTCATGGTATCCCCGGCCTTGGCCACTTTGGTCGCGTCCACGCCGGTGGTCGCGGCCACGTTGATAAGGCCCGAGCCGTCGCCGATAAACTTGACGCCCATCACCATGCCGGTGGCGCTGACGGAAGAGACCACGACGCCGGAAGAATCGCGCCAGATCTGGGCGATGGCGTCCGGTGAGGCGCCCGCCGCCAGCACATCCAGGCGGGCCTGGGGAGTGAAGGTGCTGATGCCCACGTTGCCGAATTCGTTGACGATCATCCTGCGGACCGGGCTTACCCCGGCACAGCCGTCGGGACGCGTCCACAGCGAAAGAGTGGAATTAAAACAACCGGTCACCTTGCCTACGGCCACGATATCCGCCTCGCTGCCGATACCTGCAAGCAGCGCTGACCGCAGCAGCAGGGACCCGCTGTCCTGTATGGCGGCGTCCGCCGCGGTGTACGAAACGGTGGGGCCGCCTACCAGCAGCGGGGCGTTAACGGCGCGGTCCACGTGCAGGGCGCCCAAAGGGTTCTGCGTGCCTACGCCGACATTTCCGTATTTTACCGTCAGGGTAGAACCGCCCACGGAGAATTCGTTGCCGGTAACGGTAAGTGTCGAGCCGTCCAGGGTCAGCTGCCCGGACATGGTATCCCCCGTCTTCTGGACGGACATGGAGGAATAGGCGGAGGAGGAAGCGTAAACGGCGTACGGCACCGCGGTAAGGCGCTCGCGGGGGGTCAGAGGGGTGCCCGCCACGGACACCTTGAGATACCACTGGCCGGAAGTCAGATTTACGGCGGGCGCGGTGAAGGTGGATTTAAAGAGACCGTTCTGCACAGCGAAAGGCTGCGCGCCGGAGGGCGACGCAGTGCAGGCCCCGGCGGATTCGTCATCGCAGAATTCAAAAAGGAAGAGGCGGTTGTCATTGACGGGCAGGCTGGCTTCTTTCAGCCGGCCCTGGTAGGTGATGATCTCCGCCGGCAGCGGGGCCGCCCAGCCGAGCAGGAAAATAGAGATAGCGAGTATGTTTTTCTTCATAAGACCGCCTCCGTAAAACAGCTGACTCCGTCGTGCGTTCAAATATGCGCGGCAGCCGTGGCTCCTGCGCTTATTTCAAAGCCGACCGCCGGCCCGGGGATCCCGGGCCGGGTCAGAACTTCATCCCCAGCGAGAACCTGTGCGCGCTGCCCAGGTCCCCGTATGGCAGCAGGGCGTAATCCAGCGTAAAGCCGGCATACGCGAACCCGACGCCCGCGAAGAAGCCGTACATGGACGAAACCCCGGAAACGCCGCCGAACCCTTCGGCCAGCACCGCGTCCCGCTGTCCCTTCGGGTACGTCCTGTAGCCCAGGCGCAGGGCTATACCCTCTATGCCCTTGTACTCGGCCCCCGCCCGCGCCGCGGCCGGCCCGTCGTTGGGGAACTCGGCGTCCAGCGCCAGCAGCAGCCGCCCTTCGGACAGCGCCGCGGCGGCGCCGGCCTTTAACTTGAGCGGCAGCGGGTAGCTCTCTTCCTCGAACTTCACTTTAGTGCCGAAGTTCGTGAGCGCCGCGCCCAGCGAATACGGCGAGCCCTCCGGCCGGTAGAGCAGGCCCAGGTCGGCGGCGAATGACGTCGCCCCGCTGGACTTGATCCGCTGGCTGATCAGCTTGACCGAAGCGCCCGCCTGCAGCGGCCCCAGCCTCACCCCGCGGGAGGCCTGCAGCGCCAGGTCGCGCGCCGTAAAGTCCCCCGTGGGACTGCCGGCGTCGTCGCGCCCTTCCAGGTCCCCCGCCGAAAAGTAGGTGACCAGAAAGGCGTACGGCCGGCGCATGTAGGCCAGCTGCGAAACCGCGGTGTCCTGCACGTGCCAGGCGTGGGAGAAAGAAACCTCCCTGCCCGCGTCCCCCGCGGCCAGCCCGGCCGGGTTATAGTAGACGCTCGAGATGTCGTCCGCCACCGCGGTGTAGGCCTCGCCCATGCCCAGCGCCCTGGCCCCGAAACCGAGGCTCAGGAACTGGGCGGCGGAACTTTCCGCGGCGTTAAGGGCCGGCGCCTGCCACAGCAGGGCGGCGGCCAGCATTAAGACTCTCATTCGCTCCTCCATTGCCCCGCGGCCGGCTAAGCCGGCCGCGGACGCGGCTTCGGCTTACTTCTTCTTCAGGCCGCCTTCTATCTGCTTCACGGTGCCGTCGGGCATCTTGACCGAGGTCTTGAGCTTCTTGCCGGACGCGGCGCTCTCTTCCATCAGTTTGACGAACTTGTCGTAGTCGCTGACCTTCACGTCTTCCTGCCATTTGCCGGCGTCGCCGCCCGACATGGCCTTGGCCGCTTCGGGCGCGGCGTTGGCGCCGGCCACGGTGGTCATCTGGCCCGCCTTGAGCGACTGCTTGCCCAGCGAGTTCTGCACGTCCACGTGCCCCTCGTACACCTTGACGGTCAGGAGGCTGCGCTGCTCGATGTCGGCCTCGGTGCCGCGCACGGCGCAGACGGCCGACGGGGTGCGCACGTTGATCTTGGCCATCTTGTGCAGCATCCTGGTCCACAGCTGCCCGACCGAGAGGTTAAGCATCTCGCGCAGCTTGCCCGCCCCGGAGATCTCGAAGTTCGAGTTCTCGTTCAGGCGCACCTCGGCTCCGCCCTTGGTTACCAGGCCCGCCCTGGCGCCGGGACCCGTCTTGATGTTGTCCCCGGGGTAGAGCATGTCGTTCACCTTGAGCTCCGCGAAGGCTTTCTCGCCCGTGCGCTTCACCTGCACTTCGCCGGTGATATACACCGTCACCGCCGCTATCTTAGGCGCGCAGAAAGCGGCCTGCCCCCAACCCGCCAGCGACGCCGCGGCCACCACAGCCGCCGCCGCCATCAGTTTCATTGTCTTGGTCATATGTCCTCCCGTAAGTTACCGAATTTTCACTTCTTCACGTCCAACCGCTTGAAGTCGGCTTTGTCCTCCGACCTGTCGTAGATCCTGAAGATATAGGCGGCCAGCGAGGGCTTCTGCCCGTCCGCCGCCTCGATGACATAGTAATCAAACGCTATTCCTTCGTCCGTCTTGCGCTTGCCGAGCATGCGCACGGTCTCGGCCCGGTCCTGCGGGGCGGCCACCACGCCCACCACCATCTTGGTCTTAAAATCCACGTCCGGCAGGTCCTCCTCCGGGGAGAGGAGTTTCCAGACCTTCCGCCATTCCTTGCGGTCGCGCACCACGAAGAAAGAGGGCGCCTTGGCGCTGGGCGGCTCCATGAAGCCGGTCCATTCGCCCGGGGTTTCATGCCGCACCGGCGCCAGGTCCAGGGAGCTCTCGCTGATGTCCCCGGGCGCCTCGCCGCCGGAAGCGGAGGAGGCGGCGGTCTGGGCCGCGGGCGAGGGCGCCGCGCCAGTGCCGTCGTCGAGCACGGAGGCGTCCACCAGCTGCGCCTCGCCGCTGATCAGGGCGGCGATGATGGCCGACAGGTCATCCTGCGTGCAGCCGCCGCAGGTGAGGCTCTCGAAAGTGTAACCCTCCAGGGCTTTGGCGGCCTCCGGGCCTAGCCGCTTGAGGATCTCCTGGAACATCTCGTCGTAGCTGAGCTTCTTCCTGGCGGTCGGCGCCGAGGCGTCGCCGGAGCTCTTGGACAGCAGCATGGTCTTGCAGTTGTCCGGGATATTGTCGTCGAACAGGTCGGCGCAGGCCACGGCCAGCCCCTGCTCCTGCCCGCCGGGCATGAACGCCGTGAAAGCGAGGACCTGTTTCTCCCCCGGCGCTATGGAGAGCACCTGCTTGGGCGAATCCTGCGCGGCTATCCCCCCCAGCGACAGCTTGACCGCGATATTGGATTCGGTGATGGAGCCGCTGTTGTACAGCGTGGCCTTCATGTTTACCGGCTTTTCGAAATCCAGGATCGGCGCGCTGAGCTCGAGCAGGGTTATCGCTATGTTGCGGGTCTGCGCCGAGGCGAGGGACTTCATGGAGAAGTTGTACACGCTGCTCTCGGAGATCTTGTTGTTGCTGCCGTCCAGGCCTTCCACCTTCCAGTGATAGACCTGGTCGGCCACCAGCTGCTCCCGCGGCTCCGCCGGGCTGGCCGGGTAGGAATAGTAACTTTCCCCGGCGTTCAGGGCCATGTGCACCGGGTTGTAGAGCCCGGCGTTCTCGGCTACGGTAACGCGGTAGCGCGCGGCGCCGCTGGCCGTCCAGCGGAAGGTCAGCGGCTTGTCGGACAGGCCGCGCGCCCCGTAGGGCGGGTAGATGAGCGTGATGTTGGGGCTGGAGATCATGAACACGGCCTGCTGGGTCACGGTGTCGCCGTCCAGGGAGGCCGTCCCCACAAAGGTGTAGTTGCCGGGGGCGGAGTAGAAAGAAGAGATGGCTATGCCGGCCAGCTGGGTCTGCGCCGTGCCGGCCGTGCCGGGGGCGGAGTTGCCGGAGTGGGTGAACACCTCGGCCCCGGCCGGGTTCTTGATCTTGAACGTGAAGACTATGGGGTTCAGGCTGGTGACGGAGTTGCTCACGCTCTGGCGCAGCGTAACGGACTCCGCCGTGGTGAAGCTGCCGGTACGGGAGGCGTCCGAGCGCAGGGTGCCCGCCGAGTCGTGCACGGAAGCCCCCTGGGGGGTCAGGTTCTGGGCGTAGCCCGCCGCCGGCAATAGCGCGGCCAGGACCGCCGCGAAATAGATAGTTTTCATCTGTTCTCTCCTGTCACCTTATCACCGCGAATTTACCCCTGACGCTTTCGGTTTCCCCGCTGAAAGGGTACTTCAGCCGCAGCGTGTAGAAATACACCCCGCTGGCCGGCCGGCCGCCGGTGAAAGTCCAGAGGTACTCGTTGACGCCGGTGCCGCTAAAAGTCTCCTCCGCCGCTTTAACCTGCGAACCGTCCAAAGAGTAGACCGCCAGGCTGAACCGCACCGGGGCGACCTCGGTATAAAGCCGGAACTTCACAAAGCCGCGCGCCGGGTTCGGGTACGCGTAGGCGGAAGCCTGGCGCAGCAGCGCGCCGAGCGGCGTCACCTGCAGGTCCTCGCCGCCGGCCAGCTGTATGGTAAAACTCTTCCAGACGCCGTCGGTCCCGGCCGCCCTGAGCGTGTAGCTCCCCGGCAGCAGGTTGCGTATGGAGAACCTGCCGGAGGCGTCGGGCGAGGCGGAAGCTATCAGGCGCGTGCCCTGCCACAGCTGTACGCCCGCGGCCCCGGCGGCGGAAGGCCGCAGGGCGGACGGCGCGGAGGCCGGCACGGAGCCGGACACGCTGGCCAGTTCGTAGGCCACGGAAAGTTCGAAGTTGGCGTCGGCGTAGCCCATCGGGATCTGGTCCTTGGCGATGGAGCTGGAGAACCCGTCCTCGAGCCAGGTGGCCTGCACCCGGTAGAGGCCGTCGGGCAGCCCCGGCAGGGTGAAGGAGCCGAAGCCGTCGTCGAGCGTATAGACCGAGGCGACTACGAGGCCGCTATTGGTTATGGCCTCCACCATGACGCCGGTAATGCCCTGCCCGGCCGGGTTCTTCACCGAGCCGGAGATCATGTCGTCGAGGGCCTCGCCGGACAGCGTGGAGGCCAGGGGCGAGGGGCCGGACCAGAGGCCGGCGTCGTCCTCGGTCCACAGGCGGAAATAATAGGTGGCGGCCGGGTTTAGCCCGGCCACGGTGTAGGCCTGGGGCGCGGCCGCGAGCACCAGCCCCGTGGAGATCATTACCTGCGCCGCCTGCGTGCTGAACACCGCCTCCGGGTAGGTGGAGTACTGCACGGCGTAGCGGCCGAAGGTGAGCGGGAAGGCGCCGCCGTCGTCGCCGGGGAAGGTCCAGGCCAGGTTGACGCGGCCCGGGGCCGTGCCCGTGGACGGGGCGAACTGGGCTACCGCCTCGGGCGCATAGGCGTCCACCCAGGTAAAGGTAGAGCCCGCCGAGCCGAAAGCCGAAACGTTGGCCGGGGAAGCCGCGTCCCTGGCCGCGCCCCCGACGTAATATTGCTGGCCGTGCACCAGACCGCCGCGCAGCTTCAGGCCGGGCGAGAAGGCCCAGGCGGCGCCCGGGGCCGCCGCGCTGGAGACCGGCACATCCCCCCAGGCGTCGGTCTGGAAGTTCCACCACCGCCCGTCCACCAGGCGCATCAGGTACACCTCCGCGTTGGCCAGGCCGGCGCCGCCGGTGTCGGCGGCTGTACCCTCCACGGCGTCGAAGGCGTAGACAAGGGAGGCGACGGCCGGGGTGGAGACCCAGACGGTCGGGGCGTCCTGGTCCAGCTGGAAGGTCACGCTGGGATAAGGGATGGGCGTCACGAAAGAGTTCACGTCCCGGGACCGCGCGTAAACTTTATACTGCGTCCCGGCCGCAAAAGGCACGGTGGAGGCGTTATAGGACCAGGAGGCCAGGCCGGAGGCCGCCAGCCAGACCGGGGCCCCGGAGGCGAAAGCCGTTCCGTCGTAATACTGGCTCCCGGTCAGTTCCTGTATGGCCACCTCGCTGCCGGCCACCGGGGAGGCCTCGTTCATCGCCGAAGCCGAACCGGACAGGACGGCCGCGGTGGAAACGTAGCCCGCCTGCGGGGCGGCTATGGCTACGGCCGGGCCCACCGTGTTCTTGAGGATACGGAACACGTCCTGGAGCACGGTATAATTTCCCGCCGCGTCCACGGCCTTGACGCTGATATAATTGCTGGCGCCGTCGGCCAGGAGGCCGAAGTTAACGCCCCAGAGCGCGGTTACCGACGGGCTCGATACTATGGCGTCCACCGGGGTCCAGCCCAGCACGTTGGCGTCGGCCAGGGCCGGCTGGTTGCTGGCGCTGTAGAGCACCTGCGCAAGGCCGGAGAGGGCGTCGGCAAAATCCACGTCGAAGACCGCCCCGGGGTCGGCGGCCAGCCAGCCGGCCGGGGAAGAGGCGTAACTGGTTATCGTAGGCGGGGTAGTGTCGCGCCTGACATAGAAGGCGTCGGGGTAAATGGTGGAATTGCCGGCCAGGTCGAAAGCTTTCACGGAGACGTAGCTGGTGACGTTCTCCAGTATCGTTTCGAAAACCGCCTGGGGCAGCACCCAGTCCTGCTCGTAGTCGGCGGCATTTATCCCGGTCACGGCGTCGGCCCAGGCGTGCACGATTATCCCGTTAGCCGACAACCCCGAGGTCACCTGCACCTGGAACTTGTCCAGGCCGGAACCGAGGTCTGAGAAGTGGACCATGTAGGCGCCGCCGGCGGCGCCGCGCCAGGCGTCGTCGCCCCCCTGCAGGTCGTTCACCGACGGCGGGGTATTGTCCGCCCCGGCCTCTGTCTGGGCGGTCCCCAGGTACAGCCAGGCGCTGGACCGGTTCAGGACGTCCCTGGTTTTAACCCTGAAATGGTAGGTCAGGCCCGACTCCAGGCCGGTAACGTTGTAGGAGGGCGCGGCGAACCAGGCGAGGGGGCCGTAGTCCAGGCCGTTGAAGTTCACGTCCGTGCTGACGCCGACGTAATACTCGGTATAGTTAGGGTTGTTGTTCACCAGCCAGAACGTCTCCACCGAAGTGCCTGTGACCAGGCCCAGGGACCAGGTCGGGTTGGGGATGGGCAGCGGCACAGCGGAAAGCGTGACCACCGGGGCGAACTCGGTTACGGCCGAGCGCAGCCCTGAACCGTTCAGGGCGGCCGCCCGGTAATAATACGTGGTATTGGGGAGGAGGCCCCCGGCCTCGAAGTAATTGCCGGGGGTGACGCTGGAATAATTGAGCGTAGCGAAAGCCGCTGCGGTGGCCTCGGTGATCTCGTAGCGGGTGCCGTCCGGGTTGCCGTTATTGCTCCAGAAGACAGAAAGCCCGGTGGAGGCGACCAGCGCGTAGGCCTCGCCCGCGGGAGGAGCGGCCAGAGTTATAGTGGAGACCGGGACCGTAGCCGCCGTATCCTGCCCGCCGAAGCCCAGGGCCCGCACTCCGAAATAATAGGTGGTGTTGGGGTTGAGCGCCCCGAAGGTGGCCGAAAGGGCCGTGCCGCTGCTGAAACCCAGGTTGGAGACGAAGCCCTCGTCTATGGCGTATTCTACCTGATACCAGGTCCCCGGCGGGTTCCCCCCGTCCGCCCACTGCAGCACGGCGCTGGTTATATAGACGGCGGAGAAGGAGACGGCCCCCGGCAGCACCGGCGGCGTGGCGGAGGAGACCGCGGTCGAATAATAGCTGTCGTCCAGGTCGGCGCTTTTGACCTTGAAGTAGTAAGTGGTGTCGGGCTCCAGGCTGTAAACCCCCAAAGTAGTAGGAGAACCCGCCGTGATAGCCTGGCTGGCGTGCCAGACCTCGAAAGCGGGATCAGACGAAAAAGCGATCCAGTACCCGGCATAGCCGTAAGCGTCCCAGGCGACACCAGCGGAATTCCCGGTCGTCGCGGTGAACCTGACCCCGGGAACCGCCGCCGGCGGGAAAGGGTCGAGCGTGACGTTCACCGTGGTCTGGACGCGGCCGCCTATGGATACCGAAGCCTGGCTGAACTGCGCCCCGTTGACCGTTGAGGCGTATACCGTGTACCCCCCCGTAGAGGTGGCGGCCCAGATGGAATAATTGCCCGCCCCGTCGGAAAGGGCCTCGCCTATGACAGCCGAGCCCTTGAGCAGCTGCACCCGGGTGTCCGGCAGGGGCGTGCCGGCCGGGGTCTTCACCTGCCCCGCCACGTAGCCGCGGTCCGCGGAATGGAAAATGAGGTAGTCGAAATAATGGTCCACGTCGCCTGCCGCGTCCCCCTGCAGGAACGAGGCCCAGGTCATATCCTCGCCTATGGTATACGTGCGCTCCTGCCAGGGCCAGGACACCGAATAATCGTTAACCAGGATCAGCCGGTTGCTCCAGTCTCCCATGGTGTCCACGATAAAGTTGACGTTGCCCATGGTGCCGGAGTTGACCTTGTACTTGTTGCGGATGGTCACGTAAGGGTGTAACGCGTAACTGATGGCGGCCGTTTTACGGATGCTGTCATAGTCCCCGCCGCCGGTGGACACCGTGCCGAAGCGCAGCACGTTGCCGTTGGTGCTCTTCCTGTCGGCCGAGATGAAGACGCTCCAGGTATCGGTGGCGAAAGTGTCGCGCCAGGTCTCGCCGCTCCACTGCAGCGCGAAATTCACCTGCAGGTCCTGGCCGGAGGCCACGGTATGGCTGCTGCGGACGCTCGGGAAGTAGCCGGGCGGGTCGACCTGGAGGTGATAGGTGCCGGGAGAGATGGAAGTAAGGGAATAAGTGCCGTCCCCGGCCGTGACAGCCGAGGCCAATATGGCGTCGCCGTTAGGATCGACCGCCTGCACGGAAATCCCCGCTATGGGGGTGACGCCGTCCTCCCCGGTGACCTTCCCGGTAAAGCCGGTCGCCCCCGCGGAGGCAAAACAGGCAAAAACCAGCGCCGCCAGGAGGAATATTCCCCTTGCGGTGCGTGTATAAGGTTTTAACCGGTTAATGCAGCCCATTGCCTTATTCTTTCGCCCCCGTAGAAAGCAAAAAGTATCCCCTGGCAGCAGGGGATTTTCCGTACCAAGTTATATTATAGTTAATAATATAAGAGCCCGTAAGGTGATATTGGTCAACTGTGACGGGGTTTACATTGATAAACGCAGGCCCCCCCCCCGCGAAAACGAGGGCGCGGGGGTCAATAACCGAGTTCTTCGTTGATGAGCAGCACCAGGATGTCGCTGACCGGCGGCTTCTTCCAGAGCACCGTGGCCACGTTGCAGATGCGCGAGGGCGAGGCGCAGTCCAGGCAGCGGCCGGCCTTTACGCAGGGATTGTCCTTTTTAAGGCGGAGGTTGTTGGCGATGGCGGCCGTGTTGCGGGCGCGCCAGAGCCCCTCCTCCTGGTTCCGGGCCAGCTTGTTTACCCCGGCCAGCAGGATTATCCGGCGCGGGCCCCAGGTGACGGCGGCGCAGCGGTTGCCGTTGCCGTCCACCAGTATAAGTTTTCCGTCGCTGGTGACCGCTTGCGGCGAAGCCAGGTAGATGTCGGAGGCGAGCGCGGCCAGCCAGACCCGGCGGCGCTCCTCCGGCGGCATGCCGGGGGCGTGGGTTATCACTTCGTTGCCGGCGGCGGCCAGGCGCGCGGGCAGGCCCAGCTCGCTGACCGTCACCGAGCCGCCGAGGCCGATCTTTTTGCCCGTGCCGGCCAGGGCCAGCAGGGCCGCCGCGGCCGCGGCCCCGTCGGGGTAAACCTCGGCGCCGAAATTGTTTTTCCGGAGCGCGGCGGCCGCGCAGTCCAGCGCTTTAAGTCCGAAGGCTTTCTTGTTTTCGTCCATTGTATTACCTCTAGCTCGGCGGGGCCGAAAAAAGGCCGCTCGTCGCGGCCTTTTCCGTTTTGGGACGCCGGTCAGGGCCGGGTCTGGTTGACCAGCGACTGCGCGTCGAAGGAAAGGTCCCGCGCCTTCCAGGTGAAGTCCCGGCTGTAGCGTGAGATGTCCATAGCCTGCCACTGGGCGTTATAGCCGACAAGTTCCGACTTGGCGCCGCGCACGGCCCATTCCAGGCGCTGCGCCGAGTTCTCAATGTCGAACTGCGCGCGGTTGAGCAGGGTACGGGCGTCCATGTCGATGTCGCGCGCTATGCGGTTGAGGTCCTGGCTCTTCTGCGCGAGCTGCAGCAGGTTTTTAACCTGGTCGCGCACGCGGCCGGCGTCGTTGTTATAGCGGCTGATGTCGGAGGCCATGCGCTGCAGGTCGTGCTGGAAGAAAGCGTCGGCGCTGTTGGTCTGGACTATGCGGCGGGCCGTGTTCTCGAGGCGGTCTATGTCGGAGCGCAGCCAGGTGGTGTCGCTCTCGAGGCGCCACAGGTCGTTCTTGGCCTGGTTGAACTTGTAGACCAGGTCCTGCGGCACCTGGGCATCCTCTTTAACCGGGGCCGCGGGCACGGGCACGGCGGCGGCCTTCACGTCGAACGAGGAGGCCTTCATCTTTTCAAGGGAGAAATCAAGGGAGTAGGCGGTGGAAACGCAGGCGACCGAGAGCAGCGCTAATATGAGTTTTTTCATTAACCCTCCTAAGGACTATACCGTAATATTGTACTCCCGCGCGGGGCGCTCCGTAAGCGCCTTTAGACCTACCGCGGCCCGGGCCTAAAGGTCCAGGCGCAGCACGGTCAGGGAGAGCGGCTCCGCCGTAAAATGCCCCGTGACGGGCGCCCCCGGCTCCCTGGCCAGGCCGGACGCGTCGAAGGCCCTGAGCCAGCGGCCGGGCGGCAGGGCGAATTTATGCGCCGTCCTTTCCGGGTTCACCAGCACCAGGATGCGGGCCCAGGCGTCCCCGGCCTTGTCGCCGTACAGCTGGTAGGCGATGGCCGGCGGCTCCACCTTCAGCCCGAGTTCCTCGTAGAACTTCAGGTTATCGCGCACTTCGGCGGCGGTCTTCATGCGGAAAGCGGGGTGCGCCTTGCGCAGGGCGATCAGGTCCCGGTAGAAAGAGTAGACCGAGAAGTTCTCCTTCTTGCGGGTCCAGTCCAGGCGGTTGATCTCGTCGGGGAGGTTGTAGGAGTTCTCCTCCCCCTTCTTGGTGCGCAGGAACTCTTCCCCGGCGTGCAGGAAGGGTATGCCCTGGGAGGTCAGCACCAGCGCGTTGGCCAGCTTATCCATGGCCACCTTCTCTTTATGCGTCGCGTCCTTGGCCGACAGGTCCAGCCTGTCCCACAGCGTGTGGTTGTCATGGCAGGACACGTAGTTCATGGTCTCCAGCGGGCCGTCGGCGAAATCGTCCACGGCGCCGCGGATGCCGCGCAGCACCCCGTCGCGGTAGCGCGCGGCCTGCACGTAGCCCAGGTCGGCCACCGAGAACACGCTGCCCTTGATGGCGTCGCGGAACCCGTCGTTAAAGACGGCGAAGCCCTGCCCGCGCTGGCTGCCCTTCTGCACGCCCTTCACCGGGCTGGACCCGGCCTTCCAGGGCTCGCCGTAGACGAAGATATCCGGCTTCTCGGCCTTCAGGGCTTTCATAATTTCGGCGGCCGCGGCCTCGTCGATAAGGCCCATCAGGTCGAAGCGGAACCCGTCCACCTTATACTCGCGCACCCAGTACAGCAGGCTGTCGATGAGGAACTTTCGGGCCATCGGGGCCTCGGTGCGCAGCTCGTTGCCGCAGCCGGAGCCGTTGGAGTAGGTGCCGTCGGGATTGACCCGGTAATAGTAGTCCAGCGCCGCCGCGTTGAAGTTGTAGGTGGTGGCGCGGGTTTCCGCGGTATGGTTGTAGACCACGTCGAGGATCACCTTGAGGCCTTTGCGGTGGAAGGCGTCTATCATCAGCTTGGCCTCGCGCACGCGCGAGCCGTCCGCGGGGCTGCTGGCGTAGGAGCCCTCCGGCGAGTTGAAGTTCACCGGCATGTAACCCCAGTTATAGACCGCCGGGTCGTCGCGATTCTCGAAATCCTGGAAAGGCATGATATGCACCGTGTTCACGCCCAGCTCGGCGATATGGTCGAGCGCGGTGGCCACGTCCGGGAACTTGGGATGGCGCGTGCCGGTTTCGGCCGCGCCCAGGTAGCCGCGCTTGCGCCGGACCCCGGAGAACTCGTCGGAGGTAAGGTCGCGCAGGTGCACCTCGTAGACCACCGCCTCCGGCAGGCCGAAGACCGGCCCGGGCGCGATGGGGGTCTCGTCCTTAAGGACCAGCGCCTTGCCGCCGTCGCCGGTGACGGAGCGCGCGTAGGGGTCCAGCCCCTCGTAGACCCGGCCGTTCTGCCTGGTGCGGATGCGGTAATATTTCCCCTCCAGCGGGGCGTCAAAACGCTTTTTCCAGACCCCGCCGGGCCGGCGCTCCAGCGGATAGACGGCGGGCTCTCCCGCGGCGCTATCGTAGACCAGCACGGCGGCTTCCACCGCGTAGGGCGCGAACAGGCGGAATACGGGCCGGGCCTTATCCCCGGAGAGCCCCATCTCCAGCGGGCTGTAAAATTCTTCGCCGTAGACGGCCTCGCCCAGGCGCACCGTCACGGGCTCCAGGGTTTTAGAGAGGAGGCGGTACTCTCCGGCGTTAGCGGCCGCGTAGTCGGCCTTCAGGTCTTTGAACGTCAGGCGGGCCGCGCGGGAATAGGGCCCGTCCACGGGCACGGCTGACACGGCTTTAAATTCTTTCTCCCCCCGTTTAAGATAGAAAGCCTGCTCTCTCAGGAAAGCCTCTCCAAGCGGGCGGGTGAAAGCGGCGCGCACCACGTTCTCCCCGTCCAGCCAGGCCCCGGTCACGGCGGTGGACACGGCTGGCGGGGCGGCGTAAACTTTGGCGTCGCCTTCCAGCAGGTACACCTCGCCCTGCCGGGCCGCCGGCAGCACCCGGTCTGGCGCATCCTTGTTGGTCCAGTTGCCCTGCCGCGGCAGAAAACCTGCGCGCTTCCCGGACAGCCCGGAGGCGTCCAGGTCCAGCTCAAAAAAGACCCCGAAAGGGCCGTTGCCGGCCTGGGGCAGTTCGAACCCCGGGGTTTTTTCCTCGTCGTTCCAGACCCAGAGGTTCCAGCCGGAATAGACCTTGTCCAGGCGGTTGTAATGTATCACCAGTTTGTCGGCGGCGTGCAGGCTCGGCGGCATAAGTATGGCTCCGGTAAGCAGAATCAGCAGAAATTTCATTTAGGTCCCCTTAGCGACATGTAAATTGTAAAATATATCCATATGCTCCATACAGCGCTATTTTTACTGCTCGCTTCTCAGCCCTGCGCCGCCGCCGGAGTTGCCGCCGCAACCGATACGGCCAAGGTCGCAGTTTCCACCACGGCCATCCGTGAGCTGGTCCTCGCCGACCGCCGGGTGCGCGGCATCCACCTCACCTCCTGGGGCGCCGGCTCCACCAAACTGCGCCGGGAAATGATCAAGAAGATCTCGGGTTCGGTCATCAACACGGTGGTCATCGCCATCAAGGAGACCGACGGCAAGGTCTATATCCCCGGAGTGGACAAGGCCCACAAGTTCGGCACGTACCAGGCAGCTATCGGCGACCCGGCCGGGATGCTGAAGGATTTTAAAGCCGCCGGCATGTACACCGTGGCGCGGATAGTGGTCTTCAAGGATAAAGTGGTCCCCCGGACCAGGCCTGACCTGGCGGTGCGCAACCCCGACGGGAGCCTCTGGCGCAGCCGCAACGGCGCTACCTGGGTGGACCCCTACCACAGGGAGGTCTGGGACTATAACCTGGACCTGGCCGAGCTCTGCGCGAAGCTGGGCTTCGACGAGATCCAGTTCGACTACATCCGCTACCCCTCGGAGGGCAACACCTCGCTGTGCCGCTACTCCAAGACGCACAACCGCGCGGCCGCGGCCCGCAACCTGAAGGATTTCCTGGATTACTCGCGCCGCCGCCTGGCGCCGTACAAGGTGAAGATCTCCGCCGACGTGTTCGGACTTACGACTTCGGTGAAGGACGACATGGGCATCGGCCAGGACATCAAGATCCTCGCGGAGGGCGCGGACTACGTGTACCCGATGATGTACCCGTCGCATTACAATCCCGGCGAGTACAACCTGAAGAGCCCCAATGCCAGCCCGTTCAAGGTGATAAACCGGGGGCTGAAGGACGCCATGGGCAAGCTGGGCACCAGCTACGCCCGTCTGCGGCCCTATCTGCAGGACTTCTCGCTGGGCCATACTTACGGCCCGTCGGAAGTGCGCGCGCAGATCATGGCTACGCGGCTCAACCACCTGGAGAGCTGGGTGCTGTGGAACGCCGGCAACCGCTACACCTGGGCGGCCCTCACCCCCCAGTCCTACCGCGCCTTCGTCGACCCCGACTACAAATAACACCTCGAAGGCTTAAAAAGAAAAGAGACCGGCAAATACCGGTCTCTTTTATTTTGTGCAGGCTGGCAAGTGCCCGGTCCAACCAGGGGGAGGTCCCGCGCTCCTGGACTGCAGGGAACCGTTGCGCGGTTCCCCCCCGAAGCGGGGCCCCCCTTCCCCAAAGTCGCTCGGGACCTCCCCCTGGCCGGACCTTGGAGCGCTCGGTGTGCGTGTGGAGCGAAGCGACACCTTCTGGACCACGTTTTTGCGTTCCGACCCCCTTGGCGGACGTGCCAATTAGAGCTTCACGATCTTTTTATACTCGGCGTGGAGGCCGAAGTATTGGGCGAAGACGCTGCCGATGTCGGCCAGGCCGGGCATGGTGCCGGTCTTGAGCCCGCCGAGCTTGCGGTCATAGCCTTTGCGCCAGGCGATGAAGGGCAGCGGCTCGTTGTTGTGGTAGCCGTAGTCCTCGCGGTGCAGCATGCCGTGGTCGGCCGTGAGGCCGAGCAGGTCGCCCTTGGCCAGATTTTTCTCTATCAGCGGCAGGGTGCGGTCGATCTCTTCGAGAGAGCGGAGGGCGCCTTCTATGTCGCGGGTGTGGCCGTAGACGCTGTCGGTGTCGACGAGGTTGGTGAAGATGAAGGTGCCTTTCGGGCGGTAGACCGAGTGGGCGGCTTCGAGGGCGTTGATGGTGCCCTGGATGGAGAAGGGATTGGTGTCCTTCTTCTTCGGGTGCACGAAGCGCAGCCCCAGCGACGGGTCGATGAAGATCTCATGATTGAGCTTCACCTTGGCGTGGTAGGCGGTGTTCACCAGGTCGCTGGTCTTGCCCACGGCCACGGTCCACACCGCGTTGTCGTGCAGGATGTCCACCAGCGTATCCTGCCCTATCGGCAGCACCGCGTCGTGGCGGTTGGAGGTGCGGATGATCTCGCCCTGCGCGTTCTTCACGTAGGACCGGGCGATGGCGCGGGTTATCGGGATGCCCATCTCCATCGCCAGCGCGAAGGCGGTATCGGCGATCTTATGCTGCTCGTGCACCGGGATGACGGCCTCGTTCATGGCCAGCTGGATCAGCGGGTCGCATTTGCTGGCGTAGGCTATCGGCGAGCCCGTGCGCTCGTGCTCGGCGGCGTTGAGCTCTATGGCCTCCATGCCGGCGGCCATCTTGTTGAAGAAGGTCTTGCGGCCTATGCGCTTGGCCAGCTCGGCCAGGTACTTCTTGTCGAACCCGTCCGGAAAAAGGTCGTAGGTGCGGTCGTCCAGCACGCCCATCATCTCGCGGTGCCCCACCAGGCTGTCGGCGGTGGCCGAAACCTGGCTGACGCGGGCGGCATAGGCTTTGCCGGCGGATTTCACCGGGAAGCGCTTTCTATACTCCGGGCGCACGATCTCGCCGAGGCCGAGGCGCGAAAGGTTGGGGAGCTTCACCTTGCCCGGGAACTTGTCGAGCAGGTACTCCAGGGTGGAAAGGCCCACCGCGTCTATGACCATCAGAAGGGCCGTCTGCTGTTTATGCTTCATGAAGCCTCCGTTCGGCTGAAAGTTGTAATATATTGTAATAAGTTAAGCGGTCATTTAAAACACGGAGCCCGCATGAAATTTTTTCTCCCGTCCCTCCTGCTGCTTTGCGCCCTGCCCGCCGCGGCCGCCGTCCGCCACGACCTCAGCGTCAGCCTGGACCCGGCCTCCGGCGGGATAACCGCCAAGGACACGGTCTCCTTCCCCTCCCCCTCGGCCGAGCATGTCTTCTCCCTGCACAAGGGGCTGGCCCCGTCCGCAAGCGCCGGAAAACTGGAAGAGCTGGGCCTGGCCGCGGCCGCCTCCTACGGCATAAACTTCTCCTCCGCCGCCGGCCTCTACTCCGCCTACCGCCTTACCCTGCCCGCGCCGGCGGACCGTTTTACACTCAACTATTCCGGCGTCATCAGCCACGCGCCCGGCGAGCAGGCGCAGGATTACGCGCGCAGCTTCTCCGAAACTCCCGGAGTCATCTCCCCCGCCGGCTGCTACCTCTCCGGCTCCTCCGGCTGGTACCCGGTCTTCGAAAAAGAGCTGGTCTCTTTCCGCCTCAGGACCGAGCTCCCGGCGCCCTACGACTCGGTGGCCGGCGGCGCGCGCTCTTCTCGGAAGTCTCTGGCCGGCAGTAACGTTTCCGTCTGGGAGACGGCGGCCCCGCAGGACGAGATAACCCTCACCTGCGGCCGCTACGCGGAGTACTCCCTGGACGGGGGCCCGGTTACCTCCCAGGCCTTTCTGCTCACGCCGGACAAGGCGCTGGCCGACAAATACCTGGAGGCCACCGGCCGCTATATCAAGCTCTATTCCGGCCTGATCGGACCGTATCCTTACGGGAAGTTCGCCCTCGTCGAGAATTTCTGGGAGACCGGCTACGGCATGCCCTCTTTTACCCTGCTCGGGACCAAGGTGCTGCGCCTGCCTTTCATCATCAACAGCTCCTACCCGCACGAGATCCTGCATAACTGGTGGGGCAACGGCGTTTTTGTGGACTACGAGAAGGGCAATTGGTGCGAAGGGCTGACCGCCTACCTGGCCGACTACCTTATAGCCGAGAACAGAGGCAAGGGGACCGACTACAGGATGACCACCCTGCAGAAGTATTCGGACTACGTGCGCGGGGGCAAGGATTTCCCGCTTACGGAATTCCGCTCGCGCCATTCCTCGGCATCGGAAGCCGTCGGCTACGGCAAAGCCCTGATGTTCTACCATATGCTGCGCCGCCTGCTGGGCGACGAGGGCTTCCGCAAGGGCCTGCGCGGTTTTTACGCCGCCAATAAATTCAATACCGCGGGGTTCGCCCAGCTGCGCCAGGCTTTTGAAAAAGTCACCGGCCCAGGCCGGCTTAAGCCTTTCTTCGAGCAGTGGACCGCGCGCGCGGGCGCGCCGGCGCTGGCCATAAAGAGCGTCAACCTGACCAAGGGCCAGTTCGGCTACGACCTGGAGTTCACCCTGGCCCAGACGCAGGACGGACCAGCCTACGAGCTGGAAGTTCCGTCCGTCATCTACCTGGAGGGCGTCGAGGCCCCCCGGATGAAGACCCTCACGATGAAGTCCAAAGAGGAAACCTACCATTACAATTCGGCCCTGCTGCGCCCCGTGCGCCTGGAGATAGACCCTGAATTCGACCTGTTCCGGCGGCTCAGCCCCCTGGAAACTCCTCCCACGCTCTCGCGCCTGCTGGGCGCGGTCAAGCCGGACGTCATCGTACCCGCCGGCGCGGCGGGCGCCCCGTGGCGCGCGCTGGCCGCCGCCTGGAACAAGGATAAAGAGAACCTCCCGGCCGTCTCCGGCGACGACGAGAGTTCCGCTCCCCCGGCCTCGTCCTACTGGATCTTCGGCGGCGGCAACCTCCTGGCGCCTGCTTTCGAGGCCGCCCTCGGCGCTTACGGGGCCGTCTTTACTCCCGACTCCGTCACGCTCGAGAACCGCCGCTTCCCGCGCGCGGGGCACACCTTCGTCTTCGCGGCCTTTAACCAGGCCGACCCGGCCTTCTCGGGGGCCCTGGTTGTCTCCGGCACGCCGGAGAAGCTGCCCCTGCTGGCCGCCAAGCTGCCGCATTACGGCAAGTACTCCTGGCTGGTCTTCGACGAGAACATGGCCGCCGCCGCCTCCGGCGTCTGGACCGCCGCCGGTTCGCCGCTGGCCGTGCCCCTCCCGGGGCCCGGCGGAGCACCGGCCCGCAATTATCCCGCACGCGCCCCGCTGGCGGAACTTCCCTCTCTCTTCTCGGCAAGCCGCGTCCTGGCCGACGTGCGCGCCCTCTCCTCGGTCAAGGGCGGCAGGGCCCCCGGCACCCCGGGCCACCTGGCGGCGAAAAAATCAGTGAACGCCGCGCTAGTCAAAGCCGGGCTCAAGCCGTACGCCAGGTCAGGGCAGGGCAATGTCGTCGGGGTCGTAGAAGGAACCTCAAAAAAAGATGAGTACGTCGTACTCTCCGCTCATTACGACCACCTGCCGGCTAAGGACGGGCAGGTCTTTCCCGGCGCGGACGACAACGCCTCCGGTGTGGCGCTGCTGCTGGAGCTGGCGCGCTACTACGGCGCCCGCAGGCCCGAGCGCTCCATAATATTCGCGGCTTTCGACGGGGAGGAGGGCGGGCGCCTGGGCTCCAGGGCTTTCCTGAAGGCGCTGCCGCCCGACGGCAAGGCCAAGGTCAACGCGGCGCTCAACTTTGACACGGTCGGCCGCCTCGGGAGCGGGAAAATCTTAGTGCTCGGCTCCGGCTCTTCTGACAAATGGGTCCATATCTTCCGCGGGGCGGGCTTTGTTACCGGCTCGGCCTACGACCTGGTCAAGGAGGACCTGGACTCCAGCGACCAGGCCAGCTTCATAGAGGCGGGCATCCCGGCCGTGCAGTTCTTCAGCGGGCCGCACGCCGACTACCACAAGCCGTCGGATACGGCCGACAGGATAGACGCCGCCGGCATAGTGCGGCAGGCCGAGTTCGCAAAAGAGATCATAGACTACCTGGCCGGAGAGTCCGACTTCCTGACCCGCCCTTCCGGCGCGCCGGCGGCGGGCAGCGGGTCCGGCCCGCGCCGGGCCTCCACCGGGCTGGTCCCGGATTTTTCCTTTGCCGGCCCCGGCGTGCGAGCGCAGGAAGTGACCCCCGGCTCCCCGCTCTCCAGGACCGCCTTCAAGGCCGGCGACGTGGTAACGGCCATCGGCGGCGTCCCCGTCGAGGGGCTTAAGGCGTATTCCGAAGCCCTCAAAAAGTTTTCCCCCGGGCAGAAGGTAAGCATCACCTTCCTCTCCGGAGGAAAAGAAACCGCCGCCGAGCTGGAGCTGGGCTCCAGGTAGCGGTCAGGGCTTATCGGCTATCTCGCAGGTGTTCAGGCCGAACAGCCGGTAGATCCCGCACCAGCCCACCAGGCCGGTAAAAACGGCCATCGCCGCCGCCGCCCACAGTATGTAGGCCGCCGGCCCCGAAGTGACGTAAGCCGCGTAGGCCAGGGCGAGCCCCGCCACCAGCCGTATCACCCTGTCTATCCCGCCGACATTCTTGGTTATCATATTTCCTCCAGTAAGACCTACGCCGCGGCCACGCTGTCCAGCACGGCCTTCAGCAGGGCCGCTTCCGGCTGCGCGCCCACCAGCGTGGTCTTCTCGTTGACCACTATCTGCGGCACGCCCGACACCTCGTACTTGGCCGCCAGCTCAGGAAATTCGCTCGACTCTATCATCTCGGCCGTGACCTGCGGGGAGGCCAGCGCGAACTTATGCGCCAGCACCACCGCCGGCGGGCAATAAGGGCAGGTGGGCGTGACGAACACCTTTATGTTCACCGGCGCGGTCAGCGCGCCCAGGGCGGCCAGGGTCTCGGGCTGCAGCTCCTGCGCGGGAGCAGCCGAGTTCTTGAGCGCCTCCAGCAGGGAGACGAACTCGTAGCCGGCGGGTATGCCGTAAAAACGCACCCGGGCGCCTTTGCCCCCTTCTATCACCGCCGCAGGGGTCAGGCTTACGCCGTAGGCCGCGGCCTTCTCCGTATCCGTCACCCGGTTGTACACCTCCAGCTTCACCTTGGGCGAGAGCGCGGCCACTTCCTTATAGAAATCCTCGGCCGGCCCGCAGGTCTGGCAGAGCAGCGATTCCTTGAAATAGACTATTTTTACCTCCGCCTCCAGCGTCTCGAGGCGTTTCCTGACTTCGTCGGCGGTCTGCTGGTCCATGAAAGTCATAGCGATCACTCCTTTTTATCCCTTCCTTGTTAGATGCCGAGGTCGGCTGAAAGTTTCACCTAAACAAAAAGGCACCCGGAACGGATGCCTTATTGGGAAGCCTTACGATGAGCCTAGATTATAGCACCTTGAGCACGCCCATGAAATCGTCCGGCGGGTCGGCCTCCAGCGACATCACTTTCCCGGCCGTATCGGTAAACCGCAGCTTCCAGGAATGCAGCATCAGGCGCGGGAATTTACTCTGCTTGACGGCGTCCCCGTACATGCTGTCGCCCAGCACCGGGTTGCCTATGGAATAGAGGTGCGCCCGGATCTGGTGCCGGCGGCCCGTAACGATGGAGACCTCCAGCACGGTCGCGCCCTTAAGCCGCTCCAGCACCTTGTACCGGGTAAGCGAAGGCTTACCGTCGAAGACCACCGACATCCGCCCGGAGCCCCGCTCCTTGAGCGGCTTGTCTATCTCGCCCCGGTCGTCGGCCACCTTCCCCTCCACCACGACCAGGTATTTCTTTTCCACCGCGCGCGTCTCGAAAAGCCCGGAATAATAGCGGTGCGCCTCGGGATTGCGGGCGAAGATGATGAGGCCGCTGGCGTCCCGGTCCAGGCGGTGCGTAACGTACACCCGGCCGAAGCGCTGGTGCAGCAGGCCCACGAGGTGCTTGGCCTTGGCCAGGTCGCCGCGCGCCGGCATGGTCAGCAGGCCCGAGGGCTTGTTGACCACCAGCAGTTCCGGGGTCTCGCGCACTATTTCGATAGCGTCTGGTTTCATGCGGCGTGGAAGTCCTTTTTGTAAGCTTCGCCGGCCAGGATAGAGATCACCCCGCCGGCGAGCAGGTAGATCATGGCGATAAAGATGGCCACGGGCAGGCCGGCCGAGTCCGACACTACGCCGAGCAGGAAAGGCGAGACGGCGTCGCCCAGCGCGTGGATGATGAAGATATCCAGCGCGAAGGCCATGGAGCGCATGGTAACAGGCACCGTCTCCACGATGGCCGCGTGGTAGGGGCCCGAGTAGGCGAAGATAAAGAACTCGGCGAAGAAGATCATAGCCAGGCACGTATTAAGATCGTCGGTAAAGATGGCCGACACGCCGAACGGGATGCTCAGGAAAAAACTCATGTAGCCCACCACGAAGTAGGCCCGCTTTGTGCGCTTGTGCAGCCAGTCCGCGGCCCAGCCCCCGGCGAAGTTGCCCAGCAGGCCGGCCACCACCGTAACGGCGCCGAACAGGAACCCGGCCTTGCCCACCGACACGCCGAAGGCGCGGACAAAGTAGGACGGCATCCAGGCCGCGAGCCCGCCCACCGAAAAGGTGCCGATGGACTGCGCCAGGCAGATCAGCAGGAAGGTGCGGTTCTTGAGCAGGGCTTTATAGCCTCCGAAGGAGATATGCTCCGCGCGCTGCAGCTTTTCCGGCGTCTCCCGGAGGAACAGGGCGATGACGCCCAGCAGCATGCCGGGCACGGCCACAATGAAGAAAGCGTTGCGCCAGCCGAAATGCTGGCCCAGGAAACCGCCGAGCAGGTAGCCGACGGCGCTGCCGGCCGGGATGGCCAGCGCGTACAGCGCCATCACGCGGGCGCGCCGCTCGGTCGGGAACCACTCGGCCAGGAAAGACGGGCAGACCGTGCCGTAGCCGGCCTCGCCTATGCCCACCGCGGAGCGCGTGGCCAGCAGCTGGCCGTAATTCTTCACCAGGCCGCTGAACAGCGTGGAGACGCTCCAGAAGATCGCGCTCACGCCTATTATCAGCGGCCGGCGCACTCGGTCTCCGAAGTAGCCCACAAAAGGCGCGAAGCACATGTAGACCAGCATGAACGAGGACGCGAGGAAGCCCAGCTTGGCGTCGCTCAGGTGCAGGTCGGCCTTGATCAGCGGGAAAACCGCGTAGAGCACCTGGCGGTCTATGTAATTAAAAAGGCTGAGGCAGAAGACCAGCAGCATCACCCGGCGGGCGTATTTAGGATTGTCCATCGCCCTACAATCATAGCAAAATGCTAAAAATGCTAATATAAGTTCTGCGGCCTGATTTTCAGTTCTGAGAGTCCCAAACCCTTAAAATATGAGCATAAAACTTATAATAACCGGCGGCACTTTCGACAAGGAATACAACGAGCTCAACGGCGAGCTCTTCTTCCGGGAGAGCCACGTCAAAGAGATGCTGGCCCTCGGCCGTTCCCGCCTGAAGATAGCCGTAAAGACGCTGCTGATGATAGACAGCCTTTTCATGACGGCGGCCCACCGCAAAAAGATCCTGCGGGAATGCCTGGCCTCCAAAGAGCGCAGCCTGGTCGTCACGCACGGCACCGACACCATGCCCGAAACCGCCCGCCTGCTGGGCCCGGCCATCAAGAACAAGACCGTCATCCTTACCGGGGCCATGATCCCGTACAAATTCGGCTCCTCCGACGGGATGTTCAACCTCGGCTCGGCACTCTCCTTCTCGCAGACCCTCCCCCCCGGCGTCTATATCGCCATGAACGGCAGGTATTTCAACTGGTACAACGTCCGCAAGAACAAGGCCAAGGGCGAATTCGAAGAGATAAAGTAAGCACCGCGCCTGCGAACAAAAAAGCCCGGCGTGCCGGGCTTTTTTATTTCCTCAAAAAAGGGCCTCAGAACAGGCGCCGGGTCTTCGCCCAGGAGGCTTTGGACTCCGGGGCCGTAAAGACGGTATCCTTGCCCGCCCCGTCCAGCCAGACGGCGGCGGTCCCTTTCATCTTCGAGAGCAGGGCGAACGCCTTCTCCTGCCCCATCACCGCGAGCACCGCGGACGGGATAAAGTTCTCGTTGCCGAGGTCCGGAAAATACACCACAAGGTTGGAAAAGTCCTCTATCGGGTAGCCGGTCTTCAGGTCGAGGATGTGGGAGTAGAGTTTGCCCTCTATCTGCACGAACTTGTCCCGCCCCGAGGAGGACATGACCACCCCGCCGGGGAAGGAGAACTTGCCGAACACCCTGTCGTCGTGAAACGGATCTTCTATGGTGTAGTCCCAGCTCCGGGCGCCGTAGGCCAGCATATTGCCGCCCAGGCGCAGTTCCACCGGGTAGGCCGGCGCCAGTTCTTTAAGGAGCCGCGCCGCCCTTACAAAACAGTAGCCGCGCATGATCCCGCCCATGTTGATCTGCACCGGCTTCGTAAACCGCACCATCCGCCGGGCCGGGTCCAGCTGCACGTAACCCGCGCCCATGTTGGTCAGGGCCTTCTGGATGTCCTCCCGGGCAGGCATCTTGCGGGTGGAAGCGGCGTCCTTCCAGATCGGCCAGAGCGGGGCGAAGGTTATGTCGAAAGCCCCCCCCGTAAGCTTGTAGTAATCCATCGACAGCTGCAGCAGGTAGAACATCTCCGGCTCCACCTTCACCCAGTCCCCGTAGGCTTTTTTATTCACCAGCGTGGTCTGGCTGTACGGTTCGCTGAAGCTGAACTCGTCGGAGATGCGCCGCCATTCCCCCAGCACGGCGTCGGCCACGGCCTTGCCGGCGGCTCCGTCCGCCCCGTAAACTTTAACCTGGGCGGGCACGTTCATGATAAAAGCGGTCTGTTCGTAGGCGGCCGGCTCCTTCCGGCCGCAGGCGGCGAGCATGACGGCGAAAATCACCAGCGGGAGCTTATAACAGGTTCGGTTCACATTTCCCCCTATGCTTCTATAGGATTAAATTACAATTTTACCGTATAAACTTCAATAGCCATAAATTCGGATTTTTTGGTATCCTTTTGGGGACAGGTCAGGGAGGCTTATGAAAAAACTTTTAACCTCGGCGCTACTGCTCGGCACCCTCTGCGGCGGAGCCTGGGCGCAGCCGCTGGAAAAACTGGCGGGCCGGCTTTCTAACGGGATCAAGGACCGCCCGGCCATAAAGCTGGCGGTGCTGGAATTCCCCTACGCCGGCGGCAGGGCCTCCGACGGCCCGGTCATAGTGCAGGAGCGCCTCACCACCGCCCTGGCCCAGAACAAGAAAATAACCCTGATAGAGCGCGGCCTCCTTAAGAAGGTAATGGGCGAGCTCAACCTGCAGTCTTCCGGCGCCATAGACGACGAGACGGCCAAGAAACTGGGCAAGATGCTCGGCGCCGACGCTGTCGTCACCGGCACGCTCAACGACCTGAAAGAGACCGAGACCGAGATCAACGCCCGCGTAGTGGAGACCGAAACCGGCAAGATCCTCGCCGCCGCCTCCTCTAACGTCGAAAAGACCTGGAAGGATACCGCTCCCGTCGGGCCCCGCCCGCAGGACTACGGCTCCAAGCCGCTGGTGCAGGTGGCCATCCTGCTCGACACCTCCAATTCCATGGACGGCCTCATAAACCAGGCCCGCACCCAGGTCTGGAAGATCGTCAACGAGCTGGTCTCCTCGGAAAAGAGCGGTTCCAAGCCCCTCATCGAAGTAGCCCTCTACGAATACGGCAACTCGTCGCTCCCCCGGGAGGGCGGCTGGATACGCCGGGTGCTGCCGTTCACCGCCGACCTCGACAAGGTCGCCCAGGAACTTTTCGCGCTCAAGACCAACGGCGGCGACGAGTACTGCGGCCAGGTCATCGGGGAAGCCGTCAAAGACCTGAAGTGGAGCCCCAAGTCCGACGTGTACAAGGCCATCTTCATCGCCGGCAACGAGCCGTTCACCCAGGGCCCGGTGCCGTTCCAGGACGCGGTCGCCAGGGCCAAGGCCAAGAATATTTTCGTCAACACCATCTACTGCGGCGCGCGCCAGCAGGGCCTGGCGGAGCAGTGGAAAACCGGCGCGGAGCTGGCCGAGGGCGACTACGCCAACATCGACCAGTCCCTGCGCGACTACGCCATCGCCGCCCCGCAGGACGACAAGATAGCCGCGCTCAGCGGCCGGCTCAACGACACCTACGTGGGCTACGGCGCCGGGGCCGGCGGCCGGATAGAGGCCAAGCGCGGCGCGTACGGCGCCGCCAAAAGCGCCGGCAGGGCTGTAGTCGCGGAGCGCGCGGCCTTCCAGGCCTCGGCGGCCCCGGCGCAGGTGGCGTCCGAAGCCTCCTGGGACGCGGTCTCCGCCCTGGAGAGCGGCGCCATGAAAAAAGAGGACATCGACGCCGAGCAGCTGCCCGAGGAAGTCCGCAAGCTGGACAAAAAAGCGCGCGAGAAATACCTCGACGAGAAGCTGGCCGAGCGCAAGAAGATAAAAGAAGAGATCAACAGCCTGCAGGCCCAGCGCAAGGTCTACATCGCCCAGGAGGAGAAGAAGCAGGCCGGCGCCAACACCCTCGACAAGGCCATGATCGACACCATCCGCCGGCAGGCCACCAGGCGCGGCTACAAGTTCTCTAAATAAGGAATGAAGATCCCGGGCGGACTTTTACTCCTCGCGTTTCTCCTGGCCCCCGCATCCCGGTCATGGGCCGCCGAACCCTCTATAGAGGAGAAGGCGGCCCAGCTCTTGATCGTCTCCGCCGAGGCGGCCGACGTTTCCACCGCGGCCGCCGCGGCCCGGGAAGGGCTGGGCGGCGTACAGCTGCAGTGGGGCTCGTACTCGCTGGAGCAGACCCGCCGGCTGGCCGACAGCCTGCAGGCCGAAGCCGCGGCCTCCCCCTCCGGCACGCCGCTGTTCATCGCGGTGGACTACGAGGGCGGCAGCGTCTACGTCCCCACCACCCTCGGCCTGCTGGAACTTCCCACCAACATGATGCTCGGCGCGGCCGCCGACGAGAACAATACGGCCATGCTGTTCTACCTCGCCGGCAAGGAGCTCAAGCGCGCCGGCATCAACGTGGCTTTCGGGCCGGTGCTCGACGTCAACACCAATCCAAAGAACCCCATCATCGGCATCCGCTCCTTCGGCTCGGACCCGCAGAGGGTAGCCCTGCTCGGCGGGGCCGTTATCAACGGCCTTAAGGCCGCCGGCGTCATCGCCGTGGGCAAGCACTTCCCGGGCCACGGCGCGGCCCTGCAGGACTCGCACAAGACCCTGCCCGAGATCTCCCTCTCCACGGCGGAACTGCACACCGCCCACCTGGTCCCCTTCAAGCGGGCCATAGAGCTCGGCGTCCCCGGCATCATGACCGCCCATATCCGCTACCCGGCCCTGGACGCCAAAAGGCCGGCCACCTTGTCGCGCGCCGTGCTCGGCGGCCTGCTGAAGAAAGACCTGGGCTACCGCGGCCTGGTGATCACCGACAGCCTGGACATGAGCGCTATCACCTCGCGCCTGTCCATACACAGGGCGGCGGCCGAAGCTCTTCGGTCGGGGGCGGACCTGCTGCTCATAGGCAGGGGCGACCCGCGCCGTGCGGTGAGGGAGATAGCGGCGCAGGTGCGCTCCGGCAGGATCAACGAGACCCGGCTCAACGACGCCTACCACAAAGTCCTGGCCGCCAAGCGGGCCGCCGGGCTTTTCGACCCGCCCGAGGCCCCGACGCCCTTCGACAAGGCCTACCTGGAGATCACCGCCGCCCTGTCCCGCCAGGCCGTCACGCTCGCCGGCGCGGGCTGCTCGCTCCCGCTGCCCAAGGACAAGAAGATAGCCGTCATAATGTTCGCCCCCCAGCGCTTCGCCTCTAACTCCATCCACCTCTACCGCGCGCTGCTCGAGAACGGCTACCCGGCCAGCCAGTATTTCTACGACATCGGAGTGGACGGCGCGGACGCCAGGAAGATCCTGGCCGCGGCCCGCGAGGCCGACATCCTGGTGATAGGCAGTTTCCAATGGGCCGGCGCGCAGAACGCCACCCAGCGTGAGACCATAAACCGCCTGCTCGCCGCCGGCAAGCCGTCGGTACTGATAAGCCTGATGAACCCCTACGACCTGGCCGGCTACCCGCAGGCCGCCTGCACCATGGCGCTCTACGGCATGACCGCCCCGTCCATGGCCGCCGCCGGCGAAGCCCTGGCCGGGCTGTTTAAGCCCGCGGGCAGGCTGCCCGTCACCCTGCCTAAATAGGACGCCTATGAAGCCCTTAAGAACGACGCTCATCGTAATAATAACAGTGGTCTCCGTGCTGGCCGCGCGCCGCTGGCTCGGCGAGCCCATCTACATAGCCAGCGACTCCATGGCCCCCACCCTGACCAAGGGGCACCACCTCCTGCTCGACAAGGTCACCTACCGCTTCCGCGCGCCGCTGCGCGGCGAGATCCTGGCCTTCAAGTCGCCCGTCGGCGAGGACCATGAATCCGTCAAGCGCGTCATAGCCGTGGCCGGGGACACCGTGGAACTGCGCCAGAAGAAGGTTCACCTCAACGGCGAGGCGCAGCTGGAGATCTACGCCTATTACGCCCGGCCGGACGAAGCCCTCGCCGGGGACAGCCTGGGACCGCTGACGGTTCCCGGGGGAGCGGTCTTCGTGCTGGGCGACAACCGAGACAATTCCAACGACTCCGCGTCCTGGCGGGACCCGTCCACCGGGGAACCGCTCCATTTCCTCCCCCTCGCCTCGGTTACCGGCCGCGTGCGCGGCATCTATTGAGAATTGTTTATTTGTATAATTAATCTTCGGTTTCAAGACAGAAAGGAGCGGAAATGTCACCTAAGATAATCGGTTTCTTCGGAGTTTTCGTGCTGCTGGGCATCGCCTGGGCCTTCAGCAAGAACAAGAGGGCTATAAATTACAAGACCGTGCTCGCCGGCCTGCTGCTGCAGATCACCTTCGCGGTGATCGTGCTCAAGCTGCCCTGGGGCAGGTACTTCTTCTCCTTCATGAACGACGTGATCGTGAAGCTGCTGTCCTTCTCGGACAAGGGCGCGGAGTTCGTCTTCGGCGGCCTGGTGACCAACCCGTCGATGGGCTTCATCTTCGCGGTGCGCGTGCTGCCCACCATCATCTTCGTCTCCTCCATCATGGCGGTGCTCTACTACCTGGGCATCATGCAGAAAGTAGTGCTCTTCTTCGCCAGGATCATGGCCAAACTGATGGGCACTTCCGGCGCGGAATCCCTCTCCGCCAGCGCCAACATCTTCGTCGGCCAGACGGAGGCCCCCCTGGTGGTGCGCCCCTACGTGGCCAGCATGACCCAGTCCGAACTGATGGCCATCATGACCGGCGGCATGGCCACCATCTCCGGCGGCATCATGGCCGCCTACGTCGGGCTGCTGGTCGAGTCCATTCCGAATATCGCCGGCCACCTGCTGGCCGCCTCCATCATGGCGGCCCCGGCCGGCCTGGTGATGGCCAAGATCCTCGTCCCCGAGACCGAAGAGCCCGAGACCAAGGGGATAGTCAAGCTGCAGCTTGAGATCACCGACGCCAACGTCATCGACGCCGCGGCCAACGGCTCCTCCGTGGGCATGCAGCTGGCCATCAACGTGGCCGCCTGCCTGGTGGCTTTCATGGCCATCCTCGCCATGGCGAACTACCTCCTTGGGCTGGGCGCCGGTTACGCCGGCATACAGGGCATGACTTTCGAGAGGATCTTCGGCTGGATCTTCACCCCGCTGGCCTGGGTGATGGGCGTGCCCTCGCACGAAGTGCCGCAGGTTGCCAGCTGGATGGGCCAGAAGACCGTGCTCAACGAGTTCGTGGCCTACCTGAACATGGCCACCTACCTGAAGGCCAACCCAGGCGTTATGAGCGAGCGCTCCGTCGCCATGGCCTCCTACGCCCTCTGCGGCTTCGCCAACTTCCTCTCCATCGCCATACAGATAGGCGGCATAGGCGCCATGGCGCCCGAGCGGCGCCACGACCTGGCCAAGCTCGGCCTGTACGCCCTGCTTGCCAGCTCCCTGGCCGGCTTCCTGTCGGCCACCATCGCCGGCATCCTCATCTAGCGAGCGGCCCGGGCAATAAAAAAAGGGCGGACCTTGTCCGCCCTTTTTCTTTTCCCCCGCCGGCTTATTTAATTTTCCAGATCCGGATAGTCTTGTCCTTGGAACCCGAGGCCAGGGTCCTGCCGTCCGGGGAGAAGGCCAGAGCCTCTACGCTGTCCTTGTGCCCTTTAAATTCCTTGATCGGGGCCTTCTGCATGCCGGTGAGCGCCCAGAGCTTGACCGAATTATCCAGGCCGCCGCTGGCGACACGCTTGCCGTCGGGAGAGACGGCCACGGCCTTGACGCCGCCGGCGTGCGCCGTAAAAGCGCCGGCCAGGAAGCCGTCCACCAGCCGCCACACCTTCACCTCGCCGTCCATGCCGGCGGAGACCGCGTGCCCCCCGTCGGTGGTCAGGGCCAGGCCGCGCACCGCGTCCTTATGGGCGGCTATGGTGCGGGTGATCTTGCCGTCGTTGCGGTTCCACACCGTTACGGTGCCGTTGCTGTTGCCCGACACCACGTAGTGGCCGTTAGGCAGGAAGGCCACCGCGTTGGCGCTCTCCACCTGCGCTTTCATATTGCGCAGCAGTTCGCCTTCCGGGAAGGTCCAGACGCCCACCCCGCCGTAACCGCCGGCGGTCAGGTACTCGCCGCCCGCGGAGAAGCGCACGCTGAAGAGGGTATGGCTGTGCCCGGTGACGCTCTTGAAATTCTTGCCGCCCGGAACCTTCCAGACCTCTATGCCCTTGGTATCCACGGAAGCCAGGTAGTCGCCTTCCGGGGAAAAATCCACCCCGGTCACGCCGGTCCTGTGCCCGACCATGACCTTTTTTAGCTTGCCGGTCTTAACGCTCCAGAGCGCCACGTTCAGGTCCATGCCGCCGGAGGCCAGGTATTGGCCGTCCGGTGAAAAAGCAAGGGCCTGCACGCCGGCGGAATGGCCGGAAAGGACCCGCGCGGGCGCGTCCGCGCCATAGGCCGCGCACGAGAACAGCAACAAAGACAATAATATATTCATCCCCGAACCCTCCCTGCCGCCAAAGACGGCTAACGCTTACATTTTACACTATGCCGGGGCCCTTTCAAAGCGGCCCCGGCAAAAATATTCTAGAATTGGCTTATGGGAGTAAAGCTTCTGATAAACTCGCTGTTCAGGGGCGGGGCCGAAAAACAGTTCGCGGCCCTGGCCGCCCTGCTGCCGCACGACGCCCTGGTCCTGCTCGAGAACGAAGTTTCCCTGCCGCTGCCCGGCACCCCCGTTTTCCTGTCCTCCCATACCGCCGCCACGCCTTCTTTCCTCAAGACCGCCGCCATCCCCGCCTACGCCCGCCGCCTGGCCGCGCTGGCCGGCCCGGGAGACACGGTGCTCTCCTTCATGGAGCGGGCCAACCTGGTGAACGTCCTCGCGGCCAGGCGCTCCGGCCACCGGGCGGTGATCTGCGAGCGCACCCGCCCTTCGGGAGAGTTCTCCGGCCTGCGCGGCGCGCTGATGCGCCCGCTTATCCGGAAATTCTATCCGGAAGCCGCGGCCATAGCGGCCAACTCCCTCGGAGTAAAGGCGGACCTGGAACTTAATTTCGACGTCCCCCCCGCGAAGATCACGGTCATAAATAACGGCTGCGATACCGGGGCGATAGCCGCGCTGGCCCGACTGCCCCTGGACGCGGCCTGGGCCCGGGTTTACGCCAGGCCGGTGATCTGCACCAGCGGCAGGCTGACCGCCGCCAAGGGCCAGTGGCACCTGCTCAGGCTCTTCCGCGAAGTGAAGGCCGCGGTGCCCGGCGCGGCCCTGGTGCTGGCCGGTGAAGGCGGGCTGCGGGGTTATCTCGCGGGCCTCTCGGCAGACCTGGGTTTAAAAACTTACGCGGGCCCCGGCGAGCCCCCGCCGGACGCGGACGTCTATTTTGCCGGCTTCCGCGAGAACCCCTACCCGTTCATCGCCAACGCCGCTCTTTTCGCTTTCACTTCGGTCTGGGAAGGTTTCCCCAACTCGCTCCTCGAGGCCATGGCCTGCGGGACCCCCGTCATCTCCGCTGACTGCGACTCCGGCCCGCGCGAAATACTGGCGCCGGCCGCGCCGTTCGCCAGGCGCGCCGCCGCCCCGGAAGACGCGCCCTTCGGCGTGCTGATGCCGCCGCTGACGGCGGACAGGCTCCCGGCCGGGACCCCGGCGCTGGCGCACGAAAAAGTCTGGGCTGAAAAAATAGCCGGCCTGCTGGCCGACAAGGCTCTGTTGGAAAAGTATTCCCGCGCCTCCCTGGCGCGCGCCGCCGACTTCGAACTTTCAAAGGCCGTGCCGCGCTGGCGGGACCTGCTGGAGAAAGGCGCTACCACATAAAATAAACCGGCTCGCTCCCCCCGGACCCGGCCTTTTTCTGTTTCTCCTGCCGCCGGGCCGGCGGCGCTTTCTTTTGGCCGGGTTTGCGCGGGGCCACTATTTTATACGCCCTCTTTTCTTCCGGTGCCAGGCGCACGCTCCCGAACCCCACGGCTACGGTGATGCGGTGCGAATCGCCAAGGTCCCCGTAGGGGACGAAAGAGTAATCCAGCCGCAGGTCCCCGTTGCGGAACCCCAGCCCGGCCGACAACCCCGGCCCGGAGTTGGCTCCGCGCCCGGTGCGGTAGCCGGCGCGCAGGTAGAAAGCTTCTTTCGGGTTGGCCGGCAGCTCGGCCTCCGCCCCGAAAGCCCCCTGCAGGACTCCCTCTCCGGGTTTCACGGCGTCGGCAGAGAGCCGTACATGCTCCACAACTTCGGCGGAAACGCCGCCCCGCAGCATGAGCGGCAGGGAGAAGGCTTTGGAGCCTAGTTTCATGCTCCCCCCGAAATTAGAGGCCGAAAGCCCCAGCCGCCACCGGCCGTGGGTCTTCAGCAGGCCGGCGTCTCCCGCCCAGGCCATGGCGCTCGTCCCGTCGGCCGACTGGTAAAGCCCCTTTACCGCCAGCCCGCCGTAGTACCCCCGCCCCAGCCGGGCCGACGCTCCGGCCGAAGCCGCGCCTTCCCTGGAGCTGAAAGAGCCCCGGGCCGCGCCCGCCGCGTCGTACTTATCCATCTCGCCGCTGAAAAGCGCGTTGACCCCGCCGAAGACCGAGAGCCCGCTTTCGAAAGGATGCACGTAGGCCGCGGTCTCGTTCCTGAGCCCGCCCAGCCACTCGTTATGCCCCAGCAGGATCTCCTTGCGCTCGGCCAGGGCCGTGCCGGCGGGGTTGTAGAAAACCGCCAGGGCGTCGTCCCCGGCGGCGCAGTACGCGCCGGCCAGGGCGGCCGCCCGCGCGCCGGCGTCCAGCTTCAGGAAAGGCAAAGCGGTAGTCCCCGTCTCCGCCGTTAAGGGCGGCGCGGCCAGCGTCAGGAGGAGCAGCGGCGCGAGGAGTCTCATAATCACCAGATAAGGAAGAACTTCCCCTTCCCTTTACCGTAATTCGTGGTCCGGACCAGGTAGAGGTACAGCCCGGTAGCCGCCCGGGAGCCGTTCTTAAGCCGGCCGTCCCAGGAGGCGGTGTTCAGCGCGTCCAGGCCGTCGCCGGGCGAGAGCGTGCGCACCAGTTCCGCCGCCTCGTTGTAGATGTAGACGCGCGGGTCGGCCGCGTCGGCGGGAATGCCCGCTATGGTCAGCGCCGGCACCGTGCGCAGGTCGACGGGGTTGGGATAGGCCTTAAGCCCGCCCAGCCCGGCATCCGCGCCCGGCGCGGCCCTGACCGAGTAGACGGAGAAATGCGGCACCTGCGCGGTAAGCGTGTTGGCGGAGGCGTTCTTGACGACGCCCTGCACGGGGGTCCATCTGCCAAGGGTTTCGTCGAGGTAATAGATCCAGGCCAGGCTTTCGCGCACCAGGTCCCCGTCTATGCGGCCGTCGTCGTTGGCGTCGGGATAGGCCAGGGTTATGGTCAGCGGGTGCGAGAAGACGGCGACCGGCGTGCCGGCGGCGTTGACCGCCCTGAACTCCCGGGCCAGGTCGTAGGTGAACAGCTTGGAGGAACCGGGAGAGGCGGAGTCGGCGGAGCTGACGCGCGAGTCCGGCACCGTGGAAACCGTTATAAACAGGTCCCCCGCGTAGCTGCCGGCCGGCACGGCCACCGCCATGCCGTCGGTATTGGCTATGCTCCCGCCCGAAGTGCCGGACACCGAGGTCTGGATGGAAAAAGTCCCGCCGGGGGCGATGCCCGTGCAATTATTGCCCGCCTGGTCGGCGACGGTGAGGGAGAAAGTAGCCGTGCCGCTGGAGTGATAGGATTCCAGGTTCGCCGAAACCGTCCAGGTGGAGTAGATCAGGTGGCTGACCGTCAGCGGAACATACACGCCGCCGGAAGTCCTCAGCCGCAGCTGCGGCGAGCCGTACAGGGGGTTGACCTCCGAGATCACCAGTTTGGCGGAGAAGGCGCCGGGCCTGGCCGGCTGGGCCGAGGTGTAAAGGATGCGGGCGGTGGGGCTGGTAACGTCCACCAGCTGGCCGTCGGAAGAGACGGGCGAGGAGTCGAAGCCGGAGGCGTTGCGCGCCTTTACCGAGAAGTAATAGGTAGTCCCCTCCAGGAAGGTCAGGCCGGTGGTGGCGACCGAAGTGTTCAAATTGGCGGTGGTCCAGCCAAGCTTATTAGTTCCCCCCGGCGTGGTGCCGATGGCGTACCAGTAGCTGGCTATCCCCGGCGAAGGCGAGGCTCCCCAGTTGGCGTAAAGCCGGCCCTCGGAGGAGACATAATCCACGTCGGCTCCGGTGCCGTCGTTAACGTAGGTGACGTCGGCCGGGGAATTAAGGTCCACGTACTGGCCATTGGACCAGGCCGCTGCAGAAAAAACGCCCACGCCGCTCAGGGCCTTAACGCCGAAGTAATAGGTAGTGCCGTTGGCCAGGGCCAGGGCGGAGCGGGTAACGGAAAGGGCCAGGCCGTTGGTGGTCCAGCCGACAAAATTATCGCTGCCCGCCGTGGTGCCGATGGCGTAGTAGTAGGCCGAAATGCCGGTCTCGGGATCGCCGGAGGCGGTCCAGTTGGCCGACAGCTGGGAGGTGGAGCCGGTCTTATTGATATCGGGGGGCGTCAGGCCGTCGTTAACGGCGCCGGGCGCCGTAGGCGGCGAGGTGTCGGTGCTGCCCAGCTCGAAACTCATCGGGGAACCGGTAGGCGACACGCCTTCCAGGACAAGCTTCAGGGCCAGACCCGAGTAGCTCCTGCTGTTGGGCGTGCTGGCGTCGCTGAAAGCGTTATTCCCGGCGCGGTAATAGTCCAGGTCGTTGCCGTACACATTCTCTCCGGAAGTCAGGTGCTGCACGCCGCTGGCCTCCTCCAGGTCCACCAGGTAATGCGCGGGGTCGGTATTGCCGTCCTGGCCCTCGTCCACGTGCCAGATCAGCAGGCCGCGGTCCATGCCGGGCAGATAGGCGTCGAAGCCGTAGCCCTGCCGGTTCTCCACCAGGAAGTATTCATTGGCCGGAAAGGCGCTGTCGCGCAGTTTGTAGAGGGCGGAGGCGTTGTCCTCTATGCGGTTGAGGAACTTGGTGCCTACCGTGGTAAGCTGCGTGGCCGTAGCCCAGCCCAGATATTTCTTTGGCCAGGCGCTCGGGTGCGCCGGCGAGGCGCCGTCGCCGGAATCGTCGGGATAGTCGGGACCGTTCCAGGAACCGCCGGACATCAGGCAGAACTCGCCCAGGCCGCTGCTGCCCCCGTCGGTATCGTAAAGGTCAGGCAGACCGAGGAAGTGGCCGGTCTCGTGGCAGATGGTGCCTATGCGGGCAAGGCCCCAAGTATCGACGTAAGCGTCCCAGCCGCGCTGCTCGGCCTCGGTATGGTACACCTGCATGGAGACGCCGTCTTTTACCAGCGGCGTATCCAGCTCCCACTGATGGGACCAGATATAATCCGGGTCATTACCCCCCATCTCCTCGGCCCGGCCGGAGTGTATGATGGTCAGGCCGTCCACCCATCCGTCGCCATTGCCGTCGCATTGGGCAAAATTAAAACCGGCCGCATCCAGCGCATTTATGGCGTCTATGACCATCTGCTGCGGCCGCAGGTCCCAGCCTTCAGCGTCGTTCGCTCCGTAGTAGGCCGCGGTACCAGGCAGGTCGACCCAGACCGAAACCACGGAGTCCACGTTAAGCCCGCCGTAGGATACTTCCTGGAAGTAATCCTTCACCGAGCCCAGGGCTCCGTCGTAAGAATAGCCCACGGTGTTAAAAAGGTTATTGATGAGGGCGGAGGAATAAATGTTGGGTGTGTCGGAGAACCTGGCCAGGATCACCAGGTTCTTCATGGTGCCGCTGGCTATGGGGGTATAGACCCGGGAAGGCGGAGCGCTGGCGCCGGAGACGGAGGAGACCGTGGAGGAGACGCGCGACGGCGCGGACGCTGCCCGTTTGCGCCTTACCGAATCCGCCCTGGCGCGGCGGGCGGCGCCGGCTTTTACCCGGCGCTCGTCGCGCAGATTTTTTTTAATGCCCAGTTTCTCAGGGTCGGCGGCGCCTACCCGGTGCGCGCCGGGGCGCAAGGTTCCCGCCGCGTCCTTCTCGGCGTAGAACCAGGCTTTGCTGCCGGCGTCCTTGATTATGGTGTAACCCGCCGCGTCCTCGTGCCAGTGGTGGTATTCGTCGCCCTTCAGGGCGACCGGGATCTTTGCGCCGTCGGGCTGTTCGGCCTGCATGGGCCGCGGGTGGGCAGGCACGGCCCAGGCTGCGCCGCGCAGGGCAAGGGCGGCCAGGGCGCAGAGGCACAGGGCTCTGAAGGGGTTAAGCGGAGGTGTGGAGCGGCTGTTGCCCATAGGCTAGCGGTTCTTTCCCGCCTCCTCGCTCTCCAGCGGTTCCAGGGTGAATTCGGAAGGCCCGGACCAGTCCCCGGCGGAAACGCCGTCCGAACCCATGACGCGCATGTAGTACGGGGTCATGGGGCTGAAACCCAGGCCGTAAAGCCGGTAGGTGCAGGTATCGGTGAAGACGTCCACCAGCGGCGAGCTGAAATCGGCGGCGTCGGAGATCTGGAGGCGGTAATACTTGAAGGCCACGGGCGAGGCCCAGGACAGGGGCCGGTCCTTGACGGCTGCTCTCGGGGGCACGGGCGGCTTGCCCAGCCTGGCGCCGCGGGGGCGGGCGCCGTTGGAGACGGCGAAGGGAGCGGGCTTGGAAAAAGCGCCGTCGCGGGTTTCGCCGCTGTTTAGCCGCATGAGGCCTGCCACGCGCCAGTAGTACACGCCGTCCCGCCAGAAGGCCGGCACCAGGCGGTAGCTGTTGCGCGCGACCAGGGTGTCCAGCAGCGGGTAGGAAAAATCCGGTGAGGAGCTTATCTGCAGCCGGTAGGAGGCGGCTTTCATGACCTGGTTCCAGGTGAACAGGAAGGAGTCCCCCTTCTTGCCGGCCTTCTGCACCCTGGAGCTGACTACCAGCGGGGCCTCCGGCGGGTCCTCCACGAAGCGCTTGTTCCAGGAATTTACTCCGAGCACGGCCCTTTCGCCGTAGCGGGCGAAGGAGCTCCAGTCGTCTATCTTGCCGCGGTAGACCTGGGCCCCGAAGGTGCGCTCCAGGTCTTTCTCTATGCCCTGGGGGATGTAGCCGATGAAAACGTTGGGCTGGAAGAACTCCAGCAGGCGGGCGCCCCTGGCGTCCATGAATTCCTGGAACTTGGGATTGAAGACTACCTGGCCAGAGGGCACGACGAGGAGGGCGTTGGCCGGCTCCGGGCGCGCCGCCTCGGCCGGCAGGCAATACAGCAGGGCGGCCAGCAGGAGGGCCGGGCGCAGCGTAATTTTTTTCAGGTTCATGTCATGTTCTCCGGGTCTCTATATTCTAACCGCGGTATATAACGGAATTGTTGCGCGTTTTGATAAAATAGTCTTAATGACTGACAGGCGCGTGACGGTGACCGAAGACTGCGTGGAGCCGGAGCTGGTGCGCCCGGGCGAAGGCGGCTTCCGTTCCGCCGGCCCGGGCCCGGGGCGGGGTTTTCCCCCTCCCGAAAAGCCGGGGCTGTTCACGCGGCTCAAGATGCTGGTCGCCGCCGGGGTGGGGCTGCTGGCGCTGGGCCTGGTGATGGCCGGGGCGCTGCTGACCTCCACGGTGATCGGCGCCATCCTGGGCATACCGCTGCTGCTCGCCGGCGCCGCCCTCTTCTTCGTGCTGTTCAAATTCCTCTCTTTCGGTTCCAAGAACACCTTCATCTTCCGCCGCTTTTAAACAGTCTGGGGCTGACCGGGGTATCACCCCGTTCACCCGGACTGCAGGGAACCGTTGCGCGGTTCCCCCCCGAAGCGGGGCCCCCCTTCCCCAACGGGTGCCCGGGGTGATACCCCGGCCAGCCCGCTGGTTTAAATGCTTGCTCCTACTTCACGTTGATGAGCATGCCGGCGGAGTGGGCGGCGAACTCGGGGGCGTACATGGACTGCATTACGGCGGCGCCGAGCCGGAACTTGCCGGGGACGGTGGGGCGCAGGCGGTATTTGAGCACGTACTCGCCGTGCGGCAGCCATTCCATGAAGAAGTTGGTCAGCGAGTCGCGCGGCTCCTCGTAGCGGGACAGCTGTTCCCATTTCCAGCCGCTGTTGAGTTCCTCCGCCTCGAAGCCGGCCGGCTTGGGGTCCTTGAGGTGCACGTACTCGAACTGGCTGCGGGTGGCGACGGTAAGCTGCACTTCCACCTGGTCGCCCACGGCCACGGTGTCTCCGGAGGCCAAGGGCTTTAGGGAGTAGCCTTTGCCGTCTTTTTCGCGCAGGAAGTAGGAGCGCGACACGTTCATCATGCCGGCGGGAGATTCTTCCGCCGGTTTTTCCGTGGTATAGATGCCGGTAAAGGACGCGAAGGCGAGGCCCGGTCCTCGCTTGGAGACGGAAGGCCGCAGGGCGCCTTTCTCGGCGGTCTCGGCGCCGTACTTGGACCAGCGCAGCGGGCTGCCTATCCAGTCGAAAGGCTGCAGTTCCAGCGCCTGGTCGGTTTTTCCGAATTTAACCGCGTAGCTGTCGGGGTTATCCAGGGCGCCCCTGGTCTTCATGACGTCGAGCAGCGAGTAGATGGCCGCCGCCGAGGCCTTGGTGGACTTCCACTCGCCGGCCTTGCGGTTGAAGAGGAGCCAGCGCACCAGCCCGGGGATCTTCGGGTCGGCGGGCCGCAGCGCCAGCAGGGTCCTCAGGATGAAGGCGTGCTTTTCCACCGTGTCGTTATACCACAGCCAGGAGATCTTCTCCGGGGTCCAGTACACGCCGGCTATATCGTCGGAGCGGGCCCCGTCCATGGCGCGGTCCAGGTAGCTCCCGGCCTTGGCTTTCTCGCCGAGGCGCAGGTAGACATAGGCCGCGTAGGCCTTGCCGAAAGCCGTCAGGGCGGCGGCATGCTTGTCGGCGTAGTCGGCCCAGCTCTTGGCGTAGGCCAGGGCCGTCCGGCTTTCGGGCCAGGCTTTGGGGAACGAGGTGATCACGTAAGCCCCGTACAGGGACAGGGAGAGATGCTCTTCGTCCGCCTTCATGTGGGCCGGGATCTCGGAGATAACGTAGGCCAGCGCGCGCCGGGCCATGTCCTCCGGTATAGCCACGCCGTAGCGCGAGGCCTCGGCCAGCCCCTCCAGCGCGTAGAGGGTCATGTAGAGGCTGGGGCGCCCTCCGGGGAACCACGGGAAGGAGCCGTCTGCGTTCTGGTAGGTCTTCAGCTTGGCGAAGGCGGCCTCGCGCTCTCCTCCCACCAGCTTCGGGTCCAGCATATCGGTAGCGTCCAGGCGTGAACTGCGCCCCTTGGAGTCCTGCTCCCAGGGTGTTTCCATCAGCGCCATCAGGCGCACGGGATTGTCCCGCTCCCACGCCGGGGTAAGGGTTGTGCGTCTGGGCACCTTGGCGGCCGCGGCGCGCAGCGCCGGGTACTTGTTGTAGAAGCCGTTCACTATGGCCAGCGGTACGTAGCGGTTCATCAGCTGCTCGGTGCACTCGTAGGGATAGCGCACCAGCGCGGGCAGGCTGTTGAGCACGGTGAGGATAAGCTGCGGCTGCACCTCCAGGTGCAGGGACTCCACCTCCCGCGAACTGTCGGCGGCCTCCAGTTCGGCCAGCCGGAAAGTTTTAGAGGCGGCGCCGTCCAGCGCGGCCACCGAGGAAGCGATCAGGCGCTCGCGCGACGGCAGCACCGGCAGGTCGTTCTCCTGCGCGTCGGCCAGCCGCCCGGAGCGGGCCACCGCCCGCACCTTGTAGGCGGCCGTGCCGCGCGGCGCCTCTATCTCCCAGTACACGGAGGCGGTGCCGTGCGGCTTTACCGTGAAAGGCAGGCGGGCCTCGCCGGCCTTGAACCTGCCGGCGGCGTCCTCACCGTCGAGAGTTATAGCCAGGGTGACTTCCCCGGCCAGGTTCTCCGCCGTGTCGTTGGTGACCAGCGCGGTCAGGCGGGAGCGGTCTCCCTCGCGGAAGAAGCGGGGGATGTCGAGGCGGACCATCAGGTCTTTCTTCGTTACGGTTTCGGCCGAGAAAGAGCCGCGCGCGGCGCTGCGCGTCAGCACGTACGAGGATATTTTCCAGGCGGTGAGCCGCTCGGGGATCTTGAAAGAGAATTTCCCCTCCCCGTTAAGCACCTTCAGTTGGGGTTCGTAGTAGGCGGTCTCGGAGAAGTCCTTGCGGGCCTGCACTTCGGGCTCCGGGGCCCAGGATGTGTCCCTGATCGCTCCCAGCTCCTGCACCTCGTCAGCCGGGCTGCCGGGGGCCGCCATCGTGGCCTTGGCCATGGAGCCGCGTACGGCGCCCACGCTGTTCTCCCTGGCGGCGAAGCCGCCGGAGAGGGAAGCCCCGTCGGCCTCCATCATCAGGCCTTTGGCGTACATCCTGCCCCCGCCCCCGGCGCTGTAACCGGCCCGGGCGAGGCGCAGGGACGGCAGGTTTTCCGCCAAGACCGCGGCGCGCAAAGCGCGGTAGCGCGACGCTACCCTGTCCTTTACCGGCAGCTGCAGCGCGTGCGGTGTAAAAAGGGAAGACTGCCCGGCTCCGGAAGTGCGCCGGTCCGGGTAGAGCACAGCTCCCCAGAAGCCGGCGTCGGCGGCGTAGTACTCCAGCGAGCGGTCGAAGATCTTTACCAGCGCCTCGCCGGAAACTGGCCGGCCGGCGGCGTCCCTGGCTTTCAGCGCCCAGTTGGCCCGCTGGCCGGGGGCCAGCACCTTGGCATAGTCCATCTCCAGCGACAGCCCCCTGTCGTCGCGCGGCACGCGGGCGTCGGACACCGCGGAGTAGAATTTAAAATCCCCGGCGCCCAGCCAGCGCAGGCCGAAACCGCCGGCGTGCTGCGCTCCCACCTTAACGCCGTAGACGGAAAGCCCGCCCTCGGCCAGGGTTTCGCGCGCCAGCACAAAAGCGCCGGCCGTCAGCTCCACGAATTTAGCTCCCTTCAGCGCGGAGGCGCCTATCAGCACCCTGGCGGTCTCGCCGGGCTTATACGAGCCGTACTCGAACAGTGCCACCGGCGGCAGCTTAAGCGCCCTGTTCCGGCCGGCCTCCCTGGCGGCGGAAACTATTACCAGCTCGGAGGCGCTCTCGCCGCCCCACGGGTCTCCGGCCTTCAGCCGCAGGCGGTAGGCCCCCGGCGGCAGGGCTTTGAGGTTCAGCCGGGCCGGCGCGTCCTTGGAGAACTTTATCTCCCCCGAGTCGGCCAGCGGGCCGTCGGGGACTTTGGAGAAAGCCTGTTCCAGCGACGGGTTCTGGTCGAAAGAGAGATACCGGCTCAGCCGGGACCGGGCAGGGGCTTCGGCAGGCTCCCCTTCCAGTTTATAGACGTAATAGCGCGCGCTGCCATCCTGCGGCGCGTCGTTGAGGTCCATCAGGCGGGCCTTCAGGGCGGCCGGCTTGCCGGGAGTAAAAAAGCCGGCCTCCGGCGTCACGTCGAAAGCATAAGCCTTGGCGCCGGCGCGGTAGGAACGGCTGTCCTTTATGGTCCTGCCGCCGGCGTCCCGGGCCTCCACCTCCACCGTATAGGCGGCCGGGTAGTCGGCGTAGGCGCCGCTCTCGGGCGCGGGCGTAAAGCTGAAGGAGAACTTGCCGTCGTCGCCGGTTTTAGTCTCCCCCGCGGCGGCCTCCACAGGGCCGGTATCGGAGTAGAACCAGCGCCAGTACCAGCAGTACCAGGGGATATAGCGGTGGCGGGTCACGCGATATTTCACCGCGGCCCCGGGCACCGGCGAGCCGAAATAATATTTAGCGGAGCCGGTTATCTCGGCGGGGACGCCGTAGCGGTAGGGCTTCTCCGCGGCGGCCAGCTGCACCTCGAACTCGGGGCGCTTGTACTCCTCCACGCCGAAGGTAGCCGAGCCGCTGAAGTTATAGCCGTACTCGCGCAGGGTCGCCGTAACGGTGTAGCGGCCCAGCAGCCGGCCGGCCGGCACCGTGAACGAGCCGGCGGCGCTGCCGAGGCCGGTCACCGGAAGTTTCTTTGAATAAAGTTCCTGCCAGTTGGCGTCGCGCACCGTCACGGCCAGTTGTTCTCTCCCGTCGTAGACGCGGTAGCCGCGCGGCTCGCGCAGCAGGGCCGTAACCTTGAACTTCACCTCCTGGCCCGGCCGGTAGACCGGCCTGTCGGTCTCCAGGAAGAGGGACACCGGCTGCGGCAGGGAGAAAGAAGCCGAAGCGTAATTGCCCCAGTAGGCGTAGGCGCCGGCGTGCTCGAGCAGCGGGTCCAGCGAGAAACTCTGATGGGCGGGATAGGCCAGCCGCAGGGGCGCCGACAGCCCGGCCGCGCCGTCGGGCCCGGTGCGCAGCGGCACGCGCTCCCAGTCGCCGTGCGCCCTGTTAAGGTAGGCGTCTATCGGGGCGCCGGCCAGAGGGCGGCCGCTCACGGCGTCCACGGCGTAAAGCCGGAACAGGTCCCCGCCAGACTGCCGGGCGGGCAGCGCGGGATCGTAGAGAAAAGCCTCGGGGTCGCCGGCCAGGCCGGCGGTGCCCATCAGCAGCACGTCGGTGATATTCACCGAGGCGGCGCTGAGCAGCGAGGAGCCGTCCTCGAAGCCGGAGTCGCCGGAGGCGATCACCACGTAGACGCCCTTCTTCATCGGAGGCGGCGGTGCCGCCTGCTCCCGGCGCTGGTACGGCGCGGGGTACTGCGGGCGGACGCTCCAGCGCAGGTCCGGCGTGCGCGCCAGGAAAGCGCGCGCGGCCTCGGCACCCAGGTAGCGCAGCGCGCCCCAGCCGTTGCCCCGGTCCCTGGACAGGGAGGCCAGCTCCTCCGGCGTGGTGCGGTAGGCACGGAGATACACCTCGGGCAGGTTGCGGGCCCGCACCTTTACGGCGCCCTTGCCGGGCGGCAGGGAGAAAGAAGGGATCAGTGCCAGTTCGGGGGTCTCAATGCTCAGGCGCAGCCCGGCGCAATGGGCCGCCGGGTTGGAACCGGGGGCCTCCTTCTCGGCCTTCAGGCAGAGGTCCACCGCTTCTTTAAATTCCTCTCCTTCGTTGAGCAGCCAGGCGGCGCGCAGCAGCGCCCAGGCCCGGCCGAGCGGGGTTTTAAAGGTCCGGCCCCAGCCTTTCAGCGTGGCCAGCGCGGCGGCGCGCACCGCCTTTTCTTCCGCGGCCGCGCGCACCGTTTTCTCTACTGGGCTGGGCACGGCGCCGCTGTGCTCTATGGCGATCAGCAGCCGGCGCAGGCGCCAATGCTCGGCGGCGAAGCCTTCGCCGGCCGCCAGCGATTCGAACAAGGCGGCCGCGCGCTCGGCGGGAGAGGCGGAGGGAGAATAGTCGCGGCTATACTCCGGCGCGACGAAGAGGGCCGCCTCGGGCAGGGTGTCGACGTAGCCCACGGAAGACAGCAGGCGCTCGCCCCAACGCAGCACGGCGAAATGCCACAGGGTGGGCGTATAGTCCAGCGTGGCGTCCTTCAGGCCGATGAAATAGCCCTGTTTGGCGAGCGGGTATTTGAGAAGCTCGTGGCGCAGCGGCCAGAGGGAGGCGTAATCGGCGTCTATCAGCCTGTCCCACTGAGCCCTGGTGAACTTGGTGACGTCCCGGGTGCCCTTCTGCTCGTCGGCCGGCAGCGAATAGCCGTAATGGGCGAGGAATTGCTCGCCGGCGCCGGCGCGCAGGAGGAGCAGGCGGCCCTGCCAGAGCGGGTCCGGCGGCAGCTTAAGCGCGTTCAGGCGCCCGGCAGCCTCGGCGTAGCGGAAAAGCAGCGCTTCGCATTCGGCCGCGCGGTAGGCGGCCTTCAGGGCCTCCGGCCCCGCGGCGGCGGCGGACGAGGAGTAGATCTTCAGCGCTTCTTCGTAAAGTCCTTTTTCAAAAAAGCGGTCGGCTTCCGGCAGGCCAGCTCCGTAACAGAACCCGGGCATAAGCAGCAGTATGGAAAGCAGCAGTTTCATTCTTCCCCCCGTAACCCTTAAAATTCCCCGAGCAGTATCTGCTCCAGCTCCAGCTCCACCCCGGTCCCGGCCTTCACCCGCGCGCGCACTTCCTGCATCAGGGCGTAGATATCGGCGGCGGTGGCCCCGCCGGCGTTGACGATGAAGCCGGCGTGCACGCCAGAAACCTCGGCGCCGCCTATCCGCAGGCCTTTAAGGCCGGCGGCGTCTATCAGGCGGGAAGCGTAATCCCCGGGCGGGCGCTTGAACACGCTGCCGGCCGACGGGTGGTCCAGAGGCTGCTTGGCCGCCCTGGCGGCCAGCACGCAGGAGCGGTCCTGTATCAGCACGGCCTTGTCCCCCGCCGGCAGTTCAAAGCGCGCCGACAGGACGGTGAGGCCGTCCAGGCCCCCGACGGAGCGGTAGCCGAACTTGATGCCGGCCTTGGGCAGCCGCACCGGTTTACCCTGCCGGTCAAAGGCGTCGAGGGAAACCAGCCTGTCGAAAGTTTCCTGGCCGAAAGCCCCGGCGTTCATGCGCACGGCCCCGCCTACCGAGCCGGGTATCCCGGAGGTCTTCTCAAAGCCGGCCAGGCCGGCCTCCGCGGAGAGGCGCGCCACCTCGTCCCAGGCCGCCCCGGCCTGGGCCTCTATGGCTCCGCCTGAAATAGTTATTCTGTCGAGGCGCTCCGTGAGGGCCGTCACGCCGGGCAGGCCCCGGTCGCTCACCAGCACGTTGGAGCCGCGGCCCAGCACCAGAAAAGGCACGGCGGCGGCGCGGCACCAGCCGGCCAGCCACAGCAGTTCCTCCGTAGTGCCCGGGCGCACCGTCACCTCGGCGGCCCCTCCCGCCCGGTAGGTGGTAAAGCCGGCCGCTCCTTCGCCGAAGCGGCAATGCTCCCCGAACCGGTCTTTAAGCGGGGAATAATCAGGCATTGATAGAGGCTCCTTTTAACGCCCCGGCGCGGCCTTCTTTCATGTTAACCAGGTACACCCCGGCCATGATCAGCAGGCCCCCGGCGAAAGCCGCAAGGGTAGCCCGCTCGCCGAGCAGCAGGTAGGCCGAGAGCAGCGTGGAGAAAGGCTCGACGTTGATGAAATACGAAGCTTTGACCGCGCCGAGGCCTTCCACGGCGTTGTTCCAGAACAGGTAGCCCAGCGCGGAGGAGAGCACGCCCAGGTAGCCGAGGCTCAGCCAGCCGGCCGCCGAGACGTTGGCGAACTCGGCCGGGCCGCCGGCGGCGAACCAGAAGGGCAGCACGCTCGCCAGGGCCACCAGCATGGTGGCCGTGGTAACCTTGGCGGGCCGCCAGGAGGTCAGCCACTTTTTAGCGCACAGCACGTAGAAGGCCCAGGTCAGGCAGGTGAACAGCAGGATCAGGTCCCCCCGGGTAGAGGGCAGGGCGAAGGCGCCGGTCCCGGCCTTCGCGAAGACCACCAGCATGGCGCCGGCGAAGCCCAGCAGGAAAGCCGTCAATTTGAGGGCGCCTATCTTCTCACCCAGCGCGGCCATCAGGCCGGCCACTATGATAGGCGTGGAGGCGATCAGCCAGCCGGCGTGGGAGGCCTCCGTGTACTTGAGGGCGTAGGACTGCATGTACTGCTGGGAGGAGATCCCCAGCGCCGACATGACGAGGAGCCGCCAGAGAATGGCGGGCCTGAAATCTTTCAGTTCGAAGCGGGAACCGCTGAAGACCAGGAGCAGGAGCGCGCCGGTAAGGGCGCGGAAGGTGACGATGGAAAGCGGGGAGAGCTCGGCGACGAGGATCTTGGTGAACGGGTAGGCGGCGCCCCACACGGCGGCGGCGACGACCACCTGGAAGTAAAGCCAATTATTGTTTTTATCGTTGGTGCTCATCGGCGCTAAAAAGCCCCGCCAGCGCGGCAAACCGGCTGACGGGGCTTCTGAAGCAACGCTTACTTGGACAGGACTTTCTTTATGCGGCGGAAAGCCCAGTCTATTTCTTTCTGCGTGATCACGAGCGGCGGGGCGAAGCGGATCACGTGGTCGTGGGTCTCTTTGGCCAGCAGGCCCAGGGCCATCAGCTGCTCGCAGTACGGGCGGGCCGCGCAGTCCATCTCCACGCCGATCAGCAGGCCTTTGCCGCGGACTTCCTTGATATGCTTGCCCTTGATGGAGCGCAGCTTGTCGGTGAAATACTTACCCATCTCGTAGGAATTTTCCACGAGCTTTTCTTCCGTCAGCACCTTCAGCGCCTCGCGCGCCACCGCGCAGGCCAGCGGGTTGCCACCGAACGTGCTGCCGTGGTCGCCGGGGTTGAAGACGCCGAGCACTTCCTTGGAGGACACTACGGCCGAGATCGGCAGCACGCCGCCGCCGAGGGCTTTGCCCATGGTGATCATGTCGGGCTTGACGTTCTCGTAGTCGCAGGCGAACTTTTTGCCGGTGCGGCCGAAGCCGGTCTGGATCTCGTCGGCGACGAACAGCACCCTGTTGGCCTTGCACAGGTCGTAGGCGGCCTTCAGGTAGCCCGCCGGGGGCACTATGATGCCGGCCTCGCCCTGGATGGGCTCCAGCATGAAAGCCACGGTGTTCGGGGTGATCGCGGCCTTGAGCGCCTCTATGTTGCCGTACTCCACGGTCTTAAAGCCCGGGGTGAACGGCCCGAAGCCGTCCTTGTACTGCGGCTCGGTGGAGAACGAGATGGTGCTTATCGTCCGGCCGTGGAAGTTATTGGAGCAGGTGATGATCTCGGCCTGGTCGGCAGCCACACCCTTCACCTTGTAGCCCCACTTGCGCACCGCTTTCAGCGCGGTCTCTACGGCCTCGGCGCCGGTGTTCATGGGCAGGGCCATCTCGTAGCCGGAGAACTCGCACAGCTCCTTGAGGAACGGGCCCAGCTGGGCGTTATTGAAGGCGCGGGAGGTAAGCGTAACAAGTTTGGCCTGCTCGGTCAGCGCCTTGAGCACGCGCGGGTGCCTGTGGCCGTGGTTCAGCGCCGAGTAGGCGCTGAGCATGTCCATGTACTTGTTCCCCTCCGGGTCCTTCACCCACACGCCCTTGGCGGTGGAAATAACTATGGGAAGCGGGTGATAGTTGTTGGCCCCGTACTTCTCGGCCACCTCTATGAGCTTGCGGCTTTCGGTATTTTCGGTGTTAGTGTCCATTGTTGGTCTCCTTTTTTAGTGGAGCGGCCCTGCGTTTTAAGGCTGCCAGCCTCCCAACTCTTTTTAAAACTTCGCGCCGGCGCCCAGGGAATACCCGGTCTGGCCGTGCAGGATGTTGTAAGCGCCGTAGACGTAGAGCAGCGGCAGCGGCGAAAGGCGCACGCCGATGGTATAACGCGGCTTGGAGATGGTGGCGTCCACGCCGTTAAGGGCGGCGTTGACGTTCTTTATCTCCAGGGTGGTGCGGTCTATGCCCACGCCGACATACGGCTTTATCACCGGGATGTCGAAAGAGGCCGACGCGTCGAAGGACATATGGCTGCCCTTGAAATAGTCGTAGGTGATCACGTCGTAGTAGGCCGACAGCGCGACGTCCGGGATGAACTTGGTCAGCGTGCCGCTCTTGATGAGGCCGTAGCGCAGGCCGCCGCCGATTATGGAGAAGCCGGAGTAGCCGGTAGCGCGCACCATCACGTCGGCGCCCACCAGGGGCAGGGCCGCGCCCGCGTGCAGCATCGGCACGCCGAACGCTTTCACGTCCGCGTCGCGCAGAATGCGGTTGTCGGAGCTGGGCTTGGCCTGCACGGTGGCGGCCAGGCCGGCTTCGAAGCCGGGGAAGCCCAGCGAGCGGCCGGAATTGAAGTCATTGGCGCCTATCAGGCCGCCGAGGTCGGCGGCGAAAGGCTTAAGAAGGCCCTCGCCCTGGGCGGCGATAATAGCCTTGAAATCCTCAAAAGGATCGGCCTTGGCCCCGGCCGCGAGCAGCGGCAGCAGGCACAGCGAAAGCAGTATTTTTTTCATTTTCCCTCCTAGAAGTGCGGAGAACTGTGCGTTCCCCATATCTATTATTACATAATTAAATTAATATTGGAACCCCCGGCCCTTTCCCGGTTTTTGCTATCATTATTCTATGAGTTTCCTTCCCGCTACGCCTCAGGAAGTCAAAGCCCTCGGCTGGGACGCCGTGGACGTGGTCCTGGTCACCGGTGACGCATACGTGGACCATCCTTCTTTCGCCATGGCCCTGGTGGGCCGCGTGCTGGAGGCCGAAGGCCTGCGGGTGGCCATCCTCGCCCAGCCGCGCTGGGACAACTGCGCGGATTTCAGGAAATTCGGCAAGCCCCGCCTGTTCTTCGGCGTTTCAGCCGGGAACATGGACTCGATGATCAACAAGTACACCCACAACCGCAAGCTGCGGTCCACGGACGATTTTTCCCCCGGCGCCCTCCCCAACCTGCGCCCCGACCGGGCCACCATCATCTATTCGCAGCGGGCGCGGGAAGCCTACCCGGACGCGCCGGTAATCATCGGCGGCATCGAAGCCACCATGCGGCGCTTCGCGCATTACGATTACTGGTCGGACAAGGTGCGCCACAGCGTGCTGCTGGACTCCAAGGCCGACCTCCTCGTCTACGGCATGGGCGAGCGCCAGATCCGCGAAATCTCCACCCGCCTGAATTCCGGGGACACAATACTTAATTTGCGCGACATCCGCGGCACGGCCTATCCGCTGGGCGCCAGGGAAACCGCGGCCCTGGCCATACCGGGCGCAGTGGAGCTGCCTACCGCCGGGGAGGTCGCGGGCGACCGCATAAAATTCTCCACGGCCACCCGCCTTATCTACGAGAATTCCAACCCTTTCAACGCGGCGGTGCTGGTGCAGAAGAGCGAGGGCAAGGCCGTGGTGCAGAATCCCCCCGCCCTGCCGCTGTCCACGGAAGAGATGGATTTTATCTACGGGCTGCCTTTCACCAAGCTCGCGCACCCGTCGTACCGGCAGCCCATCCCGGCGCTGGAGATGATCAAGGATTCCATCGTGCTGCACCGCGGCTGCTTCGGCGGCTGCTCGTTCTGCTCGCTGACGCTGCACCAGGGCCGCTTCATCCAGAGCCGCTCTCCGGCGTCGGTGGAGCAGGAGGCGCAGCGCCTGCTTAAGACCCCGCGCCACCCGGGCAATATCTCGGACCTGGGCGCCCCGTCGGCCAACATGTACGAGATGCGCGGGCGGGACATGAAAGTCTGCCACGCCTGCCGCAAATTATCCTGCGTGCACCCCGTCATCTGCCCCAACCTCAACACGGACCACAAGCCGCTGCTGGCGCTGATGCGCCGCATCCGCGGAGTGAAGGGTCTGAAGAAAGCTTTCGTGGCCAGCGGCATCCGGATGGACCTGGCGCTTAAATGCGGTGAGTATATCTCCGAGATCGCGCGCTTCCACACCGGCGGCCTGCTGAAGGTCGCGCCGGAGCACATCTCCCCGAAGGTGCTGTCGGTGATGAAGAAGCCCTCCGTGGAGGTCTTCAAGGAATTCGCGGACAGGTTCCTGGCCGAGTCCAAGAAGGCCGGCAAGGAGCAGTACCTGGTGCTCTATTTCATCTCGGCCCACCCGGGCTCCACGCTGGCGGACATGGCCGACCTCGCCGTGTTCCTGAAGGAACGCAACATCCGGCCGCAGCAGATCAACGACTTCCTGCCGGCCCCCATGGAATACGCCACCTCCATCTATTTCACCGGCCTCGACCCCTTCACCCTCGAACCGGTCTACGTCCCCAAAAAAGAAACCGAGCGCCGCATGCAGCGCGCGCTCCTCCAGTACTACAAACCCGAGAACCGCCCCCTCATCACCAAAGCCCTCCGCGAAATCAACCGCCCGGACCTCATAAAGAAGTTACTTTAATCTGCCTGGGCCAGGCCTGCCACGGGCATAGGGGTTGTCAAAAACGTGGTCTCGCACACCGTGCTCGCCACTCCCCGTCTCGGCCTCGGCGCTTACGCAAGCCTCGGCCTCCGACAGGGTTTTGCCACCCCCTATACCCGCGTCAGGCCGGAACCGCCATAGTTGGAGGGTGCCTCGCGGTCAGGCTTGACGTGAGCGATTTTAGGGCGCAGGGCCAAGGTCCGCAGCGGACAGCCTATCATTAGGGCTGCGGCCGAGATTGTTTGAGCGAGGCACTGTGTGCCGAGCGAGTTCGAGGCCGGCGGAGGACCGCAGGCCCTCTTCGGCCGCGCCCGCTTATGAGCGAGCGGCAAGCCTGACCGCGAGGCTATTTATTGGGGTGGTGTTTTTTGACGAAGGCGAGGAGTTCGGAGCCGTAGAGGGAGACTTTTTCGGCGCCGAGGCCTTTGATGGCCAGCAGGTCCTCGAGCGACTTGGGCTGGGACAGGGCCACCCGCTCCAGCACGTCGTTGCCCAGGATAGACTCCGGCAGCATGTTGCGGCGGACCGCCGTCTCCTTGCGCCAGAGCTTGAGGGTCTTGAAACGGGTCTTGATGGACTCGAAATAGGCGCGCTTCTCGCGGGAGATCTCCCGGCGCGGCACGTTGTATTCCGGCGCCTTCAGGCCCCGCTGCAGCGCCTCGCGGATCCAGGCGCCGTGGTTGGCCAGCACGTAGCCGCTGACGCCCTTGAAAATAGAAAGATTGGTCAGGCCCTCGCGCGGCGCCACCGACAGGCGCAGCATCAGGTCCTCGCTGATCACCTTGAAAGACGGCGTGTTCTTCTTTATCGCCGCCACCTCGCGGGCGATGTAGAGCTCGCGCAGCACGGCCAGGCCGCGCCCGTTGAGCTGCCGCGCACTTTTGAGCGTCAGGAAGCCGCTCTCGTCGAAGCGCATGGGGGTAGGCTCGATCTTGCAAATCTGGGCGAACTGGCTCATCGCCTCTTCCATGCGGCCCTTCTTTTCCAGCTCTGCGCCCAGCAGGTCGCGCAGCTTCTTGAGATACACCGTATCGCAGCTGGCGTAGTCCAGCATCTCTTTTGTCAGCGGGCGGCGGCCCCAGTCGGCCTTCTGGAACTTCTTGTTCAGTTCCGTCTTGAAGAACTCCTTCACCATATTGTCGAGGCCGCACTTTATGATGCCGAGGTACTTGGCCGCCACCATCACGTCGAAAATATTGACGAAGGAGCACTTTATCGCGGCCTTGAAGACGCGGATATCGGAATCGGCCGAGTGGAAGATCTTCTCCACCGCCGGGTCGGCGAAAATAGGCAGGATGGGGCTGATGTCCACGGCGAGCGTGTCTATCACCGCGTTGGAATGCTCGCTGGAGAGCTGCATCAGGCAGAACTTCTCCTTGTAGGCGTAGAGGCTGTTAGACTCGGTGTCTATGGAGATGTACTTATGGGAGGCGAGCTTGACGCACAGTTCGTCAAAATCTTTCTGTTTATCGATGAACGAGTAACTCATGATAAAATATAATAACATTTAGGGAGGCCTTTCGGGGAGGCCGCCGATCCAGATGACGACCATAATCTTCAACAAGCCTTACGGGGTGCTCTCGCAGTTCACGCCGGAGCACGGCCACCCGTCCCTGGCGGATTTCAAGTTCCCCAAGGGCGTCTACCCCGCCGGCCGCCTGGACGCCGACAGCGAGGGCCTGCTGCTGCTGACCTCCGACGGGGCCCTGCAGGCCCATATCTCGGACCCGCGCCACAAGACCCCCAAGACCTACTGGGCCCAGGTGGAGCGGGAGATAACCGCGGAAGCGCTGGCGGCCCTGCGCCGCGGCGTAACGCTTAAGGACGGCCCCACGCTGCCCTGCGGCGCGGCGGCGCTCCCCGACCCGGGCCTGGCGCCCAGGGTGCCCCCGGTCCGCTTCCGCAAGACCGTGTCCACCTCGTGGGCGGCGCTGGTGCTCAAAGAAGGCCGCAACCGCCAGGTGCGCCGGATGCTGGCGTCGGTAGGTTTCCCGGTGCTGCGCCTGGTGCGGCGGGCCATAGGCCCGCTCACCTTCGACGGACTGGAGCCCGGCAGCTGGCGCGAACTGACGGAGAAAGAAATCCGCAGCCTCAGGTTTTAGGATAAGGAGCTTAATATGAGCGTTCCCCCCCGGATAGGTTTTATCGGCCTCGGCATCATGGGCAGGGCCATGGCCCTCAACCTCGTCAAGGCCGGCTTCCAGGTCTCGGTCTACAACCGCACCCGCCAGCGCACCACGGAGTTCGCCGACCTCGGCTGCCAGACGGCCTCCACGCCGCGCGCGCTGGCCAAGATGTGCGACCTGGTGATCACCATGGTGGCCGACAACGCCGCCATGGACGCCGTGATGGAAGGCCCGGAGGGCGTCATCTCCGCCTTCGCCGGCGGCAACACCCTGATCAACATGAGCACCCTCTCGCCGGATTACACCGCCGCGCTGGCGAAGAAATGCTACACGGCCGGCGTGGGATTCCTCGACTGCCCGGTCTCCGGCTCCAAGGGCGCCGCCGAAAAGGCCCAGCTGGTGCTGCTGGCCGCCGGCGAAAAGCCGCTGCTGGAAAAACTCTCCCCGGTGCTGAAAGCCATGAGCCGGGCAATAATCTACGCCGGACAGCCCCCCGCCGGCACCGCGCTCAAGCTCTGCGTCAACCTGGTGGTGGCGCAGCTCACCACGGCCCTGGCCGAGGCGGCCGCGCTGGCCGAGGCGCAGGGCATAGCGCCAGCTCTGGTGTTCGAAGCCCTGGAGAAGAACCCCGTCATGAACTGCGGCTATTTCGCGCTCAAGAAGGACAATATCCTCAACAAGGACTTCCCCCCGGCTTTCCCGCTCAAGCACATGCTCAAGGACGCCCGGTTCATGCTGGCCGAGGCCGCGAAGAAGAAAATGGAGCTGCCGGTGACCGCCGCCGTGGAAAGCCTGCTCTCTAAATCCTATAATAGCGGCTACGGCGAGAAGGACCTGAGCGTGATCCTCTCCAACCTGACCGAACCCCTGAGGTGAGCGACATTATGAGGAAAAACATAGCGCAGCTGCTGCAAATCTACTGGAATTTCATAAAACGGCACCCGCTGATCGGCCTGGTCCTTTCCCTGGCCATCTTCGCCGCCTGCGCGGGCGCCCTGTACCTTATAGTCGTCAACTTCCCCTCCTACATCCCCTGCCTGACGGGCGCCTGCAGCTAACCGGCGCCCCGCATACGGGCCGGCTTGCGCACGGCCCCCTTGTTTTGCTAAAGTTAGGTTGAGCTAACTTTGTTATCCTCACCTAACTTATGCCGAACAAACTTTCCTCCAGCCTCGAAGACTACCTGGAAGCCGCCTATAGCCTCGCCCTTGAGACCGGCTACGCCAAGCCCAGCGCCATCAGCCGCCTGCTGCGCGTCTCAAAGCCGTCGGTGAACGCCGCCGTCAAGACCCTGGCCGCCCGCGGCCTGCTCTGCCAGCAGCGCTACGGCGCCGTCAGCCTGACGCCCGCGGGGCAGAAGGCCGGCGGAGAAATAGCGCGCCGCCACGCCCTGCTGAAAGATTTCTTCGTGGAAGTGCTGGCCATGCCGCCCGGCCTGGCGGAGCGCGACGCCTGCCGGGCCGAGCACGCGCTCAGCCCCGAAGCGCTGGGGCGCGTGGGCGCGCTGGCCCTGTTCCTTAAAGCCCCGGGGCGCCGCGCGCTGCTGCTCTCGGCGAGGAAAGCCCTGGCCGGGAGGAAGGCATGAAGCCCTCCCCCCCGATCACGCTGATCGCCATGCGCGAGAACGAGTCCGGCTACATCTTCGAAGTCGCCGGCGGAGAGAATTTCCAGGCCAAGCTGAAGGCGATGGGCCTTTACGCCGGGCGGCACATCACCAAGCGCTCCCATGAAGGCTCGGGCGGGCCGGTGGTAGTGGAGGTCATGGGCACGCGCGTCGCCCTGGGCCGCGGCATGGCCGGCAAGATCTCTGTCAAGACCAGGTCCCGCAGAGTGCTGCTGGCCGGCAACCCCAACGTCGGCAAGAGCGTAGTCTTCTCCCGCCTCACCGGGCTGGAGGTGATCTCCTCCAACTATCCCGGCACCACCGTGGAATATACGGCCGGGCACACCGTGCTCGCCGGAGAACGCTTTACCGTGGTGGACGTGCCCGGCGCCTACAGCCACGCCGCCACCAACAAGGCCGAGGAAGTGGCCCGGGAACTCCTGGCTCAGCCGGACAAAGCGCTCATACTCAACGTCATCGACGCCACCAACCTGGAGCGCAACCTGTTCTACACCCTGGAGCTGGCCGCCCTGGGCGTCCCGACGGTGATCCTGCTCAACAAATGGGACGTCGCCCGCCGGCGCGGCGTGGACATTGACGCCGCAGCGCTCGAGCGCCAGCTGGGCCTGCGCGTAGTGCCTTTCGTAGCCACCACCGGCGAGGGCCTCTCCGGGCTTAAGACCGCCGTAGAGGACTTTAACGCCGGCCGCCTGCCCGCGCCCGCCGGAGTGCCGGCCGACCCCGACGAGAAATGGGCCCTGATCGGGCGCATCTCGGCCGCCTGCCAGAAGATCACCCACAAGCACGCCACGCTACTGGAGAAGCTCGAAGACGTCACCTCCCGCCCCAACACCGGCCTGCCTTTCGCGGCCCTGGTGATGCTGGCCGTCTTCTGGACAATCCGCTTTATCGGCGAAGGCCTCATCAACCACGTGCTCGACCCGCTGTTCCAGTCGCTCTGGATGCCGCTGGTCACCGCGGCTCTCTCCGGCCTGCAGGACGGGACTTTCTTCAAGGTAATGCTGCTGGGCGCCACCCCGGCCCCGATGGAATCCTTCGGCCTGCTGACCACGGGCCTCTATATCCCCTTCGTCACGGTGCTGCCCTATATCGTTTCCTTCTACGCGGCGCTGGGCCTGCTGGAGGACATCGGCTACCTGCCGCGCCTGGCGGTGATGCTCGACAGTTCCATGCACCGCCTGGGGCTGCACGGCTACGGCACTATCCCGCTGATGCTGGGCCTGGGCTGCAAGGTGCCGGCCATCCTGGCCACAAGGGTGCTGGAGACCCGGCGCGAAAGGGTGATCGCCACAGCCCTGACGCTGGGCCTGGCGCCCTGCATGCCGCAGACGGCCATGATCCTCAGCCTGCTGGCGCCCTACAGCATCAAGTACACGCTCGCCGCCTTCGGGGCCATCGCGGCGGCGGGCATCGTCAGTTCGCTGCTGCTCAGCCGCCTGCTCAAAGGCGAGACCCCGGAGCTGTTCCTGGAGATCCCCCCTTACCAGGCGCCCTGCTGCAATATCCTGGCGAAAAAACTTTATTTCCGTATAAAGGATTTCCTGACCGAGGCGGTGCCGATGATAGTTTTCGGCGTGCTGGTGATCAGCCTGCTGGACTACAGCGGCCTGCTGGAGGGCGCGGCGCGGTTCTTCCGGCCGGCCGTCACGGGCCTGCTGGGCCTGCCGGAGGAGACCGTCTCCGTCATGGTGCTCGGCTTCCTGCGCAAGGACGTCTCCATCGCCATGCTGGCGCCGTTCGCGCTGGCCCCGGCGTCCATCGTGGTGGCCAGCGTCTTCCTGAGCCTGTACCTGCCCTGCCTGGGCAGCTTCATGGTCACGCTGCGCGAGCTGGGCGCGGCGGATTCCTCTAAAGTTTTCGCCATGAACTTCGCCGCGGCGCTGCTGCTGGCCTCGGCCCTCAACCTCCTGGTAAAATTCATCTAGCTATGGGCTTTTTCAAGGACATGAGGAGCGGGCTCAGCCGCAACGTCACTTTTCTCGGCGTGGTCAGCGGCCTCACCGACATCTCCAGCGAGATGCTCTACCCCATAGTGCCGGTCTTCCTGACCTCGGTGCTCGGCGCCCCCATGCAGGTGGTGGGCCTGATAGAGGGCGTGGCCGAGGCCACGGCCAGCTTCGTCAAGATCCTCGGCGGCCGCCTCTCGGACCGGTACAACGTCCGCAAGCCTTTCGTGGTAGCCGGCTACTCCCTCTCGGCCATTTCCAAACCCCTGCTCGCGCTGGCCGCGGGCTGGCACTTCGTGCTGTTCTCGCGCTTTATCGACCGCGTAGGCAAGGGCCTGCGCACCTCGGCGCGCGACGCGCTGATCGCCGGCTCCGTCGACAAGGCGCACTGGGGCAAGGCCTTCGGCTTCCACCGCGCCATGGACACGCTGGGCGCCGCGCTGGGCCCGCTCACGGCGCTGGCGATGATACACTTCATGGGCTCGGAAAAACCGGATTACCGGTTCATCTTCCTGGCGGCCTTCGTGCCGGCCCTGCTGGGCGTAGGTGTGCTGGTGTATTTCGTAAAGGAAGGCGTCCGCCCCCGTCCCGCCGGCGCGCCCGCTCCCGCTCCCGAGCCTATGAGCCGGGACTTCAAGACTTTCGTGGCCCTTTACGCCGTCTTCGCACTGGGCAATTCCAGCGACGTTTTCCTGATCATGAAAGCCAGGGAGCTGGGGTTCAGCCTCACCGGGATCATCCTCGCCTACACCGGCTACAACCTGGTCTACGCCCTGCTGGCCTCCCCGGCCGGCTGGCTCTCCGACCGGCTGGGCAAGATCAAGACCATGGCTTTCGGCTTCGCCGTCTTCGCCGCCGTCTACCTGGGCTTCGCCCTGGCGGACCGGCCCTGGATGATCTGGCCCCTGTTCGCCCTCTACGGTTTCTACGGCGCCTTTAACGAGGGCATAGCCAAGGCCGTGGTGTCCCACCTCAGCACCGGCGGCAACCGGGCGTCTGCCATGGGTTATTTCCAGGGCACGTTGGGCTTTCTCACTTTCGCCGCCAGCGCGCTGGCGGGTTTCCTGTGGGACCGGGTCTCCCCGGCCGCTCCCTTCGCGGTGGGCGCCGCCGGCGCCCTGCTCTCCGGCCTCGCCCTCACCCTCTGGACGAGGAACAGGAAATTCTCCTTCTAAAATTAGTAATCTTATTACAGGCTTTAGGGTCCGTCCGGGGTATAGCCCCGCTCACCCGGACTGCAGGGAACCGTTGCGCGGTTCCCCCCCGAAACGGGGCCCCCCTTCCCCAACGGGTGCTCGGGGCTATACCCCGGCCAGACCCAAGTTGCACAACAGCTTTCAGGATTTGGAACAAAAACACTAACATGAAAAACCTCCTTTCCGAAGTTCTTAAACATGAAGTGTATCCCGCGATGGGGTGCACCGAGCCTGTGGCAGTAGCGTTCGCCGCTGCTACCGCTGGCAGCCTGTTAAAAGGCAAAACTGATTCTGTCCTCGTGCGGACGGACCCCGGCACCTACAAGAACGGGCTCGCCGTGGCGATTCCCAATACCAAGGGAGAAAAGGGCAACCTGCTCGCCGCCGCCGTCGGGGCCGTGGTGCGCAAGCCGGAGCTCGGCGCCGAACTGTTCAAAGGCCTGCCGGCCGCTCGTCTTAAAGAGGCCTCGGCCCTGCTGAAGGGCGGCCGCGCCCGCATAGAGGTGGACTACGCCCGCCGCGGCATCTATATCGCCGCCGAGGTGAAGGCCGGCCGGGACAAGGCGCTGTGCGTGCTGGAGGGCAGCCACAAGCAGGTGGCCCTGCTCACGCTCAACGGCCGGGTGATCATAAAGTCCTCGCGCCCCGGCGGCAAAACACGCCTGCCCTACAAGGAGGCGCTGCGCAAGGCAAAGTTCAAAGACCTCTTCCTCGCCGCCGAGCGCGTGACCCCCGAGGAGCTCGTCTACATCAAGAAAGGCGTGGACATGAACCTCGCCGCCGCCGGCGCTGGCCTGAAGCTGAAAAAGGTCGGCTACTATATCGAAGACCTGATAAAGAAGGGCTACCTCAAGCGCGACATCCTCTCCGGCGCCAAGCTCAGCGCCGCGGCCGCCACCGACGCCCGCATGGCCGGCGCCCCGGTGCCCGTGATGTCCAGCGGCGAGTCCGGCAACCAGGGCGTGGTGGCGGTGCTGGTGCCCTGGATCGTCGGCAAGGCTTTCGGCGTGCCGGAACGGCGCATCCTCAAGAGCATCGCCCTCTCCCACCTGGTCAATTCCTATATTAAAGTTTTCACCGGCGAGCTCGCCCCCATCTGCGGCTGCGCCGTCGCCGCCGGCGTGGGCGCCTCCGTGGCCATTGTCTGGCAGCGCAACGGCGCGGACGCCCGCAAGACGGCCCTGGCCGTGAACACCGTCATCAGCGACATCGGCGGCATGCTCTGCGACGGCGCCAAGAGCGGCTGCGCGCTCAAGGTGGCCTCGTCGGCCGACTCCGCCATCAGGGCGGCCTGGATGGCCTCCAACGGCGAGGGCATCACCGACGAGGAAGGCTTTGTGGGCCGGTCCCCCGAGGAGACTATAAAGAACATTTCCCGCATCTCCAGCCTGGGCATGGACAAGGTGGACCGGATCATCCTGGACATCATGTCGGAGAAGCGCCGGTGACCGCCTTCGCCCTCGCCCTCAAAGACCCGGCCGCGCCCCCGGAGGCCGCGGCGGGCTTCCTGGTTAACGCCGGGGCCGCCGACAAGGACGCAGCCCGCGAGTTCGTGCGCCGCAACCCCGGCTTCCTGGGCCGCGCGCTCACCCGGGAGGCGGCGGAAAAGCTGCGGGCCGCCGCTGCCGCGGCCGGGCTGGCCACGGCCCTGTTCGACGAGGAAGAGGTAAAATTGCCGCCGCTGCCGCTGAGGGCCGCCAGGCTGGAGCCCAAGGGCACCGGGTTCGAAGTCCAGGCGGGCGGCGCTATCGTTTTCATGAAGTACGAGGACGTCCGGCTCATCGCCGCCGCGGCCTACGACGCGCCGCTCCCCCCGCCTTCGCAGGAGGCCCTCAAGGCCAGCATCTTCGACGGGATCAGGCGGCTGGCCGGCCTGCCCGGCTACGAGCCGGCCCTCAGCGAACCGCCGAAGGATACTTTCTTCCGCGCCGATATAGTAATGGCGGACAACACTCGCCTGCTGCTGGAGCCGGAGGCGCTGGATTTTTCAGCCCTGGGCCCGTCGCGCTCTCATTCCAGCCTGGTCAATTTCCGCGCCCTGCTGGACGCTCTCTCGGCGCCGGCCTTCAAAGCCGCGAGGAACGCTTTCCTGCTGGCTTTCCTGGCCAGCAAGCCCATAACGGGCATGAAGACCGCCGGCCCCGACGCCTGCGATACCGCGCTTTCCCTGCTCTTACTGCTTATCGAAAAACGGGAAGGTTGAGCCTCGATGGGCTGACCGGTGTGCTTCCCCCGCTCACCCGGACTGCAGGGAACCGTTGCGCGGTTCCCCCCGCCCTTGGGAACTTATGGGCGGGGCCCCCTTCCCCAACGGGTGCTCGGGGGAAGCACCCCGGTCAGCCCTGACGCCACGCCAAAACCCGGTTAACTCTATTGTAAGCGCCGGAACGCATTATTTATAATTAAACTTAATGGAAAAACACCACGCCTCCCACGACAAATTCTTCGCGCTGCACGCCCATTTTTACCAGCCCCCGCGCGAGAACCCCTGGACCGGCAAGCTGGACCCGCAGCCCTCGGCCTGGCCCTACCACGACTGGAACTCCCGCATCGCCCGGGAATGCTATATCCCCAACGCCTGCGCCCGCATCAACGACTCCTCGGGCCGCGCGCTGGAGCTGGCCAACAACTACCTGCACATGAACTTCAACTTCGGCCCCACGCTGTTCTCGTGGCTGGAGAAGAACTACCCGTTCTACTACAACAAGATCATCCAGGCCGGCCGCCTGTCGCACGAGAAGACCGGCCACTCCAACGCCATCGCCCAGGCCTACAACCACATGATCATGCCGCTGGCCTCCTTCCAGGACCAGCTCACCCAGGCGCTGTGGGGCATCAAGGATTTCGAGCACCGCTTCGGCTTCAGGCCCGAGGCCATGTGGCTGCCAGAGACGGCCGCCTCCGACGACACGCTGCGGCTGATGGTGGACCTCGGGATGAAATACGTCATCCTGTCGCCCTACCAGGCCGAAAAGGTAAAGGGGCCGGAGTCCCATGACTGGGAGGACGTCTCCTCCGGCGCTTTCGACACCACCCACCCTTATCTCTGGCACGACACCCTGCCCGACGGCAGCAAGGCCAAGGGCCGCAGCCTCGCCCTCTTCTTCTACGACGGCCCGCTCTCCAAGGCCGCGGCCTTCGAAGACCTGACGCGCGACTCCTCGGTTTTCGCCGACCGGGTGGAAGCCTGCTACCGCCACGGCAAAACCGGCCCGCAGCTGGTCAGCATGGCCGTGGACGGCGAAACCTTCGGGCACCATCACAAATTTGGCGACATGACCCTGGCCCACGCCTTCCTGCACGAGCTCAACAAGCGGGGCATCAGGCCCATCAACTTCGGCCAGTACCTCCGGGCCAACCCGCCGGTTTGGGAGGCCAGGATAAAGCCCGGCCCCGACGGGGAAGGCACCGCGTGGAGCTGCGCCCACGGGGTGCGCCGCTGGAAAGGCGGCTGCGACTGCGGCCGCGAGGAGAATTTCAGCCTTAACTGGCGCCTGCCCCTGCGGGCCGCAGCCAACAGCCTGCGCGACGCGGCCTCCGACGTCTACGCCTCCGAGGCCGCCAAGTTCTTCCGCGCCCCGTGGGAGGCGCGCAACGCCTACGTGTCGCTGCTGCTGGACCCTTCCCTGGCCGCGCAGGAGGCGTTCTTTGCCGCCCACGCCTCGCGGCCGCTGGAGCGGGCGGAGCGGACGCGCGCCCTTGAGCTGCTGGAGATGCAGAAGCACTCGATGTTCATGTTCACCAGCTGCGGCTGGTTCTTCTCGGACATCTCCCGCATAGAGGCGGTGCAGAACCTGCGCTACGCGGCCCGCACGGCGGAGACTTTAAAGGACCTCGGCTTCGAGAACGCCGACCGTCCCTTCCTGTCCCTGCTGGAGATGGCCCATTCCAATTACCCCGAAGCCGGCAGCGGCCTGGCGCTCTACCAGAAGATCATCTCGGAGAACGCGCTGGCGCGCCAAAAAGCCGCGGCCCTGCTGATAGCCGAAGCCCTGCTCTGCCACGAGGAGGAGTGCGTCCCCGGCGGCAGCGTGGTCACAGAGGAGCGCCTCAACCGCGACGGCATCCTCTGCCTGCGCGGCAAGGTGCTGTCCCCGGACCCGGCGCGCGAAGGCTCAATGGCTTTCTGCTACCTCAGGCGGGACGAGGAGTTCCCGCTGATGTTCTTCTCGGCCAGCGGCGGCGCGGCGCGGTTCAAGGAGCTCTTCACCATTGGCGGCCCGGCCGGCATACTGGCCGCCCTGGAAAAAGAACCGGGCGTCTTTAAAGTGACCTTCGAGGATTTCTCCTGGGAGGAGCGCACCCTCTACGCCTGGCTGCTGGCCGACGCCGCCAAGAAAAGCCACTCGGGCGCCATCTTCAAGATCCTAGACGACTACCTGTACCTGCTGGCGCGGCTGCCCGGCCGGGCGATGGGTTCCTGGGCGCCGCTGCGCGCCCAGGCGGCCATCTACGCCCGCCAGGCGGCGGAGATAGTGTTCATGCGGGCCAGCTCCGGCGCCCCGGAAGAGATAGCCAAGCTGGCCGCCCTGGCCGCGCGGCTTAAGGGAGCAGGCCTGGAGGCCGGCTTCGATCCCGCCCCCGAAGAGGCGGCGGCGCTGGCCATGCGCACGGCGGCCCCGGCCCTGGCCTCCCCCTCGCCCCTCACCCTGGCCCCCCTGCTGGACCTGCTGCGCGCCGCGCGGGGTCTGGGCTCGCACGACCTGCTCTTCCACCTGCAGAACTGCCTGATGGACCTGTTCGCCGCGGCGGCGGAAGACAAACTGCCGCCGGAGACGGCCGGGACCGTCAAGGAGCTGTACTCGCTCTCCGGCATCATCATCGAGCGGTTCAACAGCCGCATCGAGGAGCTGGCGCTGCGCAAGTAGCCGCCCCCGGGCAATAAAAAAACCGCGGTCCCCAAGGGGCCGCGGTTTTTTTACGCCGTGATAGCTAACTCTTGGCGGCTTTCTCCATCTCCTCCGTAGAGAAGACCCTGTAGTCCATCTCCGGGAAGATATTGTCGCGCCACTCCAGGTCTTTCAGCCAGGCTTCTTCCAGGCGGTTGCCCATGATCTGCTCGTAGAGGCCGTTGAACCGGTGCGTGTGCGCCACGAAGCGCTTGGTGGAATAGCTCTTGGCGGTGCCCACCGTCATCAGGAAAGCCCAGTCGGAGGACATGCCCAGCACCACCTCGCGGGCGCACTGGTTAAGCGCGCGCCGCAGCGTGCCGTCGGCGGCCGGGAATTTATTGGCCAGCTCCACCATGCGCTCCACCTGCTTGTGCAGGTGGCGGTACATCCAGTCGTTGGTGCCGTTAAGCCAGACCTCGTTGTAGCCCTTGTCGCCCCAGGTGGACATGGAGGGCTGCACCACCTGGTTGTCGGGGTGCATGGCCAGGTACTCGCTCGGCGTGACCATCTTCACGGTCTTCTGGTCGTGGTGGATCTTCTTGAAGAGGAATTCCAGGAAGTCCGTACCCTCGTACCACCAGTGGCCGTACAGCTCGGCGTCGTACATGGACACCACTATCGGCTTCTTGCCGAGGAAACCGTTGAGGTGCTCTATCTGGCGCTCGCGGTTGAACATGAAGTTGCCGGCGTGGCTGGCGGCCAGCTCGCGCGCGTCGTGCGGGTTATAGGGGGCCTTCTCGTTCAGGCCCACCTTGCCGGTGATCTTGCAGTACTTCATGCCGATATTGCGGCGCACGCCGTCCTGGTGCAGGTAGGGCTTGATGTAATCGTATTCCAGGTCGTAGCCCAGGTCGCGGTAGAACTCCCGGTAGCGGTTGTCACCGGGGTAGCCGGTCTCGGCGCTCCACACCTGCTGGGCGCTCTCCATGTCGCGGCCGAAGGCGGCCACGCCGGAGGGGCAGTACACCGGCGCGTACACGCCGTAGCGCGGGCGCGGGCTGCCGTAGATGATGCCGTGCGTCTCGAGGAAGAAGTAGCGGATGCCCTGCGCGCGCAGGAACACGTCGTCGCCGGGGTTGTAGGCGCACTCGGCCAGCCAGATGCCGCGCGGGCCCCGGCCGAAATGCTTGCGGTAATTGTCGGCGGCCAGTTTTATCTGGGCGTGGACGGCCTCTTTGCGCAGCTCCAGCGGCAGGAAACCGTGGGTGGCACCGCAGGTGATGATCTCCAGTTTGCCCATGTCCTGGAACTTCTTGAAACCGTCCAGGATGCGGCCGTGGTAGTAATCCTCGTAGAGTTCCCGGATGCGGCGGAACTTGGTCTCGTACATCTTGGCCACTTCGTAGAAGCCGGTGTTGCGGGTGCGCACCACTTCTTTCTCGGCCAGCTCCAGGCGCAGGCTGTAGTAGCGGCGGAAGCGCTCGCGCAGCAGGTCGTCGGCCATCATGTTGCACAAGGGCGGCGTGATGGACATGGTCACGCGGAAATCCGTGCCTTCGGCCGTCAGCCGCTCGTAAATATCGAGCAGCGGGATGTAGGTCTCGCACATCGCCTCGAAGAACCAGTCCTCTTCGAGAAAATCCTCGTACTCCGGGTGGCGGATGAACGGGAGATGCGCGTGAAGTACTAAAGAGAGGTAGCCTTTTTCTTCGTTATTTGCCATCGGTGGTGGTAGCCCTGGTCACTTTGATGTCTATCTCGCGGGAGTCGGTCTCGTCCTTGCTCATAGCCTTGACGGGCAGGTCCACAACGCCGTCAGGCAGCGCGAAGCGCATGGAGAAGGTGCCGTCCGGATTCAGGTTCACCTTGCGGCCGGAGACGGTTACAAAGGCGTCGGGCTCGGTGGCCCCGTAAAGGATCAGTTCGCAGTCGGCGACCAGCCAGAACTTCTTCTGCTGCTCGGGCTGCTTGGGGAGGTTCTGGGACGACATCGAGGAGACGCCCCACGAGGAGGCGCGGCTGAAAACGGCGCGCAGCATCTCCCAGCGCTGGGCGAGTGACTTGGCGACCTCGCCCGAGCCCTTGCCGATATACTCCACGCCCGAGAGCTGCAGCAGTTTGTCGAAATCGGCGGAAACGGACATCCACTTCTCGTCGGTCACGTCCGAGACGCGCCCGCCGGGGAGGTTTACGGTATTGGTCTTGACCAGGCCGATGAACTTGCCGTCGGGCATCACCAGGCCCACTTCGCAGCAGTAGGCGCGGCCGCTCTCAACCACGTTCACGTACCAGCTCTTGGCTTCCAGCATCACCGGGATGTCGAAATAGCGGTTGGGCCCGCTGCCGTCCACCTCGGTCATGTCGTAAACCCGTATAACCTGCCGCCCTTTCTGAAAAACGTCCTCGCCGTGCTCTTTGCAGGTGTTCGTTTTGGAAGTGTCGGTTATTTCCCAGTAGATGAACATCCAGTTGGGGTCGCGGGGCAGCAGGGCCGCCTCGGTGGTGCCGTAGCCTTCAGGCAGCGCCCTATGTTCCGCTTCAGGTGCGGTGTTGTTTTTTTTGATCTGCCCGGACGAAGTCATACTGTCTCCTTCCCAACGAAGAATGTGTTCCCTCTGGAGACCGGGGGCGCGGTCTGTTTAGATAATAAACGAAGGTACGGCGTTACCCCCCGGTAACCCTACTTTTCCATTGTATCAAAAATAGCGCGGCCGGTAAATAAAAAAGCCCGCGCAAAAGCGGGCTTTTTTATTGGGGCCGGGGCTGCCTTACTCGGAATAGGGTTCGATCTGGAATTCTTCGGCGGCTGGTACCGCGGCGCCGTCGTACAGCCCGTCATAGGTGCCCTGGTAGGCCTTCACCGCGGCCGGGTCGCCAGTGAAGATCATGTTCTCGAAGGAGTTCTTGCTGGCGTTGATCGTCCAGTTGAAGGAGCCGGTCTGCAGGATGCGGCCGTCCAGGATCATGAATTTGTTGTGCAGGGCGCCTTTGCCGTTGCGCCCTATGCCCCAGCGCATCGGCACGCCGTTGTCGAAAAGCAACTTCGCCAGGTAGGCGGTACGGCCCATGTTCTTGTCGGTCAGGAAGCGCACCTTCACCCCGCGCTGCCTGGCCCGCAACAGGGCGTCGGCCAGGGTCCGGGAGGAGAAAGTGAAGGTGACCGCGTCCACGCTGGTCCTGGCGGCGTCTATCAGGCCGGCCAGGCGCTCCTCGCTGCGCGAGCCAGGGGAGAACAGGTAGGCCGGCACGGGCACGCCGTTCAGCGCCAGCGCGGGGGCCGGGTCCTGCGGCGGCAGGCCGTAGTAGCCCTCCGGCAGTTCCGGGGAAGGGCCCTGGGCCGGGGTGCGGGCCTTGGCCCACATCCATTCGAAATAGTTCACGTAGCCGCTAACGTGCGCGGGCTGCCTGGCCACCAGCGTGTTCTCGTGGTTGGAGAAGGTGGCGCCGAAAGTCCAGTTATAGGAGCCCACCGCCGCGGCAGCCCGGTCGCAGAGAAGGATCTTGTTGTGGTTGACGCCGTAGGAGCGGGTGCCGCGCAGGGTGCGCACTTCTACGCCGGGCGCCTGCAGCAGCCGCTGGATCTGGAGGTCGGGCCTGGAGTAGACGTGGGCTTCGTCGAGGATAACCCGCACCTTTACGCCGCGGCCTGCCGCGCGCAGCAGGGCCTCGGGGTTGTCCTTCAGGGTTATGCTGAAGATGACCACGTCCACGCTTTCCACCGAAGCGTCGATGAGTTTAATGTTGAGGTCGTTGAGGTAGGCGAAAGCGAAATCGGGGATCCCGGTAAAATCCCCCCTATGGAACACCGGCTCCGGGGTGCGCGCCGCGGGAGGGACGGCCAGGTCTTCAAGGGAGACCGCTACGTCGAAATTTTGGGCAAGAACGCCGGGGGAAAGGGTACGCAGCTGCGCCTGCGCCAGGGACGGGGCGACGGCGAGGCAGAGCAGAACAGCGATGTTGCGGATAGACGCCATATTAACATTCTAACAAAACGGTTCCGGCTGACCATGGGCCTTCCGGTCCCGAATGTCGGGCCAAAGGACCTATAAATAACAGTTTAAATATAGGCCTATTGCCTTAATAGCCTGGGCCCTTTGACGCTCGTCAAGTCAAGGCCCATGCCATACAATATGTCATGAGTCTGAACACCACGCACAGGAACGGAGACCCCATGAAAAGCTTCTGCCTCGCCGCCGCTCTTCTCGTCTGCTCGACCTCCAGCCTCAGGGCACAGCTCAACGCCTACTTCGTCAACGTGGGCCAGGGCGACGCCACCTACATAGAGCTGCCCAACGGCTCCAACGTGCTCATAGACGGCGGCCCCTCCGCCGCCCCGATCTACGATTTTCTCAAGGCCAAGGGCGTGACCAAAATAGACCACGTGGTGCTCACCCATCCCCACAGCGACCATTACCGCGGCCTCAAGAAAGTGTTCACCTCTTTCGACGTCAAGAACTTCTACGACACCAAAGCCGAGAACATGGACGCCGTGGGCGACAACAACCTGCGCGAGCTCGCCAACGCCGAGCCCGCCTGCCGCACCCATTTCCCCGAGGTCGGCGAGAACCTGGCCTGGGACAAGCACGTGACCATTAAAGTGCTCAATACCTGCAGCGAGGTAGTGCGCACCCGCGACAGCAGCGAGATCAACGACTGCTCCATGGTGCTGCGCTTCTACTACAACGGCCACGGCATCCTGACCACCGGCGACGCCGAGGCTCCCGTGGAGAACGCCATGATGCGCATCTTCAAGTCGGGCCTGCAGTCCACCTACCTCAAGGTCTCGCACCACGGCTCGCGCTACTCTTCCACCGACAAGTTCCTGGCCCGGGTGCAGCCCCGCGTGGCCATTATCTCCGCCGGCCCGGACAACACCTATGGCCACCCCCACAAAGAAGCCCTGGACCGCATAAGGGCCACCGGCGCCCAGATCTTCTCCACCCTCTTCGGCACGCAGTCTCTCACCATCCCGGCGCCCAAGCGCGGCGTGGAGCTGCTCATCAACGGCCAGATCGACGTCGCCCCCGCCAGCCTCACCGAGGCGCCCAGGTTCAACATGGAAGAGCGCGCCTTCGAACCGGCCGACACTCCCGCCCTCGGCCAGCTGCAGGAAGCCCTCGCCGAGTAAGCCTCGACAACAAGCAAAGAAGAATGCGCCCAACGGGGCGCATTCTTCTTTGTGGATTATTTGGGAAGCAAGGGCGAGTCCGGCGGGAGGCCGTAGACGGGGCCCAGTTTTTCCGGGGCGAGCATTTCGGCTACGGGGCCAAAAGAGTAGGCGCCGCCGGTTTCCATGAGCAGCGCTTTATTGCAGCCCAGCCGCGCCAGCCCCGGCTCGTGCAGCACCGCCGCCACGGCCAGCCCCTTGCCGGCCAGGCGCGCCAGCAGCCCCATGATCTGCGACTTATACTTCAGGTCCAGGTGGGATGTCGGCTCGTCGAGAAGCAGCAGCCTGGCCTCCTGGGCCAGCGCCTGCGCTATGAACGCCAGCTGCCGCTCGCCCGTGGAAAGCGTATTAATGGACCGGGCTGCCAGCCGGGTTATCCCGGTCTCCTCCAGCGCCAGGTCGGCCGCCTCGCCGTCGGCTGCCGAGTAGCCGCGCCAGAGGCCGGCCCGCGCCGTGCGCCCCAGCAGCACCGTCTCGCGCACTGAAAAATCGTAGGGAGTGGCGGTTTCACTGGGCACATACGCCGCCAAACGCGCCAGCCTCGCCGGGGCCAGGCCGGCCGAGTCTTCTCCCCCCAGCTGCACCGACCCCGCCGCCGCTTTTATATACCCCGTCAGCAGCTTGAGCAGCGTGGACTTGCCGCAGCCGTTGGGCCCGAGCACGCACATGAAATCCCCACCCCGGAGCTCAAAAGAGACGTCCTTTATCAGCGGGGCGTCCCCGTAGGAGAAGCGCAGGCCGGAAACCTTAAGGGCGGTCATGCCTTCCCCCTCGAGCTTTTCCAGAGCAGCCACATAAAGAAAGGCGCGCCCGCCAGGGCCATTACCACGCCCGCGGGGATCTCCGCCGGGGAGAACAGCGTGCGCCCGGCCGCGTCGGCCGCCGTCAGCAGGGCCGCCCCGCCCAGCGCCGCCGCCGGCAGCAGGGTCCGCGCCGAAGGGCCGGTGAGCAGCCGCACTATATGCGGCGTCATCAGCCCTACAAAACCGATGGTCCCGCCCAGCGCCACCGCGGCGGAAGTGGCCGCGCAGGCGAGCGCAAAGAACAGCATCCGCTCGCGCTCCGGGCTCAGGCCCAGGTGGTAGGCGTTCTCGGCGCCCAGCGCCATGGCGTCCAGCGCGCGCCAGCGCGCCAGCGCCAGCGCCCCGCAGACGCCCGTTATCAGCGCCGACACGGCCAGCACGCCGGGGTCCACCTGGTACAGGCCGCCCAGCACGAAGTAGAAGAGGGAGAAGGACCGTTCCCGCGCCGCCGACAGGGTCAGCATCACCAGCGCGGTCAGGAAAGCGCTCACGGCCACGCCGGCCAGCACCAGCGCCGCGTCGGACAGCCGCCCGGCCAGGCGCGCCAGCCAGTAGGAGAGGAAAGTGGCGCCGAAAGCCCCGGCGAAGACGGCCAGGAAAAAGAGCGGGGACGTGCGCTCTATCCCGCCCAGGAAGCAGAACACCGCCGCGGCGGTGGCCCCGGCGGAGGTGCCCAGGATATACGGGTCGGAGAGCGGGTTCTTGAGCACGCCCTGGAACAGCGCGCCGGCCAGCCCCAGGCCGGCCCCCACAGTGAGCGCCGCCAGGGTGCGGGGAAGGCGCAGGTTCCAGATGATCTCGTAAGAAAGCCCCGCCGGGCCGGCGGCCAGCGAGAAAAGGCAGGCCGCGGCCAGCGCCGCCGTTATGTAAAGGGCGCTACTTCTTTTCATAGAGCAGTTTTCTGAGCCTGGAAATTTCGTCGAAGAGCCGGGGACCGGGGCGGGTGAACGCGTCGCGGTTTAGCGTGGTTATAACGCGGCCGGCCTTCACCGCGGCCAGGTCCCTGGCCATCGGGCGCGCCAGGAACTCCCGCTCCGTTCCCTCCAGCAGGATCACTGCCTCGGGGTCCAGCAGCAGCACCTCCTCCCAGGTCGCCTGAAAGTAGCTCCGCTTCTCCCTCCCGAAGACGTTCGCGCCGCCGGCGTGTTCGACGGCGTCGGACAGGAAAGATTCGCTCCCGGTGGTCCAGCCGCCGGCGTCAGCCTCTATGTAGACCTTCAGAGGTTTCCCCGGCCTGCCGGGCATCGCCTTGAGCAGCCCTGAAAGCTTCCGCACCAGCGCCTCGCCCCCGGCCTTGCGCTCCAATTGGGCGGCTATCAGCCTTATCGTAGAGTAGACGTCGGCCACCCGCTTCTCTTCCGGCAGCGCCGCCACCTTGACGCCCAGCGAGGCCAGCTGTTTTACCACCGACTCTCCGGCCCAGGCGCCGGTAAAGACCACGTCGGGCTTGAGCGAGTAGACTTTCTCTATGTTGGGGCGCAGGTAATCGCCGGCCTTCTCTATCTTCGCGGTCTCCGGCGGCCAGTTGCAAAAATTAGAAACGCCGGCGAGCTCCTTGCCGGCTCCCAGCTCGAAGATGATCTCGGTGTAGGAGGGCATCAGCGACACGGCGCGCCTGGCCTGCGCCGGAACGGCGACCAGCAGGATGAGCAGAAATAAAACGGCTTTGTTCATAATAAAAAAGGCCTTTTCCGGAAAGAAAAGGCCCTGTCTTTCCCCTCGGATCCCCGCGCGCGGGGTTTGCAGTAGACCGGGCTTAGCCTTGCGGCATCACCGTTGCGGGGCAGCCGGGGATTCGCACCCCGTTCCTTCTGCGCTACGCTTATATTATGGCATAACGCCCGCGGAACGCGCCAGCGCGCTTCAGCGGGGAGCGGACCGGGCCAGCTTAAAGGCGCAGAGCGCCAGGCCCAGCACTAAGGGCGCCGAAACGAAAGAGAGTTTGAGCAGGCGGACGTCGCCGGAGAGCAGGGCGCAGCCTACGCAGGCGTAGAGCCAGTAGCCGCACAGGGCGGCCAGCGGCAGGTAGGCGAAGAAGCGGCTTTTAGCGTTCATATCACAGCCCCCAGAGCGTCAGGTTGACTGGCGGAGAAATATATTTCATCGCCGGTATGCCGTAAGCCACGAAGGAAGCCAGGATGGCCGCCTTGAAGCCCAGCAGCAGCAGGAAGAACAGCGCCGTCCCGCCGGCCACGCCGCGCCTGGCCGTCAGCCGCGGCAGTTTTTCGAAAGCCACGGCGAACAGGAAGATCAGCAGGAACCAGGCGGCGAAGTTGGTGAGCGGGATCGAGAACACCTTCAGGCTCTCGTTGGTCACCCAGCGCCACGACTGCCAGGCCGGGCTCACCTGCACCGGGTCCAGCCACAGGTCCAGGCTGAGCGCCAGCAGGCCGCCCAGCGCGGCGCGGGTCCAGATGCCGCACCTGGGCAGCAGCACGTCCTGTATATACACGCAGGCGTAGGCGATAAAGAACCACGCCAGGCAGATAGTGGCCGGCATGTCCCCCCACCAGAAGAAGCCGCGCGTGAAGTAGTAAGTTCCCGGCACGCTGCTGAACTCGCCGCTCATGGCGGCCAGCAGCTGCGGGTTCTTGCCGAGGTAGATCCACACGTTCTCGGCCAGCCCGGTAAAGAAGAACGAGCCGCCAAGGAACATCATGGCCTTGTACCAGCCCAGCGTCACCCGGGCGTGCCAGAAGCAGACCGCCCCGGCGGCCAGCGGGATCAGGTCCAGGGCGAAGGCCCAGCCCGGCGTAGAGTACGGCACGCCGGCCAGGGACGGCACCTTCATCAGGGCCGGGAAGAAATGGTGCAGAATGGTGGACGGGATCAGCACCACCGCCATGGCGGCGGCTATCAGCCAGGCCGCCGTTCTTTCCGCCGGGAGCAGGGGCTGTTCCAGGACTTCGGCCATCAGAAGCGGTACTTACCCTCGCTGATGAAGTACCAGCCGCCCAGGCGGTAGTTAACCCCCTCGGTGTTGCGGGAATTGTAGCCCAGCAGCCCGGCCAGCGTGCCCTCGAAATTCCCCCACCGGCGGCTCACGGCGCCGGAGAAACGGTGCATCGGCACGTCTATCGCCGACGAGAAGTCTATGCTTTTGCCGTCTATGGCGGGAGTATCGTAGGCGTAGCCCGCCATAAAGTCGGTGCGCTCGCTGTAGTTCCACAGCGCGCCGGCGCGGAGCTTGTACGAGTTCTTCCAGGAGAAGGTGTTGGGGGTATCGGTCAGCAGCGTGCCCTGCGTCTCGAACTTGGTGGCGTTGGAGAAGCCCTTCCACCAGGTCTGGGTGAAGTCGCAGGTAAAGGTTACCCTGCCGCCGTCCTTCCAGGCCAGGCCTATGCCGCTGGTGGGCGGCTGCCGCAGCGTGAATTCAAAGTCCGTCTTCTCGGAGCCGAGGTTGGTGGAGGAGGCCTCCGCCTCGCCCTTCAGTTTTACGCTGGTGCCGGAACGGAACACGGCGCCCGCGTACAGGCGGTCGGTGAGCTCGTACTTGCCGCCGAACACGGCCTCCACGCCGTAGCCGCTGCCGTCCAGCTTGCGCTTAAGCACGTCGGGGCCTACCACTATGGGGCCGGGCAGGATAAGGGTGTAATCCAGCGTCATATCGGACTTAAGCCGCCCGTACACCACGTTAACGCCGGCGGCGCCGGTGAACCTTTCCGTAAGTTTACGCGCATAGGAGACGTTGCCCACGGCTATGGCGGCGCTGCCCTCGTACTCTATGCTGTTTACCGCGGCGTTAAGCGGCTGGTCGTCGCTGAACCTGGCGCCCTGCAGCAACGGCAGGTACACGCCCACGCCCAGGGCGGAAGACTCGTCCAGCGGCACCACGGAGCCGGCAGAACCGAAGAAGAACCCGGAGTCAGACTTCTTCTTGGAGAAAACGTTCCCATTACCGTAGCCGTCGGCGTCGGTATCGATATTAAAGGAGTTGCCGTCGCGGCTGTAGCTTTTGCCGGCCTTGAGCTCCAGGCCGGCTTCGCGCCGGTTAACCTCGGCCAGGTTGGCCGGGTTCCAGTAGATGCCCGTCCAATCGGCAGCGTCGGCGATAACTGCCCCGCCGCGCGCTATAGCGCGCGCGCCCACGCCGTCGAATTCGTAGCCCGAGGCGGCGGCGCCTCCGGGAGAGAGAGCGCTGAGCAGCAAGCCCGCCGCGCAAAGGGCGGTGGAAAAAGAAAAGTGCCGTAAGTTCACAGATGTAGTCACCATAGCCTCCACTCTCGTTATTCGGCCCCGGCGCCTGCCGGGTTCCGCAGCGCACCGCTTAAAACTTGCCGGGCCGGATGAACAGCGGCAGCCTCACCACGGCGGTCAGTCCGCCTTCCGCGCGGTTGTTCAGCTGGATGTCGCCGTCGCAGCGCATCAGCAGGTCCCGCGTGATCATCAGGCCCACTCCTGTGCCTTCCTTCTTGGTGGTGATGGATTTGCGAAAAAGGGTCTTGAGGATCTCCGGCACTATCCCGGGACCGTTGTCGCTCACCGTTATCAGGGCGTCCTTACCCTCGGCGCGCACGTCCACCTCAACCACCTTGGCGTCGGAATTATCGCGCACCGCTTCCACAGCGTTCTTAAGGATATTGAAGCAGGCCTGCTGCAGGTCGTGGCGCGACACCAGGGCCGTCACGGCGGATCTGGCGGGATAACGCTTTACGAACCTGATTCCACGGACCTGATGGGAGAACAGCACGATGGCCAGCAGGTTATCCATGAATTCCACGAGCGCCACCGGCTCCGGCTCGGAACGGGAGGTGCGGCCGAAGCGGGTAATGCCCTGCAGGGATTCGGCCATCCCGTTGACCACGTCGTTAAGTTCGGCCAGCGCTGCGGCTTCCGCTTTCCCTTTATCCTTGAGCATCTCTATCTGGATATAACCGGAGATGGCCGCCATCGGGGCGCGCAGGTCATGCGCTATGCGGTGCGCCAGCACGCCTATCTGGGTGGTGGAGTTGAGTTCGGAGAACTTCTTGATCAGCGTGTCCTTCTCTTCGTGTTCCCGCTCCAGGCTGCCCCGGAGGGTTTTGAGGATTAGCCCGGTGATATACCGGGTGATCCACATGAAGGTGATGGTGGTGCCTATCAGTATGCCGGCGAACACCTTGTTCTCGCAAACGGCGGCGGCCCATGGGTTGGCCGGCGCCAGCAGCCCGGAGCATTCCCCCACGCAGACCAGGAAATAAGTGCCCGCGGCCAGCGGCAGCGTTACCGGGTTCTCCAGACCGTACACCGCCTCCGATATCAGGATACAGAAATACAGGAAGACGAAAGGCGAGGCCACACCGCCGCTGTAATGCACCACGAAAGCCAGCAGGATAACCGCCGCGCCGCTCAGGAAAGCGGCCGAGCTGCGGGCGAATCTGGCGTGGATGGGTTTGAAAAAGACGTAAAAAACGCCGTAGATGACGGCGGCGATGAGCGCCATCAGGGCTATCTTCTCCGTATACGGGAAATCGGCCACGAAGTACAGCAGCGAAGTGCCGAAGGCGGCCAGGCAGGAGAGCAGGGCCTGCCGGCGCAGCAGCGCGGGGTCGGGGCTGATAACCCGGCTGAAGTCGTCGCCGTTCAAACGCCCCCCTCGAAAGGCTTCTCCCAGTAACGCACAAAGGTAGGCGTCACCAGCATGAAGAGGATATAGCCGAACAACGCCTCGTAAGGCATGTTGAAGAACGGGACGGTGCCCCAATCCCACGCCAGGCGGTCGTAGCGGTAAGTCCAGATGCCGGCCTTCAGGCCCAGGGTCTCCAGCGGGAAGGCCACCAGGGCCGCGGCGACCACGTCGAAGACGAAGATGCGCTTGTCCCTGGGCTCGATGCGGGGCTTCTTCAGGAAGGCGCAGTAAAGTTTCTCGGAAATAAAGGTGACCAGGGTGAACATCACGCCCCAGCCCAGCACCACGGCCAGCGGCGTGTCCTTGTAGACGTTGAGGTGCAGATGGTAATCCCAGAGCGGCTCGGTGGCGAACTCGTTGAAAGCGCCTATCATCGCCCCGGCTATCATCTCGCCGGTGACGTTGCGTTTGGCGAAGCGCCGGAACAGGTACCAGGTCAGCGGGATCTGCAGGTACAGCACGGCTTCCAGCAGGATAAGCTTCACTTGCCCGCCCCCCGCTTCTCGAAGAAGCCCTCGAAGGCGTGCATCAGCAGCACCACGAAAAGCGGCGGGA
>Ga0154402_106_pt1 | contig 96407 bp, 75 predicted proteins | sample RifGroB2_FD_115906 | JGI IMG/M metagenome (GOLD analysis project Ga0154402, IMG submission 115906) | Elusimicrobia bacterium GWB2_63_22 | reverse complement strand
GGGGCGTGGCGTCTATATAGACCGTGGTGGCTTTGGGGAATTCATAGTTGCCGGCGTGGTCCACGCTTAAGTAGTACAGGGGGCGCGCGCCCTCGGGCAGGTTGAACGGCCCGGTATAGGTGGAGATCTCCACCGTGTCAGAGTCCGGGGTTAGAATATAGTTGGTCAGGCTGACGCTGGAGGTTATCACGTCGGGCACCTGCGGGTCGGAGGCGTTAAACATCACCGCGGTGGCGCTGGCGATATACATGCCGTCGGGGTAGACAGAATGCGGCGGGCTTACCTTATAAAAGCGAGAGCCCCCGAAAACGGGGGCTCTTCACCGGCCGCAAGGGCCAGACACCGCGTACGGGGCGACCGGGGGACCGACGGGGCACGAAACGCCGCCGAAGGGCCGGAACACCCGCCCGGGACCGGGGCGCCGAACGCGCCGCCAGGGAACCGGGGACCCCGGGGAACCCGCCCCGCCTAGAGCGGGCCACGGACCGGGGAAACCGCGCCGGAAACAACCGCACCGGGCCACCGCAACCGAGACCGCGACCGCACCGAAACCAGACCAGACCGAACCAGACCGAAGGCCCGAAACCGCACCGAGCGAGCCCACCGCGACCGCACCGCACCAGACCAGACCGAACCAGACCAGACCGCACTCTACCGACGGGCCCGAACCACACAACCGGCGCAACCAAGAGAAAGATCAGGACTACATCACTACTATAACAGAGGAATGTTGACTTGTCAAGGCCCAGGCCCAAAATAGCCCAAAAACAAGAACGGCCCGTCGTTAGCGGGCCGTTCTTCCGACGTGATGCGCCTGTCAGTACTTGGCGAGCGCGGCCTTGTAATAGCGCCACAGGGCCGCGGTGGAATGCGTGGGCTGGCCGTAAGGGCTGCCGGGCAGCGAGGCCCAGGTGGTGTTGAGCTTGCGCAGGGCCGAGGTGAAATTTTCGTATACGCCTGACTTGGCCACATTGTTGTACGCGCCCGCGCGGCGGATAATTTCCAGCGTGGCTTTTTCCTGGTTGGGCGGCGTAAAATCGGGCAGGCCCAGTTCGGAGGCCAGCGGGTCCCAGGTCTTGGAAAGGAACTGGTAGCGCCCGGCGGCGGTGGAGCAGAGCTTGCCGGCGCATTTCTTTATGCGCGGGTGGTCCGCGTAGCTGTTAAAGGTGGCGAAAGTGAAAACATAATCGTAGCGCTCCCTCGTGCCCTCGGCGTAAGCCAGGGTATCCAGGAAGGCGTGCACGTTGCGCGGCAGCTCCCAGGCGCCGCCGGCGGAGCTGGAAGAAACGTGCGGCATATAAATATAACCTTTATTAAGGGAGCAGCCGGACAGGGGTTCGGCCAGCTGCACGGTCATATGCTCGCCGGCAAAACCGGGCTTGGCCGAGGTCTTGTAGAGAGTGTTGGGCTCCAGGGGGCATTTGCCGGAGCCGGTAGCCAGGTCCGCGGCCTGCCCGGGGCCGGACTTAAGAAAGGTAGCCTCCCCGCCGATGTAGAAAAAGTGATCCTGGTTGCGGTGGGTCTCCCACTCGTAGCCGGGCTCGTTATTATTCGGGGGCAGGTACTGCTCGGCGTCCTTAAAACCTTCCTCGGCCTGCGGCGCCGCCGGCACGGCGACATCAGCGCCCCCGGCGGAGGAGAGCAGCTCCTCCAGCGCCTGCGCGGAAACCGTGAGCGGCAGCAGGGCGGTTACGAGCAAAATGGCGAGTATCGGACTTAGCCTGTTCATACCTATAGTATGGCAGGCGGGCACGGGCCGGTTAAGGGCCCCCGGGCCCTCAAGACACTAGGCCCTTGGACCCAGAGTGATTTTTTATGTTCGTCATTCCCGCGAAAGCGGGAATCCAGACTGGATCCCCGCTTTCGCGGGGATGACAAATATACGGGGAGGACAAATATCAGGAGGCGAGGAATTTTTTTATGCCGGTCATGATCATCTGCACCGAGATGGTGACCAGGATCATGCCCATCAGCTTTTCCATGGCCAGCAGGCCGCGCGCGCCCAGCAGGCGCGACAGCCAGCCGGACAGGCCGGCCAGGATCACCGCGTTGATCAGCCAGGCCACGGCCACCACGCCGGCCCACATGCCGATGCGGCCGGGGTCCTGCACCGAGAATAAAAGCACCGTGGTCAGCGTGGACGGGCCCGCTATCAGCGGTATGGCCAGCGGCACTATAAAGGGTTCCCCCTCCGGCCCCTCCGCGAAGGTGGAGTGGTGCGTGGGGAAGATCATCTGCATGGCTATCAGGAACAGCACTATGCCGCCGGCTACCGCCATGGCGGTAAGGTCCAGCGACAGGGCGGAAACGAAGTATTTGCCGAACAGCAGGAAGAACACCATGATGCCCAGCGCGATGAACAGCTCGCGGGCTATCACCTTGCGGCGGCGCTCCTCGCTGACGTTCTTGAGCGCGCTCATGAACAGCGGGATATTGCCCAGCGGGTCCATGACCAGCGTGAGCGTAAAGACGGTGGAGATAAAAAGCGTGGTTTCCATAAAACTATTCTAGCAAAAGCGTCCGCGGCCTCCGGCCGGTCAGCTCCGCGCCAGCACGATGGTGTCGAAAGAAGCCGTTCCTCCCCACTGGCGCATCCCCGAGGTGCCGCTGGAGAAGGTATCATCGGTGACCTGCATGACCTGCACCCCGTCGACGTAGAAGGTGGACTGCGTGCCCGCCACGTCCACGGTGATGGTATGCTCCACCCCGACCACAGGGAAGCCGGAGGGCATGGCGGCGGCGGCCAGCCGCTCGCCGGGCTTGCTGCCGACTATGGTCCACAGCTCGAGCTTCCCCTCGGAGTCCAGCTGGAAGCTGTAGCCGCTGACCTTGTTGCCGCTGTCTACGGAGGCGCGGTACAGGACGCCGAAGCCGCCGCTGGCGATGGTGGCGGTAAGGCCGGTGGAGTAGTCTGTAAAAGGCCCGGTGGAAACTATCGCCTCGTTGACGCTTTTGCCGCTGCTGGTGATAGTGAGCACGCCGCCATTGATGCGCCAGGCGCCGGTAAGCGGGTCTATGCCCTCTATCGAGGACAGGTCGCTGGAAAAATAAGTATCGGGCGCCGCGGCGCTCCCGCCTGGCGCTGCGGCGGTATTGCCCACGGCCGGCGCCGGCGCGGCGTCATGCAGGCTGCAGGCCATCTTGACCGGCGCGGTGGAGATCCACACCAGCGAACCGCCGGCCACGCAGCGCGGCTGGCGGTCGAGGTAGCCTTTTTCCACCAGCTCCCTTACGGTGGCCATGCGGCCCTCGTTCTGGCCCATGTATACCTCTTCAGCCCGCTGGACGTTGGCGCGGGTGACCTGGCATTCGGTGCCCTTTGTCCGCTCCAGCACCTGGGCGTAACGCGGTATGGCGAACGCCGCCAGCACGGACAGCACGGCCAGGGCGACCAGCAATTCAAGCAGGGAAAAGGCCGCGCGGTCGCGGGGCCGGAAACGGGACGGAGCGTTCATCTGTCCCTCCTTTTTTCACCGGGCCGGATGGCGACTACGCCGCGGCCCGGCACAAAGGCCAGGGAAGAAAAACCGTGCTTCTCCGGGTTGGGGCAGGCGTGGCCGCCGCCGCTATGTTTATAGGCAAGTTTTGAGACGGGACAGACGGCGGAGGCCTGGTCGGCCGTGCCGGCGGCAAGGCCCCAGAGGGCCCGGATGCACTCGTCGGCGCGCCTGTCGGTCTCATAGGTGCCCTGCCGCAGCGGCTTAGAAGGAGACATGGCGCGGCGCAGGTCCGGCAGGGACAGCCAGACATAAACCGCCGCCAGGAGAATAACCCCCAGCTGGCCGGCCTTCACCAGCCGGCCGCGCATTTCCTTGGACATCGGGGGAACAGGCGCGGGTTTGGCCTGCTCCTTCTTCACGTAATCCCGGAGAAAGTCCTTAAGGTCCTCTATCGGCTCCTCGTTTTTGTCTTCCAAAATCTCCCCCCGCGGCCTGCTGTGTTCGGTTTGGATAATAATATCAAAATTCAGGGCGCCGCTTAGCGCTGCGCCAAAGAAAACGGCCGGGGAGGTTGCCCTCGCCCGGCTACTATTCTTTATCCTCACCAGCGAAGTCAAGTTAAAACCTATACCCCGCCCCCAGATTCAAATATAGCCCCTTGATACTCATCGTATCTTTTTCCCCTGGGATATCCCTGTCGAAGCTGATACTGTTTTTTTGCATCTTAGCCTCTCCTACCAGATGCATTTGCTCCGACACTTTAATGCGAAGACCGACGGGCACGATTAAAACCAGCCCAAGACCAAAATCCTTGGTCGGAGCGGACAAAAAAGCCGAATTTGAAAGCCCTTTTACATGCGGCATCTCAAGCGTGTTCAGGGAAATCCCCACCCCTGCCCCAATATACGGCTCCAGTGGGAAGTCCGTAGTAAGACGCAGCATGGCCGTATAGGTCAGCGATAGGGAATTTACTGTGATGTAATCCCCAGCATTGAACAGGAAGGGGAAGGGCCCATAATCGTTTAACTTGAAGGCCGTAAGCTGCGGAGCTATTGTCGTCCGCTGCCACTCAAGCGCAGCTGCCCCGCCCAATACGCGCCCCGGGCCAAAGCCAGTAAAGCGAATGGATACCGGGCCTGAGCCCTCCGTTTTTAAGCGAGACCACTTAACAGATTTCAGCGGGCCAACATTTCCCCACTGGGTAGAGATACCAAGATCACGTGTATAAATAGGCTGTGTCCCATTATTTTTAAATTGCAAATTCATGACAGGCGCACCCAGACCACGGCCGTAGAACACCTCAAAGTACGTCACCTCCTCAGATACCCTCCTGCTAGAATATGAATACGTCTCTTCTCTTTCTTCTTCCGCATCCGTATCCCAATCCCTTTTCACGGTCATCTTAGCGGCGCCCATCACTTCCGCCGTCCTGGTCATAATAAGCCGGGCATTCACCTCTACCTTCTTCCCCTTGTCTTTTGCTATCAGCCTGCCGGTAACCACGGCCTCCGCGCCCAACAACTCACCCCAGCGCTGTATTGTAGACAAGGCAAACGCCCCGGAATGCTGGCGCTCCTGTTCCTCTAAAATAGCGGAAACCTCACACTCCACAATCCTGACCCGCCCCTGCTGGGCAAGTTCACTTTCCAAGCGCTTAGAGATGACATCATCGCTACCTCCGCCGTTAGTGTAAAAGAACGGGAGCACCGCTACGCGCCTGCCCTCTACCGAAGCGCGGCGCGTCAACTGTGCGGCCATGGCCTCATAGTCAGTGGCGGTTGCCATTGTGGCGGCGAGCGTCAATAACAGGATCGATAGCAAGAGCGGTCTCGTCATATAATTACCCTCCCTTTTACATCACTCGAACCTTTGTCCTGTTGGGCCGGCCCCCGGTGCGATAAGCGGGGGCCGGCGGCGGCCACCTTAGTCAGCGAGCTTTAAGCCGCTGGCTTTGAGCGCCTTTTTGGGCAGGCGCAGTGAGACGACACACCCGTCGTCCGCCGCCCATTCCGTCCTGACGATCTGGGCGTCCTTTATAAGGGCCCGCACCTGGGAACTCATAACTGAGTCCTTTATCATGGCGTCAGCTACGTTATCTCCGCCGGCCAACTGTGCCCCTTTGATTGTGGCCAGCAGATTGTATTGCGCGGAGACGATAGCCGCCGATCGCGCCAAAGCAAGACGCTGGGTCTTGTTCTCAGACTTCTGGTCCGCAGCGCCAATGCCGCGGGCGAAGTAATAAGTAGAGGTTTCCCCCTGCTCCACCCACTCGGTGTCTATCTCTCCGGCTTTGGAGATCACGCCCCTGTCAGGCGCGGAAGCACAGCCCCAAGCCGCCAGTGCCACTATCGCCGCAGTTATCAGGTTTTTCATAACTCCCCCTTTTTTGAGTTTTCCGCCTCTAATCATAGACTCTGGCTGGTTTTTTGTTACATCTCCGCCTTCTTAATATCTGCCTCCAGCAAAGATTTTTTCCGGCCGCCACGCCGGGACCTTGCGGGGCAAGGCGGAACCTCGGGGACAGGCAGCGAAGCCTCGCGCCTGCCTCCAGGAACGATAGAACACTCGGCCAGCCCGTTAGAGGTGGAGAGAAGGAATGGCGCAGACTTGCCGCCCGCGGTCAGTATACTGGCGGCTGCCGTGCCGATCGGCAGGGAGACGAGGTCGGACACGCTGAACGCCGGATAAAAATATGGCGCAAGCAGGGCAGCGTCCGCCGGTCCCAAACGCATGGCTATCAAATTCCCCACGTTGCCAAGGAGAGCCTGAAGCATCCCGGCAGGAAGCACGTTTAAGATCTGCGTGATTACAACAGCGGATAGGCCGAACTTGCGGGCTTCCCCAAAAATTTCCGCCGCACCGGGCGAAACAAGATTTTGAAATTCGTCTACGTAGAGGGAAACATTCCCGCCGCGGCGTTTCACGTTAGCGGGATCCATAGCCGCCCAAAGAATTTTGTAAAGGAAAAGCATCCCCAGAAATGACGATGCGAGCCCAAGGGAGCCCTTGGCCAGATTTACCAGTAGGATCTTGCCGCGAATGACGGCATTAAAATCAATAGTCGATTTTTTGCAGGACACAATCGTCCGTATTTTCCGGTTATACAAAAAGCCGCCGACCTTGCTAACGATATAGGGGCTGATATTATTCAGCGACAATTCTCCGCCAGCGGTAGCCACGATCTTATCCCAGGAACCGGAGATGAGCGGGTCTTTGCACTGGCTGATGCACTGGCGCCGATAATCCCTGTCATAATAAAAACGCATAAAGTCGGAGAGCGTCGCCCCGGCCGGGTCGCACATGACCAGATGGAGGGAACAGCGGAACGCCATTTCAAAAATAGGCCCCATCGTGGATCTTTCAAAGAGGTGGTTAAATATTTCCAGGAAGGATTCCACTATCCTGTCCTTCTCGCTTTCGCAGGAGTGGTCCAGCAGGTTAAAACCGAACCCGGGGTCGTTCTTGGAGCAATCCAGGGCGATTACATCTTTGCGGCGCCAGGCGGGAACAGCGGCCAGCACGTGGCCATAGAGCTCACCGTGGGGATCGAGCAGGCAGAGAGGACGCCCTGCGGCCATGTCCTGAACGGCCATAGACAAAACGAGGGAGGACTTGCCAACTCCTGTCTGACCCGCGCAACACAAATGGCGGCTGCGGGATTCTGGCGAGAGCCGTATTTCAACCCGGTCGGCGGCAAATCCCGTGGCACTACCTATCCGGGTGCCCTCCGCGGCGGGAACCCCTAAAAACGGAACAGAGCGGTGCACGGGAGCCATGCCGGGACAAGGAGCGGACGGGAAGCGAAAAAGGCCGGCAGCTTCATCGGGCGACACAAGGAACGGCAACCTCCCCCATGGGGTACCCGCCTGGAAGGCCGGCAAGTTGAACCGCAACTGTTCAAGATTTTGCAGCGCCGCGCTTTTCACATTCCCGTCCGCAGCCAGACTAATGTCGAAGCCGCCGGCGCAATCCGCAGGCCTGGCCGGCGCGGCCAGCGCACAACCAAAACTATTAGCTGAAATGCCGGCAAGCGGTTCCTGCGACGCGACATAGATCCGCAGCAGTAACGGACTGTCGCCCATACTTTCCGCCCTTAACACTGCAGCCAACGCCGCTTTCAAACGCAGATCGTCCAGTATCTCATCCCCTGATAACACCGCGGTCAACGCCTCGCGCTGGGCGCGAAGGAACGCAAGTTCCCTGGAAGAAAAACTGGCCGGCGCAAGAAGCAGACTGAGGCGGATCCGGCCCGGCACTTTATTGTGTGCTCGCAGGATATGGCTCAGGGGGTCAGGCTGCGGAAGAAACGGGTAAACGCTAAAACCATACCGGATGCCCCCGGGAGGAACTGGCCCCGCCTCAACCTCAAATAATTCCGTGCGCCGACATATTTCACGGATCTCGGCTGGATGAAAGTCCTCGAACAGCATGTTGTAGCGGTTCTCCTCCGCGGGCAGCCACCGCAGTCTCTCCCAAAGAGCCAACCCGGCGGTTACGGCCTGCGCGGTTTCCTGCGCCTTGGCCAAGGCCACGGTACCGGTAGGATGAGAAACCCTCACCCGCAAGGCCAGCGTCGGCCCCGGCTCCCCGGCCAGGCGGGATTGCGCGGCAAGTTCAAAAGCCGCGTCCAGTTCCGGCACACGGAGGGGACTCACAAAGCGCGCCGAATGCCGCACCGCCTCCGCGACGCTAAGGCCGCCCTCCGCAGGGGCGACCCCTGTGAGTTCGAAGCAGAAAAACACATCCGTGCCCCCCCCCGAGTTTTTTTTGGAATAGAAGAACATAATTCCTCCAACCCGTAGTCTGGCTGCGCCTCTACGCTGCCCCGAACGCCGGCCAGAGCCGGGCGCATTTTCCAGCTTTCTCCGGAGTAGGCGCAGCCTTCACTTCGAAGAAAACGGACAAGCCGCACCTCATAGCCGACCAGGGGCCGGCGGTGTCCGTCACGTGAAAATAAAAGCAACGGTTGTCCTGCGCGGTCACGAACCCGAACCCACGTTCGCGTACGACCTTGGTAACAGTACCGACCAGCGGAACTGATCCTGCGGCGGTTATTACGGCCGGGGCTCCCAGCGAGGCCTCCGCCCGGGCCCGCAGTACCGCGGCGAGATTAGCGCAAAGCGGGCAGAAACAGGCCTCTTGGGGAGACAACGCTGCCGGTGCGCGGAATTCCAGGCTAAGCCCGGTAGGATGAAAACCGGAACAACAGGAACGCAAGGAGGTGCGCTCAATTGACTCGAGCAGCCCGTCCAGCCATACAATCCCGGCGTCAACCGCGCCCCGGCTGGCGTATTCGCGTGCGCAGGAACCGGTTATACTGGCAATCACCACCCGCTTGCCGTGACTTCGCGCTATCGCTATAGCCGGCAGAAAATCCTTGTCGCCGCAGACACAAACCGCGATGTCAAAAGAGTTTTCCAGCGCCCCAACCACAAGTGACGACGCCATTGCGGTGTCCACCATTTTCTCATGCGGGACAAAGCCGTTGCGCGCCTCTTTAGCCACCCGGTGCCCCTTAAAATCCAGCGGGAACACCTCCATGTGGTAGCCGCACTGTTCCTTAAGAAGGGCAAAGAACGCCAACTTCCGTGCCACCAAGGCTTCATCCGCGGGGGCATAGTTGGTTGGGCTACTGCTGAAGAAGCAGGTCTCCACCCCGGCCGGGCTTGATAAACCAAGACCGCGCAACGCCTCGGTCACCAGCACCTGCGGCAACGCAGCATAATCTATCAGCAGCTCTCGCCCTAGCTTGCGGGCAAGCACCCCCCTGTTTGCCGCCAGCCAGGACCCGTCTATCAACACGCGTATTTTTTTCATATGGTAACCTCCGGGTTAGATTAGCCTCTACCTGCAGACCACAGCTGGCACTCTGTTACAATGCCGAACACAAGGCAGGCCCCGATTATTTCGGGGCCTGCCTTAAATATGGTTGGGGATGGGATAACAACCGAGGCCGCCTCAAGGACCGAGGCGGCCTAGTAAAAACCAATGCGGCGCCTGCCAGAAAACGGCAGGCCTCCCCTGGTTAACGGACTTTCTTATTAGAAACACTGATAGACTCTAACACGTTCGACTGTATTACTTCAATCAGGAAGCCATACGGGACGGGGCCTTTGATCCCTGGCGTTTCCGCATATTGCGGCGGAACTTTTTTACCTTTATACATCAAACCGGCGTTCTTTAAAAACGCTATCCCCAGAATACTCTTGAGCGTTTCCGGAGCGGGCTGCCTGCTGCCCAATAGCACGAAGCGGCTACTGGCGGGGCTGCAATCCTCGGTATGATTGTAGCAGACATGCACCATGTTGGTTTCTGAAGCCGGGCCGGAACTGACTTCGGCGTAGATCTGTTTCTTTTCCGCAGGGATATACTTTTCCGGCGGCTTGCCGTTGCCCACGACCCAGTCTTTCAAGCCTGCGTCCCAGGCAAAATAGCATTGCATGCTGGACAGGAAATGCATGCCCATGGAATCCGAATCGTCCGGAATAAGGCCCACGCTTAAATGCGCGCTGGCTGCATCCCCTCTACCCAGGGTGAATAAGGAAAACTTGCTCTTATCCAACTGACACAAGTAACTGCCGCCATCTAAAGAATGCAGCAGCAAAGCGTATTCCCCGCGGACATTAATAGTTTCCATTAGCTCTTCCTCCGCTTTTTCGAGGCCGCCTGTCCGGCTTCTTTGGCCTTCTCGCAGTTCTTCTCTCCCGCGGCTCTTCTCGCCGAAGGCTGCCGGCGCTCAATAGAAGCATCCTCAGCACTGCCAAGGCGCAGTTTTACCTCCGTCCTGTCTTCCCGCGTGCCGGTTATTGCCGCCCCTTTAGCGGAAACAGCGGCAGCCACCTGCCCCTGGGTCTTAAAGCACTGCAGGAGGAACAGCCGGCAGGCCGCACAGCCGCGCACATGGGCGATCACTTCCGGCTCGGCTTCTTTAGGGAGCAGGCCGTAAGAGAACAGCCGCACCTTGCGCCGCCAGTCCTTACAGGGGCCGCCCAAGACCTCAAGCGCAGGCTGGAGCATCAGTTCAGCAATAAGTTCTGACTTTATCATAAGGTCACCTTTTCACAGGGTTTCGTCCAAGTTATATCCTTAATCCATCCGTAAATCGCGCGCAGCATGTCCTGCGCGTCCTGCTCCGGACAGACCGGGGTTAAGGCAAAGGCCAGCAGCGGAATAAACAGTTCCAGAAGTTTATCTCTCGCTCTACTCCTTTTGGTGCGCACGGCCTTGGCAACACCTGCGCATTCCACCTGGACGAACGGATCATATTTTTTATCAAAGACTTTCCTATACTGCGCATGGTTATATACTCCCAGCTCCCGGAAAACATCCACGAATAACGGAGACATATCCTGATGGACCGTTTCGGTTATATCGGAAGAAGCCCGCCCGGTCTGCACGGAGCGCAATATCAATGTGACCTCGGTAAGCGCCAGGAGATATTTAAAACTCTCCTCGCATCCGCTCCGTAATTCCCGCATTGCGCACACGAGCGCCTGCGTTATCGCGGATAAGTATTCCCGCGCCTTCTTGGCCGCCAGCTGCTCTTCGGGAGTTTCCCCTATGGCAGGCGGCTCATCTCTCCGCTCCTCATTATCTTCGCCTGCCGCTGTGCCGCCCCTGCAACCCCATTTATAAGAATAAAGTATATCAGAAACAGCTTTTCGCCCCCGCCTGATTGGCTCCAGATACTTTTTAATAATATATTTCGGAAGATCTAACGGGGCACGCGCATGAGGATGGTCCTCGTAGCGCTTTCTAACGTCATTAAAAACATTCTGCGAAACATTGAACGCTATAATATTCAGCGCTTCTTCCTCGGAGTACATCGCCGAACCGCTTTCAGACACGGAACAGATCTCTTTCAGAGTCCTTTTTTCGGTGCACCCCTCCCCATTACCTACAACAAATAGCGCTTTGGCATAAGCCTGAAAGCGGCCTTGCGGAGCAGAAGCGTCCAGTAGATCTGCCACAAAGCCGTGCAGCTTAACCGCAAGGATTTCGAGCGCCTTGTCTTTTTCGGAAGAGGCCTGCTCCCTGAACCCCGCCACAAGTTCCGCCAATAAGCCTGCGGACATATTTTCGCATTGTTCAATAAATTTCATAACCGCACCCCTTTTCAGATGAGCCCATAATAATAGGCCCTGGCTGGGAAAATGTTACACGCCGATTATCGAACTTTCAAGAAGCCGCGCGCGTCCGCCTGGTCTCGGGGGCGCCGGGACTTCTTAAAACAAGCTGCGCACCGCCATGGAACCAGAGATGTATGGGCTGCTCGGCATCAAGCGGCAGGACAAGCTCAGCATGATGAAGTTTCGCGGAATTAACATAGGTGCCGTTCGTAGACATGTCCCTGAGCCGCACATGGCCGGCCTTATCCCTGATGATCAGAAGGTGCCGCCCAGAGACCACCTCGCCGCCGGCAAGCTGCAGGTCTTGGGCCGTTTCCGTCCCTTTTCTTCCGACAAGCAGGCAGGGTTGCGTATACACCTTGTCGTTTATCTCTATCCAGCGGTCGTTAAAATCCCGCGGGAGGCAATGCAAAGAACCGATTATTTTTTGTATCCGCTCTTCAGAAGGGGACTTGCCCGGAGGCATACGCCCGAACGCGGCGGCCCGGATCTCCCCCCCGAGGTCTTCGGGCACACATAAGCGCGTATACTGCTCTATCTTCAGCCTCGGGTCCCTGCGGTTGTCCGAGATGAATTTTTCAACCAGGGAAAACTCGGCGTTTACCCCGGTAAAACAGAGCCCGAAATAGGTTTTAAAAGGGGCGTCACTAAGCCCGCACTCCTTCTGCAATAATCTCTTCAGCACGCCCGAGTATCCGGCGACCTGGGTAAACTCTCCAGAGTACTGCTGGCCATGGCCCTGGGAGAACAACATCCCGTTTTCGTCCACGCAATAGGGGTGCTCCAAATTGCCGCGCTTTTCAAATTTGCCGGAGATCTTGCCCGCGTAGTGCTTTAAATCCACCGCCCCGGCCCCGTCTTTTTTCAAGAACAACAAGTCCGGTTTGTATGGGATGCCGTTGCATTTTTGAACGTTTACCAGAACGTGGCATGTCTCCCCGCCACCGAACGCGCTCTCGATCACAGGCTTTATAATATTAAAAGCCGTCCGCTCCTGCGGATTCTCGAACTCCACAAAATTTTGTCCGTCATGCGCCCAGTACCATTTTACCGGCATGTTTCGTCCTTTTGTTAACCACGATAAATTACGGGGAATGTCGACACCTTACTAGCACGCACCTGTGTTTTCCCTACCACCGCATAACACTGCACTTCTTGGGCCACACCCCTATCCTTATCTTCTTTAGTTAGAAGAGTCGGCGTTTCTCTAAAATTGTACCGAATTGGGACCTGCTTTGATTCACACTTAACGACCAGACGCAGTTGGCTCGGAACTAATCAAAACAGAATATATCCGAACACTAAAAAACTAACAATCCCACTAAACCTACTGTAAAAAGGATTAACAGAACTTGCAGTATCCTCAGAATGCTACCCCAAAAGACCAGGCGCTGTGCATCCTTAAGCAGCCCTCGCAGCTGAGCACGTCCGGTGCGGGATACTTCTGCGCGCAATATGGGGATAGCGGATTTAATCTGTTGCGTCCCGTGTTTAATATCCCTGTTTTGAATCAAACAACGGCCACGCAATACCCGCAAAACCGCCAAGTCTCCAACCAAATCGTTATGCCCGTGGTTGTTTATCAATTGCTCACGGATCTCCATAGCTTTGTCGAACATATCCAGCGCGGACTGTTTCTTGTGCATGCAACCAAGAGCAACCGCCTTATTCTGATAGAGGACCGCCAAGAGATTTGAGGAGTGGTCGGAAACACCCGCATTAAAAAGACGCTCACTAATTTTAATGGCGATGTCATATAGCGCTACCGCACGTTGTCTGTCACCGCTGGCGAAAATTACGGCGGCCATATTCTGGTAACACATGGCCAAATCTGTGGCAAGCTCACTATGCCCCTCGACATGTACCAGCCGTTCATATATCTCGACAGCTTTGGCATGTAGATCCGCTGCGGGCAGATAGTCTTTCAGTTCGCCAACCGCGGTCGCTTTGCTCCCGTAGGCGTGCGCCAGCTCTATGGCCAGCTCATCCCGACCTTCATCATTAACCAGTTGCTCCCGAAGCTTAATGGCTTTATCGTACAGCTCTATTGCCGGCAGGTACTCACCACCATCAGCGATTGCATTGGCCTTATTCGTGTAAACGCCAGCCAAGTCATTGGCCAATTCATCCCACCCATATAAATTAACCAGGCGTTCCCAAATATTTATCGCCTTGTTATAAAGAAATATCGCAGACGGATTGTCCCCCAAACCGTGGAGAGCAAGAGCTTTGTTTTGATAGACCATGGCCAATTCCGTAGACAGCTCTACCTGATGTTTAATGTTTACCAGCCGCTCTAGGATCGCGATAGCTTTGTCATATAAGACTAACCTATCCTCTAGTCGCTTAACGACAGTAGTCTTGTTCTGATACCCAGCCGCCAGCTGGCCAGATAGGTCATCCCGACCATCGTCGTTGACCATCTGTTCCCAAATTGCAATAGCTCTGTCATAGTGATCCGATGCTGAACGGGTATCGTCCAATTCCCAAAGCGCATTCCCTTTATTCATGCATGCCAAGGCCAATGTTTCCAACAACGCAGCATTAGGTTTGTTGTTTTTAAGGCGCTCGCATTCCTCAATTGATAAATCGTATGTTTTCAGCGCAGACCGAGTGTCTCCCGAGCTGGCAAGTGCTATGGCCTTAAGCATATAAGCCCTTGCTAGATCATTGGTAAGCTCATCAAAGCCCTCAACCGTGAGCATCCGCTCGAAAACAGCAATAGCTTGGTCATACAAAGCCAATGCGCCGGGCCAATCATCAGCAGTTGCGTGTACCCCGGCCGCTTCCATGCATAGGATTGCCAAATTCGCTGTCAAGTCCTTCGTGCCACGTTTTTTAACTAGGCGTTCAAAAACAAACCGAGCTTCTTCATAGACGGCGATATCGGCTACCAGTTTTCCACGGCGCAAACCTCCATGGCGCGCCGCCATCTTGGCAGCTTCTGCAGGGTCTCTGCCATCCTCCCGCAGGGCCCACTCTAGCAACATCTGCGGGTCCGTCCAAAAAGTCCCCTCTCGCGTCAGACGGTCTCTGGCCCTAAGCTGGGGAGAATACTGATATGCAATATGTGTTAAGGGGCGGCCATACTCGGTAGCGACTTCGTCACGATAAACGTCTTTCAATTTGTTCACTACTGCTTCCATATTTTCCAATAGCTGTGCGTTGTTTTCACGGAAGCAACCCCTTAAAACTTCTGCTACGCCTTGCGGCATTGCGGGGATACCCACCGCCCCATCGTTATGCTTAAGGAAGGCTTCCAGTGCCGCGGCAGCCTCGCTGCCACATCGCCAAGTAATTCTACCCTGAAACATTTCTAAAACACTGACCCCAAAAGACCATAGATCCGTCTTCCAATCAACTTTTTTACAGCTAGGATCAGCCTGCTCAGGAGATTGATACGCTCGTGAACCACATCTAGAACTGACAAGAGTCTCCGGGCTCGTTCCAGATACGCACCGTGTACCCCAATTCTCCCGCGTCCGCGCTATCCCGTAATCCGCCACACCGGCCCTGAGCCCCTGCACGGCCGCCTGAGCGTCCATAGCCAGCAGCACGTTCCCAGGCTTAACATCCTGATGCACTAAACCAAGTTGATGAACACAATGCAGACCCCAGGCAACTTGAATCGCAACATCCAATATGCGGGCTAATATTTCTTTTTCCCCACTGGCATACAACTTGCGAGTGTCAATCCACTGCGCCAGGCTGCCTTCTTCCATATAGTCAGCAAAAATCAGTGTCTCGTTGCCCATCGTGCGAAAGAAACGACAAGGAACAAGGTTCGGATGTTTGGGCAGACCTATCCAAAGGTTCAACTCGCGCAGAAACTCTCTTCTGGAACTGGCATTTAGTTCTATTACCCGCTTAACGGCAAAGCGCCGCCCGCTGGTCTTGCTCGTGAGCAAGAACACTTTGCCCATACCGCCCTCACCAAGGATATTTTTGTTGATATCAAATTGCTTACGGATGGAATCACTCCATATGGCAGCGGTATTCCAACTATCAAGGACGCCGGGGTCGCCCTGGATCTGTTTAGTCCTATTTCTATTCTCTCTGGAATACATTTTATCGGGGTTTTTGTTTTTATGCCTCATAAATTGAGACAATAGACACACTCGACACAAACATTGTCAAAACCGGAGATGCTTTTTCCGTTTTTTCCCCATCTTCCCGTTCAGGAGCAAGCCGCGCTCTTCTTTAATCTTGCTTAGTTTTGGAAGCAATTCCTTGTAGTCCTCTGATTTTATCAGCCGTTCTATTATTGCGATAGCCTTGTCATATAGCTCAATTGCCTGCCCGCCGTCAACAGTTTCTGCCTTGAAGTAATAGTAAGCTGCAAGATTGCAGGAGAAGCGGGTACGGCCATTTACCAGGACCAACCGCTCAAGAATCTCAATAGCTTTTTCTAAAAGTTTTCGCGCAGAATTCAAATCTCCGCTTTCGTAAATCTTTTTTGCTTTTTCCCCGTAAACTGTTGCCAAGTCCCCAGAATATTCGTTTCTGTTTTCGATATAAACAAGATATTCAACGATAGTTATCGCTTTATCAAATTGCTCAATGAATTGTTTTTTAAACAACAGTCCTTTGTAATAATAGGCCGCGGCCAGGTCCATAGAGAACTGATTTCGGCCCTCAAGGATAACCCGCCGTTCTAGAACCTCAATAGACTTATCAAACAATAATTTTACTGTTGCAGGCTCTCGCGTGTAATATTGCTCCATCGCTTTTCCGGATGGAGTAATATTCTGGTAACCATAGAATTCGTCTGCATGCTTCCGCATGGAATATTGCGCCATTGCTTTTCCGATGTTAGCCGTGGCCAGACAACTAGAGAACTCGCTTCGCCCTTCCAGATTCACAAGCCGGTCAAAGATCGCTGTAGCTTTATCAGAAAACTGCAATGCTTCAGCAAAATTATTTGAGCGGCGAAGAGAATGCGCTTTGCCAGCGTAGGCCATTGCCAACTCCGGAGAAAATTCTCTTCGTCCGTCTGCGACCACCAGCCGTTCGAGAATCGCAATAGATTTTCCCAGTAAATTAAAGGCGATTTCTCTTTCACCAGATTTTTCATGCGGCGAAGAAATCAAAGCCTCGGCTTTATTTAGGTAGTCTTTTGACAGGTAATACTCGAGTTCCCCATGTTTTTCATTGTGTAAAAGCCGCTCATGTAGCCGGATCGCTTCGTCATACATCTTTAGTTTATCGTCAGTATCAACAAGCGATTCGGCCGCATAAAACCAGGCCATCGCCAGGGCAGGTTCAAATTCATTCCGATTTTCAGTGCTAACCAGTTGGTCATAAATTTTTATAGCTTTAGCACAATACTGTATCGCCCCCTGCGTAAAACCAAGAACGCCTAGACTATTTCCCCAATACAGATAAACCCTAGCCAGTTCTGGAAAGAACTCTTCCCGACCAGCAGTACCTATTAACCGTTTATAAATCTCCGCTGCTTTCTTGTATAGATCAATGGCTGTATTAAAATCATCTGCAGTCTCCAAAACCAATCCGGTTTCCACGAACAAACCGGCCAGTTCTTTTTCGAGGTCCTTCCTGCCGCCTTGTATCAACCCCTCAAGAATTCCTCTCGCCTCATCAAACACGGCTATGTCAGCAGCAAGCAATCCATCCCTTTTGCTCCATGACCGCACCTTGGGGGTTCCAAGTGAGTCATTGGCCCTGCCGGCTTCCTGCAGAACCCACAATAGCGCTGTTCTCGGGTTGCGCCAAACCCGGCCATCCATCGTCCGGCGTTCAGCTATCCCGGAATACTGGGTTTCCGGACGAGATAGTTGTGTCAGAGAGGTGGAATAACCGGCACCGGAACACACTAAGAATGCATCCTTCAGCCTGTCTATTACCGTGTCCATGCTTTTCCATCGTTGCGTCGGATCTTCCAAGAAGCACCCGCGCAATATGGTTACAATAGAGTCCGGCACTGGACACAACCCGCTATCGCCTAGATTCTGTTCAAGTAAACGCTGAAGTTTTTCGGGGAACTCACCAGGTTTCTTGTTTGGTAGCCTCCCGTAGAACATTTGGAATACGCTGATTCCCCATGACCATAAGTCCGTACGCCAGTCCAGTTTTTTTTTCGCAAGCTGTTCAGGCGAAGCATAGCCCTCTGTAAAGCCGCCGCCGCTTACAAAGTTACTGTTTTCAGGGGATATCCCGATATTAGAGTTAACACTGGCTCCAACCCGGGCCACACCGTAATCGGCGATCTTGACCAGTATGCTGCTTTCTGTCTCCGCGGTCTCCTGCGATATCATAACGTTACCCGGTTTAACATCTTGATGAACAATCCCAAGTTCATGGAGACAGCGCAGCCCCCAGGCGAACTGTATTGCAATATCCAAGATACGTTTAACCGCAGCTTTTTCTCCACCCGTGTAGAGTTGCCCCGAATCGATCCATCTCTGGAGGCTGCCCCCCTCCACATAGTCGGCAAAGATCAACACCTCATCACTGGCCATAAAAGAGCGGCACGTCACGAGGTTAGGATGTTCTGGCAGGTCTATCCATGTTTGAAGTTCTGCCATGAACTCCCGCCTCAGATCGTCGTTGGGACTTCCTTTTGTTAAACTTATGGTTTTATTATCAGCCAGGAAAGGACTCCTCAGATCAGGCCCCAAACCTATTACGCGCTTTACCGCAAATAGCCGACCAGTGCTTTTATTCTGCAGTAAATGTACGCGCCCCTTTCCGCCTTCTCCTAAAAACCGTTTCTCCACATACAATTTAAGAATATTATCGCTCCACCCTGCCCCATTGGGACAAGAGTGCCCCGCCAGTGGTAAAACTTTGCTGGTTTTGTTCTGCTTTTCTGGCATAATACTGTTTAATAACCCCTACCGTGATAATAACAAAAAAAACGGCCGGGGAGGTTTCCCTCTCCGGCCGTTCTTTGCGCCTCGGCTGTTACTTCTTCTCTTCAGCCTCGGGCTTGGCGGCCTCGCCGTCGTCCACTACCGGCTCCACGGAGGCGATCTTGTCGCCCTCCTCCATGCGGACCAGGCGCACGCCCTGGGTGTTGCGGCTGATCACGCGCAGGTCTTTGCAGCCCATGCGGATGATCTTGCCCTTCTCGGTCATCACCATCAGGTGGTCCTTGTTCTCCACCAGGTAGATGCCCACTACCGCGCCGTTGCGGTCGGTGGCCTTTATGGTGATCACGCCCGAGCCGCCGCGGCCCTGGTGGCGGTACTCGTCCAGGTCGGTGCGCTTGCCGAAGCCGTTCTCGCAAACGGTCAGCAGCGTCTTCCTGGTCTTGGGTTCGGCCACTTCCATGCCTATGACGGTGTCTTTATCGTCCAGGCGGATGCCGCGCACGCCCATGGCGCCGCGGCCCATGGAGCGCACGTCGGATTCGCTGAAGCGGATGGACATGCCCTCTTTGGTGCCGATGATGATCTCGTACTTGCCGTCGGTATGGCCCACGGAGGTCAGGATGTCGCCGTCCTCCAGGCCGATGGCGATAATGCCGCCGCGCCGGATGTTGGCGAAGTCGCCTATCGGCGTCTTCTTGATGTTGCCCTTGCGGGTGCACATCACAATGAAGCTCTCCTTGCCCTTGGCTTCGGCGAAGGATTCGATGGCGAGCACCGAGGTGACCCGCTCGTCCTTGATCTGCAGCAGGTTCACTATGGCTTTGCCGCGCGAGGTGCGGTTGCCCTCGGGGATCTCGTAGCCCTTGAGCGCGTACACCTTGCCGCGGGTGGTGAACATCAGGATGGTGGCGTGGCTGGAGGTGACGAAGAGCTTCTCGATGAAGTCCTCCTCTTTCACGTCGGAACCGATGATGCCCTTGCCGCCCCGGCCCTGCACCTTGTAGGTGTCGGCCGCGATGCGCTTGATGTAGCCGCCGTGGCTCATGGTGATGATGACGTCTTCTTCGGGGATGAGGTCCTCGATGTCGAGCTCTGCGGCTTCGCCGGTGATCTCGGTCTGGCGTTTGTCGCCGTACTTGTCCCTCATCTCCTTGAGCTCGTCCACTATGATCTTCAGGACGCGCTTGGGGTCGGCCAGGATGGCGCGCAGCTCGCCGATGAGCTTCATCAGGGCTTTGTGTTCCTCTTCGATGGCGCCGACTTCCAGGCGGGTGAGCTGGTGCAGGCGCATGTCGAGGATGGCCTGGGCCTGGATGTCGCTCAGCGCGAACTTGGACATCAGCTTCATCTTGGCTTCCAGCGCGTCCTTGGCCTTCTTGATGATCTCGACGACGGCGTCGATGTTCTGCAGGGCTATCAGGTAGCCTTCCAGGATGTGGGCGCGGGCCAGGGCTTTTTTAAGGTCGTACTTGGTGCGGTTCACCACCATCAGGCGGCGGTGGCGCACGTACTGCAGCATCACTTCTTTGATAGGCAGCACGCGCGGGCGGCCGTCCACGATGGCCAGCATGATCACGCCGAAGCTGGCTTCCATCTGCGTGTGCTTGTAGAGCTGGTTCAGGACCACCTGGGCGTTGCCGTCGCGCTTGATCTCTATGACGATGCGCATGCCGCGGCGGTCGGACTCGTCGCGCAGGTCGGAAATGTCCGGGATCTTCTTTTCCTTGACGAGGTTGGCGATGTTCTCGATGAGGGTGGCCTTGTTGACCTGGTAGGGGATCTCGGTGACCACGATGCACTCGCGGTTGCCCTTCATCTCCTCTATCTCGGCGCGGGCCTGGGTGGTGATGGAACCGCGGCCGGTCTCGAAGTAATCCTTGATGCCTTTGCGGCCGCGGATAATGCCGCCGGTCGGGAAGTCGGGGCCCTTGATGATCTTCATCAGGTCCTTGACGTCGATCTCGGGCTTCTCGATGACGGCGATGGTGGCCTCGCAGACTTCGGCGAGGTTATGGGTGGGGATATTGGTGGCCATACCCACGGCGATGCCGGAGGAGCCGTTGACCAGGAGGTTAGGGAGCTTGCCCGGCAGCACGGACGGCTCTGTCATGGAGCCGTCGTAGTTGGGCACGAACTTGACCGTTTCTTTTTCTATGTCGGCCAGCAGCTCGCCGGCGATGCCGGAGAGGCGGGCCTCGGTGTAACGCATGGCGGCCGCGGGGTCGCCGTCCACCGAGCCGAAGTTGCCCTGGCCGTCCACGAGCATGTAGCGGAGGCTGAACGGCTGGGCCATGCGGACCAGCGTGTCATAGATGGAGGCGTCGCCGTGCGGGTGGTACTTACCCATCACGTCGCCGACTATGCGGGCGGATTTCTTGAAGGGCTTGTTGTGCTGCAGGCCCATGTCGTCCATGGTGTAGAGCACGCGGCGGTGCACGGGTTTCAGGCCGTCGCGCACGTCGGGCAGGGCCCGGCCCACGATGACGCTCATGGAGTAGTCTATGTAGGAGGAGCGCATCTCCTCGCTGATGTCGCGGTCAACGATGTTGATGAACATGTTTTCCGTCTGCTTGGGTGTAAGGTCTTTATGGTCTGCCATTTGTTGCTCCGTTAATTAAATATCCAGGTTGCGGGCGGCCAGGGCGTTCTGTTCTATGAACACGCGGCGCGGTTCCACCTTGTCCCCCATAAGGGTGGTGAACATCTTTTCCGCCTCGGCCGGGTCCTCGAGGGTGACCTTGAGGAGCTTGCGCTTGAGCGGGTCCATGGTGGTCTCCCACAGCTGCGCGGGATTCATTTCACCCAGACCTTTGTAGCGCTGGATGTGCGCGCCGGCGGCGCCGGCCTTCATCACGTTCTCCATCAGGGTCTTAAGGTCCTTGGCGGAGGTGATGTTCTTCTCCGTGATCAGGTCGAACTGCGCGGGCGCTTTTTCGTCCTCGATCTGGAATTCGTTCAGGCTGTGGCCCATGGCCTTCAGCTTGGCCGAGATATTGTTGAGGCGAGTGAACTCGCCCAGGGTCTGGAAGTCGGGGCCGAGGTCGTCCTCGTCTATCTCCAGCACGGGCGCGCCCTCCGCGGTGCCGGCGTCACCCACCAGGGCGTCCTTCTTCTTCTGGATGTAGTCGGCCTGGAAGCCGTCCCACTCGTCCTCGGTGAAGAAATAGCGGTAGGTCTCGGGGCCGGTCTCTATGCGGTACAGCGGCACCTTGCCGTCGGCCTGGAACTTCAGGTAATCCTTTAGCGTCAGGTTTTTGGTCTCGAGCTTGCGGCTGGTATTGTCCGCCGCGATGATCAGCTCTATCAGGTCGCCGATCTCTTTGCCCTCGAGCTTTTTGCCCTTGGCCTTCACGGAGATGCCGGACAGGGCCTCTTTGAGCTGCCACTTCTGCAACTTTTCCTCGTTGTCGAAATAGGATTCGAACTTGCCCTTCTTAACCTTGTAGAGCGGCGGCTGGGCGATGTACACGTGCCCGCCGTCTATCAGCGGCCGCATCTGGCGGTAGAAGAAGGTAAGCATCAGCGTGCGGATGTGCTGGCCGTCCACGTCGGCGTCGGCCATGATGACGATCTTGTGGTAGCGCAGCTTCTCTATGTTGAAGCCGTCCTCGCCCTCGCCGATGCCGGTGCCGATGGCGCTGATCATGTTGCGGATCATCTCGCTGGAGATGATCTTTACCAGCTGGGCTTTTTCCACGTTAAGGATCTTGCCGCGCAGCGGCAGGATGGCCTGGAACACGCGGTCGCGGCCCTGCTTGGCCGAACCGCCGGCCGAGTCGCCTTCCACGATGAAGATCTCGGATTTCTTGGGGTCTTTCTCCTGGCAGTCGGCGAGTTTGCCCGGCAGGCCGGAATCTGTGAGCGAGCCTTTGCGGCGCGCCAGGTCCTTGGCGTGGCGGGCGGCCTCGCGGGCCTCGGCGGCGCCCAGGCCTTTCTGACAGATGGCCTTGGCGATAGAGGGATGCTCCTCGAAGAACACGGAGAGGGCTTCGCCGGTGAGGGTTTTGACAGCACCTTCCACCTCGCCGTTGCCCAGCTTGGTCTTGGTCTGGCCTTCAAACTGCGGATGGGGGATCTTCACGGACACCACGACGGTGAGGCCTTCGCGCACGTCGTCGCCGGTGACGCTGTATTCCTTATCCTTGGTGAGGTTGTATTTCTTGATGTAGTCGTTAATGACGCGGGTCAGCGAGGACCGAAAGCCGGACACGTGCGTGCCGCCCTCGATGGTCTTGATGTTGTTGACGAAAGAGAACATGGTCTCGGAGTAGTCCGTGTTGTACTGGATGGCCAGGTCCAGCATGGTGTCGCCTTCCGTCTTGGAGACGAAGATGGGCTCGTCGTTGATGACCTGCTTGTTGGTGTTGAGGAACTTCACGAACTGCTTGATGCCGCCCTCGAAGAAGAAGGCGTGCTTCTTTCCCTCTTCGCGTTCGTCGATGATATTGATGCGGCAGCCCGGGTTCAGGAAAGCCAGCTCGCGCAGGCGGTTGGACACGGTGTCGAAGGACAGCACGCCCTCGCCGAAGATTTCGGTGTCGGCTTTGAAGGTGACAGTGGTGCCGTGATGCTCCGTGGTGCCCACGCTCTTGACGTCGGCCTGCGGCTTGCCGCGCTTGTATTCCTGCCGCCAGATCTTGCCGTCGCGGTGCACCAGCACTTCCATATACTCGGACAGGGCGTTCACCACCGACACGCCTACGCCGTGCAGACCTCCGGAAACCTTGTAGCCGCCGCCGTCGAACTTGCCGCCGGCGTGCAGCACGGTCAGCACGACTTCCAGGGCGGACTTGCCCTTAAGCTTGGGGTCCTTCACTTCCTTCATCGGGTCCACGGGGATGCCGCGGCCGTTGTCGGTGATGGAGCAGACGTTGTCGTCTTTTATTATAACGTCGATCTTATTGCAGCCGCCGGCGAGAATTTCGTCGATGGAGTTGTCTACGACCTCGTAGACCAGGTGGTGCAGGCCCTGCACCCCGGTGGAACCGATATACATGGCCGGGCGCTTGCGCACGGCCTCCAGGCCTTCCATGACCTGGATGTTAGAGGCGTTGTAATTTCCCTCTTTGGCGTTGGCTGTCTTATTCGTCATGCGTCTGACTCCTGTTAAGTAGGATTAAAGTCTAAATGCTGCTGGCCGGTTTTATGGCCTTTATCCACGGCGTCTTGAAATACTTGTTTAGTCCCTTTACCAGGACCGAACTGCGCAGCGCCAGCTCGCTGGCGGCGGCCGCCGAGGACGGCTTTACCAGGATGCAGTTGCGCTCCACTCCGAGCAGGACACAATGTTCGCCGAGGCGCCCCATCTCTTTCTTCCACACCGCGTCCAGCAGGGCCAGCCTGTCCAGGCCGGCCGAGCCCATGAACCGCCAGGACGTGCAAACGTCGTTCGCCCTGGTCCAGTTCTGTTTCTTGCGCTCCAGGAACATATTACTGGGTGCGCAGGGGCATCACAATGTAGAGCAGCTCTTCACGGCCCTTCATGCGCAGCAGGGCTGGCGTGGCCGGGGAGGTGAACTCCGCGGTCAGGTCGCTGTTGCCGGCGGCTTTGAGGATGTCCATCACGAACTTGGGGTTGAAGCTGATCTGGAATTCCTTGCCTTTGTAGTCTGTCTCTATCTCGTCCTCGAAATCCATGCTCTGAGAGGCGGAGTTCACCACCAGGGCGCCGGGCTTGAAGGTATACTTCACGGCCCCGGAGCGCTCGTTGGAGCAGATGGCGGCCCTCTTGGTGACGGCCATCAGCTTTTCGGCGTTAAGGTTGATCTCTATCTCGTGGCTCTTGGGGATGATCTGCTCGTAGGCGGGGAAGTTTCCCTCCACCAGCCTGGAGATGAACACGGTCTTGCCGATCTTGAAGCCGATCTGGTTGGAGGAGAGGCCCACGGTCACTTCTTCCGCGTCCTTCACTCCAGCACCCTTTATGAAACGGGCCAGTTCGCCCAGTATCTTGGAGGGCACGATAACCTTGAATTCTTTCTTGGCCTTAACCTTCTTGGAGGAGGCGATGGCCAGGCGGCGGCCGTCCGTGGCTACCAGGGAGAACAGGTCACCCTCATATTTCCAGAGCAGGCCGTTGAGGAAATGCCTGTCGTCCTCGGTGGAGGCGGAGAAGATGGTGCTGCTGATCATCTCGGCCAGGAGCTTGGCCGGCACCTTGAAGGAATTGCTCTCATCCAGGTCCGGGATGACCGGGTAATCGTTCTTGGGGGCGCCTCCCAGTTTGAAGCGGGACTTGCCGCTGTGTATGGAGATGCGGCTATTCTCATCCACAGCTATGTTGACCTCGGAGTCCTCTCCCAGGTTCTGGACTATCTCCATGAACTTCTTTATCGGCACCGTTATGCTGCCTTCGCCCTTGATGTCCACCGGTATATGGTGTTTTATGGCCATCTCCAGGTCCGTGAAGACCACTTTGAGGCCCTTGTCCTCGGTCTCCATCAGGAAGTTCTGTAATATAGGTATAGTGCCGGTCTTGGAAGAAACGCCGGCCTGTATGGTCTGGATCCCTTTTATCAAGGTTTCCCTATTACTGTTTATTTTCATCATCATAGTCCTCTATAAGAGTAGGCTGTTTATAGTGTCAAAGCGGTTGAAATCATTGGAGAAAGTTATTAACAGCTTATCCGATTTTACTGACAGTCCTGACACAAAACGGGCTTACTGACTTTCTGTTAGCCTTTTAACCCTGGTTATTAACAGCTTTTATTTTAGAAATTATCTGGTTCAGCGTCTCGTTAAAATAGGGGTCGGTCTGCACCATCTGGCCTATTTTGTTCTTTGCGTAGATAACCGTGGCGTGGTCGCGGCCGAAAGCGTCGCCAATGTCGTTAAGGGACAGTTCTGTGAGGTTGCAGGCCAGATACATGGCCACCTGCCGGGGAAAAGCTATAACCTCGCTGCGCTTCTTGGAATTGAAATCTTTCTGCTCTATGTTGTACTTGTCAGAAACCACGCCTTTTATGAGCTCTATGGTGATCTTCTTGTCTTCGTGGTCCTGGTCGGCTATGTGGTCCTTGATGATCTCGCGGACCGCGTCTATGGAGGGCTGTATCCTCATGTTGGTGCAGAAATTGCCTACCGTGATCAGGCAGCCTTCCAGTTCGCGGATGTTCTTTTTTACGTTCTCCGCTATGAAGGTGATGACGTCGTCGGGGATGTCGTACCGGTGCCCGTCGCGCTTCTGGCGCAGGATGGCCACGCGCGTCTCGAAATCCGGGATCTTTATGTCGGCTACCACGCCCGACAGGAAGCGGGAGATAAGGCGCTGGCCCAGGGCCAGTTCCCGCGGGGGCCGGTCGGAGGTGACCACGATCTGCTTCTTGGACTCGAACAGGGAGTTGAAGGTGTAGAAGAATTCCTCTTCGCTGCGCTCCTTGTCCACCAGGAACTGGATGTCGTCGAGCAGCAGGCAATCCAGCTTGCGGTACTTGCTGCGGAACTGCTCCGCTGCGCCGCCGCGCACCGCGTCTATATATTCATTGACGAAATTCTCGCTGGCCGTGTAGAGGATGCGGGCGCCGGAGTTGTTCTTCATGATGCCGTGGGCGATGGCGTGCAGCAGGTGGGTCTTGCCCAGGCCGGGCGCGCTGTAGATGAAATAAGGATTGGTCTGGCCCGGCGTCTTGGCCACGCCTTCCGCCGAGGCGAAGGCGAAGCGGTTGGACGTGCCCATAATAAATGACTCGAAAGTGTAGTTGGGGTTGAAGGAGAAATAACCCGCGGGCAGCGCGGCCGCCGCCGGAGAGGCCTTGGACTGGGGCGGCGGCTCCGACGGGGCGAGCGACATGGAGTAGTTGAGTTTCAGCTCGCGGCCGGTATGCGCGGCCAGCAGCGCGGTGATCTTCTCTTCGTAGCGCTGCTTTACCGTGTCGTAAATAATGGAGTCGGGCACCTCGAGCTTGAGGGTGTCTCCTTCTATGAAAAGGGCCTTTATCGGGCGTATCCAGAGGTCAATCGCCTGTGTTCCTATATCGGAACCCAGTTCAGCGACCACTTTTTGCCAGACTTCCTTGATATCGGTTAAGTTATCCACAAGTTATCCACAACTGTTAGTAAAATGTTTTCGCGGTATAAAAACGCTTGTTTTTTAAGCACTTTTTCTGTTGATAACTTTTTTAACACCCGTGTTCGCTACCGTTTTATGGGTGAAAATAGTTACGAAATAATGAACAGAAAAGGCCCCTTTTAGGGCTTTTCAATAGGATATCTATATATTATATATTTGGGGCCGCGCAGTCAACAATAAAAAAGCGCCCTTTTGGGGCGCTTTTCTACAGGGCGGAGGCCCTTTAGCCGTGCACACCTATTTTTACCTTGCGGAAGCGGGCCGGGCTTGAGCCGTGGCACATCATGGCCCGCTGGCCTGGCTGGCCCTTGCCGCAGTTGGCAACGCCCCACAGGCGCCACTCCTGGGGGCCGGCAATGGCGTCACAGGAGCCCCAGAACTCCGGGGTGATGCCCTGGTACCTGGGGTTCTTGAGGATGCGGCCCTTTTTCCCGTTCTTGATCTCCCAGCCGATCTCGCAGCCGAACTGGAAGTTCAGGCGTCTCTGGTCTATGCTCCACGACGTGTTGTTCTCCATCATCACGCCGTCCTTGATTCCGGCCACCAACTCCTCGGTAGTGCCCTTGTGGGGCATCAGGCTGAGGTTGCAGATGCGGGTTATCGGAATGTTGGAATAACCGTCGGCGCGGCAGGAACCCCAGGAGCGGTCCTTGCCGATGCGGCCGCAGAACTCGCGGTTGGTCATGTAGCCGGACAGGATGCCGTCCTTGACTATATGCCAGCGCTGGGCTTTCACGGCGTCGTCGTCGTAGCCGGCGGTGGCGAGGCCGCCGGGCAGGGTGGCGTCCGCCACCAGGTTCACTATCTCCGAGCCGTAGCGGAACTTGCCCAGCTTCTCCGTGGTGGCGAAGCTGGAACCGGCGTAGGATTCCTCGTAGCCGAGCACACGGTCGAGCTCGCTGGCGTGCCCCACGCTCTCGTGGATCTGCAGCGCCATCTGGTTGCCGGAAATTATCAGGTCCTTCACGCCCGCGGGGCAGACCGGGGCCTTGAGCAGGGCGATGGCTTCGTCGCGCACGCGGTCGGCGTGGGCGGGCAGGTCCATGGCCTCTATTATCTCCCAGCCGCCGGCCAGGAACTGGCCTCCGTGGGAACACGGGTAGCCGCGCAGCTGCGACTCGCCGTTAAGCACCGCCGTGGCGGTGACGCAGCCGCCGGAGTTGAGCAGCACCTGCTCGATGCGGGAACCCTCGGTGGTCATGTGCCACTGGTGTTCGCGCATGAAGTTCATCTCCGACTCGGAGACCTTTATCCTCTTGTCGGCGCGCAGGGTCTTGTCCAGGGCGAACAGCATGTCCAGCTTGGTCTGCACCGGCACGGCGAACGGGTCTTTCAGGAAAGGGGTCTGCCAGAAGTCCTGGTAGGCCGGCTCGTGGGCCAGGCGCACACGCCCGCGCATCAGCAGGCGGCTGGCCTTGGCTATGGCGATGGCCCGCAGCGCGGTGTCGGCCACGGCGCGCTCGGTCATGTCGCGGCCGGAGGCGAAGCCCCAGGCGCCCTTATAGAGCACCCTGATGCCGTAGCCCAGCGTGGTCTGGTCCGTCAGCGCGCTGATCTCGCCGTTCTTTACGGCCACGGTCTGGTTGCGTTCCTCGACGACGCGGATGTCGCCGAAGTCCACCTTGTGTTTGTTGGCTACTTCTATGGCTTTGGAAGCGAGTTTGAACATTTTTTTATCCTCTTAGAACTTGGTCGCGGACGAGAAGTTGAAACCGGACAGGCGCATCGGAGGGCAGGAGATGTAGCCCCAGCCCTGCAGGAATTCCGCTTCCGACCCCACCGCCTCGATGTTGGCGAAGGCCTCCACCATGCTCTGCGTGAAGCGCATGTTCTTTATGGGGTAGGCCACTTTGCCGTTCTCTATCATGAAGGTGCCGTTGCGGGTCATGCCGGTGATCTCCATGGTCTGGGCTTTGAGCAGGTTGGTGTAATGGAACTGCGTCACCAGAATGCCGCGCTCGGTGCCCTTTATCAGGTCCTGCAGGCTATCCTTGCCGGGCTTTACGGCCAGGTTGATGGCCAGCGGGCCGAAGTAGCTGGGCTGGGGCAGGGCGTGGCCCGTGGAGGCCGTCCCGGCCTTCCTGGCGGTCTTGCGGTCGTGAACGATGGCCTTCAGCACTCCCCTCTCCACCAGCGTCACCTTGGTGCGGGGCTGGCCTTCGAAGTCGAAGGGCATGCCGGGAGCGGCGCCCCAAGCGTCGTCCTCCAGGGTCAGCAGCGGGCTCAGCACTTGTTTGCCGAGCTTGCCGCAGACGAAGGAGCGGCCCTCGTTGTAGAACTGTCCGCCGAAGCTGTAGGCGTTCATGTAGGAAAGGACGTCCGCCACCGCCTGCGGCTCCAGCACTACCGTATATTTGCCGGGTTTGGGATCGCGGGGTTTGCGGCTGGCCGCGGCTTTGGCGCGCGCGGTCTCGTTGAGGCGCGCGAAGTCTATGTTCTTCACGTCGTGCGAGGTCTTTTCCGCCCAGCCGGAACCGTCGTGGTCCTTAACGGTGACGCTGTGGGTAACGGAGCTGTCGCGGTGCCTGACGAAAAGGCCCAGGTTGTTGGCGATGACCAGCTCGGAAGCGCCGTTGTCCACGGTGCCGCAGGCGATCTGGCCGGTCTTGCCGCAGGCCCGGGCCAGTTCGGCGGCCTTCCCGGCGCGGAAGGAGGGCGAGAGTTCCGCCGTCTCCCTGTCGAACATGTTTTTGCCGGGAGCTATCGGGCGGGGTTTGGCCAGCGGCAGCAGCGCCGGGTCTTTTTTCTGTTTTTTGAGTATCTCCAGGCCGGAGGCGACGGCGTGCTTGAGCGTGGCGTCGTCGGCCTGGTTGAAGCTCATCTTCGCGGAGCGGCCGCCGTCCAGCAGCCGCACCGAGAAATTCAGCGCGGAGGAGGCGACGTTCTGCGAGATGACGTTGTCGGCGAAGCGCGTCAGCGAACTGTCGCGTTTTTCGGCCATGACCTCGCATTGAACGCCGCGCGCCAGCTTGAATATCTTTTTACAGACCTGTTCTATGTTTTTCATTTTCTCCCCGTAAAAGGCCGGTCCCCGGCGCGGGCCGGGGAGGCATGTTCTGATTTAAAGATCGCTGCGGTTTCAGAGGGGCGGTTTTTCCGGGGGCGGCTGCACCGGGATCTCGCCTGACCTGCTGTGGCGCTTATGGTGCTTCTTGTGCTCGGCCGGGGCGTGCGCCGGTTCCGGCTGGTGGAACAGCGGCGGAAGGCCTTCCTTCGACTCCATCCATTTCAGCAGGTTTTCCTCGCTCGCCACCGAATAGGTCTCGGGCGTGCTGAAAACCGAAAGCTTGTTCTTCTTGGCCCTCTCGGAGAGGTTCTCGGCGGACTTGCCGACGGAGAAACCGTGCGTCTCCAGGATGCGGGCGTTCTGCTGGGTCATGCCCAGGAGGCAGAAGGAGCCGTCCTGGTTGGGGCCGACCGCCACGGTCTTGTCGTTGACGGCGTCGAAGGCCTGGTGCAGCCATTCTTTTTTTACGTCGGGGGAAAGGTGGTTGAGCAGCACCGCTTTTTTGGCGCCGGTGAAGAAGGCCAGCTGGAAAGCGTCCTGGGCCCGCTCTTCCCAGGTGCGGTTCTTGACTTCCAGGAAACCGGGATCTTCCTGGTCCAGCCAGGTCAGGTCCGGGTGCTTCGGGGTCTTCTCATAGGAAAGGATGACGATGGCCTCGCTGAAGCTTTTTGCCAGCCGGTAGGCCGAGGAGAGCAGGTCCCCGTTGATGTGCACGGCCCTCTCGGGGCCGAAAGCGGTCTTGAGTTCCGGGTTTATTTTTCCGGCCTCGGGGGCGTCCACAAGGAGTATTATGCAGTTGTCGCGTTTTGCCATAGTTCGGTACTTTTTACAGAGTAATTAAAGTATATTATACTACTTATAACAGGCGGCTCATATGGCTGATAAAAAAAAGCCGGTCATCATCTACGGGGGCAGCTTCGACCCCCCGCATAAAGGGCATACGGCGCTGGCCGCGGCGGCCCTGCGCCAGCTGGCGCCCGAGGCGCTCTATTTCGTCCCCGGTTTTCATACGCCTTTCAAGGACCTGAGGCCGGTGCCCTTCCGCGAGCGGGCCGCCATGCTGAAGGCGGCCCTGGCCGCGGCCGGCCTGGCCGGCAGGCGGGAGATAAAGATAAGTTCTTTCGAGGCCGGGCTGGGCCGGGTGGTCTACACCTGGGAGACCGTCGCCCATTTCCGCCGGCTGCACCCGGGCGCCCCCATATATTTCCTGCTGGGTTCCGACTGCCTGGCCGGTTTCCGGGGCTGGCGGCGCAGCGGGGAGATATTAAGGAAGGCCCGCCTCTTGGCCGGCCTGCGGCCCGGCTACTCTTTAAAAAAAAGCGGCGCGGTCCCCTTTACGGCGCTGAAGGGCCGCTTCCCGCAGGCCGCGTCAAGCGACATCCGCGGAGAACTTTTCCTGGGGGCGAAGCCGGCGCAGATCTTCCCGGGAGTGCTGGGGCTCATAAAAAAGAAAGGGCTTTACCTCGGGCGCGAGAGGGCGCTGCTTAAAACCCTGCTCACCCCGGCGCGCTTCGCCCATTCGGTGGAGACGGCCCGCCTGGCCGTGGCCCTGGCGCCCGCGGCCGGCGTGCCGCAGCAGAAGGCCGCGCTGGCCGCGCTGCTGCACGACTGCGCCAGGGACCTGCCGCCCGCCGCCATGGCCCGGCTGGCCAGGGGCCCGCGGGAGGCCGCGCTGCGGGAAACCGCGGCCAAGGCCCCGGTGCTGCTGCACGCCTGGGCCGGAGCGGCCCTCGCCCGGTCCCGGTTCGGCGTCAGGGACGCTGAAGTGCTGGAAGCCGCGGCCCTGCACGCCACGGGCGCGCCCGGCATGGGGCCGCTGGCCCGCCTGGTCTATCTCTGCGATCTGGCCAACCAGGGCAGGACTTTCCCGGCCGCGGGCCGGGTGCGCGCCCTGGCGCGGGAAGATCTCGGGGCCGCGTTCCTCGCGGCCAATTATGTTAAACTTGTCTATGCATTTTCGGGGGACGGCTGGGTGCACCCCCTGAGCGTCGCGCTATGGAACAGTCTTCAGGAAAAAAAGAAAGAATAATGCTGGCCCTTGGGGTCGCGGCGGCGCTGGCCCTGGCCGCGGCGCAGTATTTCTCGCCCCTTTCCGGGGCGGTCATGGCCGGCCGCGACGTGCGCGTGGCGCTGCTGGGCGAGCGCTCCTCCATCCTGCTGGCCTACCACCCTTTCTCCGGTACGGTCAACGCCTTCACCTTCTCCCACTCCAAGGCTAAAAGAGGGGCTTCCGGCTGGCAGCGGGCCTCGGCCCTGGCCGTCTCCGCGGGCGCCAGTGAGGAGGCCCGGCAGGAGGACGTTTTCTTTGTCGCCCTCTCCACCGCGCCGGACCTGGATGTGCTGTGGGGGACGCTTAACAACTGGCGCGCCGAGCCGCGGCTCTTTTTTTCCGCCGCCCGCTGGGTTTACGGCCTCAGGGCTGCGGGCGCCACCAACCTTTCCGCCTTCGACCTGTTCACCCTTTTTTCCGAATTTTCCCAGCTTACCGCGTCCAATTTCATCCTGACCGAGGCCCAGCGCAAGCCTGAAGAGCCGGGCGAGGCCGCCGAGGCGCGCGGTCCCGCGCCGCGCGTGGAGGTGTTCAACGCCTCGGGCAAAAAAGACCTGGCGGCCAAGGCCGCCAAGTACCTGCGCGCCCGCGGCTTCGACGTGCTGACCGCCGCCTCCTACGCCAGGAGGGAGCGGCAGACCAGGATACTGGGCTTTTCCGAAAATACGGCCGCCGCGCTGGAGCTGCGGGCCGCGCTCGGCCTGGAAGAGCTGGAGATCCGCGTGCGGCCCTCGCAAAAAAGCGTGGCCGGCGCGGTGGTGATACTGGGCGAAGATTTCGACCCGGCGATACTGGAAAAGTAAGGGGAGGCTTAAATGATAGACATGGTTACCATCCTGCGGACCGCCGTGCAGAAGGGGTCCAGCGATATTCACATCTGCGTCAACAAGCCGCCGATGATGCGCCTTAACGGCGAGATCATCCCGGTGATGGACGGCGTGCCGCCGCTCAGCGCCGAGAATACCAAGACGCTCATCTACTCCACCCTTTACGACGAGCAGCGCGCCAAGCTGGAGAAGGACTGGGAGCTGGACTGCTCTTTCGCGGTGACCGGCGTGTCCCGCTTCCGCCTCAACGTGCTGGTGGCCCGCAACGGCGTGGAAGCCGTGATGCGCGTCATCCCGTCCAAGATCCCCACCCCCGAGGAGCTCGGGCTGCCGCCGACGATAGTGAATTTCTCCAAGATCCCCAAGGGCCTCATCCTGGTGACCGGCCCGACGGGTTCCGGCAAATCCACCACGCTGGCCGCGCTGATCAACCAGATCAACATCCAGCGCAAGGGGCATATCCTCACCGTCGAGGACCCGATAGAGTTCACCTACGAGCCGCAGGCCTGCGTGGTGCGCCAGCGCGAGATCGGCCAGCACACCCGCTCGTTCAATAACGCGCTCAGGGCGGCCCTGCGCGAGGACCCCAACGTCATCCTGGTGGGCGAAATGCGCGACCTGGAGACCATCCAGCTGACCATCACCGCCGCCGAGACCGGCCACCTGACGTTCGCCACCCTGCACACGCAGGACGCGCCGTCCACCGTGGACCGCATCATCGACGTGTTCCCCCCGCACCAGCAGACGCAGGTGCGCGTGCAGCTGGCCGCCTCGCTGCAGGGCGTGGTCTCGCAGATCCTGCTGCCGCGCAAGGACGGCAAGGGCCGCGTGGCCGCCCGCGAGATCATGGTGATGACGCCCGCCATCCAGAACCTCATCCGCGAGGGCAAGACGCACATGATCTACTCCGCCATAGAGACCGGCGCCAAGTACGGCATGATGCCGATGGACAGGGCCCTGGCCATGCTGGTAAAGCAAAACCTGGTGGACATGGACGTGGCGGCCGCCAAGGCCCACGACCCCGAGGCCATGCGCAAGCTCTGCGGCGGCGGCGGGGTCGGCGCGGCGCTGTAGTTTTACCCCGGGCGCGGGCCCTTTCGGGAACTTTACCGGAGGCGATATGTCAGATACGGCCAAATTGAAAGAGATCCCCCTGTTCCGCAACCTGTCGGAGAGCATGCTGGCGGAATTCTCGGGTTATTTCAAGCAGACTTCCTACGGGGCGGGGGACGTGATCTTCAAGGAAAAAAGCACCGGCGACACCCTCTATATCCTGGTGAACGGCGAGGTGGTCATAGAAAAAGCGCTGGACGAGGAAGGCCGCGAATTCAAGACGCTGGCCATCCTCTCGGCCGGCGACTTCTTCGGCGAGATGGCCGTGCTGGAGGAGGGCCAGGCGCGTTTCGCTCAGGCCCGGGCCTCCGCCGACGCCGCGCTGTTCGAGGTGGGCAGGACCCAGTTCTTCGCCTTCATCAAGGAGCACCCGGAGACCGGCATCAGCATTTTCAGCGCGATCATGCGCACGGTGTTCCGCCGCCTGCAGCACACCTCCAGCGAGCTCACCATGCTGTTCGACCTGAGCCGCCTGCTGCTGGCGCAGCATAAGTCCCCGGCCGAGTTCCTGGCCGCGGTGATGACCGAGATGCGCATCTACCTGGAAGGCGAGTGGAACGTCAGGGCCTACACCTACAACATCTTCAACGAGGAATACGAGGAAGTATACGCCAGGGAGATGTTCAAGGGAGTACCCCCGCAGCTGCCGACCAGGCCGCAGAACGGCTGGGACGGCGACAACCGCTACGTGCTGGAGTGTTCGGCCGAGGGCCGGCGGCTGGCCTGCGCGGTCTTCGAGCGTTCCGAGAAGCTTTCCTCGGTGGAGAAAAACAACCTCGCCACCATATTTAATACAATATCCTCTATAGCGGGTTCCGCTATGATAAATATAGAGCACCAGGCCGAGGCCGCGATGCTGGCCCAGCTGAGGAAGACCAAAAATACCATATGACCAATTCCAAGAGCAGCTTTAAGAAACTCGCCTTCGAGGCCGCCCGTGCCGGCGACGCCAAGAAAGCCGACCCCGTGATCGTATTCGACCTGGCCGGCAAATCCCCGCTGGCCGACTACGCCGTGCTGCTGGGCGTGGAATCCGCGCCGCAGCTGGACGCGGTGGAAGAGGAGATCCTGGTGCAGCTCAAGCACCAGGGGATCTACTGCCTGCACAAGGACGGCATGCGTTCCAAGAACTGGAAAGTGCTGGACTACGGCGGGGTACTGGTCCATATTTACGATCAGAAAGCCGCGGAATTCTACGCCATAGAGAAAGTCTACTCCGCCTGCAAGCCGATAGCCTGGGAGGAGGCGCCCGCCGTTGCGGCCGCGCCCGCCCCTGCGCCGGCCCCCGCGCCCGCCCCGAAAAAATCTCCCGCCAAGAAAGCCCCGGCCGCCAAAAAGCCGGCCGTGAAAAAAGCCAAGCCCGCTAAAAAGGCCGTCGTTAAGAAGGCCGCGCCCAAGAAAGCCGCGGCCAAGAAAGCGAAGCCGGCAAAGAAAGCCGCGCCCAAAAAGAAGCCCGCTAAAAAGGTTTCGAAGAAGAAATAAATGAAGATCTCCACGCTCGAAGCCGACCTTAAAAGCCGCGCTAAGGCGGCCTTTTCCCTGGACGACGCCGCCGCGGCCGCCTTCTGCCTGGCCGCGCCGCCGCCGCACATCAAGGCCGACGCCTCCATCTCCTGGCCTATCGCCGGGGCCCGGCTGCTCAAGAAACCGCCGCTCGTTATCGCCGAGGAGCTCAAGGCCGCGCTGGGCGCCGAGTTCGACCCCCAGGCCGTGCCCCCCGGCTTTGTGAACGTGAAGTTCCCCGACGCTTTCCTGTTCGCCGCCGTGCGGGAGCTGGACAAGCCCGGCTGCTTTAACCGCCCGGAATTCGCCGGCGAGAAGATCAACCTGGAGTTCGTTTCTGCCAACCCCACCGGCCCCATGCACCTGGCCAGCGGCCGCGGCGCCACGCTGGGCGACAGCCTGGCCCGGATCTGGCGCGCGCTGGGCGCCGAAGTGACCACCGAATTTTACGTCAACAACGTGGGCCGGCAGGTGGAACTGCTGGGCCGCTCGCTGCGGGCGCGTTTTGAGGACCAGGAGCCCCCGAAGGACGGCTACCAGGGCGATTATCTGAAAGACATGGCCGCCGCGCTGCCGCCTACGGCCACCGGCTGGAGCGAAACACAGTTTTCCGAATACGCCGTGGCCGAGATGCTAAAGCTGCACAAGACCGACATGGCGGCCTTCGGCGTGGAGTTCGACCGCTGGTTCCTGGAGTCCGAGCTGCACGCGGCCGGGGCCCCCGCCAAGGCGCTGGCCACCCTGAAAGAGAAGGGCATGGCCTACGAGAAAGAGGGGGCCACCTGGTTCGGCGCCGCCTCAGAGCTTTCCTCCGACGACAAAGACCGCGTGCTGGTCAAATCCGACGGCCGCAACACCTATTTCCTCAACGACATCGCCTACCACCTCAACAAGTTCTCCCGTGGCTTCAACCGCCTGGTGGACATCTGGGGCGCCGACCACCACGGCTACGTGCCGCGGCTGGAGGCGGCCGTGGGCGCGTTGGGCAAGGGCCTGGGCTCCTTCAAGGTGATCATCCACCAGCAGGTGGCGCTGCTGCGCGGCACCGAAGTGGTGAAGATGTCCAAGCGCGCCGGAGATTTTATCTCGCTCAAAGAGCTGCTCGACGACGTGGGCCGCGACGCCTGCCGCTTCTTCTTCGCCGCGCGCGGGCCCAACGCCCACATGAACTTCGACGTGGAACTGGCCAAGAAGAAGTCCAACGACAACCCGGTGTACTACGTGCAGTACGTGCACGCGCGCATCGCGTCCATCTTCGACAACGCGGCCGCCAAGGGCGTGGACCCGGCCGCGGGCTTCGAAGAGGCCAAGACCGTTATCAATCCCGACGAGCGCGCCCTGATGCTGAAGCTGCTGTGGATGGAGAAGGCGCTGGCCGACTGCGCCCGCGACCAGTCCCCCCACCACCTGACCACTTACCTCACCGAGCTGGCGGCGAGCTTCCATTCGTTCTACGACCGCAACAAAGTGCTGGACCCGGAGCACAAGGAAACCACCGCGTTCCGGCTGTTCCTGCTCAAGCGGGTGCAGGGCGTGATAGCCAGGGGCCTCGGCCTGCTGGGCGTCTCCGCCCCGGAGCGGATGTAAAGACCCGCGCGTCCCGGATGAAGAACCGCCTTGAGAGAGGCGGTTTTTTATTGGCGGGGGCCCAAAAGAGTATAATATTCAGGTCGGGCGAGCGCCATAATTTTGCTTTCATCCAAGGAGACTAAAATGGGATTCAATCTTCGCAACAGGCATTTCCTCAAGGAACTGGACTTCACCAAACAGGAACTGACTTTCCTGCTTAAACTGTCCAAAGATCTTAAGAACGCCAAGTATGCCGGCACCGAACAGCAGCGCCTCACCGGCAAGAACATCGCCCTCATTTTCGAGAAGACCTCCACCCGCACCCGCTGCGCTTTCGAAGTGGCCGCGCACGACCAGGGCGCGCACGTGACCTACCTGGAGCCCTCCGGCTCCCAGATGGGCCACAAGGAAACCGTTAAGGACACCGCCCGTGTTCTGGGCCGCATGTACGACGGCATTGAATACCGCGGCTTCGGCCAGGCGATCGTGGAAGAGCTGGCCAAGTACGCCGGCGTGCCGGTGTGGAACGGCCTGACAAACGAATGGCACCCCACGCAGATGCTGGCCGACGTGCTGACCATGACCGAGCACTGCTCCAAGCCCCTCGAGAAGATCTCCTACGCCTACGTGGGTGACGCGCGCTTTAACATGGGCCGCTCGCTCCTGGTGATCGGTTCAATACTCGGCATGGACGTGCGCATAGGCGCGCCCAAGGGCCTGCAGCCCGACGCCGCGCTGATAGCGCAGTGTCAGGAGATAGCCAAGGTCTCCGGCGCGCGCATCACCGTGACCGCCAACGCGGCCGCCGCCGTGAAGGGCGCGGACTTCATCCACACCGACGTGTGGGTGAGCATGGGTGAGGCCAAGGAAGTGTGGGCAGAGCGCATAAAGCTGCTCAAGCCCTACCAGGTAACCCCTGCGCTCATGAAGAAATCCGGCAATAAGAACGTGAAGTTCATGCACTGCCTGCCGGCTTTCCATAACGCCGACACCAAGGTGGGCGCGCAGGTGAGCGAGCAGTTCGGCCTGAAGAACGGCATAGAAGTGACCGAGGAAGTGTTCGAATCCCCGGCCTGCATCGCCTTCGACCAGGCCGAGAACCGCATGCACACCATCAAGGCCGTCATGGTGGCCACCCTCGGCGCCTGACCCGTCAGCCGCCCCCAGAAAGAAACCGCCCTCCGCAGGGCGGTTTTCTTTTTCCCTGAAACATTTTGGCCCGGCAGGTGTCATATCCTGTGACGGGACCGGGAAGAGGGGACGGATATTATGAAAAAAATGATGAAGCGGCTGGGCTGGGACGTGGTCGGGGCGAAAGAAGTAGAATACAGGTACGTTTTTCTGCCGCCCGCGGGCGGCGAGGGTTTAAGCGCGGTCTGCGTGGGCAACTGATAATAGATGGAAAATGAAGCCAACCTTTTAAAAAGGATAGCCGAAGGCGAGCGGGAGATCTTCGGCGAGCTGGTGCTCCGGCACCAGGACTTCATTTTCAACGTGGTCAAAGGGTATGTGCGCTTCGAAGAAGAGGCGCGCGACATCACCCAGGAAGTATTCCTGAAGGCTTACGAGAACATAGAGAAATTCCGCGGCGACTCCAAACTTTCCTCCTGGCTGTACCGCATAGCCTACAACCTCAGCATGAACTGGTCCGAGCGAAAGGCCGGCCGCGAGACCCAGCTGGACGATAGCCTGGCCGAAACCATCGCCGCGCCGCCCGACCTGGCCGACGAGATCTACGAGCGGGAGTTGATCCTGGCCCGCATCACCGAGATCCTGGAAGAGATACCCCTTAAATACAAAGTGGTCATCAAGCTCTACTATTTCGAGGAGAAGTCCTACCAGGAGATAGCGGATGCCCTGGATATCCCCATCAACACTGTGAAGATACAGCTGCTGCGGGCCAAGGACCACATAAGGAAAAGGCTGGATACCTGAAAATAGGGTGAAACATTTTGGCGGGAGTCGTGTCATATGTAGTGAGGGGACGGCAAAGCCGACCCGGTTAAGAAGAATAGGAGAATAACATTATGCTGAAGTTCCTGATAAAGATCTCGTTCCTGACGGCCCTGGTGGTGGGCATAGTGCTGATGCTGCAGCATGTGGGCCAGCTTACCCCGCAGACCGTGACGATGCTGAAATACGTCGGCCTGGGTGCGCTCGGCCTGATGGCGCTGGGCATTGTGTCCGTCACTATCCTCGGGCTGACCGCCATAGTAATGGGCCTGTCCTTCGCCAAGAGCGCGGCCGGCTTTGGCAGCGGCAAGGCGCGCGGCGCCGGCGGCTTCATAGGCGAGACGGTAGGCGGCGCCATAAGAGGCGCCCTGAGCGGCCTGGGCGAGCTGAAGAGTCTTTCCTCCAGGCAGGTGGAGCTGAACATGGCGGATTATAACTCCGACTCCTTCACCATAAAGACGCTGAGCGGCGACCTGGAGGTGATCGGGCAGGAAGGCCGGAGCGCCAAGGCCGAGCTGGAGATCTTTGAGAAAGTAGCCGGCGACACCGAGGCCGTGTTCGAGGACGGCGGCATAAAGCTGACTACCAAGAGCGGCAAGAAGAGCGTGATAGGCTCGGCCAAGGTGTGGCTGCCGGCAAAGCTGGCCCGTCTGAGCGCCGAGAGCGTCAACGGAGACGTGACCATCAGCGATTTCGCCACCGAGGGCGCCTCCTTCGTGAAAGGGGTCAACGGCGACATTTCCATAGAACGCCTGAAGAACTCCGCCGAAGTCACGGTGAAGACGGTGAGCGGCGACGTGGAGATAAAGGAGTCGCAGTTCAACTCACTCAATACCCAGAGCGTCAGCGGCGACCTGCGCATCAAGGACTCCGCCGCCGACATCGCCGTGATGAAGACGGTGAGCGGCGACATAGACTACTCCGGCAGCGATATCAAGAACCCCACCGTGAAGACGGTGAGCGGCGAAGTGACGAAGTAACTGCGGGTTTTTGGAAAGGCGCCCCGGAAGACCGGGGCGCTTTTATTTCAGGGGTTCTTATTCTCGAGCAGCGGGCGCAGGTTCTCGTAGGGAGGGGTGAGGTTGTTCAGGGCGAGGGAGAAAACCTCGTCCGCCGCTACGCCGCGCCCCAGCGCGCCGGCGAGGTTGAGATAAGCGGGAATAAACTGCGGGTCCAGGTCTATGGCCCGGCGGAAAGAGAGCGTCGCCGCGACCCGGCGGCCCAGCATAAGCTCCTGCATGCCCTTGTCGGACCAGAGCCGGGCGTCGCGCGGGCGCAGGTGCAGCAGCAGGTCCAGGAGGGCCAGGCTTTCCCGGTAGAGCCCGGCGTTCTGCCAGCGCAAGGACAGCGGCAGCAACCCGGCGCAGGCGGCCCCGTCCGCGGCGCAGATACGGCCGGCCAGCCGCAGCGCCCGCGGGGGCGGGTAGTAGCCCAGCATGGCGCTCAGCGTCTGCTCGCCCGGAATTTCACCGGCGGGGACCCCGTTCTCCAGGCCGTGCAGGAAAGCCAGCGCCCGCATTTCTTTTTCCAGCCCCGGCGCTATCCCGGCGCCTTCAAGGAACCGGTTCTCATATATCGCCCCGCTGAGCAGGTACTGGAAGCGCAGCCGCGACGACGGCGCCTGCGCGGGGGGCGTTTCCAGCGGCTGATGCGCCAGCAGGCGGGCCTCGTTGGCGCGCTCCAGCAGCCAGGGGTCGCCGGGATGGGAGGCCGTTTCCAGCGCGATCACGGCGCTCCCGTCGGCGGCGCGGAGGTTGCGGACATAATGGGCGATATTTGCGTAAACGGCCGGCGGACCGGCCAGCACCAGGGCGGCCAGCACCCAGGCGGCGGCCCGCCCTGCCCCGTCGCCGCGCGCGGCGCAGTCCGGCCAGAGGGTTAGCGCTGCCGCCCTGCCGATAAGCGCTCCCAGCAGCGGCAGGAGCGGGACAAAGTAGCGCGCCTCCACCGGCATGGGCAGGTGCACCGCGATGAAATAGAAAAGGAAAGCGGCCAGGAGTTTGGCTTTATCGTCCAGCCCGGCCGCGAACAGCGAGGCCAGGGCAAGCAGGGCCAGGACCGGCTTGTAGACCAGCACGGCCCAGCCCCGCAGCAGCACCGCTTTTACGATCAGCAGGGGATTTGCCGCGACCTGGTCCAGGCCCCAGGCCCAGAGATTCTCGGAGCCGACCAGCCCGGCGTAGCGCAGGGCCTCCTGGTAGCTGCCGTCTATGGTGTGCACGTAGCCCAGGAGCCCGGTTATAATATTGGCCTTGGCGCGGAAGGTCTCGAACAGCGCGAATTCCTGACCGGTAAGGTGCCGCATCAGCCACCAGGGCGCCAGCATGGCGTAGGGCAACAGCGCTATCGCTCCCGCGGCGACGGGGGTTATCCGCAGGCGGCCGCGCCACAGCAGCAGGGCGGCCAGGATAAAGAAAGGGAAAAGGAAAAAAGTAGAACGGCACAGCAGCGAGGCCCCGGTGAGCAGGCCCAGCAGGACGGCGTGCCGGGTGCTGCCGCTCTCCCTGTAGCGAAGGAGAAAAAAAGCCATCAGGGCGGTGATAAGGGTAAATACCGCCGTTTCAAAATACCGGCCCCAGTTTACCAGCGCGCCGATGGAGAGGAACGACGCCCCCGCTAAGGCCGCGGCCAGCGCGCCGCAGCGCCTGCCGCACAGGGCCGCCCCAAGGGAGAAGGAGGCCGCCAGCATGGAAAGCACGGCAAAAGGCAGGAAGAGTTTTACCCAGCCCGGCGGCAGGTGGTGTGAGAGCAGCGAGTGGTAGTAGCCGGTCAGCGGCATGCTGTCCAGCCCGGCCCGCAGCGGCAGGCCGTGGTAGAAGGCTTCCGCCTCGTCGAGGAACCAGGCGTCGTCCACAGCCAGGAAAGGCGCGAAATGCCGGTAGAGGGCGGCGGCCAGCAGCAGCGCGGCGGTCCAGGCCAGCGCGGCGAGCAGCCGGGGGCGGGCCTCCAGGGCCGCGCCTAGCGCTTTAAGTTTTTTCATTTCTTTCCGGCGTGTTTCAGGGCTACGAGAAAAAGGTAGTCGGAGAGGCGGTTTAGGTAGACGGCCGGGGCTTTGGCCTTCAGTTCCCAGGCGAGGATCTCGCAGATCCGGGTCCTGGCGCGCGCCAGGTGGGCCAGGGCCTCTATTTCGCAACTGCCCGGCAGAACGAATTTTTTGGGCGGCTTGACCGTGGCGGAGAGGGCGTTTATGGCGCCGGCCAGGAGGGCCGTTTCTTTTTTCAGGTCTGCCTTTGTGCCGGCTATGATGCCGGAGGCTTTTATGAGGCCGGCCTGGGCCGCGGAGAGCTCGCTGCGCAGCCCGGGGTGCTTTAGCCCGGTCTTCAGCAGGCCCAGCAGGGCCGACAGGTCGTCGAGAAGGGCGTTAAGCTTTATGCGGGAGTGGGTTTTAGGCACGCGCCGCCCGCCGAACAGGTCGGTAAGTCCCAGGTCGCCGGCGCCCATGTCAGGTTTAAAATCTTTAGGCATCAGAGGAAGGCGCGCACTTTTTCCAGGATGAAGGCCGTCAGGCCGTGCGGCATTTCCCCGGCGGCCTTTTCCAGCTTTTCCGCTATGGAGGGCGCGTCGAAGAGCCCGTCCTCTATCAGTACGGGGGAGCTTTTGGAGGCGCCCCAGATATGCTCGCCGTTGTCTATGCCGGCGTGCTTGTAGCCGTAGCGCCGGGTCCAGGTCAGCGCCCGGGGTTTCTTTTCCCTGTCGTAGCAGAGCTGGAAGCCCCAGATCTCTTCGCCCGGTTCGAACCACACGATCAGGTCGAAATCTTCGTCGTCGAACCAGCGGCGGCGCGGTTCGCCCGGGACCTGCATCACGTTCCTGGCTTCTTTAAGCATAGTCAAATTATATATAAGTTCTGTCAGGCAGGAGCAAGTCGGCGGAATGGTATAATTTAGGGAGAGGTACCACTATGAAAGACAAAGTTGCCAAGGTTATAGAGAAGATAAAGCCCATGCTGGCGGCTGACGGCGGGTCCGTCGAGCTGATAGGCGTGGACGAGAAGAAAGGCGTGGTCACCGTGCGCCTGACCGGGGCCTGCGGCTGCTGCCCGCACGCCACCATGACGCTCAAGCACGTGGTGGAGCGCATGATAAAAGAAGAGGTTCCTGAAGTTAAGGAAATTACGGTAGGTTAAGCCTTTTTCTGCGATTACACAGGCCAGCCGCGGGTCCGTAAGGGCCGGCCTGCCCTGTGTAATCTCTTTTATGGCGCTGATAAACCTGCACACCCATTCCACCTATTCCGACGGCACGCTGGAGCCGGCGGCGCTGGCCCGCGCGGCCGCGCGCGCCGGGGTGAAGTATTTTTCCCTGACCGACCACGACGGCGTGGGCGGCTGGGCCGAGATGGAGCCGGCGCTGAGGGAGGCCGGCATCACCTATTGTTACGGCGTCGAGATAAGCACCGGGCTTTGCGAGAACCTGCATATCCTCGGCTATGGCGTGAACCCGGCCGACCCCGTGCTGCGCGGGCGGCTGGAAGAGTTCCGGGGCCGCCGCGTGACCAGGATAAAAAAGACGCTGGAGCTGCTCCGGGGCCTCGGCATAGAGATAGCTTTCGAGGACCTGCCTCCGCCCGTCAACCGCACCGTGGGCCGGCCGCAGGTAGCCGACGTGCTGCGCGCGCGCAAGATAGTTTCCAACCGGAACCAGGCTTTCAAGCGCTACCTGGCGCCCGGCGCCCCCGCCTACGTGGGCCCTAACGGTCCCACCGTGGCCGAGGCCATAAAAGCCATAAAGGACGCCGGCGGCCGCGCCGTGCTGGCGCATCCCGCCGCTGTGGGCAAGGCGATGGACCTGCCGGCCTGGCGGGACCTGGGGTTGGACGGCCTGGAGGCCTTCTACCCGGCGCATACCGGCGCGGCCACCCGGGAGTTCGTTTCCCTGGCGGGGCGCTACGGCCTTTTTGTCACCGCGGGCACCGACTTCCACGGCCCCGGCACGGAGCGCGGCGACATGGGCGGCTTCGAGTTCCAGGAAGAATATTTTTCGGAGATAAAAAAACTCTTTATATGAAAATAATCTCTCACCGCGGCGCCTCCGCTTACGCGCCAGAAAATACTCTCAAGGCCTTCCGCCTCGCCGTGGAGATGGGCTCCCGGGAGTTCGAGTTCGACGTGCACCAGACCAGGGACGGCATCCTGGTGGTGCACCACGACTACTCCCTGCTGCACACTTCCGGCAAGGACGTAAAAATAGCCGACCTGGACTGGGCCGAGCTGAAAAAGATCAACGTCGCTTTTCACTACCGGCCCGACAGGGCTTTCCAGCACGTCCCGCGGCTGGAGGAAGTGATAAATATCATCGGGCCGGTCTCCGACTGGCTTAACTTCGAGGTCAAGAACGACGGCAACGTCTACCCCGGCATAGAGGTTAAGTTGCTGGCCTTCATAAAGAGCAAGCCCGGGCTGTTCGCCAAGAGCCTCATCTCCAGCTTCGACCACGGCACCCTCAAGCGCTTCCGCGAGCTGTCCCACGATATCAAGCTGGCCTACCTGGGCCACGGCCTCAGCACCGTGCTGCTGCTGCCGGCCCTGAGGAAAGCGAAGTCCGTGCGCGCCGTGAATTTCCACCTCGCCCTGCGCATAGCGTTCAAGGCGAACATTTCCCGCATAAAGAAGGCCGGTTTCAACGCCTGCGTCTACACCGTGAACACCAAGAAGGACGCGCTGCGCATGAAGGAGATCGGCGTGGATGGCATCTTCACTAACCATCCGGACCTGCTGGGCAAGTGGACGCTCAAAGGCTGATATGGACGCCGCGCTTACCGAAGAGATAAACAGGCTGACCTCGCTGGGGCTGCACCGCCGCTGCGTGGAGGGCGCGCTGGAGCGCGTGGCCGCGCTGACGCTGGAGATAAACCGCCTCAAGAAGACGCGCAACGCCGTGATCTGCGCCCACGTCTACCAGACGCCCGACATCATCCTCGGCATCGGCGACCTGGTGGGAGATTCCTATAAACTCGCCGACGACTGCCGCAAAACCGCCGCCGACGAGATAGTCTTCTGCGGGGTCCACTTCATGGCCGAGACGGCCAAGATCCTCAACCCCGACAGAAAGGTCTACGTTCCCTCTAAGAACGCCGGCTGCTCGCTCTCCGAGGCCATAACGGCGGCCGACGTGCGCGCCCTCAAGGCAGAGCACCCGGGCCTGCCGGTGGTCACGTACATCAACACCTCGGCCGACGTGAAGGCGGAATCCGACTGCATAGTCACCAGCGCCAACGCCGAGAAAATACTGCGCAAAATGTACGCGGAGCACGACAAGGTCATCTTCATCCCCGACCGCTTTATGGGCGCCAACCTGGCCAAGGCCCTGGGCAAAACGCCCGGCAAGGATATCATCCTCTGGAAAGGCACCTGCGTGGTGCACGAACACTTTAAACCGGAGCTGATAGATGTGTACCGCAAAAAGCACCCGGGCCTGGTGGCCCTGGCGCACGCCGAGTGCCCGTCGGAGCTGATCCGGGCCGTGGATTTCATGGGCGGCACCGGCGACATGATGCGCTACGTGGAAAACTCCAACGCCGCGGCCTTCCTGCTGGTGACCGAATGCGGCTTCGGCGAGCTGGCCAAGCTCCGTTTCCCCGACAAAAATTTCATCGCGATGTGCCGCCTCTGCCCCTATATGAAGTCCATCACCCTGGAAAGCGTGCTGGCCCTGCTTAAGGACCCCGCCCCCGAAGAAGTAACGGTCCCCCCGCTCATCGCCGCCCGCGCCAAAGTAGCTATCGATAAGATGTTTGAGTTGGCGGCTTAAGTTGATTAAATTTGAGGCAACGCAGGCTGTGACGCAGGGGTCGGGTTAGCAAAACCCTGTCGGAGGTCCGAGCTTGCGTAAGCGCGAGGACCGAGACGGGGAGTGGCGAGCACGGTGTGCGAGACCACGTTTTTGCGTTCCGACCCCTGCGGCGCAGACTGATTATAGATGAAACCAGATATTAGAAATTTAACGCGGACGGAGCTGGAGACGGCGCTGACGGGGCTGGGCGAGAAGCCCTCCCACGCGGCCGCCGTCTTCCTGGCCGTGCACCGCAAAGGCGCCGCTGACCTGGCCGCCCTGCCCGGCCTGCCGGAGCGCGTCTGCCGGGCGCTCTCTCCCGCTTTTCTCCTCGCCCCCCTCCCCCTCCCGGAACGCCTCCAGACTTCGCGCGACGGCACAAAGAAAATGCTTTTCCGCTTCGAAGGGAACGCCCCCGCCGAATGCGTAGTCCTGCCCGCCAAGGACCGGGTCATCGCCTGCCTCTCCTCCCAGTCCGGCTGCGCCTGCGGCTGCACCTTCTGCGCCACCGGCGCGCTGGGGCTAAAGCGCTCGCTCACCCCGGCCGAGATCATAGCCCAGTTCGAGGCCTGCCTTAAAGAAGCCGGCACGCTCAACAGCCTGGTCTTCATGGGCATGGGCGAACCTTTCCTGAACTGGGAGAACGTGCAGAAGGCCGTACGGATACTTTCCGACAGCCGCGGCCGCCATTTCCCACAGGCCAAGATGACCGTCTCCACCGTAGGCATCATCCCGGTCATCGAAGAACTCACCTATTCCGACCTGCGGGTGCGGCTGGCCGTCTCCGTGGTGGCCGCAGACGAGGAGCAGCGCGCCCGGCTGGCCCCGATGGAGAAGACCTACCCGCTCAAGCGCGTGCTGGCCGCCGTGCGCGACTACTGCCGCATCCGGAAGGCGCTCGTGATGTTCGAATATATCCTTTTCCCAGGCGTCAACGACCGGCCTTCGGACGCCGCGCTGCTCGCCCGGCTGGTGGGAGACATCCCTTGCCGGGTCAATCTGATCCCCTACAACCCTCCCGGCGGGCCCGGCGGCGAGACGCCCCGCGTTAAAGAATTCCAGCTTGAACTGATCAACGCCGGCGTGCGTACCTACCTGCGGGTAGAGCGCGGCGCCGACATAGCCGCCGCCTGCGGCCAGCTTGCCTCGCAGTAGTCCTGCCTTTAATACCTATTTCCAGCTGGGTCCTAATACGGCCCACCTCTGGGCCTATCGCTTCTATTTGGCCCGGTCCTTTATTCAATATGATTTCCCTAGACAGTGTATGGGAGGGAAAAGCACATGAATAAGAAAGCAGCAATAGTTTTCGCCGCGTTATTTTCTTTGAGCGCGGCGGCGCGCGCGGCCGAGGGCAGCCTCGAAAGCGCTAAAGCCAGCGGTCTCGACACATTTATAGACGTGCTCGACATCGTTTCAGACCTCGCCGGGAACAAGCCTCAGCACCCCGGCCAGCCCGGCCATCACCCGCCGTCCCCGCAGCCGCACCACCCCCCGTACAACCCCGGCCATCCCCCGGCGCCGCCGCCCCCTCAGCCCCACCACCCGCCGCAGCCTCATTATCCCCCGCCCTATAATCCCGGCTGGGACAACCATAATCAGCCCACGCCGCAGTACCACTTCGGCGGCTACCGCGAGAGCTGCCGCACCATGCAGTTCAACGCGCAGAGCCCGCTCAGCCAGACGCTGGACATGATAATAGAGGAATACGGCGAAGAGTGCCTGTCCTATAATCACGGCTACGCCGGCCCCTGCCGGCCCGCCAGCAACTACCATAAGCGCAAAGTCACCGTGAATATCGGCCCGCGCCAGCTGGAGTCCTGGGAGACCGAGCGGCTGGAGCTCTGCATGAGGGGCCCGAAGAGCGTGGACGCCAATACTAACGGCATGCTCTATAACTACGCGGTCTCTTCCCGCAACGACGACGGCCTGTTCCGGCGCGCCACCATCTTCACGCTGACTCCCGGCGCCAAGAAGCCCGCCCAGCCCGACTCCAAGGAGCTTTCTGTGTCCTTCGCCGGGGTAACCGCGGCGGGCGACGTGCGCCTGGTGCTTAACGACCTCCGCGCGGACTACTTCCGCGGCGAGAAGATCACCATCACCGCCGACGGCATGAACATCCCGCAGATAGACCAGAACACGCCCGTCGACCAGCTACTCAACTCCTTCGTAAAGTTCAACGTGACGAAGGCCTTCGACGTGGCCGGCACCTACGAACTGAAGTTGATGGACGGCCCCGCCAAGCCTGGTAAATACGTGGTAACGCTCAAGTTCTTCCGCTCCGGCCCGCTGTCTTCCGGCGCCGAGACCAGCACCATAGAGTCTTTCGAGATCAGGTAAGAGCCGTAAAAAAGAAACCCCGCGGTCCTTTACGGAGCGCGGGGTTTTTCTTTGCCCGGCGGGTCAGAGCTTTTTTGCCAGGCAGATAAGGCGGATAGAGCCGTCCGAAAGCTTCTCTCCGCGGAACCCGCCCCAGAACTTCAGCGGTTTCAGGCCGGCGCGGCGCAGGGCGGCCGTCAGGGTGGCCCGGCCGTAGATGCGGTTGAAGAAGGTTTTCTCCTGTATCCTGCCGCTGCGTTTGTCTATCTTCACCCAGGTGTTGAAGATCCCGTCCCTGTCGGGCTCGCGGGTCTCCAGCAGGTAATGGTCGCCCAGGTCGTGCCAGTCCCTGGGGACGAAGCGGCTCATTATAAAATCCCCGTTCACCACGTCTATCAGGAAAAGGCCGCCGGGCTTGAGCGCGCGGGCTATCCCCTTCAGGGTTTTGATATCGTCGGAAAGCCTGGGGAAATAGCCGAAGCTGGTGAACATGTTCACCACCGCGTCGAATTCTCCGGAGAATTTCAGCTCCCGCATGTCGCCGCGCAGCAGGCGCAGGGCCACGCGCTTTTTTTGGGCGCGGGCGGCGGCCTCGGCGAGGTACTCGCGGGAGAAATCGTAGCCGGTCACCGCCAGGCCCCGACTGGCGAATTCCACGGCGTGGCGGCCCGGGCCGCAGCACAGGTCCAGCAGGGCCGAACCTTTTTTCAGTTTGAGCTGTTTAAGTACGAAGGCCGCCTCCGCCGGGGCCTTGGCCACGGCGGTCTCCGAAGCGGGGTTATAGAAAGAGTTTTTAAAGAAACTCTTATGCCACTCCGGGGCGGCTTTAATCATTCCCCGCCCATCTGGCCCATGGCGTCCTGCTCGGCGGCCTTCTGCTCCGCTTCCCCTATGGCCTTGGCGGGCTTAAGTTTGGTGGACGGGAGGGATTTTTCCTCCAGGCTGTCGCCTTTCGGGGCCGGCGCCTTCTTGGCCGCCTTTTTCTTTTTCTTCGCCTTGACTATCGGGTTGGCCCGCTTGTCGAACTTGTAGGTTTCGGTCTTTTCCACCGCGTCGAACTTGTATTCGGAGACCGGGGGCGCCTTCTTCTTTTTTTTGGCTTTTTTCTTGGGGGCCGGTTTCTTGGGAGCGGGTTTGGCCGGGGCTTCGGCGGGGGCGCCGGCGGCCGGGTCTTCCTTCGGGGCGGCCTCGTCCTGGGCGAGGGCAGGCAGGCAGAAGCCGGCGGCCAGCAGCAGCGGGAATATGAATTTCAGTTTTTTGCTCATGTGAATATTATTTCTCCCTTCTTGTCCTCGGCCGGCGGCGCCAGTTCGGCGGCGCGCACGCTGGCCTCTATCAGGCAGGCCAGGGTCACCGGGCCCACCCCTCCGGGTACGGGCGAAACCGCGCCGGCGGTCTGCTCCAGGTCCTTAAAGTCGGCGTCGCCGCACATCCGCCCGTTCTCGTCGAAATTGGTGCCCACGTCTATCACCGTCATGCCCGCCGGCAGCATCTCTTTCTTGAGCCACTTGGCTTTGCCGATGGCCGTGATCACCAGGTCTGCCCCCCGGAAGACCGCGGCCGAATCCTTGGTGCGGGTATGGCAGAGCGTCACGGTGGCGTCCAGCGCCGTCAGCATATGCGCCAGCGGGCGGCCCACCACTGCGGAGCGCCCGGCTACGGCGATATTCAGGCCGGCCGGGTTGATGCCGTGGAAGCGCAGCAGGCGGATCACGGCCAGCGCGGTGCAGGGCACGAAGTAGCCGCCGCCCTCTATCTCGGAAAATTTCTTGGCGATGAACAGGCGGCCCATGTTCAGCGAGGAGAGGCCGTCCACGTCCTTGGCCGCCGGCAGGGCGTCCCAGGTCTCCAGCGTCTCGAAGCCGTCCGGCAGCGGCCGCTCCAGCATGATGGCGTCGTAGGCCGGGTCGGCGCCCAGCCCCGCCAGCAGTTTCTTGAAGGCGGGATAGCCCTCTTCCGCCTTGGGAGCGAACAGCTTCACCGTTATGCCCAGTTTTTCGCAGGCGGCGATCTTGCGCTTCACGTAGACGGCCGAAGGGGAGTCAGCAAAGTAGTTTATTATGGCCAGCGCCGGCGGACGGCCCAGCCGGCCTTTTACCGCGTCGATGCGGGCCGGCAGCGCGCCCAGGATCTCCGCGGAGAGTGTTTTGCCTTCCAGTATCTTCATAGCTATATTTTAAAATAAAAAGAGCGGCTTGGGGCCGCTCTCTTTACCGTTCCCGCGGCAGGTCAGTCCTGCACGTAGATCGAGCCGCTGAGGTAGCCGGAGCCGCTGAGGCTGAAGTAGTTGGAGCTCGGCCAGCCGCTGACGGAGATGCTGCCGTTCATGGTGGTGGAGCCGACCAGCCGGCCATCCTTGTAGAACTGCACGTAAAGGTTGGGGTAGACGCTCTGGAAGACGTGCTGGTTGGGGCGCACCCACAGGGAAACCGAGGTGTTGACGTAGGTGTTGTTGCGGGTGACCTTGCCGGAAGAATCGCGGAAGGTGGCCCAGCCGGTCAGGTTCACGCTGGTGAAGCCGCCGTCGTTGCCGGGCATCCAGCCGTTGCCGTTGAGGTTCACGTAGCCGGAGACCTGGTAGTACTGGCCGGTGCGGGTTACGGCCTTCTCGGGCTGGGGCGCCTCCGGGATCTTCACCTCGGGGGCCGAGACCAGTACCTGGTCCAGCAGGCCGGCGCTGTTAAGCTCGAAACCGGCGGCGGAAAGGCTGCCGGCGTAAAACGCGCAGGCGGCGGCTAAAATAAGTTTTTTCATTGTACCCTCCATGTCCCCTTATTATATCAAAAACGGCCGGCCGCAGCGGCCAGGACCGCGGCGCGCTGAGGCGCCGGCAGAGAGGGGTTGGCGGCGGCCAGGGCGTAGTACCTGATCGCGCCTTCCCTGTCGCCCCGGCGGGCGTAGAGCGCGGCCAGGTTCAGCTGGGCCGAAACCGGCGCCGCCGGTGCGCCGGCGGCCTTGACGAAGAACGGCTCGGCTTCGGCGTCCCGTTTGAGGAAGAGCAGCAGCACGCCGATGCTGTTATTGAGCTCCGGGTCGGCCGGGGCGGCGGCCAGCAGGCCCCGCGCTATGGCCAGGCTCTCGGTGTAGCGGCCCATGTCCTGGTAGAGCAGGGCGAGTTCTTTTAAACCCTTGCCCTGTTTCCCGGCGGCCCTTTGCGCCGCCCCGGCCAGCAGGTCGGCTTCCCCGGCCTTGCCGCCGGCCCGCAGGGCAGCCGCCGCCGTTACCAGGAAGCCCGGAAATTTTTCCGACCCGGCCGCCAGCGCGGAGGCGGAGGCCGCGTCCCTGCGTACCAACCAGCGCATGGCCGGGGTAAAGCAGCCCGTCCGCGCGGGGTTGCCTGCCGCGGCGGCGGGGGCGACATAAAATTCTCCCACTTCCGTCATGGACGGGCCGCAGCCCAGCAGCATGTCGGCGAGGGTCCCGTTGTCCCTTGCCGTCTCGAGGGCAAGGGTCAGCGCGGCGGCCTGCGGCCCAAGGCCGACTGTCGCGCCGGCCGGGCCTGCGGGGCCTTTAAGGGTTTCCTGCAGTATCGCCAGGGCCATGTCATAGTCCAGCCCCTGCGCCGCCGCGGCCGCGGTCTCCAGCCGCCCGATGCCGGCGGAGAACTCGGGCATGGTGCGCATGACGCCCAGCACCCGGCGCCGGGCCTCCGGCGAGAAATACAGCAGCGCGCCGCTCAGGTCCGAATCCCAGAAAGTTTTATTGGTTTCTATCAGCCGCGCGAGCTCCGCCTTGTCCCGGCCGCCGCCGCGCACCAGGTTGCGCTCCTTAAGCCAGATCGTCATGGCGGCGCGGAAGGTTTCGCGCGCCGCCGCCCTGTCGCCGAGCTCCAGCTCCCGGACCAGTTTCACCAGCAGCAGGCCGTACCTCTCAAAGAGCTGCGGCGGTTCGGCCGGCCGGCCGGTGAGCGCGTCGTACAGCCAGCAGGCGCCCGGCTCGCGTCCGGCGGCGCAGGCGCGCCGCAGGTCCTGCGTCCCGTAGCCGGTCAGGCCCAGGGCGAACAGCGCTTCCCCCCTGCGTTTCAGGAGCCAGGCCTCGCCGGGCCGCTCCCCCAGTTCGCGGGTGAGGGCTATCAGAGGCGGGCGTGCCACGGCCGGGTAGCGCCAAATCACTACCAACGCCGCCGCGGCCAGCGCCGCCGCCCCGGCGAAAAGCGGGCGGGTGAAAAAGTCCTTGTTCCCGCCGGCCAGCGCCAGGCCGGCCCGTTTAAGCAGTTCCCAGGCCCCGGCCGCGCCTAGCAGGGCGAGCACGTAGCGCAGCGGGTAGAAGTATCTTTCCTCTATCGACAGCAGGCAGTGCATGAAGACGAAATAGGCGCAGAAGAGGGCGAGGAATCTGGTCTCGGGCGAACGGGCCAGCAGCAGCCCCAGGCCGGCCAGCAGGAACAGCCAGGGCGACATCAGGAACACGTGCCAGGCCCGTCGGGCCACCGCTCCCGCGTAGCGGCCGGGATTCTCCGCCACGGTGCGGGCGGCCCAGCGGAAGGCGTTCTCGTCCCTGGAGAGGCCGGCCAGGGCCCGCGCGTCGCCTTCTATGGTGAAGGTGAGCCCCAGGGCGCCGGTGATCAGGTTGCTGACCGGGCGTTCTTCTTCCAAAAATATTATTTTCCCGGTGAGGGAGTGGTTCAGCCTGGCCCAGGGGAGCAGCGGCGAATAGGCAAACAGCAGGAAGACGGCCGAGCCCAGCAGCCAGCGTCGCGCGGTCTGTTCTTTCGACCAGGCGTAAACGGCGGACAGGAGCGGGAAAAGGAAAAGCGGCGTGCGGATGAGCAGGGTTATGCCGGCCGCACCTCCGGCGAGGGCGGCGGGTAGCAGCGTGCGGGTCCGCTGGCGCGCCAGTTCCAGACCAAGGAACAGCAGCAGGGCCAGCGAATAGATCTCCTGTTCGGTGTCGGAGTCGGTCCTGGCCAGGGCCGCGGCGGAGACCGCCAGTGCGAAAAGGGCGCCCCGCGCCGGCCCGCCGCCCCGCGCGCCGAGCCCGAAAGCGGCCAGGGCGGACAGCAGCCCGGCCAACCGGGCCGGCAGGGAGGGATCTATGTCGAGGTGCTGGCGGGCGGCCCAGAGCAGGCTGACGAGCGGCATGGTCCAGGTGACAGCGCGGCTCCTCACTCCGTGCAGCAGCATTTCGCCCCGGTCCGCGTAGAGGCCCAGGTTAAAGGCCAGGTCCTGGCCGGGCGAGGCGAACTGCCAGGCGGCCGCTGCCAGCGCGGCCGCCCCGATGAGTACGGCCGTCGCCAGGGCGGCCCTTTGGGCGTTTTTTGCCATAGGGTTTTTTTATTGTACTATATAAATCGTACGGCACCTTTCGGCACAAAACACAAGAGGAACCATGGAAAGAATACAGGAACATCCCGTTCTGCAGCCGGCCGAGCGCGCGGCGGTTAAATTCACTTTTGACGGCAAAGAGTGCTCCGCCCTGGAGGGCGAGGTCATCTCCAGCGCCCTGTTCGCCAACGGCATAAAAATTTTCAGCCATCACAAAAAAGACTCCGGCCCGCAGGGCATCTTCTGCGCCAACGGCCAGTGCGCCCAGTGTTCCGTGATAGCCGACGGGCTGACGGTGAAGTCCTGCGTGACCCAGGTGCGCGAGGGCATGAAGGTGGAGACCCTGCGCGGCACCGCCCGCCTGCCGCTGACGGCCTGCGTGCAGGAGTTCGGCCGCGTGGAAGAGCTCGACGTGGACGCCCTGATAATCGGCGGCGGGCCTTCCGGCCTGGCGGCCGCGGCGGAGCTGGGCAAGCTCAACGTCAGCACCCTGATCATAGACGACAAGAACCGCTTCGGCGGCAAGCTGGTGCTGCAGACTCATAAATTTTTCGGCTCGGTGGAGGACTGCTACGCCGGGACCCGCGGCATAGACATCGCCGAGAAGCTGGAAGACCAGCTCAAGGAGTACCCGTCGGTAAAGGCCTGGCGGGACGCCACCTGCCTGGCCGTTTTCTCGGATAAGAAAGTGGGCGTGCTGCGCGGCGACAAATATTACCTCATCCGCCCCAAGGCCGTGATCAGCGCCACCGGCGCCCGCGAAAAATCCCTGGCTTTCCCCGGCAATACCCTGCCCGGCGTCTACGGCGCCGGCGCCTTTCAGACCCTGGTCAACCGCGACCTGGTGCGCCCCGCCAAAAGGCTGTTCATCGTGGGCGGCGGCAACGTCGGGCTGATAGCGGCCTACCACGCCCTGCAGGCCGGCATCCAGGTGGTCGGGCTGATAGAGGCCCAGGAGCGCTGCGGCGGCTATAAAGTGCACGAGGACAAGATCCGGCGCCTCGGCGTGCCGGTGTACACCCGCCACACCATCCTGCGCGCCGACGGCGGCGAGCAGCTGGAGACCGTGACGATCGCCGCCGTGGATGAAAAATTCAAAGTCCTGCCCGGCACCGAGAAGACCTTTAAGGCCGACACCATGCTGATAGCGGTGGGCCTGAGCTCGGTGGACGAGTTCCACGCCCAGGCGCGGGAGGCCGGCATGGCCGCCTTCGTCTGCGGCGACGCCGAAGAGATAGCCGAGGCCTCGGCCGCCATGTTCAGCGGCAAGATCACCGCGCACAAGGTGCTCAAGTCCCTCGGCGTGATGGCGGCCCCCGTGCCGGAGTTCTGGTTCGACCGGCTGGAGGTGCTCAAGTCACGCCCCGGCGTCACCAAGGCCCCGGCCGTCAAGGACCACGATAAGCCGGTGTACCCGGTGCTGCATTGCCGCCAGGAGATCCCCTGCAACCCCTGCGTGACGGTCTGCCCCAAGAAATCCATAAAGCTCTCCGGCGAGAGCATCATGAATACGCCCAAGTTCTCCGGCGACTGCATCGGCTGCTTCAAATGCCTGCTGATCTGCCCCGGGCTCGCGGTGACCATAGTGGACTACCGCAAAGATAAGGCCAACCCTACCGTGGCGCTGCCCTTCGAGATAGGCCGCGGCCTGGTTAAAAAGGGAGACAACGTCCGCCTGACCGGCTGGGAAGGCGCCGACCTCGGCGAGGCCGAGGTGGTGGACGTTAAGGATTTCAAGGCCGAGAACACGCTGATAGTTATCGTGAAGACGACCCCGGAGGTGGCCGACCTGGCCGCCTCTCTGCGGCTCTTCGAGGCCGAGGCCGGCGTTAAATCTCCCGCCGACCTGGCCAAGGCTGAAGACGAAACGGTGATCTGCCGCTGCGAGCGGGTGAGCCTGGGCGAGATCCGCCGGGCTATCCGCTCCGGCATGCGCGACCTGAACCAGCTGAAGGCGGTCACGCGCGCCGGCATGGGCGCCTGCGGTTCCAAGACCTGCTCTACCATGCTGCTGAATATTTTCAGGAGCGAGGGCATAGACCCTAAAGAGGTTACGGCCTTCACCCGGCGGCCGCTGTTCGTGGAGGCCCCGCTCGGCGTCTTCTCTAATGTGAAATGCCGCACCGAAGCCGAAGAAAAAGCCAGCTGGAGCGGCTTCTAAAAGGATATATGGCCCAAAATAATTACGACGTCATAATAATAGGCGCGGGCAGCATCGGCACGCCGCTGGCGATGGCGCTGGCCGAACGGAAATTGAAGACCCTGGTGCTGGAGGCCGCGGCTTCCCCCGGCCAGGGCCAGAACAAATGCGCCATCGGCGGCCTGCGGGCCACCCATTCCGACGCGTCCAAGATAAAGGCCTGCCTGCGCAGCCTGAAGGTCTTCGCCACGTGGGAGGGGACCCACGGCGACGATATCGGCTGGATAAAGGGCGGCTACCTGTTCCCGGTCTATACCGAGAACGACGAGAAAGTCTTGAAAGAGCTCCTGAAAGTGCAGCGCGGCCTCGGCCTCAATATAGACTGGGTGGGCCCGGAGAAAGTTAAGGCGCTGGTGCCGGGCATAGCCGCCAAGGACCTGCGCGGCGGCACCTGGTCCCCCGACGACGGCTCCGCCTCGCCGCTGCTCTCGGTCAACGCCTTCTACAGGCGCGCCGTGAAACTGGGCGCGGAGTTCCATTTTAAGGAGCCGGTCAAAGAGATACTTTCCGAGAACGGGGTCGTGACGGGCGTGCGCACCCCGCAGGCCCTCTACGCTGCCAAGTGGGTGGTCAACGCCGCCGGCGCGCAGGCCGCGGCCGTGTCGGAGCTGGCCGGAGTAAAGGTGCCGGTGAAGCCCGACTGCCACGAGGCCGGCATCACCGAGCCCGCGGACCGCTTCTTCGAACCGATGGTGGTGGACATCCGCCCCGGCGACAAGTCCAAGAATTATTACTTCTACCAGAACTGGGAAGGCCAGATCGTCTTCTGCCTCACCCCGCAGCCGCCGGTCTGGGGCGACGACAGGCGCTCCACCTCGGAGTTCCTGCCCGAGGTGTCCAAGCGCATGATCAGCCTGATGCCGGCCCTTGCCAACCTGAAGGTGCGCCGCACCTGGCGCGGGCTGTACCCCATGACCCCGGACGGCTTCCCGGTGGTGGATTTCCCCGCCGCCCTGAAAGGCTACGTGCTCAGCGTGGGCATGTGCGGCCAGGGCTTCATGCTGGGGCCCGGCCTGGGCGAGGCGGTGGCCGCGCATATAGCCGGCTCCCCTTCGGCCGAGGATAAGGAAATACTGGCCGGCTTCCGGCTGGAACGCAGCTTTACCGGCCAGGAAAAGCTGAAATAGACGCCGCCACACTTCTGAACGGCCCTCCCGGCGTATCGGGCGGGTCGTTTTTATTGACGGCAGGGGCGGCAACGGCTATAATTACTTACCGACCGGTAAAAAAAATGCAATAAAACCGGCCTCCCGCGCGTTGCCATATAGAACGCGACCGTATTTAAAACCTATGACCATTAAAAAACTAGTCCTTACCCTGGCGGCGGCGCTGGCTGCCGCGGCTCCGCTGGCCGCGCAGGACCTGACCCTGTCCTGGGACCAGGCGCGCCGGCTGGCGATGGAGAACAACCCCTCCGTGAAGGCGGCCCGGGCCTCTATGGAGCAGGCCGGCTACAATTACCTGGCCAGCGTGAACGCCTACCTGCCGCAGGTCAGCGCCTCCCACTCGGTTTCCCGCAGCGGGAGCGATACCTCCTCTCCTTCCAACCGCTGGAGCGCCTCGCTGTCGGCCTCGCAGGAACTGCTTAACCTCAGGACCGTGTCCACGGTGAAGAGCAGCCGCCTCTCCAGGGAGAAGGCGGAGGCGGACTATCTGGCCGCCTCGGCTTCCGCCCGGCAGACCCTGGCCGGCGCCTTCGCGGACCTGCTGTTCGCCCAGAAAAGGGCCGAGGTGCAGAAGAAGATCTACGGCATCAGGCAGGAGAACGCCCGGCTCATCCGCCTCAAGTACGAGAGCGGCATGGAATCCAAGGGCAACGCCCTCTACACCGAGGCCCTGGCCGAGAGCGCGGCCGTCTCCGTCAAGAAGGCCGGGCGCGACCTGGCCAGCGCGCAGCGCGCCCTGCTGGAGGCCATGGGCCTGGAAGGCAACCGCGCCGTGACGGCCGCCGGAGACATCAGCGTGCCGGAGTTCGCCCTGGCCGAGGCCGACGTGGCCCTGGCGCTGGAAAAATCCCCCCGCATGGTGGCGGCCAAAAAGACGCTGGAGTCGGCCAGGGAGCGGGCAAACTCGGCCCGCTATTACGCCTACCCGTCGCTGAAGGCCAGCGGCTCCTACGGCTGGAGCGGGGACACCGAGTTTCCGCAGGACAAGAACTGGTCCATGGGCCTGAGCCTCAGCCTGCCCCTCTTCTCCGGAGGCCCCACCTACCATTTCAACAACCTGGCCGCCTACGGCAAGGCCCAGGCCGCGGCGGAGCAGGACTACAAGGCCGCGCGCATAGCGCTGGCCGCCTCGCTGCGCTCCGGCTACGACGGCTACCTCAGCGCCGCCGAGACCGCCCGGGCCTCGGTCTCTCTGCTGGCGGCCAACGAAGAGCGCTATAAAGAGGCGCAGATAAAATACATGGCCGGCAAGATCAGCTTTATCGACCTGGTCAACGTGGAGCAGAATTTCGTGGATTCGGACCTGAACGGGCTGGACTACGCGCGCACCGCGCACAGCCGCAAGAACGCGCTGGAGCAGCTGCTCGGCGTGCCCATGGAGCGGCAGGACTAAGGGTAAAACACTATGAAAAAAATCATCATCCTCCTCGTTATAGCCGCCCTGGCGGGCGGCGGCTGGTACGCGTTCAAAAAAAAGAGCGCCAACGATAAGCCCGTCTACCAGTCCGCGCAGGCCGAGCTGCGCGACCTGTCCGAACTGGTGGACACCACCGGCGTGGTGGAGCCCGAGAACCGGGTGGAGATCCAGCCCTCCTCTTCGGGGCGCATAGAGGAGATCCTGGTGGAGGAAGGCGACAAGATAAAGGCCGGCACGGTGCTGGCGCTGATGAGCTCTTCCGACCGGGTGGCTATCCTCGACGCGGCGCGCGCCGCCGGGGACGACCAGTACAAGCAGTGGCAGGAGACCTACAAGCCCATAAAGGTCATCTCCCCGATAGACGGCACCCTGATCCTCAAGAACATCGTGCAGGGCCAGACCGTGAGCGCCAATACCGTGCTGTTCGCCATCTCCGACAAGCTCATCGTCTCGGCAAGTCTCGACGAGGCCGATATCGGCAAGGTGAAGAAAGGCCAGCGGGCCTCCATCGTGCTGGACTCCTACCCCGACAAGAAGGTGCGCGGCACCGTGTTCAAGATCCTCGACGAGGGCACCACCAAGAGCAACGTGGTGACCTATACCGTCAAGCTGCGCCCCGAGCGCGTGCCGGAGTTCTTCCGCTCCCAGATGACGGCCAACATAAAGATAAAGATCTCCGAGCGCAGGGACATCCTCCTGATCCCCGCCGTGGCCGTGGTGACCGACCCGCAGGGCCGCACCGCGGTGATAAAGGAACTCAAGGCCGGCCAGCCGGTTTATTCCGTGATAGAGACCGGCCAGAACGAGGGCGACCAGGTGGAGATCGTCTCCGGCCTGGCGGCCGGCGAGACCGTGTTCTACAAGGCCGGCGGCTATTCCGCGCAGGTGGATTCTTCCGGCACCAACCCGCTGATGCCCAAGCGCCCCGCGCTTAACAGGCAGCAGCGCCGCGCCACCGGCGCCCACTGAACGGTTTTGGTTCCAGCGCGGCCGCGGACTACATTATGATAGAACTCAAAGGCATCAAAAAGATCTACCAGATGGGGGGCGAGCCCCTGGAGGTGCTCCGGGGCGTGGACCTCTCCATCAAGGAGGGCGAGTTCGTGGCCATCATGGGGCCTTCGGGCTCCGGCAAGTCCACCCTGATGCACATCCTCGGCCTGCTGGACCGCCCGAGCGCCGGCTCATTCAAGCTGTTCGGCCGCGAGGTGTCCGAGCTCGACGACGTGGAGCTGTCCTACCTGCGCGCCCGCATCCTCGGCTTCGTCTTCCAGCAGTTCAACCTGCTGCCGCGCATCACCGCCGCCGCCAACGTGGCGCTGCCGCAGATCTACCTGGGCGAGAAGGCCCGCCCGCACGAGGCCAAAAAATACCTGGACCAGGTCGGCCTCGGCGACCGCGCCGGCCACCGGCCCAACCAGCTCTCCGGCGGCCAGCAGCAGCGCGTGGCCATCGCCCGGTCGCTGGTCAACGACCCCAAGATCATCTTCGCCGACGAGCCCACCGGCAACCTCGCCTCGGCGCAGGCCGATGAGATCATGCGCATCTTCCGCCGCCTCAACGACGAGCAGGGCATCACCGTGGTCATGGTCACGCACGAACCCGACATCGCCGCCTGGGCCGACCGCGTGATCAAGCTCAAGGACGGCCTGATCATAGAGGATACCGTCAAGAAGGCCCCGGCCGCCGCCGGCAGGGAGCCCAAGCGCCTGCATATTCCCAAGACCTTCTTCCTGAGCTGGCGCGAGGTGGCCGAGAACCTGGCCTCCTCGGTCAGCTCCATCATCAGCAACAAGACCCGCTCGCTCTTGACCATGCTCGGCATCATCATCGGCGTGGGCGCGCTGATAGCCATGCTGGCTGTGGGCACCGGCGCGCAGAAGGCCATACAGAAATCCATGTCGTCGCTCGGCACCAACCTGCTGGCCGTCATGCCCGGCATGTTCAGGGGCCCGGGCGGGGCCAGCATGGGCGCCGGCGCGGTGACCCGCCTCACCATGGAGGACGCCAGGGCTATCTCGCAGATAGACAATATAACCCGGACCGATTCCAACGTCTCCGGCAGCGCGCAGGTGGTCTATGGGGCCAAGAATACCCGCACTTCCGTCAGCGGCGTAGGCGCGGTTTACGCCTCCATGCGCAACTCCCAGCCCTACTACGGGCGCTTCTTCTCCGACGCGGAGGGCGCGCGCCTGGCCAAGGTGGCGCTGGTGGGCAATACCGTGGTCAAGGAGCTGTTCGCCGGGGAGAACCCCGTGGGCAAGACCATCAAGATCAACCGCAAGAATTTCACCGTGATCGGCGTGCTGCCGCTCAAAGGCGCGCAGGGCCCGCGCGACCAGGACGACGTGGTGGTGATCCCGCTGCAGACCGCCATGAAGATCGTGCTGGGCAAGAATTACGTGGACTCGGTCTGGCTGGAGGTCTCCGACTACACCAAGATGGACGAGGTACAGGCCAGGGTAAAGGCGCTGATGCGCAAGCGCCACAACGTGCCGGCCCACAAGGACGACGACGTGATGCTGATGAACATGGCCGAGCTGCAGACCATGCTGACGGGGACCATAAAGACCTTCAGCACGCTGCTCGGCATGATAGCCGGCATCTCGCTCATCGTGGGCGGCATCGGCATCATGAACATCATGCTCGTCAGCGTCAGCGAGCGCACCAAGGAGATCGGCCTGCGCAAGGCCATCGGCGCCACCAGCCGCGCGGTGCTGCTGCAGTTCCTGATAGAGGCGGTCATCGTTTCCGTGGTGGGCGGCGTCCTGGGCATCGTCATCGGCGCGGGCAGCTCGCTGCTGCTGTCCCGGCTCTCGGGCTGGGCCGTCTATATCTCGCCGTTCTCGGTGGCGCTGGCCTTCGGATTTTCGGCCGGGGTGGGCATAGTGTTCGGCTTCTGGCCGGCGCGCAAAGCCTCTCTACTTTCTCCGATAGAGGCCCTGCGCTACGAGTAACCTATAATTTAGTAATATATGGGGGCCGCCGGGCTTACAGCCCGCCCGGTTCAGGTTCCCAGGAGGTTCCATGCTTAACGTTTCCGTAAAATGCCCCCACTGCGGCAAATCCCTTATGAATTCCGCCAAGAAGCTCGACAAGGTTTCCTCGATAGAGGTCAACCTTACCTACGCCGGCAAGCACGCCCCGCTCTACATGAGCTCCCTCTATGGCAGCTACCTCGTAGAGACCGCCCTGCCCATGCCGATGGGCAAAGTGGCCGGCTTCCGCTGCCCGCACTGCAAGGCCGACCTGAAGAGCACCCGCAAGTGCGACGCCTGCGGCTCCCAGATGATCGCTTTCGACCTGAAAGCCGGCGGCCAGGTGCAGTTCTGCTCGCGCCGCGGCTGCAAGAAGCATATGGTGGAGTTCCAGGACCCCGCCGTAGAACTGCAGGCTTTCTACAAGTCGTACCTGAAAGAGCTGAAATAACTTCGCCTAACGGGGGTCAGGTCTTGAATCTTGACCCCCGGAGGTGATCCGCTACGGGCCGCTTCTGCGGCCCGGTCCGCAATGCAGGCTAGGTCAAGATTCAAGACCTGACCCCACCATGCCCGAAACCGAACATAAAAGCTTCTTCCGCACCCACAAGGTGCTGGCTTTCCTGCCGCTCGCGCTGATGGGCGCGGGGGTGTGGTATTACGTGAACGGCCGCCTGCATCCGCAGCGCGGCGAGGCGCAGGTCCCGTCGGCCGGCATCTTCGGCACGGCTTCGCCTAAAGAAGAAAAAGCCGCCGCCGAGGCCTCCGCGCCGGGGCAGTCCGGGGTGGCCGCCGCCAGGCTGCCCGAAGCCTACGACCCGCGCGCCGGCATAGACATCCAGGGCCCCGTGGAATTTAAAAGCCAGGTCACCCACGCGCTGAAACTGGTCTGGATGTCCGACAGGGAAACCTTCCTCTTCCTGAAAAAGCAGCTGCACGTCATCCGCAACGAGAACAAGACCGATTTCTACATGGAGGGAGGCCGCCCGGTGGCCGCCATTTCAAACGACCACGCCTTCCGCTCGCTCACCTGGTGCGCCGGGATCCTCGCCCACCAGGCCTGGCATTCCTGGTACACCATGGCCAGGAACAGGAAAGCCCGGGCCCTGCCCCCGCTGCCCGGCGAGAAGGACGAGCGCGTGCTCGACATCAACCCGGCCCGCCTGGACTACAAGGGACTGGACGCGATCCTTTACATGGAGGACAAAGCCTCCGCTTTTCAGCTGGAAGTGCTCAGGAAGATCGGCGCCCCGAAGCGGGAGACCAACCCGCTCTTCCGCCGCGCCCCGCGCGACTTCACCAACTCCCACGACGGCAACTACGCCCTGAAACCGTGACTACGGAACCGCTCCTGCGCCCGGTCGCGGTCGGCGGGCTGCTGCTCAAAAACAACCTAGCGCTGGCCCCGATGGCCGGCATCACCAACGCCGCTTTCCGCATCCTGGCCTCCGGCGGCGGGGCCGGGCTGGTGGTCACCGAGATGGTCTCGGCCGAAAGCCTGAAATACGGCAACAAGAAATCCTTTAAAATGCTCGAGCTGCTGCCCGGCGAGCACCCCGCGGCCATACAGCTCTTCGGCGCGGACCCGGCCTCCATGGCGCTGGCCGCGCAGGCGGCCGAAAGGGCCGGTGCGGACGCGGTGGATATAAACGCCGGCTGCCCCGTCAGGAAGGTGCGGCGCTCCGGCGCCGGCGCCGAGCTGATGCGGACCCCGCTGCTGCTGGCCGACCTGATCTCCAGGGCGGTCAAATGCGTGAAGGTGCCGGTCACCGTTAAATTCCGCGTGGGGCTGGAGGCCGGCGAGAACCTCGGCCCCCTGCTCGCCCGGGTGGCGGAGGAGGCCGGCGCCTCGGCCATAACCCTGCACGGCCGGCCGGCTTCGCAGTTCCATACCGGCCCGGTGGACCTGGAGGCCATGGCCGCCACAGCCGCGGCCGTTAAGATCCCCGTTTTCGGCAACGGCGGCGTGGAGAACGCCGACGGGGCCAGGGCCCTGCTGGAGGCCGGCTGCGCCGGGGTGGCCGTGGGGCGGGCCGCGGTATTCAATCCCTCGGTGTTCGCCGAAATCGCCGCGGGACTTTCCGGCGGCCGGCTGCCCGAGCCGGACTCCGGCGCCAGGATGCGCTTGTTCCTGCGCTTCCTGGAACTCAATGCCGGCATCTACGGCGAGGAGCACGGCCTGACGCGCGCCCGCAAACTGGTAGGCTTCTGGCTCAAAGGCCTGCCCAACGCCTCCGCCGCCAGGGGCGCTTTCATGAAGTTGAAAACCCTTAAAGAGGCCGAAGAGCTTTTGATACAATATACGAAGTAAAATCCGGAATTAAGGCCCTATTATGCCCCAGGTTGAAACCCCAGAGACCCCGCTGATGCAGCAGTACCAAACGCTCAAGAGCGCCTACCCCCACGCTCTGCTGTTCTTCCGCCTGGGCGACTTTTACGAGCTGTTCTTCGACGACGCCAAGGCCGCCAGCGCCGAACTGGGCCTCACCCTTACCGCCCGCCAGGCCGTGCCCATGTGCGGCGTGCCGCACCATTCCGCCTCCAACTATATTTCCCGCCTGCTGGCCGCCGGGCACAAGGTGGCCATCTGCGAGCAGACCGGCCCCGCCGACGGCGAGGCCAGGAAGACCAAGCTTTTCAAGCGCGAAGTGGTGCGCCTGATCACCCCCGGCACCGTGGTGGAGGACGAGCTGCTGCAGCCGCGCTCCTCCAACTACCTGGTGGCCCTCGACATCGACATCGTCGGGTGGGGCCTGTCCTCTTTCGACGCCTCCACCGGCGACTTCCTGGCCACGCAGAACCTCAACGACCCCGACCTATACCAGTTGATGTCCTTTCTCTCCAAGACCGCCCCGGCCGAGATCATCTCCGACAGCCGCACGGTCAAAGAGATCCAGAAGCGCGGGCTCGGCCTCGGCTCGGCCGTGCTGACCGAGTATACCCGCGCCGACGCCGCCCACCCGGCCTGGGCCGCCCAGAGCGTCTGGCAGAACCATAAGCTCGCCATGAAGACCGCGCTGAAGGTAGTCTCCTACGTGCGCCAGACCCAGCCGGGCCTCAAAGAAGTCTTCTCCCCCGCCTATTACGAGCCGGGCAACCGCCTGCAGCTCGACGAATCCGCCATCAAGACGCTGGAGCTGGTCTCCTCGCCCGAAGGCGAAGACAAGAAGACCCTCTGGGGCGTGCTGGACCTCTGCGGCACCTCCATGGGCTCGCGCCTGCTGAAGCGCTGGATCCTGGAGCCGCTCTGCGACATCAGCGCCATCCAGTCGCGCCAGGCCTTTACCGCTTTCCTCGCCGAGAACCGCGAGGCCCGCGAGCAGCTGGGCGAGATCATGTCCCAGGTGCCCGATATAGAGCGCCTGCTCGGCCGCGTCATCAACCTTTCCGCCTCGCCGCGCGACCTCGGCGCCGTGCGCAAGGCCCTGGGGCAGCTGCCCCGCCTGAAACTGCTCCTGAGCTCAGCCGGTTTCTTCGAGTGCGCGCCCGAGCTGGCCTCGCGCCTGGACGGCGTGTCGCACGCGCTTAACGCCCTGCGCGCCGAGCTGGAGAAGGCGCTGGCGGAGGTCCCGCCGGCCCGGCTGTCCGACGGCGGCGTGATCCGCCAGGGTTACGATTCCGCCCTGGACGAGCTGCGCGCGGTGCGCCGCGACAGCCAGAAGCTGCTCGACGAGATAGAGCTGCGCGAGAAAGAGAAGACCGGCATCCCGACGCTGAAGGTCGGCTTTAACAGCGTGTTCGGCTACTACATCGAGGTTTCCAAGGCGCAGTCCCAGAAGGTGCCGCACTATTTCGTGCGCAAGCAGACGCTGGTCAACGCCGAGCGCTATATCACCGAGGAGCTGAAGGTCCTGGAGAACAAGATCCTCGGCGCGGAAGAGAAGATGTCCAAGCTGGAAAACCACCTCTTCGGCATGCTGCGCGAGAAGGTGCGGGCCTCCCTGGGCGAGATCAAGACCTTCGCCAGCGGCGCCGCCGAGCTGGATGTGTTCTATGCGCTGGCCGAGGGCGCCGTGCGCTACGAATTCTCCCGGCCCCGCATTACCGCCGGCTCCCTGCTGAAGGTGGAGGAAGGCCGCCACCCCGCCGTGGAGCGCTTCCTGCCGGCCGGCACCTTTGTTCCCAACGACCTGGAGCTTGGCGGCGAAGATTCCAGCGTCATTATCCTCACCGGCCCCAACATGAGCGGCAAGAGCGTGTACCTGCGCCAGGCGGCCGTGGTGGTGATCATGGCCCAGATGGGCGCCTTCGTGCCCGCGCGGGCCGCCGAGGTGGGCGTGGTGGACCGCATCATGACGCGCATCGGCGCGCAGGACCGCATGTCCCGCGGCGAATCCACCTTCATGGTGGAGATGCGCGAGACCTCCGCCATCATGCGCCTGGCCACCCCGCGCAGCCTCATCCTCCTCGACGAGGTGGGCCGCGGCACTTCCACTTTTGACGGCATCTCCATCGCCTGGGCGGTGGTGGAGCACCTCTACAAGGCCGAGGGCGGCCCCAAGGTGCTGTTCGCCACCCATTATTTCGAACTGACCGAGCTGCCAGAGAAGTTCGCCGGCATCAAGAACTTCAATATCGCGGTGAAGGAATGGACCAACGCCGTGGGCAAGACCGAGGTGGTCTTCCTGCACAAGATAGCGCCCGGCCCGGCCGACAAGTCCTACGGCATCCACGTGGCCCAGCTGGCGGGCCTGCCGGACGCTGCTATACAGCGCGCGCGGGAGATCCTGCACACGCTGGAGACCAAGGGCGACATCCAGGTGGCCGCCCAGGAGACCGACCAGACCCCGCTGTTCCCCCTCTTCTCCGGCCACCCGGTGCTCGACGAGGTTAAAGGGTGCGACATAGACAACATGACCCCCCTGCAGGCCCTGTCGGCCATAACCGGCTGGAAGCAGCGCCTGAAGTAGCGCTCCCGCCGGTTCTCAAGCCGTCCTTAAGACCCATAAAAAATATGGTCCAATGGCCCATACGCGGACGGCGCATTACTATTATAATTAGAGGGTACAGGGAGGCTTAATGCTTAAAAGCTGCGCCGTTTCTATCATCTCTTTCTTCATTCTTTCTGTCCCGGCTTTCTCCGGCGGTTTCGTGCTGGATACCTCCGACATGGGGGACGTGCCCCAGGCCCCGGTGATCATGCCGCACGGCCCCGCGCCGGTGACGCCTCCCGGCGTGACGATAGCCAGCTATACCACCGACGAGGAATTTACCTTCGAGAGCGAGGTTAAACCCGCCCTGGACGCGCGGCTGAGAGCCCTGAAGGCCGCCGGCGTGACCACCCTGGGCGGCCGCGTGGTGGAGCTCGGCAACGATTACTCCTTCGTGATAGAGTACCTCCCCACCGTTAAGGGCAACACCGCTCTGCCGCCGGCTGTGCTGGTGGAAACCTACAGGAACGGCGCCGCCTACTGGCTGGAGCGCGAAGCCGAGGAGGCTATGAAGGCCGCCGCCGCCAATTTCCGCGCCGCCAAGCTGCCGGTGCTCGGCTCTTATCTTTACGAAGCCGGCAACGACAACGCTTTTGCCGTGGACTACCTGGTAAAGAACATGCTGCGCCCCGCGCAGGAATATGACGTCAAGTTCCTGACCTATACCGGCGGCAAGTTCACCTTCGAGAGCGAAGCCGAAAAGGCCATCCCCGCCTATCTCGCCCTCTTCAAGCAGGCCGGCGTCCCGGCCCTGCGCGGCAAAGCCGTGGAGAACGGCCGCGACTACGCGGTACAGGTAGAGTACGTGGTGAAGACCGGCAAAGCCGCGCCGCGCCCGCAGTATTCCGTGGCCCGCTACGACGCCCGCGAGACTTTCTCCTTCGACAAAGAGGCCGCCAAGGCCGGTAAGGCGGCACTGCCCGGCTTCACCAGGGCCGGTGTGCCGCCGCTCTCCTCCGTGGTCCGCGCCGAGGGTGGCGATTTCTCCTACAGCGTGGATTTCCTGGTCGGCAATATCTACCAGCCGGGCGGGACCGTCCCGTCCGCCGCCATTGAGACCTACCAGGCCCCCGAGACCTTCACCTTCGACAGCGAGGCCGAGAAAGCTCTGGCCGAAAAAGCCGCGGCCTTCAGCGCCGCCGGCCTGCCTGTGGTGGGTTCCGCCGTCACCGGGGAACTGGGCAGCTTCACCTACGTAATAGACTACGTGGCCAAGGCCGGCCAGAACGCGCCGGTTTACCCGCCCGTGCCGCAGTACTGAGAGCCGCTGGTTTAGCTGAACACGGGCCTTGCGCCCGTGTTCTTTTTGTATGGAAGAAAAAAATCCCTTCGAGGGAATAAAGACTTATGACCGGTACGGGCGCCTCTGGGGCCTGACCGCGGCTATCGTTCTCCTTCATTTCGTGGTAATGCTGCCGGTAGTCCTGGTGGAGAAGCACACCGGGCTGCGCTTCTCCTCCCTGGAAAGCATGATCCCCGTCTTCCTGGCCATCGGCGCCGTGTCGGCCCTGGTGATGTCGGGCATGGGCGTCTCCTGGCGGAGCGCCCTGGCCGACTGGCGGCGCAACCTCGGCGGGGACGCGCTTAAGGCGCTTAAATATTTCGGCGGGTACGCGCTGGTGGCGCTCTGCATCGCCGGCGTCCTGTTCTCGGTCTGGTGGTTTCTTGGCGACAGCGGGATGGAAAAACTCCTGCAGCCGGTGACGGAGCGGGCTTCCAGCGAAGGCGCCGCGCTGCAGGCGGCCGCCTCCGTCTCTTATCTGCGCCTGTCGCTGTCGGTGCTCAGCGCCTGCGTGCTGGCGCCGGTGGCCGAGGAACTGTTTTTCAGGCGCATCTTCTACACCACCGTCAGGCTGCGCAACGGTTTCTGGTTCAGCGCCTTCTGGTCCGGGCTGTTCTTCGCCGTCTGCCACGGCGCCGCGGCGCCGATCCTGCTGCCGGTGGGCATCTATTTCTGCTGGGTTTACGAGAGGGAGCGCCGCCTGCCGGTAAACATCCTGCTGCATTCGCTGGTGAACGTAACCATGCTGTTCAACCGGATGCTTGCCTGAACCGGAATTGGTAGAATTAACCTATGCCGGAAATTAAAGTCCTTCCAGAAGACGTGGTCTCCAAGATCGCCGCGGGCGAGGTGATAGAGCGCCCCGCCTCCGTGCTTAAAGAGCTCATAGAGAACTCGCTGGACTCCGGCGCCTCCCGCATAGAGATAGAGATAAAGAAAGCCGGCCGCGGGCTTATCCGCGTGCACGACGACGGCCGCGGCATGGACCGCGAGGACCTGCGCCTGGCCCTGGGCCGCCACGCCACCAGCAAGCTTAACGTTTTCGACGACCTTTATTCCCTCGCCACCTTCGGTTTCCGCGGCGAGGCCCTGTATTCCATCTTCGCCGTGTCCCGGCTTAAGCTGACCTCCCACCGCGCCGGCGCCGACTCCGGCTATGCCATAGAGGGCGAAGGCGGCCGCGTGATAGCCGAGCTCCCCGCCGCGCCGGTGAAAGGCACCACCATAGAGGCGGCCGACCTGTTCTTCAATACCCCGGCCCGGGCCAAGTTCATGAAGAGCGACGCCTCCGAGCGCGCCAACCTGATAAAGACCGTGGAGGAGGCGGCGCTGGCCAACCTCGGCACGGCCTTCCGGCTGGTCATAGACGGCGCCGAGACGCTGTCCCTGCCCGTGCTGCCCGGCGGTATGTGGGAGAACCTCAAGAACCGCGCGGCCGCCATCTTCGGCAAAAGCGTGTACGGCGGCATGGTGCGGGTGGAAGGCAAGACGCAGGGCATGGCCGTGTACGGCTTTGTCTCGCGCCCCGACGCGCTGGCCGCCACCAGGGCCAACCAGCATTTCTTCGTCAACCGCCGCCCGGTGGGCTCGGCCCTGCTGCGGCAGGCGCTGTACCGCGGCTACGACCATATGCTGGTCGGCCGCCACCCGGCCTGCGCGCTGTTTACGGAGCTGGACCCGGGCTCTTTCGACGCCAACATCCACCCGCAGAAGCGCGACGTTAAATTTTCCTCTGAGAACGAGATCTTCAAGACCATCTCCGGCACCGTGCGCGAGGAACTGCTCAAGAAGCAGACCGCCGCCGTCACCATGACCGCCCCCGCGGGCGAGAGCAAATTCACTCCCCCCGACGTGCCGGCCTACCGCGAAGGCGCCGCGCCGCCTATGCCGGCCGCCGAGACCGGCAGTCTTTTCGACCTGCCCTCCGGGCTTAAGGCCGCCCCCCCGCCCGCCGACTGGCGCGGGAAGGACCTCAGCTACCTGGGCCAGCTCGCCAAAAGCTACCTGCTCTTCGAGTGCGAATCGGGCCTGCTGGTGGTGGACCAGCACGCCGCGCAGGAGCGGGTACTGTTCGAGAAATACCTGGACGAATTTTCCAAGGGAGCCATCAGGGTGCAGCCGCTGCTGGTGCCGCTGGAAGTGGAACTGTCCCGCTCGCAGATGGAGACGGTGCTTAAATGGCAGGCCTGGCTGAAGACGGCCGGCTTTGAACTGGACCAGCGCGGCCCGTCGGTGGCGCTGCTGCGCGCGGCCCCCGCCCTGTTCTATTTCACGCAGCAGGCTTTTTCGGAATTTTTAGGTTATCTCTCCGAGGTCCTGGGCGAGCCGGAGAAGGCCGCCGAGGATATAAAGCGCAACATCATCGCCACCATGGCGTGCAAGAAGTCCATTAAGGCGCATGATTTTGTGAAGCCGCAGGAGGCCCTGCGGCTGATGGAAGACCTGAAAAAAGCGCGCGACGGCTACCACTGCCCGCACGGCCGCCCGACGCTGTTTCACCTCTCGGCGGCGGACATCGCCCGCCGCTTCCAGCGCTCCGGCGCGCTCTAGCGCCGGGCTTCAAAATTTATAATTCAAAGTGGCCTGTGACAGGGTGTCCAGGCTGTCGGAGGGGACGAAGGAACAATCCAGTCCCCAATTCCTGCCGGCCATGCCCAGGCCGTAGGTCATGCCGGCCGAATCCCGGTCCGCCAGGTAGCCGAAGCGGAGCGTGAAGACCGCGCCGCCGGCCAGGGTCATATTGGCTTCGGCGCCGCCCTGGTAATAGCCTTTTTCCTTGTCGGTCCGGCTCCAGTCCACTGAAAGCAGCATGTCGGAATAGGTGATGTCGGCGCCCGGGTCGAACAGGTTGGGCGGGTTCACGGCAAATTTATAGGAGGCGCCCAGCCTCCGGGTAGTCGGCGGCGGGTCCCCGCTGTCCTCGAACTTTATTTTCCCGCCGCTATTGAGGTAGGCCGCCCCCAGGCTCAGGCCGTTCTTGGCCGCGTAGAGCACGCCGAGGTCGTAATGCAGCGACGTCGCCGTGGCCGCCTCGGCCAGTTCCAGCGAGGCGCGCTTTACCGTGGCGCCCACGCCTAGCGTCGGCACAGGCCGCCAGCCGGCGGAGAGATAGGCGACCTTGTCCTGCTCCGCCGTCACGGTCGCCCTGGTGCCGTCCGAAAGATTGAGGTCCATCTTCCCGGAGTTGAAGAACATGTAGGCCGGCGTCAGCACGAAGGACCCCAGCGGCAGCGGGACCGAAACAAGGCCATAGCTGCCGTCCAGGTAGCCCCGCATGTAGGTGGCCGAGAGCTTTATCTTTTCCGCGAAAGCCAGCGCGCCGGGATTGTAATTCACCGCTTCCGGGTCCCCGGGAACGGCCGTGAAGGCGCGGCCCAGGCCCGAGGAACGGGCGCCGATGGGCGTGTTCAGTACCGGCGCGCCGGTGAGGCCCGGGGCGGCGGCCGCCGGGGCGGCCAGCAGCGAGATCAGGAATATGGCGCCGGCTGTTCTCATTTTATAAGCACTATCTTTTCTTTAACGTCGGTCTTGGGGCCTTTTATCCGCACCAGGTACAGGCCGCTGGCCGCCACCTGGCCGGAATCCGTCCTGCCGTCCCAGGTGTAGACCGTGGCGCCCGTGCCGGCCGGACCGTTATAGAGGTTCCGCACCAGCCCGCCGTTGAGGTCGTAGATCTTTATGGTTACCGTGCCGGGAAAGAAGATGGTCGCCGAGATCTTGGACGTATCGCCCTTGAGAGGGCGGAAAAGGTTGTCGGTCATGGCCACCAGGCCGGGCCTGAAGTCCAGCCGCAGGGCTCCGCCCAGCGAGGCGCTCCTGTTGTCCGGGTTGGTGACGGTGACGGTATAGGCGCCCAGCGGCCTCCCGTTGGGGTTGGCGCGGACGGTGAGCCGCATATCCGAGACGCGGGTGACCGAGACTACCGGTACCGTGTCGAGCCCCTTGGTTATGGTTACGGTCGGCGCGGTGGAAGAGAAGACCTCTCCGCCGAGCGTGAAGTCCGTGGCCGGGTCGTTTATGTAGACGGAGGCCGGGGAGAAGGAGTAGATCTCCGGGGATAGCGTAAGCGCGCTGAATGCGTAGGTGGTGGCCGGGGCGGCCAGCCGCAGGCCCAGGTGCAGGCGCCAGCTGTACGCGTCGGTGGAGCGCGTTACCGCCAGGCCCTCTATTGCGTTGGTCAGCGGGTTGGTGGAAAAAGCCAGTTCCGGCTCTCCGAAGGCAAGGCCCGCTCCGTCGGAACTGTCGGCCGAGAGCACCCGCGCCGCCGTGGTGTCGCCCAGCAGGCTGGCCGTTGCGAACAGCCGCAGTGTGCCGTCGGTCAGGCTGGAGATCGCCACGTGGAAGACGCCGCTGGAAGACAGGATCTCCGTCTCGCCGGAGAAACTGTTGCCGCTGTCGGAGCTGGTGGCGGCGTAGACCCGGTGCGAGGCGGGGTCCGGCGCCCCGCCGTTGTCGCGCACATAATACAGGACGGCCCTGCCCGAGCCGAGGAAATAAGGGGCCAGCGAGAGGACGCGCCGCGAGCCGCCGCCGAACTGCATCAGAAAGTCAGGGTCGCGGCCCCAGGCGAGGCCGTCGGTGGAGGTGGCGCTGAGCACCGAGTAGATCCCGGTGGAACTGAGCCCCACGTAATAGGCGCGGTAAGGGCCGCTGGAGATCGCCGTCCCGGCGTAGGCCCCCACCGCCGTGATGGAGCTGGAGTAGAAGCCGCCGGCCGGGGTGGAGAGCCTGACCCCGTCCTCTACGCCCCAGACCACGCCGTCGGTGGAGGTGGCGCTGAATACCGCAAAGTGCGGCCCGGTGGAAAAGTACATCCGGTAGCCGGCGGGGGTCGGAAGAACACAGCCGGGCGCGGCCGAGGAGAGATTTACCCCGGCCTCGAGGGTGAATTCCGGGGCGCAGAAGCCCGCCCGGGCCAGGCCGGCGCAAAGTAGAGCTGCTGCTAGTAAGCGTTTAATAGAATGTTCTCCCCGTATGTTCCCGAAATTATAACAAAACCCGCCCGTCATTCAGTTCTCTCAGCGTTTCTTTAGCTTTTCCTGCCTGCGCTTCTCGAAATCCGCGAGGGCTTTTTCCTGCCGTCCTATGTAATCGTCTATGAAATCCTCGCGCGCCGCCAGGCGTTTGCGCAGGCTCTCCACGCGGCCCTTTACCTTCTTATAGCGCCGTTCCTCGGCTTTCATCAGCGACGACAGGCGGGCCTGCAGCGCTATCTCGCCGGTCCCGGCGGAAGCCTCGCTCCCCGCCAGCAGCGTTTTCTCACCGAGCTCGTTGGAGACCGCCACTTCGCCCTGGTAAAGGCCGACGGAGGTCTCCCCGGAGCTGGAGACTATTATGGAGAAGTCCGTGCCGCGCACGGCGCAGACCGCGCTGGGGGTGCGTACGGAAAACTTGGAGGCCGCGCCCTTGCGCAATTTCGAGGCCATCCAGAGCGCCTTTCCCTTGAGGAAGGAGAAAGAAAAAACGCGGCCTTCCGCAGTGGTCTGCAGGGTTTCGGCCGCGGTTTCGGAACCTGCCTCCATCTTTATGAAAGAGCCGTCCTTGAAAAGCAGCTCGCACCAGGCCTTCTCCCCGGTCCGGAGCCGGTCGCCCTGGTCCAGCGGCAGCCCTTTGCGGGCCGGGATCCACTGTTCTGTGCCTGCCCTCTGCAGCTCGGCCGGGCCGGCCAGGTCGTAAACGCAGGCTATCTGCCCGGCGGCGGCCGGCAGGGCCGTTAGCGCCAGCAGCGCGGAAATTAATATGGTTTTCATAGTTTCTCCCTGTCCGACTCTACTTGCGCACAAAGTGGGGCAGCTCGGCCGGCAGCTCCAGCGAAAGCTCCACTATCCCGGCGGGTTTGCCGTCCTTCAGCCACGGCGTCTGGTAGACTAGTTTCTTTACGCCGTTCTTTTCTATGGTGTAGGCGTTGGTGTACGGCTCGGCCAGCATTTTCTTCAGTTTAGTCTTCGACGGCTCGGGGTGGCAGTCCAGCAGGCTGTTGCCCACCAGGTCTTTGCCGCCGCTCCTGGCGAAGGTGGCAGCCGACTTGTTGTTCATCTCCAGGACCTTCCCGTCGGCGTCGCAAACGGTAATGGCGAAGTTCACTCCGTCTTTCCAGTTTTCCATAGTTGTATCCGGCTCCCGCAGCCCGCGGTTTTAGAAACCCTCTAACTCCCCCGCTTCTATATTATAAAATATGGCTATGCAGAAATCACCGTTCCTGGAGCTGGCGGCAGCGCGCCGCAGCGTGCGCAAATATAAAAACAAGCCCGTTGAACGGGAGAAGCTTGAGCTCTGCCTCGAAGCCGCGCGCCTGGCCCCGTCGGCCTGCAACGCCCAGCCCTACCGGTTCGTACTGGTGGACGACCCGGCGCTGAAAGAAAAATTCTGCGCCGCGGCTTTCTCCGGGCTCTATTCCGCCTGTAAGTTCGCCGCCGCCGCCCCGGCCATCCTGGCCGTGGTCGCCGACACCGGCAAGCTGAGCGCCTGGCTGGGCAACCAGGTGCAGGACACCAATTTCCGCCTGATGGACATAGGTATAGCTGCGGAACATTTTGTGCTGGCCGCCGCCGAGCAGGGGCTCGGCACCTGCTGGCTCGGCTGGTTCAGCGCCAAAGGCGCCGCCAAGGCCCTGGGGCTCGGCCGCGGTAAAAAAGTGGAGATACTGATCTCCGTAGGCTACCCGGACGAGGCCCCCGCGGCCCGTCCCCGCAAATCCACTGAGGAGTTCCGTTCTTTTAACGCCCTATGAAAATACGCGTCCTGACCCTGCTGCTCCTGCTGCCCGCTTTCGCCTACTCGGCTGAAGACTGCGCCAAGAACGCCGACGCCTGCGCCGCGTCGGCCAAGTCCGCCTCACCCTTCCTGCAGGCCGCCGCCGCGGAACCTGCCCCCGCGCCGCAGCCCAAAAAAGTTTCGCGCCGCCGCGTCCCGGCCCTGGTGCCCGCTGCCGCCTCCACCGCCCCGGCCGCCGTGGAAGTTTCCAGCGGGGCCCTGCCCGCCCCGGCTGAGAAAGGCGCTGCTTCCAGCCCGCTCTGGCTTATCCTTGTGGCGTCGGGCCTGCTGGGGCTTTACGCTTATCTTAACGGCGGCCGCCGCCGCGGGAGACGCAAATGACCATAGATTACGACAGCTTCTCCAGGGCCTCCACGGCCATACACCTGGCCCAGGGCGCCGCGCTCTTTGTGCTGGGGGCGGCCGAGGCTTACTCCCACGACAATCCCGGCAGCCGGGCCGTGCTGGCCGGCCCGCTGGCGCTGCTGGCGGCCGCGCTGGCGATCCCGCTGATCATGCTGGGCGTTGCGGGTAACTGGAACATGGACCAGCTGCGCGCGGCGCTGGACATCCGCCGCGGCTTTTACCTTTTCATAGCTTTCGCCTGCCTTTTCGGGGCGGCTGGCATGAGCCGGCTCACGCAGGCCGTCATAAAGAAGGCCGGCGGCGGCTGGCAGGCCGCGTTCCTCTTCTTCCTGGCCGGCGCCGGCGTGCTTTATTTCCTTCTGGCCTGGCGCGTGAACGAGGAGGCCTGGCACCAGGTCTTCGCCTGGCATTCCGCCATGGGGGCGACGCTGCTGCTCGCCGTGGCCGTCAAGGCGGCGCATGTTTTTTCCGGCCGCCGCCTGCTGCACGCGGCCTGGGGCGTGCTGCTGCTGGTGACGGCGGTGCAACTGATGTCCTACCGGGAAACCCCGGCCGCCTTCGGCCTGCGCATGGTGACCTTCCAGACCGCGCCCGACCTGCCCGGGCCCATAACCAAATAGTTTTAAATGGCGCAACTGCTGATAAAGAACGGCCTGCTGGTAGACCCCGACTCCGGGGAGGCCAGGCTTGACCTGCTGCTGAGCGGGGGCAGGATAGCGCGCGCCGCGGCCTCCATAAAAGCCCCTGCCGGCTGCGTTGTGTACGACGCCGCCGGCCTGTGGGTCTTCCCCGGTTTTATAGACATCCACGTGCACGCCCGCGAGCCGGGCGGCGAGACTTCCGAAACCATAGCCAGCGCCGCCGCGGCCGCTGCGGCCGGGGGCGTCACCTCCATGCTGCTGATGCCCAACACCGCGCCGCCCATGGCCACGCCGGCCCTGCTGCGCAGGTACGCCGCCGCGGCCGCCGGCCTGCCAATTAATGTTTATTTTTCCGCCGCGGCTACCGCCGGGCGTGCCGGCACCGCCGCCGCCGGCCTGGGAGCGCTGAAGAAGGCCGGGGCCAGGGCTTTCACCGACGACGGCGGCTGCCTGCCCGGCGCCCTGCTGCCGGAGCTGATACGCCGGGCGGCGTCGCTGGGCCTGCCGCTGATGGACCACCCCGAAGATTTCAGCCGCACCGGGAGCGGCGTTATTAACGCCGGGCCTGCCGCGCGCCGCCTTCGCCTGCCGGGCATTCCGCCCGAGGCCGAAGCGCTGGCCGTGCTGCGCGATATACTGGCCTCGGCCGGCGCCGGCCCCATCCACCTGCAGCATTTAAGCCTGGCCGCCTCCGTGGCCGCCCTGCGCCTGGCCAAACAGGCCGGCTGGCCGGTTACCGGCGAGACCTGCCCGCACTATTTCACGCTTTGCGAGTCGGATATTAAACGGAACGACGCCGATTTCAAGATGAAGCCCCCGCTGCGTTCCTCCGCGGACAGGGCGGCTGTGCTGGCCGGCCTGGCCGACGGCACCATAGACGTTATAGCCACCGACCACGCCCCGCACTCTCCGGCCCTTAAAGCCGGCGGTTTCCTGAAGTCACCGTTCGGGATCATCGGCCTGGAGACCCTGGCCCCGCTGTGCATTACCGAGCTGGTGCTTAAGGGGGTGGTTTCCCGGCGGCGCCTGGCACAGCTGCTGAGCGCGAACCCGGCCAGGCTGCTCGGGCTTAAGAACAAGGGGTCCCTGCGCCCGGGTTGCGCGGCTGACCTGACGCTGATAGACCCGCGCACGGCGCGGCGCGTGCCGGAAAGTTTCCTCTCCAAGTCCTCCAACTCCCCTTTCAAAGGCAGGCTGCTGCGCGGCTGGCCCGCCGCCACGGTAGCCGCCGGTAAAATAACGCACTCTTCCCGCTGAACCGCGCCGGGCATTTGGTAGAATTGTCTAACAACTATGGGATTCTTATACCGCAGGCTTATCAGGCAGCTCCTCTTTAATTTCAACCCTGAAATGATCCATGACGCGGTCATAAAGACCGCCCGCACGGCCCAGCATATAGGACCGGTCACCGCCGTGGTGAAGTTCCTGACGCGCGCCAAGGACATCCCCGTCACCGTGGCCGGCATAAAATTCCGCAACCCGGTGGGCCTGGCGGCCGGCTTCGACAAGAACTGCGAGGCCGCGCGCTTCCTGGCCGGCCTCGGCTTCGGTTTCCTCGAGCTCGGCACGGTTACCCTGCGGCCGCAGCCCGGCAATCCCAAGCCGCGCCTGTTCCGCGTGCGGGAGAACAAGGCCATCATCAACCGCATGGGGTTCAATAACGCCGGGGCCTGGGAGGCCGCGCGCAGCCTGGAGAAACTTTTACCCCTGCCGGTGCCGGTGGGCATCAGCGTCGGCAAGAACGCCGACTGCTCGCTCGAGGACGCGCCGAAGAACTACCTGGAAACCCTGAAGGTGATGTACCCTTTCGGCGATTATTTCGCGGTCAATATAAGCTCGCCCAATACCCTGCAGCTGCGCTCGCTGCACGGCGGCGACAAGCTGCGGCGGCTGGTGGAGCCCATGCTGGATTTCGCCTCCGGCCAGAAGCAGAAGAAGCCGTTCTTTATCAAGATCGCCCCGGACCTCGACGATAAGGAGCTGGAGGGCGCGGCCGCCCTGGCGGTGGAGATGGGCTTCGGGCTGATAGCCACCAACACCACCGTGCGGCGCGAAGCCGTGCACGAGCGCTGGCGCGCCCACGAGGGCGGCCTGAGCGGCGGCCCGCTGAGGGCGCTGTCCAACGAAATCCTGGGTAAAACCGCGGCCCTGGTGAAAGGCCGCGTGCCGCTGATCGGGTCGGGCGGGGTTTCCGACGGCGCCTCCGCGCTGGAGAAACTCAAACTCGGCGCGGACCTGGTGCAGGTCTATTCCGGCCTGGTCTACGAGGGCCCCTTCCTGGTTAAAGAGATCCTCGAATACCTCCACAAACACCGCTGGCATCCCGGCCACCGATAGTTTTTCCCCCCACCGCTAAAACAGATATAATTTAGGCGGCGCTCTCCCGCGCCGCCTATGCAAAAAACCGAACTCATCGCAGCGCTCGACACGGACACCCTGAAGTCCGCCGAAGCCCTTATAGAAAAACTTAAGGGCAGCGTTAAGTATTTCAAGATCGGCTCCGTGCTGTTCACGGCCGCCGGTCCAGCCGCGGTGGACCTGGTGCACCGGCACGGCGGCAAAGTTTTCCTGGACCTTAAATACCACGATATCCCCAACACCGTAAAGGGCGCTGTGCGGCACGCCGCGGCCATGGGCGTGTATTCCGTCTCCCTGCACCTCTCTGGCGGCGCCGAGATGTTTAAGGCCTGCGCCGAGCTTGAAAAGCGGCCAAAACTGTGGGGCATAACGGTGCTGACCAGCTTTGACGAGTACGGTCTTTTCAGGTCGGGCTACCGCGGCGGCATAGACAAGACCGTTAAGCTGCTGGCCGCCCTGGGCCTGCAGAACGGCGCCGACGGCGTGGTCTGCTCGCCGCTGGAGGCCGGCCGGCTGCGGCAGCAGCACGACGGCAAGATAACGCTGATCACGCCCGGCATAAGGCCCGCCGCGCGCGGCGACGACCAGAAGCGCGCCGTTACCCCCGCCGAGGCCAGGGCCGCCGGCGCCAATTTTATAGTGGTGGGCAGGCCGATCATAGAGGCCAAGGACCCGGCCGCCGCCGCCGCGGCCATCCTGGAGGACCTGAAATGAACGAAGAAGAACTCAAGTCTTACCTGGCCGCTTCGGGCGCTTTCCTCGAGGGGCATTTCCTGCTCTCCTCCGGCCTGCATAGCCCTAATTACGTGCAGTGCGCGCAGGCCCTTAAGAACCCGGCCTGGGCCGGCAGGATGGGCGCTGCGCTGGCCGCCGGTTGGACCGGGCCGAAGCCCGACGTGATCCTTTCCCCGGCGATGGGCGGCCTGATCATCGGCCACGAAGCCGCCCGCGCCTTCGGCGTGGATTTTATCTTCAGCGAGCGCGAGAATAACGTGATGTGCCTGAGGCGCGGCTTTGCGCTGGCCAAGGGGGCGCGCGTGATAATAGTGGAGGACGTTTTTACCACCGGCAAATCCACGCTGGAGACGGCGGCCCTTGTAGCCGCCGCGGGTGCCGAAGTTATTGGCGCCATGTCGGTGATAAACCGCATGGGGGCCAAGACCCTCCCTTTCCCGTCGTTGAGCCTGCTGAAACTGGGACTGACAGCCTTGCCCGAGGCGGACTGCCCGCTCTGCCGCGCGGGCATCCCCGCCGTGAAGCCCGGATCGCGCAAATTTTAATGAAAAAGCTGCTCCTGGTACCTGTTTTAGCGCTGTTGTCCGCCGTAAGTCTCCGCGCGGAGGAAGGCGGCGCGCAGGGCGAGGCCAGGGCGGATAAGTTTAGCGTGGAAAGCCGGGAGTTCGTCTCCGCCAACAAGGCTTACCGCCTTAAAGTAGATTACGCCGGCACCGGCGGCGGCGGCTCCGCCAGGTTCGAACTTATGGATAAGGCCGGTAAGCGCCTTTCATTGTTCGAGTCGCGGCGCGCTCCCTTCTCCGTCACCATCTCCGGCGACGGCCGGCGCCTCTTCGCGCTCAACGGCTTCTGGAGCCAGCAGGTGACTATAACCGACATGAACGTCTATTCCGCCGCCGGCAAGGTGCTGGCGCGGCACGATATCCGCATGATCGGCCCCGCAGGCGAGGATTTTTCCTCCGATTCTTCAGTCTACGCCCTCGGCGCCGACCCGGGCAAGGGCGGGGCCATCTACGTCTTCGACGCGGCCACCGGGAGCCTGCGCTGGAGCAAAAAGTTCAAGGAGAAGGTGGCCGGCGTAAAGCTTTCCGGAGACGGGGCGCGGCTGGCCGCGGTCTTCCTGGCCGGGCCCAAGGCCTTCAGGGCGGCGGTCTTTGAGAACGACGGTTCCGAGGCCTGGCATACGGTTATTAAGACGGCCAATAACCTGACCCCGCGGCGCTTCAGCGCCGACGGGGAGGAATTCGAGCTTTGGGAAGGGAAGATGGTGTACGACGAGAAAGTGGATTATTACCGGGACACCACGGTAAAGAAGCACCGTTTCCGCTTTACCCCGTCCGGGGTAGAGCCGGCCGGGGACGCGGACTGACGGTCCGTCAGGCTATAAACATCAGCTTATCAAAGAAGAGCAGCACGCCCGCCGCCGCCAGGATGACGCCGGCGGCTATTTCCACGTAGCGCATGGCGCCTTTAAAGCGCGCCATGAAAGCGAAGAAGCGCGCCGTCAGGAAGGCGGCCGCCAGCAGCGGTACCGCCATGCCGGCGGAGTAGGCCAGCAGCAGCGCGACGCCCTTTGAGGCCGTGCCGGCCACCGCCGCCATGCCCAGGATCACCGCCAGGATCGGGCCTATGCAGGGCGACCAACCCAGCGCGAAGGCGAAGCCCATCAGGAAGGAGCCCAGCGGGCCCTGCGCCAGGCCGCGCGTGGAGAAACGTTTCTCGTAGTTGAGGAGGTTCAGGTTGAAAAGCCCGGTCATGTGCGCGCCCAGCAGCACCATCGTCACCCCGAAAACCTTCATCAGCACGTCTTTATGTTCCGCCAGCAGTTCCCCGATACCGGAGGCCGCGGCGCCCATCAGCGCGAAGGCCAGCGAGAAGCCGGCTATAAAGATGGCGGCATTGCCCACCACCTTGCGGGTCACCACCTTGGCGTCCCCTTTCATTATCTCGGAGGCCGAGAAGCCAGACAGCATGGACAGGTAGGCCGGCAGCAGCGGCAGGATGCACGGCGAGAAGAATGACATCAGCCCCGCCCCGAAAGCCGTTATAAATTGTCCCATGGTGTAGCTCCTTCGAAGTTCAGAATTTCTTTTTTAATGTTATCCGCTGCACGCTGCCCAGCTTGCCCTCCGGCGACATGGCGTAATCCAGGTCCGCGTTAAGCAATTTTATCCCAGCCCCGGCGGTAAACGCCCCGGCCGCACTTTCTCCGTGGCCGCCCATCAGCCCGCCGCGCAGCGCCAGCCCGGACATACTCTCCGGGCTGCCGAACAGGGCATACTCCGTGCCCAGGCTGTAGGCCGTGTACTTGTCATACACATAGCGCTTGGCATCCAGGTTAAGCATGAAGCCCGCTACCGGCATGAACATTATACCGGCGCTGACGCTTAAAGGCAATTTGTCCCGCTGCGAGATATACTTTATCCCAGGACCCAGGTTCTGCACCGATAGGCCCACGCTTGCCGGAACTCCCCTTATGGCGCGTTTCATGCCCAGGTCCACGGCATAGCCGCTGCCTTTAACACCGGCTATGGAGCTTTCAATATATTTAACCGTGCCGCCCACGCTGTAAGCCCCGTAGCGCCTGGCCAGTCCCAAACCCACAGCCTGGTCATAGGCGGTATAGCCGCCGGTGCGCGTGCGGTTTGCGCCGCGTCCTTCCATGGAGCCGCTGGAAAGCCGGTTAAAGCTAAGCCCCGCCCGCCAGCCGCCGGCCCCCGGCAGGGTGACCCCGGCGCCTACAAAGTCGTGCGCCGAGCCCAGGTACCAGGCACTGTGGCTTATGGTGCCCTCGCCCCGGCCCATGCTGGCTATGCCGGCCGGGTTGTAAGCCATTGCGCTTATGCCGGAAGCCGAGGCCGCGCCGGCCGAAGCCATGGCCCCGGCCCGCGCATCGGTGTCTATGCGCAGGAACTCGGCGCCGCTTTCAAGCGCCGAGCTGATCTTTGTTGAAGGAATAAGCACGAACAACAGCGCCGCGCCAAAGGCCCACGGCCTTGAAAGCAGGTAGACCATCCGATTGAGCATATCAGGGGTGTTTTTGTTTTTCATATTTCCCCCTTACCTGACCACGGCGAACTTGCCGGTCTTCTTTATCTTCTTGCCGGCCCGTTCGGCCTCTATGAAGTAGTAGTACACGCCGCTGGGGATATGGCCCTGCCAGGTGTATTCATAGGCGTAGCTTAGGCCGTTACCGTCGTCCAGCGCCACGGGCGAAGCGGTTATAGTGTATTCATGCGCCTCGCGGCCGCTGACCGTGAACATTTTTATGTTCACCTTGTCGGCTATGCCGCATTCCAGATGCAGCGTGGGCGCGGCGCCGCCTTTGGCCGGGTTCGGGTAGACGTAGACCTCGCCAAGCTTAAACTCTGGGTCGGGGCCGGCCAGGACGGAATAGGAACTGCCAGAGGCCAAGGCGCTTACTTTCTTGCCGCCGCCCGTAGAGGCGGCCGCGGCAGGCAGGCTTTCGCCGGCCTGTATCAGATTGCCGTTGCCGCTTATGGCCGCGCTGCGCACAAAGTAATGCCCGCCCAGGAGAGCGTTGCCGGTCAACTTCAGGTCTGAATACGGCGCGTAAACGTAAGCGGCAAGGTTCCCGCCGCCGCTAAAGCTCAACGTGGAAGCCGTACTGAGGAAGATATTCAGCCGCGAGGCCGCCCCGGCAGCATTGAACGAGGCCCCGCCGGCTATGGACACATCACCGGCTACCAATATATCCACCTTTCCATTAAGAATCACACTGGCGCCGCCCTTAAGGTCTATGCCGCTGAAGTAGTAGATGCCCGTGGACAAGGTCAGTTCGGCTTTGGCTGAGACCACCAGCTTGCCGTCCGGCAGATATTTAGCCGGGATAAGGCTGTTACTGTTGGTATTGGAGGCGATCTCCATGATGGCGGGCATGTACAGCGGCGCCGCCACAAGCGAGGCCGGGCCGGTAATGCGCTGGCCGGTTATCTGCGCGTTGCCCGTCACCGTTATTGTGCTGGCGCTTACGTCGCCCAGTATTCTGGCGCTGCCGCCCAGCGATACAATGGTATTGGATTTTACCGTTCCTGCTATGTCCGCGTTGCCGGTCATCTCCAGCCCGGCAACCGCGTCCAGCGCGTCGCTCTGCAGGCTGCTGACCATCAGCCGCTGTTCCAGGGGCGCGCTTACATTACCTGCATTATCCTGCGCCCAGTAGCGCAACAGGTAAGTCCCCTGAGCGCCTATTTTAAACGGCTCGGTATAACCGCGCACGCCGGCCGAGCCGCCAGCGGCGTATATCAGTTCGTAGTATATAGCCTTAACACCCGAAGTAAGACCGGTTGCTCCCGGATCGGCCGCGGCAAGGGTAACCGGGGTGTCCGGCGTTATTATTCTCAGGCCGAACACGTCGAACTGCGGCTCGCCGATAGTTGCCGACGCCATAGGAGCGGTGTTATCCACCACAATGTTTAACAGGCGCAGCACTTCGGTATTCTGCACATTATCGACGCTGTGGTACTCCAGGGTATGGGCGCCGGGGGCGGCGAGGGTGAAAGTGGAGGCATAAACGCTCCACGCCCCGCCGTCGAGCCGGAACTTGGTGGCCATAAGCCCGCTGGCCACGCCGCCGGAACTGACGTCCACCCCGGCAAGGCCTAGGGAGGCCGAAGAATTTACATACAACTTCCCATCGGCCAGATAAGACACGCCGGCTACGCTGTACTGCGTTACGGGCCTGGTGTTATCCAGCAGGTAGCGGCGCTCCAGCGAGGTTTCGACGTTAGCCAGTATATCTTCAGCGCCATAGGAAATGTCGTACGTCCCGTCGGGCAGGTCCAGCAGGGCGCCAAGGCTGAAAGCGGAGGCAAACGCCGTTGCCTGCCGGGGCGCCGGGTTTACAAAGGAGAGTTCCTTAAGCATCACCCCGGAAGAGTTAAGGCGCACAGACTGAGACTTTACACCCAGGCCGATGGCATCCCCGGGCGATACCAGGTCGTCCAGGCTGGCAAGCGAGAACGCCGTGGCTGAGGTGATATACATAGCCCCGGAGGCGCTGTACAGGGCGCCGCTTGGGCTTAGGACACTGCGGGGTGCCAGCACGTCGTGGATGATCTCAAAAATGCCGCTCACGGAGGAACTTGTATTAAGGGCGAAGTCGGTGGTGTTCACCACAAGCCGCCAGAGGCCGTCGTCAATATCCAGCGGCTCTATGGCCTGCCCGGAGGTTACAGCTATTCTGGCCGGGCGCTGGCCGCGCGGGCTGCCCTTGTCTTCTGTCTGCACCAGGAAGGCCTCAACACCGGGCGCGGGGTCAAAGTTGTCGGCAACAATGAAACTGACCTCAACCCGGCCTCTTGTGGCTACATACGTCTGCCCGGCCTGCGGAGAAGCGATGCCTATGCCGGCCGGGGTCATGTCGATATTAACGGTCGCGGTGGCATAGCCGATATTGCCCGCCAGGTCGCGGCACCAGCCTGGGATCGATATCCCCTGCCCTTCCAACGCCACGGTAGCAGAGGAACAGGCTTCGATGCCGGACAGGGGATCCGTCCCGACAATGACAATTTCCACAACTGTATTGTTCCAGCCGGCGCTATTGTGCGGCGGGGCTTGCCTATAACCTACCTCCGGAGTTACGGTGTCGATACGGAACCCTGCGGACTTATACCCTTCAAGGTTGTCCGCATTGTCCGAAGCGTAATACTTTATCGTATGCTCGCCGTCGCCGGCAATTACGAGGGGAACGTTGTAAACCACGGGGGTGCTGTCATCTAGAACATAAAGTATTTCCTTAACCCCTGACAGCGCATCGGTTGAAACAAGCGTTATCGTTAACGGCCCGGAATACCAGCCATTGCGCTGCGGACCAGACAGGTCTATGCCGCTGGCCGGAGGCGTTCTGTCTATTTTAAGTCCACTCACCGCCGCTCCCGCAAAGTTGCCGGCATAGTCCATAGCCCTTGTCATCGTTGAGATATCGGCGCTCTCGTCTGAGAGCGATATCTCCGCAGGGCAAGACATTACCCCGGAAAGATAATCGGTGCAGGCGAATTTGACCGAGATATCGCCATTGTTCCAACCAAGGCTATTTGCGGCCGGCGCAGCCGTGTAACTTATCCTTGGCGAGGTGGTATCTATATTAAGAATCAACGAAGCAGTGGACGACCAGCCGGAATAGTCCAGGCAGTAGCCGGTGACAGTCTGGCTGGAACCCTCAAGCGCAACAGTTTTCTGCGGCTCGCAGTAGGCCAGCCCGGATATACTGTCTGTCCCTGTGAACACCACGTTTACTGCGCTATTGTTCCAACCGTGGACATTAGGCGCCGGAGACGCCGCCGCCTCAACCACCGGGGCCTCCAGATCGACCTTGAACTCGGCAAGTTTTTCCGGCTCGACATTGCCAGCCTTGTCTGCGGCGTAGTACTTCAGCACATGCGCGCCGGGAGCGCCGACAGCGAACGTGGACGAATAAACACTGAACGAAGACCCCTCTACTGAGTATTGCAACCCAGCCAGACCGCTGAGGTTGTCGGAGGCGTTTAAAGCCACTAATACCGGCGTGATATACCACCCGTTACTGCCAACTGAACCAGCCAGCGTCTGGATAGAGGCAGGGGCTGAGGTGTCAATATTCAGACTGAAACTGGAAGTAGATGACCACCCTGCGTAGTCCCGGCAGTAGCCGGAGACCGGAATATTCAGCCCTTCCCCGGTTACAGTGAATGAAGAGCTGCAATATGATACACCAGATACCGTATCGGTGCCTGTGAATATCACATCAGTCGGTCCGCTGTTCCATCCATCCGTATTGGACACAGGCAACAGGGAATAGTTAACGTCCGGAGTTGAAAGATCAACCCCGAAGACCGCAGCTCGAATGTCGCCGAGATTCCCCACGTTATCAATCGAATAAGCCTCAAGAACATGCGTCCCTTCGGCAGCTACTGATAACGAAGCGGCATAGACGGCAAAGCTGGATCCGTCCATGCGATAGTAGGTCCGTTCAACGCCCGCCATATCGTCAACGGAGGTAATCGTGACAGCCAGCGGGGTAGCATGCCACCCATTATCCCCTGTAGCGCTCGACAAGCTAATATTAGTTGTGGGTGCTGCGGTATCCACATAAAGCGAAACCGCATGCCTCACGCCGGCATTGCCGACATTGTCCTCGGCGTTGTAAGCGATGCCATAGAACCCGGAGGAAGAGAGATATATTATCGCTTCAGCCGATACAGCGCTGTAGGTGGTCCCATTCACTTCATAGAACAACCGGCTAACTCCTGAGGCCGTGTCTGTGGACACAAGCGTGACACTTGAGCCGCTTGCGACATAAGCGATGCCGTCGCCAAGGAAAGACTTCCCGATGACGCCATAGACCACATCTGGAGCAATCCCATCCACAATGACATTCAATAAATGTTCTTTCTCAATATTGCCGGACTTATCCACGCTGCGGAACTCCACGGTGTGGGTCCCGGTAGAAACTCGGAAAGGCGCCTCGTAGGCCGAGAACGGCGTAATGCTGGATGCGTCCACCCGGAACTCCGTAAACGCCACCCCCGAGGAAGTGCCAAAGACAACCGGGTCATATGCCCCTAACGAGATGCTGCTTGCGGCGCTGATATGTATCCCGGCGGCGAACGGCCGGGAACTGCCCTCCACGACAAAGGCCGTTAATGGCGGGGTCTTGTCCTTGATCACCCCGAATATGCCGAACAATGACGCAATGCGCGTCACCGGCACCGTAATCTTATGGTTCAGCTTGTCATTTATCTGACCGTCCAGTTTAACCCAACTGCGGTCGGCAAAATGCTCATAAACCGCCACATCATCCTCGGTAAGGCCCACAGAAGAAAGCGTTGTGGTGGAATAATAGAATGTAAGCATCGCCGGAGGATTGTATTCGCCTTCCGGAGCTATCTCGAACATGCCGCTGCCTATCGTCAGGGACAGGCCGGCCGCCTCCCCGAGAGCGATAGTCCAGGCCTCTGAAACAGTGCTCACATGCGTAATATAAGGCTGCACAGGAGCGATCATGGATAATTCCGTATTGCCTTCCACAACACTAATGCTTCGCGCAATAAAGTTCAGGAATAGTCCAGGGCTGTTGGAAACTCCGGAGACATTCTCCACCTCATCCGTTGCCTTCAGCGCGAAGTAGTATGTCGCTCCTGCGGCAAGCCCGGCCGCGGTGAAAGACTCGGAAGAACCGCTCACGCCAGGTGCCGGAACGCCGGCTATCGGCATGGCCTGCCCGAAATTCGCCTCCGTGACGGGTATTGTCGCAAACCTGAGGTCATAGCCTGCGGCCTGCCCGCGCTGGCCGTCGTCTCCCGGAGCCGTCCAGCTTAAAACCAGGTCACCGGAAACCACATTAAAGTTCACAGCAAGGTCTGAAACAATACCCGGAGGTATACGGTCGATCCCTTCGCTCCTGTTAAACACGAGCGACACGGCCTGCGGTGCGATAGGCGCGAAGTAATGGCCTATCGCCAGGTCCTTTTTACCGTCCTCGTCAAAATCCCCGGTCTTTATTATCTTTACCGTGCTTATCCTGCTGTCCAGAGAAACGGGGAACGGATCGGCAAAAGTTCCGTCCCCTTTAGCCGTCAACACATACAGCTTCCCGCTATATGACCCTATCACAAGGTCGTCTATCCCATCATTGTTAAGATCAACGACCGCGCCTACATCCGCCAGTGACGTGGGGAGTTGGAGGGACTGTGTTTTCCTGAAAGTCCTGTTCTTTAATGAGGCATAGATATCCACGAAATTGGAGTAATTCCTGATACAGGCGATATCCTTATTGCCGTCCCCGTTGAAATCACCAACAAGCGACCTCATGCAGTTGGAATCGACGGTCAGCACATTGGAGAAGTTTCCCTGGCCATCCCCATAGAGCACAGTTCCGCCATTGACCAGGTCGGTATTGTTATCCGCATCAATCTCCGCGAACTTCACATTACCATCGCTATACACCGGTCGCGAAATATACTTCCTTGTAAAGTTCGCGCCGCCCTGCCCGCGAAGAAGGGAGATGTCCCGCGTGTATGTAGTGGGGTTGTAACCGACCAACGCCAGGTCGATGTTCCCGTCCTTGTTGAAATCCCCGGATGTAATGTCGTCGGAGATATTCAGGTCATTAGGCAGACTGATAATGCTTCCGAATGTCCCGTTCCCAGCGCCATAAGCCCCGAGCAATCCGCCATAAAGGTTACCAGCCACAATATCCGCTTTCCCGTCCCCGTTTAAGTCCGGAGTTTCCACTCGGAACACATGGTTGAGAGTGATAAACACAGGATTAAGGAAGCTGAATTGCCCTGTACCGTTGCCGAGCGCGCTCACATAACCGCTACGCCCAAATATCAGCAGGTCATCATGCTTGTCCCCGTTAAAATCCGCCACGCCGAGGCCGCTGGAACCCACGTCATATCTTGTTTCCGTAGAGATCATTACCGGAGTGTCGAAAGTCAGCGCAAATGGCGGCCTAACTGTGAATTTGCGGTATATGGAAGCTGACTGGGGCGCATCGTTCTTCACTACCACAGCCTCGATTGCATGTGCACCCGGCAAGAAGCTAATATTACCGCTGATGAAGCCACCGGTCTGGGCGACAAACTCTCCTTTAAGTATTCCCGATTCGTATACCTTAAGGCTGCAATTCTCGCATATTCTTCCCACAAACAACGGGGCCTCGGTGTATAACGCCGCATTATCCACAGGACTCAACAACTTGGGAGTGGAACCGAATATGCCACAGATAGTCGAAGTGCTATTGAGCGGGGCGATAATCTTGCGGTCCGCGGCATTTAAAACCTGGCCGTCAAGCCTGGACCAACCAGTCTCCGGGAAATACTCATATATTCCTATCTCGCTCTCAAGGAGCCCCTGGGCGCTTAGGGCGGCGGCGGAATAACGGAAGGTTAAGACCCCGGAATAGTCATACTCCGCGCCAAATCCGGTTTTATACACGTTACTGACACCAGAGAGATCCTGCGACCTGGCAGTTTGCGCCGCCAACGCACCGTCACCAGAAGTTATATCGATAAATGTCAGCTCCGGGCTGACTCGTGAAATCACGGAGACTTCCGCCTTCCCATTCACAGATTGCGTGCTCTTCGTTACATAATGCGCGAAGAACCCGGGGCTGTTGGACAGGCTGGATGCATTCCCGATCTCGTCGTATGTTTTTAGGGCGAAGTAATATGTAACCCCGCCGGTAAGCCCGGCAACAACAACCCCCTCGGCTGTCCCGGCCGTCTTTGGAGCAGGCAGCCCCGCCGCTACCCCGGCCGCGGCAAAACCAGCATCATCGAGAACCGGGGTTTGCGCGAATCTCAAGTCATATCTGGTAGCTTTCCCGATACTCCAGTCATCTCCAGGCGCGGTCCATGCAACTTTCGCTCCGCCCTCTGGATCCGGAGACACAATGATAACAGAAGCCGACGGCGGCGTCATATCCGGGACCAAAGTGTTATTATAAAAGAAGGCAATTTCCGGAGTCAGATATTCTGTGTTAAAGTGCAGCGCGGCGATTATGTCGGTGCGCGTATCGTTATTAAAATCAGCGATGCTGATCGTATCTATCTGGCTATAGTTGTTCCCCACATAAAGGCTTATCGGATCCGGCGCAAACCGGCCGTCACCGTAGCCGGGATATACGAACACTTTCCCTTGATTATCCCAAGTGTTTCCTACCCCTACCGCCAGGTCAGACACGGTGTCTCCGTTGAAATCAGAAATGACCGGTTTGCCGATGGTCCCGTTGTTCTGCCAGTTAAGGTCCCAGGTAACCGGCCGGGAGAACTTGCCATTCCCGAGATTGAAACGGATAAATTTATAGTCATAAACAAGGTCTGGCAGCCCGTCCGAGTTAATATCCGCCGATACCGCCTTGACGCAACTGGGGCACATCTCCTGGTAATTCCCGAAGGCACCAGCACCGTCGTTCCAGAAAATCCCCTGGCCGTTGGCGATATCTAAAGATCCATTCTGGTTAAAATCCTGAAGATTGACCGCACCGTTAGCAGACAACCCCGACTTGGTACTACTCAGATTAAACTTGCCGTCACCGGTGCCTAAAAGCACATAGATGCAGCTCCCGCCGCTGGCCGCCGCAGTACGCACGCTCTTGACCACGTCGGGGTAGCCGTCATTGTTAACATCGCCCACCTTGAAATCAGTATCAATAATATACTGCGTGCTGCAGGACGGGACATAACCAGAATCCACCAACCTGAATGTCCCATCCCCGTACCCGATGGCCGTAAGCACTCGCCCGAGAGAGGTCATGACAAAATCAAGTTTCCCGTCCTTGTTCACATCTTCCGCCGCCGCCTCCCACACCAGTATGCCGCCCGGGCTCCCTCCCCAGTTATACGATTCATAATTTACCGACAGCTGCTCATCGAAATTTCCATCGCCGCGGCCAAGCAGAACGGTGTAGGACCACTTCCCGATGGCTACGATATCCTGCAAATGGTCGCCATTAAAATCTCCGGTAACCGTAGTGGTGGCGATCACCTGCGAATAAGGATATCCCCGAACCGGGATGGAGACCGCCTGCGAAAAGGCCGGGACCCGCAGGGGTTGAACCGCAACATTAACGACAGCAGTCCGTTCAGAATCAAAGCCCAGGTTGCTCTTTGCCTTTGCGCTAAGAGCATGGGCGCCAGCTGCTAGCGATAATGTCGCCGAGAAGCCGCCTTCGACATCGTCCACATACCCGGTCGCGGAAAGGATATCGCCATCAAACACCTCGATCTTTTGCCCTGGGGCCGCCTGGAGATAGACCAGGACCTGGCTATTGAATATCCCCGTCTTGCCCGTCGGGGAAACTATTCTTGGCGCAGCCGGCGAATCCGCCAGCGCTTTATAGATGAACACCTGTCCGCTTTGGGGAAGATATAGCTTGCCGGATTCCTCATCGAGTTCCATCTTGGCGATAGAGTTCCCGATAGCACCGCCCGGGGTGGTGGCCGACGTACCGAACTCCCCGGTGTAAGCCCCTGCGCTGGTAAACACCACTATTCTGCTGCCGCTGCTGTTGCCGATATCGGCCGCATAAACATTCCCATACGGATCGACTGCAATAGAAAAGACGCGATATGTGCCAGCCGGCATTGTGAATGTGGCCAGCAAATTCCCGTCGCTGGAAAACTTCTTTACAGTTTTATTTGAATTATCCCCGGCATATATATTTCCGGTCCCATCAACGGCCACATCAAGACAATTGGCGGCAGCAATACTTCTCAGGACCACTCCAGCCGTGCTCAACACCACCACCTGCCCGGTTCCGGCATCTGCCACGTAGAAATTCCCGTTCTTATCAATATCCAGGCCTTGAGGGGACTGGAACGAGCCCTTTATCGTTGACAGATATGCCCCCCCGGACGTGAATTTTTGAATATTCCTGTTCGAAAGATCAAGCGCATAAATATTCCCGTCCGGGCCCGTCCGAATTGCCCATATACTCCCAAATTGCCCCGGCCCGGAACCGTAGCTGCCCCACTTTGTTATAAATGTCCCGCTGGGGCCGTATTTTGATATTTCCCCGAACGAGGCCACATAGGAATTCCCTTCTTTATCCCTAGTCAGGAAATATCCACTGTTAATAGGGAACTTGCCGGAGAACTCATACGCCCTGGGGAACGGCATCGCTTTGGTCACCACAAATCTTGCACTCTTCGCTATAGAGATATTCCCAGCATTATCCACCGCGGTGTAAGATATCGTGTGGGTGCCAGCCATCAGGGTAAACGGCGCGGTATAGAGATAATTCTGGCAACTTCCCGCCGGGGCGGTAGGGACCACCGGGCCCATTTCGCCACAGGCTTCCATGGTTGTGTCTATCAGGAAATACATGTCTTTAAGCCCGGAAACCGTGCCCGTGGAAACGGGGTCTATGGCTGAAATGGTTATCAGGGTTTCAGGGGCGATCTCTGCGGTGCCGCCGGCAGGTATTGTGGAACCGTCGATTATGAGGAAAGTCTCCGGCGGCACTGTGTCGCCGCCGGTTACGGTAAGGTGGAAGGTTTTGGGGCTTTCGGCGTTCCAGACGTTGTCGAAAGACAGGTAGTTTACAGCGTGTTCGCCGGGGGGCAGGAAGAAAGGGCCGGCATAGATGGGGTTTTCGCAGGTGCCGGGAGGTCCCGTGGGGCTCTGGCCGCCGGCCAGGTACTGCGCTATAGCTGGGCAATCCTGGAATTCCCTGTCCACAAGGTAAAAAGATTTGTTCAGCCCGCTGCCGGCGCCGCTTAGGCCGGAATCGCTCGCTGAGAGCGTTATTGTATCCCCGCTGGTTATGTATGCAGTGGCGCCGGTCTGATATCGGGTGCCGCCGGCAACGATCTGAGTTTCCGGAGCTACTCCGTCCACGTACACAGTGCTCGATGACACTTCGGAAGCGTTACCCGCGCCGTCGGTTGCCGCGTAATAGATGGCCCTGACGCCATCCTTCAGCGTGAACGGCCCTGCGTATGTGGCCATGGACTGCAGAATGGGTGAGATATCCAGGAGATAATGCAGCGCCGCTACTCCGGAGCTTTCGCCACCCGAAACGGCGGGGTCACTGCCTGACAACGCAACCTGCGCCAGTGTGGATATATATATCCTGTCGCCAACCAAATATTTAGGCGACCCGAATGATATCTGAGCAACTGGTGGCGTAGTGTCCGAAACGTCTGCTGCGGTGCTGCCAACCAGGATATACAACCCTGAAGGCGTATGTATTTCAACTGCAACTTCGTGATTTACCGGGTCCACCGTCACTCCCGGGACTCTGGAGGCACCACTGCCGTCTAACTCTGCCCGGTATATCTCCAGGGACCGGACATTCTGCGCGCCTGGCGATGACGGATCGAAATGCATTTTCAGCGTCCCGGGCGGGCTCAAAGCCAAGTTCTCTGTCCCAAGTCTGTAGATGTTGCCGATAGGAATTCCATTGGCAGCTACCGCTGACAGGAGCGTTATCCCCTCTGGAGCGGTGGTGTAAACAGCATGCTCGACAGAAACACTTTCGGCGGTGAACTCCATTTCCGGGCGGCCCGCGGCCAGGGTTGCGGCTGCAACAGTCCGTGGGTCAACATATCTGGGCGCGGCAACCATTATCCGCCCAAATGTGTTCATCTCTCCGGAGACGACCTTTTTACCGACGGCATCAACACTTGCTCCGAGCGCGATATATTCTCCGCTGTCCGTGATCCTGTAAACCTGTATTCCGGCCTCCTGCGCCTCGGTCAGCCCCGCGGCGATATAAGGAATAGTTAAGCGCGCATGATCAAAGACGGCTTCGGTCCTAAGGCTGTATGCCAGGTTGCCTGACAAATTCTGAAACCCGGGGTAGGTTTTTGCGCTCGCATAGCCAAAGCGAAGCATGCCCGGCTTAAAAACCGTATTCGCACCGAAGTTGCTAACCAGCCCGTCGGGCAATAGCGACGTGACATTGCTTCCGGCGGGAAGCGGCACGGCAAAATCACTCTGAACCGACCCCATCTTGACTTTAAATCCATAGATGTCAGGACCGGCGGCAAGTACTGTCGGGGCATAATCATAAATTGCCTTGCAATAGTTGGTGTTATCATCCAACAGGGCGCAGCCCTGCAAACTGGTTTCCGTAGGCACGGCCTTCTCTATTGTTACCGAAGTCTGCACATACCGTTTTAATTCGATCACGGAGCTGGTGGGGGCATTCTCGGTATAGCAGAACGGCCCGATATTCATGCCCTCTTCATAACCCAGTTGATTACCGCAGGTGCCCGATACCGGCTGGCCGGACAGGAACATGTTCCTGTCTGCGACCGGGGGATAGGGTACAGCGTCGGTCATGTCTGGATTGTCGGATGTTTTTGTAATGACCTTTACCCTTCCCGCGGCCTGCTTGGAGGCATCAACAATTGGGAGGCGCATCTCGGTGGTGCAATCCTGCCCAGCAGCGCATGGGGGATGTACACTGAACCCATAAAAACCATTGCGGCTTTCCCAGACCCACCTGGGCTGCGAAGCCATATCTTCCTCTGTCGGCGCAAATACGGACATTATGGCGCCGGGCAGCATGGCCTCTTCCGCCTGAACAAGATCAATAACGGGGGTGTTGAAATCCGAGGTCTGCCCCACCGGATAGGTATTCTTATACTCGTTCTGTCTGCCGAAAGTCAGATTAACGGGCTGCCAAACAATGCGACCGGCTTGGTCGACAAAGCCTACGCCATATTGGTTCGGGAGCATGTAATACTCGCTGAGATTGCCGCCGAAGTCTATATCCATCTCTAAAGAGTTGGTGATTTCTGTTCCCGATAAATTCTCCCCAGCGACCGAAGTCATTCTTGAGTCAATCAGCGCTACTCCCGTGATGCCGTAATTCGACTGCGCTTTGATGTGGAGCTTTCCGGTGAAAGTCTTTTCGTCGCGATTTATCCGAATACTGGACGCAGCCGTGGAAACCTCAAGACTTACCGGGGAAATTGTCGTCGGGATAAATGTTTCATTGCCCGCGACATCTTCCATCAGAAGAGCGTACTCGCCGGCGGGCAGCTCTGGGAGCTTAATGGTCAGTTCTTTTACCGGCCCCATTGCGCCCATCGGATCGAACACAATGGCGGCATCCTTAAGCAGCTTAACGCTTTTAATTCCTGAAATCTTGTCGCACAGCCCGCTTATTCCTTCGCACAGACCCAGAACATCGTCGGTTAGAAAGATGTCTGTCGGGCCTGCAACAACGACCACGGGCTTGGTCTGCTGACCGTAGATAAACCCTTCAGTGTCCCCTGCCCGCGCCCCGGGTGGCGTTAGGTCCGCTATAAAATCCACCGAAGCGAGCTCTCCGGCGGAAGTCAGGCAGGCATCATTATCATTAACATCTTTGCAGTTAACGACAAAAGAATGCTCCCCATCCGGCAGATTTAAATTATTTAAATTTTGGCGAAAAATAAAATTATCATGACCAAGACTGACAGGTTGAACCCCGGTGGCGCCCCCGAAGGACGAATAGAATGGAAATCCATTTTGCCCTTCGCCGACACGCCCGCCGTACCCGAAAGTGGGAAGGCCAGGCGTTCCAAGATGAATCGCTTGATTTTTGTCCTTATTCTTGTAAATCCAAAAGCTTACTTTATCCAGATCCAATCCGCCCTCACTATGAATCTCCGCCATAAACACATACCGATCAAGCTCACTTACAGGGATTACTTCACCATTTTCAGGCATTGATATCGCAGCGACCGGCAAAATATCTGACGGGTGGAATAGCACTTCAAAAGGATTATCGGCGCCGTGGTTAAAATTAAGATGTAAATGAGCTCCAGTCCCAATCCCAGAAACCCCCAAAGGCGCAACGGCTTCTCTATAGTCGGCGGCACTATATGCTACAACTACCTGGCCAGCCTGAGATGTCACTGGCCAACCATTATGCTCATCATCGATAAAAGCTTTATCGACTGTTGTCCGCGAAGCATTCGTGAAACGAATTATGTAGTGAGCCCCGTCACTCAATTTACCAAGCTCAAATCGCCCCAACGCGCTAGGAGCCTCGGTAACATTTTCAAAAGTATGGAGATAGCTCCATTCCCTATTAGGGTTTTCGGTGGAGTAGAAATTTACGACCCACCCAGCTGTACCTTGTCGCCCGATAGCGGTAATGACCGCCGGTTCAATAGCGGGAATATCATAACCAGCATCAGCATCCCCAGCAGCGGGGCTATAGTCAATGCCAGCATGAAACCATGTTGCATCAAGAACCGGCTGAATACGTGGGCCAAAATCCGTTGTAATCGTCTGTCCAGCAAATGGCGGCTCAAGGAATTGCGCAAAAGCATTAGACATCAAAACACTGATGGTTAAGCATGCTACGCTAAGAATTCGTACCTTTCTCATAGGACTTATTCCTTAAACGAAAATTCCCTAACAACTTTTGTTTTTGGCTCTCCATCCTCATTAATTTCCGTAGGAAGCACAACCCTATTAATCGTACAGCGCCCTGTCTCTGAAACTCGGATAACACCATTTAACTCTCGCTTAACGCGCTCTTGAGGGAATTCGTGTAAATTCTTGTCATCGACAGAAAAACAGACTGATGAATTCCCTGTAGCAAAATACCCATATCGCCCATTTTTTGAAAGGTACAGATTTCTTAACTGATCATATGGGCCAAAACGCACAAGCTCCTTCCCCGCCCCGTCATAAACAACGACCCAGTTAGGGTACAACTCCATATCCGCATTATCAGGCAAATGAGCAATTGCAAGTGCCACTCGCTTTCCATCGGACGAAAATAGAGCGCCTCGTCTCGGGGCAGAATTCACCCAAGGCTTTATCTCTTTTACAATCCATAAGACGTCGCCTTCTGCATTCAGGTATTCAAAAGTCATCGTCGAAGCTATCCGTGAATCAAAAGCCGTGACCGTATTCATCTCTATAATACCGACGACATTGGCAGTTTCTGGAAGTATTGCGACCTGGATATTCTCCGAAGAAACTTCTATCAACTCCTTGGTCTCTTTCGACGGGGTTCTATGCCGTTTCACTTCGTTATCAAGCATCAACTCCTTTACAATTGCGCCATCGGGGCCAAAGAATTTAAGTTTCGGATTTTTCAATTCCTTAATCTTAATTAGTTTTTCGGTTTCCTCCTTGGCTTTTTTCCATAATTGTTTTGACTGCACTTCTTGCTCAGTTTTAACCTTAAGCTTATTATGTACCTGCATTTTCACCTGATTTAGTATTTTCTTTTTAGATTCCCCTAAGTTGCTTACATAGCGTTTCTCAATTTCTTTCCCGTTCCCATCAAAAAGTGTAATCTCTTCCTCCTCAAGGACAATTCGAGATTGAGGGCCTTTATCTTGACCATAAACCACTAGATGAGACAGAAAAAGGCCCACCACTGTAATTATTATTGCTTTCATAATCGATTTCCTCTTCCTTATTTGATACTCGGCCTTCCCACTTTCGGGTACGGCGGGCGTGTCGGCGAAGGGCAAAATGGATTTCCATTCTATTCGTCCTTCGGGGGCGCCACCGGGGTTCAACCTGTCAGTCTTGGTCATGATAATTTTATTTTTCGCCAAAATTTAAATAATTTAAATCTGCCGGATGGGGAGCATTCTTTTGTCGTTAACTGCAAAGATGTTAATGATAATGATGCCTGCCTGACTTCCGCCGGAGAGCTCGCTTCGGTGGATTTCTTTAGGAATTTCAATTATTTCCCCGTCGTATAGTAACATAAGATGATTCCCGAAACCTCTTTCAAACTCTGCCTAAAATCCAGGACCACCAGGTCTACCGCTATCCACCAGGATCACAAGAAGCGGTATGCTGCATCTTATGCTCGCGGCGTCGCACTATGGCCTGCCGCTAACGCGGCCGGCAAGCGCTCCGCTCGCTCGCCCCGCGCTGTTGAAGCTCGCCCGGCTCGCGGGGAAGAAGAAAACAACCTCCTCTTGCGGCGTCCGCCCGGCGGCCGCCTCCCGGCTTCGCCGAACAACGCGGTGTTCTGCATCTTACTGCTCGCGTAGCAGTTGCCGGCCGCAGCAGCGGCGGGCAACTGCTACGCTCGCCTGCATTTTTCTTTTCTATCGCGCGAAAATTAATTAAAAATTATTTTTTCCGGCGCCCCCTCGAAAGTCTCCCCCCTCCTTTTTCATCAGGCAATAGAAAATCGGCGACGAGGTCATCACTTACTTCCCTGATGCTTTATATATCGCAAAGCAATTACTTCCCGCTCATGGGCGGCAAAATCCGTGTAGCCAATCAGTGTTGTTCAACCCAAACCGGAAATCC
>Ga0154402_109_pt1 | contig 97314 bp, 70 predicted proteins | sample RifGroB2_FD_115906 | JGI IMG/M metagenome (GOLD analysis project Ga0154402, IMG submission 115906) | Elusimicrobia bacterium GWB2_63_22 | reverse complement strand
CCGGCCCCGTACGACGCCTCCGTGAAGCCGTTCCAGCTGCTGGCCAAGACCATCAATGCCGAACTGGAGCGCCTGTTCCCGGACCCGAAGATAGAGATCCTGGCCGAGCCCGGCCGCTTCATGATAGCGACCGCCGGCACCTCGGTGGTGCGCATCAACGGCAAGACGGTGCGCGACGGCAAGACCTGCTACTACGTCAACGACGGCGCCTACCACAGCTACTCAGGCATCATCTTCGACCACCAGCACTGCAACATGTTCTCCTTCCGCAAAGGCAAGAAGACCGAGAACTGCGCCGTGTTCGGCCCCACCTGCGACGCGCTGGACGTGATCTCCACCGCGATGCCGCTGCCGACCGACCTGCAGCTGGGCGAGCTGATGTACAGCACCAACATGGGCGCGTACAGCCACGCGTCCTCCACCTGGTTCAACGGCTTCCCGCCGGCCAAAGTGGTGCACGTGAACAGGTAAAGCGCCGTATAAGCCAAAAAGATACCGCGGGCCGGCGCCCGCGGTATTTTTTTGCCCCCCCGCTTAATTTATTATAATTTAGCCATGTCATTACACCTGGTACCCAAAGAAGTTTTCCTGACCAAAGGTCTCGGCCGCCACAAGGAAAAGCTGGCGAGCTTCGAGGAAGCCCTCCGGGACGCCAAGATAGCCAAGTACAACCTTGTGCACGTCTCCAGCATCTTCCCCCCCTATTGCAAGGTCATCCCCGCCAAGAAGGGCCTGCCCAAGCTCAGCGACGGCCAGATCCTGCACTGCGTGCTGAGCCGCAACGCCATCAACGAGAACCACCGCCTGATCGCCTCCTCCGTGGGCCTGGCGGTGCCCAAGGACCGCTCTCATTACGGCTATATCTCCGAACACCACACCTTCGGCGAGACCGACGAGAAGACCGGCGACTACGCCGAAGACCTGGCGGCCATGATGTTATCCACCATCCAGGGCGTGGAGTTCGGCAGCGAAACCACCTGGGACCAGAAGGAAGAGATCTGGAAGCTCAGCGGCAAGATCGTGCGCGCCGCCAATATCACCCAGTCGGCCATAGGCACCGAAGGCGTCTGGACCACCACCGTGGCCGCCGCCGTCTTCCTCTTCTGACCGCAACCCTGCAGGCGGGGCCAGGGCCGCTGGCGAGCCCCGCATCTTCGGGCATTTAACGGAGACCACCATGAAATTTAAACCGGCTAAAAAGCAGTTCATGCGCAACGACGGCGTCAGCCTGGAGCGCGCGGCCTTCGCGGTGCTGCCGGTGCCTTACGAGCGCACCGTCTCCTACGGCAAGGGCACCCGGCGCGGCCCGGCCGCCATTATAAACGCCTCCCCGCAGGTGGAACTGTGGGACGAGGAGGCCAAGTCCGAGACCTGGAAGAAGGGCATCTTCACCGCGCAGCCGGTGGATTGCTCGCTGCCGGAGGCCAGGTTCTTTCCGCACCTGGAGCGCACGGTGGAGGGGCTGCTGTCCTCCACCCGGGCCATTCCGTTCTTCCTCGGCGGAGAACACAGCGTCACCCAGGCGCTGCTGCCGCCTTTCATAAAGCGCCACAAAAACCTTTCCATACTTCACTTCGACGCGCACGCCGACCTGCGCGTCTCCTACCACGGCGACAGGCACAGCCACGCCTGTGCCGTCTACCCGGCCTCGCGCACGAACCGGGTGGTGCAGGTGGGCATCCGCAGCGTGGGCCACGACGAGCGCCAGTTCCACAACGCGGGCAACGTTAAAACGCATTTAATGCACGAGAACCAGGACCTCCGCAAGCTGGAGCGCGCCGTACTGCGCGAGCTGACGGACACGGTTTACCTGACCATAGACGTGGACGGTTTCGACCCTTCGGTGATGCCGGGCACCGGCACGCCGCAGCCCGGCGGCTTCGGCTGGTACGAGGCGCTGCGCCTGTTCAAGGCGGTCTGCAAAAATAAACGTGTGGTCGGGGTGGACGTGGTAGAGGTGGCCCCCGTAAACGGCTCGCACGTCAGCGAGCTCACCGCGGCCAAGCTGGTCTACCGGCTGATGAGCTACCTGGCCTGAGCGCTCCGGGAGCAACAAAAAAACCGCGGGCCTTCCCGCGGTTTTTTTTACGCCCGGCCGGTGGCCCTCAGTGCGGGACCAGGTGCAGCCAGGGCAGTTCCGCCAGGGCCGCGGCGAGGGCCGCATTCAGGTCGGGGTATTTCTCGGCCGTGCCTTCCTTCACCGGCAGCCAGTTCATCTCCAGGAGCTTGTCGTCGAAATACTCCTCACGGTAGCCGCAGACGCCGTCCTCGTCCCTGCGGAAGAAGCGCACCCGGCGCTTGCCGTCGGGGGCGTAGACCGTCTTGACCACGGCCACGGTATCCGTCTGCGAGCCCGGCAGGAAGAACGCCGTTAGCGCTTTTTTCAAGGCCTTGAACATAAATTAAAAAGTGTCCAGCTTGTCGAACTCCGACACCTTCTTTTTTTCCAGCAGCCCGGCCAGGTCGCGGCTGTAGGCGAACGGGCCCTTGGGCCAGCCGAAAGCCAGCTTCACGGCCGTCTCGATGTCGTACTCGGAGGCCATGATCTCGGCGGCCAAAAGTTTGGCCTCCTCCACCACGGGCCGCATCAGCTCTCCAAAGATCTCTTCTTTCCCGGTCTTCTTAAGGCCGAGGTACTTTATCATGTTCGGCAGCCCCGGGTTCTCCCCGGCTATGCGGCCTTCCTCGTAAATATAGAAGCCGATGGTGGACTTGCGCCCCAGCTGCCCGTACTGCACCAGGCGCCGCAGGGTGGGCGAGGGGGTCAGGCGCTCGGGGCTGCCGAGCGCGGCGTAGATGGCTTCCGAAGCCCGGAAATCAGAATCCAGGCCGGCGAGGTCGAGCATCTCGAAGGGCCCGGCCGCGGCGCCGCCCACTTCCTTGAAAGCGGCGTCGATCTCGTGCGGGTAGCCCTTGCCGGACTCCAGCAGGCGCATCGCGGCCAGCAGGAAAGGGCGGGCCAGGCGCTCCACTATCTGGCCGGGGTTATCCTTGACCATGATAGGGGTCTTGCCGATCTTGCGCAGCAGCGCGACGGCGGCCTCCACGTATTCGTCCTTGGTGTGGTCGGTGCGCACCACCTCCACCAGGCCGTTGGTCCGCACCGGCTTGAGCAGATGAAAACCGAGCACGCGCTCCCTGGGCAGCTCGGCGAAATCCAGCATTTCCTTCAGCGGGGTGACGGCGCAGCGGGCGGCCACCACGCAGCCGCCGTCCAGGTGGGGGCGCAGCTTGGTGTAGAGCAGTTTTCGTTCCTCGGGGGATTTGGAGGCGGCCTCGATAACGATATCGGCGCCGCTGAACTTGGACAGGTCCTGGATGCCCTCTATGTTGCCCAGCAGGTCCTCTTTGCCGGCCTGGCGCAGCGACCAGGAGATCTTGGCCAGCGCCACGTTGAGGCTGTCCTTGAAGTCGTCGTAAAGCCGCACCTGGTAGCCGTGCTTGACGAACAGCTCGGCCGCGCCGCAGCCGGTGGTGTTGCCGCCGATTATGCCTATCGCTTTTATTTCCATGTTCAAAAAAACTCCTCGCGGGGAGCGGCTAGGCCACCCGGACCTCTTCCAGGCGCACGATGCCGTCCTTGCCGACGACTATTCTGATGCGTTCGTAATGGATAGTGACCTGCTCTTCCTTGTCGAAATAGGTGTACTTCAGGACCAGGTTGAGGTGGTAGACCCGCGAACAGACCGCCGTGCGCAGGTCGCCGGTGGTCGGGTCCACGTAGGGATAGTCCACGGCCGCGTCATCGGCCTGCGCCACCAGTTCCCGGATATTGAAGCGCATGATGTCGTTGAGGTCGCGGCGGCGCTCGTGGCTCTTGATGATGACCTCGGGATAGAGCAGGATCTCCTTCTTGTACTTGAAGACGCGCTCCGGCTTGCCTTCCTCGTCCACCGAGGTAATATTGTCTATGCGGCGCAGGCGGGCGATGTCCGGCGGGATGTCCCGGTCCGAGATGAAGGTGAAGGCCTCCTTGAGCAGGCCGATGCGCGCGCCGCCGCCGGAGGAGTCCAGGATGTCTATCTTGCGGTCGGAGATCCAGCGGGTGAGGCTCTTGGAGAACAGCAGCTTGAGCCAGTCCTTGATGCGGTCCTTGAAGATATAGCTGATCACCACGGCCAGCACGAAGGGCATGCTGTTCATGGCGTAGCGCTGCTGGAAGAACAGGGTGACCAGCACGGCGAACAGCATGGCGCTCCCGGCGGCCAGGCCGAAGAACACCTGCGTCAGCCCCTCCCACTCGGAGAACTCGGCCTTGAGGTAGAGCACGCTGGAGATGAACTTCTTCAGCACGCCCCGGCGGTAGATGATGGTCTCGTTGGAGGAGCCCGGCGTGAGCACCGAGGGATACTTCATGGCCTGCCGGTAACGGCTCTGGGCCGTCACGATGGCCAGCACGCCCCGCTCCACGTCGGCGAAGCGCTCCCTGGCGCCCGGGTTCCCGCGCAGGGCCTCGAGCAGCGAGGTCAGGTACTCCTCCAGCAGCAGGCTGACGTACTCGTCGAAGAAAGCGGCGGTCTCGCGGATCTTCAGCGGCACGGCCGGGTCCGAGACCTCGGCTTTAAGGGAGGACAGCGCGGTCTCCAGCCTCTTGAGGTCGCCGAGGAAATTCTCCAGGCCTTCGCCCACGAAGAGCCTGCGCTGCGCAGCCGGCACGGCGCCCCCGTAAGTGACCAGCCCGTCCACGAAGATCTTTACGTAGTCGCGCAGCTCGCCGCGGATAATGCAGCCCAGCAGGCGGAATTCGCCGCAGATCTTGTCGGAGAGTTCCTGGCCCCCATCCCCGGCCAGCACCCGCGACAGGTCCTGGCGTACGCGGTTGAGCGGCGAGGTGGCCAGCGCCGGGTCGCAGACCTTGCCCAGGCTCATCTTGGGCGTGCGGAAGCGGATGTAGCGCTGACTGGAATTGTAGAAATTCTCTTTCTTGTAATTGTGCGGGCCCACGTTGAGCGCCCGCGGCACGAAGAAGTAGGTCTCTACTTCGTAGGAGCTCCGGGCCGTGGCGTCCAGGTCGATGTCCAGCTTGATCTCGAAGCGGTGCCTGTCGTGCTGCTTTATGCGTGAGTCGAAAATATCGTTCTGGTCTTCTATCATAAGGTCATGCGCGGCCCGCGGGGGCCACCGTTATATTATAGAAATTGTAGGGAGGGGACGCTGATGACTATATTCCTAATTGCTACTAACTCCAGCACGCGTTGCGGGAAATAGTCATATAGTCATCAGCGTCCCCTGCCTTCTACTTGTCGGGGTGGTATTTGTCGTGGGCGCGCTTTACGTCGCCCTTGTCTACATGGGCGTAGATCTGGGTGGTGTTCAGGCTGGCGTGGCCCAGCATCTCCTGCACGGAGCGCAGGTCGGCCCCGCCCTGTACCAGGTGGCTGGCGAAAGTGTGGCGGAACAGGTGCGGGTGCGGCTTTATCTCCACCCCCGCTTCGCGGCCGTAGGCCACTATGTCCTTCCAAATCTGCTGGCGGCTGAGTTTAACTCCGGAACGGTTAAGGAACAGCTCGTCGGCCACCGCCCGGCCGCCGAACTTGAGCTGCCTGGCCTCCAGGTATTCCTTCAGGCGGCCCAGCGCGGCGGCGTTGACCGGCACCATGCGCTCCTTGGCGCCCTTGCCGAAGACGCGCAGCCAGCCCTGCTGGAAATTCACCGACTCCAGCCGCAGGCCCAGCAGCTCCGACACCCGCATGCCGCTGGCGTAGAGCAGCTCTATGGCCGCGGCCGCGCGGATATGGGCGAAGGCCTGCCCCGCCGGGAAACCGAGCAGCTTCTCGGTGTCGCGGCGGTCCAGGAAGCGCGGCACTTTGCGCGGCAGTTTGGGAGCGCGGAAATTAGCGGTGGGATCTTTCTGCGCCTTGCCTTCCAGCCGCAGGTAGCGGTAGAAGGCCCTGAGCGCCTCGGTCTTGCGGAAGATGGAGGCCGGGCCGAGCCCGCGGTCCTTTTTAAGGGACCACAGGTAGCCCTCCACGAACGTCGCCTCGGCTATGGCGGGGTCGGTCTTCCTGGCCTCGCAGTAGGCCAGGAAGGCTTCCACGTCCCCGGAGTAGGCGAGGCAGGTGTTTTTTGCCAGGCCCCGCTCCATCCCCAGGTAACGCGAGAAATCCGCCGCTAAAGGTCGCATCTATTTCCTGGCGTACTTTTCTTTGCGCTCGGCTTTTTCCGCCGCCTTGGCGGCCGCCGCCGCGGGCGTGACGTTCATCAGGCCGGGCTTCAGCCCGGGCGTGAGGAAGCGGCTGCGCAGCTCGGTCTCTATCTCAAGCGCCACGTTCTTGTTGGTCTTCAGATAGGTCCTGGCGTTCTCGCGACCCTGGCCTATGCGGTCGCCCTTATAGATATACCAAGTGCCGGATTTTTCCAGCAGGCCGGTCTCCACGCCCATGTCCAGCAGGCAGCCCTCGGTGGAAATGCCCTCGCCGTTGACCATTTCGAACTCGGCCTGGCGGTAGGGAGGCGCCACTTTGTTCTTCACTACCTTCACCCTTATGCGCGCGCCGGTAACCACATCGGCGGACTTGATGGTCTCTATCTTGCGGATGTCCAGGCGCACCGAGGAGTAGAACTTGAGCGCCAGGCCGCCCGGCGTGGTTTCGGGGTTGCCGAACATCACGCCGATCTTGTGGCGCAGCTGGTTGATGAACATGACGGAGGTTTTGGTGGAGGACACGATGGAGGTAAGCTTGCGCAGCGCCTGGCTCATCAGCCGGGCCTGCAGGCCGACGTGCAGGTCGCCCATCTCGCCTTCTATCTCGGCCTTGGGCACCAGCGCGGCGACCGAGTCTATGACGATAATGTCCAGCGCGCCGGAGCGCACCAGTTTTTCGCAGATCTCCAGCGCCTGCTCGCCGGAGTCGGGCTGGGAGATCAGGAGGTTGTCCACGTCCACGCCCAGCTTCTGCGCGTACACCGGGTCCAGCGCGTGCTCGGCGTCTATGAAGGCCGCCATGCCGCCTTTTTTCTGCGCCTCGGCGATGACGTGCAGCGTCAGCGTGGTCTTGCCGGAAGATTCCGGGCCGTAGATCTCTATCACGCGGCCGCGGGGCAGCCCGCCAATGCCCAGCGCCAGGTCCAGCGACAGCGCGCCGGTGGGGATGGTCTCTATCTTCATGTTGGCGGCCCGCTCGCCCATCTTCATGATGGCTTCTTTGCCGTAGCTCTTCTCTATCTGCGCAAGTGCGGCTTCGAGCGCCTTGTTCTTTTCGTCGTTGGACATATGTTTCGTAACCTCCGTTAAATTTTCTTACCCGAATAGTCTACAACCTCAACCCGACAGCGTAGTGTCGGGGTGGCGGGGAATATTATGTTAACATTTTACCGCCGCATTAGAGACCAGCAACCTGCGCTATTCCCAGCTAGTATAGAAGATTCCCGGCCATCTGTCAAGTATTAAGGAGATATTGACTTTAGCGATATAATATATTATCCTTTATATATGCATCCTATACAAGAGAAGCTCCTGAATCTTTCCAAGGCCAACAATCTGGCGCAGTTCAGCCTGCGCGAGATGGCCGCCGCCATAGGCCTGCCGCAGGAATCCCCCCAGAAGATAAAGCATCACCTCCTGCAGCTGGAGAAGAAGGGCTTCTTCACCATAGACCGCGCGAAGGGCATGATGGAGAAGGCCTCCCTGCTGCCGGGCCTGGCCAGCGGCCTGCTGAAAGAAGCTTCCTCCCTCTTCTCAATCCCCATAATCGGCATGGCGAACTGCGGCCCCGCTACCATCTACGCCGAACAGAACTTCGAGGGCTTCCTGCGCGTCTCCGGACGCCTGATCGGCCGCTCCACCCCGGCCGGCCTCTACGCCCTCAAGACCAGCGGCACGTCCATGAACCGCGCCGAGATAGGCGGCAAGAAGATAGAGGACGGCGACTACGTGGTGATAGACAGCAACAAGCGCGTGCCGGCCAATAACGATATTGTGCTGGCCATCATAGACAACAAGGCCACAATCAAGCGCTTCATCGACGACCGGGCCAACGGCCAGGTGATCCTGAAGGCCGACTCTTCCCACGACTACGAGCCCATCTATCTGCACCCCGACGACGACTTCCTCATCAACGGCAAAGCCGTCGCCGTCATAAAAAAATAGGGACAGCGCCCTATTTCCCCATAGCGAACTATTACTATACGCGCCCCGCATAAATAGGGCGCTGTCCCTATTTTTTGCTTGCCTCGGCGGGTCAGATTAGGTTTAATCTGACAATAGTCAATTGACCGGAGGCAACACATGAAGAAAATAGCTTTGTTAACCGCGGTAGTGGCGCTCTGCGCCGGCGCCGCTTCCTCTTCCGATAAAGTAATTTACGGTTCCGACGACCGCCTGGACATCTACCAGGTTTCCGACGCCCGCCTGCTCAAACTGGCGGACTCCACCGTGGGCCTGTTCCAGGCCGGCGACGTGTATGTTAACGGCCCCAAGGCGTTCCTCACCACCGAATCCTACGCCGACGGCTACGGCCTCTGCAAGGAAGAGCCCTTCTACGAACAGGTCACCGGCGCCTTCTGCTCCGGCTCCCTGGTCGCCCCCGACATCATCATGACCGCCGGCCACTGCGTTAAGAGCGAAGACGCCTGCAAGGACACCAAGTTCGTGTTCGGCTTCGCCGTAAAGGCCAAGGGCGTCATGCCCGAAAGCGTTCCGTCCTCCGACGTTTACGGCTGCGCGCAGCTGATAGGCCGCGAGCAGGTGGGCACCGGCGCCGACTGGGCGCTGATCCGCCTGGACCGCAAAGTTACCGGCCATGAGCCGCTCAAATATAACACCGCCGACACCGTTAAGAACGGCGACGAACTTGTGGTCATCGGCCACCCGGCCGGCCTGCCCACCAAAGTGGCCGGCGGCGCCACCGTGCGCGACGCCTCGCCCAAGGGCTACTATGTGGCCAACCTCGACACCTACGGCGGCAACTCCGGCTCCGCGGTGTTCAACGCCCGGACCGGCGTGATAGAGGGCATCCTGGTGCGCGGCGAGAACGACTACGTGTACAAGGACGGCTGCTCCGTCTCCAACGTGTGCCCCTCCACGGGCTGCCGCGGCGAGGACGTGACCAAGCTTTCCGCCATCACTTCCCCCTTCACCAAGGCCGCCCTGGCCCGGGCGGAGGGCAGCGTGACCGTAGCCAAGGCCGCCCCGGCCTTCGAGCTGCTCAAGACCGTGGCCCCCGAACTCAACTAAACCCGGCCATAAAAAAAACCCCCGGCCGCCCGGGGGTTTTTTATTTATACCTTTAAAACATCACTCCACCACGCCAAACCGCACCGGGCGGGACCGCACGGTTTCTGTGCCGCGGGAGAGAGTAAAGCTCACGCTATGCGCCCCGGGCGCCAGGGGCCAGGCGACGCCGTCGCCGCGTTCCGCCAGCTCCCTGCCGTCCACCGTCCAGGCGATCTCCCCCTCCTTCTCCCCGGCCCTGAAAAAAAGGGCCTGCGACGCGCGCGGCGTCTGCGGGTCCAGCCGAAAGACATCCCCTTCCGACGGGAATTTTACCGAGGGCTTTCCAGCCGGGCGGAGAGGCGCGGCCTCGGGCGGCCGATGCTCGGCGCATTGGCCGGAGGGCAGGCGCGCCGCGGTGTACACCTCCTCCATGGAGGAAGGGCAGAACTGCGAAGGGGGCTGGCCGGAGACGGGGCAAACCCGGGCGGTCTTTATGCCCGGCGGCCGCCTGAACGGCGTGGAGCCGTAAAGTTTTTTAAGCGCCAGCGCGACTTCCTTTAATACGGGCGCCGCGCCGGTTATGCCGGAGACCCGGCGCATGGGCGCGCCGCTGAAATTCCCCACCCACACGCCCACCGTCCATTCGGGCGTGTAACCCACAGCCCAGTTGTCGCGGTAATCCTTGGTGGTGCCGGTCTTGGCCGCCAGTTCGAAGGGCAGGTTGAAGGCAGAATCCGCGCCGAAAGCCGGCGCGCGGGCGGAGTTGTCCGAAAGGATATTGGTGACGATATAGGCCTCGGCCCGGCCTATGGCCCGGCGGGCCTGCGCCGGTTCCCCCGGCGTAAGCCGCGCCGGCAGCCAGATGCCGCCGCGCGCCAGCGCCGCGTAGGCCGCGGTCAGCTCCAGCAGCGTCACCTCGCCGTTGCCCAGCGCCAGGCCCTCGCCGTAAAAATCGGCCGGCTTGTCCAGCGAGGCGAAACCGAAATCCCTCAGCTTGGCCAGCAGGTCCGGCACGCCGGCGCGCTGCGCCAGCCGCACCGCCGGCACGTTATACGAACAGGCCAGCGCCTGGCGCAGGCGCACCCGGCCATGCCAGGAGCGGTCGTAATTTTCCGGGGCGTGGCCGCCGGCGGCGGAGAGCGGGGAATCGTCCAGCAGGTCGGAAGCCCGGGCGCCTTTTGAAAGAGCCAGGGCGTAGAGAAACGGCTTAAGCGCCGACCCCGGCTGGCGGCGGGAGACAACCCCGTCCACCTGGCCGTTATTGACCCCGTCGAAAAAATCGTTGGACCCTACCCAGGCCAGCACGCCGCCGGTGGCGTTATCCAGCACCAGCACGGCCCCGTTCTTAACATGGTTGCGCCCGGCCAGGCCGGCCAGGTGACTGTTAAGAGCCCGCGCGGCAGCCTCCTGCGCGCGGCTGTCCAGCGTGGTGGCCACGATGCCGCCGGCCGGGGCGCGCCGCAGCGCCTGGTCGGCAAAGTGGGGCGCGCTGAAAAAACTTTCTTTCTGCCTGGCCGTTGTTCTTTCCGCCAGCGCCAGGCGGTAGGTCTCGGCGTCCAGCAGGCCCAGGTCGAACATGCGGCGCAGGATCAGCCGGCGGCGGTCTTCGGCCGCCTTGTGGTGGCGGCGCGGGTCGTAATTAACCGGGGATTTGGGAATGCCGGCCAGCAGGGCCGCCTGGGCGGGGCTCAGGTCGGCCGCTGGCACGCCAAAATAGTCCAGCGAGGCCGCGCCGGCCCCTGTGAGGAGCGCCCCGTAGGAGACCCCGTTAAAATACGCCTCCAGGATCTCCTCCTTGCTGTGCCCGGCCTCCAGCCGCAGGGCCGAGAACATCTCTTTAAGCTTGCCGAACACGGTGCGGGGGCGAGGCTGCAGGGCGCGCGCCAGCTGCTGGGTTATGGTGGAGGCGCCGGAAACCGTGCGGCCGCGGCTGGCGTTCTGGGCAAAGGCCCGCGCCGCGGCGCGGAAGTCCACACCCGGGTGGGCGAAAAAACGCTTATCCTCGGCCGCCACCGTGGCCAGCACCAGCCAGGGCGAGATCTCCCCAAGTTTAAGGGGCACGCAGGCGGCGTCGGCCCCACCGTCCAGGTAGGAGCGCAGCGGCCGGCCGGCGCGGTCGGTGACCACGGTTGAAGCCCTGGGCGTCTCCATGGCGGCGCGCGCCGGCAGGGACGCCGCGCAGCACAGCAGGGCCAGCGCCAGGTTAACGGCGGATGATTTCATGTTCGGAGAATAATTATAACCCTTTTTGACGGCCGTCATTAGCCGCCGGAGCGCTTATTGCTAGAATTAATAAGCGGCGGACAACAAAGGAAAGCAACATGAAAACTAAAGTCTTAACCCTATTCGCCCTGGCGGTCTCCCTGGCCGCGCCCGCGGCCGCGGAAACCCTGAGGATAATAAGCCCCTATATAGGCAGCGTCACCAACAAATACGCCAATGCCGCCTATGGTCTGGACCTGGCCGATACGGCGCAGATGCGCGGCATCTACGCCCAGTGGATAAACACCGAAAAGTTCCAGGTTAACGCCTTCTACTACGGCGCCCCGGAGGTTAACTACAGCCGGGTGACCGGCCTGCACCTGAACCTGGACTTCTATTTCCGCCCGACCCGGGCCGGAAAATGGGTGGCCGGGGCCGGTTTGGAGAGCCTTAACATAGACATGTCCGCGGGCAACTCCATACCGGGGTTGACCCTTTTTAACATGGACAACGACGTCCTCTTCTATTTCGCCAGGGCCGGACGCTACTTCTACTACAGGAAGGGCCTCCTGGACGCCTCGCTGCTGCCCTATGCCGGCTACGCCAGCGAGAAAATAACAGGGGAGATCACCTTGGACACGCCAAGTCCTTCCCCGGCGCGCACCATAGACATAGGGGACAAGGACAGCCACCCCCTGGCCGGCCTGAACCTGAACGTCACCCTGGCGCATTTCATAGACCTGCAGGGCAAATGGATGGGCCGCTTCAAGGACGGCGAACGCCTGGACGAGTACTCCCTGATGGCCAACTTCTACCTCAACCGGCACTGGGGCCTGTCCTACCGCTACAAGTACATGGAGTACGGTTCCTCCTCGAACGGCTACCACCTGGGCGGGGTGGCCTATTGCTTTTAGCCGGCAGTTTTATGCTAGTATCTAGGCATACACCCCTTTTACCACATTAATGCGGTCTAGGGACTTTTAAGGAGAAACACTATGGCAAACCCTAAATTCATGAAAGAAATGCAGCCTGACGCGGAACTCAGCGCCGTTATCGGTGCGGAGCCCGTTGCCCGCCCCACCGCGGTGAAGAAGATCTGGGACTACATAAAGAAGAACGGTCTCCAGGACAAGGTCAACAAGCGCAACATCAACGCCGATGACAAGCTCCTGAAGATGTTCGGCAAGCCCCAGATAACGATGTTCGAACTGGCCGGCATTCTCGGCAAGCACCTGAAGTAAGCCGCTTGGCGGTGCATTAAGGGCTTCCCGTTAACCCGGGAGGCCCTTTTTTGCCATGTCTGAAGAGAACGAAGCCCCCAAACCCCATAAACGCCGCGTCCGCTACGCCGGCAAGCACCCCCGCAATTTCGAACAGAAATACAAAGAACTGGACCCCGCTAAATATGCGGACCAGATAGCCCATATCATAGCCAAGGGCCTCACCCCGGCCGGCACCCACCGCCCCATCTGCGTGGACGAGATCCTGGCCATCCTGGCCCCCAAGCCCGGAGAGGTCGCGTTCGACGCCACGCTGGGTTACGGCGGCCATACCCGCACCATACTACCGAAGCTGCTGCCGGGAGGAAAGTTGTTCGCCGTGGATGTGGATACGGTGGAGCTGCCCAAGACGGAAGCCCGCCTGCGGGCCGAAGGTTTCGGCCCGGATGTACTGGTAATAAGGAAGATGAACTACGCCGGCATCCTGGGCCTGGCAGGCGAGGCTGGAGGCGGCTTTGACTGCGTGCTGGCGGACCTGGGCGTGTCCTCCATGCAGCTCGACAACCCCGAACGGGGCTTTACCTACAAGGCCGACGGCCCGCTGGACCTGCGGCTTAACCCGGAGCGCGGCAGGTCCGCCGCCGAATTTCTGAAGACCGTGACGGCAGATAAACTGGCGGCCCTGCTGACGGAGAACGCCGACGAGCCGCATGCCGCGACCATCGCCCGCGCCATAAAGGAAAGCCCCGCGGCCATCCTCACCACGGCGCAGCTTACCGAGACCGTTACGGCCGGGATGAAGCGGACGGATTCCAAACTGGGCGAGGACATCATAAAGAAATCGCTACAGCGCGTCTTCATGGCCCTGCGCATAGAGGTGAACGAAGAGTTCAGCGCCCTGGACCGCTTCCTGACGGCGCTGCCCTGGTGCCTCAAGCCGGGCGGCCGCGCGGCCATCCTCACCTTCCACTCGGGCGAAGACCGCCGGGTGAAGAAAGCTTTCGCCAAGGGCGAAGCCGACGGGACATATTCAAGCGTGGCGCCTACCCCGGCGCGCCCCTCCCCCGCCGAACGCCGCTCCAACCCCCGCTCGGCCTGCGCCAAACTCCGCTGGGCCGTGCGCTCGAGCGCCCAGCCGGGAGCCCTGTGAAAAGAACCCTTCTCCTGGGCGCCCTGGCGGCCGTCCTGCTAGCCGGCATAGCCGGGCTGGGCCGCGGCGCCTCCCTATTGGAGACGGCGGCGAAAGAAGTCCTCCGGCAGGACCCGAAAGGCCGGAAGATCCTCAAAGATTTCGAACGCTACCGGAAGTTGGCGCATATCTTTAAAAAATACCACGACAGCCGGACGCTCGATGACGCGGACCTGCTGGAAGTGTTGCGCGAAACCGGGGTTATAAAGGGCGCCTCGCCGGCTAAAGGCGCAAAACCGGCGAAGCCCCCTAAACCCTTCCCTATACAACAATATTCAGGCAGGTACCGCTGGCCCATGGACGCCGGGGTGGTCAGCTCGGAATTCGGCCCCCGCTGGGGCAAGCAGCACCAGGGGCTGGATATCGCCGCGGATACAGGCGTGCCGATAAGGGCCATCGCTCCCGGAGAGGTCATCTACTCCGGCAGCCATATTACCGGCTACGGCAACGTGATTATAATGCGGCACGACCAGGACACCACCACCACCTACGCCCACAACAAGGCCCTCAAGGCAAAGAAAGGCGACCGGGTAAAAGCCGGGCAGATCATAGCCCTGCTCGGTTCCACCGGCCACTCTACCGGGCCTCACCTGCATTTTGAGTTCCGCACAGGCAACACGCCGGTAAACCCGCGCACCAAACTCCCTAAAAGCGCTTTTTAACCGCCACAAATAAAAAACCGCCGGGGAGCCGGCGGCTAGAGCTATAAATACGCGGATTATTTTATCTTTGCCGTCATCTTATGCAGCGAGCCGGCCACGTTGGCGTAGCTGCCTTTGTAGTAGTGCCCCCATTTCAGGCAGACCAGGTTGTTCATCTCGGAAGCCGCTATCTCGTGGAAGAACATGGCCGTGGAGAAAGCCAGCAGCGGCAGGCTGGCGGCGCTTACCGCCGCGCCGGCCCCGTGCCAGGCCAGCCTTTCGAAAGCGAACTCCAGCACCTTCTCCGTGCCTATCATGCCGCCTTCCTTAACGGCGTGCCAGGCCAGGTGGTGGCCCGCGGTAGCGGCCCCCTCCACGTGGCCCACGTAGACCGCCTTAACATCCTGCTTCACCACCTTCGCGAACTGTTCCATCAGCGCGTCGGCCTCGGCCTGCCTGGCCTTGTCCTTTTCGAAGCTCTTATGGCAGCCGGCGGCGGCGCGCAGCGAGAAATAGACCGAACTCTGCAGGTCCCCCGCGCAGGAGCCCCTGCCCTCGGCGCAGTCGCGCTCACCCATCTTCCCCAGCATCGCGCCGCAGGCCATCCAGTACATGGGGGTCACTTCCCCGTCCTCGGCCTGCCGCCGACACATATCCAGCACTTCGTTGACGCAGTTGAAACCCCTGTTATTGCAGCGGCCGCCGCCTATGCCTTTGGCGAAATCCCTCAGCCAGAGGTCTTTCCCGTTGCAGTCATCCATGTGCTTGTCGCAGTAGGCTATCATCCCGTTCAGGTGGCGGATTACGGCGGGCTTAAGATCGTCCTTGGGCGCGGCGGTACGGGCGCCTTTTTCTGCTACCGGCTGGGCTTCTATGCCGGCCGGCAGCGCGACGCTCCGGCCTGAGCGGCTTTCGGTCATGGCCTCGCGCAGGACGCCGTTAGCGTCGCCCAGTTCGTCGCAGAAGGCGACGCCGGGCAGGGCCAGGGTCAAGGCGGCAAATAGGGCGGCGGTCAGTTTCATAAAGGTTCCGGTACCTGAATAGTATAGTGGGCCGGCCTTGACATGTCAAGGCCGGCCCAATATATAATAAGGAACCCCTTACGCTACTGCTTCAGCAGGCCGCTGTAGGGTTTTAGGGTCAGGTCTTTACTTTTGACTTCTTACACCCAGGCCAAGAATCAAGACCTGACCCCAAATCTCCTCCTATATTATTTCCAAATCCGGGCTTTTCCAACAACCTCTCACTCACTCATTCCCGCTGTGATCCGTACTTCGAGAAGGGTTACTGTCGGAACAAGCCATGTACACAATCTCAGATGTATTCTCCAAATAATCGCTTTGCTCCGTGGGCGGCGCGCTGGTCAACACTTTCCGCCAACCATTGCCCGTGCGACGTATTGCCGGGGGGCAACGCACCGCATTGACTGGGAGTTTGGCCGGATCATAGCGCATTACTATTTTTCCGGACGGCTCCAGTTGTACCCCCGCTGGAGAAAAGGTATAAAACGCAGACAGTAAATATGTGTCGTGAAAATTCCCGGAAAGCATATCCCCAGGCACACGAGGGGATTCCACAATATCTATCTTCCGGTCAGAATACACCTCCAACTCAGGAAGTCCTTTTACAAGCCTGGAACTTTTAGCGACATATGCCTTCTTAAATGCCGGCATAGTCCTGACAAAATTCCCAAGACTTTTTACCGCAACAGCGACCGTTCCGGCCCTCGTATCAACCTTCGCTTTATAGCGCTCAAGTGGACCACCAGCGCTGGCTGGGATCAGACGGGAGATTTGCTGCCCTTCTTCCTGTTCCTGACTTAAGCCCGCCTTATTGTAGGGGAAGGTGATCGTAGCCACATTAAAGCGAAGCAAACCGCCAGGCTGTATTTCGTATACCGGTTGTTCCTGCAGAACCTCCCCCGCAACTGGATAATAGGGATTGCTATTCTGTATACCGAAAGTTATCTCGCCTGACGCATAAACCTCGTCGAAAACCATATAAATGCCGCTATTGAGGTCTACCCGCACGTTCCGGCCTGCAGGGACCAGTCTGCCCCTGTTGTCGGGCTTTCGAACCAACTCGATAGAGCCTTCCTTGTTTCCCTCGTTTAGTGTAAAGTATTTCTGCAGATACACGCCGCGCATATCCACGACCTGTATTAGGTAGTTCCGCGGTAGCGCGGACCGTGCTCCTTTTAATACCACTTTTATCGTTCCGGTACTGCCCTGAATGGGTTTCGCCCAGACCAAAGCCCCATCCTCGATAAGCTCCACACGCCTCAAACCCTCTCCGGACTTTAATTCCAAGTCGAGGGAAGCGGAGAACGCCCCGCTTTCCGTTTTAATGAGGCCGCGGAAACTTTTTGCCGGGATTTCAGCCTCAAGCTGCACATTGTAAAAGTGCATATTGGTTTGACCCATAAAGGAAAAAAGTGAATAAACGCACGACCCATAGGGAAGACCCCGCGGCGTTAAGTGGACAGAGGTCGTTTTGCTGGAGTAGAACTGCTCAAACACGGTTTTTCCACCGCAAATTATCGCGGCCGTTGAAATGCCCCCAATGTCAGAAGAATTTAACTCCCTGTCGCGTCCAAGTGTATAGCGCACAGGCAGATTCCTTACCGTGATGGTGGTTATGGATTTTTTGACTGGTGGCTTAGGTTTTGCTGGTGCTGGCGGTGCTGGAACGAAATCTTCAGGAAACAGTTCCTCCAACTTGGCTTTAATGTCTTTATCTATGATGTGCTGACGCTTTAACACCTCTATCGCAGCACGCCGCCTGGCTCCGGTCGCATATTGCGCGTAAGCCATGAGGTCTTTTTCGCATTGAATGAAGCCTGAGCTCGGATGTCGGTAGGATTTAACCGCGCTAAGATCTTTGGCCACTACATACAGCATATCGTCGTATTTATCCATCAACGGATCCATAGCTTCCAGCGGATAGCCTTTGCATAACATACCTGCCAGATAATAGTAATCCTTATGGCTGGTTGTCTGACGGACTGCCTCCTGAAGCTCCGGCAACACCTTCTGTGGATTGGCATCCTTGAGATAATGCAGTAGTAGCGTTTTCTTTATCTTCCAGGGCTCCCCCTTTTCTTTGATCTTGTTGTACACAGCGTCGCTGAACCCGTGCGTGGGACTAATGAACCTCAAGAGTGTGTCCCGATAATTGCCGTTCGGATACTCAAACAGTTTTAAAAAGAATTCCTCGACCTGGGGGCCGCGACCAAAAGCACCAATCATCTCTATAATATTTCGCTTTCTGGCTACTGTCGTCAGACCGTCTTCATCGTCCAGAGAATTAAATAAATCCACCAGCCGGCGCGTCATATTCCCGCGCCATTGCATCGGTGTATCCTTGCCACAGAATTGCAAATCGTTCCACAGGTCACGGCGCCGACCACCCACAAGAGAAAAGATGCCATAAGAATTTCCATTTTCAAATGCCTCAAGACTTTCATCAAGACTGGCGCAGGATTCTTTTTTGACAGCGGCCATATCCACCGCCTGGCAGATACCTTGGGTATAGCCAACAATGAGAAACGCCAGAAACAAATATCGTCGTGAATTCATCATGCCGTCCATTATCAGAAGCTAGCGGTCATCCGCGTCTTTGCGCACTCCGGGAGCCTTGCCGGGGCGGAGCTGGCTTAACGTCATCTTAATCTCCCCCCTCTCAAAACCGTTGGTGTCTTTGGATTTCAGGAATTTCTCAAGCATATCAATGGCTTCTGGACGGTTTAATCCGTCTGAAACAGGAAACATGCCCATTGCAATACGCCTTGAGTCGGTCGGAAACGCCTTGCTTACAAAGACTTCCTTTAGAAGCGAATACGGGGGATGCCGGCGCTGCATAACGAGGCTCAGAAGCGCCATCCTCCCCCAGGTATTCTTATCTTCCGTGTTGGATGAAGCTAAAAGCAGGCACATATAAACGTCGTCGCCATATTTCGCCTGCAACTTGTCGAACGGGGCCAGGACCCCGGTAATCTTGGTTTCATCCGGCTGTGCCATAATGAGGGGAGCAGCTGTCTCCGCTAATGCGTCGAGCTCCGCACTGAGTCCGCTTTTCACAAACTTAGTGCGCAGCATCGTAGCTCGCGCGTTGGTCCGACACAGCGCGATGGCATCGCGCAGAATTTTCCGACTTCCTGAGCTGCACGGCCGCTTTAACGCCGCTTTCATATATTTCAACGAGGCGACGGGGTCTGGTCCGCCGGCCAGGCTGTCTATTGCCGCTTTCCGTAAATTCGCATTCTCGGAACAGATGTAGTCAGCCGCATGCTTTGGCAGTTTTGCACGCAATATTTTTATCAATGAATCATACGCGGCCTTGGCAGAATACTCATCTTGGTGTCCCAAGTATGTGATGCACGCTTTCTCGGCAGCATCCGAAGTAAACTGTCCTATCTGCCTAAGAGCATGAACTACAAGGTAGGCTATTTTATACGAGTAGGGAGTCTTTAAGATATCCACAAGCGCTGACTCTGCGGCGGCATCCGGAATCTTTACAAGACTATCTAACGCATTGCCACGAAAAACATCACCTTTTGATGGGTCTGCGACTATTTTCAGCGCGACCGCATGCACACTCGGGTCTTTTGCATATTTTTCCAAGGGAACGAGGATTGCAGGAGAAACAGGAAGTTTCCGGGACTCCAAGATCTCGAATAACTTAAGTGTGTGCTCAGGATTGTTTTTGGAGGAATCGAATACGATGTCACAGGCGTTGCGCATGTAGCTCTCATCAGCGTCAGGTTTCAACCCAGGATCTGAAACAAAATCAAAGATTCTTGGGATAAGCGCATCTTCGATATCTGAATACCGATTTCGATCTATGCGTTTTCCTGCCCTAATATCAGAGACAATGGCATCGACACGTTCTTTGACGTCCAATTCTTTATCTTGCGCCGCAGCCAGCAAAGGCACCGCGGACATAAATATGAAAAATAAAACTCTTGTCATTATTTATCCCCCCAAAACCGGGACACCCTTTAAATCGCTTATTCCATCGTCAGTCAAACCTGGGAGACCGGCTATTCCCCAGAGTCAGCCGTATCTTCCACCATAAACCGGGTGTAGACATAAGAAACGCCCAGCAGCATAAGGCCCAATAGGATGAAGCTGATTATCTTGTAGATAATGGACAGGCCTGCTATATCCACCGCTCCTATATGAACAACGGCCACGGCGAACATCAGCAGTCCGGCATACCGCAAAGGCCTGTCCTTAAAATAAAACCCAGGGGCAAAAAGCGCCAGACCCGCAACGCCAACCGAGAGAGTAATCATCGATTTGGAAGCATAATAGAACAGGCCATGCAGCAACAGCAGCGTCCCTGGCAGCACGCAGATGTAGGCCAGCAGTTGCCGGGAAACGCCGCCAAATACTCGTCCGGGATATTTAACTCCTGCGAGATGAGCCGCTAAGAAAGCGCCAGGAGCGGAGAGCACCGCCGCCCATTTCCCGACACCGCCCAGCGCGGAATAGTTCTCCGCTCCGAACCTTCGGCCGAAGATATACGGAACAACTACGCCCGCGCTGAGCGCGAGGACATTGTCGCGCAGCGCTATGCCGGCAAGATAGAGCAGCACCAGGACCGCCGAAGCGGCCGTAGTTTTATGAATAAGCGGTACGCAGCGGTCCACGGAAAGCAGCGCCATAAGTACGGCGGCAAGGCACAACGCCGGAAGCGCCTGTTTCTCCAGGACCGACGCGCCGTCTTTCAATCGACCGGAATAATACGCATATACTGCATACAAACCTCCGCACACTGCCGCCGCATAAACCATCTTGTATAAGTGGCTGCGCGGCTCAGCAGGAAGGAGCAGGTAAGTTAAAATCGCCGCGGGGACAATGGCCAGCCATGAAGCCCGCAGCGGGATGTCCCCGCTAAGGACTCCGATGACAAAGAACGCGATATATCCCGCGGTCAGCAGCAGCGGCCGCACAGGTCCCGCGCCGTAGGTAACAAGATAAAACACTGTCAGAAATACGAGCAGTGCGAATACGCCCAACGGCGCCGCCGACTCGCTTTCCTGCTCCGTAGCGGCCGCGATCAGCCGCCTGTATGGAAGGTAGACGCAAAGGAGCGAGGACAATTGCAGGCCTATCGGCAGCCAGCGCGCGCGGCCAAGGGCCGCATAAGTCTCGGCGGAGATAAAAGCCCTGAGCCCTACAACGGTGAACACCAGGCAGGAAGTCACTCGCACGAATTTCTCTTTCAGGGCGGTTCCTATAAAGAACATAGCCGCCGCCAGAACGGCCAGTGAACTTGACGCCCAGAATTGCGGGCTATAGCGTGTTATGGATACCGTCGCCAGTACTGCGAATCCGGCAAAGACCGCATGCGAAACCTGCGACTCTTCCACCGACAATCTGCCGGCTACCCGCAATTCCCTGTACAAGCCATATACCGCCGCGGAACTTAACGCCTGTATGAATGGCGGAAGCCAGCACATTAACTTTCCCAGGGAGGCATAGTCATCCCACACCACGGAACGCGCCAAGGCCGCGCCAAGGATCGCGCTTCCGGAAACGCGCGCGTCAGGCAGATCCCTGAAATAGCCGTAGAGAAAAGCGCACAGTCCCGCCAGCGCCAGTACAGCCGCCGCCCAGTTATCCGGTACGTAGCGCCATACGGCGACAGTGGTGAGGAAGGCCGCCACGCCATAGGCCATATGGACGGAAGGCGACTCATTTTTCTCCAGGACCCCGCCGGACAACGCTCTTCGGTACGCGTAAGCCAGCAGGTAATACGAGCCCAGCACTACGCCAAGCGGGAAAATCCTCGCGCCTCGCGGGTAGCTATCCAGCACGGTAAACCTGGCCATCACGACAGGCATCAGAATAACGGACGCCAGACGCACGAATTTTTCGCGCAGCAGGCATCCGATGCCGAACAGCGCCAGATTCAGGGCGGCGAACGCCGGGGTCATCATGTTATCCGGCACATAGCGCAGCACCAGTGCCATCGCGGTTATCTGGAACAGCACGTATTCCGCGTCCGGGAAATTTTTCTCATCTTCGGGCAGTTTCCCGTCGGCACGGAGCTCCCTGTAGAGATAGTATATCCCTGCCTGGCTCAGCGCGGGGAAGGAAATAACCGCCCAATCCGCAAAGCTCGCGCAGGAGAACGAGTCGACAAAGACGAACCTTGCCGCCGCCATGGCCGACCCGGCCAAGGCGCTGCTCCGGAGCGAACGGGAACCGGTAACGTAGGCGATAGCGAAAGTAACCGCGGCGAGCCCCGCCAGCGTGAAGGTCACCCAATTTCCCGGCACATAGCGGAAGACGGCTGAAAGCACCAGCGCTCCGGATAAGACCGCGACTCCGGTGACAAAGAGCGATTCAAGCTCACCCAGCAGCTGGCGCAACCGCATACTCCGGTACAGGAAGTATATGGCATAGCCGCATACGATCTCCCACGCTATATATACCCACCGCCGCACCGCGGTGAGTCGCATATAGTTATCGACCCCTTGGAACCGTATAACACCAGAGACGAGGAAGATCAGAGAATAGATCCTTACCGCAGGCTCATTGGACAGGTAGCCCCAGCCGAACAACAGCAGCGCGTCGAAGAACAGGTATGCCGTAAGGTTCTGCGGGGCCGAAGCGAGCACAGTTCCGACGGAAAGAAAGAAGGAGGCCGCAGCAGGCAACAACTGTCCCGCCATCTTCTCCGTGTCTCCTATCTCGCCGCGCGCGGAAGCGCGCTTAAGCAGCGTAAAGACTCCGGCAAAAGACAGCGCAGAAGCAAAAGCCGTAAAGGCGCGCAGCGGGATGCTCCCTATGCCCATAAGCTCCACACTGGCGCTGTTACCCACCAAAGAAAAGGCATGATGCAGAATTATCCACGCGAACAGCAGGAATGCCGCCACGCGGATACTTCCGCTCTTAAGCTGCAGTCCCGCGTAGTATAATAGCGGCAACTCTGCTATCCAGATGAGAGCGCTTTCAAGTGGCATATATTTGATGGGGATGGCCGCCGTGATCAACGCTATGCCGAGCATCGTGTCGCATACGAACAGCTTTCCTTTGCCGGAACTGAACGTGTACGCCCCGAGCATCAAAAAAGTCGTTCCCAGCGCGACGACAAAGTTGAACCTCTGGTCCGGAAATAACCGCGTGACCTCGGGATAAGTCAGCAGGAAGTAAAGCAGGGCATTGCCGATATTGGCCACGGAAAGCCTGCCCTCAAAAGATTCGTCCTCAGGCTTGCGCAAAAGGTGCACGCCGGCCGTAAATACTGCCCAATAAAGTGTGAGAAAAGTGGCGTTGAGAAGAAAAAGACTTTTTGCCGTCATCAACGGGTCCGCGGAAGCGGGACCGTGCATATTCTTCATGACCCACAGGAAATGCGCGCCGTAGGTCATCAGGATGCCCATAAACAGCATCCTCAGCCATTTAAACCGGTGGACCAGCACAAGAATGACCACAGACTCTATCGCGCAGCTTATCAGCGTAAAGAAGCGGACGTCCCCTATTGTGGCCGTAGCATAGCCCACGAATATCGCCACTCCGGAGAGCGCCTCGGAGCGGAATCTCAGAGAGTGGATAAGCATGCCCGCCGCTACCGCGGCCAGCAGTACCATGTCAGCTCCCTCGCTCTGCAGCACCCTGGACTGAGGGAAGTGGTGCATGGCGAAAGTGGTGAAATAGCAGAGAGCCCATGCGCCCCCGGTAAGGACATGTCCATAATTAACCATCCCCTCTTTCCGGAGCAGTCTCCACCCGGTGAAGAAAAGCGCGGCGCTTACCAGATAGCCCGTCAATATCTTCCCCCAAGGACCGAAATGGCCGAAATAGCGGGATGAATAAGCGACAAGGAAGCCGACGCCAAGAACAAATATCCCGATGCCTATTTTATTCAGCCAGTATTTGCCTATGTTCAACTCAATATTACGGTTGGGCTTCCTTCCCTGCGGCGCCTTCGGCATGGGAGGCTCTTGACCGGGAAAAGCGCTATCGACATCCTGCGGTTGCGCTACGGTGGGCTCTTCAAGAGGCGCCTCCTCCGCAAAAGCGGCGGACTGCGGCTCTGGCGGGACGGCCCCGGCATATGAGGCGTTCTCAAACGTTTCCATCGAAGCAGTCTCAGGTTCAGGCGGAACAGGGCCCGGCACGGCCATCGCCGGTTCCACGATCGGCGCAGGTGGAATAACAGGAGGTTCGGGGATAACTGGCGGGATATTTTTATCGGTAGCAGAGGCTTGCTGAACTTTCGGCTGCACCTCAAGAGGAACTCCAGCGTTAGGAAGAAGGCTTTCAGCGGCCTTTATTGGCCCGTCCATGCGTTGCGCCGCATCTGCCTGCGGCGCCTTGATGCGTTCTATGGCACGCAATTTCTGTTCCATATGTTCCATGCGGTCAGAAAGACGCGCAATGGCCTGGCGCAGAAGTTTAAGTTCACTGTCGTTCGCTTCGTTCATAGCCGCCCCTGTATATAAGCACGAAAAAAGTAACTGGTGCACCGACCTGCGTATCGGGAGAAAACTTGTAATTTAAGGCTTTTTCGCCTAACCCTTTGGATATTATGGCGTAAATTAAGAGTTTTGTCCAAGCAAAACAGGAGCAATAATGCATTGAATCAAAGCTCCGATATTGGTTCCGGCACCAACAGCAAAGTGGGCCGGCCCTGAAATATCAGGACCGGCCCACCATATGTTAAGGAACCCTTAATGTCAGCGCTTCAGCAGGCCGCTGTGGCGCAGCAGCGTCTTGGCGCTGTGCGGCCGGCCGCGGAAAGCCTTGAACACCTCGGCCGGGTGCACGCTGCCGCCCAGGCCCAGCACGGTCTCCCTGAACCTGGCCCCGGTCTCCGACAGCGCCTCCGGGTCGTCCAGGCCGGCTTCCTCGAAAGCTCCGAAAGCGTCCGCGCTGAGCACTTCGGCCCACTTATAGCCGTAGTAGCCGGCCGCGTAGCCGCCGGAGAAAATATGCGTGAACGAGCACAGGAACCTGTCCTCTTCGATCGGGGGGATCACCGTGGTCCGGGCCGCCACCTCTTTCTCTATGGCCCGGATGTCCGGGTCCTTGGCGGTATGCAGCGCCATGTCGGTCAGCGCGAAGTTCAGCTGGCGCAGCATCAGTATGCCGGCGTTGAAAGAGGCGGACGCCTTTATTTTCTCAAAGGTCTCTTCGGGCAGGGTCTCGCCGGTCTTATAGTGCTTGGCCATGCCGAGCAGGGTTTCCTTATGATAGCACCAGTTCTCCATGAACTGGCTGGGCAGCTCCACCGCGTCCCGCTCTATGCCGCTTATGCCCGCCACGTCGGGGTGGCCTACCCGGGTCAGCATATGCTGCAGGCCGTGGCCGAACTCGTGGAACATGGTGGTGACCTCTTTGAAGGTCAACAGCGACGGCTTATCGCCCACCGGCGGCGTGAAGTTGCAGACCAGGGTAGCTACCGGCAGCCTTTCCCCGCCGGACCAGACCCGCCGGTCCACCACCCCGTTCATCCAGGCCCCGCCCCGCTTATTCTCGGGCCGGGAATAGGCGTCCAGGTAGAAAGAGGCGATATGCCCGCCCGCCTTGTCGAACACCTTGAAGAAGCGCGTATCCGGGTTCCAGACCCGGGCCTCGCCGTCGGCCGCCTTCACGGTCACGCCGAAGATACGGCCCACCAGGGCGAACATCCCGCCCAACACCTTCTCCAGCGAGAAATACGGCCTCAGTTCGTCTTCGGTGTAGCCGAACTTCTTCTCTTCCAGCCGCTTGGCCCAATAGTACAGGTCCCAGTTCGCAAGCGCGCCGGGCTGGCCGGAGGCGTTGGCCAGGGCGGTTATCTCTTTAAGTTCTTCTTTCGCGGGGCCGGCGGCCGCCGCCAGCAGCTCCTCCAGCAGGGCGCTCACCTCGCCGACGCTTTTAGCCATCCGCGAGGCCAGGGAAACCCCGGCATAGTCGGCATAGCCCAGCAGGCCCGCCTCCTCGCGGCGCAGCTGCAGGATCCGCCCCATCAGCGGGGCGTTGTCCTTCTCCCCCGAGGAGGCGCGGGTCACGAAGGCCCGGTAGATCTTCTCGCGCAGCGGGCGCGACCGGGCGAAATCCCTTACGGCCAGGTATACCGGCATATCCAGCGTCACCAGCCAGGGCCCGCTCTCGGCGTCGGGTTTGGCCGGCGGGTTCTGCCTGGCGTAAGAATGGGCCAGCATCTCCCTGGAGGACGCCGGCAGGCCGTCAACGTCCGTCTTTTCGGTCAGCGTCAGCTTAAAGGCCTTGGTGGCGTCTATGACGTTATTGGTGAATTTGCTGGACAGCTGGGAGAGCTCTTCCTGTATCTTGTTGAACCGCTCCTTCTTTTCCCCGGCCAGCGCTATGCCGGAAAGCTTGGCGGAGAGCAGCCTGTAATCTATGCTGCGCCTCTGGGCGGCGTCGAGTTTCGCCCACTCCCCCCCGTCTTTTATCGCTAGCAGTTTCTTGTAAAGGGGCGCGGACTGGCCCAGCTTAAGGCTCAGGGCCACCACTTTGGGCTGGGCCGCCTGGTAGGCGTCGCGCAGGGCCGGCTCGTTGCGGACCAGGTTAAGGTGGGCGACCGGGGCCCAGACATGCGCGAACCAGTCCTCGAGCGTGTTCAGCTCTTCTATCAGGGTTTTCCAGGTCGGGGGCCGGGTATCGGCCTCTATACGGCTCAGGCCCGTCTCCACGGCCTCCACCATCTTGTCCACGGCCTCGGCCACGTGCTCCGGGCGGATCTCGTCGTAACGGGGCAGGTCTTCGCCGCAAAGTAAAGGGTTCATGGGAGCTCCTTGTCAGCAGGGTATACGGTAATTATATCAAGCCGCGCGGCGCCAATACAGGCCCGGGCAAATTTTTTCCAATTTGTATAATATCCGGGCTATGAAAAAATATTCCTTTTACGCTTTTTTATGGGCGCTGGTCTGCCTGGCCGGCTTCTACGGCCCGCAGGCCCTGGCGAAGGCCCAGGAGAAAGCGCTCCCCGAGGTTTACTTCTCCAAAGAGATCTCCCCCGCCAGATTAAAGGCCGCCTACGCGCGGCTGGACTTCAAGCCGCAGGGGAAACTGGGCGTGAAGGTGCATTTCGGCGAAGAGGGCAACGACAACTATGTCCCGCCCGCGCTGCTCAGGGAGCTGGTCACCGGCCTGAAGGGCACTTTTGTGGAAACCAACACCCTCTACGGCGGCTCGCGCTCTGATTCCAAAACCCATATCGCCACGGCGCGCAAGCACGGCTGGGGCTACGCCCCGGTGGACATCCTGGACACAGACGGCGAAACGGCTGTTCCGTATAAAGGTAAATATTTCAACAAGGTTTACGTCGGCAAGGGGATGGCGAAATACGGCTCTTTCCTCGTGGTCTCGCATTTTAAGGGCCACGGCGGGGCGGGCTTCGGCGGGGCGCTGAAGAACCTGGCCATGGGGTTCGGCTCGCCCGCGGGCAAGAAGGCCCAGCACTCCGGCCAGTTCCCCACCATCCGCTACTCCAAATGCATAAAGTGCGGCATCTGCATCAAGGAATGCCCGGTCGGCGCGATAAGCGCGGACTACGTCATAGACCGGGCCAAGTGCATAGGCTGCGGCAAATGCGTAGAAAGCTGCCCTTATAAAGCCATCGCCTCGGCCCCCGCCTCCACCAAAGGGGCCGCCTTCCAGGAGAAGATCGCGGAATACGCGCAAGGCGTTACCGCCGGCGGCAGATTTACCTACATCAACCTGCTGATGAACATCTCGGCGGCCTGCGACTGCCGCTCCGGCGCGCCGGCCCCCTTCATGGGGGACGTGGGCATACTCGCCTCCGCGGACCCGGTGGCGCTGGACCAGGCCAGCTTTGACCTGGTCAACAAGGCCGCTGGCATCCCGGACGTTTTCGAGCATGAGACCGGGATCTCCGGGGTCAGGGCCCTGGAGTACGCGGAGAAGATCGGCCTCGGCAGCAGGAAATACAGGCTGGTAGAAATAAAATAAACACTCTGGACAAATAAAAAAGCGCCGGCTTTATGAGCCGGCGCTTTTTTTATGCGTCTTGAAGTAACTTTATATTTCCCTGGCGCCGAGGGCCTTCATCAGGGCCGCGGCGGGCACCTTGGGGTAGGTCATGGTGATGCAGTGCACCGAACCCTGGCCCTGGTTGGAGAGGGCTTTGGAGTCGGCGCCGCTGGCCTTGAGGCCGAGGCTCTGGTACACGGCCAGCGCCTGGGCGTCGGTGGAGCGGCCGAACACGGGCACGATCACCTGGTCGTTCATGATGAGGGAGTTCACGTAGGTCTCGTAAGGGCCGGAGGGCTTGGGCAGCATGTGCACGGTGAAGCCTTTACCCTGCAGCACGTCGCGGTACTGGGGCAGGTCGGTGACCAGCACCTTCTCGGAGATGAAGCGCACGTGCTCGTCTATGTGGCCGATGCCGTCCACGAAGGGCAGGCGGATCATCTGGCTGCAGCCGTACTGGCCGGTGAAGACGCTGTCGGGGATCTGGGTGTGGGCGCCATGGTTGACCATGATGCAGGCGCCGGCGTGGTTGGCCATGAAGTTGCCGCCCTCGTAGTAGTACTGGTGCTTCTCGAGGCCCGCGCCGAAAAGCTTGGCTATCTGCGCGTCGGGCTCGAAGCGGTGGCCGTACACGGCGTCAACGACTACCAGTTTGCCGGCCTTGTCGATGGCGGGCACCGGTATACCGTCGCGGGCCCAGAAACCCTGGTAGGCGCCGGCGAGGGCGATAACTTTAATGCGGGAGCGGGGCACCACCTTCTCGTAGGCGCGCAGGATGTTCTCTTTGGTGCCGGAGTCGTCGTAATCGGTAAAGATCACCAGCGTGCCGTCGGCGGGCAGCTTGCTGGCCATCAGCAGCTTGGCCTGGCTGGAGTTAAAGTTGAAATCGGCGCTCATGATGAGGTAGCCGGGAGCTTCGTAGTCGGCGAAGGGGCGGTACTTGCGCTCTACGCGCTCATCCTGGCCGGGGGCTACGCCTTTGTTGAAAGATTCCTGGAGGCCGGAGTTATGGGCGCGCATGGCGCTCTGTTCGCCGGCGCTGAAGCCGTGGGCGGGAACCGCTTTAACGGGGAGGGCCTTCTCGTCCGAGGAAGGGGCGGGGACGGCCGGGGCCGCAACGGCCTGGTCCACGCTGAGGCCGGCGCCGTCGAAAGGGCCGGCAGCTTTAACGTTAACGGCCGCGAAGGCCGCGAACACAGCTATCAGAGGAAATATTCTTTTCATGTATATAGTCTATATACTTAAAGGCTCCCCCGAATGAGGCAAAGGGCCCAGGCCCCCGTTGAAAGAGTACCCAGGCCCATATAGGGCTATGGACTGCCTGGCGTCAGGCCTCAGGTAAGTTTGGTGATCAGCCCCCCGGAGGCAGGGAAGTCCCGCAACAGGGCGGCGCGTCCCCGCAGTTCGAAGTCGTCGAACTCGAAACCGGGGGCCACGGTGCAGCCCACTAAGGAAAATCTGGTGCCCGGCTCCGGGTAGGCGCCGAACCAGCAGCCGGCCGGCACCAGGAGCTGCTGCACCTGGCCGGCGGCAGGGTCCGACCCCATGGTCACGCGCTCTTCCAGCCCGTTCGGCAGCAGCTGCCCCACTGTCAGCGGCCCGCCCAGGTAGAAATCCCACAGCTCGTCCGCCTTCAGCCGGTGCATGCGCGATTTTTGCCCCGCCGGCAGCAGAAAATAGATGGCCGTGCACAGGTTCCGCCCGCCTTCGGTCTTTCCCGAAGACCTGTAGGTCTCCCGGTAAAACCCGCCCTCCGGGTGCGGCTTCAGCCCGTAGATCCGTATCAGTTCTTCCGCGGTAAGGTTCTTCATAAGAGTCGCCCCTCTCATCTTACTATTTCCACTTCGGCGCCGGCGGTGCGGCCGAAGACTTCGGGCTCGTACATGCCCTCGGCCAGGGCCGAGGGGGCGTAGAAGACGCCGGGCACGGTGCCCTGCACCACGTAGGAATACTTGTGGGTGCCGGCGGTCAGGTAGTCGGCGAAGATGAGCATGCGGTCGTCGTAGCGCTCGGCACGCTCGAAGCCGCCCCAGTCGCCGCTGCGCCCGGCCTTGCCGGCCAGGGCGCGCGCGTCCTCGGCGCTCTCCACGGCGAATTCGGTGTTGACGATCTCGAAGCCCGCCGGCACCGGGTCGTTGACCGCCACGAAGGTGCGGTCCTGCGGCGTCTTCACGGTGATGGTCACTATGGCGCGGGCCCCGGCCTTAAAGACCTTGCCCCCGTCCATCGGCTTCACTTCCCGGCTTATCTCCAGCCCCTCCACAGCGGGCTTGTCCCGTTTCTGCGGCACAAAGCCCAGGCGCAGCGTATAATACAGCCGCCCCAAGCCGGACTTGGTGAACAGCACCTTCGCTTCCTCCCCCTCGCCGAACACCGGGCCGAAGCCGGCGGTGCCGGACACGGAAGCCAGCCCCCTGCCTTTAAAATGCCGCGCCACAATGGGCGACTCCGCGCCGGCCACAGAGGCCGAGGCCAGGAAATCCGGCTCGTCCTTCTCGTAACGCTGGTAGAAGCCCTGGAAGGCCCGCAGCGCCCAGGCGTTCTCCTGCGTGGAGCGCCAGCGGCCCTTATTCTTCTTCTCTCCGGTCAGCCAGCGCACGGCCTTCTCGTCGCTGGGGAAGCCGCCGTCGGCCGCCAGCAGGGCGTCCAGCATGACGGCCGTGGTCTTTACCGCCGAACCGTGTATCCACGGCATGGGCTCGGCATCCTCGAAGTGCAGCCCCGTCGGGCTATAGCGCGCCTGCGCCATAATCTCGGCCGTCAGGGTCTTCGCTCCCAGCGCGTCGAAGTTAAGCAGCCGCGCCGCCTTTACCAGGTAGGCCTTGGCCAGGTAGGGCAGCTGCGCGCGGTCGACGTAGAGTTTGTTAAAGTAGGAGTTCATGAACCGGCCGTTCAGGGCCAGCGCGTAAACCGCGTAGCTCCGGGCGGCGTAATCTTCGCTGACGCTGTACGGGTAGGCCCAGTCCTTCCTGGTAGTGGTCAGGCAAGTCTCCAGCCAGTCGGCGGCGCGCTTGATAACTGCGGGGTCGACACGGTAGCCGGCCTTCACGGCCAGCGCCGAGGCCTCCAACGCGTAGGAGGTCAGGTACGGGTCGGGGCGGCCATAGTAGCCGGTCCAGTAGCCGAAGCCGCCGTCTGAGCGCTGGTAATCGCCCAGCCGGTCAAAGACTTTCTGCACCTCGGCCTTCAGCGTGCCCAGTGAACCCAGGCCGAAAGTTTCTATCAGCTCGGCGCCGGTTATAACAGGCATGGCGCGGGATAGTTTCTGTTCCAGGCAACCGTACGGGTATTCCAGCAGGTAGCGCGCGCCCTCGTTGAGGCCGGACAGGGCCGTGGGCGACAGCTCCACCGCCAGGTCGCCGGCCGCACCCGGGTAGGGCCGCAGCAGCGCCTCTTCGGCCGCGGTCTCGGCCACTCCGGAGGTGGCCGCGTATTCGCGCGGCTCCCAGGTTTTTACCGGCACCGTCCACTCCAGGCCGTCGGTCTCGCCCCCCGCCCTGGCGCGGAACTTGAATACGGTCTCGCCCGGTTTCTCCGCCGCGCAGGCCCAAGTCACCTCGGCGGCCTTGCCTCCGGCCACCGTGACCTGGCGCAGGTCCTCGCCTTTCACCAGCACAGCGTCTCCGGAGGTCTCTATGGAGATCTCGGCGGTGGAGACCGCGGAGGTGTAGTTATGCAGCACCACGCCGCAATCAAAAGTATCGCCGGTGCGCGCCAGGCGCGGCAGGGAGGGCCGCAGCATCAGCGGCTTGGACACGGTGACAGAAGTTTCGCCCGAGCCGAAGCGCTTGTCGGCATTGGCCACCGCCATCAGGCGGAAGCGCGTCAGGCTGTCGGGCAGCTTGAACGCGACCGCGGCTTTACCGTCCGCGCCCGCTATGACCGAAGGGTTCCAGTAGGCCGTGGGCCTGAAGTCGGAGCGCAGGTCCACGCCGGCCAGGCCGGCGCCGCCGCCGCCGCCGCGCGCCTCGCCCTTTTCGCCGTAGCTGCGCTGGCCTATCACGTGCAGGCGGGAATCCGCCGTAAGCACATTGAGCGGCCGCGGCCCGTAGAAGGCAGAGAAGGCGTCCGGGGTACCGTAGCCGGTGAGGCTCAGCACGCCCTCGTCCACGGCGAACACCGTGATTTCTCCGGAGGCGGGCCGGCCGGCCTCGTCCTTCACTTCCAGGGCGAGTTTAACTTCCTGGCCGGGCCGGTAGTCGGCCTTGTCGCTTTTAAGCGCCACGGCCAGCCGCCGCCCGGCGGGACTGACGTTAAAGGAGAGATAGCCGAACTTGGCCTGCGGCTTGGACAGGTCGTTCTCCCCGTCCTCCGAAAACTTCTGGTCCGCCGCGCGGCCCTTCACTAATATCACGCTCACATAGGCGTTGGGCAGATATTTTTCTTTTATCGGCACGTTGATAAAATCCGCGCCGCCCTTGGTAGTGGTCAGCCAGCGGTCCAGCACGCCCTCGCGCTCCACCGTTACCAGCGCAACCGCCTCGGCGTAGGGCGACTTTACCATGATCTTGGCCGTGTCTCCGGGCTTGTAATCGTATTTCTCCGAGACCAGTTCTATGATGTCGGAATCCTCGCGGGACCACCAGGCGTCCCCGCCCCCGAACACGTAGAAGCCGAAGGAGGTCTCGGTCCGGCGGCCGGCCTCGTCGGTGCCGGAGACCGAGAAGATGTAATAGCCGCCTTCGGCCGGTGTGAAGCTCCAGGTTTCCGTGGAAGCGGAGGCCGTAAAGGTGAAGGTTGAGACAACCGTGTCTTTAACTTCGCTTACCCATTCCAGGCGGCCGCCAAGGCCGGCGCGGCGGGAGCTGAGCCACTGGCGCTTCGTCATCCGCCCCTCGCCGGCAACGCCGGCGGCGGGAGAACCGTCGGGGCGCACGGCTATCAGCTGCGCGCTCCAGGGCTTGCCCGCGTCGGTAAAACCGCCGGAGGCTTTCACGCCGAAGTACAGGTCCGCGCGGTGCACCCAGGCCGAGGCGCGGCCGAACAGGCGCTGCCGCTCCGGGTCGGTTACGCCGGCCTCCAGCGAGGCGCGCAGGGCGTTGCCGGTGCCGCCGTATTTTTTCTCCAGCTGTACTGCGACTTCGGTCTTGCCCTTCTGGTCCAGCTCGGCCGAACCGGAGCCGGCCAGCAGGTCTATATGCTCGCCGCGGAATTCCCGGCCGAAGTTGAAGCCTTCCTTGCCCGGCGGCTCATAATGGGCGCTGTTAAGGCGCAGGGTCCAGTCGGCCCGGCTGCCGGCCATGGGCGCCCCGAAAAGGTACCAGCCCTCGGCCGCGGCGCGGAACTTATCCCCCGCCAGGTAAGCGGGCTCCAGCGAGCGGGCCTTTACTTCGAACACCGCCGGCTTGAACTCCTCCACGCGGAAGGTCTCGCTGAACAGGAAAGGCCTTTCCACCCCGGCGTAATTCCTGTAGCCGTCCTCTTCGCTCCCCGCCACGGCCCTGGCCGACGCGGTATCGTCTTCGTACGGCTCGCTCACCGCTACCGTCCACACGCCGGTTGGGGCGGTGCGCGGCAGGGCGTAGGCGTAATCGAAAGAGGAGAAGGCCGCGTTCACGGGCACGGTGGTCTTGAAGACGCGGTTGCCGCGGGAGTCCGTCACCGAGACCTGCGCTACGGGGAAGTCCAGCGGAGCCCAGTCGCCTCCGGCAAGCTTGCGGCCTATGGCCTTTATATCCACGGTCTCGCCCGGGCGGTACACGCCTCGCTCGGTGAACAGGGCGGCCGAGTAACGCCGGGGGCGCGGGTAGCTGTCGTAATTAACGGAGAAGCGCCACGGCTCCACGCCGCCGGTCCAGCCGGTGTTCAGGACGGCGGTGCCGTTCTTGTGGCGGGCGAACACCCACAGGGCCGGGCGCTGCCAGCGCGGCCAGTCCGTGATCCCGAGCCGCAGCCAGCCGGGCGCGTCGGCGAAGCCGTTCTTGTCGGTGACGCCGGTCCACAGCACCTTGTTCTCGTCGCTGCGTATCTCCACGGGCACCCCGGCGGCCGGGCGGCCGGTCTTGAGGAAGCTGGTCCAGACCAGGGTGGCGTCCTGGGAGCTTTTGAGCGTAAGGCCTATGCGCGTTATATTGTCTAGCGCGCGGTAGGGATAATCGTGCATGCCGGGGGCGCGCAGGTAGCCGAAGCCGCCCTGCTCCGGGCCGAAATTGTCGCCGTGGTCCAGGAAGGTCAGCAGGCGGAAGTTGCGCTGGCCGCCGGACGGGTCCCAGGTCTTGGTTATGCCGTCGGCAAGGAGGCTTTCGTCCTCCATTCTTCCGCGGTAGAACGGGATCAGGTTCTCCTCGCTGACGCGGCCTTTCACCACGGCTAGTGGACCCGCGTTGAGGACGGTGAACGGGTGCCTGGCAGGCAGGTAGCCCTCAAGGATGCCAAAACCGGACGGCATGGTCCAGTACGGGCAGTAATCCAGCGGTCCGATCTGAAAGGCGGCCGCCTCGCCGAGCCGGTTGCCGAAGATGTCGGCCAGGTCGGGCGAGAGACGGAAAGCGTAGGTGGTGGCGGGCAGCAGGGCGCGCGGCAGCTGCTGGTAGGCGGTACGCGCCTGGCTGTCGCGGTAGCCCTCGTAGTTATTGTTCCCCGCCCGCAGAGGCGGCATGGCCGTGGACGGCTCCACCGACATATGGGCGTAAAGCTCGGACAACTTTACCGGGTTGGAGAAACCGAGGTTGAACTCGCCGGGCAGGCAACTGCTCCTGGGGAGTTCCTTCAGGCGGAAGGTGTAGTAGGTCTCGGCGTTTATGACGCGTTCCGCGGCCAGGCCGAGGTTACCGGATGCCGGCAGCAGGCCCTGGCCGAAACGCAGCAGGTAGGCGTGGTCGGGCTTTAGGAGCGAGGCCGGGCGTACCGCTATCACCGTGCCCGTGGAAACGTTCTGCCACTCGTAAGGCCAGAGCTTCTTAACTTCCTCGTCCTTGGCCAGGCGCACGCCGGCGAGAATCTCCCGGACCGAGCCGTCCGGCGCGCGTTCTTCGAGTTTAATGGAGTCCCTGGCCCGGGCCGAGGCCATAGGCAGGTTGAAGGCGGCGAAGAAGATCGTATCCTTGGGCAGCCAGCGCTGGTTATTCTCCGGGGCGCTGTGCGTCAGGGCCGGCCGCGGGGTCTCAAAGAACCATTCCGCGTCCTCCCTCAGGGTCTGGCCGCCGAAAGTAAAACCCTGCCGTACGCGCGCCGCGTAGAGGGAGGCCGTTCCAAGCGGCGAGGCCGGTTCGAAGGAAACCGCCTGGGTGCCCTGCCAGCGGCAGCGCCCCTCCACCGCCTTCAGGTCCTTAAAATCGGCGATCTTCACCGAGGAAAAAGAGGGGTAGTTCTCCGGGGTCAGCGTGTCCCGCACCTCGAACACTTCCAGCGGGCAGGCCGCCCCCATTTTTTCGGCCGAGGTCAGCGCGGACATGGGCCGGCTGAAAGTGGCGGTTATCGCCCGTACCGCGCCCATGTCGGCCACCGGGCCGTAGGGCGTTTTAGAGACCAGCAGCACCTGCGCCCCGGCGCCGGCCGGGAAAACGGCCAGGAAGGAAAAGACGGCTAAAATAGTTTTTATCATGGACAACCCCTTGTCCGTCCATTATATATAAAAGAAGATGGGCCGCTTTCGCGGCCCGTCCTGCGCGGCTGGCGCGGGGCTTTAGTCGAAGGAGTAGCGCGCTTTCTTAAAAATTTCGCGTGAGCGCCACCCGTTTTATTTATAATACTAAAAACCGGCCGGTTTTTTGAAAATTCGGGCAGGTTATTTCCACCCGGCGGGGCGCCGGGCTGGTGAGTGGCAGGGTTAATCTTCAGGCGAGGGCGGATCTATTGCTGCCCCCCCCCTTCCGCAAAGGGTGCGTTCGCCAATCCCCCACCCGCCCGCCTCCAATTTTCCCAAAGTTATTCACATAATTAAGAAGGAGATACCTCACTTGCAGTCACTGAATTTAGAAAATCGGAACACGTGTTTGTCGCAAATCGCCGCTTTCGTGTCCTTGGCAATTAGACATTTCCGCCAGACAGAATATGGCAAATCAGTGAAAAGACTTGTGCAAGCCTTCTCCTTTAGGTCGATCCAGATGAGATAAAGACGATACCCCGCATCGCCACCAGGCCCTACCTTTCCATCCTTCCACATCATAGCTGGGATTAAAACGTGCCTGTCGTCTGGCGCAAATAAGACTTTTTCGCTGTTGCAAAGAGTCGGGACGATATATATTTGCTCTAAATCGCGGTTGTAGAATATACCATCTATGAGTATAAAATTCCCAGAAGGGGACATCGCGTAATCATAGAAGTTGGCCCAGACCGGAGACCGCGACACATAGATATTCCCATCGAGCCCATAGATCTGAACATTCCAAGGCACTGGTGCTCCTTCCCCATCTGAGTAGTGGTCTGGCGGGAGGGGAAGCATTGTGGCGACTAAGCAGTACTTCCCATCACCCACGATGCGGACTATTTGTTCAGTCTGAGTACTAGACTCAGTACTATAGTCGGGATAAACCGTTCTAAATGTTCGTATGGTCTTTCCGTTCGGCGACTTTAATATTACGTCCGAAAGGCAGACTCCCGGATCTGAGTTGATGGTAACAGCACAACCAGGGAGGCTCTTTCCCCCGCGAGTAAACGTGTTGCCAGGTCCCGTTGCATAGCAGCAAGTGCTGGCAATGAAAAAAAGTAGCGCAGCGTAAAACGCAGATCCGCAAATCTCCAACAATATCAATTTTACTCGGCTCTTTTGTTTTGCCATGGCTCACCTAATTTAATTGTTTAGTGATTTTTTCATTCCTAATTTTAAGATATTAACCCAAGGCTTTAAGAATCAGGAATCAGCGTACCCTGTAATAGTATCAAGGGACGCTGCTTCCTATCTTCCTATCTTTTCCGACCGAACCGTGATGCCCCGGTAAATTGAGTTAGGAAGCCAGGAAGCAGCGTCCCTCTTTGACTAACTGTAGGCGACATGAGCGCGGTTACCGGCAGTTCCCCCCTGCTTTTTTTCCTTCCCCGGGCGCGTTTTTTTAAAATTTTCGCGTGAGCGCCACCCGTTTTATTTATAATACTAAAAACCGGCCGATTTTTTGAAAATTCGGGCAGGTTATTTCCGCCCGGCGGGGCGCCGGGCTGGTGAGTAGCAGGGTTAATCTTCAGGCGAGGGCGGGTCTATTGAGTCGTATTGGTCCGCTAGCGGGTTAAGCTGGCAATCTTCTTCGGGCGGGCCACGTTTCGCCCCCCCCCGTGAACATACTGCCGTGGAAAATAGTATAGCAGGCCAACCCGTCAAGGGCGTGTCGGGAAGGGGCAGCCGCTACGCACTGAAGACGGGCCGCTTTCGCGGCCCGTCCTGCGCGGCTGGCGCGGGGGTCAGTCGAAGGAGAAGGACCTGCCGGAGGGGGCTACCGTTATGGAGCTGGAATCCACCGGCACGGGGCCGGCGGCGGCCTCCTCGGCCGTGGGGGTGACGAATTCGGCGAACACCGAGGTCTTGGTGACGTCCTCGCCGTCGTCTATGTTCTGCGGCACCACGTTGGAGAGCATGCAGCCCTCGGGGCTGCGGTTGAAATCTTTGTTGCCGCGCACCAGCACGCCTTCTATAAGGTTGGTGCGCCCGTTGAAGACCGGGGAGCCGGAATTGCGGCCGTAGGTGTCCAGGTTGGCCTCGAAGAACAGGGCCTTCTCGTCCAGTTTCACCACCGTGGCGTCGTCGGCTATCTTGACCGGCAGGCCCATCGGGTGGCCGATGACGAAAACGGGGTCGTTCTTGGCCAGGCCGCCGGCCCGGTTGAGGCGCAGGGGGCTGCGGCCCTCTACCTTGCGCTTGAGGCGGATTACCGAGAAATCCCTGTCGGTGGCCATTTCGCCGTCGCTGGATTCAAAGGCGCTCTTCACAATCTCCTTGCAGAAGAAGACGTCCGAGGCCGGGAAAGTGGTCGGCGCCTCCCCGCCTATGACGGAGATGTTGAAGCCGAAAACTATGCGGAGCCTGTCGCACTGGGCCTGGCTGGACACGCAGTGGCCAGCGGTCAGCAGCAGGTCCTCGCCCACCAGGGAGGCGGAGCAGCCGGCGCCGGCGGGCTGGTCGCGGTAGGGTTCGTTGGCGCAGACCTTGCCGCCGTTGACGTTCATCTCGGAGAACTTGCCGGCCGTCAGGCGGAAGCTGCCGTTGGGCAGGGCTTCCAGGTCGTTCTCGGACCAGAGGGAGGCGACGGAATCCGCCAGGACCCGGATCTCGGGCTGAACCTGAAAATACTCTTTGCGGCTGTCGAGGCCGTAGATCACCTTCTCGTCTAAATCGCCGAACTGGGCGGATGACGAGGCCGGGAGGGCCAGGAGCGCGGTGAGTATCAGGTTGAAGTTTTTCATATAGCCGCCTTCAACAATGTTATAGCCCCCGCCAGCCCAAAGCGCAACGCCTATAGGGCCCAGCCGCGTCTGGGCCTTAAGTCCCCCCGGGTTTCCCGGGCCGGGTTGTTAAATTTAATATAATAAAAATATGAAAACTTTAGTCTTTTCCTTCATATTTCTGCTCCCCCTCAACGCCTGGGCCGCCGCGGTAAAGAAGCCCGAGGCTAACGTGGAAAAGAGAAAGGCGCCGGCCGCGGCTGACGCGCCCATAGTGCTTACCACCACCACGCCCAACTTCTGCCTCTTTGGCGGCCAGTCCGGCAAGCCCCAGCAGGGCGAGGCCTCCTTCAAGTCCGTGGTCTGGAAGAACGACGTGGTCTACGTGGGCGAAACCCACGACCAGCCCCTGGATCACCTGGCCCAGTTCGAGGCACTCAAGGCCATGCGCATCGCCCGCGGCTCCAAGATCGCCGTCGGTTTCGAGATGCTCAGCCAGCCGCTGCAGGCGGTGCTCAACGAGTACGCCGAAGGCCGGCTTACCGAGGAAGAATTCCTGGCGAAGGCGGACTGGAAGAAGGAATGGGGCTTCGACTTCAACATGTACAAGCCGCTGCTCGACTTTATAGTGCAGAACAAGCTGCGCGCCCTGGCCCTGAACGTGCCCAAGAAGGTGGTAGGCAAGATCGCCCGCACCGGCCTGGAGAGCCTGACCCCGGAGGAGAAGTCCTTCCTGCCGGAGAAGGTGGAGATAACCCAGCATAAAAAATATAACGAGTACCTTAAAGCCACTTTCGCCGGCCACGGGGATTCCCCCATGGCCAAGTTGTTCACGCTTGAGAACTACCTGGCCTCCATGGCGGCGTGGAACGAGGGCATGGGCGCGAGGGTGGCCGAGTTCCTGAACGCCAACCCGGGCTACTCGGTGCTGGTCATCGCGGGCAACGGCCACATTCTGCACAACGCCGCTATCCCGGCCTCGGTCAAGTCGCGGGTTAAAGGCGTGCGCCAGGCCTCTTTCTACACCGAGCACGCGGAGAAGTGCCCCGAGACCATGCCCAAGGAGCACAAGGACCTGGCCAACTACATCTGGTACATCAACCACGCGCCCAAGCCCGAACCGGAAGTAGCTGTTTCCACCGCGCCAGCCTCAAAGTAATCACACGCTAAGGGTGTGCCCGTGGGATTCCCCCGCAAACCCTGGCTTGCCGCAGGGAAACCGTTGCGCGGTTTCCCCCCCGCGGGAAATTAAGCGGGGCCCCCCCTTCCCCAAAGGGTTTGCGGGGGAATCCCGCGGCCCCACCTGCAACCGAAGTGTCCAAAGCCGTTCGCCAGACCATGAGAGATATTTTTAAAAACTACACCGCGGTGCTCAGGGATTTTAGTCCCAACGCCAGGCGTTTTTTGCTGCTTACTTTCCTGATGTCCTTCGCGCAGAGCGTCTTCAGCCTGGTCTTCAACCTCTACATCCTCGACCTCGGCTACACCCGCGACTTTCTCGGCATACTCGGCGCCATTCCCAGCCTCACCGTGGCGGCCCTGGCCATTCCGCTGGCGGTCTTCTGCGCCGCCTTCCCGGCCAGGCGGACGCTTATCGCCTCGCTGCTGCTCAGCTTCGCCTCCATGGCCGGCATGGCCTTCTTCCCGGGCCGCAGCATGCTGATGCTGTTCGCTTTCGTCGGCGGCGCGGCGGCGGCCCTGTTCGCCATTACCGCCATGCCGCTGATGGCCCGCAGCTCCTCGGAGAAAGAGCGCCAGCACCTGTTCAGCTTCCAGTTCGCGGCCTCCATGACCGCGGGCTTTGCCGGCAGCCTCGCCTCGGGCTGGCTGAGCGCCATCTGGGCGGTTTCCCTCTTCTCCGGCCACGAGGGCGCCGGGGCCTACCGGGTGACCCTGTTGGCCGCCTGCGCCCTGCTGCTGGCCGCCGTAGTCCCTGCCCTGAAAATTAAAGAACCCGCCGCCCCGGCCGACCGGTCGGGCAGCGCCGCCTTCTCCGCCCTGGCCCTCGGCCCGGCCCTGCTGGTGCTGGCCCCCCAGCTCATCATCTCTTTCGGCGCCGGCATGATCATGCCCTACCTCAACATCTTCTTCAAGTCCGGGTTCGACCTCGGCATAGGCAGCCTGGGCTTTTTCATGTCGCTCATGCCGCTGGCCATGGCCGCCGGCGGGCTGATAGGCCCCTGGCTGGTAACGCGGGTAGGCCGCGTGCGGGCCATGATAATGTTCCAGTCGCTCTCCATACCTTTCCTCGCCACCATGGGCTTCTCCGGCTTCCTGCTGCCCACAGTACTGGCCGCCTTCGCCCGCACTATGCTGATGAACGCCAGCTGGCCGGTGTACAGCGTTTTCATGCTGGGCCATTTCCCCCCCGCCCAGCACCAGGCCGCCAGCGCCCTCTACACCGCCGGCTGGAACCTCTCCAACGCCCTGGCCGCCCGCCTCAGCGGCCGCCTGCAGATGGACTTCGGCTTCACCCTGCCTTTCCTCATCACCATCACCTGCTACTCGGCGGCCACCCTGCTGCTGTCTCGCAAGTTCCTAAAAGAGGACAGCAAAAAAGCCGTCACCCCGACGGCCATCAAAGAAGAAATAGAATAGGCCGGGGAACCCTCCCCGGCCTTACTGCCGCTGCGTCTTACTTTTTCAATCCAAAGAGACCGCCGCCTTCCGGCCTGTCACGGTCAGCGTGCCGGGACGGGAAACCCTCAGGTCCAGCCCGGTCTCGGTCACGGTCAGCGTTTCAAAGCTGTATACCCCGTCTGCCGGAGTGAACGCCCGCCCGTCCAGCAGGACGGCGGCCTGCGCGTGGAAACGGACCGCCATATCGGCCAGCACGGCCTGACGGTCAGTTACGTTCAGGGCGTAGCCCTCCGTCTTGGCGTCTATCATGTACATCTCGGGCAGCAGGGTTTCAGTACCGCTCAACTGGTAGTCCGGAGAAGCGGCGCTGAAGCCCATATTGCGCCCGGTCGGAACCGACCATTCTATCCCGGGGAGGGCCTCGTAGGCGGCTATAGCCGCGGTCTTGGCGGCCTGGAAAGCTGAAGCTTTCTGCAAGCCCGTGGCGAGAAGCGCGGCGTAACCGTGCTCGCGCCTGGCCTCGGCCAGCGCGGCCGCCGGGTCCGTAAGCGGGAAAGCCTGGCGGATAACCTCGTAAGGGAAAGCTCCGGCGGCTACCAGCGCCTTCCAGTCGCTCCGCCCGGCCCTGTCCAGCAGCAGGCCCTGCGCGGCGCCGGTGGCGTAGTAGCGGGATTTCTCCATTTTGTCCACGTCCGGGAACCAGTCCAGCTGCATGGAGAGCAGCGCAGCCTGGCCGCCGGGCTGCGGGGACAGTCCGTCGCGCAGCATCAGGGCCTGGTCCACATATCTGGCCATGCCTTCCAAACGCTCCTCGCGGCTTTCCGGCAGGCGGGCGTCGGGGAAACGGGCGTAGCGCTCCTCGCGGACGGCCGCGAACTGCCGCACAAACCTGGCCGCGGCCTCCGTCCCTTCCGCGGCGAGAGCGCTCTTAAGGGTTTTCTGCTCCAGGGCGGCCATGGCCAGGTCCTCGCCATCCGGCTCGCTGTCACGCCTGGCGTAACGGGCCGGTTTGAAGCCGGTCTGCTGGAAGACATGGAAGCGTTCGTGCACCATGGTGCGCACATCCTGCTCCGGTTTGCCCTCCGCCTTATAGCGGTAAGCGAAGGTGTCCACCCCGTTAAGCGGGAAATGAAAGCTGAAAGTAAAATTAAAACCGGGTATCTGGCCCTGCTGCACGAAGACCGGCCTGGGCTCGGCAAAGAGGGGCGCGTAGCCGGCGGGCGGGTTCGGGTGCGCTATCAGGAAAGACCGGATGCCGGCCTCGTAGAGCAGCACCGGCTGGCCGAAAACGTCGTAGCCGGGCCACACGGGGTCCCGGCGGTTGGACTCGTCCGCGTTCAACAGCAGCGCAACGCGCGGACCGGCCTTTTCCACGTCGGAAACGGGCGCGGGGATATCGGCCTTCAGGGCCTTTATCCCGGCCAGGTCGAGGCCGTGGAAAGCGGAAGAGTTGAGGTTGACGCGCTGGGCCTGCGCGGCGGAGGCGAGCAGGACCAGGGTTATGACAGCGGCGGTCTTTTTCATCTTTGGTTTTTATTTCGGCAGCGGCTGCGTCCACACGGCGTAGCGCTCGCCGCTGGCGGCCAGCGTCCAGCCGGCGCCGGGGTTCCAGCCCCAGTTGCGGCCGATCTTAACCACCACGCGGCTGTTGTCGCCGTCTATCACGGCGGCGTAGAGCTCGTTGGTGGCCTGCAGGATGGCCATGCGGCTGGTGGAATGCAGGCCGGCGGCCTTCCTTACATTCATGAGCGCCTGCAGCTTGGCGCGGTAGTCGGAACCCCAGTCGAAAAAATGCGGCCAGAACACCGACGGGATGCCGGGATGCGTGAGGATGTAGGCGTAGCCCATCAGGCGCTGCGTCCTGTATTCGGCCGAAGCGGTCTGGAGGAAAGTCGGGTCGCGCGGCGAGGTGTCGTGGTTCTCCACGAAGGTGACCGTCTTGGCCGGCCACCAGCCTATCATGCCGGAGGGGCGGCCGCCGTCGTTCATCAGCTCGTAGCGCTCTCCCTCTATGGCCGAGAGCAGGTTGAACTTGGTGGTGAAATCGAAGACGGTGGAGGCGTTCTTCTTGTCGGACGAGCGGTCCGTGGAGTCCACCCAGTTGGCCAGCAGCTGGCGGTTGGCGTCGTAGAACTCACCGACGGAGAAGACCGGGGCCGAAGCCGCGTCGTACAGGCCGACGTAGCTGCCAGGGTAGCCTTTCACCATGTCGTAGCGCCAGCCGTCGAAGCCCACGGTGTTCTTGAGCCAGCGCAGGAAAATTTTGGTATCGTTCTGCACCAGCGGGTCGCGGTGGTCCAGGTCGCGGCAGCCGAAGTCGCCCTGGCCTTCGTCGTCGTAGAGGCTCTTGGGCGATCCCTGCCACTCGTCGTTGCGCACGATCACCGTGCTCGGCCAGTCGGGGGTGGTAAAGTCGTACCAGTCCTTGGTGCCGTTGCGGTGGTTGAGCACGATATCGGCCACCACCTTGACCCCGGAGGCGTGCATGGCCTGCACGGCCTTCAGCAGGTCCTCGCGCTTGCCCCACTGCGAATCCAGGTCGTACCACTGTTTGGGATAATAGCTGCCGTTGGAGACCGGCGGGAACCAGACCAGGTCGAAGCCGGCGCGGCCCACTTCGGGCGCCTTGTCGGTCAGCACGCCCCACCAGCCGCGGGGCGGATGGAACCAGTAATTATCGGCGTACCAGTGAAAGCCCTGCAGCAGGATGAGTTTACTGTGTTCGGTGTCCACGCGCTGCTGCTTGCCGGGTTTAAAGACGGCGTCGGAATAAAGTTTTTTAGCGTTAAACCAGTCGGCGCGGGGCCGGCTGAGCGGTGAGTTTTCCAGGCGCCCGGCGGCAGGCTCGGGCAGGGCGAAGTTGAGATCGCCGGCCTCGGCCTTAAGCAGGTCCAGGGCGGGCGCGGCGCGCAGCGCCGACAGCGGGGCTAACAATATCAAAAAGGAAGGCAGCAGCCGCAGCAAGGTTTTCGCCGGCATCGTTTTCTCCGTTTAACGAGATTCCACGATCATAGTATACAGGCCCCGCGCCGGCCCGCCAAGTGCCTGAAGTCCCCCCCGCGCCTGCCCCTTGGACCTAGGCCTAGCAGGAGACCAGGTCCACGCTGAAAGCCGTGTCGTTGAGCACCAGGTTGAGGCTCTGCCCGGAGGCCTCGCCGTAAACGTAGTTGGTCTCTTTTATGGCGGCGTTCCAGCGGGCGAACTCGGCCCTGGGCCAGGCCCAGACCTCCACCCACTCGCCATTGCGCACTTCTTTATCCACCACCCCGCGCTGGCGGCGGCCGCCATGTTCGTCCTCTTTAAGCAGCACCAGCCGCCCTTCTTTTATGCGGCGGGCGACCTTGGCGAGTTTGTTCTCGGCCACGTTGCCGCATTCCACCCAGACGGCCACCCCGCCGACGCCGTCCGGCACCAGCAGGTCGGGCACAAAACCGATATCCGCCAGCACCGGGTCGTTGGGCCCGGGCTCGCAGGGTTCCTTGTCGAAGAAGAGGATGGCCGCGGTCAGGCGCAGGGCCAGGTGCTCGTGGGTCTCTTCGTCGTTGCCCACTATGATCACGCGGCGGCTGCCGCCATTGATGTTGAGTTCGCAGCGAAGCGTCATATTTTTATCTTCCCCAGCAGTTCCATAACTTCGGCGGCCTGCCGGGCCGCCGGGCTTTTCATCGGCTCGAAAACTTCCTGCCTGCCGCCCGGGCCGGCAACCGTTATCCGGTACGGCTGCCCCAGGCCGGCCAGCGCGCCGAAGGTTGCCGTGTCGGCCAGCGTTTCAGCCCAGCTCTTGGAGGCGTAAAGCGAAACAAAGCCCGCTCCCAGCATGCCCCGGTACAAGTCGGCGGCCCCTCCGATATCCAGCTTGGGCCCGCCGCCGAAGCCGTAAAAGGTAACCTGGTCCCGGCCGGGGAAGGAGAACTCGGGGCGGGGCTTGGCATAATCCGCCCAGCGCAGCGGGAAAAGGCCGCCGGAGAGCGGCCGGCGCGGCCTGTAGTAGGCGGGCATAGTGTCGTCGGTATAAGGGGTCAGGCCAGCCGCGTAGTCCAGGCCGTGGCCGCCCTCATGCGCGAGAGCGTAGAGCAGTCCCTTGTAGCCGGTGCCGGCGTCGACCCGCACAGACCAGCCGGCCCTCGGGATAAAACAGGTCTTCTCCCTGTTCGTCAGGGTTTCGGAGAGGCTTTCTTTCAGGACGGCCGCGTTAAGGATGAGCTGGAAATAGACGGTCCCGCCGGGCCCGGCCACCCAGTCGGCCAGGCCGTAGCCCACCATGTCGGGCACAAAGTAGACGCCCAGACAGCGCTGCTTGAAAGTTTTTTCATAGGCGGGCGGCAGCAGGCGCAAGTAATCCATAACCAGCGCGCGGTCAGCGGCGGAAGGTTCGTAGCCGGCGTAGTCCGGGCGGCTGTCCAAAGCCCGGAAAGAATCCAGCACGGGCGCGGGAATGAGTTTTATCCTGGTTTCCAGGGGAGAGGCGGGATCGAAACTGTAAGACTCCAGCCGGTTGAGGGCCGGCAGCTCGGGGGCCTTGGGACCGCAGCCCGGCACCGCGCCTAACAGCGCGGCCAGGAGTGCGGCCTTCAGGGCAGGGTTCATTTTTCCCCGCCCTTGAAGTACAGTTTCATCACGCAGCGGGCGCAGTCGAATTCCAGGCGGAAGCGGCGGCCTTCGCCGTCCTCAAGGAACAGCGGCTCCACCTCTTTGCCTTTCTTGCACAGGCCCAGCTGGCGGCGGAGGCAGAACTTGGTGGTCATCAGCGGCTGGCCGGCCAGGTCGGCGCCGGCTTCGGCGGCCAGGCCGATCTCTTTTACGCCGTGGCGCTTGTAGAAGCGCGCGGCCCGGCTGTTGAGCACATTGCCGGTGTAGTCCAGCTTCTCTTCGGGATACGGGTATTCGTTGGCGACCAGCTTGGCCTCTTCGCGCGGCCCGGCCGGGAGTTCGGCGGCCAGGGCGGCCAGCGCCTCGCGGCGCAGGTCGTTGAGGGCCGAGACCGGCATGAAATAAGGTTTGGAAAGCTTCAGCTCCAGCGACTCCAGGTAATATTCCGTCTCGCCCAGCTTGGAGAGCTGCTTGCGGATGGTGTCCAGGGCCTGCTCCGGCTTCTGGGCCGGGGCTTTTACCCCGCGCCACTTGGCCTGGGCCACGGCGCCGCGCTCGTCGGAGGCCTTCAGCAGGAAGCCGCCGTCCACGTCGGAGAATTCCAGCTTCAGCCAGAACTTGCGCTGGGCGCCCAGGCGCTGCACGGCGCGCATGAATTCCTTGTCGAGGTTGCGGTAGACGGCGGTGCCGTTCTCCATACCCTTAAGGTTGTCGGCGCGCACGCGGCCGTCCACCACGCCGTTGACCAGCGAGCCGGACAGCGTGCCGGCCTTGTCGAAGAAGGAGATCCCGTCGCCGGGATGCAGCTTGTCCGCGCCATGGATCCTGAACGAGCCGTTCTTAATGTCGAACACCAGGCCCAGCGGCTCGCCCACGAACTTGGGGGTGTCGGGGGAGGCGATGTCGGCCGGGTTGCCGTCTATGAAATACTCGGTATAGCCGCGGTTGAAGGTTTTGGCCGGGTTCGGCTCGAAGGCGGCCAGGCTTTTGCCGATGGACGGGCGCCCGTAGCCTTTTTTCTCCATTACCTTGTCGAGTTCGCGGCGGTAGAAGGTGACGATGTTGCGCACGTAGTCCTGGTCCTTCAGCCGGCCCTCTATCTTGAAGGAGGTGATGCCGGCGGCGGCCAGGTGGGACAGGCGCCGGGAAAGGTTCAGGTCCTTGAGCGAGAGCAGGTGCTTGTTGACGGCCAGGGTGTCGCCGGCATTGTCCTTGAGCGTGTAGAGCTTGCGGCAGGGCTGGGCGCATTCGCCGCGGTTGCCGCTGCGGCCGCCGAGGAAGTAGCTGAGGTAGCACTGGCCGCTGTAGCAGACGCACAGCGCGCCATGCACGAAGAATTCCAGCTCGACGGAGGTCTTGGCCCTGATGGCCTTTATCTCCTCGAGCGTCAGCTCGCGGCCCAGGATGACGCGCTTAAAGCCGGCTTTCTCCAGGAACAGCACCTTCTCGGGGGTCACGTTATGCGTCTGGGTGCTGGCGATGAGCGGGATCGGCGGCAGGCCGGTCTCGAGCAGGCCCATGTCCTGCACTATCAGGGCGTCAGCCCCGGCCTCCCAGAGGGAATGCACCATCCGCTGCGCGCGCGGCAGCTCCTCGTCGGACAGCAGGGTGTTCATGGCCACGTAGACCTTGGCGCGGTAGCGGTGCGCGTAGGCGGCCAGGCGGCCGATGTCGGCCACGGTGTTGCCGGCGGAGACGCGGGCGCCGAAGCGTTCCGCGCCTATGTAGACGGCGTCGGCGCCGCAGTTAACGGCGTCGATGCCGCAGGCCAGGTCTTTGGCAGGGGCTAAAAGTTCAAGTTTCTTATCCACGGTATATCCAGTAGGGCAGTATCACCAGCAATATCAGCCAGACTATTTGCCAGGTGAGGGCCGCTTTCTCGGGGTAAAGCCTGTCCGTCATTATCAGCCAGGTCTTCCGCCATATCCGCCAGGTAAAGAACAGCAGCGCTCCGCCGGCCGCGGCGCCGACCAGGGGGTTCGCGAGCGAGGCCCAGGAGTCGTGGTGCATGAACATCTGGCGTGAAAGCTCATGCAGGTTCCTGAAAGAGTAATGCAGCCCCAGCAGCGTGACCGGCAGCAGCCAGGCCAGCCGGAGCGCCAGCACCAGGCGCGTGAACTTGCGCGAGGGGCGAGGCCGCTGCATCAGACCGGCCCCGGAGCGCCCTGGGAGATCTGCGCGTAGTCGGCGTCCACTTTGTAGTAGTGGTAGGTCAGCTTGGCCACTTTAGAAATAAAGATCTTGGCGCTGGAGTAGCTGGGCACTTCCGACGTCAGCACCGCTATCACGTAGTCGCCGCGCGGGGAGAAAACTATGCCCACGTCGTGGCACGCCTTGCGCAGCAGGCCGGTCTTGTGGCCGATCTCCCAGCCCAGCGGCAGGCCGCGGCGCAGCCGGCTGCGGCTCTTGGTATGCTTCATCACGTCCAGCATGAACTCGCTGGATTCCCGGTTCACCAGCTCCCCCGCGTAGATCCGCTCCAGCAGGGAAGCCATCTCGCGCGCGGTGGTATAGTTCTCCCGGGCCACCCGGCCTGACTTCAGGCTCATCCCCTCCTGCGTAATATTCGTATGTTCCAGGTCCAGCTCGCGGAAAGCCACGGAGAGGTAGTCCATGCCGACGTAATCTATCAGCATCCTGGTGGCGGTGTTGTCGCTCTCGGTGATCATCTTGTAGATGATCTCCATCACGGAGAGGGAGGTGCCGTCGCGCACCCACTTCAGCGAACCCGAGCCGCCCACGCGCTCCCGGCGGGTCAGTTTGATCTGCGTGTCCAGAGTGAACGCGCCGAGCCGCATTTTTTCAAAGACCGCCGCCATGATAGGGACCTTGATCAGGCTGGCCGACGGAAAAAGCCGGTCGGCGTTGTATTCCCAGGTCCTGCCCGTCTCCAGGTCCTTTATGTAGACGCCGACGCGGCCCCGGTAGGCGCGGGAAACCTTTTCCAGGTCGGCCACCATCTCCTGCCACTCGCCGTCCCGCATAGGCTGCTCGACGACCTTGCGCGGCTCGGGCTGGGGCTCAAAACCTTCTTTCAGCCAGAGGGCCCCGCGGTAGAGCAGATAGCCGGCGCCGGTTATCAGCAGCGCCGCCAGGAAACGTTTTGCGAGGCGGCTAAAAGCGCCGCCCGCCGGCCTCTGGGCCGGCGGCGGGGCGGTACGGTGCTTCATCTGGCCGTGATGCTGCTGCAAGTTGTGGCTCCGGGGCGGCCGGGTTTACTGGACCTTAAGCTCGAGCGCGTCGCCTTCGCCCTTATAGTCCACCTTCAGGACGTCGCCCTGCTTCATCGTGCTGTTAAGCAGGAACTCCGCCATCGGGTCCTCCAGGTACTTCTGCACGGTGCGGAGCAGCGGGCGGGCGCCGTAGTTCGGGTCGAAACCCTTCTTGACGAGGAAGGTCTTGGCGGCCTGGGTGATGTCGAACTTCACGCCCTTCACTTCGAGCTTCTTGGCCACCTTCACCAGGCTCAGCTCCAGGATCTTCTCGGTGTCGGCCTCGGTGAGGGGCCTGAACACGATGACCTCGTCGATGCGGTTGATGAACTCGGGGTTGAAGACGCGCTTCACCTCGTCCATCACCGTGTCCTTCATCTCTTTGTAATCTTTTTCCTTGTCCTCGGTGGGCATGAAGCCCAGCGTCTTGCCCTTGGAGATCAGGCGGGCGCCGACGTTGGAGGTCATGATGAGGATGGTGTTCTTGAAAGAGACCTTGTGGCCCAGGCTGTCGGACAGGACGCCCTCGTCCATGATCTGCAGCAGGATGTTGAACACGTCGGGATGGGCCTTCTCGATCTCGTCGAGCACCACCACGCAGTAGGGTTTGCGGCGCACGATCTCGGTAAGCTTGCCGCCTTCCTCGTAACCCACGTAGCCGGGAGGCGCGCCGATAAGGCGGCTCACGGAGAACTTCTCCATGTACTCGCTCATGTCGATGCGGACCATGGCCTCCTCGTTGCCGAACAGGAAGTCCGCCAGCACGCGGGCGAGTTCCGTCTTACCCACGCCGGTGGGGCCGAGGAAGATGAAATTACCGATGGGCCGCTTGGGGTCCTTCATGCCGGTGCGGGAGCGCTTTATGGCCTGCGAAACTATCTTGACGGCCTCGTCCTGGCCGATGAGGCGCTTATGCAGCTCGCCTTCCATGTGCTGCAGCTTCTGGGTCTCGGTCTCCGTCATGCGGGTGACCGGGATGCCGGTCCACTTGGAGGCGATGCCGGCTATGTCCTCTTCGGTCACTTCCGGGAAAACCTTGTCGCGGCCTTCGCGCCATTTTTTGCGGGCGTCCTCGAGGGCTTTCTTCAGCTCCTTCTCGCGGTCGCGCAGCTTGGCGGCCTTCTCATACTCCTGGCCGTAGATGGCGCCGTTCTTCTCTTTGGAGGCCTCTTCTATCTCGGCTTCCTTCTCCTTGAACTCCGGCGGCGCCACGGACAGCTTCAGGCGGGCGCGGGAGCCGGCCTCGTCAAGCAGGTCGATGGCCTTGTCGGGCAGGGCGCGGTCCGTGATGTACTTGTCGGACAGCTGGGCCGCGGCGAAGATGGACGCCTCGGTATATTTGCACTTGTGGTGGCTCTCGTACTTCTCCTGGAGCCCCTTGAGGATCTCGATGGTCTCGCCCACGCTGGGCGGCTCCACGATGACCATCTGGAAGCGGCGCTCCAGGGCGGGGTCGTGCTCGATGTGCTTGCGGTATTCGTCGAAGGTGGTGGCGCCCACGCACTGCAGCTCGCCGCGCGCGAGCGCGGGCTTGAGCATGTTGGAGGCGTCTATGGCGCCCTCGGCGGCGCCGGCGCCTATGACCGTGTGCAGCTCGTCGATGAACATGATGATGTTGCTCTTGGCCTTGCGGATCTCTTCGATGATGCCCTTGAGGCGCTGCTCGAATTCGCCGCGGTACTTGGTGCCGGCCACGATGGACGCGAGGTCCAGGGAGAGCAGGCGCTTGCCGATAAGCGTGTCGGAGATCTCGCCGGCGGCGATCTTCTGGGCGAGGCCTTCCACGATGGCGGTCTTACCCACGCCGGGCTCGCCCACGAGCACGGGATTGTTCTTGGTGCGGCGGCCGAGCACCTGGATCAGGCGGTCTATCTCGTTGGAGCGGCCGATAACGGGGTCCAGCTTGCCTTCCTTGGCCATCTGGGTCATGTCGCGCGCGAATTCGTCGAGGATGGGGGTCTTGGTCTTGCCCTTGGCAGCGGAGTGGGCGTGGCCCTTGGCCGGCGGGGTCTGAGACTCTTTGGGAGAATCTTTCTGTTCCATCTCGCCGAGGATGTTGAGCACTTCCTCGCGGACGGTCTCGAGTTTGAGGCCGAGGTTCTCAAGCACGCGGGCGGCCACGCCTTCCTCCTCGCGGATGAGGCCGAGCAGGATGTGCTCGGTGCCGATGTAGGAGTGGCTCATGTGCTGGGCCTCTTCCACGGCGTATTCGAGCACCTTCTTGGCGCGCGGGGTAAAGGGTATTTCGCCCAGCAGCATCATGTTGTCGCCGGTACCCACGATCTTTTCTATCTCGGCCCGGACCTTGCGCAGGTCTATGCCGAGGTTCTGGAACACCTGGCTGGCCACGCCCTCGGAAAGGGCGATGAGCCCGAGGAGAATATGTTCGGTGCCCACGTAGTCGTGGTTAAGGCGCTTGGCCTCTTCCTGAGCTATAAGGATGACGCGCTGAGCCCTGTCGGTAAACCTGGTTCCCATTGTAGTTCCTCCGTATTAGTAGAGCGGAAAATCGTATTTACAAATAAATAACTTCGGCGAAATAAGACGCGCCGAACCAATATTATGCCACAACTGGCGTCCTTTTACAAATCCCTACTATATGATTATAGATAAGGGGCTGGCGCGGACGGTCTTCAGCAAGAGTGATAATAGCGGGACGAGCGACAGGAGAGACAACTTCCGGGCCGGCAGGGGCATGGGTTCGGAAGGCCGTCTCGGAGCCCCGAGCTTGCATAAGCGCGAGGGGCGAGAGACGAGGCGCGCGCACGGTGTGCGCGACGCCGTGCCTGACGGGCCCATGCCCCTGCCGGCCCTGGACGGCAAAGGTTACTTTGAGATGCGGACGCGGATCTTGAAGCCTTGCACGGCGGTGACTATCACTTCGGCGCCGGCGGGGATGTCGCCGGAGACGCTCTCGGCCTCCCACAGTTCCCCCTCCACCAGCACCGTGCCCTTAGGCGCAAGCGCCGTCTTGGCCAGGCCCTTGCGGCCCTCGAGACTCTCTATCCCCGTCACCACCCGGCGCAGCTGCGCGCGCAGCGCGATAAACGCCACGCCCGCCACCACCGCGATCAAACCCACCACCGTAGAAAGAAGCATGCTCATAGATATCGAAAGCCCCCCCATGGAAGGCTGGTTGAACAGCATCAGCCCGCCCATCAGCACCGACGCCGCCCCGGCCAGCGTCAGCAGCCCGTAGCTCACCACCTTGATCTCCACGATGAAGAACACGAAGCCCAGCATGATCAGCGCTACGCCGGCGAAGTTGGCCGAAAGGGTCTGGAAAGAATAGAAAGCCATCACCAGCGACACCGCGCCCACCACTCCGGGCAGGATCAGCCCGGGATTATAGAGCTCTATGAACAGCCCGGCCGCCCCCAGGCTCATCAGTATCATGGCGATGTTCGGGTCGGTTATGGTGGCCAGGAACTTCTGGCGGCGGGTCTGCCGGAGATAATCCACGGCCGGCTTCACCGCGCGCAGGGTGCCGAACTCGCCTATCTTGCGCCCGTCGGCCTTGACCAGGAACTCATTGATGTCGGCGGCTATAAAATCGGCTACGCCTTCCTTAACGGCCTCTTCCGCGGAAATAGACTCGCTCTTCGTGACCGCGCGGGTGGCCCAGTCCACGTTGCGGCCCGTCTTCTCGGTGATAGACTTCATGTAGGCCGCGGCGTCGTTGACCATCTTCTCGTCCATCGGGTCTTTTTTCTTCTCGGCCTTGTCCTTTTCCTTGCCTATCCCGCCGGGCAGGCCGCCGATCACCACCGGGTGCGCCGCGCCGATATTGGTGCCCGGCGCCATGGCCACCAGCGGGGACGCCATGGAGATAAAAACCCCGGCGGAGGCCGCGCGCGCCCCCTGGGGCGAAACGTACACCGCTACCGGCTTCTTGGAGGCCAGCATCTTCTTGATTATCTCGCGCATCGAGGAATCCAGGCCGCCGGGAGTGTCCAGCGCTATAACAAGCAGGTCGGCGCCGCCGGCCTTGTTAACCTTGTCCACCGCGTCCGAGACGAACTCGGCGGCGGCGGGCGTGATCACGCCCGAATAAGGCGCGACCAGCACCGACTTCACCTCGTAGACCCGCGCCGGGCCGGCCTTTTTGGCGGGGGCGGCGTAGGCCGCGCAGGCGCAGAACGAAAGCAGCAGGGAAATGGTTTTTATTTTCATAGGTCCGCTCCAGTTTGGTACCGCTTTTATCATTATACATTTTGGCGGACCGGGGAACCCCCCTTCCGCGCGGCAGCGATTTGTTAGAATGGGAGCATGTCTTTTATGGTAATAACCGCAGGGGAAAAACTCCCCGAATTTTCCGTGCTGGCGCAGGTTCTGAGCACCGCCCTGAACCTTGACCGCGACACCGCCGCCGGAGCGGCGCGCCGCTGCTGGGGCCTGCTGGGCCGGGACCTGGAAGAAGCCGCAGCCGCCGGGCTGGAGGCGCGCTGCGCCGAATTCGGCGTGGCGACGCTGAGGTTCCCCTGCCCCCAGCCACCGCTGCCGGAGGCCGAGAAGGTAAAGGCAGTTTCCTTCGCCGGCGGCTCGGCCGTATTCTCCCTGTCCGGAGCGGCCGCCGTGCAGGCGGCGCCCGGGGACATCACCGTCCTCGCGGCCGCCCCGGTAAAACAGGAGACCCTGCGTTCGGTTAAAACCACGGAGGGCCCTTCCTCCCGGGAAAAAGCGGTCAGGCTGGGTATAATGGCCGCCACCGGGCTGCCGATAGGCATGGGCAAGAGCAAGGAAGTGAACCGGGAGGTGCGGGGCTCGGAAATGTCCTTCTGCCTGGACCTGCTGCTGGACCGGCAGGGCAGGCGGCTGCGCGTGACCCCGGAAGATTTCGATTTCTCCTGCCTGAAGGCCAATAAGACCTATTCGAGCCAGGTAAATCTCCGCCTGTTCTGCGCCGAGGCGGCCGCTTTCGCCCCGGGCGCGGCCAGGAACACGGGACTGCTGGCCATGCTGGCGTCCCGCCCCCTGTCCGCCCTCCCGTACGACTCGCTGGAGGACCTGGAAAGGGAAGAGTTCCGCCTCCTGCTGGCGACCCGCGGGGCATAAAAAAACCGCCGGACCTCGGCGGTTTTTTTGCGGCGCAAGGCCTCAGACGGCCAGCGCCCGCTCCACGGCCGCCAGGAAGGCGTCCACCTTGAACGGCTTCTCGAAATAAGTGGAAGAAGAGGGCAGGTCCAGCCGCCTGTCCTCCGGATTGGAGCCGGTCACCAGCAGGCTTCTCGCCCCGGCTTTTTTCTCATTGAAGATTTTCACCAGCTCCGTGCCTACCCCGTCGGGGAAGGTCAGGTCCGTCACCAGCAGGTCGTAAGAATTTTTGGTGATGAGCTCCGCGGCCTCGGCAAAACTGGAGGCCAGGGTCAGGCGGTAACCGGTCCCCGAAAAAAGACGGGAATACAGGCTGAGCATCGCCTTCTCATCGTCGGCTACGAGTATCTTTCTAGGCATCCGTCCCTTTTTCAAATCGGCGCCCCCACCAAAAAAGCCCCCCCGGGCTGGGCGGCCGGATGAAACAAATCCCGCCGCCTTACACACAGTGTAACATTGAATACACTCCGCGTTCAGGGGCGCAGGGCCCAGGCGGGCGCGGTTATTAGGCCCAGACCGGTCTGGGCCCCACGGCCCGAGGTTCCCCGCCCCTATCCAGACAAACACCGATCACTGCCAGATGTACCACTTCGGCCGCTTCCAACTCCGACGGAACTCCTCCAACGTAGACGCCTTAGCGGCCTTTTCCCACTCGCGCCCGTCGAGGAATAATATCATGTCCAGTTGCTGCCTGTCGGTGCCGTACTCTACGTCGAACTGCTTGGCCATCAGGTTCGGCGGGCTTACGTGCCGCCCTATCACCTTTTCGGTCTCGAACCTTATGCCTTTCATCCGCGGGGAAGGCTCGTAACATTTGTAGACCAGCTCGGAACAGACTATGGTGTCGTCGGTCTGAAAATCGAAGTTGAAGTCGTAAGGCCGGCCTGAATAGTGGAAGGCCTTGAGGATGGCCTGCGCCTTTTCCGTTTTAGGGAGCCTGGGCCTCAGCACCACTATGGAATCTGCTTCCAGGGAATGTTCCAGGCTGGTAAAGGTCACGCCTTCGCTCATGGCCTCCAGCACCTTTGGCGCGTGCCCCATGTACGGCCGCAGGCTGGTTTCATAAGCCTCGGGGTATTTGCCCTTCAACACGCAGTCCAGGCTGCCGCAGACGGGGTCCAGCTGTTTGGCCCAGACGACCACTTCAGGCCCGCTGAAATAAGCGTCGCGTTCGTTCCGTCCGCCCACATAAAGCGCGGCGTGGGGCCAGAACCCCGGCAGGCCCACATTGGAAAGATACCATTCCCTCCGCTCCAGGAAGATGTCCCCCGGTTCCAGCAGCGGGGCTATCCGGGCTATCTGCTCCTGCGTTATCAGGGAGCTGTGCCGCCTGTAAACCTTAGCGTCGCCCATGAATTCGGAAACCTCCGTCTGCACCGGGAACCAGGCGGTGAAGCCGGCCTTTTTAACCACCGCCATGGCGTTCCTCAGCGTCTGAACCTGCCCCTTCACCCGGCCGTGCTTCCAGATGAAGCCCGCATCCTCTTCGGCCGCTTTCCTGGAACCGGGATGGCTTACGTCCTTATAATGGGCGTACAGCACCTCCAGCGCCACGAATTCGGCGGCGCGCGCGGCGTTGAGGAACCGGAACTTAAATTTAAAGTAACTGCCCTTAGGGATACCGGCCTCCGGCACATCCTCGTTGAGTATTACGTCTATGGCGCCGTTCTTTTCCAGCTGTTCTATCACCGTGAGCGCCGAACTGTACTGCGCCATAAAAGCGCCGTAGGCCGCGAGGAAAGCGCCCTGCCGGAGAGGCTTCTCCAGCTTGTCGTACGAGTCGCCGTATTTCTTGCCCAGGCGGTCTAGGGTCACAAGGTAGTCGAAGTAGGACTTCCAGAGACCCCAGACCTCTTCTTTTTCCTCCCGGGTATAGATCCGATCCGCCGCGGTCTTGCCGTAAAGCCCCGCCCTGGACCGCACATAGCCGTCGAGCGCCCTGAGCCCCGCCCGGCAGATCTCCAGCGTTTTCAGGTCGCTATCCACCTGCTCCGCGGTTATACGGGCGGGACCGCCGGTCTCTTTGCCGGCTCCGGCCTCAAAACCCAGCGGCAGCAGTACCGCAGCAAGCAGAAATATCCTCAGGTTCCTCATAGCTTCATCTCTCCCATGTCTACACCGTCCGGCTTTTCGAAAACCCGCCAAAGGGTCCCCGGCAGGTCTTTGAACGCGGCCAGGAACCTCGGCGCGTCCGCTTTCTCGCCGGTAACGTCGCGTATAAGTATCTTGGAAACGTTCCCGGGGAATTGCCTGGCTATCGCGCCGTAGATCTCCGGGTCTTTCTCGCCGGAATCCCCTATCAGGATGAATTTTCTCCCGGGGAAAGTCTCTATCAGCTTAGTTATAACCGGGATCTTGTACGCCTCCGGTTTCTGGAACAGTGAAAGGAAAGTCCGATCCTTCCAGCGGAACGTCTTAAGCTCCAGCGTCCCGCCGGGAAAGCCGCTCTCGACCATGAACCGCGCCAACGGCGCGTACAACTGCCAGGGGCTGGCAGAAACATAATGGAACCACGCGCCCTTTTCTGCCAGGCGGCCGTATAGCCCGGCCATGCCGGGAGCCGCGGTGAACGGTTTCACAAAAGTGTTGGCCACCAGCGCCGTTCTGTCGCGCACTTCGCTTATCTTTATGGTGTCGTCGATATCGGACACCACGGAAAGACCCTCAGGGCTTATCAGCGCTATCTCGCCCTCGAAGGTCCTGTGCCCCTGGGCGCACAGCGTGCGCACCTTCACCGCCCCGCCGGAAAATCCCGGGGCGCCGTCCTTTATACGCACCACATCGCGCATGTGCCCATTCGGCGCGGACTTAACCAGTTTAAACGGCCCGAGCCCGGCTATTTCCACGCGCAGAACCTTGCCCCTTTCGTTATCCACGAAGAACCGGCGGCTCCTTTCTTCGTAGACAGACGAGGCCAGGTCTGCTTTCTTCAGGCCCAGCATTTTGCCGAACGCCTTGGACAGCGTCCCTATGACCGCGGAATCCTCCTCCGGCTCGTAGATCCAGCCGTGTACGGAGACGTTCCACTCGCCCGACTTCCGGTCCAGCCAGCCGTAGCTGCCGAAAAACACCAGTTCTTCGTCCGGCTTTATATCGCAGGCGGGCAGGGGCGACGCGGAGAGGGCCAGAAAGCCAGCCAGCGCGGTGAGCAGCGGAAGCTTGAATTTCATTTCTTTTTTTCCCAGCCCAGGATTTTTCCTGCCATCCGGCCTATGAGGCGCGGTTTTTTCAGAGCTATCTTTCCCGCATGCGCAGCTATGAGCTCTTCCAGCTTGGCGGCAATGGCCGAGTTGTCGGCTCGCGGATATTTTTTCAGATTTGCCGAGTAAAGCTCTATATTCTTCAGGAAGTCCCGCAAGCCCAGGGCGGTAAGCGCCGGACGGTAGCGCCCGTAGCCCAGTTTTTCCAGGTAATAGGCGTTGGCTATCTGCTCGAACTGCCCGGCGATGGGCACGGAAAATATCGGCTTTCCCAAGTGCAGGGCTTCGCTCATAAGGCTTAGTCCGCCGTTGCAAACCACGGCGCGGCAGGAGGCCAGGTCTTTTATGAAGCCTTCCTCGCTGAACTTGCGGTACGTTATGTTGCCGTCACGCTGGTCCTTGTTGCAGCCGTAGAAGATGTACTCGCCGGGGCAGTTCTTGAGCGCGCCCGCTATGGAGTCATCCCCGCTGGCGGTCTGGTACACCAGCACATGCCGCCCCGCGCGCGGCTTCTGCGCCAGTATGGCGCGGCGCAGTATGGGCGGAAAAAGATAAGTATCGGGCCTGGTGACCCGGGGATGGTAGAAACAGGTTATGAGCGTTTCGCTTATGCGCGGCAGGTAGGCCCCTATCACCAGCCGGTTCACCCCGGCCTCCCGCGCGAAACGCCGCGGGTATTTTACGTCGCAATTGGTGAAGATATGCTGGTTATCCAGCGAGATGAGCGGCAGTTGGTTGTGCCTGGCCAGCAGCCCGGAGACAGGCTCGAAGTCCGAAATGACCACCTCGGGCCGGAACCGCTTCATCACGGCTTTCACCCCGGCCAAGGTGCCGTCCAGTTCGGCCGGCATCCGGCGCAGATTGGCAAGCGCCGTGCGCAGGTAATCCACCGAGCCGTCCCTGTAATAGAGGTGCAGGCCGTAGATCTTCTGCGTGTCGAAGCAGTCCTTTAGCAGGTCGTAGGACTTGCCATAGGCCAGCACCTTCACCCGGTGCTTCTTCACCAGCCCGGAGAGTATCTCCTTGCTGCGCGTGGCGTGCCCGCTGCCTTCTCCCGAAACCCCGTACAAGATTCTGGCCATTAGTGCCCCTCCGGCTATTGTGCCGCTCTTAGTTCCGCGTTTCCTTAAAAACCACTCCGTCAAAGCGGAGAATAAACTGCTTTCCCATTTGGCTGGAAAGTATATACAAGCGTTCTTTGGAGTCCACCCTCAGCCGCTGTATCCAGCCGCTCATATACGGCGTAAGGTCGAAATCCCCCAAGTATTTCCCGGACATGGTGTATTTCGCTATGCGCCGGTTGGCGGAATCCGCCACAAGAAGTTCGTCCTTACAGGACTTCACAATATCTACCGGTTTCCATGAATTCCTGGTCCCCTCCGCCTGAGGTATTTTAAGAACCTGCTTCCCGTCCGGGCCGTATTTTTCTATAACGGGACCCTTGCCGTAGTTCCTGGAATTACAGGACCAGATGTTGCCGTCCCGGTCCAAGCCCGTGCGCTCGAGCGAGATCTGTGAGCCATACTTGGCCCCGCCGATGCCGAGCGGGACGGTGCCGCCGCTGATCTTATCCGGATCAAAACTGAATACCCCGATATTGCTGACATGCCCCTGCAAGTTTCCCCGCTTGTCCGCGCCGAAAGCGGCCACCATCTTTACCGGGGAGTATGGTTTTTCGGGCAGTCGCAGATCGGCTATTTTTTTTGTCCCGGGCCCGCCATACTCATAAACTTCAAGGCCCTTCAGCATGAACAATTTCTTGCGCTTCGGATCGGCGGCAAACATGACCGCGTCCTGCCCGGAATTCGGGATGACCCAATAGTCCACCCGCTCTCCTTTCGTGGTATAGCGTTCCACCACGGTGTCCACCCGCACATAAACAAACCCGTCATCAGTAACAGCCAGGTCTCTTATTCCCACATTGGCTACGGTCGCTTTGGGGTGCAGTGTGCTGAAAGAGGTTTTGGCTTTGCCGTTGCGGTCATATATCTTCACCGTTGTTCCGCCCATGGACATTCCATAGCCGCTCACATAGATATCCCCGGCCCCATCCACGGCCACGCTGGTGGGGGTAACGGTTTCGTCGATGAAGGAATTTACAAGTTTGCCATCCTTTGAAAATACCGCAATCTGATGGTCAGTCTCTAAAGCCGCGTACATATTTCCTTCTTTGTCGAAGGCCATATCCCTGATATTCCCGAACTGCACCCCTGTCCGGACGTCCTTAATAGTGCCGACTACCTTACCTTCGTCGTTGTACTCAAGCACCACTCCGGCCTCTGGGGAAACCACGAACATGGTCCCTTTAGCGGATGGCGCCATATTCGCCGAATAATTCCCAAGACTGGCCCCCGGAGCAGGGACCGTTTTTGAGATCAAGCTTTTGGTCTTGGCATCGTATTTCTTCAGCGCCACCGAGTTCGCCGCGTAGACGTAAACATATTTATCGGCGAAGTGAACCCCCTGCCAATAAGGACTGCGCAGATGCTCTTCGTTGGTATATTTCCACGGATACGGCCCCTCCCGGCCTTCGAGAGGCAGGTCGGCCAGCACGTCGCCCTCGTCGCGCAAACGAGCCAACGGCCTACCCTCCGGGGACAGGAAGAGGGCATGGCCGTTGCACATAGCCGTATACAGCCAAATCCCGTTGCGGGTCGCCTGCATTTTCCTGTAGCTTAAATGACTTTGACTGTCCTGTCCGCCGTAGTCTATCTCTTTACTGTATATTTCGCTGCCCTGGCCGCTCTCCAGGTACCTGACCAGCTTGTTTTCCGCGGGGACGTACTCCTTGCCCCCGACTTTTACCGAGCCGGAAGTATAAAGCACGTCGGTCCATTTTCCGTCCTGCTCAATGTCAAAATCCACTATGCCGCGCATATACCCGGCTTCAAGATTCTGAACCAGCGTCTTGGGCACTAACCTGCCGGCCGCTTTATAAGGAGCGTCCGCAGGCAGTTTCCCCTTCGCGTCCAGCTCTTTCCATATTCTAACGGCCTCATCCTGTTTCCCAAGTTTATCCCAGTAAAGCTTGGCCAGGTTAGCCTGCGCTTTCGGTTCGTCCTCAGCGGCCGGATATTTCTTCAAGAAACCGAGGTAAACCATTTCCGCCAGGGCGTATTCCCTGGCATACTCGTAGTTCTCCGCTATCTGGTATTTCGCCTTGGCGCACATCTTTTCGTCTCCCGGAAATTTCAGCAGCAGTTTTTTGTAGGCCAGTATATCCCGGAAGAAGGCCCCTTTCACGTACTGAAAATATTGTTCTGACTCTAAAGCGGGCGGAGGGACGGGCTGGCGGGACGGTTGCGTCTTCCCGGACAGGAACCCCTTGTACATTTCCAATTCCTTGTCCGTCAGGGTCTTCTTGCCGGAGGTTTTCTCTTCTTCCCATACCCGAATGGCTTTTTTATCTCCGGTCAGCAGCCACATAGCGAGAAAATCTTTCGCGGAGTAACTCTTCATGTTCTTCCAGGCAGTAAAATATTTATCGGACAGTTCTTTCGACAGGCGGAAACTCTTTCTCTTTATTTTAGAGGAGTCAGTCCGGTCCAGCTTTAGCCCGTAGAACAGGTTTAGGTACATGTTTACGAAATAGTCAAAGTCCCCGTTCCGGCCATGGACAAAATACGCCGTTGAAAGGGACTGGCAGAATTTCCACTCCCCCGCCTCCTTTATAAAAGAAAGCCGTACCGGCGGGAGAACGCCTCTTATCGCTACCGGCAAAAAAAGCGTCACTTCGGCATATTGCCCGCCCCAAACGCGGATATCCTTAATGAAGAACAGGTCGAACAGCTTCTCCTGCCCCTTATCCCTGGAGTAGGGCCCCAAAGAAAGCGCCAACTGACCGCCTTTAAATTCGTAGATATCTTCTATCTTCTTCCCTAACTCTCTTTCCCTGTAAGCGCGTTCCTTTTCAAATTCGTTCTTCATGTGTTCCCCGATCATTTCATGCAAGGAATCCACATCAGCTTTGCTCAATTGCCTGTACCAGAGCCCGGGATCCGCACTTTTCAGAGCTTCCACAAGGGCAGCCGCCGCCTCTTGCGGCGTGTTAGCGCAGAGCCGGCCCACTGGCAAAAGCGATAGCAGACTGAAGGCGCAGCATAGCGCCGCCGCAGTTTTAAGCCGTTCGTTTCCCATTTTTATCCCTCTTCCCCTACACAACCCCGCGCCGCTTCACGGCAGAGGGAATTCTATTTCTTGAAAAATATTATCCCTGTCCACGGCGGGGTTCTGCAGCCCGTTAGTGCTGGTCTTTACCGCGGCGGAAACGTAGCCCCTGAGTTCTTTGGTGGACACTTTGCCGTCTCCGTTCTGGTCAGCCTGCCGGCCGCTTAGGGCCGCTATCACTTCGTGAGTAAAAAAACCATTCTGAATGTCAGAACTTTCATACGAAATTTCACCGCCGCGCGAAGAAGAGAAGACAATAGCACCAGTGCGCCGGGAGAGGTCGTTGTAGATGAGTCGGTTCTTTTCGTACAGGTAAGGCCTGGGGGCGGCCTCTTCTGTCCCCCTTACTTTCAGCGGCTTGCGGTAGCTGCGCGGCGTTATGCCCCTGGCCTTGGCTGCGGCGTAGTACCGGCCGAAGGTCTCCTCGTCGAGCTCGCCGGAATCGCAGGTATCCAGCAGGAATAGTTTTTTTCGCGGCTTTATGCCGTCCAACATAGATTCTATGGCCTCGAAAGTCACGCCAGTAGTCTCCGGTTTGGCCGGGTCCCCCTCGTACGGCAGGTAATAATACTTCGGGTCCGCGCCCCGGCTGTACCCGCCGTGCCCGGCCGCAAAAAGCACCACGGTGTCATCCGTCTTAGCGCCGGCCAGGAACGCCTTGGCGCTCTTTATATTCTCCGCGGTAGCCTCGGAATTAAGCAGCACCTTGGAGAAAACATTGTCGTATTTGGGGCGCATTCTCATCACCACGTCTTCCAGGTCCCGTGCGTCCTTATCGGCGTAATTCAAGGCCAGTTCCGGCAGCTTGTACCGCGAGACCCCGAAGGCCAGGTAGTAAAGACTGCCTTTCAGTTTCTCACCGTGATCGGCGTAGGCCTGGGCGCGGTAGGCTTCCACCCCGGCCCCGTTGGTAACGGAGATCTCTATCTTGTTCTTTCCGGAAGCGAGTTCTATCCGTTCGCTCCCCCGGAAGCTGCCGCCAGAAACGCTTTTTCCGTCGGCGCCTAACAGCGGAACATTATTCACGAAGACGTTGTAACTCTTCAGGGGGACTTTGGTGTCGGAAAGCAGGAAATCCACGGTCAGGAATTTTCCCTCGCGCCGCGTCAAAATCACCTTCGCCTCCGGGGCGTGAAGTTCCCCGCTCAGGTCGGCTTCGGTAAGGCCCATTTTCTTAAGCCTCCTCAGGTACAGTTCCTTATAATGGGCCACCTCTTCCAGCGAGCCGAGACCCATCCTGCCCAGGATGATATCCGGGCGGTTATTGCGCGCCGCGAACTGCTCCAGCCCAAAAACATTCATTCCGCTGACCATGGCGGCCAGTCCCTCGCCCCTGGGAGAAGCGTCAAAATAGCCGTCCGGAGTATAGATGAGCCACTCTCCGCCTCCGGAAAAACGGGTATAGTGCCTGAAATTCCGCAGGTTCCAGACCTTGGTGGTATTGTCGTTGCTGGAGGATACCAGGAACCGCCCGTCGCTGCTGAACTCCAGGTCCGTTATGCCCTGCTGGTGACCGGCCAGCCTTTTACCCCGCTTAAAATCCTGCCCGCTCCAGAGCTCTATGCCTCCGTTATCCAGCCCCACGGCTATCGCCTTTTCCCCCGGAGCAAAACGCAGCACGGTGGCCCTGCCAGCGATCCGCGGGTAACCAATTTCACGGCCGGCCAGGGTACGTACCACTACCCCGTTCTCGTAGCCGGCCACGGCCATCAGGTTCCGGGCTACGTCCACCACGTTGGAGGACATGGTAGTCAGCAACTTATTAGTTTTCAGGTCGTATAGGCCGCGGCCCCAAACCAGGAACCTGCCGGAAGAACTGAACCCGACCTTTTCCACCGGGCAATAGTTCACCGGTATCTCGTTATAGATCTTGTCCGACACGGAGTCGCGCACCACCAGGCGCATTGAAGAGGGGACCCCGGTCCAGGGAGGCATATAAGCTATCTTCCGGCCATCAGCACTAAGCGCCACCGGACTTATTTGACCAGCCTCTAACACATGGCTTTCCCCGCTGTCCAATTCCGTCACTTCTATTCCATAACGTCGGCTTACCACTATATGCCGCCCATCCGGGGCAAGGATTACCTTGGAAACGAGAAACTGACTCGGCACATTTTTAGGGGTCCCGCCTGCTATAGGCCACAGGCTCACCGAACTGCCTCCGGAAGCTACATGTTTTCCGTCCGGGCTGATATCTGCGGTCACTGGTGTGTCGGCGTGTTTGTGGAGGCCCAGGTGCAAAGTGCCGGTGTGAGGATCGATAAGCCTGTTGGACTCGCCGAGGCCGGCGATACCGATGAACCTGGAATCGGGCGTATAGGCCGCCTGCACGTCCCAGTGGTCCGGCAGGGGGTAATCGGCCAGCCTGGCCAAGCCCGGCAGGGAATAGACTATCCTCCGGCACGAACTGCCGGGGGCCGTTATTACCGCCAGCTCCGAACCGTCCGGGCTTAAAAGCGCCCTGGCCGCCTCCATGGGCTGGCCGCCGGAGACCAAGGCGGTGCTTTTCAGCACATTGAAGCCGCTGTCCAGCACCCAGATGGTGTTCCTGTCGTGCACAGCCAGTCTTTCTGTCCCTGGCGAAAAGGAGAACAACTCGCTGCCGGCTTTATTGCGCCACTTAAAACTCTTCCCGCCGCGGCCGACGGCGCCCACGAACCCCACTTCGAACCCGACGTCCCCGCTATTCATGGTCTTGCTGACGGACGTTGGGGTGCGCACTATGGTATAGAGTTGCACGGCGCCATAAACCAGCCTTCCGTCGCGCAGGAAGGCGAGCTGGCCGATAGTATTGTCGGTAACCTGTACACGTTTCAGTAATTGGTCCCGCTTGTAATCCCACAGTTCCACCGCGCCCTCGGTGGTACCTATGGCCAGCGTACCCCCGTCCCCGGAAAAAGCCAGGCAACTGGCGTTACCTTCGGTGCCGAGGGTTATTGTGCGCAGTATCTTCCCCGAAGCCGCGGCATAGATATTAACGGTCTTCTCGCTCCTGGAGGCAGAGACGAGTTCCCTCCCGTCCTTAGAGAACAGGAGCAGCCCGAAGCCGTAGAAAGAGCGTCCGCCCGCCGGAGGGAGAACCTCCCGAATGAGGTATCCTTTGTTGCTCCACACGACCAGGGTCATGCCGCCCAGCGCCACGCTGGCGTTGTCGGGGGAGAAGGTTATGGAGTATTTCCTGTCGTCAGAGGCACCGTTGGTCCGCTGCAGTGAAATGCCGAATTTGGCCGGTTTAGGAGCCGCGCCGAAACACGGCACCGCGAAAAGGAGAACCACAAAAGCATTTTTTAGCATTAAGACCCCCCATACGCGGCTGCCGCCAGCTTTATCGCAGAGCTTTACGTGAATTTTTTAAACCGGCGCTCTTTCCGCTATAATACAAAAAAGCGGGCCAGTTCTTTGATCTTTTCGCGGGGGTCCCCCAACGTCGGACGCCGGCGCGGGATTAGCGGATCAATCTTCAGACGAGGGCGGGTCTATTGCGGTGTATTGGTCTAGCCTTCTGGGCCTGCCGTGTCAAGTTCCATGCACACAGGACGGCCCGCCGCGGGGAATTGATAGAATACATTTGTGGAAAATATCCGGGCTAGAAAAAACCTCCTGATTTACGCCGCGCTCGCCGCGCTGGCCGCCGCGGTCTTCGCCCCTCTGCTGCCGCTGCCGTTCGTCTTTGACGACGTGCTGGCGGTGCAGAATAATAATTTCCTGCGCGACCTCTCCAACGCCGCCAGCCTGTTCCGCCCGTCCTATTCGGCCGTGTTCCGCAACGAAGGCTACGAACCCCTCACCTACCTGTTCTTCATGCTGGCCGGCAAAATTTTCGGCTGGCAGGCCTGGGGCTTCCACGCCGTTTCCATAGCGGCGCATGCGGCCTGCGCGGGCCTGGTGTTCAGGCTGGCCCTGCTGCTGACCGCCGACCGGGCGGCCGCGCTGGCCGCCGGCCTGCTGTTCGCGCTGCACCCGGCCCAGGCGGAAACCCTGACGGCGGCGATGTTCTCGGGCACCATCTTCTCGTCCATCTTTTTCCTGGCCGCCCTGCACCGCTTTATAGCTTCCGACGGGCGCGGGAGCGCGGGCGCGGCGGCCACGGCGCTGCTCTTCGGGGCCTCGCTGCTTTTCAAGGAAAGGACTTTCCCCGGCCTGCTGCTCTTCGCGCTGCTGCCGCTGCTGCGCGGCGGCACGGCCGAATTCCGGCGGCGCCTGCCTGAACTTGCCGCCCTTGCGGCAGTCTGGGGCGGGGCCCTGGCCGCGCGCGCCTACGCCATGGACGGCTCCGGCTTCGGCCTGGCCGGCCTGGACCCGGCCTACCTGCCGGCGCGCCTGGCGGCCTACGCCAAAACCCTGCTGCTGCCTTTCTGGCTCTCCCCGGTTTACGGCAAACAGCTTTTTCCGGGTTTCGCCGGAGCGGGCGCGCTGGCCGCCGCCGCGGCCCTGGCCTGGGCCGCCCTGCGGGCCGGGCGGAAGGCTCCGGGCCCGTATAACCCCGCCGCTGTCGGGCTGCTGCTGGCCGCGCTGATAATCCTGCCCTACCTCAACGTGCTGCCGCTGCTCGACCTGGCCGAGTACCTCTCTGCGGTCTTTGCCTCCAACCGCTACCTCTACCTGCCCCTGGCCGGCGCCGCGCTGGCGCTGGCCGCGCTGATTAAAGGCCTGCCGCGCAGCGGCCGCACCCTGGCCGCGGCGTCAGTTATTTTCTCCGGGCTGGCGCTGCTGTCGATACAGCAGCAGCTGCTGTGGCGCGACGAGGCCGGCGTCTGGACCAGGGCGGCAAGGTTGAACCCCGGCAGCCCCTGGGCCCGCTACATGCTGGGCACGCACTATCTGCAGACGGGCAGGATCGCGGACGCGGAGAGACTCCTCACCGAGGCGCTGCTGCTGAACCCCGCCAAAGCCCTGCGCTCACATACCCTGGGCGCGCTGGCGCAGGCCGCGCTGACGGAAAACCGGAGCGCCGAGGCCGAAGCCCTGGCGCGCGCTTCGCTGCAAGCCTGGGATTTCAACCACGAAGCGTGGAATGCCCTGGGGGCCGCGCTGGCCGGGCTGGGACGGACAGAAGAAGCGGCAGCCGCTTTCGAAAGGTCCGCGGCCATAGAGATCACCGGCGACGGCCCGCTGATCAATCTGGGCCTGCTGCGCCTCTATGGCGGGGAACCCGCGCGCGCTGCTGCGGCCTTCGAGCTGGCCCTGGCCCGGAAGCGCTCCGATTACGCCCTGGATCTGCTCTGCCGCGCCCGCGCCGCGAGCGGCAATAAGGAAAAAGCCCCCGCGGACCTGGATTGCCGGCCGCGGAAGCTCTCAAAAGATTAAAAAATAGCTTGGGTTCACCAACAGGGATAGACCCCGAAGCGCCCGCGGTCCGCCAGGCAGAGATGTACCGCCGCCTGTCTTTTCCCCGGCGGGCGGGCCGCTGCCGCCAGCGCCGCGAGAGCGGGGTCCGGCTCAAAGCCGGCAAAGCGCCAGGGTTCCCTGGCCAGCACCACCGCGGCCCTGTCAAAGCCGTATTTTTTCATGGCGTTCCTGGCCTGCGGCAGCTTCCTGTCGAACTTCCCCCCCAGCAATTCTCCGTCCAGTTTTCCTCCGGCCGAAAGGCAGCGCACCTCGAAAGCCCAGCGCAGTCCGTCCTTGCGCGCGGCGATGTCGGCGGTCCTGCCGCTGTTGGTGCCTATCAGCTGCAGCTCCGAGAAGCCCTGTTCCCGCAGCAGCAGCACGGCCAGCAGCTCGGCGAGGGCCGCCTCCAGCCTGTGCGGCGCCAGGTTGGAGCCGTCGAAGCCGGTGGCGAAAAGGACCTCCCCGGGCGGGCGGCCCAGCGCGGCCGCGGCGCCGGCCAGCAGCCGGGCGACAGCGCCCACAAAACCGGCGGGCTCCTTTTTAAGGGCGGCGGTAAAAGAAAAAGGCCTGCCGCGCCGGAGCGCGGAGGCCAGGTAAGTTTTCAGCCCTTCAGGCAGGCCGGAGCCCGCTATCAGGGCGGCGATCTCCGGTCTTTTCATCGGCCCCGCGCTGTCCTTTCCAGGGATTTCAGGTTGCGCACTATCTCGGCCTCCGTAAAATGTTCCGTGGCGTAGCCCATATCGTAGCGGCCGCGCTGGGCCAGGAAACCGGCCAGCACGCGGCGGCGCAGCTTTACGCCGTATTTTTCGGGGGCTTCAAAAAGCGGGGAACCGGGCTCCACGGAGAATACGTAAACTCCGGCCCTCTCCATCCTTAATTCCCGGCGCATCCGCCGTATCAGCCCGTCGGTTTCCAGAAAATCCGCCCGGGTTTCGAACGGCAGCCCCGTGGTGAACGTCACCCAGATATTCACGTACAACCGGGCCGCGGCCTTCAGCGCGGCGAGCAGCGCGTCGTTGGTGTAGAAACGGCCCCGGTTGAACCGGCGCACCCGTTCGGAACCGCTGCCGGCGAAAAGCGTCATGCGGGAATCCGGACCGGCGGCCCCGGCGAAAGCGGCGAGGAGTTTTTGCGAGGGCAGGCCGCAGAGCTCCAGCTTCAGCTCCGGCTTCAGGCCCTTTTTTTTCAGCAGCGCGAGCACGTCCAGCCAGTATTTTTCAGAAGGCAGCGGGTCCAGGGGCAGCTGTATCCGGCGAAACCCGCTGCCCATCAGCGTCGAGATGTCCTGCACGGCGGCGGCCGGGTTTTTTACGGCCACGCCCTTTCTCCCGCAGTGCTTGCGCTGGAAATCCCGCCCGCCGCCGCAGGCGGAACAGGCGTCCGCGCAGCCGCGGGCCTGGAGATAGGTGAACATGCCGTCCTCGCAGAACATGCCGCGGCGGGGTTTAAGGTCCCGGTTGAGTACCAGGCCCAGCCCCTCCATGCCCAGGGCGCTCAGCTCCGCCGAGGAGGCGGCGTACGAAACCGGGTTAAGTTTTACGGCCGCGCCGTAGCGCCAGGCCAGGTTGGGGACGCGCTTCAAAGCCGCCGGCCCGGCGCCGAAGGCCTTCAGCAGGCGCAGCAGCGGCAGTTCCCCGTCGCCCCGCACGACAAAATCCACGGCGGGGAAATCGTTAAGGATGGCGGCCGCGAAATAGGAGGCGGTATAGCCGCCAAGAACTATCCTGACCCCGGGCACGGCTTTTTTTAGTTTGGCCGCCAACGCCAGCGCGCCGCCGGTCTGGCGGTGCCAGTGGGCCGGGATGCAGACCAGCTTTACGCCGCGCGCCTTTATCAGGGCCGGCAAATTAAACTCGCCGGGGCGGGCGGTGGGCAGGCTGACCACAGCGGAAGAGACCTTATGCCTGGCCAGGTAGGCGGCCATAACGGGAAGCCCCGCCGGCATGATGGGCAGCAGGTTCTTCTTTCCGGCGGGCGCGCCGGGATAGACAAAAAGGCAGTCCAGTTTAGTCATTATAAAAAAGCCGCCGGGGCTGCCCGGCGGCTGGGCGCGGGAACCGCGAAGTTCAGACCGCGCTCTTTATCTTCTCCACGTAGGCGGCGTGGAAACGCTTCATCTTCTCCACCAGCGCCAGGATATCCGCCTTGGGCGGCAGGAAGGTGGTGCGGAAATGCAGCGTGCCGGGCTGCTGGCCGAAGCCGGACCCCGGCACCACGCAGATGCCCGTATCTTCCAGCAGGCGCAGGCAGTACTTGGAGTCGCGGGCGGCCTCGTACTTGTGCCGCTCGTCGGCGCTCATGGTCTCCGGGTCAATACCCTTGGGGTGCGGCAGGTCGAAGCGCACGAAGGCGTACATCGCGCCCTGCGGGATATGGGTATGCATGCCCTCTATCTCCGAAAGCCCGCGGCCGAGGATCTCGGCTTTCTCTTTCAGGTCGCCGAGGATGGCGTTGCGCTCTTTCTCATAGAGCGGCCAGCTCTCGTCGCCGGGCTTGGGCGGGTCCACCATCAGGTAGGTCACTATCTGCCCGTCGGTATTGGAGCAGAGGCCGATGGACTGCAGCTTGATCATTTCGGCGTACACTTCGTCGGACATGTTGCGGATCTCCAGGTAGCCGCCGCGGTGGCCGCATTCCCCCAGGAACCCCTTGGAGACCGAGTGAAAGCTGAACAGCGTGACTTCCTTCTCGCCCAACTCGTGCATGACCTGCGCGAAAGAGTGGAACTTCAGGCCCGCGCCGTAGACGTTCTCCTGGTACACCTCGTCGGCCAGGATGGCCAGCTTGTTGGCCCTGGCGAACCGGATGATCATGCGGATGTTCTCTTTGGAGAGCACCGCGCCGGTGGGGTTGCCGGGGTTGATGACGGCTATGGCCACCGGGTTCACGCCGTTGGCCCGGCCCTCGGCCAGGCTGCGCTCGAGCTCATGCTCGTTGAGCTGCCAGTTGTTCTTTTCGTCGAGGAAATAGTTCACCTGCCGCGCGCCGTAAAGGTCTATCGTGGCGCTGTAGAGCGGATACTGCGGGATGGGGATCATGTAGCCGTCGTTGGGCTTGTTGGTGAGCAGGGTGAACACGGCCTGCACGCCCTTGGAGGCGCCGTCGGTGAGCAGCACGCGGTTGGGGTCGGCCGGGATGCCGTCGCGCCGGGCGATGAAGTCCGCCACCGCCTGGCGGATGAAAGGGATGCCGGCGCTCTGCGTGTAGGCGCCGGTGCCGGTGGGGTTCTTCTCCAGGATCATCCTGGCGCGCGCCATGACGTCGGCGGGGAACAGCTTGTCCATGCCGGGGGCGTCCATCAGCGCCGGATATTCCAGCAGGCTCAGCACCTGCCGCACAAAAGTTATGGGCCGCTGCTTGAGGGCCTGCGGGTTGCCGATATTGCAGTAAATGACCTTGCGGCCCTGGCCTTCCAGTTCCTGGGCGCGGATGACTATCTTGCCGCGCACGGCGTAATGGGCTTTGAGAAGTTTGGCGTTAACATCGGAGAGTTTAACCATATTTTCATTATATAATTATTGGTATGGCCGGGGTCAAAAGGCCGCCGGCCGCCCGGGGGGAGGTTTTTATGAACATGGAAAAATACGAAAAAATCCTGGCGCAGGGCCGGGATGCGGGGCTGCTGGCGCTGCGGCTGGGCGTGGGCTTCTTTTTTTTCTACGTGCACGGCCTGCCCAAGCTGACGGCGGGGCCCGAGCTCTGGCTTAAGATCGGCGGGGCGATGGGCAACCTGGGGATACATTTCGCCCCTGTCTTCTGGGGCTTCATGGCGGCGCTGGCCGAATGCGGCGGCGGCGCCCTGATAATGCTGGGCCTGCTGACGCGCCCGGCGGCGGCCATGCTGACTTTTAATATGTTCGTGGCGGCGGTGATGCACCTGGCTATGGGGCAGGGCCTGAAAGAGGCCTCCCACGCGGCCGAGGCGATGTTCGTCTTCCTGGCGCTGCTGCTGGCGGGGGGCGGGCGCTGGAGCCTGGACCAGCTGTTCTTTAAAGGAAAGATCTAAGGTTTATACGGGAAGACCAGTTTGCCGGTGTCGAAGCCGAGCGAGGCGGCCTTAGCTATCAGGCGCTTCTCCTCGGCTTCCGGCAGGGCCGGGGTCCGGGCCAGTATCCACAAGTAGGACAGTTTGGGCCCGCAGACCAGGGCGTACTGGTAGCCTTCCTTGTCCAGCTCGATGATATTGTAGCCGCCGTAAAAAGGCCCGAAGAAAGAAACCTTCAGCTGCCCGACGCCTTTGTCTCCGATAAAATAGGCACGCCCTTCCGCTTCCTTCCACTCCCCCTTGGCCTTGCTGAACCCGCGGTTCAGCACCCTCACCCCGCCGTCGGGGCGCAGCGAGTAGTCGGCGGTCACTTCCGTCAGGCCGCGCTCGAAGGAATGGTCCAGGCGGGCCACCTCGTACCATTTGCCGAGGTAGCGCTCCAGCTCGAAGCCGGACACCGGCTGCAGGCCCTTAGGAATGCCGGCGCAGCCGGACAGGAACAGGGCGCAGAACGCCGCGGAAAAACCCTTCAAGGCCGCCCGCATCATGACGGCACCTCCGGCTTCTTCTCGTATTTGCGCATGAATTTTTTATACTGCCACTTCAGACGGCCCAGCAGCGGCCGTTTGGAGGCCCTGACGTCCTCCAGCTCGTAGATACGCGCGTCCTGCTTTGCGCAGCGCTTGAGCTGGAACTCCACTATATCCCCGAAGAAATTATTGGTGAACCCTTTGGTCCCGCGCAGGGCTTTCAGGTGCGCGGAGGCCTCGGCGAAGCGGCCCAGCCGGCGCAGCAGCTCGCCCATCAGCACCTGCGAATTTTCGCGCTCCTCCACCCGGCTTTTAGGGTCGGCCGCGGCCGCGGTGAAATACTTCAGGCTGAGCTCCAGGTCTTCCTTAAGCTTCGCCGGGGCCGACTCCTCCTGCCAGGAGGCTTTCAGGAAAGTGTTGCCCACCAGGAAAGCCGGGCGCCCCAGCCCGGCGTAGAGCAGCCCGAGGCGGTAATAGGAACTGCGCGTAAAACTTTTTTTATACTCTTCGGAAGCCACGGTCCGCTTATTGGCGGCCACCTCTCCCTTGGAGAGGGAGATGGCATAGATCACGAAACCGCACTTGGGGCAGTCCGGCAGGCGCCAGGGGGCGGGCGCGTCGCCTATGGGCTTGAGGTCCAGGCGCATGTCGTACTGGCCGGGCTCGACGTCCAGCTTGGCGTAAAAGGCCTCGGAACAGACAGGGCAGGTAAACTCCCTCTCCACCAGTTTGCCGGCGAAAACTTCCGCCGCTAAAAGAAGTATGCAGGACAAGATCACAAGTTTTTTCATAAGCAGTTCCCAGATACGACTTTATTATACCGAAATCCGGCCCGGCGCCCGGCTACTGCGGCGCCTGCTCTTTTTCCGTGATCGCCTTAAGCGCGGCCTCAAGAGCCTCCACGCGCTTCTCCAGCAGCCCCAGCCGGTCCGGTCCGGCCGCGGCGCCGGGGACGGGAGCGGCCTCGGCGGGAGCCGGCTGCGCCGCGCCCGAGAAAAGATGGTAATAGCGGTTCTCTTTCTGCCCGGCCTGGCGCGGCATGCGCGCCACCAGCGGGTCTTCGGCCCTGGCGCTCAGTTCCTGCAGCAGGCCTTCCACCTCGGCGGTGCCGGTAAATTCGCACAGCCGGTCGGTGCGGCCTTTTATCTCGCCCGGGGTCTGCGGACCGCGCAGCAGCAGTACAGTTATGGTCCCTATCAGCTTCGGATCGTCGCTGTTGAGCAGCTTGTGCATGTCGTGCCTGAACTTGGGCACGCGGTCGCCGGGGGCCTGCACGCGCTCCACCAGGCCTTTGGTTACCAGGGACTGCACGGCGCGGCCGAGCGTATCCGTATCCAGCTCCATCACCGGTTCGCGGCTGGTCTTCTGGTTGCAGGCGTTGAGCAGGGAGTTAAAAGTGAGCGGGTACTGCTCCCTCGTGGTCAGGGACTTTTCCACCAGCGAGCCAAGCGCGCGCGCTTCCACTCCATCCAGTTCAGTAAGCATGGTACCTCCGTGCGGACCTCGTTATTTCATCAGCAGCAGGCTCAGCGACATCACCATCATGCCGCCCACCAGGCCGAGCAGGCTGTCGTGGCCTTTGCCGTAGGCGCGGCTCGTGGGCAGCAGTTCGTCCAGGCTGATGTAAACCATTATGCCGGCCACCCCGGCGAAAAGCGCGCCGGTGACCTGCGGCGGGATAACCCCGTCCTTGCCCAGGAAAGTGTAGATGAACAGCCAGGCCACCAGGGCGCCCACCGGTTCGGCCAGACCGCTGAGAAAGGAATAGATAAAGGCCTTGCGCCTGTTGCCGGTGGCGTAGAAGATAGGCACGGAGACGCTGATGCCCTCGGGGATGTTGTGCAGCGCTATGGCCACCGCTATGGCCACGCCGAGAGCGGGGTCGTTGAGCGCGGCCAGGAAAGTGGCCAGGCCTTCGGGCAGGTTATGGATGCCTATGGCCAGCGCGGTGAACAGCCCCATGCGCATCAGTTTGTGATTGTGGGCGTGGTCATGCCCCCCGGCGGCCGGGAAATGGGGCCGCGGGGCCTTGGGGTCGTGCAGCGGGGCCTCCTCGGCCGCGCTATGGATCTCGTGCGGGTTCTCCTCCGAGGGGATGAGGTTGTCTATCACGCCGATGAACAGCATGCCGCCGAAGAAAGCCCCGGCGTTGACCCAGTGGCCGAGCTTGTCGCCGTAGGCGGCGGTCAGCGCCGCGCTGCCCTTGTAGAAGATCTCCACGAAAGAGACATAGAGCATGACGCCGGCCGAGAACCCGGTGGAGACGGAAAGAAAGCGGTAGCTGCTGCGCTTGGCCGCGAAAGCGATGAGGCTGCCGATGCCCGTGGCCATGCCGGCGAACAGCGTAAGCCCGAAGGCGTAAAGGACGTTCTCCATACAAGGTAGATTTTACCCTTTTCGGGCCGCTTTGGCACAGCGGCCCGGCTGGGCCTTTAGACCTGAAATTTAAACAGCCCAATGGCCCTTATGCCGCCGCCCGCGTTCCTCTATACTATAGACAATGGCTAAAGCCCTGCTCCTCCTTTTGTCCCTCCTGCTCCCGTCCTCGCTGCCGGCCTTCGAACTGCCCGCTATAACTTCAGGCGTGCTGCCGCCGGTACAGGTCCCGGCCCCGCCTTCGCCCTGGCGAGTGGGCCTGCCGGAAACCAAGGCCGCCGCCTCCTACGCCGCCTACGCTGTTAACGGGGCGGAAGTGATAGTGCCCCATATAGGCTGCGGCAACGCCCTGCTGGCGGTGCTGCGCGCCGGGGAGAGCCAGGAAGCCCTGGCCGCCAAACTGCGCTCCGCTTTCGGTTCCCCCTCCTCCGCCAGGCTGGCCGCAGTGCAGCCCAAAGCCAAGGCCGAGCTGGAGCTGGCCGCCGCCAACCCGGGCGCCCAGGTGGTGTCTCTCAACGCCTTGCTGCCGGCCAACGTGGCGGCGCTCTTTAACCGCGAACCTAATTTCGGCGGGCCCAACTGCTTTAACGCGGCCTTCACCGCCGCCGGGCTGATGGAGCCGGGCAAACTGCGCCATGTCGGCAACCCGGAGGCAGACCAGCTGCTCTCCATGTATTTCAAGAAGGTCCCCTCTTCTTCCCTCAAGCCTGGCGACGTGCTGGTGCTCAACGGCGGCGACCACGGGGTCTACTACCTCGGCGGCGGCCTCATCTTCCACAAGAAAAGTTTTCTCAAGCAGCATCTCTACCGCATCGCCCGCCTGGAGAAGGCCTACTACCCCGAGCCTTTAGAATGGAAGCCCGGCCCCTTCGACGGCAGCAGCCCCTTTAACGACGCCGACGAGATAGACAAGACCGAGGCCTGGCGCCCCTCAGGCGCGACTTACGGCTTCGGCGCCGCCACGCCGGAAGAGACGGCCCGGGTGGACACTATCCTTTTCCTGACCGAAAATATAGAGCGGCAGGCCCCGCGCTGGGCCCTGGCCAAAGAGCTCGGCTATTTCACGGAGCGCCTGCTGGAGAACCTGGTCTCCGACTGGGGCGCGCTGGGCAAAAGTTCCAACCCGGTGCTGAAGGCCTACTACCACCGGCTCGAGAGCCTGCGCGACCAGGCCAACCAGAGCATAGAGGTGGAGCTGCTCTCCTCGCCGCACGCGCAGTCCAACGCCTACAATATCCTCAAGGCCGTCTGGCTGCCCCGCAACGCTTATTCCCGGGAGATCGTCGGCCGCCTGCTTAAAATATACGGCAAGGACCAGGGCGCCGCGGAGAAAACCTTGAACGCCATAGACGCCAAATTTGAAGGCTCGCCGCTGGACCAGGTAAAAGCGGCCGGAAACTAGGACGGAGAAACGATGAAATATTTAAACTCACGGCTTTTACCTCTACTGCTCGCCTTCTCCCCCGCGGCCTCTGCCGCCCCCGCCTACGAAACCCTTGAAACCAGCGCCGCGCTGCCCGGCCCCTCGGCGCTGGTCCCTCCCGCTCCCGCGCCGGAGAACAGGAGCGCCGCGGACCGCGCGGTGGCCTATACCGCCTACCACGCAAAGCGCCTGGCCGACATGGCCGGAAAACTTACGCAGATAAATTTTGTCGACGGCGGGATGAACGGGCAGGACCAGTTTTATTTCTGGGGCGCCCCCGCCCCGGTAAGACAGGTGACCCCGGCCCGGACCGGAGTTATGCGGCACTGGACCTCCAACGCGCAGGCCAACGGCGTGCCGGTAGTGGACCTGATAGTTAAGAGCGGACTGCTGAGGGCCGGCCCCCGCGTCTACATTGTCCCGGTGTCGCACCGCGCCGACTACTACCAGGACCTGCACGGCGTTTTCTTCACCACCCCGGATTTCCCGGCCGGCCAGCTGTGGATGGGCCTGCAGCAGGATTCGGATTACGTGGATTTCACGGTGGACCCCGGCATGGGCGCCCTCTACCTGGCCCCGGGCAACTACCTGTTCCCCTGCCCGATGAAAATTCAGCAGTGGATCGCCGACGAGTACCGTAAATGGAAAGCCGGCGGGCCCCTGCCTTCCGGCATGGAGCTGGCCTTCAAGGGCATAGACCGCGAGGGCGGCCTGCAGGACGCCCTGGACATCCCGATAACCGTAGTGCGCTACCAGAAGAACGGCCGCGTAACGGTACTGCGGCCCGACCTGCTGGCCAAGCCTTACTGACCAGCGGGGCGCAAAAAAGGACCGCCGGGAAGCCCCGGCGGTCCTTTTTTTTGCCTGCCGCGGTTATTCCACCCCGAGCAGCTCCACGTCGAAGTGCAGGACGGCGTCCGGGGGGATCACGGAACCCGCGCCCCTTTTGCCGTAGGCCAGGTCGGAAGGGATGATCAGCTTGCGCTTGCCGCCTATGCGCATACCGGCCACGCCTTCGTCCCAGCCCTTTATCACGCGCCCGGCGCCGAGCTGGAAGGTAAAAGGCTCGTCCCGGTCCACCGAGCTGTCAAATTTTTTGCCATTGGGGAAGGTGCCGGTGTAGTGCACGGTCACTTCCTTGCCGCTGACCGCCGCGGAACCTTCGCCGACTTCCACATCTATATACTTGAGTCCGGATTTAAGGGTAATTTCTTCTGACATGAGGATCTCCTTTATTGCCGCGTTCCGCTTATGATAACAAAATACTCCGGAGCTCGGCACTTTATTTGAACCGGAAAGTCTTCTTCTGCTCCCTGCGCGCCGGCGGGTACTCGCGCACGTTGGTAACCTTGAGGCCCGGCATATCCCATTTAAAGCTCAGCCCCAGGTGGTGGGTTATCCCGAGTTCGCCCATGGTGCGCAGGGCGTAGTCCAGCGCCAGCCTTTCCCCGGCCAGGCCGAAGCCGGCGGCGAAGCCGTTGACCCCGCCGGTGTCGGCGGAGGCGGTATTGTAGCCGGCGCGCAGCGACATGGCCATGTCGTCGCGCACGGGCAGGGTGTATTTGGCGCCGGCGGCCACCCACGGGCTGGCGCCGCGCGTGACGTTAAGGTCGAAAACGCCCAGCAGATTCCTGCCGAAGGGCACCCCCAAACCGAGTTTCAGGTTGAGCGGCAGCGGGTAGGCCTCGTCCCCGTACTTCAGGCCGCTGCCAGAGTTCTGCAGCGCGGCGCCGAAGAAGGCGTTGCCCGCGCGCTTCATGTAGCCGATGTCGGCGGCGAAGGAGGTGGCCCTGCGCAGTATGCGCGAGCTGACGTATTTGAAGGAGAAACCCAGGGAGCTGTCCCAGTCCAGGTCGGTAGCCCAGCCGGCCTCGGCCGACATATCCCTCGGGGACAGGCTGCCGGCGGCCGCGCCCGTATTGTCCATGGCGGCCATCTCGCCGTAGGAGAGGTACCGCAGGCCCACGCCGAACACGCCTGAATTCTTTGTTTTTACGGCGGCGCTGACCACGTTGTAGGTCAGCGAATCCGCCCAGGAGGAATGCGAGAAGGAGGCGTAGCCGCCCTTCACGCCGGCCAGGCCAGCCGGGTTGACGAAGATAGCCGGGGAACCCGCCACCACCGCCACGCCGGCGTCGCCCATGCCCGCGCCCGCCGCGGCCGGCGGCAGCCGCAGGAAAAGCCCGGACACCGTGCCGTTGTCGGCCGCGAGGGCCCCTGCCGGCAGGGCCAGCCACAGGGCTATAAGTATGGTGTTCCTGTTCTTCATCTTTCTACCGCTATTTTAAACGTTCTGTCCGCGGACCCGGACTTTACCAGCACTATGTAGACGCCGCTGGCCGCCTTGTGGCTCTCTGCGTTCCTGCCGTCCCAAAGCTTGGTATTGGCGTCGGCCGCCGTCACTTCGAGCTGCCGCACCAGTTCGCCCATTATCGTGAAGATCTTTATCCTGGAGCCGGTCGGCACGTTGGCGAAGGTTATGCCCGCCGCGGCGTCGAACCTGCCGCCCGCGCCGGGCTGCCACGGGTTAGGATAGGCCTTGATGCCGCCCAGCGTGGAGGAAGGCGAGGCGAACACCGAGAAGAAGCTGAAATGCGCCGTAACGCCGGAGATGGTCTTCTTCTCCCGGTCCACCGAGGTGGCCATTTCGGTCCAGGCGCCGCCGCCGTCGGGGGCGGAGTACATCCGCAGCCTGTCCAGCGGCGCATTGGTGCCGTCCACTATCCCGTCGCCGTTGTCGTCCTTGTAGCTCAGCGTCACCGCCGCGGTCTTGCCGCCCGACAGCAGGCTCTGGCCGCTGGAAAGATTTATCTTCACCGCCAGGCTCAGCTCCTCGGAGCCGGAGGGCGGGACCGGCCGGGAGGCGGGGTTGGCCACCAGCGTGACGGCCACGGTGGTCACGTCCACCGCGCCCGGGGGAATGACCAGCTTGGTCAGCAGGGCGGTGGTGTCGTCGGCGGCCTGCACCGTGCTGGTGACGGCGTTATTGATCTTCTGCTCCTTCTGTATTACGCCGCCGGAGACCGTCTCATTGGTGTCGTAATCCACCGGGTCTATCACCACGGTCACCACGGGCGGGGCGGGGTCGTCGGTATTGTATATATCGGTGGCCAGCGCGCGCAGCTCGTAGGTACCGGGCGCCATGGCGTCTGCGTCCCAATGGACGAAATAGGGGCTCTCGGTGTCCGGGTTGGAATGGTTGGCGTTAGCCGGGGCAACGTCAGTCCAGGGCACGGCGCCGGCCAGCCGGTACTGGAACCGCACCTGCTTTATCTGCGAGGGCAGGCCCAGTATGATCTCGGCCACTATAGTGACGCTGTTGCCTTTTATCTTCTTGCCGGTCTGCGGCGCCTTTATGGCAGCGCGCACGCCGCTGAGCACGCCCACGGCCTGGGCGGAGGCGGAGATGGTTGTGTTCTTCTCCTCTATGCCGCAGCGGTTAACGGCACGCAGGCCGAATTTGTAGCTGCTGCCGGCGGCAAGGGCCGGCGTTACGTAGGACGCCCCGGTAGCGGTGAATACGGCGTAGGGTGACGCATAATTTATTGCCCCGGTGGCGTTGTCGTAGTAGAGGTTGTACTGTGTGACGCCGGGCCAGGGCGAGAAATCCCAGGCCAGCGCTATGCGCGCGCCGTTAAGCGCCTCGGCGTAAAGCCCGCTGGGCGCCGCGGGTGTGGAAGCCTGCGTGGTGAAGGCGACGGCGGCCGTGTAGCCGGTATACACCCCCGCGCCGTTGCGGTTGCGGGCCTTGTAGTAATAGGTAGAGCATTCCTCTACGGAGGTATCGGTGTAGGAGAGCGCCGCCCCGGTGAACACGCTGGAGAAAGTAACGTTGTCGGCCGAGCGCCAGAGCTGCGCCGTGGTGCCGGCCGAGTTGCCGTTGAGCGTCCAGGCCAGGACAGCGCTGCTGACGTCCACCCGCTGCGCGGCCAGCCCGGCGGGGACGGCGGCGTTGGTGTAGACCGGCGCGGAAAGGGCCAGCGGCCCCTCGCCGTAACTATTGCGCCCGGCTATGCCCAGCGTGTGCGCGGTATTGGGGGCCAGCTCCTCCTGCAGGTCCGTGCCGGAGGCCGAGTAGGGGACCGTGCCGGCGAAGACGCCGTTATGGTAGACCGCCAGGTAGTCGGCGGCAGCCAGCGTGCCGGAAGTCCAGGACCAGATTATAGAGTTGCCGCCAAAGACGGAACCGGCAAGACCGGCCGCCAGGCCGGTGGGCAGCAGCGCCCGCGTTACCGCCGGAGACGCATAGGCGTAGGCGGTAGGCGTCCCTTCGCCGTTAATAGCCCGCACCCGGCCGTAGTAGGTGGCGCCCTGCGCCAGCCCCGTCAGCCAGCCGCCGGCGGCCGTGCCGGAACCGCTGCTGGCAATAACCCCGAAAGAGGAAGAAACGGCGACCTCGTACTGGTAGCCCGTGCCCGCCGGGTTGCCCCCCGCCGCCCAGGTGAGGGCCGCGCTGGAGTACGCCACTCCCGAGAAGGCCGCGGAGGAAGGCGCGACCGCCAGCGTGACGGCGCTGCCGGTCTGCAGGAAGCCGGAAACCGGCATGGTGGAAACGAAGCCGTAGTACCGGGCGTTGGGGGCCAGGCCGCCGAACGCGTAGGCTGAAGCTGTGGCGGTGGCGAAGCCCACAGACGGCGTTGCGGCGGAGTGGCTGGAGAGCCGCACATAATAGAGTTTTCCGGCGGGATAGGTGGTTCCCCAATTTACGGTGAGCGCCGCGGCGCCGATCCCGCTGAACGGGGCCGGGCTGAACACGCCTTCCGGCGGGATGACGAGCGTGAAGGTGCTGACCGAGGCGAAGGGATCGGAAACGTTGCCGGCGGCGTCATAGGCCCGGGCCATGAACTGGTAGGTGGCCCCGTCCGACAGCGCCGCGCTGCTTATGCCCGCATACAGCCACACAGTAGTGCCGGAGGCGAGGTTCCAGGCCGGCGTGGATGCCCAGACGCTCCCGTTCCAGTAGGCGGCATCGGCTACGCGCCTGGCGCCCACCTGCACCTGCATCAGCCCGTGCGCGTCGAACGCAGTGCCGGAAATATAAGTAAAGGTCGCGGATTGTACGCTGGCCGGCTGGACTACGGCCGAAAGCGGCGCCGTTGCGTCATAGGTGAACACGCTGTTGACGGCCCCCGACCAATTATTGGAGCTGTCCATGGCTCTGGCGCTGAGAGTGTACGAAGAGCCGTCCACCAGGGCGGGCAGGGCGGTAAAAGTCCAGGACGAGGGGAATACCGCGGCGTTCAGCCAGGCCTGTCCGGCGGCCCAGGCGGCGCCGTCCCAGAACAGGCCGGTATCGTTGCGGTACACGGAAACCGTCACCGAAGACACGGCCATCCCGTCGGCAGCGGTGCCGGAAACCGCTCCCAGGGCGTTGAGGAAAGAATTGTTCGCCGGCTGCAGTATGGCCGCGGTAGGCGCCGCGCTGTCCTCGGCGGACCAGAAGACGCGGTTGCCGGGGTCGGTCTCGTAGGCGGGGCCGGCGCGCGGACCGAAATAATCCCGCATGGTCACGGCGGAACCGGGCGCCAGCAGGCTGCCGTCCACGTTCACCAGGGGGCCTGTGCCGTTAAAGGTGGCGTAAGCGATGGTGGAGACGAAGGTGCCGCCGAGGAAATTGATGGCGGTGGCCCCGGGGGCCAGTGATTCAAAAATAACTCCGGACATGGCCAATGAACCGCCGTCGGCCAGCGCATCCGCGCTGAAACCGCGGGCCGCGCCGCTCACGGTGTCGGAAGTTACAGCAATAACCCCGGAGCAGCCGGCGTTGATAAGCGTCCCGGTGCCTCCCGCCGAGATGCGGTTTGCGGTAGAAAACAGGCCCGCGCTGTTATCCAGCCGCAAGCCAGTGCCCGCCATGTTGGTTGCCGCAAGAACGTTGTAAGCCACGCCGGTGCCGGTGGAATCCCGCACGAACAGCGCATCGGCGCCCTGGATGTAGGAATAGCTCACTCCGTGATAGTCCGAGGCGTCTATGAACACGGCGCTGTAAGGCCAGGCGCCGCTGGTGACCGTGCTGCGGCCCAGCACGTTGCCTGTCCCGAACACGCTGGTATAAGCCACCCCGCCGGGGTTGGAGATGAAGTTATCGTAAACGATATTAAAAGAGGAACTCTGTATCTTGAACGCGAAATAGTCCGCCGCGTCGGCGGAAATGCGGCTGAAGTCGACAGTGTTATGGTTCGCCCCGAAGCCCAGGAAGGCGCCGTAGCCGGAAGGGTTGGAGATAACGCTGCGCGAAACAGTGTTCCCGGTGGAATTGTCCAGCGTGAACGCGGCGTAAATTGAATTGACGCTGACCGTGCTGCGAAGCAGCTGATTGACGGCGCCGCCGGCGAACTGCAGGCCGTAGCCGGGAGGATTGGCCAGGTAGCTGTCCTGCACCTGGTTACCAGAGGACCCTGAGAAATGCATGGCGTATTTGCCGGCCGCGTTGCTGGTTACGCTGCTGCGGCTGATCGTGTTGTTATTGGAATTATCCCAGAGGTACGCGCCGTCTCCGGAGGGGTTGGAGATGACGCAGCCGTCCACCGTATTGCCCGAGGCGCGGTAAACATAGAGGGCGGACAGCGGGATGGAATTGCTGGCCATGGTGCTCTGGGTTATTGTGTTGTAGTCGGAGCCGGAGTTCACGCCGATGGACAGGGCGTAGCCGAGCGTGGTGTACATGTAGCTGCCGGCCACCGTGTTGTACGCCCCGCCGGAGATGCGCAGGGCCTGGTAGCCGGTGCTCACGCTGGTCATGGTGCTGCGAATTATGGAGTTGTAGTTAGCGCCGACGCCGAGATAGGCCGCCACACCCGACGGATTATTGATGACCGTATCCGAAACCGTGTTGGAGGAAGAAGCCCGGACGTAAAGCGCCGCGAACATGCCTATGGCGTTAGAATCGCTGGCAATGACGCTTTGCGCGATGGCATTACCGTTGGCGCTGGTGGAAACATACACCACGCGGCCGTTGGGGTTGGAGAGAAAACTCCCGGTCACGGTATTGGAGGACGCGCCGGAGAAAGTGAGGGCGGAATAGCGGGAGGTGTCGCAGGTTATGGTGCTCTGGCCGACAGAGCTAAGTGTGCCGGTCAGCATGACGCCCTCGGCATCCTGCACCGCGATGCCGGAACCGGAGATGACGCTGCCGCTGGAGAGCGAGACGCCCGCGGTGAAGATATTTCCGCCCGCGGCCACATTAACTCCGGCAAGGGTCAGGCCGGCCGAAGAAGAAAGAACTCCGTAGGCGACGGGGTTGGCGGGACTTATATTTATCCCCTGCAGCGTCACGCTGTCGTTGAAGATAAGGAAGGCGGCGGTGGAGAGGGCGGGCGGGCTGACCGCCGGCGCGGAGCTGACGAAAGACGGGTCGGCCATGATCTTTATGCGGTAGCCGTTGTTGGCAAAATTCCGCACGGTCACCTGCTCGTTATAGGTGGCGGCGTCGCGCAGCACCACGCAGGCATTGCCGGACAGGCTCTGCGGCAGGGCGTTGAGCGCGGCCTGGATACCCTGGTATTCCATGGACCCGTCGAGTTTTACGTTAAAGGCCTGCGCGCAGCCCGACGGCAGGGCGCTGTTGAACACGAAGGTGCTGGTAGAGTAGGCGGCGGACCAGCTGCCGGAGCTGTCCATGGCGCGCGCGTTAACGGTGTAAGTGGAGGTGTCCGTCCAGGCCGGCACTGCGCCGTAAAACCAGGAGTACCCGGTGGTAGCGGCGCTCAGCCAGGTCTGGGAGGCAGCCCAGGCGGCGCCGTCCCAGAACAGGCCGTCCGCTGTGCGGCGTATGGAGAGCACCACCGAGGAGACCGCCACGTCGTCGATAGCGGTGCCCGAGAGCTGCGGCATGGAATTCACCACCGAGTTATGCGGCGGCTGTATGATCACCGGCGCCGGCGGCGGCAGGTCCTGGGGCGCCTGGCCCGCCATAGAACTGCGCAGGACGCTAAAATCGGAATCCCCGCCGCTGCCCGAACCGCCGGCTGCGTAAACATACCCGCTGCTCCCAGCCGCCACCCCGGCCGCCCAATCCTCGGCGCCGCCATTGTAGGCGGCGGTGGACAACAGCATAAGGCCGGAAGAGTATTTCAGCAGCAGGAGGTCGTTGTCGGAACCGTTGCCGGACCAGCCGGCGACATAAACATTCCCAAGGTTGTCGGCCGCCGCCCCAAGCGAGGAATCGTCCGCCCCGCCGTTATAGGCGGCCGAAGACTGGAACAGCAGGGCGTTGTTGTATTTAACGGTCAAAGCGTCGGTATCCAGACCATTGCCGGACTCCCCGGTCACATACACGTTGCCCAAAGCGTCTACGGCTATCGCTTCGGGCCAATCCCTGAAACCTCCGTTGTAAACGGCGGTAGCCTGGATGACCAGGCTGTTGCTTAGCTTCATGGTGAGATAATTTCCGCCGGCGCCGTTAAGCGGGGTTCCGATAACTGAAAAAATATTTCCGGAAGCGTCGGCGGCAACCCCGACCGCCACATCGGCATCTCCGCCGTCATAAACGGCCGTGGATTGTATCAAAAGGTTGTTGTCGTACTTTACAACCAGGGCGTTGTCGTCCTTGGAGCCAGCCACAAAAACGTTTCCCGCCCGGTCTATGGCGAGGTCCTGGGCCACGCAGGCGGGATAGGAGGCCGTCGACTGTAAAACCAGCGTGGAGTCGTATTTTACGGTAACGCAGGCGTTGCCGCTGCCGGTTATAAACACATTCCCCGAACCATCCACCGCGATCCCTTCCGGACTGTCGTTGAACCCGCTGTCGAAGATCGCGGAGGAAACAAGCACGCCGGAAGAGTTGTACTTAACCACCAGGGAATCCATGGTCGGCCCCCTGGACGAGTAGCCAAGGACATACAGATAGGGTCCGCCAAATGTGACAGTGTCTATCGCAATGTCCGTCGCGGCGTCGTCCGCCCCCCCGTCGAACGCCGCGCCGCCGGGCTGGGAGAAGTCCCCGGTGAAGCCGGCGCCGGCCGCGGCGCCCGTATAGACGAAAGTGCTGCTGTTCACTACCTGCGCCTGCACGTTGCCGGCCAGGTCGGCGGCGCGGGAGAGGACAAAATACGTGGCGCCCGTGGTGAGGTCGCCCTGCGCCAGCCCCGAATACGTCCAGGTAACGCTGCCTACGGACAGATTCCAGGCTTCCGCAGCGGTCCATTGAGAGATGGCGCCGTTCCAGAACTGGTTATCCGCAGCGCGGATCACCCGCACCCAGACCTGCGGGGCGAAGGATTCCGCGTCCCAGGCCGTGCCGCTGATACCTGTAAAAGTTGAGATCACGGACCCGCTGACAGGGTAGGCAACGTCGGAAACCGGCTCGTTGGAGTCGTAGTAGAAGACGGCGGTGGAGTAGACCACCGACCAGTTGGAGGCCAGGTCCAGAGCCCGCGCCGAAACGCTGTAGGCGGCCCCGTTAACAAAGGCGGGCAGCGTGGCGTAGGTCCAGGTGAGCGAGGAGACCGAAGCTGTAAGGAAACTCGGCGTGGCGGTATAGGCGGCGCCATCCCAGTAGTACTCATCGGAAAGGCGGACCAGGCTGAGCTGCACGTCCGAAACTCCGGAAGCGTCGTGAGCCGTACCGGAAACTTCGGCCAGGGAGTTAACGTGGGAATAGCCGGCGGGGACGACAACGCCCACCGTGGGCGGCGTCAAGTCCTGGGCAAAAGCGGGCACGGCGGCGCCCAGGACGCCGAACAGGATAGAGAGACACAGTTGAACCGGCTTAAGCATACGGCAGCAGCTCCACCCATAATATAACAGGCGTACCGCCGGATGGCAAGTCAAATAAATATTAAATCTTTAATAGGGGCTTGACAGCTCAGTAGGGGTCGCTGGGGGGCAGGGAACTCTTGAGCATGTAGAGGAGGGCGGCAACGCCGCCGGCGAGCAGGAGGGCGCCGAGCTGCAGGTAGTTGGCGCCTGCGGCGGCGGTGCCTTCTACATACTCCGCATGCGGCCGGTCGGTGAGAGCGCGCAGGCCGTCGCCGAAGAAGCAGGGCAGGCGGGCGTAGGCGGGGTCCTTCTCCATGTCGGCCAGGCGTTTTACCAGGTCGGCGGGCAGCCCGAAATCCTGGCCGGAGCGGAGATACCGCATAAGCTCGCTGAGCGGCCGCGGCACGCCGAGGACCGTAACGGTCTCGCCCTCCGGTATTATCTGCTCGGTGCGCCGGATAGCGCCGGCGGCGGCCATGCCGGGGAGCAGGTCCTCGTTATCGGAAAACCTGGGGGTTTTCAGGTCCAGGCCGAGGCGCCCCGGCAGCACAAAGGCCCCGCCGTCCATGTCCTTCAGGAAGAAGGCGCCGTAGGGCGTGTACCCTTCCGAAACCCAGCGCGCACTGTTGCCGTGCCGGCCGTAGCCGGATTGCAGGCGCTCCACTTCTTCGAGATAAAAGACGCACTCTCTTCTGGAGGCGGGCGCGGTCACTTTAACAAAGCTCTGCGCCGTGCCGGTGATGAACTGCGTCTCGTCCGGCATCAGGCCGCCCGTGAGCCGCAGCGGCACGGTACCGAAGAACTGCGACTTGCTGCGTTTGAGCCAGCCGATGACCAGCAGCACTATGCCGCCGGTGACCAGCAGCAGGGGGAGAATGAGGTTGTCGTTCACAACGCTATTCTAACTTTTTTGCGTGGGGCCGGCGCGGCCTTCTGGCGGGCCGGCGGGCTTACTTTGTATCATAGTAGAAAGAACATGAAATTCCCCGGAAAAAGAAAGAGCGAACACTACTTCCCCGTCACCCAGAAAGGCCGCGAAAGCGCCGACCCGCATTTCCTGGAGACGGAACCGTTCTACCTGGTGGGCATCGACCAGTTGCTGGTGGACATCGAATGTTCCGTGGACCAGGGCTTCCTGGACCGCTATGGCCTTAAGAAGGGCGAGTCGCAGATCCTCGCGGACCGGACCGCCGAGGACGTCTACCGCGAACTCAAAACCGGAGACAGAATACGCGGCGAATACGCCGGCGGCTCGGTGGGCAACACCCTGCACAACTACTCCATTCTTTCAGAAGAGCGCTCCGTGGCGCTGGGCGCCATCACCCGCAACATCACCGTGGGCGACTACGCTTTCAAGTACATCCGCAACACCAGCGCCAAGGTGGACCTCTCCTACCTGCAGCCCTCGGAGAACGCCATGGGCCGGGCCATCTGCTTCGTCACGCCCGACGGGGAACGCACCTTCGGCATCAGCAAGGGCTGCATGAACGACCTGGCCCCGGACTATATCCCCTCTGAAGTCATTGAAAAAGCCTCGGCCCTGCTGATCTCGGCCTACCTGCTGCGCGAGGAGAAGGACCCGATCTTCAGCTCCACGGTGAAAGCCTGCGAGACGGCCCTCAAGGCGCGCGTGCCGGTGGTGTTGACACTCGGCACCGCCTCGCTCATCGAGTCCAAGCGGGATTTCTTCCGTTCTTTTATAGAGAAGTATGTGACCTGCGTGGCCATGAACGACCAGGAGGCGCTGGCGCTGACCGGTCTCAAGGACCCGCTGCTGGCGGCCGACGCCGCGCTGGCCATGGCCGACCTGGCCCTGCTGACCGTTGGCGAGCACGGCCTGTACCTGGCCGGTTGGGTGGACGAGGACCACGCCCGCAAGACCACCCATAAGCTGCACACCAAGTCGCTGGTGGACTATAACCTCTACGAGTTCAGCCGCCCCATGCGCCGGAGCGACTGCCGGCGGCCCATAAAGATCTACACCCACATCAACCCTTTCCTCGGCGGCCCGAAGATCATAAAGAACACCAACGGCGCCGGCGACGGCGCGCTGGCGGCCCTGCTGCACGACATGGGCGCGAGGAAATTCCACCAGACCAAGATCCCCAAATCCCCCAAGAACCTGGTCAACACGCTGACCTACTCCTCGATGTCGCAGATCTCCAAGTACGCCAACCGCGTCAGCTTCGAGGTGCTGGCCCAGAACTCTCCGCGCCTGATGCGCGGCCTGCCCGAGAGGGAGGAAAGCCTGCAGGAAGCCTACTGGGACGCCTAGGCCTGAGGGCCGGCCCTCAGGCCTTTACCAGCTTAACCCAGACCTCGCGCGTCCTCGGCCCGTCGTATTCGCAAAGATAGATCCCCTGCCAGGTGCCCAGCTGCAGCCCGCCCTCTTCCACAAAAACCGTCAGCGACGGCCCCACCAGCACGGACTTTATATGCGCCGGGGAGTTGCCCTCGGCGTGGCGATAGTCGAAGTCCTCCGAGACGGCGTCGTCGAGCTTGGCGATGATATCCCGCTTAACGTCAGGATCGGCGTTCTCGTTTATGCCCAGGCCGCAGGTGGTATGCGGCACGAAGATATGGCAGACGCCGCCCTCCAGCCCGTTCTCGCGGACCACGCCCTGCACCTCGCGCGTAATATCGGCCATCTCCGACCTGGCCAGAGTGTTCACTTTGAATTTGTGCACCATGTATCCTCCCCCCCGCTGCCGGCAATTGGATTCTAACATTTCGCTCGGCCCGGAGCGCAAGGGCGGAGAGATTATATAGAATGTCAGAATGTCCTATAAATACATCCTGAAGTTCGACAGCGGCGAAGAGCAGGTCATAGACATACAGCTGGACCCATCCACCTACACGGCGATACCGCACAAGGACACCGATCTTCCGGACTGGGCGCTGCTCGAATTCGGCAAGTGCCCTATCTGCCCCTTCACCGCCGCCCAGCACAAATACTGCCCCATCGCCCGGAACCTGGCCTGGATAACCAAGACCTTTTCCGACAAGGCCTCCACGGTAATGGTGGACGCGCGCGTTATCTCGAAAGAGCGGGAATACTTCAAGCACATCAGCCTGCAGGGGGCGCTGAGCTCGGCCATAGGCCTGTACATGGCCACCAGCGGCTGCCCGAAGATGAACTTCCTCAAGCCGATGGCCAAATACCACCTGCCTTTCGCCTCGCTCAACGAAACCATCTACCGGTCCGTCTCCACCTACCTGCTGCAGCAGTATTTCCGCAAGAAGAACGGGCAGGAACCCGACTGGGACCTGAACGACCTCAACAAGGCCTACGAGACCATAACGGCGCTGAACCTGGCCATAGTGGACCGGGTCAGGAAGGCCTCCCAGAAAGACGCCAACTACAACGCCCTGATCATCCTGGACATCTTCGCCAAGATGGTACCCTGGAGCATAAGCCAGGGACTGCACGAAAAAGATTTCGTGTTCAAGGACTGACCAGCCCCTTAAAAAGCGAAACCGCCGGGACTGCCCGGCGGCGGAAACAAGAAGAGCGCGCCCCCTCAGCGGCCGGCGCCGCTCATCGTTATCTGCGTCACCACACCTGCGGTCTTGGGGTTGTTCATCAGCGCCTCTATCATCACCGGGTTGCCCAGCACGTTTATCAGCCCCGGATTGGCCTTCAGAATATCGGCCATGGCCGAGGGGTCCTTCAGCAGCGCCTTGCCGCCCGGGGTGTCCAGCATGGCCCCCGCCAGCTTGCTGGAAGCCACGGCGTTCACGAGCTCCCTGTTATTCATGCCGCTCTGCACCGGCGCCTTGGCCATGAACTTGTTCATGTTGGCGGGGTTTTTAAGGTAGGCGGCCAGCGCGGCCGGGCTGGCCGTAGCCTGCTTTACCGTATCCCTCGACATGAACCCTTTCACCACGTAATCGTTATTGAACAGCGCGCCCAGCGCCTTGGGATTATTTAAAAGCTTTTCGGAAGCCTTCGTCAGCGCGCCGTAGGCGAGCCCCAGGCCGAAACTCTTTTTGGACTCCCCGGGATCGGCGGCGGCCCCCGCCGCTGAAGCCGCTCCAGCGGCGCCGGTTGCGGCGGCGGGCTCCTTGCCCCAGCTCACTGCGGGCTCACCGCTGTCCGGCTCGTCGCCGGGCAGATCAAAGGGCTGGCTCTCCGCGGGTTGCGCGGCCGGCATGGCCGGCTGTCGGGGGGGAGCGCTTTCGGCCACCTGCGCCTGCGGCGCCGGCGCGGGCCGCTGCAGCGCCCACCTGGTGAGCAGCGCCCCGGTAGCCAGCGCGGCCGGCACCACCAGCAGCCAAAATATCCAGCCCCTTCCGTTGTCGCTTTCTTCCATAGCTATATTCTCCCAGACATAGACCGCCAAGTCAATCCCGCCAGGCACATGCTGACCAAATAGGTATTGACTTTATGATAGTTTATGCTATATTTATAGTATCCATTTGCAATTTTAGTTTAAAAAGAGGAGATTATGCCTAAAAACAACGAAATCCCCACCCCCGGCCTGAAGAACTTCCTTGAGATTCCCTACGATGAACTTGAAACCCTGAACCTGGAGGCGGCCGACGCCGCGGAGAAGCTTTCCCCCGCCGAACTGGAGAAGAAGTACTGCGACTACCTGCGCCGCGAAAAGCGCCTCAAGGCGGTAACGGTCTGCTTCACGGACATAGAAGGCCGCTTCCACATGCTGGACTACGACAAGCAGTTCTTTCTCTCGGCCAACGACAACCTCACCTTCGACGGCTCCTCGATACGCGGCTTTTCCGCCCAGCGGGAATCCGACCTGCGCCTGGGCATAGACTGGGGCAGCATAGTCTGGCTGCCCTCCGACGTGTTCGGGCCCGGAAAAGTTATCATCTTCGGCACCGTGCTCAACCGCGACAAGTCGCTCTATGACTCCGACTTCCGCGCCCGGCTGGCCGAGCTGGCCCGGGAGATGAAAAAATCCAAGGGCCTCACCGCCAACGTGGCGGCCGAGGTGGAGGGCTTCCTGGTAAAAGGCCTGAACGCCGAGCAGAGCTACAACCAGGTCAGCGGCTTCGAGCTTATCTCCACCGGCGGCTATTACCATTCGCTGCCGCTGGACCCGCTCAAGAAATTCATAGACACCGCGGCCGAGGCGCAGCGCGCGATGGGCTTCCGCAATGAGAAGGACCACCCCGAGGTGGCCCCGTCTCAGTTCGAGCTCAACTTCTCCCACGCCCACGCCGTGCGCGCCTGCGACCTGATCCAGCTCTACAAGCTGGTCTGCCGCCAGGTGGCGGCCAACATGGGCATGACGGCCACCTTCCTGCCCAAGCCAGTCTCCGGCGTGAACGGCAGCGGCATGCACCTCAACCTGTCCTTCTCCAAGGGCGGCAAGAACATCTTCTACGACGCCAAAGGCGAGGAGGGCATGTCCCGGTCCGCCTGGGACGCCGTCTCGCGCCTGCTCAACCACGCGCAGGAGCTGTCGCTGGTGCTCAACCCCAGCGTCAACGCCTACCGCCGGCTGGACCCGCACTACGAGGCGCCCAACCAGATAAAGGTCTCGGCCGTGGACCGCGGCGCCATGATCCGCATCCCGGCCGGCAACGAGCGCTCGGCCCGGCTGGAGATCCGCTCGGTGGGCCCCGACGCCAACCCCTACCTGGCGCTGTTCGCGCTCATCGGCACCGCCCTGCACGGCCAGCCGCTCACCAAGGACGAGGGCAAGCGCGACCGCGTGCGCTACCTGCCGGGCAACATCCACGACGCGCTGCGCCTGTACCGCGCCAGCGACTTCCTGAAGAAGCTTATCGGGGACGAGCCGCACGAGAAATACGCGCACCACAAGCAGGCCTCCGCGGACCGCAATCCCAAGGAGCTGGGCAGCATAGTTAAATCCTCGGAAGTGCTGTTCCACCACGACGTCACCACGCAGATGCTCTGGCACAAGTTCTAGCCGGGCACAGTAAAAAAGAACGGCGGGGCAAAGGCCCCGCCGTTATTTTTTTAGTCGCGCCGGCAGCCTAGCCGCGCAGCGGGCTGAAATCCGGCCTGTTCCAGCCGGGGAAACCCGCCAGCTCCCCGGCGTAATCCGGCGCGTACTCCGTCAGGATCGCCTTTTTAAGAGGGGCCGGCAGCGCCGCGCTTCGGCAGGCTTCGGCTGCCCGCACCAGGGCCAGGGCCGACCTGTAGGGCCGGTGTTTCTCCCCGTATTCCCGCAAGAGGAGCCTCACGGCTCCGGCCAGGGAACTCCCGCCGGCGCGCAGCCACAGGTCCAGCAGAAAGAGGTCCAGCAGCGGGCGCTTGCCCGGCTTAAGCGCCCACGCGCGCAGGGCGGGCAGAATTTTGCCGGAGATGAAGGACGGCTTTGCCCCCGGGCGGCAGCGGATCACGCCGTTGTGGAAATAGGCCGTCAGGGCCTCGCCGATAAGCCGCCGCTGTTGCGGGGGGCAGACTTCGGCCGGGAACAGCATGGATTTATACCGGCCCTGCCAGGCCCCGGTAGAATAAAAGTGCGTCAGCTCATGCGCCAGGCCGTCGCGCAGGTGATAGGCGTAGCTGGTGTAGCCGTAGCGCCGCTTTATATATTCAGGTGACTTGGGCGTATAGGCCAGAATGCCGCCCGCCACGTTCTCCCCGGCGGCAAAAGCGCGCCCCCCGGTCAGCTGCTCAAAATCGGCGGGGCATTGCAGCAGCAGGACACTGAGCTTTTTAAAACCCCTGTACGGCGAAAGATATTTTTCCAGCGACCCCATCACCATGTCCGTCCACGCCCAGACTTCCGGGGCGCCGAGCGGTATGGTCTTGCCCGCCTGCACGAGCAGGGAAAAGTCAGTGACACAGGCCAGCCCGCGGTAGGCGTGGGCACGCGGGGACCTTTTGGAAAAGTAGAGGAAGAAAGAATCCAGCGCCGCCGGGCTGACGGGGCCCTCCGCCAGGCTGGAGAACAGCCGCCAGCCGGCCGGCAGGCCCTCCACGCGCAGGCTCGCCTTCAGGCGCGGCGCGAGCCTGCGCAGGTCTTCCGGGTAGGCCAGGGCCCCGGAACCCAGGAACAGCTCGGAGCCGTTGAGGAAAGGATAGAGCAGCTCTATTTCTTTATCGGTGCCGGCGCATTCTTTGAAGGAGATATGGAGTGAGTACTCCAGGACGAAGGCCCGGGCCGGGACGGATATTCTCTCGCCGCGGGCTTTAAGCCGCAGCGGCTTGCCGGCAGCGTCCGCGGCGCGGAGACCGCATACCTCCACGCCGACCCTCGCCAGCCTGGCCGGCAGGCGCAGCGCCGAGCCGGGCGGCAGGCCGGAGAATTCCGCCCTGAAGCGCACAAGGCCGGAACCCGCCCCCGACAGGTCTACCAGATAATCGGCGCGCAAGCGGCTACCGGTCCTTCACTATTATGGAATCGTTGTAGACCGCCCCGCCGCGGCCGCGCGCCTCCACCGAAAGCTCCCACGAGCCGCCGGGAGGTACCGGCACTTCTTCGGGCAGGGTCCAGGTGAGGCTGTAGCGCCAGCCGGCGGGCGCGGCCTGCGGCTCCCCGACTTGCGCGGCGCGCGACGCCTTCAACTCGGCCTCGGCGTCGTAAAGCTTCAGCTCGGCGGAAACCGTGACCGCCTTTTTCTCCGTGTTCAGCCAGGCCTGCGCCTTTTCCCCCGGGCGGCAGACCAGCTCTTCGGGGTCCAGGCTTGCCTTGCCCAGCAGGAGCTGGCGGCGGAACCGGCCGAATTCCAGCGTGACGCGCACGCCCACGCCGGCCGCCAGCGCCATTGCGGAGAGCGCCAGCCACTGCCCGTCCAGGGCGCCGGGCGCGGCGGCGGCCGGAGCCAGCCGCAGCCAGGCGTAGACGGCCAGGCCGATCAGCGCGGCGGAACCCGCCACCGCGCTGACGAAGCCTCCGCTGACGAACAGGTACACGCGCCGCGGGACGAAAAGCCATTTCAGCACTATCGGCAGGCCGAGGGGCGCGGTGCAGAGCCCGAACCCGCCCAGCAGCATCCCGGCGCCCAGGGCCCAGAGCCGGCCGGCGTCAGAAGAGACGGCGGCGGTCTTCAGCAGCCCCCCGGCGGCCAGCAGCAGCAGCAGCGCCGCCGGCAGCAGCAGCGAGAGCAGCGCCAGCGCCGCTATGAAAAGTTTTACGCCCGGTCCGGGCATTTCAGCGTCAGTCATAGTAACAATTAAACAACATAAAACCGCCCAAAACAAAACCGCCGGGTTTCCCCGGCGGTTGCGAGCCTAAAACAGGCAAGGCTCAGGCGCGCGGCGCCACGAACCAGGCGCATTCCTGCTCCTTGTATTCCTCCGGCACCACGCCCTCCACGGCGAAGACGTACAGCACCATGCGCAGGACCATCAGCATGGACTCGCCGACCAGCCCTATCAGTATCAGCGACAGCGGCATCCAGCCGACGCCGGCCAGCGCCAGGCCGTAGTTGGCGCCGGTGTTATACAGGCCGAGGTAGAACAGCACAATGCCGGGCACAACCCCCACCAGCAGCCAGACCGCCAGCTGGAACGCGCCGATGCCGAGACCGCCGGCAAAGGTCTGCCCCCAGGTCTTGCGGAAGATGTCCCCTGACCGGCGCAGCGCCTGCAGCGGGGTCAGCCCTTCCGCGGCGACTACCGGCAGCGCAAGGAAGACGGCCAGCCGCCAGCCCAGCTCGGCCAGGCCCAGCACGCGGCGGGCCAGCCAGTTGTCCAGGTAACCTTTCAGGGCGTTTATAAGCACCCCGACGGTGGCGGAGAACAGCGCCCACTGCAGCACTGCCCCGCGCCGCTCCCAGGCCAGGCCCAGGCCTTCTTTAAAGGTGACTTTCTTGCCGTTGATTATGCGCTTTACGCTGGCCAGGAAGGCCACATTAAAGAACACGATGATGAGCGTGCCCGCGAAATACACCGCCGCCGCGGTAGCCCCGAGCGGGGCCCAGTGCGGCTCTATGCGGTCGGTCAGTTTTTTCCTGTCGGCCTGAGCCGGCAGGACGTTCGCGTAGGGCTCGAGAAACTGTGTATTGCCGCTGTTCAGGTTCAAGGCCACGGGGGTCAGCGCGGCCCCGAAAAGGACCGAAACCCCCAGCCCCGAAGCCAGGATGTACGCCACCAGGAACGGGTTCCTGCCCAGCACCCGCCCGCTCAGTTTTACCATCGCCCACGCTTCTTTTATCTTGTTCATCATTTCCCTCCCTGCCCCTTCCTTATATAGTCCAGGAACTGCGCCTTATTGAGGCCCAGCTCCACGCAGCGGGACTGGAACTCCAGCTCCAGCTCCTTAAGCCGCAACTCCACCGCCTTCTCCCCCTCCGCTTTATCCAGACGCTCCACAAAAGTCCCGCGGCCCACGCGCGAATTAATGACGCCGTCACGCTCCAGCTCGCGGTAGGCCCTGGCGGCCGTGTTGGGGTTTATGTCCAGGGCCTCGGCCAGCGCGCGCACCGTGGGCAGCTGGAAGCCGGGCTTGAGCCGGTTGCCGTAGATCAGCGCCTTTATCCCTTCGGTTATCTGCGCGTACACGGGCCGGCCCGAGCGGTGGTCTATCTTCAGCCCTGCCAGGACCGGGTCGTTGTTGTCTCTCTCCATACTCTAATTGTACTAGTACATTAATACAATGTCAAGCCTTAAATGATTTGCAACGCCTCCCCCCCTCCCGCTATAATAGTTTTAATGGGTGAAACCAAGGGCCGCGTACTGCTGGTCTCCACCGGGAGGGAACTCCTGGACGAGATGACCCCGTCCATCTCCGGCAGGGAGATGGAGGCGCTCTGCGTGCCCACACTTAAATACGCCGCCGACCGCCTGGCCGCCGGCGACTGCACCGCCATAGTGGTGGACTTCAGCAAGGTCCCCCCCGCCGAGCGGGAAGCCTTCCTCGCCCTGCACAAACAATATCCGAAAGTACACATGTTCCTGCTGGAGTCTACCGCCAGCATAGCCCCCACCCTCAGCTCGCCGCTGCGCCGCCTGAGCTGGCCGCTGCCCATGGGCTTCGGGGACCAGTGCCGGGTCATCGCCCGCCCGCTGGTGATCCTGGCCGACCAGGTGCTCTTTAGTACCGGCGCCGTGCAGGCCGCCCTGCAGCAGTCCGGCGTGCAGGCGGAGACCGTGGAATCCGCCGGCGAACTGCCGGAATTCATCCGCAGCCGCGACGAGGCCCGCCGAGCCGCCGCGCAGGCCAACAAGCCGAAGAAAGGCTGGTCCCTGCTGGGCGGTTCCGACGAGTCTGAAACGCCGGCCGCCATCCTGCCCGGCAATATCATGGTGGCCCAGTTCGCCGGGGCGCTGGCCGGGGCCTACCTGCTGGACGCCGCCATCCGCAAAGTTTCCCCCGAAGCCGTCTGCTATTTCGTCTCGGGCATGGACACCGCCCACTACGCCCTGCAGGCGATCAAGGACGGGGACCCCGTGGCCCTGCCCCGGGAGCACGCCGGGCGCGTGGCCGCCATCCTGGTGGAGAGCACCGAGGGCGCCGACATCCGCCTGAAGCAGCGGGAGCCCGAGCGCATCCTGCTGCTCGACACTTTCAAGCCGGCCCTCACCACGCTGGGCCAGGCCCTGATGAGCTCCGGCTACGAGGTCACCCCCACCATGAGCGGCGACGACGCCCTGGGCCTGTGCCGTAAGGGCGCCTTCCACCTGGCCGTCATCGGCACCTCGGCGGCCTCCTCGCAGTATTCCGGGGCCGAGCTGGCGCAGAAGATGCGCGAGCGCGACCCGGACATGCGCATTATTTTCATGGTGGACCAGTACCCGCTCAAGGCGGCCCTGCAGGGCGTCAGCCAGGTAGTGGAGCTGGGCCTGGACGACGCGCTGCTCAAGGAAACCACCGGGGCGGTGGAACCCTCGCGCCTGATCTTTTCCGTGCAGAAGGCCCTGGAGCGGCGCTTCCTGATGATGGAGAACGCCCGCCTGTTCAAGGAAACCCAGGAGCAGAAGAACCAGCTGGAGCTGGTCAACGGCTTTCAGAAGAAATTTTTCGCGACCGTCGCGCACGACGTAAAGAGCCCGCTGACGGCCATCCTCGGCTACGCCGAGGTGCTGACCAACAAGCTCAAGGCCATGCCCAGCGAGGGGCGCTACGCCGCCAACATCCAGACCTCGGCCAAGACCCTCAACGTGCTCATCAGCGACCTGGTGGACCTGGCCGCCATGGAGTCGGGCAAGCTGCGCGTGGAGATAACCAACCTGAACCTGCTGGCCGTCATGAACGACGTGTACGAGCGCGTCAAGATAGCCGCGGCGACCCGCAAGCTCAATATGACCCTGGAAGTGCCGCCCGTCCTGCCGCCGCTGGCCGGCGACGACGCCCGGGTGGGCCAGGTGGTGCAGAACCTCTGCACCAACGCCATCCAGTACACCAAGGAAGGCGGCAAGATCACCATCAAGGCCGAGCTCAAGCCCGACCGGGTGGAGGTCAGCGTCATCGACACCGGTATCGGTATTTCCAAAGAGGACCTGCCCCGCGTGTGGGAGCGGTTCTTCCAGACCAAGGAAGCGATGGGCATGCGCAAGGCCGGCTTCGGTCTGGGCCTCAAGATCGCCCGCGAGATCGTGCAGCGGCACGGCGGCGAGATGGGCATAGAGTCGGAACTCGGAGTAGGCTCGCGCTTCTTCTTCCACATCCCCCTTAAGGCCGACGTTCCCCCGCCGGCGCCGCCGCCGAAGCCCAAGTAAACAGCCAAAATAAAAAACCGCCGGGAAAACCCGGCGGAGAAGGACCGCAGACCCGGCGGCCCCGCGCCCTACAGCGCCCGGCCGGTGGCCTTGCCTATGTTGCGGAACAGCAGGTAGCTGGCGGCCAGCGCGGCGTCCACGGTGGCCAGGGAAAAAGGCGTAAGCGTGTCGGCCGCCCCCGCCTGGACGCGGTAGAGCACGCAGTATTCCGCCACTTCCTCCCGTGCCCTCCCGAGGGCGGCGTTGGCGGCGAGGTCGTTGGGCGCGGCCTCCACCTGGCGGACGAGGGCGGGGAAGTTAAGCCGGGAATAGACCGCGTCCAGGCGCCGCGCCGTTTCCGGGTGCAGCACCCCGCCTTTTTTGGCGGCGCGCAGCAGCGAAACCGGCCGTACGCCCGAGAGGCGCTGCCGGATAAAGTCGGGGCTGCCCGCCATGCCGGCGCTGACCAGCCGGAAATCCTCGTTGGAAAGGAGGTGGTCCACCGCCGCCTTAAAAGCGTCTATCTCCGCCGGCCCCACCCGCCGGGCGTCCAGCCGGCGCAGGAAGCTCCCGCAGGCCTCCGCCAGGGTCTCCCTCTGCAGTTCGCCCAGGTACTCCTCCATGTTCGTCAGAGAAGTCAGGAAGAATTCTTTCTCGGTAGTGTAGCCGGGCGGGAGCGCGCCGGTGAAAGCCCGCAGGGCGGTGACCAGCATGGTCTGATTTTCCAGTTTAGACATCGCGCCTTTTTACAGAATGCGGCCGCACGCGGCAAAGGCCCCCGGGCCTATTTGGCCGGTGTCTTTTTCAGGCCGCTTATTGTCTCGGCGAGCCTGGCTTTCACCTTGGGGCTGGCTGACAGCTCCAGGGCTTTTTCATAACTGGCTATAGCCGCGGGCAGCTCCCCGGCTTTCTCCAGGCAGTAGCCGAGGCCGAGGTGGGCATTGGCCAGGTCGTTGCCGGCGGTTTTAAGCTCTTCGGCTTTGGTGATGGCGGCGAGGAAATGCTCCCGGGCTTTGGCCCCGCTGCCGGCCCTTAAGACCATGGCGCCCTGCCGCTCCAGCAGGTAGACCGCCCGGGCGTCCCCGGCGGGAAGAAAGGGCAGCGCGGCGCCGTACTCGGCCGCGGCCGAACGGTACTGCCTGCGGGCGGCGTAGCGCCTGGCGGCCCCGAGGTGGAACTCCAGGTCGTTGCCCGTGGCGGGCGCGGCCGCCGCGGGGGCGGGCTGCGCGGCGGGCTTAACTTCGGCCGGCGCGGCCTGGGGGCCGGCCTCGGCGGCCGGGGCGGCGTCGGGGGGCGTTTTCACCTTCAGCTCCGCTTCAAAATCGCTCTTCAAAGGCACACCCGGCAGGGCGAAGGCCGGAGGCGCGGCGACGCCGGACTCTACCCGGGGGAACTGCGGTTCGTCGGCGGGGGAGCCGGACTTCTGCGTTCCGGCACAGCCGGCCAGCAGCGCTAAAACCAGTAAAAAGCCGAAATTCTTTCTCATAAACCTATGATACAAAAAGACCGCCCCCGCGCCAAAACAGAACCGCCGGGGCTGCCCGGCGGTTCGCGCGCTCCTTGCCGCCCCTGAGGTCAGGGCTCGTCGTGGAAGGCGGCGTCGCCCACCACTTCGCAGCGTATGGTGTTGGTAGGCAGGCGCTTGCCCAGCGGGCTCGAGGCCATGTACACCAGCCGGTCGCCGTTGGTGACCAGGCCGGAGGCGCGCAGCTCGTCCATGGTCTTGCGGGCCACCTCGCTGAACAGCTGGTCGTCGGGGTTGCCGATCAGGAACGGTTTGACGCCCCAGTTAAGCGCCAGCTGGTGGCACAGGGACTCGTGGTGGGTGAAGGCGTAGATCGGCACGCCGGGGCGGAACTTGGACAGCGCCTGCGCGCCG